>ERZ1023183.4-NODE-4-length-197354-cov-10.145601_pt1 | contig 197354 bp, 180 predicted proteins | sample MGYA00521095_ERZ1023183 | MGnify/ENA primary metagenome ERZ1023183 (study PRJEB32759, sample SAMN07749889) | skin metagenome | biome: transportation; feature: city; material: polyester macromolecule | host: Homo sapiens | place: Hong Kong:TW line | collected... | reverse complement strand
AACCCGCGACCCTCACCTTGGCAAGGTGATGCTCTACCAACTGAGCCACGTCCGCGTACTGTCCAGCGGATCTCTGAGGGGCTTTCGCGCCTTGTCGTTCCTGCCGGGCGACGAGAAAGAACTCTAGAGGATGCCCTGGAAGCAATGCAAGTCGAGGCGGGCGTCTCGCCGTGAAACCTAGCGTTTCTCCTAGTCAAGAAAGATTCCATCGGTGTGGCCTACCGGCGTGTCGGGGTTCCCGATCGATGAGTTCAACCGTCAGCTTAAAACGCCACCAACGTCTCAGCTTTCTCGTCTGGCAAGGGCTAGGTGCGAACCAGGCGGGAGAGCCCGTTAACAGTCAAATGATGGTAACTGTAATGGCCTTCTGAGGGAATCGGCCGTCGAGTTACCACCTATTCAGCCCTCGCTGAGCCAGCTCGCCTAACCGTTGTTTGACTCATCTAGAGGTCCCTTCTCGAACAGCTCGATCTAGATCAATCGGGCTGACCACATACGCTGCCGGCGCAGCCGCTAGATCTGGGCGACGACCTCATCGGGAATCCGCGTCAGGCAGTGTTTTGGGTTTTGGGCAGCCAACGCAATTTTGCAGACTAGACTCGCCGTAGCGTTGGTACGGGTCAACCCATTTCGACGTGTTCGCGTGGCTCATACCTATTTTTGGTGACGTGAGCGGTCGAACAGTCTTGACGCTGAACCAGGCCGAGACGTCCCTCAACTGGCCGTAGTGAATTCGTGTGTATAGACAGGGCAGGCTCCATGCCCACCAAACGATCTGAAGCCAGTCGTGTAAGTAGGCTGCGCCCACGAATTATGAGGACCCCAAAGTTCAACTGATTTCGCCGGTGTGACGTTGCCCGAATGTTTGTGCTAGCGCGCCCATATTCGCGAAGTCTCTTCGCTCAGGCCAAGTTCATCGGCGCCACTGGTAATCGCCGCATTCACGATATCCAGATCAGCCCGGATATCAAGGTCCGTCAGCTCAGCTAACCCCAGCTCTCGCGGACAGCCCCAGTTTGGAGAGTCCCGATTCGATTCACAAGGAACTCTCGAACGCTTCGTCAGTAGTTAAGACTGGGGTTATCGGTTCTTGAGCCATCGTCAAGCTCGTTGAGGTAGTTATACACGGTGAACCGGGATACCTTGAGAAGGTTCGCCGTAGCCTCGACGCTGTCCTTGAGCAGAAAAAAGCCATGGCTACGCAACAGCTCTACGACCAATAGCTTATGGTCTTTACGCATGAGATCGATCGGTATGCCGACTCGATCAACAGCATCTTGCATAAGCGAATTCGCTACTTCCTTGATGTCAGGCGCAGGTTCGACGTGTCGTGGAATCTCAGGTGCTGGACCCTCTCCGGGCCAAGGTGCGCCGTGAAGAATTGCAGCGGTCATGTCATGTACTCCTTGCCACACTGAGACATCAGTGTTCATACATAATGCGGCGAGGGGTCCATCTGTATCTTCAACAAGAATGGTAGAGCACCGAAGGGCCCGGCCTTCTGGGGTATTCTTCTCGTATCCGATCTGAGTGCGCATGTTACCCGTTTGCCACGCATGGACTAACTCATCGGTGGCAGGATCACCGACCTGTCGACTAGTGAGACGGCCAGCGATGGCCACAATGCTGTTGGGGAGTTTGGAGAGGTCATGCAGTACTACCTCACTTCTGCCGATGAGGGAGTGTTTGAGCGGATCAACTATCCCGATGAGTGCTGCGATTGTCATCTCTCGAGGGGTGCCTGATGTTGTACATCACATGGCCTCTACTGTAACTCTAGCGTGGTTTGGGTGACGTTGTGAGGCTACCCGACGTCTTGCACAACACCCTTGCTCATCAAACGTGAATTTGATCCGAGGCGCCTCACTGTCAATTCCCGGCATGGCTGGGGTCTATGTCCGCATCGTTTTCCTCGCGTGGTGGGTCAGTCTGCGCGGTGGTGGATCTTGGCGGGAGTGGTGTAGCCGGGGGCTTCACTCGGTTAATGAATTGGGTCATCTGGTTACAGAGCAGTCGAGTTCCGCCTAGCCAAAGCACAGCACGGGCCTGGCACTCGGGGCTGTACTTCTGGGGCTTGATCTACGTTTGCCTTGAAAAACGCTGTCGGAACAGAACCCGGGACGGTTCAAGTCGACTCTATTCGTGTCACGGTAACCGCGCTGTGCAGGAAGGTTTCATCGTGGATCAGGTAATTGGTACGGTCGCAGTCAGGACACGGGCAGTGTCGAGCATTGAGATCAGTCCAACGATGCAAACCGGCACGAACGAACGTCTCGTTATCAATCACGTCAGAGCCCGGCATCTGCCGTCCTTTTGCGACCCGCCCGAGGCAACCATAACTCGTTGACAAGCATGTTCACCTAGTTAAGTCTCCTGGACCACATCAAGGCATTTAACTATGTGTTGATCAATCTTCTAATTCATTGACATGCCTATCGTGGAGTGGAATCATATGACATGATGTTGAAGCATTTTGCATGGGGAGTGACTTGATATCGAGTCGTACAGCGTCGTCCGACCGGCATCGCCGGCCTAGGGGAGGAATACGAGATGAAGTACATTCCGGAACCGTTCAAGATCAAAATGGTCGAGCCTATCAAGGTAACCTCTCGCGAGGAACGGGCCGAGATCTTGGCAAGGGCCCACTACAACATGTTCGGGCTCCCCGCCGAGTCAGTCTACATCGATCTGCTCACCGACTCAGGCACCGGAGCGATGAGTGATGCCCAATGGGCTGCCATGATGCGAGGCGATGAGGCCTACTCGGGTGGGCGAAGCTACGTGCATCTCATGGATGTTGCAGGCGAAATCATTGGGTATGACTACCTTCAGCCGGTGCATCAAGGTCGCGCGGCCGAGAAAGTGCTTATTCCGTTGCTGGTGTCACGACGTGGCCAGATCGTGGTAGCCAACACGTTCTTCGACACGACTCGTGCCCATGTTGGTCTGGCGGGCGCTCGACCGGTGGACAATGTGTGCCAGGAAGGGCTGGATTCAGCGAAGGCGGCTCCGTTCAAGGGAAACATGGACATCCCGGGTTTGGAAAAACTCATTTCGAAGCATGGTGACAACGTCGCCGCGATTTTCATGACCGTGACGAACAATTCGGTCGGTGGGCAACCAGTATCCTTGAAGAATATGCGAGAGACTTATGAGTTGGCCCATGAGAACGGAATCCCAGTCTGTCTGGATGCAGCACGTTATGCCGAGAATGCCTGGTTTATCCATGAAAGGGAAGATGGCTGCCAGGAACGATCGTTGCGAGACATCGCCCGCGAGATGTTCAGTTACGGTGACATGTTCGTGATGAGTGCCAAGAAGGATGGCATCGTCAATATGGGCGGAATGGTGGGAGTTCGTGATGATGGCGAGCTGATCGCGAAGGTTAAGAGCAACGTAATTTCGTTCGAGGGATATCTGACCTACGGTGGCTTATCCGGTCGCGACCTGGAAGCATTAGCCGTTGGCCTCGAGGAAGGTCTTGACCCTGACTGGCAGCGGTATCGTGTCGGGCAAATCCAATATCTGGGAGACAAACTTCAGCAGGCAGGGGTACCGTTCCAGAACCCGGTAGGGGGTCACGCAGTGTTCATCGATGCTGGTCGCTTGTTGCCACACCTGAAGTGGAATCAGTACCCAGGACATGCTCTTGCCACACAACTTTACTTAGAGGCGGGGATCCGTTCCTGTGACATCGGTTCCTACTTGATGGATCGTGATTCGGTGACTCATGAGGAACAGCAGGCGCCATTCGAGTTCACCAGACTCGCGGTGCCGAGGCGGGTTTATACCCAGTCGCACATGGATCTGATCGCAGAGGCTCTGGCCGATATTGCACACGCACCAGAGAAGGTACCTGGATTCCGCATCACGTGGGAGCCGCCGGTTCTACGCCACTTCACGAGCCGCCTTGAACCGATCGGATGATGAGATGCTCGTTCGGTCGGGGACCCGCGCCTCCACCAATAAATACTGCGGTGGATCATCCCATTCCAGTGCAGCGAACGCTGAGTTATCTTTGGATACGTAGACGTGCCAAGGCTTACAGCTGGGGCTGAAAATCGACATATTCAACTTATCGCACTCGGCGGAGCGATTGGCGCTGGCTTATTTTACGGCTCTGCCGAATCGAATGGGCTGGCAAATAAAGTAGCCCATTTGTGACAATTTTGACAAGATCGGCATTGTTGGAGCGGCTAGTATACTGAATGCTGTTGTACTTACTGCTGCGACGTCTGCTTATAATTCTGGCTTTTATTCTAATGGTCGCATGTTCTATGGACTTTCACCCCATCACAACGCGCCTGTGATATTTTTAAAGACGAATAAGTATGGGGCACTGTGGGTGGGTATTCTTGCGTCTTTGGTAGTGGCTGATATAGCGGCTGTGCTCACTTATTTTACTTCGGAAAAAGTGTTTTCTCTATATCATTTCGGTAGCATTGGTTTCCGGGGTTACTAATTGGACAATAATTATTGTAGCTAATCCCAAATTCCGACAACGAATTGGGTTGAACGGAGTGTTATTGCTTAAGTTTAGAATGCCAGGTCCCTGTAACTAACTATGCAGTGATCACCTTCGTGGTCTTGCTGGTTGCGCTCATGACTATGATTCCAGACTTCCGAAGGGTGCTAATCGCCGGATCTATCTGGCTGGCGATCCCGTGTTTAGCTATGACGTGTGTCGTCTGCTGCGTGACCGTAGGCGAGATGAGCCAGTCGTCTCCTGAACGTTCACTGGTTGGCGATCCTTCTCGACTCGACGCACTTCGGCGCACTCCGGGATGCGCGATGCGCGCAAAGTATCGCTTGTGGGGCCAAATGGGACATGGCGTACCCACATTTGGCCCCACGTTTCAGATCTGGCATAATCCTTCCAGCACGGGCGGTTGGCGCAGTGGTAGCGCACTTCGTTCACACCGAAGGGGTCGCGGGTTCGAACCCCGCATCGCCCACCAGCACTCTCGGTTACTCAAGAGAGCGTGGAGCCATTGTGGTGTCTTAGGTAATCGCTTCTGTAGAGAATGGCTCGGAAAGGTGATTCCATAACTGGCCTGCGTTACAAGGAAATTCGCAATATTGTGGCCACATCAGTGCCGAGGGTCGGCACTGGGGATCAACCAGGAGGCGTACTCTTGCCTATCACCGTCAAGGCTCTTCGAAAAGATGGACCGGACCAGCCCTTTAAGGTCGTCGAGATTGAGCGACGAGACCCGCGTCCCGATGACGTCGTCATTGACATTAAGGCTGCCGGAATCTGCCACTCTGACATCCATACCATTCGCAACGAGTGGGGCCAGGCGCACTTCCCACTGACCGTCGGTCATGAGATTGCCGGAGTCGTTGAGGCCGTTGGTTCCGAGGTCACGAAGTACAAACCCGGAGACCGGGTAGGTGTCGGATGTTTGGTCAACTCGTGTGGGCACTGTGAGCAGTGCGAGGCGGGTGAGGAGCAAGCGTGCCTCAACGGCCCGGTTGGTACCTACAACTCCCGCGATGTCGACAAAACCATCACTCAGGGTGGCTATTCCCAGAAAATCGTTGTCAACGAGAGGTTCGTTTGCCGCATCCCCGATTCTCTAGACTTTGTGGTGGCAGCCCCGCTGCTGTGCGCCGGCATTACCACCTACTCGCCTATTGCTCAGTGGAACGTTGGGCCTGGGCAGAAGGTAGCCGTGCTAGGGCTCGGCGGACTAGGCCATATGGGCGTCCAGATTGCTGCCGCTAAGGGAGCGGACGTCACGGTGCTCTCACGTAGCCTACGGAAAGCGGAACTCGCCGAAAAGCTAGGGGCCTCGCAGACCCTTGCCACCAGCGACAACAACTTTTTTCGTGATCACCGCGGAGAGTTCGATTTCATCCTCAACACCATTAGCGCTCCGATCCGCTTGCCGGCTTACCTTAAGCTACTCAAGCCGCGTGGCGTCATGGCCTGCGTCGGTCTGCCACCTGAGGAACTTGGGCTGCCGATTGGTGGTCTCATCAACGGCTCCAAGGTGCTTGCCGGCTCAAATATCGGTGGCATCCCCCAGACCCAGGAGATGCTCGACTTCTGTGCTGAGCATCACCTTGGTGCCTGGGTGGAAAAGATCGGAGTTGACGAGGTTGACGCGGCGTATGACCGGGTCGTCGCAGGTGATGTGAGGTTCCGCTTCGTCATCGACACCGCGACATTCGAGGAACTAGCCCAAGCTGACTGAGCTATAAGCCGATACCACCGCGAGTCGGTGCGGAACTGGTGCTGACGGGTTTGGTCGTCATTGGCGCCACGAGCCACAGTGAGACGCTCGTCTAGCATGTGTAAATGCTGTGTCCCATGGGTGATGAGGTTTTCGTCGTGGATTACGAGCAGGGCGGTGGTGCTGTGCTTACGGGCCAACCTGACGACCAGATCAATGATGAGGGAGCCCGATTGGGACTCTTGAGCACTGATCGGTTCGTCCACGATCAACGCGATCAGGTCATTCTTGAGCGCGCGGGCGATGCTGACTCGCTGACGTTGTCCCGCCGGGCCTCCGTGCCGGCCGCTTGTGCATATGGTCAGTCAAACCGACGGCGTCAAGGAGTTCTGCCGCCTGCGTGTGACGTCGAGCGTGTGGAGCGATGGGCATCGTCCAGCTCACTCACCATAACGAGTTGTCACATGCGTCGAGATTGGTTAGAGGCGCATCACAACCTTTTGGATAATGCGGAGTGCGGATTCGCGTCACAGCGGCCTCGGCGTTACACCTACACCGACCTACACTTGGGGCCGATGAAAACGACCACATTCGCCCGTGATGGATTGCACCGTTGGCGCGATATAGATGCCGGTCACCGCGGACGTGCGGTAGCTATTAAGATGGGGATGCAGATCGGTATCCACGTGCTTTTCGCTAGCCTTGCCATCTTCACCATCGCCATGGCCCTGGTGTTGTCTCCGCCACATCTGGGGCGAGTCCTTGTGTGGGCGGTCTTGCTCATCGTTGTGTACACCGCCCTTATAGGGACCCACGTGATGGATCGTTCCCGCCGCGAGAAGTCGCGTCCCTTCTTGGTGGCAGCCATGATCGTTGTGTCGATTCTGCTGGCTATTGATTTCCCCTATGCCGCTTATCTGACGATCCCGCTGTCCTTCGTGTATTTGGATCATCTGGTGCCATTGCAGGCATGCGTTGGGGTCGTTGTCGGAGCAGTGGCCGTTGTGGTCGGCGTCGGGTTGACGAGTGGCTGGAGTGTAGGCGGAATCGTCGGCCCAGTCGCGGGCGCCGCAGTGGCAGTTTTCGTCGGTCTGTCTCTTAAGGCCATGCAGGCTCAGGCGTCCGAGTTGGAACGTCTCAACGTGGACTTGCTGGCGGTACAGAAGAGGTTGGCTGCCTCCCAACATCAGGCTGGCGTGCTGGAGGAGAGGGCCAGGTTGGCCCGCGAGATCCATGACACTGTTGCTCAATCTCTGTCGAGTATCGGGCTGTTGTTATCTGCGGTGGAGCGCACCGATCCTGAGCACCCCGCCGTCGAGCAGATTCAACTTGCCCATCGAACCTCCTTGGAGGCCCTTTCAGAGACCCGAGGTCTCATTGCCGAGTTGGCTCCACCCACTATCACCCACCAGGGATTGCCTGCGGTGCTCGAGCGGCTTGGGGCCACTACTTGGTCAATCGGGGGGTTGCACGTCGACGTCGATTGCCCCGATACGTCCGATCTACCCATGGAGATCCAGACGGCATTGCTGAGGCTGTGCCAGGGGGCGATGTCGAATGTGGTGCGTCACGCCGACGCCAGCCATGCGTCGATCCGAATTGTGCGTCCCAGCCCTGAGCGTGTGCTCTTAAGAGTGAGTGACGATGGGGGCGGCATGGTTTTGGAGGCGCCCGTCAGTGATGGATCATTCGGGTTGCAAGCTATTCGGCAGCGGGTTGAGGACCTGTCTGGCGAGGTTTCCTTAACTTCCAGGCCAGGGGAGGGCACCATCGTCGATGTCGGTCTTCCCGTGCCCTCCTCAGCAGTGTCACCGCATACTGTCTACTGCAGGCAAGGAGAGCCGTCATGACTGTCCGCGTCCTCATTGCAGATGACCATCCGGTGGTCCGAGCCGGGGTTACAGCATTGCTAGGCACCGACCCCAACATTGAGATTGTCGCGACCGCCGCCACCCCAGCCCAAGCCCTTGCTGCGGCAGCTACCGCTGATCTTGATCTTGTCTTACTGGACTTGCAATTCAGTAGCGACACCGACGCGCCTTCTGGGGTCGATGTGACGCGAAAAATTCGGTCCCAGCCCAATCCGCCCGAAGTTCTCATCCTCACCAATTACGACACGGATGCTGACATTTTGGCCGCTGTGGAGGCCGGTGCTACGGGGTATCTCCTCAAGGACGCCCCCGCTGAAGAACTGCTATCGGCTATCCACCGGTCCGCGCGAGGCGAAGGAGCCTTGGCTCCAGCCGTCGCCACTCGTCTCATGGCTCGTATGCGCTCTCCACAGACCTCACTAACAGCCCGTGAGCTCGACGTTTTGGAAGCTTCTGCTGGGGGACTGTCGAATGCACAGATTGCGCAATCTCTGGTGGTGTCAGAAGCTACCGTCAAAACGCACCTGTCACACATTTACACCAAGCTTGGAGTGACCTCTCGGAGCGCAGCCGTAGCCAAAGCTCGAGATATTGGTCTCATTCGTTGATCCGGAGGTCGAATCAACCTGACTCGGTACGGCATGATTAGACAGAGTCCGGCACCAGCCGGGCCGCAATCGAGTGAGGAAGTCAATCGTGTCCATCAGCATCACCCTGCACCGTTCCGGTACCTCCAGGACCCAGCAGGTGGACACCACGACCACCGGACTGGATCTTTTCGGCTCCGACCGTGCCGTCGTCGCTATGCGGGTGGATGGCAATCTCGTCGACCTCCAGCGTGAACTCCACGACGGCGCCGAAGTGGAGCCGGTTGAGGCCACCAGCGAGGACGGACTCAACATCATTCGACATTCGGCGACCCATGTTATGGCTCAGGCTGTCCAGCAGTTGTACCCCGAGGTGAACTTGGGTATCGGTCCGTTCATCACCGACGGTTTTTATTATGACTTCGGCAATATTGAGCCCGTCACCCCCGAAGTCCTTTCTGAGCTTGAGAAGCGGATGAAGCGAATCGTCAAAGAGAACCAACGCTTCGTGCGTCGGGTTACCACTGAGGAGTCCGCCCGCGAGGAGTTGGCTGACCAGCCTTACAAGTTGGAACTCATTGGCACCAAGGGTAAGGGTGCTGAGGGCGCCTCGGTCGAGGTCGGCGGTGGAGAGCTGACGATCTACGACAACGTGCATCGCAACGGCGAGGTGGCATGGAAAGATCTTTGCCGTGGCCCCCATGTGCCCTCGACGAAGTACCTGGCCAATGCCTTTGCCTTAACGAAGTTCTCGGCCGCGTACTGGAAGGGCGACCAGGCCAACGACCAATTGCAGCGGATCTACGGAACCGCGTGGGCCAGCCGTGAGGACTTGGTGGCATACCAGCAGCGGATCAAGGAGGCCGAGCGTCGCGATCACCGTAAGCTGGGAGCCGAGCTCGATCTGTTTTCCTTCCCTGAGGAAATCGGCCCTGGCCTGGTTGTCTTCCATCCCAAGGGGGCGATGCTGCGTCATCTCATCGAGGAGCATGTCGTCGCTCGTCACATGGAGGCTGGGTTCGTATTCGTCCACACTCCGGAGATCACCAAGGGAGGGTTATTCCATACCTCGGGTCACCTGCCCTACTACGCCGACACCATGTTCCCTCCGATGCTTGTCGACGAGGAACGAGATGAACAGGGTAACGTCACCCGGACCGGTCAGGAGTATTACCTCAAGGCCATGAACTGCCCGATGCACAACCTCATATTCCGGTCACGGGGTCGGTCCTACCGTGAGTTGCCGTTGCGGTTCTTCGAGATGGGACATGACTACCGCTATGAGAAATCGGGTGTCGTGCATGGGCTGACCCGTATGCGGGGCTTTGCTCAGGACGACTCCCACACCTACTGCACCCGTGAGCAGGCCCCTGGCGAGATCAAGAAGCAGATCGAGTTCTTCCTGTCGATCCTGGCCGATTTTGGTCTGAACGACTTTTACCTCGAGCTGTCCACCCGTGAGGGCGGTAGCGCGAAGGAGGAGAAGTTCATCGGTTCCGACGAGGACTGGCAGGCGGCTACTGACACTCTCGACCAGGTGTGCCGCAACACCGGTCTGCAGTTGGTCTCTGATCCGGGTGGCGCAGCTTTTTATGGCCCGAAGGTCTCGGTGCAGGTCAAGGATGCCATCGGGCGTACCTGGCAGATGTCGACGATTCAATACGACTTTAACCAGCCCGAGAGGTTCGACCTAGAATACGCGGCCGCCGACGGCACCCATCAGCGTCCGATCATGCTGCACTCGGCCAAGTTGGGTAGCGTTGAGAGGTTCATTGGTGTGCTCACAGAGCACTATGCCGGCGCCTTCCCGGTATGGCTCTCCCCGGTTCAGGTGCGTTTGGTACCGGTAGCCGAGGCCTTTAACGACTACGTCACCAAGTTCGCCGAGGTGTTGGAATCTCGCGGCATTCGGGTCGAGACGGACCTGTCCTCGGACCGGTTTGGCAAGAAGATCCGCAATGCTTCGAAGGAGAAGGTGCCCTTTGTCCTCATCGCAGGCGGTGAAGACGCCGAGGCTGGTGCTGTATCTTTCCGGCTGCGCGACGGCTCTCAGGTCAATGGCGTGGCCCGGGACGAGACTGTGCGGATCATTGCAGCCTGGAACGATGAACACCGCAACGACGATCCAACCGCCGAGACGCTGCGCGGAGTCATTGATGACTGAGGATTACCGCCTCGAGTTTGCCGAGGATATGGTCGGGGTCCCGGACCCCTTCAGGAGGTTCTGGACCCCGTATCGGATGGCGTATATTTCTGGTGAGAATAAGCCTCAAGGCGATCGACCGGAAGATGGCTGCCCCTTCTGTAAAGCCCCGCAGCGTAGCGACGAGGATTCCCTCATCGTCCACCGTGGTGAGCACTGCTACGTCATCATGAATCTCTACCCGTACGGGCCTGGACATATGCTGGTGTGCCCTTACCGCCACGTCGCTGGATATGTCGACGCGACTCAAGAGGAAGTTGTCGAGATGGCCCGGCTCACCCAGGATGCCATCTGCACGCTTCAGGAGGTATCCCGTCCACAAGGGTTTAACGTGGGCATTAACCAGGGTGCATCCGGTGGCGCTGGGGTTGCTGCGCACCTGCACCAACACGTCATCCCGCGTTGGACGGGGGACACGAACTTCTTGCCGATTGTCGCCGGGGTCCGTGCTGTACCACAGCTGCTCGGTGATGGCCGACAGATGCTGGCCGATGCGTGGGGGAGTCATGCTTGAGCACTTCCGGGCTGGCTGGGCCAAGGTAATGAATCCCATTGCTAATGCCTTGCTGAGGGCCCACGTCACCCCCGATGTGGTCACTTGGATCGGGACTATTGGCGCCGTGCTTATGGCCCTCATCTGCTTCCCGCAGGGCTGGCTGTGGCAGGGCCCTTGGTTGGTTACCCTGTTCATTTTCTCCGATTCACTTGACGGCAACATGGCTCGCAAGCTGGGTCGTCACTCTCAGTGGGGATCCTTCCTGGATTCCACATTGGACCGCTTTGGTGACGCGGCGATCTTTGTTGGAGTAGCCTTGTACTTCGCAGGGCCGGGTCACAGCATGCTCTGGACGGCAATGGCTTGCGCGGCCCTGGTCTTCGGTATGGCGACCTCTTATGTACGTGCCAAGGCAGAATCTCTCGGCTTGGAGGCCAAGATGGGCATCGCGACTCGTGCGGACCGTCTGCTGGTGAGCCTGGTGGCCATCGAGATCACCGGGCTTGCCAGAGGAGGAGCTTTCCCACACTGGTGCTTGGCCGCGTTACCCATTGCGTTGTGCTATCTGACGCTGGCAGGAGCAGTCACCGTCGTCCAACGGATGGTAGCGGTGCGTCGGGCGTGCGAGTCGTGAGAAGGGTCGTCACAGGATGGTCGGGCTCCCCGCCGAGGGATGCAGATGGCTAGGGTGGATGTTGTGACGCGCACCCTGCCGCCTGACGACGCTCCCGAGGTCAACCCGTGGGATACCGATCGGTTCTGGACGGTCCCTAATGTCCTGTCGGTCATCCGACTTATCGGTGTGCCCGTCTTTCTGTGGCTGGCTTTAGGGCCGCGCGCAGACGGTTGGGCAGTCGCAGTGCTTGCCGTGGCAGGCCTGACGGATTGGCTTGACGGTCGGATAGCCCGCCGCTGGCACCAAGTGTCCCGCATTGGGCAGATGCTCGATCCGGTTGCCGACCGTCTCTATATTTTCACGACCGTCATTGCCCTGACGCTGCGCGACGTCATTCCGTTGTGGCTAGTGGTTCTTCTTATTGCCCGTGATGTTTGCATGGCCTGTCTCGTGCCGGCTCTGCGTACACGTGGATTCACATCACTGCCGGTGCATTTCGTCGGAAAAGCAGCAACCTTCTGCCTGCTGTACTCCTTCCCGCTGGTGCTACTTGGGCACCTCGGTACCGGTGGATGGACGACGTGTCGGGTGCTCGGATGGGCCTTCGCGGTGTGGGGGACGGCTCTCTACTGGTGGGCCTTTTTCCTCTACCTGGTTCAAACCATCCGCATCGTCCGGACGATGCCGCCCATCGACTCCCGAGGTGAACATTCGTGAGGCAGCGTCCAGATGCGTCAATGGACTTATTGCGGGAGGTCCGTGGGCAAGCCATAGATCAGGGCTACCAGGAACGCCACGATCGTAATCCCGACGCCCCCTCGCGTCGCCCTATCGGGGTGTCAGCGGTGGTGTTGCTCCTGGTGACAGGCGTGCTCATCGGTGTTGCATGGCGGTCGACTGCTGCCCGGGCGCCGTTGGACGCGCAGGAACGTAAGAATCTTGTCGCCCATGTGCAATCAGCTCAGGCCCACGAATCGGCCCAGCACGCCGATTTAGCCAAGCTGCGTGCATCTGTCAGCGCCATGAAGGCCGCGGAGAGATCCTCAGTCGATGATAAGGCCGGCCAAGACTCCACGATGACCCCGATGGAGGGCCCAGGGGTGCGCATCGTTCTTGACGACGCGAATGCTGCTCCCGCCGACGAACTTGGCGATAAGGATTTACGGAAGCTGGTAAATGCGCTGTGGCAGGCCGGGGCGGAAGCGGTAGCCATCAACGGACACCGCATTGGGCCTCGCACTGCGATTCGCTCTGCTGGGTCGGCGATCACGGTGGACTATGTGTCGCTGTCTCACCCGTACATCGTCGGAGCTATTGGCTCACCGCAGAAGCTTCCGGCTGAGTTAGCAGATACACCTGGCGGACGCTGGATGACCTACCTCAGGGACAATTCGTCAATCACATACCAAGTGGCGACAAAGGACCGAGTCTCCGTGCCGGGATCGAAGGTATCGGTGAGTCACGCGAGCCCTCATCGTTGACAATGAGACGATGAACGGCACTGGCACACAGGAAGGACACCTATGATTGCGCTCATCGGCTTGGTGGTCGGGATCATTATCGGCATCGTGGTCAACCCGACTCTGCCTCCCGGTTTGCAACCGTATTTGCCGATTATGATCGTTGCTGCTCTAGATGCGATCTTCGGTGCGGTGCGTGCCTATTTGGCCCATACTTTCTCGGACCGTGTCTTTGTCGTCTCCTTCCTGTCCAATGTCGCCATTGCTGCTCTCATCGTCTGGGTGGGAGACCAGATTGGCGTGGGGTCACAACTGTCGACTGCTGTCGTCGTCGTCTTAGGCATCCGCATTTTTACTAATGCTGCCGCCATCCGGCGTGAGGTACTTCATGCCTGAACACCATGATCGACGGGAATGGGCCGAGAATCACTGGCGCAAGATCGGCAAGGACCTGGCCTCGGTGTCTACTGGCCAGATCCTCGTCGCCATCATCTTGTGCCTGTGCTCATTCATGGTCGTCACTCAAGTGCGATCCCGACACGATCAGGATGCTTACTCGACGATGAGCCGGGCTGACCTGGTGACGATGTTGGATTCGTTATCAGACTCGTCACGCCAGCTTGATTCGCAGATCGCTGATCTACGCGCTACAACGAGGGAACTCCAGTCGGGTGCCGATTCGCGCAAGGTGGCTCAGCGAGAAGCTGAGGAACGGCTCACGCAGATGAAGATCTTGGCTGGCACGATCCCCGTCCATGGACCCGGTATTAAGATCACCATTGATGATCCCGAAGACAAAGTCACCTCGGACATGGTGCTCGATGCCGTTGAAGAAATGCGTGATGCTGGGGCTGAAGCCATGGTCCTCAACAACAAAGTGCGCATCGTTGCTAACACGTGGTTTGCGGCGAGTCCAGACGGTCTGCAAGTCAGCGGTACCACCGTCACCCGCCCGTACACCCTGACGATTATTGGCGAGCCTCACGATCTCAAGGAGGGAGCGAAATTCCGTGGTGGGTTGGTCTCTCAAATGGAATCGGACAAAGTAGGTGCCAGCGTCGAGGTGACGACCTCGCAGGATCTCACCATTACAGCGGTGGCCCATCCACAACCGATGACCCACGCCACACCGGTGAGATGAGGCAGGCATCGAGGCGCTCGGCGCGGTACCCTGCGGGTACGAAGATTTTTACATCGACCGTGTCATGGAGGTGGTGATGACCGAGATTCCCGATGATGTGTTGTGCACCTCGGATCACCTATGGATTAGGCATGGCAACGGTGATCGGGTGCGGCTCGGAGTCACGTCGGCCCTCCTAGACCAGTTCGGGCCAGTGGAATCGTTGTCTCTTCCTGACGACGGTGAGGATGTCGTCTCCGGTGATTGCTGTGGAGACGTGGAGTTTTCGGCGCGCACCTGGGAGATCATTTCCCCCGTAGCCGGTGAGGTTGTTGCGGTGAATCCAGCAGCCGACGCTGACCAGGTTGAGGCGGACCCTTGGGGCGACGGATGGCTCTTCGACGTGAGATTGTCAGGCCCCGAGGAGCTCGACGAGTTGCTCGACCCCGACGAATACCTCGCGAGCGTGGGGGAGGTACCCCTAAAATGACTATTTCGGAGACCCCCGAGAGCGAGGACGCGAACATGAACAAGTGCCCCGTGTGCGGCCACGTCAACGAGGATGGCGCAAACTTTTGCTCCCGATGCGGGACCCGTCTCGGGGTGCCCATCGACACACCGGGGGACAACACTGGCGTGATCCCGCCCATCACCGAATCAACGGTGTCCGAAGAGACCTCGCCGAATGTGGATCTTCCAGCCGGCGTCTTGCAAGACATCGCTGATCTTCCTGCCGAGAATGCCATGCTGATCGTGCGACGCGGTCCGAATCTCGGTGCCCAGTTCCTGCTGGACCAGGACGAGACGACGGCCGGGCGTTCTACGCATTCCGATATCTTCCTTGACGACATCACGGTGTCTCGCCACCATGTGAAGTTCATTCGTCAAGACGGCCGAATGATCATTGAGGACCAGGGCAGCCTCAATGGCACGTACGTCAATCGCACTCTTGTCGACGGTTCGGCGGTATTGCGCGACGGCGACGAGGTGCAGATCGGGAAGTTTCGGATGACCTACCACATAGGTGGCACGGCATCGGGGACGAGTGGGGCCGGTCGCGTCTGATGCCAAGGTCTGTCCGCACTATCGGACAGGTCATGAAGACTCTCAAACCGGATTTTCCCGATCTGAGCATTTCCAAGATCCGATTTCTAGAGTCCGAGGGCCTGCTGTCCCCCGAGAGGGCACCATCGGGATACCGCAAGTATACCGATTCTGACGTCGAGAGATTGCGGTATATCTTGACCTGCCAGCGCGACCACTTTCAGCCGTTGCGGGTCATCAGGGACCACTTGGAAATGATGGACCGGGGCGAGGAACCTCCAGCCTCCGAGGTACCCCCCCTGCCGACTGAAAACGAGGGTGCTCCTGATCCGCAGCCTCAGCCGACAGGTCAAGGAATTGTTCGGACCCGCGGCCCTATTAGGATGAACCGACGCGAACTTATCCGTGCTTCTGGCATTACCGAGGCCATGCTCATGGAACTTGAGCGTCACCAGCTAGTGCGTCCAAAACGAGGAGCCTCGTACTTCGGTCAAGAAGCCCTTGTTATCTGTGTCGCAGCACGTCGACTGGCAGCGTACAGCATGGATACTCGTCACATGCGTGCCATCAGGCAGGCCGCGGAGCATGAAGCTGGGCTCATAGAGCAGGCCCTCATTCCGTACGCGCGGCATCCCGAACAGGCTTCAAAAATTGCTGCTGAGACGACCAAGGTGATGATGCACGCCCATACCGCTATGGTCTACGACATGTTAGAGCATTGGTCAGGTAACTGATCGACATAGGGTGCGCGCTAGGCTGATCCTATGGTCTTGCTCGAGGTTGCCGAGATTCGGACCGAGCCTGTTTCCGGGGCGGCAGTGCTGCTGCTTCGCGAGGTTGATGGCCGACGCCATCTTGCCTTGTGGATTGCAGATCCTGAAAAAACTGCCATCACGGACGCCATCAACGAAGAGGAGCCTGTCCGCCCCCTCACCCACGACCTGCTTGCGCGTGTCATCGCAGTCCTGTGCGAGGAAGAGCCGCAGTGCGTCATTACCAAAGTTGAGGACGGCATTTGGTTCGGTGAACTGGTGCTAGGTGATATGCGTATCGACGCTCGACCCTCTGATTTGGTTGCCCTTGCTCTCCGTCTGCCAGTACCGATCTGGTGCAGCGAGGAGGTTATCTCCACGGCCGGTATTCTTCTAGATGCCGGCCCAGAAGATGCTGTCGAAGAGTTCCGGCACTTCCTTGATAACGTCAGCCCCGATGACTTTGGGCCTGGACCCTCGATCTCTGGTTGACCTTGAGGTCACAGTAAATCCCCTAGTGAAATGCATGTTCAAGGTAGAAGAGCGCAGACGATGTGAAGCAGACGGCGTGGCTTCGACGATGGTGGAGGATCGCGCCGTAGCGTCAAGGACGTTCGGCGGGGCGCCATGCTTCGTCAATGGGACCATAAGTAGAACTGGTGAAGGGTGACGACATGGCAACGACCGGTGAACAGCCGAGTGTTGAGACTCCTCTCGACGGCCACGCGCGTCGCGGTCAGGACGCCCTTTTCGAAGGCGACTTTGCCCCGCTGCCTGAGGACATCGGATTCCGAGGCCCGGTTGCATCCGGTGCTGCCGGCATTACGTATCGTCAGCTTGACTATTGGGCGCGAACTGGCCTGGTTCGTCCAGAGATCCGGGCAGCTCGTGGTTCGGGGAGTCAGCGCTTGTACTCCTTCCGCGACATCCTTATGCTCAAGGTTGTCAAGCGCCTCCTTGACGCCGGGGTGTCCTTGCAGCAGATCCGAGTGGCCATCGAACACCTGCGCAGCAACGGGGTTGAGGACCTCTCCCGCGTCACCCTTATGAGCGACGGGGTTTCAGTATACGAATGTACCAACGACAACGAGGTCATTGATCTGCTGCGCGGTGGGCAGGGGATGTTCGCTATTGCACTGGGAGGGGTGTGGCGCGACGTTCAGGGAAGCCTTGCTGAGCTGCCTAGTGAGCATCTCAATCCGGTAGCGGACACCGAGCTCGATGAGTTCACTGCGCGCAGAATTGCGAAGCACGCCTCCTGACTATGAAGTGCGTCAGGGGGAAAATGATCCCCTCGGCCTTGATTCTTACAGCCGGTGAGCGTGCGCCATAGGCGTTCTCCATGCAATGATTTCAACGAGGAGGCCTCTGTGAAGGACACCATTGCCGCCATCATGAAGCGGCCCGGCATTGCCCATCTGCTGCGAGCCCACACCCGGTTTAATCGACGTCTCGGCAATCATTTCGCCGCGTCCATTACCTATTTCACGGTGCTGGCGATCATTCCAGTCATTGCATTTGCCTTTGCGCTGCTGGGATTGGTCTTGAGCCGTTTGAGCCCCTACTTGCTTAACCAAGTCGTCGACTCAGTCGTAAGTCTGGCCACCGAGCCCAGCGATAAGCAACAGATCCGCGCCATCATCGAGAACGCCATGAAGGTTGGCGGATCGGTCTGGGCGTTCGTAGTCTCCATCCTCACCGCGTTGTGGGCCGGAATCGGATGGGTCGGAAACATCCGCAAGGGCATTCAGGCGGAGTGGGCCCCCGATTTTGATATGGTCGCTGACGATCGTGGTTTCGTGCGGGCCAAAGTTTCCGACATGCTCGCATTCCTCGGTTTGTTACTAGTGACCTTATTGACGATCATCACTTCCCAGATTGGTTCCTCTCTGGCCGGCATGCTGGCCCGGCGGACTGGCCTTGACTCGGTTCCTGGACACGGCTGGCTGCTAACGCTGGCAGGGCTATTGGCGACGACGATTGCGGGCTGGCTCCTCTTCATCTTCTTGTACACGGTTATGCCCCGGGTCAAGACGAGTTGGCGTCCTATTCTCAAAGGATCCCTGGTGGCCGGATTCGCCCTCGCTCTGGTGCAAGTGGGCGCCGGATACCTTGTGCAGGCCTTCAACTCCAACAAGGCCGTTCAAGCTTTTGGATCGATCATCATCGTCATGCTGGTCTTCGATCTTGTCGCTCGGTTGATCCTCTTTATTGCGTCGTGGATTGCCACTGCGAACCAGCCGGCTATCGATAATGAGTGGAACGATTGCGACGCGCCGCTACTTGGACGCGATAATTGCATTACCGCTGATGGACACTGGGATGCAGCTTTAACCGACCGCGCCCGTAAGTACGCAAAGAAAAACAACAAGGACGGCAGGGCGGCCAGCCCCCCGGTTGAGGGCGTTGCCCCAGAGAACAGTGGTGGGGGAGAAAGGGGCGTGACCCAGCGGCTTCAAGTGACGAACAACGCGGCAACCCGCGCCGATGCACCCGCAGTTTCAGACGCGGTGCCCCCGTCGCGCGCTGAGCCCCGCCGTTGGCCGGTCATTGGCGCGAGTATTGTTGGCGTTATCGGGGGCATGGCGGTTGGCGCGATACTCAGTCGACGCCGCGAAGAATGATGAACCACTGCTTGCGCGATGGAGCCGTGATGTTCACATTGCCTACCTTGTTCACCGCATGGTAGGGGACCGTCACAGAGACATCATTGGGCTAGGTGCAGCGCGCGTGGTTCTAGCGTCGGGGCTACCGACATATGTCGCCGGGATCGTCCGTCAGCAGTTTTGGGTACCCGCTGGGTGTATATCGTGGTGACGGTCCTCATGCTCGTCACTAGCAGTCGTGTCGGTTAACCTGTAGTGCTACCCATTGCGTATGTTTGGGCCCTGCTCCCTGGGGCATCCTTGGCCTTCGCCGGACCGGTGCGCAGCTCCTATCTCGCTCAAGGGCTGGGATATGGCCTGGTGTTCATCTACCTCGCGCTGCTGCCGTTCTGGACCTTTCTTTCCGTATTCGCGGTTGGTCGCTCCCAGCGGCGAAGGCAGCCTGGAGTCGAGTGCAAAATGGCCCTTCCGGTTTAAGCCAGCCCATCTAACGGGACCAGTTCACTCGGAAGGGCCCATGGTGAGCCGGGGCTGTCAGGCCTGCCCAATCTCGCTGAGCATGGCAGTAAACCACGGCTGGGTGACATCGAAGGGCTTGCCGCCCTTGATGCGATCGAAGGCGATATTGGTCAACTCGTCGTCGTTCTCCTCATCCTGGCCAATGACGCCAGCTTTACCGGCCAGAGCACAATCGACCGCAAAGTCGGTGCAGCGACCGATAAGCTCCAGGTCAGCCTCATTCGAGGCGGCCGAACGGGAGAAGTAGCCGGACTTCTGAACCATAACCTTTTCGGCACCGAGCTTCTCGGCGAACTGTTTGCCGAACCAAGCACCTGGGTTCACCTTGTCGAGCTTGACGTGGCCAAAGGGATCGCGCGGGACCTCTTGGCCATCCTTTTCCATCTCTCCAATGATGGCGTCCAGGCCGGCTCCCTCGGACAGGAAGATGGTGACATTGCCAACCTCGTCCATGACCTTGTTAAGGCGTGCAGCCTCGGCTTCGAGGTCGATATGGGCCTCGGGAACATACACGGCGTGGACGTCCCAGGCCTTCTTGGACAAGCCAATCTCAGGTACCCACTGTTGAGTATCGAGCCATTCGCGGTACTTGGCGGCGGTGGCGGCGGTCAGCCAACCACAGTTACGGCCCATGACCTCGTGAACGATGAGCATGCGCGATCCGGAGTTGTGCTCACCAACGATGTTCTGGGCGAAGCGGGACCCCTGCTCCGCAGCGGTCCATGCACCTAGCGACTGACGAATCGGCACGACGTCGTTATCAATAGTCTTCGGCAGACCAACGACGGTGAGGCCGTAATTATTCTCAGCCAGGTAAGCGGCTAGATCGGCGGCGGTGGTATTGGTGTCGTCGCCACCGATGGTGTGCAAAACATCAACCCCATCGGCAACGAGACGATCGGCGGCAACCTTGAGTGGGTCGTCGCCTTCGGCGACCAGACCGCGTTTAATGAGATCGGCGGCGTTGGTCAGCTTGACGCGGGAGTTGCCAATCGGAGAACCACCAAAGCACTTGAGAATCCCGACGTTCTTGCGAACAGTATCGGTGACTTTGAGGAAGTCTCCCTTGAGCAGGCCCTCGTAGCCGTGCTTGTAGGCGATGATCTCGACCTCGGGTGCCACCTCGGCGTAGCGCTGGATCAATCCGCTAATCGCGGTGGACAGACAAGGCGCAAATCCACCCGCGGTGAGGAGCGCGACCTTTTTGACGGCCATGGGAAACCTTTCGTTCGTTGTGTGAGGTGACGTTAGCAAGCTTATGATACGAGCCGAAATGGCACACCGGAGGAGTAGAAGTCAACCCTTGTCGGATGAGTGGTTCTCGTGGTGGTCTGCTGGCATGACGCTTTATCCCTCGTGCGATCAACATTCGACCCCGCCGCCCACGCGAAGCCATTTCCCCCTCTCCCCACCGCGACGTCGCGACGTTCGCGGCATGAGCATGTCGGTTCTCATCACTATGTTGCTGCCTGTCCTCTTGGTATCTGCGGGAATCGCGGTCGATGGTGCTGAGCGGGCGCGGGCAGTACGCATCGCCCACACCGTTGCCGCCGAGGCAGCTCGAGCCGGGTGTGAGGAAGGCTCCGCAGCACAGCTCGTCGGCCAAGATGGGACCGGGGCTGCTCGTGTGGCTGCGGAGACGTCCGCGCGAGGGGCCAAAGCAGACAGACTGAGCCGACTTGTCATCACCGCCAATGGAGACGCCGTCAGCGTTGCGACCGAGGTCACCCGGCCTACTCGTCTACTCGCCCTTATCGGTCTAACCGAAGTGCACGGTCGAGCGAGCCAAATGTGTACCCTGCTGGCCCGCTGAGGCTACTGCAGCGCGGTTGCAGCGATACAATTGCAAGGTGCCTAAGTATTTCCCGGTCCACCCGGAGAATCCACAGCGGCGTTCCCTCAACCAGGTCGTCGACATCCTGCACGGTGGCGGTCTCATCGCCTACCCGACGGACACAGGTTATGCCTTCGGAGCCCGGCTTGGAAATAAGGATGCTCTGGACCGGATTCGCAAACTTCGTCAGCTATCTGACAAACATCACTTCACACTAGTCATGAGTAGGTTTGCGCAGGTTGGCCAGTATGTCCAGATGGATAACTGGGTGTTTCGCGCCGTCAGAGCCGCTGTGCCGGGGCGATACACTTTCATTCTTAAGGCCACTCGCGATGTTCCGAAGGTTATGCTGCACCCGCGCAAGAAAACCGTTGGGATACGCGTCCCCGAGCATGTGACGGCCCTGGCCCTGCTTGAGGCTCTGAATGAGCCCATTGTCTCCTCTACCCTGATCCTGCCCGGTCAGGACACACCTATGGTCGACGGATGGCAGGTGCAAGACGAGATAGGTGACCAACTCGATGCCGTCCTCGACTCCGGGGACTGTGGCGTTGAACCGACCACAGTAGTTGACTTCACCTCTGGGAAGCCGGTCATCACCCGCCGCGGTGCGGGAGATTCCTCTCTTTTCGAGTGAGGCCATAGCGCTATGGCCATGGCCGACTGAAGAAGGGTTGTAAGAGAGTGCTTGGTTTAATGGGGGCGATGGAGGATGAGGTGCGCCTCATCCGAGCTGACCTTGAAGAGATCGAAGAGCTGGATGGTCCGTGCGAATTGCTGCGCGGACGGTTGGAAGGCACCCCTGTAGTGCTGGCTAAATGCGGTATCGGCAAGGTGAATGCCGCCTTGGCTGCCTCGGCAATGGTTCAAGCTGGCGCAACGAGTATCGTCTTTACCGGAGTCGCTGGTGCCGTCGCTTCCGAATTAGGAATCGGCGACGTCGTCGTCGGCAATAAGTTTAGTCAACACGATGCCGACGATACTGCATTTGGTAATCCTATTGGGATTATTCCGGGAGAGCCGCCATTCTGGGAACCGAATCCTGATCTTTCCGCCGCGGTGCTAGATGCGTTGCGCGAATTAGAGGAGCCTCGTGGCCATCAAGTAGTAGCGGGGCCGATCGTCAGTGGGGACCAGTTCATCGCTCAGGCCGAAAAAGTCGTCTGGCTACGCGCGACATTTGGGGCTAGCGCCGTTGAAATGGAAGGTGCTGCTCTGGCACAAGCGGCCAGTCATCTCGGTGTGCCCTTCGCTGTGGTGCGGATTCTGTCGGACTCTGCCGACGGCGATGCGGTAGCGGACTTCCCTGCATTCCTCAACGATGCTGCCCATCGCGGCCGCGACCTCGCTCACGCTCTAGCTAAGCAAGCACCGAGGACTTGACCGACGCTGTCAGGCTCTGACGAGGAGGGCGCCTGGGGCCACGTGGGTTCTCATTGTCGTCACTGTGCCTATGGGGTCTCCATCAACTTCCGCCAAGATCGGGCCGGAGCCAGACGTGATCAGGGCGGTCCGCGACGTCGCGTGGCGCACCAGGCGGTGGCCGTGCCGATGCCGGGTCACAAAGTGATTGATGACGGCAACCCAGCCGACAATGCCGTCAGGAGACAGCGTGAGGACGTCAAGAGTACCGTCATCAATGCGACCGTCGGGTACGAGATCGACGCCACCGGGAAGTACTGAGCAATTGCAGACCAACACCGTTCGCGCCCGAGTGGCGACGGGGCGGCGTCCGTCAACGCTCGCCCGGGCCTGGAATCCAGGCTGCACCAGGGCCAGGGCACCCGAGACGATATAGGCTAGCCAACCAATCTTGTCCTTAAGGTGGTCCCGGGTACCGGCCATCGTCTGGGCATCCATTCCCATGCCAATCATGACGGTGAAGCAGATTTCCTCGGATTCATCGAAGCGGACATAGCCGAGATCGATGGCTCTGACCGGGCGCGTTAGCGCGGCATCAAGGGATGCGGCCAGATCAGTATGCGGTAACTTGAGATTACGGGCCAAAAGGTTCCCAGTACCCATCCCAAGTATCCCCAACGGGACCCTCGTGTTGGCTAGACCTGTGCTGACCTGACGAATGGTGCCGTCACCCCCAAGAGCCAGGACGAGGTCGGCCCCCTCATCGACAGCCTTGCGGGCCAGGCCGTGGCCGTGGTCATCGGCTGTCGTGGGGAGGAAAACAGGGGCGACGCCGCAGTGCTCGCGGCACTTCTTTACGACAAGGACGCGCCAGTCGGGGTTGTTTTGTGTCTTGATGGAGTTGTGGACGACTGCCACCTTACGCGGCTGAGATGTCTGCACGCAGCTAGCCTAGGTCATCCTGCCGCAGCCATCCGTATCTGTCTTTACGTTTCGATGTCGACCCAACGCTGGCCCGTCGGCGTGATGCTGACACCGCGGCCCAGCAGCTCGGCCAGGTCGATGGCCATCTGATCCCCACCACCGGCGCGGCATGCCAATGTCAGCACGGACCCTTCAGCGGTGTACTCCACGTTGGTGACATCGTGTCCGGCGGCACGGATGATGCCTTCCTCGCGGCCGGCTCGACATAGGCCGATGGTGGTCGTAAAAGTGTCCATCAACACCCGTCGGTGAAAAATGGCTGCTGCTAGCGCGTTGCCGACGGCGTTACCATAGGCTTTGGTGAGACCTCCGGTTCCCAACTTGATGCCACCGAACCACCGGCTGGTGACGGCGACAACGTCAGACAGATCTGCTTTTCCTGTCGGGTTCGCCGTTATGAGGGCCGTCAAGGTCGGCATTCCCGCTGTGCCAGCGGGCTCACCATCGTCACTGCACCGTTGGAGCCGACGATCCGGTCCCAGTACGAAGGCGGAAACATGGTGGCGGGCATCGTGGCCGTCTTGCCGGGCTTTGGCGATAATCTCTCGAGCCTCGTCCTCACTGGACACGCGCACCAACCGGGTGAGGAAGACCGATCGCTTGACCTCGAATTCAGCCACAACAGGGCTTGCTAAAACGCTGTACTCGATCACTCGACCCCCGGAAGAGAGGTCACCATATCCATCCGGATCTTCTCCATCTCGTCGGCGACACTGTGGGCGTCAAGGTTCTGGCTCGAAATCGGCGGCAGACCGGTAATGAATATCGCGATATCGGCTAGCAGCCGCCGAGCCCATGGCACTGGCTCGTCACCGGTGTGCCAACAGACTGAGAGCAGATCGTAGCCGGTTTCGGTGACAGTGCGGTCTACCTTGGACCAGTCTTGTAAAGCTTGGGGAGCATCAGGACGGGTCGCCGACAGTAGGGCCGAACCTTGGATGAGTTCGTGGACCATCTGGTTGCGCTCAATCTGGGCCTGTGGGGTTTTGTTGCGTCCCTGAGACAGGGATCTCAGCACCGGCATCATAGAACGGAGGGTTCGGCGATATTGACTTCGTACCAGCAGCACCGGGGCGCGTCGACCGACGATATGGATGGTAACGATGCCGACCGTCAAACCTACAATTGTCTCGATGATGCGGTCTTGAGCTAGCTGGTACATCTCGCCGGGTCTCGTTAGCGGCGTCATAAAGAGTGCAAAGCAGGTGATGGAGATGCAGGCGAGGCCGTAATTGCGCGTCACTAAGGCCTGCATGATCCACAGGAATATGATGATGAGACCAATCTGAACCCAGCCTGACGGGCCGAATGCGGCGATTGCCAAGTACAGGCCAAGTCCGACGACGGTACCGAGCACTCGGTGGATGGCGCGGATCGTCATATCTGAGCGAGTCGCGTCCATATGCATCATAATAAGGACGCTCAATACTGCCCAGTATGGGTGACCGAATGGCAGTAGGATCATCAGTAGCGAGGCGAAGAAGACACCGGTCGCAGCGCGCAGGGCCACCATCGTCGGTCGCGCCCCTCGTTCCAGCGCGGTTCGCAGCAGATAGCTAGCTTTGGGACGACCAAGGGGAGTCCAGTCCACATGGTCGGGCAGAGAGACATCGGCCGAAGGGAAGGCCTCCAGCCGCAACTCGTGCTCTAGTCGCATATGGACAGTGATAAGACGGGCCCGTAAATCCGACAGTTCGGACATCTCGGACGGGTTATCCGTGCCGGAGGAGTGACCGTCATTGTAGGTCCACCACGCCCGGTGAATGGCCGCATGAGCAGCTGAACGTAACCGGGCAACTTCGTGACTGTCGGCATCGTCATCAGGCTCGCAATAGGCGTTGACCGCGCTTTCAGCCTTTTCAACTGCGGCACGGACTGGGCGGTGCGGCGAGATGAGGATGATGATCATTGACACGGCAGCGGCAATCAGAAACGACGGCACAGTGAAAATAAATACTGTGCTGACCGTCCAGCCATGACTGGCCATATAAGCACCGAAAGCGGCTGCGAAGAGAATATTGAGTGGGCCAGGCGGACCCAGCTGCAGGGCATGCCAAACCCAGATGACGATGAGAGTCCAGCTAGCAAGGATAACCGGCAGAAGCCACTCGATACGTACCGATACCAGACCCAGGCATTGTGAAAAGACCGTTGCGAGCCCAACTCCAAGAAGGATCCGGGCCCGTGACATGGGAGCGTTGCTGATGCCGGCTAAGGCGCCCATTGCTCCCATCATGCCCATAGCCGCGTGGGCCGGGCTGACGATAAGACCCATGGTCACGAGAGACACGGCCATTGGGATGACGAAAATGACCGCCTGACGACTGCGCCCAGGGGCGGGGCGAATCGTGATGAGTTTGCGCAGCAGCTGCCGAGGTTTTGACGGCTGAGTGGCCTTGCTCATGCGCCGCGGCCCATACCGGTGGTCGTCGTCAGTCGTCCCACAATGGCAGTGGTGGACCAGCCAGTGCCAACGTCCGTACTCGTTGCGGTGATCATGCCAGTTTCGAGAATGATGTACGTCTCCTTAATCGTGTGTCCACTATCGACCCCTTGCACCTCAACCTGGTCAGTATCGAGGTCAGTGCTGGAGTTTTGCAGGACTTCGTCAAAGGGGGAGACGATGATAGCGAAGGGGATGAAGTCGCCTGCAGGCTCGCCGCTGGCGTCAGTGCGCGAGAAATTCACAAAGTGGAAGACGCCGATCTTGTGGCGGCAGCGGTGCGTCCTTGTGACGGCTGTCGTCCTCGATAGCCGAATGGTTTGGTCGGTAAGAACGTCGAAGCCGATGCTTCGTCCGGACTCGGTTTCACGGAAGAGACCGAAACCACGGGACAGACGAAAACGAATACCGAGGGTGTTGACATCGGCGACGACAGCCAGAGCAATAGCGGTTGCAGACGTTGGATTAGGCGAGCGGTGCACCTGACAGCCAAACGGCTTACGCAGCAGACGCGGGATAATGGACAACGATATTGCCCCACCCACAAGGTGGATGCCGGCTACGTCAAAATTGGCATTGTTGAGCAGGGAAGACAGTGGCTCCATCGTCTCAATAGTGCGGTCTATGAGGGACTGGCACGCTTGGGCCACCGGAATACGCAGGGTCGTTGAATCCAGATCGACGAGGAGGCTGCGGGACTGGGGACGCAAAGCCTCCTTAGTGAGGCGGCATGTTTCCATGAGGTCAGCGCGAGCAGCGAACGTCTCATCTAGGTAACAAGCGGCGAGATTGGCGAGAACCACGTCGAAGCCATTACTACCGAGGTCATTGAGGTCGACGGAGTCGAGCACTTCCGGGCTTTGACCAGCCATATAGACCAGGGATGTGTCGAAGGTGTCACCACTGAAGCCGTAAATACTGCTCCTGGTACGCTTCGAATTGAGTTTGCGGGGTTGACGTAGGGCGAACTCCAGCCCAGCGGCCGAAGGTTCATTGACAAGACCAAGGACCTCAATTTTGGCCTGCCGAGCTGCGTCCATCGCCACGAGACGTTGCCCGAGACGGACGTGGGCGGGAACGCCGGGTAGCTGGTCGTGAGAGCCATCTTCGGTGCTAAAGAAGGGCAATAGAAGGTGATTTCTGTCGTCAACAGCAGCCACCGTATAGGTGGTTCCTCCGTCGATTCCCAGATCCATGGTGGGCAGCTTAAGCCTGGGCACCGACGCCGCCATCAGTCGTCGGTGTCGCCCCCACGGCGGGGGTGATAATCCGGCTTGCCATCGTCGGAATTGTCATCGCTGCTGCGCCGGGGACCCGAGTCTTGTCCGCCTGAATCGGCGTCGTTGCCTGGGCTATCGTTGCCGTCGATCGAGCGCAGAAAGTCCTCGACTTCAGCACCGATGTCCTCGGCGTTGGGGACGGTAACCTGCGTCGTGCCGAGTTCGCGCTGGGTAACTCGGGAGTCGTACTGCTCCTCGAGAGCATGGAGCATGGCTTTGAGTTCTTCAGAATTGTTGACCTGGGTGTCGATCTCAGCGCGAACTGTGTTGGCAGCCACCGCCAAGGAGTTGATAGGCAATGCCAGACCGGTCGCTCCTCGCAATGCCTCCACGAGGGCACGAGCCGATTCTGGATAATCCAGATCAGCCAAATAGTGGGGTACATGGGAGGCAAGTCCGATGACAGCGTGATTCGTTTCCCCTAATCGCTGACCGAGTACGACGGGGAAAGAGGCCGGTACCTGAAGGCGGCCGAAAGGAGACGTCGACCCCAAAATGAGTTCAGGTCGCGATGCCCAGCGGGTAACCATAGCGGGACGGGTGTGAGGCGTCAGTATCGGAATCGAATCCGTAATGACGGTCAATCGGATCGCCATCGAGTCGACAAGACCGGTCAGGGACGACACCAACGATTCCCAGCCGAGAGCCGGTTCTGGGCCATCCAATACGAGGAACCCTTGGCCAAGTTGATCGGTGACTTCATGCAACACGAGGCGGGGACGCTCGTACCCCTCAAAGTGGTCGGTATCGAAGATGATGGGCTGACGGGAATCGCGATGGTCCAGCAACAGATCAATGTCGAATTCTCCGAGCTCGTGGTGGGGAAGCTGGGAGAAGATGGCGTCGCGCACCCGTGCCTGCACCAGACCGGTGTCACTAAAAGACTGCACCAGAGTGATGAGGGTGGACACCTCCTGATCCGGACCCACAATTCCGGGATGCCAGCTGAAGCGATCGCTCTGCCGATCCATGGGCGCCCTCCTTTCCATCAGGGGCAGGTTGGTGTAACCCCGTGAGTCCTCACTCTATTCCGTTGTGCTGGTAGGTAGTCTTACCGCGTCGCTAATCGACCGAAGGACGGATTACATGAGGATGACGTGCCGAGCAGCAACTACGGTCGCCGTGGCAGGGATGTCCTTGCTTGCCGGGTGCTCACAAACTAGCGGAGCAGTGCCTGGGGTCAGCGACTCTCCTGATGCCTGGTGGAAGGCTTCACCGTCTGTGAAGAGTGAGTCTTCTAACTCCAAGTCTGCTCCACAGACCGCCGGATTGGCACCGGCGACGGTCACTCCCGCGCCTGCAGCGGCCAGCGGTCCGTGTGGGTACGCTGTGGCAGGCAAGGCTGCTCGCCCAGTTGATATGCCGCCGTCTGACAATATCGAAAAGTCTGGTTCCACCACCGTGACTCTCACGATCAATGACGCTCCGGTGGTGCTCACTGTTGATCGGGCGGCGGCCCCCTGCGCCGCGAATGCGTTCATTTCGTTGGCCGAGCAGGGATATTACAATAACACCTCGTGTCACAAACTGACGACAGGAGATACCAAGTATCTCCAGTGCGGTGATCCTTCCGGAACTGGGAATGGCGGTTCAGGGTACTCGTATCCGGTTGAGAAGGGGGCCAAGACCGGAGGATCAGTTGGCTCCGGAACTCTTGCGCTGGTCGCCGACTCTCAGCATCGATTGGGTTCGCAATTTGCTCTAGTTTATGGCGATTCCAAACTACCCGATTCCTTCCCCATTATTGGAAGTATCGATAAGGACGGTGTCGAGAGTATCGCCGAAATCGCTCATAAGGGGATTGCGGACGACGGCCTTTCCCCAAAGGTTGACACCAAGATTGGCTCGGTTGTGATGGGCTGAGCTTCAGCGAGGGCCTAGAGGTTCCTGCACCGCGATAGGAAGGCTGCTAGCACTTGCACGAAGACTCCTGGCTGGTCTGAATGCACCCAATGGCCGGAATTCTTAACTCGAATTCGACGTACCTGGGGGAAGAGCTCGTGCATGGCCTGGGAATGGTCGGGTCCGACGTAATTCGACTGTTCAGCAGTGATCCAGAGCGCTGGTCCATTCCAGGTTGACGTGACCGAGGGCCAGGAGCCGATATCGGACAGCCCATTGCCCAACAGATCGAGATTCATTTGCCAGTACCAGTGTTCATTCTCGCCGGTTTCATGGCGTAAATTTTGCAAGAGGAACTGGCGGATGTTCGGGTCGGGCACCCTGTCGGACATTTGTTTCTCAGCTTGCCGACGGGTGGTTAACGCTGTCAGATTCACCGATTTCATCGCGTCAACGAGGGGTGCCAGTCCTATGAGGCGCGAATCCACTGGGGCCATGTCGACGACGGTAAGACTACGGGCTAGGTCAGGGTTGTCGAGGACCGTCCGCATGACAACCTTGCCACCCATCGAATGGCCCAGCAGATGGGTTGGACGGTTCCCACTGGTGGCTCTTACGGTCCGTGCCAGGATGTCGGCCATGTCTCGATACGAAAAGGTCTCGGTCCAGGGAGATCGACCATGGTTCGGCAAGTCAACAAGGATGCAGCGGTAGGCGTCAGGGTCGGTAGCAAGGAGGTCCTTCGCCACCCGAGTGAAGTTTTTTCCCTGTCCAAACACCCCGTGGCACCAGTACACGTCCTGGCGACCATCCCCGAAGGTGGACAGATGGAGTTCATTCATGGGTGCGACCTCCAACACCCGGTGTGCCAGTGACGGCGTTCCTCGACCGGGGACCTGGAAAACATCAATGGTTCATGCGGCCAGGCGACGATATGTGGGGTTCCTGGCTGAATTGGATGCAGACACCCTGGACAGGTATAGGCCTTCAACGCTCGGCCTGCAGGCACCATGCGTACGGCGTGCAGACCATCTCTCTTATGCTCGGAGTGTGGGTGACTAGCCGCATTGAGGGGTCGGGGCGGGCGTTGCCACTTGCGTGAACCATGATGACGACCCATAGGTCCCATTGTGCCCTAATTCGTGTCGGAGACGACAACGCCGAAAGGGCAACCTCGTCACAACATGTTCAAGGACGGGTAGAGTTCCACACCGTGCGTCTCGTCATTGCCCCGTGCCAAGTCGACTACACCGGCCGTCTCACGGCCCATTTGCCGTGGGCCAAGCGGCTTATCGTCGTCAAATCAGATAATTCGGTAAGCGTCCACGCTGACGACCGGGCATATAAGCCTTTGAACTGGATGAGTTCCCCGTGCACATTGACGACGCGCCCCTGCCTGCCGGATGAGCCAGCGGCCGCTGCTGCTGTGAACGTTGAAGAGATTTGGGAAGTTGACGCCCCGACCGGCGACCATCTCCAAATCCTGGTCGGCCCGAAGACCCTCGATGTTACCGAGGAATTGGGCATTGATCCGGGCTTACAGAAGGACGGCGTAGAGGCTCATCTCCAAGAACTGCTGGCCGAGAATCCTGACACTTTCGGTGATGGCTGGTCGCTGGTCCGTCGTGAGTACATGACGCCTATCGGTCCCGTTGATCTGCTGTGCCGCGATGCTGATGGGGTTTATGTCGCCGTCGAAGTCAAGAGGCGCGGTGAGCTTGACGGAGTCGAGCAACTCACCCGGTATCTCGACCTGCTCAATCGAGATCACCTGTTGGGTGATCGGGTGCGCGGGGTTTTTGCCGCCCAAAAGATCAAGCCGCAAGCACGCACCTTAGCCGCTGACCGTGGTATTGAGTGCGTCACTGTCGATTACGACGCCCTCCGTGGCATGGACCACCCGGAGGATCGCCTTTTTTGACGTGTGCACAACTGTGGGGCCTTGTCCTCCTGGCCAGGGCCCCACAGTCTTGTCCTCAGCTCACTTCCCAGGCTCAGTGCCTTGGGGGAGGACTTGGGTTTTCTCGTTGTCAGACTCGTCGGCAGCAGTTGCACCACTGGGTTGGGCGGACTTGTTATCCCTCACTGCTGGAATAACTTGGGTGCGCTGGTTGGCCCGATTGTCTTGAGGAGCAGCCTCCTTACCGTCGGCAATCGACTGATCTGACTGGCCTGTCCCGCTGGGGGCTGGTTTCTGCCCAGCCTGAGGAGCCTTCGGATCGATGACGATAGTGGTGTCCTCGGTAGTCTCCTCTTCCACTTGTTCAGCGAAGGGATCAGCGTCCGGGTAATTGCTTTCGGCTTCTCCGGCCAAGGCCTTGAGATTATTGAGCTGCGCGATGACAGCCTTCTTGCGCTGCAACAGAGCGGCAGTTTCGCGTTCAAGCTGCTCTTTACGCCAGGCGTACTGTTCCTCGATGCGTTCCTTCATCATGGCAGCCTGACGGTGGGCGGTTGCGATGCGGTTCTCAGCGTCACGGGCAGCCTGGTTGCGTGTAATCTCAGCCTCTTTTAGAGCGCTCTGACGAATGGCGTCGGCCTCCTGGGTACGCTTGGCGACGTTGTCGCTACTAGCCTGCTGATGGGCGCTTGCCTGTTCGAGCAATTGCTTAATCTCGGCTGCTGCCTTATCGTGGCTCGCACGGGCCTCGTTAGTAATACTCTCGGCGTCTTTCCGCGCCGTGGTCGTGATCGTTGCGGCCTCCGAACGAGCCTTATCAAGGATCTGGGCGGCCTGGGCACGAGCATTCTGATCGATAGTGCCGGCTTTGGTGCGAGCTTCGGCAACAATTGCTTCGGCATGAGTGCCAGCCTGCTCGACGATGGTGCGGGCCTGATGGCGGGCCTGCTCGATTGCGGCCCGCGAGTCCTTGGCCGCCTCATCACGCAACTCGCGCTGATTGGCTAGCCCTGCGACGCGAATGTCGTCGGACTCGGTCTGGGCTGCAGCTCGCATATCGGCAGCAACCCGTCGTCCTTCCTCCTTGATGCGCTCAGCTTCGCTTCCGGCCATAGCGACGATGTCCTTAGCCTGGGCTTCAGCGGCTGTGAGGATCTCAGTGGCGTGTACCCCCAGACGTTTGAAATCAGTCTGGGTCGCCTCGGCTTGGGCCTGAGACACCTGCCCGCGCAGGTGCCGGGTGAGCTGTTTCAGGGTCGACACCTGCTGCTCGATTTCCCGGACATAGTTATCGACGCTCGTGCGGTCGTAACCCCACATCGAATGGGTGAAACTACCGGCAGCGCTGGCGGTGTCGTCGAAGAGGTTAAGTCCGGTCTCTTCGTCGAATTGGCCGTCAGAAACGTCTTTTATGCTCACCGATGGTCCCCTTTCAGTAGGTGACTTCAACGGTACCAATCGAAACCGAATGACAACCATGCAACTCACCGAGACGAGACAGGCCCTAGGGACCAAATCACGTTGGTCTCTAGGGCCTCTTATCTCAGTGGCGTGTCAGTCCTTGTAGGGCATGCCGCCGGCCGGGGGCTCGGTGATCTCGATGAGGATACCGCCGGTGTACTTGGGATGAAGGAAGATGACGCGAGAACCAGCCGTTCCGATGGAGGGTTCGCCCGTGAAGACGGCACCGCGCTCCTTGAGGGTGGCGATCGTCTTGTCCAGGTTGTAGGTGCGGTAGCACACCTGCTGGATCATGTTCTTGTTCTTGGAAATGTACTTTCCAATGGTGCTGTCTTCGCCGAGCGGAGCGAGCAGCTGAACGACCGTCGATTCCGCGCCGCGCTTTCCTGTGCCGAGCATGGCCTCTTCGACGCCATGCCCCTCGTTCTTCTCACGGAAGAGCACCCGGAAGCCCAAGACGTCGCAGTGGTACTTGATGGCCTCGTCCATGTCCTTGACGGCGAAACCGACGTGATCAATGCACGCAAAGGGATCGTTGTTGAAGTTCTCCATGGTTCAATCCTTGCACTGTCCGGCAAGGACCAGCCTGGCGGGGTAGGTATTCCAGGAGCCTCGCGATACGGGGTAGCGAAACCCATGTTGCGCTGCGTCGTGCCCGCTCGGTGACTCGAATAGCTCATGAGGTCAAACAACTCATCAGCTGGAAAAGTGGCTTCATGGTAATGGCGTCTGTTCTCCTCAGCGTTGTGCGTAGTCAACAAACCGTTCTTGGGTCAAGAATGACTGTGAAGCGCCCCCTATGCCCATCCTTGAAACCGCGTGCCGAGCCAGGAGCCGTAGTGAACGTGAGGAAGACAATTTACACGATTATCGTCGTGTTTCCCGCGGTGTTTTGCTTGTACTACACCTCACGGATCCGAACGGCACAGTTCGGGTTACCCATGGTTTTCAGTGGGTTTTGAGTTGGGAGGGTAGCTCTCCTTGCCTGACGTTATCCGCCGATTCTTTGATCTCGATGTCGACCGTCTCCTGCTAGTGAGCAAACCTGTGAGTGAGCAAAGGGGAGTACGTTATCGACGAAGTTCCCAAGCACTGGAGTCGTGCGTGTGCTACCGGTTCTCGCTATGGCTGTTGCGGTGCTGCTGTTCGTCTCCATGATTTTCGCGCAGAGGCGGTGGGAGATCGTCTTCCTCATGGGAGTCGTCGTAGCGACGTGGGGAGCGCTTTGCTTTCATCTCGATCACATGGACCGTTTCGTCGTTGCCGGTATGCGAGTGTTCCGAGTGCACGGGTTTTCGATCAGCACCTGACGACAATGCCCATAACGCGCAATCTCGATGTTTCTGTCCACCAGCTTTTCCCGGGGCGGCTGCTCGGCTATGGCCACTTCGTCTTTGAGCCAACAGCGCAGGACCAAGGCTTACAGGAGATCGACTATGTCGACAACCCAGAAGAGCGCGGATTGACGATCCAGCGAGTGATTCAGATGGCCGGTTACCGGACCCAATCTAGCCAAACCCAAGAAATGTCCATGAGATGTGACATCGTCCCGACCGCTCGAGACGATGTCGTGCTAGGCCGTCAGTCGTTGAGAGCTTGATCGACGATGTGGCGGGCCTCGTCCTGCACAGCGGCCAGGTGGGCGGCGTCGCGCAAGGACTCGGCGTAAATCTTGTACTTATCTTCTGTGCCCGAGGGACGGGCTGCGAACCAGGCATTCTCAGTGATGACCTTGATACCGCCAATCGTTGCGCCATTGCCTGGGGCCTTTGTGAGGATCATCTCGATCTTCTCGCCAGCGATGGTGTCAGCCGAGACGTCGTCAGGGGAGAGGGCCTTGAGGCGGGCTTTCTGCTCGCGCTTGGCGTCGGCGTCAATGCGGGCGTAGTAGGACTTACCGAAACGGTTCTCCAAGTCAGTGTAATGCTCAGACGGGGAGCGACCAGTGACGGCCTTGACCTCACTAGCAAGTAGGGCGAGCAGGATGCCATCCTTGTCCGTGGTCCAGGTCTGGCCGTCGAGATCGAGGAAAGATGCTCCGGCCGATTCCTCGCCACCGAACCCGATGTCCCCGCGCATCAGGCCAGGCACGAACCACTTGAAGCCCACTGGCACCTCGATAAGGCGACGCCCCAGGTCGGCCGCCACCTTATCGATGAGGAAAGAGCTCACCAGAGTCTTGCCGATGCCGGCGTCAGGGCCCCACCCCGGACGATGAGCAAAGAGGTAACCAATCGCCACAGCCAGGTAGGCGTTCGGGTTCATGAGACCGGCGTCTGGCGTGACGATGCCGTGACGGTCAGAGTCGGCGTCGTTGCCAGTCGCGATGTCGTAAGCGTTCTTGTTCGCGATGAGTGAGGCCATTGCTGAAGGGGAGGAACAGTCCATCCGGATCTTGCCGTCAGAATCAAGAGTCATGAAACGCCAGGTCGGATCCACTTTGGGATTGACGACCGTCAGATCAATACCGAGGTGGTCTGCGATGTACTCCCAGTACTGAACCGAGGCTCCGCCGAGCGGATCAGCGCCAATGTGGACGCCGGCCTTGTCAATAGCGTCGAGGTTGATAACGTTGCGCAGATCGTCGCAATATGCGCTGCGGTAATCGTAACGTGAGACCTCGTCGCGCACCTGTTCGTAAGGCTTGCGGCGTATACTTGACGGATCGGCGAGCAACTCGTTGGCACGTTCAGCAATCCAGCCGGTGGCGTCTGTGTCGGCCGGGCCACCGTGCGGCGGGTTGTACTTGAATCCGCCGTCGCGCGGCGGGTTGTGTGAGGGGGTGACGACGATTCCGTCAGCCTGGCGTCCCTCGCTCAAGCGGTTGTGAACAATGATGGCTCGCGAGATCGCTGGGGTCGGGGTCCACTCATCGTCATGCTCGGCGACGACCTCGACGTCATTGGCACACAGCACCTCAATAGCGGTCGTCCAGGCCGGCGTAGATAGAGCATGGGTGTCCTTGCCAATGAACAACGGGCCGTCGATCCCCTGAGAGGCGCGGTACTCCACGATCGCCTGAGTCGTGGCGGCGATGTGAGCGTCATTGAAGGCACCGTCGAGAGAGGATCCGCGGTGACCCGAGGTGCCGAAGACGACCATGTGGTCGGGGTCCGAAGGGTCCGGGGAGATGTCGTGGTAGGCCGACAGCACGGCATCGACGTCAATGAGATCGGATTCCTGGGCAGGTTTCCCAGCACGTTCATGAGCCATGAGCTCATTCTCTCACCGAGTGGTGTGCCACAACAGGCTGCTGCTGGAAACAGCCTCTTATCGTCGTTTTCGGCCATGACCGTTAGCTATCCCGGCGAGGCTCGTTCGATGCATCTGGTTGAATGGACGACATGTCTTCTGACTCGATTCATCGTCACGATGCCGTCGATCTGTCGGCGCTGGCAGCCGCAGCCGGGTCCGCCGATTCTTCTGCTGGACCGGTTACCCCTAATGGCTCGGCAACTGCCAGGACCTGGGTGATCGAAGGCACCGAAGAAAACTTCAACTCGCTACTCCAAAAATCGGTGCAGCATCCGGTGTTGGTGGAATTCACAACGCCAAAGGCCCATGGTGCCGAGCAGATGGAATCGGTCCTGCGCCGGGTTACTGACGAAGCCGCTGGCAAGTGGCTTTTGGTGCACGTCGATATTGATGCCCAGCCCCGGCTGGCCCAGAGCTTGAAGGTTCAGGCCGTCCCCATGCTCGTCGCCGTCATTGGTGGTCAGCTTGCCCCGCTGGCTCAGGGCACCATCGATGAGCAGCAGTTCCGCCAGATCACCGAGCAGGTTATCCAGGCAGCGATCTCAGCAGGAATGGTGGGACGCGCAGAACCGGTGAGGGTTGAGGTGAGCAGCGAGGAATCGGTCGGCCCGGATCCTCGTACCGTTGAGGCTGAGAAGCTCATGGAGGCCGGGAAGTTCGACGAGGCTGTCGCGGCTTATGACGCATTGCTAGCTTCGGAGCCGAATGATCCCGTCCTTATCGCTGGCCGGAACGGGGCGGCACTGCTTGGACGGTTGGATGGTAAAGACTCCGCCGCCCTGTTGACCGCCGCTCAACAACATCCCGATGACGTTGACGCCCAGTTGGCGGCCGCTGATGTGGAGTTGATGGGGGGACGGTCCACTGATGCTTTTAACCGGATCATCCAGGTGGTGCGCACCACCCGTGACGAGGAGCGTGAGACTGCTCGTTCCCGACTGCTTGACCTTTTTGCGATGGTCGGGCAATCCACCCCTGAGGTTGCCGCAGCTCGCCGTTCGTTGGCGGCCGCATTGTTCTAAGGCTCGTTTAGCTGAGTATCCGCGTGGGCTCGGGGCACAGAATCCCGCATCATTACGATTCCCGCCATGAGCCCACCGGCCTCAGCCAACGAGGTCAGATGCACCGCGTCGTTTGAGGTAGGCACGGGCGCAAACACTCTTCCTGGACGTCGAACCGAGATGACCCTTCCCCGACATGACGAATAGCATGGAGACTATGGACCCAACCCCCTTCGATGAGAAGTTCCATGCCGTATTGTTCGACCTCGATGGTGTCTTGACCCCTACCGCGCTCATTCATATGCGTGCTTGGCAGGAGATGTTCAACGAGGGCTTGTCGCGACACCAAGGTCAGAGCCCTTACACCGACGAGGACTACTTCGCCTACATCGATGGCAAGCCCCGATATGACGGAGTACGCGATTTCCTTGCCAGCCGCGGCATCACCCTTCCGGAAGGTGACCCTTCTGACGGCCCCGGCGCCCAGACGATCTGTGGGCTAGGCAACCGTAAGAATGACCTGTTCAATACGATGCTGGTCCGCGATGGTATCCAGCCCTACCCGGGTTCCCGACGTTGGGTGGATATGCTTCACAAGCATGGTGTCGCGATGGCGGTGGTCTCGTCGTCACGCAATGCCGCAGCAGTACTTGAAGCTGCTGGGATGGCCGAGGATTTCACGGTGCTGGTGGACGGTAATCTCTCCAAGGTAGAAGGATTGCCCGGCAAGCCTGCCCCCGATACGTACCTGAGAGGGGCAGAGCTTCTCGGCGTGCCTGCTGGGCAGTGCGTCGTCGTCGAGGATGCGGTGTCGGGAGTCCGCGCGGGAGTTGTTGGAGGCTTTGGAATGGTGCTTGGCGTTAATCGTGGCATAGGCGCTGACCGGCTGCGCGAAGCCGGTGCCGACCGAGTAGTGGATGACTTGGACGAGATGGCTGAGGAGATGGCATGACGCGGACGGGCACCGACCCGATGGATCGGTGGCGCTTTCCCGACGATCCGTGGGCGATTGTTGAGACCGTTCCCAGTACAGATGATCTAGGTACGACAGAGACGCTGTTTTCGATCGGTAATGGCTATCTCGGTATGCGCGGTAATCCATCTGAAGGCCGTGACTCTTTCAGCCACGGCACCTACATTAATGGATTCCATGAAATCTGGGACATCCATCACGCCGAGAATGCCTACGGCTTCGCACGTACCGGTCAGACGATTGTTAACGTCCCCGATGCCAAACTTATGAAGCTCTACGTCGACGACGAGCCGCTCTTGCTCAGCGTCAACGAGATCCAGTCATATAAACGGTGGATCGACTTCCGTGAGGGTGTCCTGCACCGTGAACTGGTATGGCGCACCCCGGCTGGCAAGCTGCTGCGAGTGGCAACCTCGCGGATGGTCTCTTTTACTCACCGGCATATGGCTCTGATAAGTATCGAAGTGACGATGCTCGAGGGCGACGCCCCGATCGTCATTAGCTCGCAGATCCTTAATCGTCAGGACGGTATGGACGAATACCACGCTCGACCTGATGACGCTGAGAAGGCTGCCGACCCTCGCCAAACTCGTAAATTTGCCGACAAGGTGCTGATTCCGCAAAAGGATTGGCATTCTCATAAGCGCATGATTTTGGGATTCTGCACCGCACGATCGGGGATGACCCTAGCCGTAGGTGCCGATCACGAGATCATCACGGAGAACGAGTATGAGTCCCTTATCGATACTGAGCCTGGGATCGGGAAACGGGTATATCGCATTGAGGCTACCCAAGGCCGACCAATTCGCATCGATAAGGCCGTGGCTTATCACACATCTCGCGGTGTGCCGGTACATGAACTGTTCGACCGAGTGCGTCGCAGCCTGGATCGAGTGCGCGAACAGGGACACAACGTCTATTACGACGAGCAGCGTGCGTGGCTTGACGATTACTGGATGACGGCTGACGTTGAGGTTAGGGGCGCCCCAACCGGTATTCAGCAAGCTGTAAGGTGGAACCTCTTCCAGATCGCTCAGGCATCGGCCCGCGCAGACCAACTTGGCATTCCGGCAAAGGGTGTGACGGGGTCAGGATATGAAGGTCACTACTTTTGGGATACCGAGGTGTACGTCATCCCAATGTTGACCTACACCCATCCACGAATCGCTGAGAATGCGCTGCGGTTCCGAGTTAATACCCTCCCGCAAGCCCGGCACCGGGCTAGGGAATTGTCTGAACGGGGAGCTCTCTTCCCGTGGCGAACAATCACCGGTGAGGAGGCATCCGCTTATTACGCGGCTGGTACGGCTCAGTATCACATCAATGCCGATATCGTCCATGCGATTATGAACCATGCCCGAGCGACGGGGGATAAGACCTTCCTCTTCCGGGACGCGGCACCAGTTCTCGTCGAGACCGCCCGAATGTGGGCTGATCTAGGCTTTTGGCGCATTAACGGTGGTCGAGAATTCCACATCCACGGGGTTACCGGGCCCGACGAGTACACCACTGTCGTTAACAACAACCTTTACACCAATGTCATGGCGAGGGCTAACCTCATTGATGCTGCTGGTGTCATCAGGCGAATGCGTGATGAGGACCCGCTGTGGTACGAGCACCTGTGTTTAGAGCTAGACCTCACCGAAGATGAGGTTGGTGGTTGGGAGGAGTGTGCGGCGGGGATGGTGATCCCCTTCGACGACACGTTCGGCATCCATCCTCAGGATGACCAATTCCTCTCACGTGAGCTCTGGGACCTCAAGAACACCCCTGATAACAAGCGGCCGCTACTGCTGCACTACCACCCGCTGGTGATCTACCGATTCCAGGTGCTCAAGCAGGCAGACGTTGTGCTGGCTTTGTTCTTGCAGGGGGATCAATTCACTCAGGCCGTCAAGCTTGCAGACTTTGAATACTACGATCCCATCACCACGGGCGATTCGAGTCTGTCGGCGGTGGGCCAGTCGGTGATGGCGGCAGAAGTCGGCCACCAGGAGATGGCGATGGACTACTTCCTTGACGCTCTTTTCTGTGACCTGGCTGATACCCATCACAACGCTTCGGACGGGGTTCACGTTGCCTCGGCAGGTGGAGTGTGGGGATGTCTTGTGCACGGTTTCGTCGGCATGCGCAATGATCGGGAGAATCTGCGTTTCGATCCGAGACTTCCGGCCCAGTGGACGTCGATCAAGCATCACATGCTCATTGGTGATTCTCACATGCTTGTATACCTGGAACGTGACGCCATTACGTTTCAAATACTTTCGGGCCATGATCGCGACGTGACAGTGCGCGGTGAGCTTTACCACATTGGGGTTGAGCCGGTCAGGGTACCGCTATTAGATCAGGGCCCGTTGCGTCCTAGCTTGCGGGTTACCCATCCGATCTCGGGCCTGCGTCGGGCTGATGGTTCTCTCATTACCGCTGAGGTTCCGGGCAGTATTGCTGAGACGATTGTTTCTTCTCCAATCCCGACGTCGCGAGACTGGTAACCATGGCGGAGGCCGGCACCACTTATGGTGCCGGCCTCCGCCATGTCGTGGGGGTGCGAGGGTGGCCCGGTCACCCGGGCCACCACGGACTCACTTCACGACAGTGATCACGGCGGTGTTCGTTGTGACGTCGTCGGCAGGAATACCGGTAACGTTGGAGTAGTCGAACCCGTTAGTCACTAGTACCGGGGTGATCTTGGAGTATCCAGCTTCATCGATGACGGTTGGGTCAAAAACAACCAGGGGCTGACCAGCGCTGACGTGATCGCCGGCCTTAACCTTGACGTCAAATCCCTTGCCACCGAGCTCGACGGTATCGATGCCGACGTGGATGAGCAGCTCGACACCCGAATCCAGCTTGAGCCCGAAAGCATGGCCAGAATCAGGAGCGGTGACGATGGTGGCATCGGCCGGGCAGACAACAGTGTTGTTGGCGGGCTCGACGGCGATGCCGTCACCGACGACACCGGTGGAGAAGACCGGATCGGGGATCTGAGAGATCGGCACGGCACGTCCCACGAGCGGAGAGGTGATGGTGACGGCCTCGGATGCGACCTCGTCCGCGGTTGGGGTCTCGACTCCTTCAACTGTGGCAGACTCGGTTGTCGGTTCGGTGGTAGCAGCTGGGGCAACGGCGGTCGACTCTGCCGCGTGAGCGCTAGCCTGACGGCGACGGGCCCTGGCAGCAGCCTTTTCGTCGTCGTCACGATAGTCGCGCACGATGACTAGAGCCATCGCGGTGAAGAACGAGGCAGCGATGGCCACCGCATACAGGCCGATCTTGTCGAAGGCCGGGACCGTCAGCAATGAGGTGAAGATGAAGGCCGGGGTATGCAGACCCCCGCCGGCACCGATGATGACACCGCCGACGAGACAGCCGACCAACATAGAGGGATAGATCTTCTTGTAGCGCAAGTGAATGCCGTAGAGGCTGGGCTCGGAGATACCACCCAGCAGACCAGCAGCTAGCGCACCGGTGGCGGTTTGGCGCATTGTCACGTCTTTGTCGCGGACGGACAGAAAGAGGACACCGGAAGTGGCGCCGAAACAGGCGAAGTTCCATGCGCCCATCGGGCCTTGGATGTAGTCGTAACCGAGAGTCTGGATGTTGAGCAGCATGACAGCATTGAGCGGCCAATGCAGACCCAGCGGCACCATAAAGGGGTAGAGCAGCGGGATAAGGACCGCGAAGATGAAGGGGCTGACGTCATTGACCGCTTTAAGGCCGTTAGCTAGTCCAGCACCGGCGTAGACGCCGATGGGACCGATCAGGAAAGCCGTCAACGGGATCATGATGAGCATCGTTAGGAAGGGCACGAAGATCATCTGAACGTTGGGGGAGATGATCTTTTTTAGCCATTTGTATAGCGGGGCCAGGATGGCCGCCATGATGAGGGGCGGGAACACCTGAGAGCCGTAGTTGAATATCGTCAGCGGCAGACCGAAGACGTCGACGACGTTGACCTTGAATCCGCCGAGGGCCAGCGGATGGGCAGCCTTGCCGAGCTCGGTGAACGCAGGCAGCATGACGACAGCCATGACGGAGAAACCGACCCACGGGTCAGCGTTGAGACGTTTGGTGGCGTTGTAGGCTACCAGCAGCGGCAGGAAGTAGAAGACACACTGCCAGGCCAGGTTCACGAACTGCCAGCTCGGGGGCAGGATGATGCGCGAGTCGGCCCAGTTACCGATGATGCCCATGGACCCCATGAGGGCCATGAAGGTGATAAACAGGGACGCGCCGAGCAAGGCACCCATGATGGGCCGGAAGGAATCTGAAAGGTACTCGAAAAGGTTGTCGAGCCATGAGAATTTGCCTCGGGGACCCTTGGAGCGGTGCTCGGCTTTAACGTCCGCGTCGGACTGATTGCCGCTGCCGAGCGACAGCTCCTTCATGACGGGCAGATCCATAATGTCGTTGTAGACGCCGGCGACGGCGCCTCCGATGACGATCTGGTAACGATTGCCCGACTGAGGAACGGCTCCCATGACGCCGGGGATCGACTCGACCGCAGCCTTGTCGATAGGTGAAGAATCGCGAAGTTGGAACCTCAGACGAGTGGCGCAGTGGGTGAGACTGACGATGTTGCCGGATCCGCCCACCGCATCCACGATCTGAGACGCGGGTGATGACATGTATGTGGTCCTCCTGTGATACCGCTGTCCAGGGACAGCGAAGTAGAAGTGTAATCATCTCAGGATGCTGCTAGCACGCCGGGGCGAATCATAGTTAGTCACCTGCTCGATCCAACTGTGCGGCGGCCGTGAGTCGTCTAGGAACTCTGAGGAATCAAGAGGCCACGGTGATCCGAGTCAGGACCGAGACAGCCGAACCCCCAGACGTCGACCTCACACAGGGAATCCATTCTCGGTAGCCCAAGGAGTGCGATCGGACAAAATGGCCGCGATGCGTCTGGCTGACAGCGCGGTGACGTGATCGGCCAGCTGTTCCGGCCCGACCCAGTGCAGCCGGCCAATTTCCGTATCGGCCGGCTGCATGACCTTGGAGAGGCTTGGGTCGACCACACCAGCGTCATAAATGAACTCGATGGCATCGGACCATCCCAGCACCGGAGGCATCCAGTCAATGAGAGTCGGCGTGCCCGGAACGTCCAGCGCGACCTCTAATTCCTCAAGACATTCCCGAACCGCTCCGGCATGCGGAGATTCCCCGGGTTCGACGACGCCCCCGGGCAGTTCCCAATCCGGCTTATATGTCGTCTCGCACATCAGCACTCGTCCGGCATCATCGCGGAGGAGGACATGGGAAATCACCCGTTTGGTGGGTAGGACGGAATCGAGCATTCCGGTGTGGCCGGTACGGGTATAAACCTCGTCGGTTGCCAGCCGGGAGTAGACGTACTCGTCCACCCATCCGTTTCCACGCACGCGCACTTGGCGCAGCCGACCCTCGCGACGGTACCCAGCGCGGTGCAAGGCGTGGACGACTTCACCATCATCGACGGCCACCCGTGCCTCGAGGCGACGCACGTCGTGGCCAATAATGGCGTCGTCGGAAGCCAGTGAGATGGCACGCGTCAGACCCTCCGGATACGGCGGATCATCAAGGAGTAACCGACCGTAGTCATCCACCACCTCCACCTGGATCCTAAAATCCTCAAAACCGGACTCGTCATCGACCACGAAATTCCTCCTATGGCACGGTCATTGCATGCCCGGATCGCCGGGCAGGGCAGCGGTTGCCGAGGGATCGTGACGCAGCCACACCGATCCCATCGGCGGAACGCACACTGTGGCAACCGCAGGGAAATGATTGGGAACTGGCAGTGGGGTAGCCACGATTTGGCCGAGATTGCCGAACTTGCCGGTACCGTCGTACTCCAGGCAATCAGTGTTGAGGATCTCCGTCCAGACACCCTCCATTGGCAGACCAACACGATAGTCGGTCTGCGGATTGGGAGAGAAATTCGTGAAGCAGGCAATCGTCGATCCGTCATCGGAACGGCGCAACCAGGAAAACAAGTTATTGCCGGCATCGTCGGCATTGATCCACTCGAATCCGCGCGGATCGTTGTCGAGCTGCCACAGCGCCGGGTTTTCTTTGTAGATCTTGTTAAGGTCGCGGAAGAGGCGTTTGAGACCGCCGTGCCCCCACAGGTCGGCGACGAACCACTCGAGGCTCATCGACTCGTTGAACTCGTGGCGCTGACCAAATTCCTGACCCATGAACACCAGCTGTTTGCCGGGGAAGGACCACATATAAGAATAGAAGGCTCGCAGGGACGCGAATTGTTGCCAGTCGTCACCAGAAATCTTGTTGATCATGGATCCCTTGCCATGCACGACCTCGTCGTGGCTAATCGGCAAGATAAAGTTTTCTGAATACTGGTAGACCATCGCGAAGGTCATCTCACCATGGTGGTACTGGCGATGGAACGGGTTGAGCTCCATGTATCGCAGCGAGTCGTTCATCCAGCCCATATTCCACTTGAACCCGAATCCCAGTCCTCCGTCATTGGCGGGCTTAGTGACGCCGGGGAAACTGGTGGATTCCTCAGCAATCATGAGGATGCCAGGGTGGCGTGAGTATAGGTGAAAGTTGACGTAGCGCAGGAAGTCAATGGCCTCCAGGTTCTCCTTGCCGCCATACTTGTTGGGCAACCACTGTCCCTCCCCACGGGAGTAGTCCAAGTAAAGCATCGAAGCGACGGCGTCAACGCGCAGACCATCGACGTGGAATTCGCTGACCCAGTACAGCGCGTTCGAGACAAGGAAGGATTTCACCTCGTTTCGGCCGTAGTTGAAGATGTAGGTGCCCCAGTCCATGTGCTCGCCTTGGCGTGGATCGGCGTGCTCATAGAGGGCGGTGCCGTCGAAGCGTCCCAAGGCCCAGTCGTCCTTCGGGAAGTGGCCGGGAACCCAGTCCATGATGACTCCGATGCCGGCCTGGTGCAGCTTGTCGATAAGGTAGCGCAGGTCGTCGGGAGATCCGTAACGGCTAGTGGGAGAGAAATACCCGGTGACTTGGTATCCCCAGGAGGGAGCGAACGGGTGCTCGGCCAATGGCATGAACTCCACATGGGTATAGCCCTGCCAAGCGACATAGCTCACCAGCTCGTCAGCCAGTTCACGGTAGCTCAACCCGTGACGCCACCCGCCCAGGTGCACCTCGTAGATGCTCATCGGTTCAGCGTGAGCGCGGGAGACCTTACGGCAGGCAATCCACTCGTCGTCATCCCATTCGTAGTGGGATTCAGTGACGATAGATGCATTCTGAGGAGCCTGCTCTGAATAGCGGGACATCGGGTCAACCTTCTCGTGCCAGTTGCCCCACTGGTCCTGAATGCGGAACTTATAGAGGGTTCCTTCCCTGACGTCTTCGATAAAGGTGCCCCAGACCCCGGAGCCGGGGATGAGGCGCATTCGGTCACCAGTCCACCAGTTAAAGTCGGAGATGACCTCAACGGCCTGGGCATTTGGGGCCCAAACTGCGAAGCGAGTGCCGGTGATAGGGCCGCGCTCATCGTCGTCGATAGTGACGACGTGGGAACCAAGCCTCTTCCACACCTCCGTGTCCCCACCAGAGTGGAACCCCTCGAGATCCCAACCGGTGAGCCCTCCAAACTCATCGTGAGCCATGGCATCCTCCTGGCGTGTCATTGGTGTGGGCGTAATCGTCGGTTCGATGATCCGACGGAAATCTGCGGATGGGTTTGAGCACCGTTACTCCTGCCGCATTGCCCGAATAGCCGACAGTGGAATGTCTACCCATGTCGGTCGGTTGAGGGTTTCGTAAACGGCTTCGTAACTAGCCTTGTCGGCTTCATAGGTGGCCAATACGTCTTGTTCAGTGGTATTTGGTCGACCATAGCCGGTCAGGAACGCCTCGCTGGCACGGTTCGTCCAAGCGAGAGTCTCTGGGGCTGTCGGCCTGGCATGAGCCGAGGTGGCGTAGGACAACGACCTCGTTATCCCCGCGACATCACGCCAGCGAGAATCCGGCAGCCGTCGCTCAGCGAGAGGCTTGAGGGGTTCCCCCTCGAAGTCGATGATCCGCCAGCCGTCGGGTGTCAGCAGGGTTTGGCCGAGATGAAAGTCTCCATGGACTCGTTGGGCAGCGAGTTGGCGTCCGCGCAGTTTCTCGAACCGGGAGGCTAACGTGTCTTGATAGGAAGCCAGCATCGGCACAGTGGCAACGGCAGCGTCGAGGCGACGCATCATATCGTCAGCGATGCGCGCCCCGTCGATGTTGGCGGTACCAAAGGTCTGCCCTAGCGTTTCGTGAATGGTGCGTAGACAGCGTCCCAAGTCGGCAACAAGGTCGGTGACGTCGACGAGATCGGCTGCTTTAGCGGTGATAAGTTCCCAGCCGTTTTGGGGCTGCGGTAACCTTTCGACGATCATGGCCAGATCGGTCGGAATGTCTTCTTCAGCGGGGATCTTCCCGGAGATAAAGCCATACAATTTGGCCACCAATGAAACCCCGGCGTCGTTGAGGGCACCATGCGCAGTAATGTCAAGGTTGTCGCCGGGCTCCAGACGACGGAACATTTTGATGATGGTATCGCCCACCATGATCGAGGTGTTCGACTGCTCACCCCCGAATCGCTCAGCAGACCACACCGGCTTGGCGGCCGTTAGACGGCGATGTAGCTGCCAGGATCCGTCCGTGGCGATCGGGGTGCCTTCGAGGATGGTGCGAGCCCACGCGGTAAGAGCTGGTTGATCCTCAGTGGCGTCAGTGGCGGTAAAAGGTTGTCCGTCGACGACTACCTCGGCCAGACCAGCAACGCGTCCCGGACGCAGCGCTAACAGTAACTGGTAATACTCGTCGGGGGCTTGCGGATAACTAACCTGCGCGATGACAGGGAGCACCCGCAGCTCCTGCTCGTTGACGACGGGAGCCAACGGCAGCAGCCCGGCAAGGGCACCCGATCGGCCCTTCCCCGAGAACCATCGGGCGCCACGGATATGGTCCCAGATGCGTTCCCTCACGGTGGAGCTGTCCCAACTGGTCATGACTTCTCCTCAACAGACATCTGCAGCCATCGATAGCCATACGGCCATAACGGCACGATCAACGTTCCATCAGCCTCCACCGGTTGCACGTCCTGGCCATGGATGAGGGAAGAGCCCGTCGCGCCCGCGAACTGCGGAAGGTGAAGGACAACCGTCCGCTCGGTATCGGAGAGATTAGCCAGGCACAGGATCGTTTCGTGCTCGTTGTGACGCAGGAAGGACATCACAGCTGTGTCTGCCCCGTCGAGATCGATGAACTCGCTAGTCCCAAAGACAGGGTGACGGCGACGGATACCGAGCATGGCACGTGTCCAGACCAGTAAAGAGGACGGATCGTCCATCTGGCGGGCGACGTTGACGTGCTCGGGATCGTGACCAAAAGTGTGGATGAGAGGTAGATGGAAGTCCTCGGGAAGGGCGGTGGAAAAACCGGCCGTCTCCGAATCATCCCACTGCATTGGGGTGCGCACACCGTCACGGTCAGACAGCCAGAGATCGTCACCCATGCCAATCTCGTCGCCGTAATACAGCACCGGAGAGCCGGGTAAAGATAGCAACATGGCGTTAAGCAGCCGGGCTTTCGCGTCGTCGTTATCGACGAGGGGGCTTAAGCGACGACGAATACCCAAGTTGCACCGCCACCGGGGTTCGGGAGCATACCCCTCCCACATGTACTGACGATCCTCTTTGAACACCATTTCGAGGGCGAGTTCGTCGTGGTTGCGCAGGAAGGTTGCCCACTGGCATCCCTCTGGAATCTGTGGGGTGTCGGCTAGAATCTTGCTAATGCACTCTCGTGAGCCGCGACGCAGTCCCATGTACAGGCGTGGCATGACGGGGAAATGGAACGCCATCTGGCATTCGTCGCCGTCACCAAAGTACTCGACGACGCCGTCAGGCCACTGATTGGCCTCACACAGCAGAATGCGGCCCGGATACTCCTCGTCGACCATGGCGCGCAACTGCTTGAGAATCTGATGGGTCTTTGGCAAATTCTCGCAGTTCGTGCCCTCAGCTTCGATAAGGTACGGGACAGCGTCGAGCCGGAACCCGTCAATACCTAAGTTCATCCAGAAGCGGACGGCCCCGAGCATTTCCTCCATAACCCGAGGCTCTTCAAAGTTGAGGTCGGGTTGGTGATGAAAGAACCGGTGCCAGTAAAACTGCTTACGTTCGGAATCCCAGGACCAGTTCGAGTCCTCGGTATCGCAGAAGATAATACGAGCGTCAGAGTAGGCATCGTCAGTGTCCGACCATACGTAGTAGTTACTGTAGGGGTCGTCAGGATCGGCGCGTGAAGACTGAAACCACGGATGGGAACCCGAGGTGTGGTTCATAACGAAGTCGATGATGACGCGAAGGCCACGGTCGTGGGCAGCGTCGAGGAAAACCTTAAAGTCCTCAATGGTGCCCAACTCCTCACGGATCCAGCGGTAGTCACGGATGTCATAACCACCGTCATGCAGAGGAGAGTCGTAGAAGGGTGGTAACCACAGGCAATCCACCCCGAGCCACTGCAGATAGTCGAGCTTTTCCGTCAACCCCTTGAAGTCGTCAATCCCGTCACCATTGGAGTCCTTAAAAGATCGCACCAGAACCTCATAGAAGACAGCGGTGCGAAACCATTCCGTCTCGGTGCGGTCGATGGAACCGATCGGGTGGATCTCGTCGAGTTTGGCCTGCAACTGGGCCGAGGTCAGTCCAAGAACCCCGGTGGGAGCCAGGGCCTTAGGGATCTCCTCGGCCGGAGTGTAGGGGGAACGGGTCATGGAGTGGTCTTTCGCACGTGCAGGATGTGGGCGGGCTGAGCGGGGTAGAGCCTGACGAAGGCCTGCTGACCCCACGTGAAGTCGGCTCCAGTGAGTTCATCGTGGACGGCGAAAATGTCGTCATGGTCGAGGCCAAGGGCAGCCATATCGAGCATGATCTGAGATTCAACACCCCATACCGGATCCAGGGAGATGACGACGATCACGACGTCGTCTCCTGCCTTCTTGGAGAACACGAAGACGTCGTCGTGTGGAGCGTGATGGATGGTGGTGTCGCGCAGTTGTTGCAGCGCCGGGTGAGCCCGACGGATCTCGTTGAGGCGAGTGACGAGCAGCGTGATGTTCGGATCGGAATCGTAGTCGCGGGGCCGGTATTCGTACTTCTCCGAGTGGGCGTACTCCTCTCGTCCGGGCAGCGGCTCGTGTTCGCAAATCTCAAACCCGGAGTACATGCCCCACGACGGGCTCATCGTCGCAGCCAGGATCGCTCGGATAGCGAAGCCGGCAGGGTTGCCGTTGTTGAGATAGATCGGGTTGATGTCGGGGGTATTGACGAAAAAGTTTGGACGGTAGAAGTGCGAGGTCTGGTGAGAGATCTCATCGAGGTACGCCTCAAGCTCCCACTTGGCGGTGCGCCAGGTGAAGTAGGAGTAGCCCTGCTGGAAGCCCACCTTGGCCAGCGCAGCCATCATCTCGGGGCGGGTGAAGGCCTCCGCCAGGAAGATGACTTCGGGGTGACGACGGTGAACCTGCTCCATTAACCAGGCCCAGAAATTCACGGGCTTAGTATGCGGGTTATCGACCCGGAAGATCGTTACGCCGTGAGAGATCCACAATTCCAGTAGCCGCAAGCATTCCTGATAGATACCGTCTGGGTCGTTATCGAAGTTGATCGGGTAAATGTCCTGATACTTCTTAGGTGGATTCTCCGCATAGGCAATCGTGCCGTCAACGCGAGTCGTGAACCACTCCGGGTGCTGGAGCACCCACGGGTGGTCCGGGGAGGCCTGCAGGGCAAAGTCTAAGGCGACCTCCAAGCCCAGGTCATGGGCGTGGGCGACGAAACGGTCAAAGTCGTCGAAGGTGCCAAGGTCAGGGTGAATAGCGTCATGGCCGCCATCGGGCGAACCGATAGCCCACGGCGATCCCGGATCGTCCGAGGCGGGGGCCAGGGTATTGTCCTTGCCCTTGCGGAAGGCTGTGCCAATAGGGTGGATCGGCGGCAGATAGACGACGTCGAATCCCATCGTGGCGGCAGCGTTCAGGCGCTCCCAGGAGGAGTCGAAAGTGCCCGAAACCCAGCGCCCGTCGGCATCTATGTGAGCGCCCTGGGAGCGTGGGAAGAATTCATACCAGGAACCGTAGAGGGCCCGACGTCGTTCCACTCGCAATGGGGTCGGGGCAGTGGGCGAGGTGAGCGTCCGGGGGGCATAGGCCCGCATCGCTTCGCAGAACGCGTAGGCGTTGATGACCTGGCGCAGTGAGTCGGGGGCACGGTCAGGAGTGAGATTGGCGTCGGCCTCGCGCAGGGCCGTGAGGGCGTCGATGTCACCAGTTTGCTCGGCGTGCTTGACCGCTTTGCTCATGAGGGCATGGCCTTCGGCACATACCAGTTCGACGTCGATGGCAGCGGCGAGCTTGGCGTCGGCATTGTGATGCCACGTGCCCCAGGTGTCTGACCAGCCTTCGACGTGCATGGTCCAGTCACCTTCGATGTCAGCGCAGACTTGGGCCTTCCAAATATCTAATCCCCAGGGCTCGACCTGATGCATATCAGTGACGTGACGGTTGCCCTCGGGATCGGTGAGGACGACGCTGGCTCCGACGGCATCGTGGCCTTCGCGGAAAACATTCGCGGTGACCTCGAACTCTTCGTCGACGACAGAGTAGATCGGCAGGTGGCCACCTTCGACCTCAGGATGGACGTTGTGGACAGGAATGCGCCCAAATCCGCGCAGTGGTGGGCGTCCGGGAGAATCGATAGCGCTCATAACTTCGGTGAGACCCTCGCCGCCAGAGGCATGCCCGGCAGCGTGACGCGGCGCCTGAGACTCCGGTGGTTCTGGCGACAGTGATGGTTGGGGAGTAGGAGCTGACTCAGAGGAGTTGTCGGGGGCAGCGGGAGACACCGGTTCAGGCGATGGTTCCGCAGCAGATAGTTTTAAGGCAGGGGGAGTTACCGGCACTTCTTTGTCGTCGGAACCGTTCTCGTCGTGACGGCGGTCTTGCCTGTTGATCCTCCACACACGGCACAGGCTACCGTGGCCCGTTCCGACACGTCATGATTCGGACTAGCTAGCCGGTGCCGGTTCGAGCCGCCTTTTTGCAGGGGGCGAAGTGCTCACTGACCACTAACTGAGGGGCCCAGCACGACGAGATCGGCAGGTGAACGTTTCCCCGTCTATTGGGCGCTTGGCGCGTCATGATGCGGTCAGACGGAATGGGAGGTTTGCATGACAACGACACACCTGCTCGGCAGAGTGACCGATAGCCCGGCCGGCACCGCCTCGTCGGGAATCTCCCCAGGTAGGGCTGTTGAAGCCACCACCTGCCACGACTCGCCCCACGGGGCGCTCGGCAAGATGATCTCGGTCGGGTGATTACCGGCATGGAACCAGATGAGGAAGGCCTCATCGTCGTCACTGGTATACATGCCGAGGGTGCGGCGACCTTCATCATGCCAGTCGTTGTTTACCATTTCCCCGCCACAGCCGGAGAACCACGCTAGATCAGCACGCCGCGGGCGCGAATCGCTCGCCTCACCGATCGGATCATGATGGCGGTACATCGATGGACGAAGAGCAGGGTGCTCGCGGCGCAACGCCGTGATCGTCTTGACGAGGTCAGTCACGTCGGACCACGCTTCGGCATCGTCCCAGTCCATCCATGAGATGGGGGAGTCCTGGCAATAGGCATTGTTATTGCCCTGCTGGGTACGTCCCATTTCGTCACCCGCGGTGATCATCGGCACGCCGGTAGCTAGTAGTAAGGTCGCCGCCAGGTTGCGCACCTGCCGATGCCGTAACGTCACGATGGACTGGTCGGTAGTTTCGCCCTCCCAACCACAGTTCCAGGACCGGTTGTCATCGGACCCATCGTGGTTATCCTCACCATTGTCCTGGTTGTGCTTCATGTCGTAGGTGACCAGATCACGCATCGTGAAGCCGTCGTGAGCGGTTATGAAGTTGACGCTGGATGTCGGCTGACCATAAAGGTCCGGCGACCCGCTAAGCCTGGTTGCCAACTCCTCAACTCCGTAGACAGCACCACGCCAGAAGTCGCGGACATAGTTGCGGAAACGGTCGTTCCACTCGCTCCAGTTCGGGCCCCAGGCACCCATTTGGTAGCCATATGGGCCGAGGTCCCAGGGCTCAGCAATGTGCTTAACCTTGTTGAGAACCGGATCTTTGACCAAAGCCTGCTTAAACGGGTGGTTCTGATCGACCCCATGAGACTTGTCACGGATGAGGGTGGTGGCAAGGTCGTAACGGAACCCGTCGACGCCCATCTCGGTGACCCAGTAACGCAAGGAGTCGAGGACCATGGCAAGGACCTCCGGATGAGACGTGTCCACGGAATTGCCACAGCCAGTGACATCGTAATCATTGCGGTGATCATTGGTGAGGCGATAGTAGGATTCGTGATCGATGCCGCGGAAGGACAGAGTCGGTCCTTCGTGGCCGCCCTCACCTGTGTGGTTGTAGACGACGTCTAGGAAGACCTCGATACCGGCTTTGTGGAAAGAGGTGACCATATCCTTGAACTCGCGCACCTGGGCCCCCATCGAGCCAACGGAGCAGTAGGCAGCATGAGGAGCAAAGAACCCTAAGGTGTTGTAACCCCAGTAATTGGACAGGCCACGTCCAACGATGAATGGCTCGGAGACGAACTGCTGGATGGGTAGTAGCTCGATGGCTGTGACCCCGATTGACTTGAGGTGTTCGATCACAGCCGGATAGGCAAGCCCGGCATAAGTCCCGCGCAGATGCTCGGGAACGAGGGGATGCAGGCGGGTGTAGCCCTTGACATGGGTCTCATAAATGACCGACTCACTGATGTCGTGGCGGTACGCAATCGGCATAGGCGGCTCGGAATCCTCAACGACAACGGCGAGCGGGACCGATGTCGCATCATCGGTCGGGTCAGGCTCGTAGTTGGATTCCGGACTATGGTCCATGACCGGGCCGTGGTAGTCGACACCAGCCGTGATGGCCCTCGCATAAGGGTCGAGCAGTAGTTTTGCAGGGTTGAACCTCATGCCACAGTCGGGATCCCACGGGCCGTGGACTCGATATCCATAGCGCTGACCGGCCTGGACGTCGGGGACCTCGATGGTCCAGACACTGTGCTCGTCCTTGGTCATGTCGTGGTTGACCTGTGACCCGTTATCTGCCACAAGTGCCAACTCGACACGCTCTGCGCGAGGTGCCCACAGTCTGAAGCGGCAGCCGCCGTCTACGAGGGTTGAGCCCAAGGCGCTGGTGTCGAATGACGCCGTGTTGGTGTCGGTCACAGTAGGGGCCTTTCGTCGGGGATACTAGCCGGAACGTCAGCGGGCCGACGAAACAGTTTAGTCTGAGGTGGCTGTTACGTTCGCAAGGGCGATGATGCGCGCTTTCCATGCTTTGCTGTCGGGCAGTAGCGTCGAAGAGTCGTCAGGAAGGACAGGTATGTCGCTACTGAAGCCCGAATCAGTACATCCCGATCGTGCCTATTTCGACCATGCAGCAACCTCTCCACTACGCCGCGAGGCGCTGGAGGCAATGACGTGTGCGGCGTCCGGTAACCCCGGCGCCATTCACAGTTCAGGCCGCGCAGCGCGAGCACTTCTGGAGGATGCACGCGAGGAAATCGCCAGCTTGCTCGGGGTCGGTCCGCTCGAGATCGTGTTCACCAGCGGAGGAACTGAGTCGGACATGCTTGCGGTGATGGGAGCTGTTCGCGACGGCCGCGCGCTGGTATCTGCGGTCGAGCATCCTGCCGTCGGCGGGCTGTCCTCCCCATGGCTTCTTGGTCCGCGATGCGAGTTGCTGCCGGTGGACCACGCTGGGCTTGTCGACCCGGACGAGTTGGTCGAACACTCCGGTAATCTTGACGTCGTATCCGTCATGGCTGTCAACAACGAAACCGGAGTTTGCCAGCCCATCTCGCGGGTCGCTGAGGCAGCTCACCAGACAGGCGCTCTTATGCATACCGACGCCGTCCAGGCCCTTGGCCACATCCCTGTCGATCTCGACGAATGGGGGGTAGATCTCGCATCTTTCTCCGCTCACAAGATCGGTGGCCCGGTCGGGATTGGAGCACTCTGGGTAAGACGGGGGGTGGAACTGCATCCGGTTTCTCCAGGGGGAGGCCAGCAATACGGCATTCGATCGGGGACACAGCCGGTGGCGCTGGCGTGCGGTTTCGCCGCCGCCCTACGTGCCTGTCTCGATGAATTCGACGCCATGACGGCCCGATACCAATCCTGGCGGGAACGCATTATTGCGTGGTGTCGTCAACAGCCCGAGGTAGCTATTGACGATGCACCCTTGACCAGCCCATCGATCATCCATATCAGTATTGCCGGAACCCGCGGGACTGACGTTGTCATGCTTGCTGACCGGGATGGCGTTGACCTTTCTGCCGGTTCGGCCTGCCATGCCGGGGTATCGCGCCCTTCCCCTACAATGCTTGCCATGGGCAGAGACGAAGATGCTGCCTCCTCGGGACTGAGGATTTCGATCGGGTACACCACCACCGATGCCGATATCGATCGTTTGCTCGCCGTCTTACCCGCGGCAATACTCAAGGCAAGCGGGGCTCGGTGAGTCGGCGTCAAGCCTTATCATCGAAGCTCGCCGGGCATCAGATCAATCCGCTACAACACCGTGAGAGGACAACACAGTGAAGGTTCTCGCCGCAATGTCGGGAGGAATTGACTCCGCTGTCGCAGCAGCCCGCCTCGTCGAGGCTGGGCACGACGTTACTGGGGTCCACCTGGCCTTGTCACGCAACCCGCGCTCTCATCGAGAGGGGTCGCGAGGGTGTTGCTCGCTGGAAGATTCCTTCGACGCTCGGCGAGCTGCCGATCGGCTAGGAATCCCCTTTTATGTATGGGATTTTTCGGACCGTTTTGCTGCGGAGGTTATTGACCCCTTTATTGCCGAATACCAGGCTGGTCGCACTCCAAACCCCTGTCTGCGCTGCAACGAGAGGATCAAGTTCGCGGCCCTGCTTGAGCGTGGACTGGACCTCGGATACGACGCTGTCGCGACTGGCCACTATGCCCAGGCAAAGGTCATTGACGGCGTAACGAAGCTATATCGATCAGTTGATCCCGGTAAGGACCAGTCCTATGTGCTGGCGGTCCTCGACCAAGACCAGCTCGCTCACTCGCTATTTCCCCTCGGGAATTCCCTCAAGACGGATGTGCGTCAGGAGGCAGCGGCGCTGGGATTGTCGGTGGCTGATAAGCCCGACTCCAACGATATTTGCTTCATCCCCGACGGGGATACCCCCGGTTGGCTGTCAGAAAAAATCGGCTCGGCCGACGGTGAGATCCGCGACGAATCCGGTGCTCTCGTGGGCCGCCACAACGGCTATCACCGCTTCACCATCGGCCAGCGGCGTGGTTTGCGATTGGGAGTCCCAGCTCCCGACGGCAAGCCACGCTACGTCTTGGACATTGAGCCGGTCAACAATACCGTGGTCGTTGGAGGCGCCGAGGGGCTGACCGTGTATCACATTGAGGCTATTCGACCAGTGTGGTGCTCTGGTGAGCCTGCCGACACCTGGCACGGTCAGGTCCAGGTTCGAGCCCATGGAGACCCGGTACCGGCCACAGTTTCCACGGTTCCTAGCGGGGTATCCGTCGAGTTGGAAGATCCCTTGCGTGGAGTCGCCCCCGGCCAGGCAGCCGTCTTCTACGACGGTGACCTCGTCGTCGGATCGGCCACCATCTGCGGTACTGACCGCGCCGGCACGACGGCGGAGCAGGCAGCATGATTGCGACCGGAATCGGCTCCTTACCGGGCGCTGACATGCGCGGAAGTCTGGCTGCGATGGCGGAAACATTTGACCAGCTCATACCTCTGCCAGAGCTACCTGGGCGTGGGGTAGGTGGCCAGATTATTGGGCGGGCAACAGCTGTGCTGGTGGACCTTCCAGTCGACCACGGGCCAGGGGGATGGCGGTTGGCTGATTCTACCGACCATGCCGCTCGGTCGGCGCGCTCCTTGTTGCGTAGCGACCTCGACGATCTCGAGGAGGTTCTGGCTGACGAAGAGGCGCGTGTCAAAATCTCGCTCGCTGGGCCCCTCACCCTGGCGACCGGCCTGCACCTGAGAGCAGGGGAGTCGGTTCTGGCCGACACATCAGCACTAGCCGACGTCACTGCCAGTCTGGCTGAAGGGATCAGCCAGCTCGTAGCCGAACTGCGACGGCGGATGCCGAAAATTACCTGGACACTGCAGGTCGACGAGCCTTCGGCCCCCGCAGTCCTTTCCGGCGCAATCCCCACCCAGTCTGGCTTATATCGCCATCCAGCTATGGCAGGTTCGACAGCGGTGGAGCTGTGGCAGACCGTTGTGTCAGGTTGCGGAGAGGCCGAGGTAAGCATGCACTGCTGCGGGACGCCTGTACCGTGGGAGTTGGCCCACAAAGCCGGATTCTCCACGGTGTGGTGTGAGGTCACCTCCTCGCTCAACCTGGACCGGGTTGCTGAGTGGGTGGAATCTGGTGCACGCCTCGGAATGGGGATTGTCGACACCATGAAGGTGGACGAGGTTCCCCCCGTTGATCACCTTATTGACCGGGTGCTGTGGTTGGCACGGCGGCTTGAGATCGCCCCGGCTCTGCTGAAGTCCGGTTTCCTGACCCCATCCTGCGGGCTGGCAGGGTGGTCGCGTCACAACGCTGCCGATGTGTGCCGTACTGTTAGGCGTGCCGGCGACCTCGTCGACGAACAGCTCGACCGGGCGAGCGGGTAGGGTGTCGGTCGTGGGCTTCTTCACCAATCTCAATCTTGACGGCCAGACTCCGGTACGCACCCGGCCGCGCGTCGGTGATAATCAGTGGGCCCCGGCGGCAGTGCCTACGACGAAGCACAAAAAAATTCAACGGGTTATCGCGCCTATTGCCTTTGGTGTTGCTCTTGCTGTGTTAGTGGGAGTGGGGTATTACTTTTTCCGAATCCTCGTCGTCGGTGGCTGACCTACCCTGTCAGCCTTTAATCATCAGATGACAAGATGAAAACCATACTGGGTGGCTAGTGCTAGCACATAACACCGTATAAAAAAACCGAGTGTTACCCATAGAGAGAACCTCCAAAAATTCATTTTGGTTGTCGCGGCGTAAATAACGACGAGGTATACCGGAGGGATTCCGGTGGTAGCAGAAAAGAACAGCAGCGGCATTCCCCATCGTGGGGTCTCGACGATGTGTGCGGCCCTATCATTCCATCGACGCATCCGCCATCTCCAAGATCCTTCCGGGACCGGCTTGGGCTCTTTGTGCTTGACCCATCTTGAGTTTGCCCCCTTGCGGATGCCGACGAACATGACCTGCTTGCCAATCCCGTGACCAAGAGCTAGGCCTAATGCAACCTCGAGGGGGCCTAATAATCGTGATCCCAGGGCTCCGACGATAAACAACTCGGAATTGAGGACTGGAACGAGACTTGACGCGACGCCGAAGGCGAAGGCCGAGAGGACCTGGTACCAGAACTGCCAGGTGAGATAAGCCTCCATACGTCCTCAGTTGGCCAATGCGGCCATGTGTTGGAGTCGGTTGAGCTCGGAAGCGAGGAACCCTGGCCCACCCTGACGGCCGGCAACTAAGCAGCGCCCTTGTGACAGCGGAACAACAGCGATGACCGTATCTCCCCACCCGGGCATCCAGCCGGCCTCCAACTCCGCAGTGTGGGAGCAATCCATGGGGGTCAATCGCGTGATTCCCTCGGCAGTGAACTCAGGGGCGAGAGCGGTCGAAATAATGACCTGCTTGTCAACATCAAAAAGGGCCGCCCATTGGGTGTGGAAGACGACCGGAACCGCTCCGCACAAGATCTCAGCGGAATGTTCGGGGTCCTCAGACATCCTATTCAAGGTAGCAATGTCGGACTCGATGCTCCAATTCTCCGGATACCGGCTGAGCCATAGGACGTGCACTCCGTCGAGCATGCCGCAGGCCGACACCAGGGTGTCGGGCATCGTGGTGGGTGGCAAAGTCAAGATGAAGTCATCTACGACGTAGTCAGCGCCTTTTTCAACGATTTCGATAGCGGAGATGTCAGCATTGGCAGTGCCCATAGCGGTAGCTACCGATCCCAGGGAGCCTGGCGCGTCTGGCAACTGAATACGAATCATGAGCACGCTCTTATTGTTGCGGGTTGGCCCGACGATCCCAAACCGTGGCAATGCTTGGGCGGGTCATAGGGGTGGGTCACAGTCTGCATTGGAGTCGTTTTCGCGGTCACGTCAGCTCATGGCTCTAGGATGGATGGAGGGCATCCCCGCCCCATGCCGTCAACCAGGAGATTCATCGTGGCCCTTACGCCGGATGACGTCGTCCGTTTGGCCGGCCTGGCACGCATCGATCTCACTGACGACGAGACCGCGTATCTTGCTCCGCAGCTGGACGCGATCCTCGACGCAGTGGCCGCAGTGTCAGCCGTTGCCACCGACGACGTGCCACCTACTTCGCACGCTCTGCCGCTGTCTAACGTCTTCCGCGAGGACGCCATTAAGGAGTCAATGTCCTCCGATGACGCCCTGGCCATGGCCCCTCGCAGTGAGGACCAGCGTTTCCGCGTGCCCCGCATCCTGGATGAGGAGGCACAGTGAACGAGCTTCTGACGTTGACCGCTGCCGAGCTAGGCAAGCGGATTGCGGCGCGACAGATCTCTAGCGAAGAGGTCACCCGGGCCCATTTGGATCGCATTGACGACGTCGACGGCGACATCCGTGCCTTCCTACTCGTGAACCACGATGGGGCTCTCGACACTGCTCGGCGCATTGATGCTCGCATTGCAGATGGTGAGTACCTTGGTCCACTGGCCGGGGTTCCATTGGCTGTCAAGGATCTTTTCTGCGCCAAGGGGCTCGCTACTACAGCATCTTCCCGGATGCTTGAAGGGTGGGTCCCGCCGTACGACTCCACCATTGTGACCCGCTGCAAGGATGCTGGAATGGTGATCCTTGGCAAGACGAACCTTGACGAGTTCGCCATGGGGTCATCGACGGAAACGTCGGCCTTCGGTCCTACCCATAACCCTTGGGATCTTGAGCGGGTGCCCGGTGGTTCCGGTGGCGGTTCGGCAGCTAGCTTGGCCTCCTTCCAGGCCCCGTTGGCTCTGGGTACTGATACCGGGGGTTCGATCCGCCAGCCTGGAGCAGTCACCGGCACCGTCGGCATCAAACCGACCTACGGTTCGACGTCCCGATACGGCGTCATCGCTATGGCTTCCTCCTTGGATACTCCTGGACCCTGCGCTCGGACCGTCCTTGACGCAGCCCTGTTGCACGAGGCGATTGCTGGACACGACGCAATGGACCAAACCACGATCGATCAGCCCACCCCGACGGTCGTCGAGGCGGCTCGGCAGGCGGACGTGACCGGGATGCGCGTTGGCGTCGTTACAGAGTTAGCCGGGGACGGGTACGACCCGCAGGTTGAGGCACGGTTCCATGAGGCTGTTGAGATGTTGACCGATGCGGGAGCTGAGGTCGTCGAGGTCTCTTGCCCGAACTTTGACCTCGCCCTACCGGCCTACTACCTTATTCAGCCCGCCGAGGTGTCCAGCAACCTGGCCCGTTATGACGCCATGCGTTACGGCTTGCGCATCAATGACGACGGTGAGCATTCTGCCGAGCAGGTGATGCGCGCCACCCGCGGTGCTGGATTTGGAGCTGAGGCCAAACGCCGCATCATGTTGGGCACCTACGCCCTGTCGGCTGGCTACTATGACGCCTACTACGGCTCGGCTCAGAAAGTCCGTACCCTCATTCAACGCGACTTTGAGAAGGCCTGGCAGACCTGCGATGTGCTCGTGTCGCCAGCCACACCAACGACCGCTTTCCGGTTGGGTGAGCGCACCGCTGACCCGATGGCGATGTACCGCTCCGATCTATGCACCATCCCAGCCAATATGGCCGGGGGACCCGCAGGCTCCTTCCCGATCGGTCTATCAGGGGCCGATGGCATGCCCGTCGGTATGCAGGTGATGGCGCCGGTCATGGCGGACGATCGGGTCTACCGAGTCGGTGCAGCCTTGGAACGACTGCTAAATGAAAAGTGGGGCGCCCCGCTGCTGGCGAAGGTCCCCGAGCTGAGGGGAGAGCGATGACCGACGAGCTGTTGCCCTATGACGACGTCATGGCCGAATACGAGCCGGTCATTGGGCTAGAGGTACATGTCGAGTTGTCTACCGCGACCAAGATGTTCTGCGGATGCTCAACTGACACGGAGAAGGATCCCAATACCAACGTCTGCCCAGTTTGTTTGGGGCTGCCCGGATCCATGCCGGCCATCAACGGTCATGCCGTCGAGTCGGCTATTCGGATCGGTTTGGCTCTCAACTGTCACATCGCCGAGTGGTGCCGCATGGCCCGGAAGAACTATTTCTATCCGGACATGACGAAGAACTACCAGACCTCCCAGTATGACGAGCCGATTTGCTATGACGGCTGGCTTGACGTCGAAGTAGATGGCGAAACCTACCGCGTCGAGATCGAGCGTGCCCACATGGAGGAAGACGCTGGAAAATCCCTCCACGTCGGAGGTTCTGACGGACGTATTTCCGGTGCCAGTCACTCCCTCCTGGACTACAATCGGGCCGGTGTTCCCCTCATCGAGATCGTCACTAAGCCGATCCGTGGACTGGGGGCCAAAGCCCCTCAGGTAGCGCGTGCCTATATGGCCCAGCTACGGGACATTATGATCGCCCTCGGGGTCTCCGAGGCCAGAATGGAATGGGGCAATCTACGTTGTGACGCCAACGTCTCCCTCATGCCGCGGGGTAGCGAGACCCTAGGCACTCGAACCGAGACCAAGAATGTCAACTCGTTGCGCTCTGTGGAACGAGCGCTGAGGTACGAAATCCAGCGTCAGGGATTCGTGCTGTCCGAGGGCCACAGTGTCCGTCAACAGACCCGGATGTGGCAAGAGGCCAGCGAATACACCATTGCTGGACGTGACAAGTCCGACGCCGAAGATTACCGCTATTTCCCTGAGCCCGATCTAGTGCCAATTGCGCCGTCGCGGGAGTGGGTTGAACAGTTGCGTGCCGAGCTTCCGGAGCTTCCAGCAGCCAAGAAGGGCCGTCTTTCCTCCCAATGGCAGTTCTCCGACGTAGATATGGCTTCAGTTATCAACGCTGGTGCCCTTGACCTCCTCGAAGCGACGGTCGATGCCGGCTGCCAGCCCACCGCGGCCCGCAAGTGGTGGCTGACTGAGCTGTCGCGTCGTGCTAATGAGGCTGGCGTGGATTTGGCCGAAGTCGGCATGACGCCTTCTCAGGTCGCTCAGCTGCAGAAGCTCGTCGATGACGGCACATTGACCGACAAACTCGCTCGTCAGGTGATTGATGGAGTGATTGCTGGTGAGGGGGACCCCCAGCAAGTTGTCGACGGTCGTGGTCTGGCTGTGGTCTCCGACGACGCGGCCTTGGGTTCCGCTGTTGACGATGCCATCGCCGCGAACCCGCAAATCGCGGAGAGGATCCGCGGCGGAAAGGTGCAGGCCGCTGGTGCCCTCATCGGTCAGGTCATGAAGGCTATGAAGGGTCAGGCTGATGCCAAGCGGGTCAGGGAGCTCATCCTGGAAAAGCTCTCCTGACCCAATCGGCGGTGTGCTCCGGCTACTTCACAGCGAGTGGTCGGAGCGCATAAACGCCGCAATGGTTGCGGACTCGCCAAGCACATCCACCTGGGCCACTGATGTGCGTCCGGTAAGAAGCAGGATGATTTCCGAGGGTTTCCCGACCAAGGTAACGATGCGATCTCCAGGGTGGAGTGTGACGGGATCCGTGTGTCCAGCCATCTCGACACGCACGCCGACGGGGGAGCGGCGGGTGAGAGCCCGTCCATATTTGCGAATGATGCCAGCCAACCGTAATTCGACTCGCTGACCGAGTTCTCGCGGATGCCAGTCAGGCTGGGCTCGCAGCAAATCCTCGTGGTGGATGAAGTATTCTATGGAGTTGGCAGCCGAGTCGAGACCGGGGATACGGAAGACCGAGAACCGACCTGGACCATGGGCGAACCGGGCCACGAGGTCCTCAAAAGATCCTGAGGCTTCTAATTTGTCGGCGCGCGCCCGAGCGACGGCGTCAAAGACGCTGACGGCCATCCCAGGGATGGCTAGCGGGTCATTCTCCCGCAGCAGGAGGTGGGTTAGCAGATCTCGAGCCATCCATCCCTTGCACAACGTTGGGGCTTCGGGGCCGAGTCGTGATAGGTCCGCGGCCAGGCCGGCTCGTTCGTCTCGTGCAATGGACATCCAGGTCCTCCTTCAAGCTATGGGTCCATCTTGCCAATACCAGCCCGAAACGCGGTTCCGTCTCAAGATGTCGGTCGTCCGGTGTTCAATGAGGCGCGTGCAGACCGGAAAACCAACTCTTAGCCCGGCGATCGCGGCGAGATTACGCCGTAATGACGCTGGGCTAGTGGCCGCCGTGGTGCAAGACGCTACGACCGGGGATGTCCTCATGATGGCATGGATGGATGACGTTGCTTTGGCCCGCACCTTAGCAACTCGACGGGCCACGTATTGGTCCCGATCTCGTCAGAAGTACTGGGGCAAGGGGGAAACCTCCGGTCACACTCAGCATGTGCGTTCGGTGAACCTCGACTGCGACGGGGATACGCTCCTGCTACGCGTCGACCAGATCGGTGGAGCTTGCCATACCGGCGATCACACCTGTTTCGATGCAGATGTTGTGCTAGCCGAAGAAGCCGAGTCATGATCGACGTCACCCCCTCATGCGAGGAGTTTGCTGCTCTTGCTGTCAATCACACAGTCGTTTCGGCGCGAACCAAACTGGTGTGTGATGGTGACACCCCAGTTGGCCTGTACCAGCATTTGTGTGGTGATCGCGGACTGACTTTCCTGCTGGAGTCAGCCGAGTCTGGCGTCTGGTCGAGGTGGTCCTTCATTGGAGTCAACGCCCGCTGCGCTCTGATTACCGACGGAAACTCGGTGGAATGGGTTGCCGAAAGGCCTGCTGGCTTGGCGGTGAGCAATGATCCTTTGGGTGCCCTCAAAGAGGCTCTGGCCGGCCTCAGTACCCCCGCAGAGCCTGACCTTCCCCCTCTGACGAGCGGATTCGTGGGGTATATCGGTTACGACACGGTCCGTCGTCTTGAAGACATCGGTGACGACGTCGTCGACGATCTTGGTCTTCCAGCAGCATGTCTCATGTTAGTCGGGGAAATTGCAGTACTTGATCACCAGCGTGGTGAACTGTGGCTCATCTCAAACCAGGTGGTCAATGGGATCGATCCCGGCCAGGCCTATGACACCGCGGTTTCCGCTCTCGCCACGATGGTGGCGAGGCTGGCTGAGTCGCGCGAGGCCTTGACGGCCCGTGTTGTCGAACATCCCGCAGTGCCGGTGCAGCGCTAGCGAGCCCCGGAGGAATACAACAAGATGGTTGACACAGCCGTTGGTCGGATTCGCAATGGTGACATATTTCAGGTGGTGCCAAGCCAGCGATTCGACATCGAAACCCGTGCTGATGCCCTCGATATTTACCGGCAACTGCGTCGCGCTAATCCCAGCCCGTACCTCTATCTACTCCGGTTGCCTGGTTTTGACGTGATTGGTTCTTCCCCAGAAGCCCTAGTAACGGTAGCTGACGGTGCGGCGACGACCCACCCCATCGCCGGCACCCGCCCTCGGGGTCGTACCGCAGTTGAGGATCGGGCCATGGAGGACGAGTTGCTGTCCGACCCAAAGGAACGTTCCGAGCACACCATGCTTGTCGACCTTGGCCGCAATGACTTGGGCCGGGTCTGCGTTCCCGGGACAGTCAATGTCACGGAGTTCATGCACGTCGGGCGGTATTCCCACGTAATGCACCTCGAAGCTGCCGTCACCGGTCAGATCGCTGAGGGAATGGACGCCGTCGACGTCACGATGTCCTGTTTCCCAGCAGGCACATTGTCGGGGGCGCCGAAAATTTCTGCTATGCAGATCATTGAGGAGCTTGAGACGACTCGGCGTGGTGTCTACGGCGGAGTCGTCGGGTATTTCGATCTGCGGGGCAACCCCGATTGCGCTATCGCGATCCGCACTGCGGTACTCAAGAATCAAGGAGGCCCATGTTCAGGCGGGTACCGGAATCGTGCTGGAATCAGTCGGATCCCGCAAGAACGCCGAATGCGAGGACAAAGCTGCCGCGGTCATCTAGGCGGTTCAGGACGCGGGATCGCTCTCGGCTCTGCGAGAGGATGAGCAGTGAAATCTCCGATCCGAACTGGCTGGCGAGTCGTGCTCGGTGCCGTCCCCATTGCGGCGGCTACCCTTATCAGCCTTTCCTCACGTTGCACCTGGCTGGAACGGGCCGGCATTGGCTTGACGGGGGCCGAGATCACAGGTGGCCTAATGACGACTGCTGCCTTGATGCTTGTCATCACGGTGGCTTTCCTGTTTGTGGTTAGAACGACTGGTCGTCGGGTCACCGGGATCCTGCAGGCCCTTGTAGGGGTAGGGATCGTGACTATCGTGGTGACCCATCGCAGTGCCACTGCGCATCAGTGGGCCGCTAAAGGCACCAGTGCCGGAGCTCCCCAGGTACATATCAGCGCCTGGCCTTGGGTATGCCTCGTAGCGGGGGTGTTGACGAGCCTCAGCGGTATCGGGCTGGCAGCGCTGGCAGACCGTTTGCCCCGTCGGTCCGCTCGACGTAAGGGCGAATTCATCGGCGACTCGCGTTTAGCCTGGGACGCTTTGGATAGGGGAGAAGACCCAACGGTCGGTGATGCAGCGGAGGCACCAGCCGGCAAAGCCGAGTCGGGATTCTCACCATCTCACAGTGAAGTGTCGCGAACAGGATCGCCAAAATTGCCTGTTGACGAGTCAGCCTTTAACAGCAGCAGTAACTGAACAGGGGTCAGCAAACCCGTATCGACGGCGCACCAGGGTAGCATTAGCACTGGATTCACCGTGTTGCGGACGTCTACCCTCGACCAACTCGCGGGTGCAGCCCGCATTTTGACCAGCTGCGTGGACAATCCGCGCCTGACCACCGGAGGGAACACCATGAGCGCTGATCGCGCTACTCGTCACTATCAGCACGGCGGGAGTCCCGCAAACTGGGCAGGCTCGATCGTCGCCCTCATTGGCTTCATCGTAGCCACCGTTGGTGCCATGGCCGGGCCGAGTTGGACCACCTGCATCATCGGCGCAGCCTTAGTCATGCTAGGTGGCGTTGTCACCCTGGTGATGCGTGCTATGGGTTATGGTGGGGCGAGCTGAATGGTGCCCACTGTTACCGGAACGGTCCTTGACGAGATCATCGCCGGTGTTCTCGAAGACCTTCACGAGCGTCAGCTCATGGTCACCTCGGATAATCTTCGTGAGGCCATTGAGCTCGTAGCCCCCGCTATCGATCCAGTCCCGAGGCTAACGGCTCCTGGCCTGTCGGTTATCTCAGAAGTCAAGCGGTCAAGCCCGTCAAAAGGCCAGCTGGCTGCCATTAATGATCCCGCCGTACTGGCCGATCGGTACCGTTCCGGGGGAGCCGCTGCTATCAGTGTTATCACCGAGGAACGCCGATTTCAGGGATCCCTGGCCGACCTTGACGCGGTGCGTTCAAAAGTTGAGATTCCAGTGCTCCGCAAGGATTTCGTAGTCACGGAATATCAGGTGCTCGAAGCCCGCGCACACGGGGCTGACCTCATCCTCCTCATTGTTGCCGCGTTGTCTGACGACGACTTGCGGCGCCTATATGACCTCGCGATCGAGCTGGGTATGACCCCACTAGTCGAGGTTCATACTCCTGAAGAGGCGAGTCGAGCCGCAGCTCTTGACGCCCGCGTGGTGGATGTAAATGCGCGCAACCTCAAGACCCTTGACGTCGATAAGACTATCTTCGGTGAGCTCCTCGACGAGCTGCCTGAAAGCGTCGTCAAGGTGGCCGAGTCCGGAATTCGGTGTGTAGACGAGGCCGTCGAAGCTCATGACCTTGGTGCTGACGCTGTGTTAGTGGGGGAGATGCTCGTCCGTCATGCTGAACCAGCACAGGTGCTGCGCAAGATCCACCATGCCACCGTCTAACCCTAACATCTAACGGAAAGGACGACCATGTCTGCACGAGACCTGCCCGACGTTCAGGGCCACTTCGACCGTTTCGGCGGTCGATTCGTCCCAGAAGCTCTCCAGGCTGCTCTTAACCAGCTCGCGGAGACCTTTGAGGCCGCGATGGCCGATCCTGACTTCATCGCTCAGCTGGAGGATCTGCGCCGGAATTACGCCGGGCGCCCTTCCCTGCTCACGGAGGCACCGCGGTTTTCTGAGTACGTCGCCCAGCAGACCAGCCGTACGGTGCGGGTCCTGCTGAAGCGTGAAGACCTCAACCACACCGGCTCTCACAAGATCAACAATGTGTTGGGCCAAGCCCTGCTGGCCCGAAAAATGGGCAAACACCGCCTTATTGCCGAGACGGGAGCCGGGCAGCATGGAGTGGCGACGGCGACCGTGGCTGCGATGATGGGCATGGAATGCCGGATCTATATGGGCCAGGTCGACACCGAGCGTCAGGCCCTCAATGTGGCTCGCATGCAGCTGCTGGGCGCCGAGGTCATTGCAGTGGAAGCCGGCTCGCGTACGCTGAAGGATGCCATGAACGAGGCCATGCGAGATTGGGTGACCCACATTGAGGGCACGCACTACCTCATCGGTACTGCTTCCGGGCCTCACCCGTTCCCCAAGATAGTGCGAGAGTTCCAGCGGGTCATCTCTGCGGAGGCCTGTCAGCAGTGCCTTGATCGGGTTGGACGACTTCCTGACGCTGTCTGTGCTTGCGTCGGTGGCGGGTCGAACGCCATCGGATCGTTCGCCGAGTTCATTGACGACCCTGAGGTTCGTCTTTACGGTTTTGAAGCAGGTGGTGACGGCGTCGAGACCGGACGCCATGCAGCGTCGATCACGGGAGGTTCCGTCGGTGTGCTGCACGGTACCCGAACCTATATTCTGCAGGATCCAGACGGTCAGACGATGGAATCTCACTCCATTTCGACTGGCTTGGACTACCCGGGAGTCGGTCCTGAACACTCCTGGCTAGCGGCCCAGCAGCGTGCCACATACCTGCCGGTAAACGACCGTGAGGCCATGGAGGCTCTGCGAACTCTCACCCGCACCGAGGGTATCCTGCCGGCTATTGAGTCGGCGCATGCTGTCGCTGGCGTTCTACAGATTGCGAAGGATCTACCGGATCACGACGGCGAGCCACCAGTGATCATCATCACGGTATCGGGTCGCGGGGACAAGGACGTCGACACCGCCCTGAAGTGGTTCGACATTGACGGCAACGTTGACGCTACGACAGGAGGTATGGAATGACCAGCAGTGCCGACGCCTACCTGAAAGCCCGCCAGGAGAACCGTCCGGCCCTCGTGGGTTACCTTCCGGTAGGATACCCGTCGGTTCCTGACTCCATCGATGCCATGAAGGCCCTGACGACCGGGACTACCGGGATCGGCGTCGACCTCGTCGAGATCGGAATGCCCTATTCCGACCCAATGATGGACGGCACCGTCATTCAGCACGCCACCACCCGAGCTTTGGAGCGCGGGGTACACACCCGCGACACCCTATTGACCGCCGAAGCCGTGGCTGAAACCGGAACTCCATGCGTCGTCATGACCTATTGGAATCTTGTCGAGCACTACGGTGTCGACGCTTACGCTCGCGATCTGGCATCCGCGGGTGGCTCAGGACTCATCACCCCGGACCTCACCCCCGATGAGGCTGAGGAGTGGATAGCAGCTTCCGATGCGCACGGCCTAGACCGTGTCTTCCTGGTCGCGCCTTCGTCCACCGGTGAAAGACTAACGTCAACGATCATGGCGTGCCGCGGCTGGGTTTACGCCACTTCAGTGATGGGAGTGACGGGAACTCGACCCCAGATATCGTCGGCAGCACCCGAGTTGGTGGCCAGAGTGAGGGACGTTAACCCCGATATCCCCGTAGGCGTCGGATTGGGAGTGTCCACAGGCGACCAGGCCGCCGAGGTTGGTTCCTTTGCCGATGGCGTCATCGTCGGGTCGGCCCTGGTACATGCTCTCGTCGAAGCTGAAGAGCAGGGGGACCTGGTGGCGACAGGAATTGACCGGATGCGTATCATCGTCGATGACCTGGTGGCCGGAGCGCGACGGGCAGAACGCCGGTGAGCCAGTTATCGATCCCCAGCCCATCAGTCGGGGCTTTTCATCTTGGACCGCTGACTATCCACATCTACGCCCTGTGTATCCTCGCAGGCATCGTCATTGCCTACATCGGTGGTGAGCGTCGCTATCAGGCTTGTGACGGTAAGCAGGAACATTTTGAGGAATTGTGTACCCTCGGCGTCATTGCCGGAATTATTGGTGGACGGCTCTACCACGTCATCACCGATCATCAGCTGTACTTCGGCCCAGGTCGGACGTGGTATCACTCATTGTTTATCTGGCAGGGCGGTCTAGGCATCTGGGGAGCCATTACGCTGGGCGGTCTGGCAATCTTGCTTTATTGCCGGCACAAGGACATTCGCTTCGCCCCTGTGGCGGACTCTCTCGCCCCTGGAATTCTGGCTGCCCAGGCGATCGGACGGTTAGGGAACTGGTTTAACCAGGAGCTTTTTGGCCGCCCAACGAGCCTCCCATGGGGTCTCGAGATCGACCTAGCCCATCGCCCTGCGGGATATCTGCAGTACGCGACCTTCCACCCCACTTTCCTCTATGAACTGTTGTGGAACTTGGCTGGTGCCGCGTTCCTGGTGTGGGCCGATCGACGTTGGACGCTCGACCACGGTCGTCTGTTCACATTGTACGTGGCGATCTACACCTTTGGGCGTTTTTGGATTGAGCGGCTACGCATCGATCCGGCTCATCACGTGGGACAATGGCGGCTCAATGACATTACTGCTCTGGTTGTCTTTACTGGTGCGGTCGTCATACTGATCGTCCTGCAAGGCCGCCACGGCAAGGACAATGAGCACAGCATGACAGCTCATAACGCTGAGTGATCTTATCGCGATGAGTCCACAACTCGGACATATGTGTCAAGGCGTGATCACTGTGTGACAATATTTTCCCGGCGCGTCTGGGTATCGCGACGCACCTGCCTCCGTCGAAAGGAGTACCAATGATCTTCGGCCATCACCCCCGACAGGGGCTCTACGACCCCCAATTCGAGCACGATGCTTGTGGAGTGGCCTTCGTGGCCACCATGACGGGTGTGGCTAGCCATAAGATCATTGAGCAGGGACTCGAAGCGCTGCGTAACCTAGATCACCGTGGTGCCACCGGCGCTGATCCGGCCGCGGGAGATGGTGCCGGCATCCTCATTCAGGTCCCTGATGCTTTCTTGCGGAGGACTACCGGAATCCGGCTGCCAGAGCCCGGTGCGTATGCCGTTGGTTTAGCTTTCATGCCAGTCGACGAAGCTAAGCGTGCTCGCGCCCGGGCCGCCATTGAACTCATCGCCGCTGATGAGGGCATCGAGGCGTTGGGTTGGCGTGAAGTTCCTATACATACCCATACCCTTTCCAAGGTTTCTCTGGGCACTATGCCCCATTTTGAGCACCTCCTGATCCGCGCTCGCGATGGTCGTGTAGGCATGGACCTGGAACGTTTGGCGTTCGTATTGCGGCGGCGTGCCCAGCATGAGGCCGGGGTGTACTTTGCCTCGCTGTCCTCGCGCACTCTCGTTTACAAGGGTATGCTGACAACTAATCAGCTTGAGGAGGTCTTCCCGGAACTTCATGACACGGATTTGTCTAGCGCCTTAGCACTAGTCCACTCGCGGTTCTCGACGAATACCTTTCCTGCGTGGGAACTGGCCCATCCTTACCGCCTTATCGCCCATAATGGCGAGATCAACACGGTGCGCGGAAACCGCAACTGGATGCAAGCGCGCGAAGCGCTTCTCCATTCCGACCTCATTCCCGGCGATCTGACCCGGCTCTACCCGATCTGTACCCCGTCTGGCTCGGACTCCGCGTCCTTCGATGAGGTTCTGGAGCTGCTCCACCTAGGTGGACGCTCCCTACCCCATGCCGTCCTCATGATGATCCCGGAGGCGTGGCAGAAGAACACCGAGATGTCCCAAGAGCTGCGCGACTTTTACGAGTTCCACTCTTTCCTTATGGAGCCATGGGATGGTCCGGCTTGTGTCACCTTCACTGACGGTAACCAGATTGGTGCGGTGCTGGACCGTAACGGTTTGCGTCCGGCGCGTTACTGGTTGACCGACGACGGTCTTGTCATCTTTGCTTCAGAATCGGGAGTGCTCGACTTGCCGGACGCCCACGTTGTCGAGAAGGGACGCCTCAAGCCTGGCCGAATGTTCCTGGTTGACCTGACAGAGCACCGCGTTGTTGATGACTCTGAGATTAAGACTGGTCTGGCTTCTGTCAAGCCTTATGGGGAGTGGCTCGACCAGGGACGCATCGACCTTGACGACCTGCCAGAGCGGACTCACATCGTTCACTCTCACGCATCGGTGACCCGGCGTCAGCAACTTTTCGGGTATACCTCCGAGGAACTTAAGGTGCTTGTCGCCCCCATGGCGAACCAGGGGGCCGAGGCCACTGGTGCGATGGGAACTGACACCCCGTTGGCGGTGCTATCCAACCGTCCGCGGATGCTCTGGGACTATTTCAGCCAGCTGTTCGCCCAGGTAACCAATCCGCCTTTAGACGCTATCCGCGAGGAGCTCGTCACCTCCCTGACAGGCACCATCGGCCCCGAGGCTAACCTGCTTGAGCCCGGCCCGGAATCATGTCGTCAGGTGGTCGTCAACTACCCGATTATTGATTCCGACCAGCTCGCCAAGATCATCCATATCAACGCTGAAGGGGAGCACCCAGATCGCAAAACCCATGTGGTGAGGGGTCTTTTCGCGGTCGAAGAGGGCGGCGAGGGCCTGCGTCGCCGTATCGAGGAGATTCGTGCCGAAGTTTCTGAGGCCATTGCTGACGGGGCCACTATCATTGTGCTCTCGGACCGCCATGCCACTCGCGAGCTCGCGCCGATCCCATCTCTGCTCCTCACCTCGGCTATTCACCACCACTTGGTGAGGGAGAAGACCCGTACCAGGGCCGGTCTCGTCGTCGAGGCTGGTGACGTCCGCGAAGTGCATCACGTCGCCCTCCTCATGGGTTACGGCGCCTCGGCCGTCAACCCCTATCTGCTCTTCGAATCGGCCGAGGATATGGCTCGACACGAGGTGTGGGTGTCTACTGACCCCGAAACCGCTATCCACAACGTGTACAAGGCCCTTGGTAAAGGCGTCCTTAAGACGATGAGCAAGATGGGCGTCTCCACCATCCCGTCGTACACCGGAGCCCAGATCTTCGAGGCTACCGGGCTATCGGAGGAATTCATTGACGAGTACTTCACTGGGACGACGAGTCGCATCGAGGGGGTTGGCCTGACCGAGATCGCTCAAGAAATCTTAGTTCGTCACCTCAGCGCCTATCCGGAGACAGGTGTGCGTCTAGCCCACCGGACCCTCCAATCTGGCGGCCACTACCAGTGGCGTCGGGAGGGGGAGCAGCACCTCGTCGATCCAGAGTCGATATTCCGGCTGCAGCTGGCTGCACGTACCAATGACTACGAACAATTCTGCCGCTACACCGACCACATCAACGACAATTCAAGCAGGCTCATGACTCTGCGGTCTTTGTTGGAGTTCCGTCATGATCGTCCGCCCGTCCCACTCGAAGAGGTCGAGCCAGCCAGCGAGGTCGTCAAGAGGTTCTCCACCGGTGCTATGAGCTACGGCTCTATTTCCATGGAGGCCCATCAGACCCTGGCGATCGCGATGAACCGGATTGGAGGCAAGTCGAATACTGGGGAGGGGGGCGAGGATCCTGAACGTCTCTATGATCCAGAGCGTCGTTCGGCTATCAAGCAGGTGGCATCGGGACGATTCGGCGTGACTAGCGAGTACCTGGTCAATGCTGACGACATCCAGATCAAAATGGCCCAAGGAGCTAAGCCGGGCGAGGGCGGTCAGCTCCCTGGCCCGAAGGTCTACCCATGGGTGGCTAAGACCCGTCACTCGACTCCAGGCGTGGGACTCATTTCTCCGCCCCCGCACCACGACATCTACTCCATTGAGGACCTCAAGCAGCTCATTCATGACCTCAAGTGCGCCAACCCTCGGGCTCGGATCCACGTCAAGCTCGTGGCCGAGACTGGTGTTGGAACTGTTGCTGCCGGCGTCTCGAAAGCCAAGGCCGACGTCGTGCTGATTTCTGGCCACGACGGTGGCACCGGTGCAGCTCCGCTAACCTCGATCAAACATGCCGGTGGCCCTTGGGAGCTTGGCCTGGCGGAGGCTCAGCAGACCTTGCTCCTTAATGGTCTTCGTGACCGCATCGTGGTGCAGTGCGACGGGCAGCTTAAGACTGGACGTGACGTCGTTATAGCGGCCTTGCTCGGCGCCGAGGAATTCGGGTTCGCGACCACTGCGCTGATCGTCGAGGGATGCGTCATGATGCGTAAATGTCATACCGATACCTGCCCGGTAGGTGTGGCTACTCAGAATCCGGAGTTGCGTAAGAAATTCGCCGGCAACCCCGACCACGTCGTCAATTTCATGATGATGATGGCCGAGCAGACCCGTGAGATTCTCGCTGAGCTTGGCTTCCGTTCCATTAACGAGGCCGTCGGCCATGTGGATGCGCTGGATGCCCGTAAGGCTATTACGCACTGGAAAGCTAAGGGCCTTGACTTGTCGCCGATCCTGCATCAGGTTGAACGTCCCGAAGGCTCTGCGCTGCGTCACGTTCGCGATCAGAATCATGACCTCGAGACGAGTCTCGATATGAGGCTCATCGACATGTGTGCGGACGCTTTGACTAATGCTGCTCCCATTCGCCGCGAGGTTAGCATCCGTAACGTCGATCGCACCGTCGGAGCCATGTTGGGTAGCCGTGTGACGGTGGCCACCCAGGGCAAAGGTCTTCCTGATAACACCATCGACCTCACCTTCACCGGTACCGCTGGACAAAGCTTCGGCGCCTTCGTGCCACGGGGCATGACGATGAGGCTCGTCGGCGACGCCAACGACTACGTCGGTAAAGGGCTGTCCGGTGGCCGGGTGATCCTCACTCCGCCGTCGAAAGCGCCATTCCAACCACGTCACCAGATCATTGCTGGAAACGTCGTTGGTTACGGCGCCACCTCCGGCGAAATCTTGCTGTGCGGTCAGGTGGGAGAAAGGTTCTGTGTGCGCAACTCGGGAGCCACCGCCGTCGTGGAAGGAGTCGGCGACCACGGTTGTGAATACATGACCGGGGGAGAAGCGCTGGTGCTTGGCGTCACCGGACGGAACTTCGCAGCTGGCATGTCCGGCGGTGTGGCATGGGTGCGCAACCTTGATGTCAGCCATCTCAACCCGGATATGGTCGATGCCCTGCCGATGGAACAGGCCGATGTTGATCGGGTTATCGAGTTACTGAAATTGCACCAGGCCGAGACTGGATCCACCCTCGCCAAGGAGATCCTGGCGGAAAGAGCTGATGGGATTCGCAACTCTTTTGTGAAGGTGGTGCCGCGCGACTACGCCGTGATGATGAAGGCCATGGTCGACGCTGAGGAGCGCGGCCTGACTGAGAACGAGACGACCGAACTGCTCATGGAGGTGTCCCATGGCTGATTTGCACGGCTTTATGAAAGTGCCTCGACAAGAGGCGCAACGCCGTCCGGTCGAAGAGCGCGTCCAAGATTGGAAAGAGGTATACCCAGGCGGACCTGGACACGCCCTTCTGCCCATCATCACTGACCAGGCGAGCCGGTGCATGGCCTGTGGTGTGCCGTTCTGTCATACCGGCTGTCCGTTAGGTAATCTTATCCCTGATTGGAACGACCTCATCTGGCGAGACGAATGGCGCGGGGCTCTTGACTCGCTGCAAGCCACCAACAATTTCCCGGAGTTCACCGGTCGACTGTGCCCCGCTCCTTGCGAGACAGCGTGCGTTGAAGGGATAAACCGCGACCCAGTGACGATCAAGAACATTGAGGTCGCCATCATCGACAAGGCCTGGGAGGACCGCCGGGTCATTCCGATGGTGCCTGAGTGGCATTCGCTCAAGACGGCCGCGGTGGTCGGATCCGGCCCCGCGGGACTGGCAGCCGCCCAACAGCTCACCCGTGCTGGGCACACGGTGGTTGTCTACGAACGCGATGACGCCGTGGGTGGATTGCTGCGTTATGGCATCCCGGACTTCAAGATGGAAAAGTCGGTTCTTGACCGTCGAATTAAGCAGATGGTGCTGGAGGGTACCGTCTTTAAGACGAACACTGAAATTGGCATCGACATCACTGGTGAGCAGTTGCGTGAGCGGTTTGACGCCGTCATTTTGGCTACCGGCTCCGCCGTTCCGCGCGTGCTGGATGCTCCAGGTATCGATCTCGACGGGGCCTGCTACGCCATGGAGTACCTCACCCAGCAAAACCGTGTCGTGGCGGGGACAGAGGTTCCCGATCAGATTCGCGCCGACGGTAAGCACGTCGTCATCATTGGTGGCGGAGACACTGCCAACGATTGTGTAGGTACCGCCGTGCGTCAGGGCGCGACCTCGATCACCCAGCTACAGTACAACCCAAAGCCACCCAAGGACCGACCGGCAAGCTATCCTTGGCCAATCTATCCGCACCTTCTACGGGTCTCCAGCTCCAATGAGGAAGGCGGAGAGCGGGTGTACTCAATCAACACCATCGAGATCGTTAGTAATGACGAGGGCCGCGTCAAGGCAGTTCGGGTGGTCTCAGGCCATCGCAACAAGAACCGGGTGTTTATCGCAGATGAGGGCAGTGTACACGATCTGCCGGCCGATCTGGTGATCTTTGCGATGGGATTCGCTCATCCGGAGCATAACGGTGTCATCGCTGAGCTGGGTCTGGAACTCGACGGCCGGGGCAATATCGTCAGAAACGATTCCTATGAGACCAACGTGCCGGGGGTTTTCGCCTGCGGTGATGCGGGCCGTGGTCAGTCCCTTGTAGTATGGGCCATCGCGGAGGGACGTGCCGCAGCTAACGGCGTCGATGCGTACCTCAAGGGATCGCCGTCAATGCTACCGAAACCGGTAAGACCGTCGGATCGCCAGATGATGGTGTGACGAGCCCATAGATTCGACAGGAGGTGCCGTGCAGGAAGAGATTGCTGGGATGAACGATGACGGGGAGGATCTCGACTCGGCGATTCACCACGCCAAGGTGCTGACGTGGGTGTGCGTCGCACTTTTTGTGGTGCTCGATGTCGTCGGTTTGGCAGCACCTAGCCAGAGCGATCCGCGATTCGTTTTAGGGGCCTTTGGCGGGGCTGCGTCTTTTTTAGGCATCGTCGGTGCGGGCGTTTGGTGGGCCTACTTGGCTTCGCAGCAGAGGGCTCATCTCCTGGACGACCGTCTCGATCATGAGCTTGACATCGAAGATGATGCCAAGGACGAGGATCGACGCGAGTTGCCCGATGTCTAATCTGTCGCCATGACCGACAACGTCCGGCACAGAACTGTTCTGAGTGCCGCATGACAGCGCTGGTGGCGGCGCCCCCTATCGGGGCATGCCGGGCTTTTCTCTATCACTGATAGATCTAGGGTGTGCTGCTGCAGCTAATGTCCAACGAGAGCATGTACCGGGGGCGAGAATATTCCTCGGCCAATGTGCAGTGTCGGTTTCTCACCCCTGATGGTGAGGACGCGACCTAAGTGCGCCAAGTCCGGTGCCCGCTGCAAACTCGCTGACCAGGACACATCGGCCTTGCCCTGTTCCCCATAGCTGCAGCCGTCAGCTAGATCACTCGCCGAATACGGGAGTATGGCACCAAAGCTAGCTGTAGCCCCGGTTACCGTCCGAAGTCACATTGACGTGACGACTGAATCAGATTATCAGTTCAGTTCGCGATGGGTTGACGTCTCCGGGCTGTCAACGATGTCTCCTTCAATGACGGTATTGCGGGGGTTGCGACGCACTGCCGACGAGATAGAACTTGTGATCTTGCGGACCCCCACCGCAATTGCAAGGTGGGCAACGCCATAGAGAAATACCCCTAGGGCTAGCAGCCAGCTCATGGCCACTACGCCAAATCCAGGATGGACCAGGACGACGATGCCTAGGAGGAACAGACCGATGCCACCGCTAAGCATCCAGGCCCAGGCCTTCTTTGTGACGAGCTTCATAGGGAGGGCGAATCCGGTAGCTGCCACGCCGAGCAGGACCAGCCACACCCCTATGAGAATGGCGATGACATGCAGGGAGAATCCGGGATGAATGATAAGGATCAGGCCAACGATGATGCCGATGATGCCCCAAACCCTCATGAATCTAGCGCCGGCCATGCCATGGACGGCTTGGGCGTTGATGAGAGTCATGACGGAGTCGACGATGGCGTAGATGCCGACGATTACCACAAGGGCAGTCATCGTCTGGTGGGACCAAAGCAGGGCCACCACTGCGGCAATGATTGCGAGGGTCCCCTTGGTGAAAGGAATCCACCAAATTGACTTCCCGGTCTTGTTGAGAGTCTGCGACGACATGCGTTAAGTCTACGTGAGGGGTTTTCGGTGCGTGCTTACTGCGGTGCGTGTGCTGGTCAAGAGGGTCTCGAGGTCGTCCATGCATAGTTGCGCGACCCGCGCAAAGAGAAAGTCGACAACGGCTAGCTGTGACATTCGACTGGACATCGCACCAGCGCGGACCTGTGTTTCACGTGCTGAGGTGACGAGGACGTGGTCAGCAAGCCGTCCGACGGGCGAATCGAGTAGACCTGTCATAGCAACGGTAGTAGCGCCGTGTTCTCGGGCCACGGTGAGAGCCTCGACAACTTCCTGGGTATTGCCGCTAAAAGAGATACCTAAGGCTACACAGGCGTGTGTGCACAATGCGGCATGAACGAGCTGCATATGGGTGTCTTGGTGGTGCTGACAGACGAGGCCAATGCGTTCCAGCTTCTCGGATAAGTCACTTGCGACGAGACCGCTAGACCCGACCCCGAAGAGCGCAGTCCGCGGGGCGATGGAGATGGCGCTGGCGACAGCTTCAAGCTCTTCGGTGTCGACGGCTCGCGCGGTATTCTCAATCGTGCGAGCCTCGTGGAACGCGATTTTGTGATCATTTGGGCTAGAGAATCGTCGAGAGTAATGGTGTCCTCGGCCACAGAAGATCTTTCCAACTCGAGATTGCGTAGAGATAAGTCGCGCGCAAGCTCGGTGCGAAGTTCTCGGTAGCCACTCATCCCGAGAGCTCGGCAAAAGCGCACGACAGATGCAGGCTTCTCGGATAAGTCACTTGCGACGAGACCGCTAGACCCGACCCCGAAGAGCGCAGTCCGCGGGGCGATGGAGATGGCGCTGGCGACAGCTTCAAGCTCTTCGGTGTCGACGGCTCGCGCGGTATTCTCAATCGTGCGAGCCTCGTGGAACGCGATTTTGTGATCATTTGGGCTAGAGAATCGTCGAGAGTAATGGTGTCCTCGGCCACAGAAGATCTTTCCAACTCGAGATTGCGTAGAGATAAGTCGCGCGCAAGCTCGGTGCGAAGTTCTCGGTAGCCACTCATCCCGAGAGCTCGGCAAAAGCGCACGACGGATGCAGGAGATACACCGGCAGCCTCGGCGAGTTGGCTCGTTGACGCGGCAAGTGTCCAGTCTGGTTTGGCTAGCACGATGGCGGCAACCTGGGCCTCTGCAGGGCGCATGGTCGTTCTAGCCATATCGATCCGAGGCAACAGGCTGTCGTTCATGTGAAACATCCTTCCAACAAAGACAGATTTAATGTACGATCGTTTCATGTCATCGGGACGGTGCAGTTCCGTGGCATGGCATCGCAGACATGCAACCACGAAATCTCGACTCAGGGAGGAGATTCCATGGACAGCCTGACGAATCTTGCCACGACGGAGGGGAGGAACCCGATTAGCGAGAGACTCGATCAGTTGCCAACCCTGGAAGTGCTCCGCGTCATGAACGATGAGGATCATCGCGTCCCTAATGCTGTCGCTTCCCAGCTCCCAGCCATTGCAGCCGTCGTCGAAGCTGCAGTGGAGGGCCTGTCGGCAGGAGGTCGATTGATTTATGCCGGTGCCGGAACGAGTGGGCGTCTGGGTGTTCTCGACGCAGTGGAATGCCCACCAACCTTCAGCACCAACCCCACGATGGTCGTCGGCCTCATCGCTGGGGGACAGCAGGCGATGTTTCAGGCCGTGGAGGGAGCTGAGGACGATGCAGATCGTGGTGCTGCGGATATGAACGTCCTTCAGCCTGGGTTTCACGACGTCGTCGTCGGTCTGGCAGCGTCAGGGCAAACTCCTTGGGTTGTGGGCGCGGTACGCGCGGCGAAACGAGCTGGAGCGGTGACGGCTTCGGTGTGTTGCAATCGCGGTGCCGCCATCAGCAGTGAAGTAGATCTTCCGGTTGAAATTGACGCTGGCCCTGAGGTCCTCACGGGATCGACCCGCCTTAAAGCAGGGACGGCCCAAAAGCTGGTTCTCAACATGATCTCCACGGCGACCATGGTCGGATTAGGTAAGACGTACGGCAACCTTATGGTTGACGTCTCCCCGAGCAACGAGAAACTACGGCAGCGGGCCATGTCGATTGTCATGGCTGCCACGGGGTGTTCTCGTGATGAGGCAGTCACGGCGTTGCACGAGTCTGACGGTCATGCCAAGACGGCCATTGCCATGGTGCTGTTGGGAATGACTGCGGCGCAGGCTAGGGCCCGATTAGCTGACGCGGGTGGGGCAGTCCGAGCCGCCGTCGACGAGAACCACCTTCATCTCTGAGTCTTCTAGGGAGGAAGTCATGGATTACAACTTACTTGCACGACGAGTACTCGATCTTGTGGGACGGCCCGACAACATAAAGACTTTCACCAACTGCATGACGCGGCTGCGTCTCAACCTCGTCCAACCGCAAGTCGCTGACGCGGAGGCTATCAAGGAGCTGGACGGGGTCCTCGGAGTCGTCGAGGGCGAGCAGCTGCAGGTCGTCGCTGGGCCCGGTCATGCGGAAAGATTGCGGGCAGCCTTTGGTAAGATCACGGGGTCCGCGAGTTCTGCCCCTGTCACCGACACAGAGGAGACGGCTCACAACACATCACCTGCCGCTGCAAGGCGAGATGCGGACCCCACGGTAGCCAGGACAGAATTGACTCCTATTCCCAAAGGCGATCCAGATCTGGCCGCTCAAACCAAGAAAAAGGTGAAAAACAAGCAAACATCGCGGGTGCAAGCGATGTTTCGTCACGTTGGGAACATTTTCGTCCCGATCATTCCAGGGCTCATCGCCTGTGGATTGATCACCGCCATCTGTGGGATTTGGAGGACGATCGATCCCACCGTTGCTAACAACAGATGGTTCCTGGTTTTGGCTGGCCTGGGAAGCATTGTTATTACTTCCCTCAACCTTATCGTGGGATACAACACAGCCCAAGAATGTGGTGGCAGCCCGATCTTAGGTTTCATCGCGGGCGGGGTTCCGTATATGCCCGCTCTGGCTGGTACGGCCGCAGCGAACAAGACGGCAGCTATCCAGCTGACAATCCCAGTATTTGGAAAGCTTACACCGGGGCTGGGAGGTGTCATTGGCGTCATGATCACCGCGTGGCTGTTTACTGTCATCGAAAAACGGCTGCGCAAGATTATCCCGGCGGCGATCGAACTGTTCCTTGTGCCGGCTGTAACTTTACTTCTCGGTGCCGCAGCATCAATTTTTATAATAATGCCGTTGTCATCGCTACTCATGAAGGGCCTCACCTGGCTGCTGGTCAATTTTGCACTTGCTAAAGGGGGGATCATCGGCGGGTTTATTCTCGCGACGTTCTTCTTACCCATGGTGATGTTGGGAATCCACCAGGGACTCATCCCAATTCATGCTCAACTCGTCGCCAATCATGGCTTTACCGAGCTGCTACCCATCCTCGCGATGGCTGGCGCTGGTCAGGTAGGAATGGCCATTGCTGTTCTCATGAAAACCAAGAATCCGAAATTGCGGTCTGTGATTAAAAATGCGCTACCGATTAGCATCCTTGGTGTGGGCGAACCTCTCATTTACGGGGTCTCTCTACCGTTGCTGTATCCCTTCCTCACCGCATGTCTTGGCGGCGGTTTTGGAGGCGCGTTTGTAGCGTGGTGGATGCAGCAGTCCGGAACATTTGGCTCTCAGTCCCTAGGTCTGTCCGGCTTGTTGATGGCACCGGTTATTTCTGCTGGCAAGTGGGGCTGGTATCTCGGCGGTTGGCTCATCTCGGTCATCATGGGATGCCTGCTGACCTACCTGTTTGGTTTCAAAGATTCCATGGCCGAACGCATCGTGGACTGACTGATGATGTGGTCCATATATCCGGTTGACGAAAGCTGCGAGCTGGCCGCTCGTCAGACTGTCACGTGTGGCGGAGCCGTATTCACCTTCCTACACCTGCCCGAGGCTGAGGGCGTCATATCCTTCCTCGACGCCCTGGGTGATCTAAAGCCTGCCGGATGGCACAGTTTCTACCCTCACCCTGACACTGGGATCGCCACCAGGTGCTGCTTGGCAGAAGGAACGATGACCGATGAGACCTTCACCTGGATTGAGCGGCTCAACTCCGACGGTGTTTTCACCTTGCCGCTAGCTGACCTCGCCTGCCCCGAATTCCTAGGAGAGCACAGGTTGCATCGAGAAGATACGGGGATCTCGTGGCGCATCGACGGTACCCGGGGGAGGGGGATACCACGCTCCCGATGTCGGGTTGCGTCGGGCTGGATCCCTCCAAACAGACACCCTGGTCCGGAATCGCGACAAAGTTCATCTCATGATCAGCGACGAACCCCTCGACTGAGAGTGGGTGAGAGTTGGCAAAGTGGCCGATTCTTATGCCGATCTGGTAACGCATCTCAGCGGTGGAATGCAGGTTGATTTTGTGATGTTGAGATCAATGCGACGGGAGTAACGAAGACGTCGTTCAGTAACTAGGGGAAGAGCCGGATTATGTGTTTCTTGGGTGTCGACATTGGTGGAACGAGTGTGAGGTCCCTCGTTACCGATGCGGGCGGGAGAATACTGGGTTATCAACATGTTGCGCGCATCAGCCGTCCCTCATTGTGGCAGGCCCTCAACGACTGCCTGAGCGCTTTGTTAACCGAGTCCGCGGTTCAGCATGTGGAAGCGGTTATCGTCGGGGCCGCGGGCGCAGGTCCGGAGGGAAACCGTTATATCCGCCATAACGTCGAGAAGGCATTCCGCGCCGCCGGCCTGGATGTTATCCCTCGGGTAGTGACCGACATCGAGATTGCCTATTGGTCTGCCACAACGTCGGGTGATGGTTCTATTCTCGTGGCAGGTACCGGAGCGATAGCTGGTCGCTTCTCGGAATGGCGCTGGGTCGATCGCCGGGACGGTGCCGGATGGTTGCTGGGGGATCATGGCTCCGGCTACTGGATCGGGAGAAAAGCCTTGCGAGCCGCGGCAGCAGACCTTGATGGACGGGGCCCAAGTACCGCTATTACCCGTGGGGTTGTTGAGGCTCTTGGATTGCCTGCTGACTGTACCGTTCAGGATCTCATTGGCGAGACGAAGGAGCTCCAACCCGCAGCCGTGGCAAGCTTCGCCCGCGTCGTACTGTCTGCTCACGACGATAAGACCGCGTCGTTAATTCTAGCTGCCGCAGCAGCGGAGCTGGTAACAACCGTGACAAGTCTCGGCACTGATCACGTGATCCTGGCAGGAGGCTTGCTCGCACCGGACACGAGCCGAAACTGCCGACAACCTAACACGTTGCGGAGAATCGTGGAGGAATCGCTGGGCGGGTGCACATACGCGAGTTACCCAGTTGTCGGTGCATGTTGGGCAGCAGGGCGTTCAAGAGGTGTCGAGCTACATAAACATGACCTGATGAACGCATTGGAGTTGCGTTCGGGCGCCAGGAGACGATGACGATGAAGACTGACAAACCGATCACTCGTAGGACGATGATGTCGGCGACGTGTGTTGCGGCTTTAGCTGCAACCGTGAGTTCGGCTTTCACAGCAGAAGCCAAGGCCGGTCTCGAAAGATCAACGATCATGTGGCAGGAGTGTGTTCAGACTGCGTTGAGGTGTTTTCCTACCGGTGGCGGTTACCATACCGGAAAAGATATCCCGCCGGGCTTTCAACAGACCGCGTGGACAGGACTGGACCGCGCGGTTCGAGTTTCCGGTACGAGTATTTGTGTGGATCCCTACCTCGCGACGCCATCTTTCTGCTCCTCGGCGACGTATCTTCTGTTACTGAAGAGCCTCGAGCTATACGAGAAGAGCTACGGCATCATCCCGTCGAATCAAGAGTGGACATACCTGAAGCCATACGCGGTTGAGAACAGGCCTTACGCGATCCAGACGGACGGAGTCGGAGCGTGGGGACGTGCAAATGCCAACGGGCCGGGGGTGGCCGAATTGGCTCACGAATTGGGAATTGGTACCAACCTTTACATCGGCACCGTTGGCGAGTACGTGAATCCTTGGGATCGTAACGAAATATTCGCAAGTCTTCGTAGGTTCGATTTCATGAAGATCTTTTGGAATAACGATATCGGAAAAGATGAACGTGGCCATATGGTGGTCGTTTTAGGTCGGTCGAGTCAGTGTGACCGGGCTGGCTATAGGGTTGGCACTCTGCGTTACTGGTCTTCCAATGGATCACACACCGATATCAATGGTGGATATGGGATTAAGTGCGTCTCCGAAAACAAAATCTATCGCGCCGTCGTAACGCGAATAGACCGACCTTGGAAACTGTGGAATACCGAGGTAATGCGTCCTGACGACGTGTGCGCGCCGCTGGCCGAGATCGCCGCGGATAGAAACATGACACCGGAGGAGATGAAGCGACTGGTCGACGCCAAAAGCTCTTGGCCGAGAAAGACCAGGAGATTATCGCACGGTATTGACGGCGAGAGGAGCATAGGATGAAACGTATCCTGTGGGGAGGCGCCACTGCTGCCAGTCAGTATGAAGGCGGATTCTGCGACGGGAAGGGGTTGGATCGTCGGTGGGTACCGCGGTCGTCTAACGACACGGTGCAGACGCGGCTTCTCACCGAGGCTGATGTCGAGCATGCAAAGGGAGCACGTGCTGGCGATGCCTTATTCCCCTTTCGTGTCGGCTCGCGGGGCTACGAACATTGGGAGACTGACCTGCGCGAGATCATAGATCTTGGCTTAGACATATATCGGCTGTCCATCAGCTGGGCTCGTTTGTTCCCCACCGGTTTCGAAGGCCAACCCAATCCAGATGGCGTGGCGTACTATGACCGGATCATTAGTACTCTGACCAACGCCGGCATTAGGATTTTTATCACAATCAATCACTATGCGTTACCTGTCGCGATCGTTGACAAATATGGGGGCTGGCAGCACCGTGACGTAATTGCCTTGTACCTTAAGATGGCGAAATTTGTAGTCGAGAGATGGGGAGACGATGTGAACTATTGGCTTCCGATAAACGAAATTAATGCTGGGTATTTCAGTCCATATAATGGGCTCGGGATAACTGCATCTGATGATTACGCATACGATTACGGTTCTGTGTTCAATGGGCTTCATTATCAAATGATAGCGAGCGCACTAATAACTAAATTTGGCCGTGAAGCCGATGTGCGAGGAAAATTCGTATGTATGGTGAGCTGTTTTGACTATTATGCGCTCCATCCTACGCCTGAGGACAATATGAAACTTATTCATGATGAGCAGGTTAACCAGTGGTGGTGTGCCGATGTGCTTGCAAATGGTGAATATGGATATTACACACAAAAATTCATGGTTGACCATGGCGTACTAGACATAACTGAAAGTGACCGTGATTAAGGTCGAATACGTGCGACATAGTGTCGTTCTCCTATTACTCGTCCTCAATCTGCAGCGTGGACGAAAAACGTGAGCAAGTTCCGGGAAACCTGGTGACTACACTGAAAAATCCTATCCTAGAAACCACTGAGTGGGGGTGGCAGATAGACCCAGTTGGATTGAGGATTATGGCTCATAAAGTGATAGGTATCGGAAGCCTGTCATGGTCGCCGAAAATGGGTTAGGTGCACGGGACAGGGTCGACTCAGGTGAGCATATTCATGATGAATATAGAATTTCGTACCTTGAACGCCACATGAAGCAGGCAGAGTTAGCGGCACTGGAGGGGGTCGATATGGAAGCCTATTTTGTGTGGGGAGTAATTGATATCGTTAGTGCTGGAAGTTGCGAGATGGAGAAACGATATGGTGTCGTCTATGTCGACGCTGATAATGAAGGACGAGGAAGTTATAAGAGGTTACGGAAAGATAGCTATTACTGGCTTCATGACTTCATCGCATCTCGCAAGTAATGAAGTTACAATCAAGGAGGATTGGTCATGCCAAATGTGTTGTTGATTTGCTCGGGCGGCATGTCGAGTGCGATAGTTTTAAAGAATTTGGAGAAGGAATTCGAGAAAAGAGATGAAAAGCTCGAGGCTAAGGCCGTCGGGTCAGGTCAAGCGCAGGACGAGATATCGACGGGAGATTGGGATCTAGTCCTAGTAGCTCCCCAGATGAGGAATAGGTTAAAAGTCTTTCGGAGGTACGCTGATCGACGTGGGATCCAGATCTGTGCGATCCCTCCGGTTGCCTATGGTCCGCTCGGTGGTCTCGAGTTGGTAAAGACTGTCAAGGAACATCTGGGGTGATCACCATGGAGAAGTTCTTTGACTTCTTGGACAGAAGAGTGGCTGGGCCAATGTCGATGATATCGAAGCAGCGGCATATTCGGGCCATTCGAGATGGCGTTATTTCCGCTATCCCTTTCATTATCGCAGGAAGTTTGATTCTCATCATAGCTGCCCCGCCGGTGCCTGCGACGACCGGATTCTCTGTTTGGGCAAAGGCGCATACTGCTCAGGTCCTGGTTCCATACCGTATGACTTTTGGGATTATGTCACTATATGTATGCTTCGGTGTCGGTTCAAGCCTTGCTCGAAGTTATGATCTCGATGGACTTGCGGGCGGTCAACTTGGCGTCGCTGCGTTTTTACTTAGCTTGACCCCAAATGCCATTGGTGATGGATTTTTCTTGGATCTCGAAAGTCTAGGCTCAAGAGGATTATTTCCTGCGATGATCTTGGCTTTACTGGCTGTTGAAGTGATGCGCGTATGTTACAAGCATAATTTAACTTTCAAGATGCCCGAGCAAGTTCCAGAATCCGTCAGCCAATCCTTTGGTGCCATCGTTCCAGCTTTCATCATCATGGGTGTGATGACCCTGATATCTGTGGTTTTTAAGATTGATATCATCGACGTTGTACAGAAAGGACTGACGCCCTTAGTAGAAAGCCGGAGATTCGTTGCCGGGCGTTTTAGTACCGGCTTTCTTGGTCGTGTTTTTATGGTTCTTCGGAATCAGCGGTGATTCAGTAGTTGGATCAGTTGCCCGGCCAATTTGGTTGCAGTATCTCAGTGACAATGCGAATGCTGTTTCATCTGGTGTGGTGGCTCCCCACATCGCACCGGAGACATTTTTTTCAGTGGTTCGTCTCCATCGGCGGTTCCGGAGCGACTATTGGTCTGGTTATTGCCGGATTCTTAGTTGGAAGGGCGAAGTATACGAAATCTATCACGCGGGCAGTAGCCGTTCCAGCACTGTTCAATATCAGTGAGCCTATCATGTTTGGGATCCCGGTCATGATGAATCCGTTTTTCATAATTCCCTTTCTTCTGACGCCATTGATTCTATTCGTGGTGACTTGGTTAGCATTTAGCTGGGGTTTTGTAAAGTACATGGCAGTTCAACCCCCATGGACATTGCCAGCTCCAATAGGCGCGTTTTTAACGACTGGTGGCGACTGGCGTGCCGTCATCTTGTGCCTCGTAAATATATTAATCTCGACCGCAATATACTACCCGTTCATGAGGATGTATGACAGGGATCAGCTCAAAAAGGAGAACTGTGAGAATATTTCCGAATGGCTTCAATTTATGGTAGGCGAGAACATGAATGGGGGGGTAGCGGTGTCAGATATCGAAACCTCGATTTTTACCATCATCACTAGCGCTGGCGAGGCTCGTACATTGCTATATGAGGCTGTTGACAAGGCTCGGGCTGGCAAGATATCGGAAAGTAAACAATGCATGATTGCTGCGGATAAGCAGTTAAAGTCGGCCCACGATGTGCAGACCGAGCTCATTACACGTGATCTTAACGGCTCACTGCCAATGTCGCTTCTGCTCGTTCATGCCCAAGACCAACTGATGACGACGATGTCAGAACAGTCTCTCATCGGGCAAATGATTGGATTGATTCAGGATATAAGCGAGAAGGACGGGAATTAATTGCCTGATTATCGCAATTTCGCGAATGGAAGGTGTTTTATATAATCGGTTATGTTGTGCGTCACGGATTACCCCAAGGCGTCCCGCTATAAGGTAGATTGTGCGGGCGTGGGGAGGAGATGTCGGGCTAATGGTAGCAAACTTTTGGATGCTTTTGCCCTGCCACTTTGAAGATTTCTGTAAACCCCACCACTCCTTGGCTCGGCACTCAGCAGAAGTCTAGGGAGAGCTAATGCAGACAGGCGCTTGACTCCCTGTGCTCGGGAATTGGCGGCTGTGTTCCGGTGCCGGTTGCAGGGGGAGTAAAAAGGCTTAGGCTGCCGCGGGGATTAATCGCGACGCATGACCACCGCCATCCGCTGGTCAAGAATCCTCAACACACGACCAGCCCATTCCGGGTCGATGCCGTTACGAGCTTTTAGCATCGCTTTGCGGGAGGCACCCAGTGCGGCTGTGATCATCTGCTGGTAATGCGCACGCTGATGTGGTCGGGCTGGCGGACGTGCGTCTGGCCTTCCAAGACGGCTAGTGAAATTGCGGAGTATTACGATTGCTGCTGCGCCGTTAAGCAGCCCTCCCGACTGCAATAGCATCTTGATTTGTCTGGGGACGCGAGCCAGTCCCGAGACGGCCTCAGTAGCGACAGGATCAGACGGTGCAACGGCTGCACAGGCGTTAAAGTTATATGGATATTGGGGCCACCCACTACAACGTGAGTGCGGCTATGAGCGCGGTAAAGGGTGGTCAGCCCGACCGCCATCGCGAGCAGGAGCGCCAGTGCTTGCGAAGCACAGACCAACTCGTGGTGCGAGCGGTGGCAAACAGCAACGGTGGCAGAACAGTTCGAGTACGAGATTTGGGTCGACTACGGGAACGGTAAAGCCTGGGATGAGGGTGTAAGACGATCGCGGTTAGCGTCCTGAGGATCGGGTATGAAAGCTCGAATTGATTCCCAACTGTGTGCAGATCACGATGATCTGCACACAGTCTGACCGGGATGAGCGGTATTTTCTATCTTATCTGCCTCATATGTTGCCGGCAGGACAGTCCACGCATCATCTCGCCATCAGGCCTCTAAGTAGCACGACTGACCACCGTTCACACCAGGGTGATTCGGGATGTCCTTGGCGCCGACTACTCTGTCCAGGTCGGCACGATCCCAACGGCTTGGGGTCGGAATGTGAAAGGAGTGCCCGTGGCCCGTTCCGACTTCGTCCACCTTCACACCCACACCGAGTACTCGATGCTGGACGGCGCTGCCAGCAACGAGAAGCTCTTCGCCGAGGTGGCGCGCCAAGGGATGCCTGCGGTCGCGATGACCGACCACGGAAATATGTTCGGCGCCTACGAGTTCTTCCAGATTTCTAAGAAGTACGACGGGGATCAAAATCCTCTCGTTAAGCCGATCATTGGCATCGAGGCGTACGTCGCTCCGAGCACCCGCACGTCACGAGTACAGGAGTTCTGGGGAACCTCCCGTGATGCTGGGGATCCAGACGCCGAAGGTGGCAAGGACGTCTCTGGTGGCGGCCGGTACACCCATATGACGATGTGGGCGAAAGACCCCGAAGGCTTGCACAACCTTTTCCGGCTTTCTTCCTTGGCGTCCTATGAGGGCTACTACATGAAGCCACGTATGGACCGCGAGCTCATGTCTCAGTACCCCGATGGCATTATTGCCTCGACTGGCTGCCCGTCAGGTGAGGTGCAGACCCGGCTGCGCCTTGGACAGTTTGAGGAGGCTTGCCAGGCTGCGTCCGATTATCGGGATATCTTTGGCCGCGAAAACTATTTCTGTGAGTTGATGGACCACGGCGTCCCGATCGAAAAGCAGGTGAGGTCCGACCTGTTGAGACTGGCCAAGAAGCTGGACATTCCGCTTCTTGTCACGAACGACTCTCACTACGTCACTGAGGATCAGGCGGATGCCCACGATTCTTTGCTGTGTGTCGGTGTAGGCCGAAACAAAGATGATCCCAACCGTTTCCGATTCAACGGCTCCGGCTACTACATCAAGTCCTCGGAGCAGATGAGGGCGCTGTTCCCTGACTACCCAGAAGCCTGCGACAACACCTTGCTGCTAACCGAGATGATCGGCTCCTATGATGAGGTGTTCAAACACGTCGACCGGATGCCGCAATTCGACGTTCCAGAGGGCGAGACCCAGGAGTCCTGGCTGCGCAAGAAGCTCCAGGAGGGACTCGACGAAAAATTCGGTCCCAATCCGCCAAAGGAGGTCCTAGAGCGCCTCGAAACTGAGCTTTCGGTTATTGAGCCGTTGGGATTTTCCTCGTACTTTCTCATCGTCTCCGATATCTGCAGTGCTGCGCGTTCGATGGGGGTGCCGGTGGGGCCCGGGCGTGGCTCAGCCGCTGGCTCCCTGGTGGCCTACCTAACCGGGATTATCGCGATCAATCCGCTGGAGCACGGTCTACTGTTCGAGAGGTTCCTCAACCCGGAGCGGGTCAACCCGCCCGATATCGACCTTGACTTTGACGACCGTCAGCGCGACAAGGTCATCGACTACGTCACGTACAAGTATGGGGCCGAGTACACCAGCCAGGTCAATACCTTCGGCAAGATCAAGGCGAAGGCCGCCGTCAAGGACGCCAACCGTATTCTCGGCTATCCTTTTTCCCTCGGGGACAAGATCACCAAGGCCATGCCTCCCGACGTCATGGGCAAAGGCGTCCCATTGGACAAGATCTTCGACCCCTCCCACGAGAGGTATGGCGAAGGTCAAGAGTTCCGACAGCTGGTAGCTGACAATCCTGACGTCGCCAAGGTTGTCGACACTGCGAGGGGCCTCGAGGGTCTGATTCGTGGCACCGGCGTACATGCCTGCGCCTTCATCCTGTCGAGCGCCCCACTGCTTGATCTCGTGCCGATGCATAAGCGCGACAAGGACGGCATGATCATTGCCGGTTTTGCATATCCCCAGCTCGAGGAGATGGGGCTCATGAAGATGGACTTCCTGGGCCTGCGCAACCTCGGCATCATGGATCACTGTATTAAGATCATCAAAGATAACCGGGGAATCGACGTCGATCTTAAAGACCTCGCCCTTGACGACACGGCAACCTACGAGATGTTGGCCCGCGGCGACACCCTAGGCGTCTTCCAGCTTGATGGCACGGCCATGCGGTCATTGCTACGGCTCATGGGTCCGACGTGTTTCGACGACATCGTCGCTGTGTTGGCCCTGTATCGTCCGGGGCCAATGGGCGCTAATGCGCATATCTCCTATGCACAGCGCAAGAACAACCGGGAACCGATCATCCCGATCCATCCCGAACTCAAGGAAGACCTCGACGAGATCCTCGCCCCTACCTACCACCTCATCGTTTACCAGGAGCAGATCATGTCGATCGCCCGAAAGCTTGCTGGGTACACCCTGGGTGGCGCTGACCTGTTGCGCCGAGCAATGGGTAAGAAAAAGAAGCATATCCTGGAGGAGAACTTCATCCCCTTCCAGGCGGGCATGCGTGAGCACGGTTACTCTGACGACGCCATCCAGACTCTGTGGGACGTCATGGTCCCCTTCGCTGGATACGCCTTTAACAAGTCCCACGCCGCTGGTTACGGACTCGTCTCGTACTGGACTGCTTACCTCAAGGCCAACTACCCGGCTGAGTACGGCGCTGCGCTGCTGACGAGCGTTGGTGACGACAAAGACAAGATGGCGATGTACCTGGCCGATATGCGTGCTCAGCACATCAACGTTCTTCCCCCTGACGTCAACGCATCCTCTCTTGAGTTCACCGCTGTCGGTGAGGACATTCGATTTGGCCTCGGGGCCGTCCGAAATGTCGGTGCCAATGCCGTAGCCGAAATCATCCGCGCCCGGGAAGAGAATGGTCCGGCTCCAGACTTCTTCACCTTCCTCGACCGGGTCAGTTTAACAGTATGTAATAAGAGACTCATCGAATCCCTCATTAAAGCGGGTGCCTTCGACTCCATGGGCCACTCTCGACGCGGACTTATGGCTATCTACGAGCAAGCCGTCGACGCCGTCATCGACATCAAGCGTAACCAGGTCAACGGCCAGGACGATCTGTTCGGCATGGGTGACGACTCCCAGCCCTCCCAGATGGGGGTCGAGAGGGTCGTTCCGGACGACGATTGGGATCGCAGCACCAAGCTCGCCTTCGAGCGCGAAATGCTGGGCCTCTACGTCTCGGACCACCCCCTGCGTGGACTTGAGGCCGCTCTGGAGGCCGAATCAGATATCTCGGTGGCGGAACTGGTGAATCCCGAGGCCCACCATGAGGGTCGGTACACGGTCGCCGGTATGGTTACTCAAATCGTGCGGCGCACGACCAAGAACGGTGACATCTGGGCCTCGGTAACCCTGGAGGATCTCGATGCATCGATCACCATCGCCTGCTTCCCGAAGGTCTATCAGCGAGTAGAACCCCTGCTCGCGGTGGACAGCATCTTGAAGATACGCGGCTTCGTCCGAGAACGCGACGAGGCAGTAGAAATGTCAGCCAACGACGTCTGGTTGCTTGACCTCGCTGACGCTAGCAACGCACCGATGACGATCGATATGCGTCGCGGACGATGCACCCGTGGCACGATCGAAGAGCTGCGTGGGGTGCTGCGCAACCATCCGGGTAGTTCTGAGGTGATGTTGCGGCTCATCGACGGCAAAGCGACGACAACATTCCGGCTTGCCGACGAACTCAAGGTCACCCAAGGCCAGCCGCTTATAGCAGACCTCAAGGCCTTGCTCGGCCCTTCATGCGTCCCCAGGAGGCAGCAATGAATGAGACAATTCGCGCCCGTAGCCTTGTGATCCTCCGGCTGAACCTACTCGTGATAGCGATCGGGATCGTCCTTGGGGGGCTGGCTGCTCCAATATGGCACTCAATGGTGACTCTGCCGACGTACACCGTCGGCTCTGATGGTGCGGCGTCGACGACGGAGAAGGGCCTCACCCAGGTGTTCTCGACTGACGCTGTGTATTGCTTCATTGGTCTAGTCGTGGGACTCATCATCGGCTGCCTGAGTTGGGTCCTCATGCGGCGGTGGGGAGCCTGGGGCGTCTTAGCGGCCGGGATCTCGGCGTGCCTGTCGGCACTGGCGTGCTGGTGGGTGGGCGTCCTCATCGGCCCTGACTCCTTTGCCGAGCGGATCGCCTCCGCTAAGTCCGGGGAGGTTGTCCCGGTCGATTTCGCTCTCCATACCTGGGTGGCAGTCCTGGTATGGCTGCTTGCCGCGATGGTGCCCTTGCTCATCGCATCCCTGCTAACAGCTAGACGTGGCGCTCCGCGGACTGGACGCGCACAGGCGTCGACTGAGGCTTCACTAGACTAATGGTGTGCTGAGAACCGTCGATGTGACCCATGAGACCACTGGCGATCTGCGTCTCGCTGTGCCGCGTGCTGACTTCGATGTTGATGCCGCGATGGCGGCTGTCATCCCTGTCTGCTCCGCGGTGAGAGACCGTGGCGTTGAGGCGCTACGCGAGTACAGCAAGAGATTTGACCATGTGGTTCCCGAGCATCTGCGCGTTCCGACCGAGGTTCTCGCTAAAGCAGCTGCGAACCTTGACGACACCTTGAGTCGGGCTTTTACCGAGTCCATTCGACGTCGCCGTCAAGTATGTCAGGACGCTGAGATGGAGACCTCCTCCCAGCCAGTCGAGGTGGCCAGCGGCGCGCGGGTGAGTCAGCGCATCGTTCCGGTCGAACGGGTAGGCCTCTACGTCCCGGGCGGGTTCGCTCCATTGGCGTCGTCGGTCATTATGAATGTCGTTCCTGCGCAGGAGGCTGGTGTCTCTTCTATCGCCGTAGCATCCCCACCCCAGACGGAGTTTGGCGGATTGCCACACCCGAACATCCTGGCCCTGTGTCATCTGCTGGGCGTCGATGAGGTCTACGCCGTCGGCGGTGCCCAGGCGATTGCCATGTTCGCTTACGGTGTTGCGGGACCCGACGAGGCAGATTCCTGCCCGCGCGTCGACATGGTTACTGGTCCAGGCAACATTTACGTGGTGGCGGCGAAACGCTACCTGCGTGGCACCGTTGGTATCGATTCAGAGGCTGGGCCTACCGAAATCGCCATCCTGGCTGATGAGACTGCCGACCCGCGCCACATTGCTGCCGATCTTATGAGTCAGGCTGAGCACGATACACTGGCTTCCGCAGTCCTTGTCACAGATTCGACCACGTTGGCTGACGCGGTGCAGCGAGAACTTGCCCCGATGGTTGAGGCCACTTTGCATTCCGAGCGTATCCGCACCTCGCTGACATCCAAGCAGTCGGCCATCGTCATGGTGCGCGATATTGATCAGGGCCTCGACGTGGTCAACGCCTACGCCGCCGAGCACCTCGAGATTCAGACGGCTGATGCTACTGCAGTCGCCGCTCGGGTTCGAAATGCCGGCGCCATTTTCGTCGGCCCGTGGGCCCCGGTCTCTCTGGGGGACTACTCAGCCGGATCCACTCACGTCCTTCCCACGGCAGGGGCAGCCTGTCACTCGTCTGGTCTGTCGGTGCGTTCCTTCATGCGGGCCGTCCACGTCATCGACTACACCGAGGATGCCCTACTCGAACTGGCCGATTCCGTAGAGGACTTCGCCTTGGCAGAAAATTTGCCCGGGCATGCCAATGCCATCACTGTGAGGAGGTCACATTGACTCAGCATCGACAGACTAGCCAACCCCGTCCGGTGGCCAAGCCGGAGCCAAACTTCATACAGTTAGCGGATCTTCCGCTGCGTCCTGAGCTTGTCGGGGCGGAGCCGTACGGGGCTCCACAGCTTGACGTCCCGGTCTGCCTGAACGTCAACGAAAATCCGTATCCGCCGTCGGAAGCGGTACGCAAGGGCATGGCCAGGGCTGTTGCCAAGGCTGCCAAGAGCCTTAACCGCTACCCTGACCGGGAAGCCACCAGCCTTCGCGAGGACTTGGCTCGATATATCGGATTTGGCGTCAGTAGTTCTCAAATTTGGCCTGCTAATGGCTCCAACGAGGTCATGACCCACATTTTGCAGGCATTTGGCGGCCCGGGACGCACGTTGCTGACCTTTACACCGACCTACTCCATGTATCCCGAGTACGCCCGCAATACTCACACTAACTACGTCACTCGCCCTCGCAATGCCTCCTGGGGACTGACAACCGAAGAGATTCTTTCGGCAATCGAGGAAGTCAAGCCGGATGTCGTTTTGTTGACTACTCCGAATAACCCCACCGGCACCACCATCCCGGTTGTCGTCATTGACGAAGTATGCGCTGGCACCGACGCCATTGTGGTCGTTGACGAGGCATATCAAGAGTTCACAGATGCTCCGGAAGACTCTTCGATCGCACTGCTTCCTAAGTATGGTCGGCTCATTGTGGTGCGCACTCTGTCTAAAGCCTTCGCCCTGGCGGGCGGCCGACTGGGTTATGCGGTAGCTGCACCAGCCGTGGTCGACGCACTGCGGACGGTCCGTTTGCCCTACCATCTCTCTGACGTGTCACAGGCAGTGGCGAGAGTCGCCCTCGCTCACGCCCCCGAGATGCTCGCCCGAGTCGACGAGCTACGCGATACCCGCGCAAACCTGGAGGACTGGCTGCAACTGCACGGGTTGGACGTCATCTCCTCGCAGTCGAACTTCGTCCTCTTCGGCAGGTTCGCGGATCGTCACGCGGTATTCCAGGCGCTGCTTGATCGTGGCGTGCTCATCAGAGAGGTCGGACCAAGCGGATACTTGCGTGTTTGCGCCGGAACCCCACGTCAGACCGACGCTTTTCGTACGGCTTTGCTCGACGTCCTTCCCACTGCGCCGCGTCTCGTCCCTGAGGAGAATCAATGACCCACCGTCGCGCTCATATCTACCGCGAGACCTCGGAATCCACTATCGACGTCGCCATTGATCTCGATGGAACGGGGGAGTCCGCGATATCCACCGGTGTTGGCTTCTACAACCATATGCTGACGGCATTGTCGAAGCATTCAGGTATCGACATAACAATCACCACCACTGGCGACGTTGAGATCGATGGTCACCACAGTGTTGAAGATACGGCTATTGCTTTGGGGCAGGCTCTTGCTCAAGCGCTGGGGGACAAGCGTGGTATCACCCGTTTCGGTGACGCCATGGTCCCCCTTGATGAGGCCCTCGCCCAGTGCGTTGTCGACGCTGCTGGGCGGCCATGGGTGGAGTGCTCGGGAGAGCCCGAAGGGCAAGCCTACGCCCGTATTGGTGGTTCTGGTGTGCCTTACCAGGGGTCGATGACATACCACGTCGTGCAGTCCTTGGCCCTGAACGCCGGTTTATGCGTCCACCTACGTCTGTTAGCAGGGCGCGACCCCCATCACATCTGCGAGGCCCAGTTCAAGGCACTGGCCCGCGCACTGAGAATTGCGATAGCGCCGGACCCCCGCAATGCCGGTCGTGTGCCCAGCACTAAGGGCACTCTCAATGTCTGATCCAGTGCGGGTCGGCGTTATCGACCATGGCTCAGGAAACCTTCATTCCGCTGAACGTGCACTACGTCAGGCGGGTGCTGAGGTTACTGTCTCCAACGACCCGGATGCCCTACTCGATACAGACGCCCTCGTCCTCCCCGGAGTGGGGGCGTTAGCGGCGTGTATGGCGGGGCTGCGCGTCATGGGTGGGCACTGTCTCGTCCATGAATGGGTTGACGAAGGACGACCGCTGCTGGGTATCTGCGTAGGCCACCAAATGCTCTTCGAGCGCGGATGTGAACGCGACGTTGACGTCGAGTGTCTTGGTGTTCTCCCTGGCGTCGTTGAGGAGTTGCCGGCAGAGCGACTGCCCCATATGGGATGGAACACGGTGACACCAGCCACCGGCTCAGCCCTATTTCATGACGGGGACGAGAGGTTCTACTTCGTCCATTCTTATGGCGTGGTCGTTTCTGGCCCTGACGACCACTTCACCACCGCTACCCATCAGGGAGCGACCTTCGTCGCGGCTGCGGAGTGTGGCACGGTGACGTCTACCCAGTTTCATCCCGAGAAGTCAGGGGAAGCAGGTCTCGCTTTGCTTCAACGCTGGCTGCATCAGCTGAGTTGATAACCTGAGCCTGTGACCGGAGAACTCACACTGCTTCCAGCTGTTGATGTCCAGGGCGGTCGTGCCGTCCAGCTGCAACAAGGGGTGGCCAGTTCCGAACGGGTATTTGGCGACCCTCTCGACGTCGCTCAGAAGTGGCGAGGTTTGGGAGCCCAGTGGATTCACCTGGTTGACCTTGACGCTGCCTTCGGACGTGGGTCTAATACTGAAATCATCAGTAGCATCGTCAAGCAGATGGATATCAACGTTGAGGTTTCGGGCGGTATTCGTGACCAAAGGAGTCTCGAGTCCGCGTTATCCGCCGGTGCGACCCGGGTCAATATCGGCACAGCTGCCCTGGAGGACCCACAATGGTGTGACGAAGTCGTCGGGTGCTACGGCGAACAAGTAGCCATTGGCTTGGACGTGCGTGGCGATCAGCTAGCTGCTCGTGGATGGACGTGCGAGGGTGGAAAGGTTCTTGACGTTCTGGCGCGATTGGAGGATGCCGGATGTATGCGATACGTCGTCACCGACGTCGCTAGTGACGGTATGCTAACTGGTCCTAATTACGAGCTTCTCGGGCGGATTTGCGCTCGTGCCGAGGGCAAAGTCATCGCCTCAGGTGGCATCGCTACATTGGAGGATTTGCGACGCTTGCGCGGTCTAGTCCCGATCGGTGTTGAGGGTGCAATCGTGGGGACGGCTCTGTACGTCGGCAACTTCACTTTGCCTGCAGCCTTGGAGGTTTGCCGGGCCCCTATCCCGGCTGACTCGTCCCCAATGCCTGATTCCGACTGAGCGTGGGCTTATCTGGGGTCTTCCTTCGCCTGATTCGTTTTCGGGCCGGGAGTGTAGACTAACCTATTGTGTGCGTAGGCTCGTCCTGCGCCGGATGCTTGGCCCCGCTGGGCCGATAATTGCGATATTCGAGGAAGGGAGACACCGTCCATGAGCGGTCACTCCAAGTGGGCCACCACCAAGCACAAGAAGGCGGCCATTGACGCCAAGCGCGGCAAGCTTTTCGCTCGCCTGATTAAGAATATTGAAGTGGCTGCTCGCCTCGGTGGTGGAGACCCATCGGGCAACCCGACCCTCTACGACGCCATCCAGAAGGCGAAAAAGAGCTCAGTTCCCAACGACAACATTGCCCGTGCCGTCAAGCGTGGGTCCGGCGAAGGCGCCGACGCCGTCAGCTACGAGACAATCATGTACGAGGCTTATGGTCCCGCCGGTGTCGCCATCCTCATCGAGTGCCTGACCGACAATCGCAATCGCGCCGTTTCTGACGTCCGCGTGGCCGTCACCCGCAACGGCGGCACTATGGCTGATGGTGGTTCCGTGCAGCGCCTTTTCCAGCGCAAAGGTGTCGTCTCGGTGTCCAAGACCTACGAGGTTGAGGAAGGCCGCAAGACAGAGACGCGTGAGGTCGATGAGGATCAGCTCATGGAGGCGACCATTGACGCCGAGCCCGAAGACATCGTTGATGAGGGTGAGGTTTTCGAAATCATTTCGGATCCGAACGCTGTCGTCGATGTCCGTAAGGCCGTCCAGGATGCCGGTATTGATTACGACTCCGCCGAGGTGTCGTTCAAGCCAGACTTCACTCAGCCGGTTGAGCTTGACGATGCTCGCAAGCTTTACAAGATTCTGGACGCCCTCGAAGATCTCGACGACGTCCAGAACGTGTTCTCCAATGCTGACATCCCCGCAGAGGTTGGGGCAGCTCTTGACGAGGAGGAGTGAGCATTCCCGAGTCGACCTCCAACTCGCGTGTCACAAGGGTCATGGGGGTCGACCCTGGTCTCACCCGGTGCGGTGTTGGTGTCGTTGAAGGTGGGCTGGGAGTGCCAGTGAAGCTCATTGCCGTGGGTGTCATCCGCACTCCTGCTGACCTCGACCATGCGCACCGACTGCTGCGCATCCATGACGGGCTGGAGGAGTGGCGTGACCACACCCGCCCCGATGCCATCGCCATCGAAAAAGTGTTTGCTCAGCACAACCGCAATACGGTAACTGGTACCGCTCAGGCGGCAGGAATGGCGATGATGATCGCCGCCCGGCATGGTCTTCCAGTCGCTCTTCACACTCCGAGTGAAGTCAAAGCGGCAATCTCGGGGTCGGGGCGAGCAGACAAGGCTCAGGTGGGCCTCATGGTGGCACGAGTGCTGCGGCTTTCAGCCCCTCCCAAGCCTGCTGACGCTGCTGATGCCGTTGCCCTAGCGATATGCCACCTATGGCGTGGCGAAGCCACGAATCGCTTAGAAGCCGCTGTGACTGCGCAACGACGCGGTCGACCCGCGCCTCGTATATGGAAGGATCTTGCTCGGTGATTTCCCACCTTTCCGGTAAGGTAAGCGCCGCTGGGCTGACTTGGGTTGTCCTTGACAACTGTGGCGTCGGCATCAAGGTGCTATGTCCTCCTGCCACTGCCGCAAGTGCTCGCATCGACCAAGATATGTCCCTGCAAACCTCCCTGATTGTCAGGGAGGATTCCCTGACTCTTTACGGGTTTGTCGAGGCTGACGACCGCGATGCTTTTGAGCTGGTGCAGACCGCGTCGGGAGTCGGGCCTAAGCTGGCTGCGGCGATCATGAGTGTCCTCGACGCTGCTCAGCTGGCCACGGCGATTGCCAACGAAGATGACGCAACCCTGTGTCGAGTTCCCGGTATAGGTCGCAAAGGCGCTGCGAAAATGATCCTTGAGCTCAAGGACAAAATGGCAGCTTTTGCCCCACGTGGATCCTCGTCGAGTGGGGCCGCCCACGTGGCGGCGTCGTGGCGAGAGCAGGTAGCAGAGGGGCTGGTTGGATTGGGCTGGCCAACTAAGGACGCAGAGAAAGCCGTCGATGAGGTGGCTGCTCTCAGGGAAGCCGATCCAACTATGACGATCGGCAGCCTCATGCGAGCGGCATTGCGTAGTTTGGCGCGGTGACATGTCGGATGGCTCTGGCAGACTGATAGACGTCGTCAGGAAGGAGGATGTCGGTGGAGCACTCGCCCGTCGATCCGTCGGCCGAACCCCCTGAAAAGGCTGAGGAAGCGGCCCTACGTCCTGGCGCGCTAGCAGAGTTCGGGGGACAACAGCGAGTTGCCGACCAGTTGGGACTGGTCCTTGCAGCGTCAAAGTCGCGTGGCACGGCCCCTGACCATGTGCTGCTGTCGGGGCCACCCGGTCTCGGTAAAACTACCTTGGCCATGATTATCGCCTCCGAAATGTCGGCACCCATCCGTATTTCTTCTGGCCCTGCCATTCAGCACGCCGGGGACTTGGCTGCGATCTTGTCCTCGTTAGTACCTGGTGAAGTGTTCTTTCTTGATGAGATCCATCGGATGTCTAAGCCCGCCGAAGAAATGCTCTACCTGGCTATGGAGGATTTCCGGGTCGACGTCGTTGTCGGTAAAGGGCCAGGAGCTACCGCGATTCCAATTGATATTCCGCCGTTCACCCTGGTAGGAGCGACGACGCGAGCCGGCCTGCTTCCTGGGCCCTTGCGCGACCGCTTCGGTTTTACCGCTCAGCTCGACTACTACGAGGTAGCCGACCTCGAACGGATTGTGACGCGATCGGCCGGGGTCATTGGAGTTGAGCTTGCAGACGGCACAGCGCACACGATTGCATCGCGGTCTCGCGGTACGCCCCGTATTGCTAACCGATTGCTTCGACGGGTCCGCGACTGGGCGGACGTCAATCGTGAGTCCCCTGTAACGCCGCACGGTGCCCAGACTGCCCTCGACCTCTACGAGGTTGACCCGTTGGGCCTGGACCGCCTCGATAGAGCCGTTCTCAGTGCGGTGTGTTTAAAGTTCGGGGGCGGACCGGTAGGTCTGTCGACCCTTGCTATTAGCGTGGGAGAAGAGCCACAGACCGTTGAGGAGGTTGCTGAACCTTTCCTGGTACGACTCGGTTTTCTCATGCGCACCCCGAGGGGACGCGTCGCCACCGATAGGGCCTGGAGACATCTCGGCCTTGAACCGCCTCCTGACAGCTCTAGTGAGGGGCTGTTCTGACCACATTAACCGAGCCGGGGTAGCATGACCCCGGTCACACCCGAAGACAAGGAACTTTCTATGCCCCTTCTCGCTAGCCCGCTGGGCGGATTTATGCCCCTGCTGATCGTTTTCATCCTTCTCATTGGATTCACGGTGTGGCAGGGCAAGAAGCAGGTCAAAAAGCAGCAGAAGGAGCGCGCTCAACTCGAGTCGCGACTTGAGGTTGGCGCCCGCGTCGTACTTAACAGTGGTTTGTTCGTCACCATCACCCATCTCGGGGACAAGCAGGCCGTCGTTGAGCTTGCCCCGGGGGTTGAGGTAAGCGTCCTTAAGCAGGCGATTGTTCGGCCCGCTGGTGACGAGGAAGAATTTGCGTTTGCCGATGACGTCGCGCCCGAGAACTCGACGGCTCATGACGAGGACGTCGCCACTGATTCGGCGAGTGATGCACTGACTTCTCCCGAGGCCTCCGCTGTGGCTGCTCATACCTCCGACGAGCAGCCACAAGCCTGATACCCACCAAGATCAAGGAACCCATTCGACGTGGCAACGAAAAAGCGAACACATCATCCCGGTAGGACCCTGGTGATCTTTCTAGTGGTCATCATTGTCATGTACGTACTCATGGGAGTGATGCGTACCTGGTCGCCCAAGCTCGGCTTGGACCTTAGGGGCGGCACCTCCGTCACTCTGACGGCCAAGACGGAAGACGGCAAGGCTCCCTCGGCGACGAGCCTTGAGCAAGCCCGCCTTATTATCCAACAGCGGGTGAACGCGCTCGGCGTGGGCGAGTCTTCGGTAAGAACGATGGGTGACCGCAATATTGTCGTCTCTGCCCCGAACGTCGAGAGTTCCAAGCTTGTGGAAATGGTCGGTCAGACTGCGCAGCTCGGATTCCGTATGGTCTATGCGGAGGAGCCGGTAAAACAGAAGAGCCCGACTCCCGAACCGGCAAAGCCATCTACTCTTCCTACCGCTGATCCTAACGCCAAGGCCTCGGCGGCCCCGGAAGCGTCTGCCAGCCCCAAAAATGACGCCAAACCCAGTGCCCCAAAGTACAACGAGAAGGATCCCCAGTCGGCCGCCAAGATGGTAAAGGCCGCCCAGGAGTGGAAACCCACCCCTGAAGATCAAGGAGCCTTCGACAACTACAAGTGTGCGAAATCGGTCGATTCGCCAGGCGATAAGCCGCTCGTGACCTGTGACCGTGAAGGAACCACGAAATATTTGCTGTCCCCGGTCGCCATCACCGGTACCCAGGTGGCCAGTGCTGATTCAGGCATCCCGCAGGGTCAGTTGTCCTATGTGGTTAACCTTAAATTCAATTCCATTGGCACCACCTCTTTTAGTGACGCTACGACGTACCTGTGTTCCAAAATGAGCCCGCAGAATCAGTTTGCGGTCGTCCTCGACGGTAAGGTCATTTCTTCTCCTCAGCTTGATGGCAGTAAGGGTGCGTCCTGCCCGATCAGCGGTGGTCAGGCTGAGATCTCTGGTCACTTCACCCAGGACAGCGCGGCTGATCTTGCGAACGTGCTGAAGTACGGTGCTCTTCCGCTGTCATTCGATATATCCAGCGTTGACAACATCTCGCCCACCCTGGGAGGTGAGCAGCTTCGTGCCGGCATGATCGCGGGCGTCATTGGCCTTATCTTGGTCGGCGCCTACTGTTTACTGTATTACCGGGGCCTAGGCCTGGTGGCTATCAGCTCCCTGATTGTCGCCGGTATCACCACCTACGCTGCCATGGTGTTGCTCGGCGAGGCCGTCGGATTCACTCTTTCGCTGGCCGGAATCGCCGGCGCGATCGTGGCCATCGGCGTAACAGCAGACTCTTTTATCGTCTACTTCGAACGTATCCGAGACGAAATCCGTGAGGGACGTACGTTGCGCACGGCTCTGCAGACTGGTTGGTCAAAGGCCCGAGGCACGATCCTTATGGCCGACGGCGTGTCACTGCTGTCTGCCATTGTCTTGTTTGTGTTGTCAGTGGATCAAGTGAAAGGGTTCGCGTTCACCCTTGGTTTGACCACGGTTATCGACCTTGTCATTTGTTTCTTTTTCACTCACCCCGTCGTGACTCTGTTGGGACGCACGAGGTTCTGGGGCCGGGGTCAACGCGGCTCTGGCCTCGAGGCAGAGCATATGGGCGTCACTGAAAGCCAGCTGCTCGGTCGGAGAAGCCGGCGATTGGTTCCGAGAGCAAAGCGGACCATCGAGTCGAAGGAGGTCTGAGATGACTGACGGCAAGAACACCCAGACCTCGTCTAGTGCCGCGAAGCGTCCCAATGATGGCGTGAGCGGTAAGAAACGCAGGCATGGTTTCACCCATGCGTTGTATACCGGAGAAATCTCCTATGGATTTATCGAGCGCCGCAAGGTCTGGTATACTGTCACGGCAATCATCATCGTCATCTCACTTATCGGCCTGCTAGTACGCGGCCTCAACCTCGGTATCGAGTTCAAGGGCGGCGTGCAGTTCCGGGCTCCGGCCCACGTCGCTGCTTCGACTATTGATGACGTCCGGAAGTTGGTGTTGTCCTCGGGCGCCCCCGATATGGACGCGACCGAGGTCGTCAGCCTCGGCTCGGATGCCGTCCAGGTGCAGACCCGGGCTCTCACCAGCGATGAGACGACGAAGGTCCAAGAGGCCATTGCTAAGGCCACCGGGACGAAGACGAGTTCTGTCGCCTACTCCAAGGTTGGTAGCCAGTGGGGTGAGCAGATCACCAGTAAGGCCATTAAGGCGTTGGTCGTCTTCCTGGTCTTGGTGATGTTGCAGATCTGGGCCTATTTCCGGCACTGGAAGATGTCCATCGCCGCCTTGATAGCTCTCGTACACGACCTCATCGTCACCATCGGCATCTATGCACTGGTCGGATTCACGGTGTCACCGTCAACTGTCATTGGTCTCCTGACGATTCTGGGCTATTCGCTATACGACACCGTTGTGGTTTTCGACAAGGTGCGCGAGAACGTCCAGGACATCGAGAAGCGCGATTACACCTTTGCTGAGGGCGCTAACCGAGCTATCAACCAGGTGCTAGTGCGGTCCATTAACACCACCATCGTCGGCGTGCTGCCCGTCGCCTCGCTGCTTTTCGCCGGCGCTTTTGTGCTTGGTTCCGGGCCGCTGGAGGACCTTGGTCTCGCCCTGTTTGTCGGCATGATCGTCGGTGCGTACTCCTCGATCTTCATTGCAACCCCAGTGTTCACACAGTTGCGCGAGCTTGAACCGGCTATGAAAGAGCACACCGCCCGCGTCCTGCGCCGCCGTGAGCGGGCCACTCAGAAAGGCCCGCAGGTTACCGCTGAGACTGTGGCTGCGGAAGGTCTGCGCAACGTTACGACTCTGACCAGGAGCGATCGTCACCAGCCACGTCGTTCCGCCCGTGCCGAGAGGAAGAAATGACCTATCGCAGGGACCTTATTGCCAGCCTGATCCGGGATGTCCCGGATTTCCCAGAGCCCGGGGTCACTTTTAAGGATATCACTCCGCTACTGGCCAATTCCAATGGTTATGCGGCTGCAATTTCCGAGCTCGTCGACACTGCTTCTCGTGGTGTGGACGTCGTCCTCGGAATGGAGGCGCGCGGATTCATGTTCGCAGGACCGGTAGCCCTTTCTTTAGGAGCGGGATTCGTTCCAGTCCGCAAGCCTGGGAAGCTTCCCGGTGACGTTTACTCACAATCCTTCCTGCTGGAGTACGGCTCGGCAACCCTGACAGTCCATCAAGATGCTGTGCGGCCCGGTTCCAAGGTGCTTATCGTCGATGACATTCTGGCGACGGCCGGCACAGTCGACGCTACGGCCTCCCTCGTCGAGCAATTAGGCGCAGAACTGGTCGGTGTATCGGTGCTTATGGAGTTGTCGGCCTTAGGCGGCCGCGAGAAGCTTGATCGTGCCGGAATCGGCCCTGTCAACGCCGTCCTCACAGTCTGATTATGGTCTCGGACTCACTTAGATCCTCGGAGCGCCGCAGCATCTTTGAGCAAACCGCTCTGGTTAAGCTTCCATTCAAGGCAACTAAGCCCCTCCAGGAACTGGTTAAAAGATTGGTCTGGTCAGCGGTGTTATTGCTGACCAGTACGTTGATTGTTTGGATCGATCGAGATTCTTACATTGATTCTACCGCTGGAGACGGCGTCTCCCTTATTGACGCCTTTTACTACTCGACGGTTACTGTCACCACCACCGGCTACGGGGATATCACCCCGGTCGCGCCACATGCGCGACTTATCAACGCTTTCATCATCACGCCGCTGCGCATCACCTTCCTGGTGCTATTGGTCGGTACTACCCTCGAAATGTTGGCCAACGAGGGACGACGCGGCTTGCTCGATAGTGCTTGGAGGAAGCGCATGAGAAACCACACCGTCGTCATCGGGTACGGCACGAAAGGCCGTAGCGCGGTCAATACGCTGCGTAACCACGATGTCCCAGTCGAGAAGATCGTCGTGATTGACTCCCGACCCTCTGCCGTGGCTGAGGCCAACCGGTCTGGGCTGGCGGCCTTCGAGGGAGACGCAACTCGACGCGATCTCTTGAGGAGAGCCGAGATTAGTAAGGCGCGCGAGGTGGTCATTACCCTCAACCGAGATGACTCGGCGATTTTGACAACCCTGACGGTGCGCCAGCTCAGCCCACGCTGTCACATCGTCGTTTCTGGTCGAGAAGACGAGAACCTTCCGTTACTGCGCGAATCGGGTGCCGATGCTGTCGTCACGTCTGCAGATGCCGTGGGACGACTGCTCGGACTGTCGTCGGTCAACCCGCACGTCGGCACCGTGGTGGACGATTTGTTGTCCAGTTCGAAGGGCATGGAGGATAGTCTCCAAGAGCGAAATAGGCGCACGGCCGGCCGATATTCAAAACGAACGAGTGCTAGCCGTCATTCGAAACGACGTGCTGCGAAATTTCTACGATCCTTCAATCGGTCAATTGCAGCCCGGTGACGTGATCGTGGCTGTGCGAAAAGCCGTTCCGCGCCATATTGAACCGCAAACCGAGAGCGACCTGGTGCGCTGAGGACAGCGCTAGCGAGCTGATTTAGCTGCCAACGTTGGTTTCGCAAACGCTCTGGGCTACGCACTTAGCCGACACCGGGGGTGCGGAAAGCCACTAGAATGAAGGGCCCAATGTGCCAGGAGGTGCCCCGATGACCGATGAAAGCGTCTATGGTCCGTACAGTTCGGGCAAGGGAACCTTAGGCAAGCCGAAGCCCGGCCAGCAGCGTCCTCAGCCCCGCATGAGGATGCGCGAGCGCATTGTGCGGTGGGGTACGCCGAAGCCATCAGCCCCGCCCCAAAGCGTTACCGACCCTTTGATCTCGGTCGTGCTGGCTAACCATCCGAAGGCCGATACCACCCTCATTGAGCGGGCATATCGCACTGCTGAGCATTACCACCGCGGACAGTCTCGCAAATCCGGTGACCCCTACATCACACATCCGCTGGCAGTAACCATGATCCTCGCCGAACTCGGCATGGACGAGCAGACTCTATGTGCCGGCCTCCTGCATGACACCGTCGAGGACACTTCCTACACCAATGAACAGCTCACTGCCGATTTCGGTGAAGAAGTGGCCCTACTCGTCGATGGGGTCACCAAGCTCGACAAGGTCCAGTACGGGGATTCTGCGAAGGCCGAGACCATTCGCAAGATGGTCATCGCGATGAGCCGCGATATTCGGGTTCTCGTCATCAAGCTGGCAGATCGGCTGCATAACATGCGCACGCTGGGTTTTCTGCGTCCTGACAAGCAAAACCGTATCGCCAAAGAGACCCTCGAGATCTTCGCGCCGCTGGCTCACCGCCTCGGTATGAATGCCATTAAGTGGGAGCTGGAAGACCTGTGCTTCTCCACCCTTAACCCGAAACTCTATGACGAGATCGTCCATATGGTTGCGGAGCGGGCCCCGCAACGAGAAGCCCAGCTCAAAGACGTCATCTCGATCGTCCGGAAGGACCTTGACGAGGCAGGCATCAAGGCCACCGTTTATGGCCGGCCGAAGCATTACTATTCGATATACCAAAAAATGGTGGTGCGAGGTCGGGACTTTTCTGATATCTATGACCTCACCGGTCTACGCATCCTCGTCGATACTCCACGCGATTGTTACGCGGCCCTCGGTGTCATGCATGTGCGATGGAACCCTCTCCCTGGTCGGTTCAAGGACTACATCGCAATGCCGAAATACAACATGTACCAGTCCTTACACACCACGGTCTTGGGGCCAGGCGGCCAGCCGGTCGAGTTGCAGATTCGCACCCACGAAATGCACCGGCGCGCCGAATATGGCGTGGCAGCCCACTGGAAGTATAAGGAAAACCCCGATGCTGTCAGTCGCGGGATTCAACCGGACGGCACTGATCTTTCGTGGGTGCAGTCCCTTAACCAATGGTCCAAGGAGGAGTCTGATCCCAGCGAATTCCTGGACTCGCTGCGTTTTGAGATCAACTCCCGCGAAGTGTATGTTTTCACCCCCCAAGGCGACGTCATGAGCCTCCCGCAGGACGCCACCCCGGTTGACTTCGCCTATGCCGTCCACACCGAGGTGGGCCACCGCTGTATCGGTGCCAGGGTAAACGGCAAACTTGTTACCCTCGATACCAAGCTCGCGAACGGCGATGTCGTCGATATCCTCACGTCGAATGCGCCTGACGCCGGCCCTAGCCGGGACTGGCTGGGGTTCATTGCCTCCCCCCGTGCCCGTTCCAAGATTAAGTCTTACTTCACTAAAGAGCGCCGCGGGGAGTCCATCGAAGCTGGCAAAGACGCCATCGCAAAGCAGCTACGCCAAGCTGGGGTGCCTTTGCAGTCTTTGTTGACTGTCGAATACCTCACCGCGGTGGCCGATGACCTTCGGGTTCCCGGCATCAACGCCCTCTATGCGGCGGTAGGCGAGAACAACGTCGGTGCCCAATCCGTCGTCGAGAAGCTCATTGCACTGGGTGGTGGCCCGGAAGAGACCACCGCCGACGTCGAAGAAGAACTGGCAGTTGGTGTCAAGGCGCCGCGTCATCGCAGCAGTGAAACTGGGGTTATGGTCGACGGCGATCCGGACATGCTCGTCAAGCTGGCCCGGTGTTGTACTCCGCTTCCCGGCGATCCCATCATGGGGTTCGTGACGCGCTATGACGGCGTTTCAGTGCATCGAACGGATTGTTCCAATGCGAAGAACCTTCTCGAGCACCCGGAGCGCATTGTTTCAGTGTCGTGGTCTGACGATCAGCAAGAGGGTTATCAGGTCACCATCCAGGTTGAGGGCCTTGATCGTGCCGGCCTGTTGCTCGATACCTCTCGAGTTCTTGCTGAGCAGGGGGTGAGCGTCATTTCAGCCCATATGAGCACCTCGAAGTCTCATCTCGCCCGGTTGCGGCTCACCTTCGAAGCCCCCGATCCAACTCACCTCAAGCACCTCACCGACTCGATCCGTCGGATTTCGGGGGTTTACGACGTCTTCCGTGTGAAGTCCTGAAGATTGCTCAGATGTGCCAATGGCCCCGGATCCGGGAACCGTTCCAGGGCCGTCAGCCGTGATCATTAAGCGCTGAATTCGTCGAGAGCTTTCTGAGCCTCATCGAGCCAGGTCTGGTAGGTCTTAATTGACTCGCGTGCTTTCTCGGCATCCTTGGTCCGACCAGCGGCCTCAGCCTTGTCAGCCTGGGTCCTGAGCTTGTTGATCTGGGCGCTGAACATGTCAACGGTGGCGCGGGCACGCTCGCGAGCCTGCGGATCGGTGCGCTTCCATTCGGCTTCCTCAGCGGAGTGGACCTGATACTCCAAGTCACGGACGCGGGCGTCAATACGTTTCATGGCGTCGTGGGGGACTCGACCAACCTCATTGAACTTTTCAAGGAAGACGCGGAGCTTGACCTTGGCCTCCTCAATGTCCTTGACGGGTAGAATGTCCTTCTCGGCCTCGTCAAGGAGCAGCTCCTTGACCTGCTGGTTACCGCGATATTCCTCGTCCTGTTGGCTCTGGGCAGCGGTGCGGGCACCGAAAAACGTGTCCTGAATAGTGCGGAACTCCTTCCAGAGTTTGTCATCAACATCGCGGGGAGCAGGCCCGGCGGCCTTCCAACGATTCATGAGGTCACGGAACTGGCGAGAGGTCTCACCCCAGGCCGTCGAATCGGCAAGCGGACGAGCCTCCTCGAGGATTTGCTCCTTAATCACGCGAGAGCGCTCCCGTAGGTGGTTCTGCTCAGCCATATGCTGCTTGCGGCGACGGGTAAACACAGTGCGAGCCCCGGAGAAGCGGTGCCACAACTCGTCGTCAGTCGTCTTGTCGATACGGGGGAGGCGACGCCACTGGTCAAGCAGATCGCGAAACTTCCCGATGCCACCACGCCAGTCATCGCCAGCAGCGATAGCTTCTGCCTGAGCGACCATCTCCTCCTTGGCCTGCTTGGCGCGGGCTTTAGCTTCAGCTCGTTCCTCACGGCGGGTCTCCGCCTTAGCGTCGATAGCGGGGTTTAGGGCCTCCACCCGGGCTGCGAGAGCTTCCAGATCGCCAACGGCATTGGCCTCCCGGATGGACGTGACCAGCCTACTGGCGGCAGACCGTGTCTCCTCCGGCGAGGCGGTGCTCGAGCTCACTCGTGATTCCAGCAGCGACACCTCGGTCTCGAGGGCGTGATAGCGGCGCACGAAGAATTCAAGGGCTTCCTCGCTAGTGGAGTCCGGCACCTGGCCGACAGACCTCTCCCCGTCGCTAGTTCGGACGTAAACGGTGCCGTCATCATCGACGCGACCGAAGGACTGCGGAGTTTGTGCGTGACTCATACGCCCCATCTTGCCCGATAAACTGGCAAACGTGTTCATCGCGTCATTTATCACAGGTCCTTTTCAGGCCAATTGCTACCTGTTAGCGCGCGAACAGGGGTCTGAGTGCATCATCGTCGACCCTGGCATGGGTGCTGAAGAGTTCCTTGGAGATGCCTTGAGAACCCATCACTTGGTTCCCGTAGCGATCGCTCTGACTCATGGCCACATCGACCATATTGGTTCTGCCCGACAAGTCGGGGCCAAATACGGCACCCCGGTGCTGTGTCCTCGTGACGATCGCCACCTCCTTAGCGACCCAATGGCTGGACTCGCCGATTTTGCTCGTCCGCTCGTCGAACAGTGGTACGGGTCGACGACCCTACGCGAGCCAGAGGAGGTCGTTGACGTCGAACCCTTCTCCCATCACGAATACGCCGACCTCGACCTGGAGTTTCTGCACGTACCGGGCCACACCCCCGGGTGCTCCATGATTCGCATGATCGACGCCGAGTTCGGTCCCATCATCATGTCAGGAGACGTCCTTTTCGCCGGATCTATCGGACGCACCGATCTGCCAGGTGGGAACCCCGCTCAGATGTCACGCAGCCTTGCCAACGTTGTCTGGCCCTTGGATGATGCCAGCCATGTACTGCCCGGACACGGTGGACCAACGACAATGGCCAATGAACGCCTGACTAATCCATTCTTGAGCCACCACTAGACCTCACCGCATCTGAATGAGTCCGATCGCCTTCGGGCTGGCACAATAAAGGCTGACGGGGGTAACCCGTTGTCGTAACCAACTTTTCGAAGGATCTCTCATGGCCCGCCTCAAGCCCCTGTCCGGTTTTCCCGAGTTCCTGCCCTCAGGGCAGATGGTGGAGAACCATGTGACTCGGATTCTTGAGGAGACCTTCGAGCTTCATGGCTTCGCACCGATTCATACTCGCGCCGTCGAGCCCATGAGACAGCTCACCCGTAAGGGGGAGATCGACAAAGAGGTCTACGTCGTTGACCGGCTGCACGCTGATCCGCACGACTCGCGTTCCGAAAAGGATTGCCTTGGCCTACATTTTGATCTGACCGTTCCCTTTGCACGCTATGTGCTGGAGAATGCCGGGCATCTCTACTTCCCGTTCCGTCGCTACCAAATTCAGAAAGTGTGGCGTGGCGAGCGTCCGCAAGAGGGCCGCTACCGCGAGTTCACCCAGGCTGATATCGATATCGTTGGCGATCAGACTCTTGCTGAGCATCATGACGTCGAAACCCCACTCGTGATGCTATCGGCTCTTGAGCGACTGCACACGGAGTTGGGATTCCCAACCGTCACCATGCACGTCAACAACCGCAAGCTCTCCGAGGGGTTCTATCGCGGGCTCGGCATTGAAGATCCGATGGCGGTGCTGCAGCGGGTCGACAAGTACGACAAGATTGGCCCGGACGCTGTCCGCGAGCTGCTTGTCGACGAGTTAAGCCTTTCCGACGATGTCGCCGCTAAATGCGTCGCTTTGGCCTCCATCCAATCGAGCGACGACTCCTTCATCGCCAAGGTACGTGAGTTGGGGGTAACCAATGAGATGCTCGAGGAGGGCTTGGACTCCCTCAACCGGGTCGTCGCTGCTGTCAACAAGGCGGTTCCTGGGCGCATGGTCGCCAACCTTAAGATCGCCCGAGGGCTGGATTACTACACCGGTACCGTCTACGAGACTGAGCTCACCGGCCACGAATCGATGGGTTCAGTATGCTCGGGCGGCCGTTACGAGTCCCTTGCCTCCGACGGTAAACACGTCTACCCGGGGGTAGGCATCTCTCTGGGCCTGACCCGGTTGCTGGCGCCGATCCTTTCGCGTGGCGAGCTGTCCTCCTCACGCTCGGTTCCCTCTGCAGTTCTGGTTGCCGTCAACACGGAGGAGGATCGCGTTACTTCTGAAGCCGTCGCCCAAGCGCTGCGTTCCCGCGGCATCCCATGCGAGGTGGCTCCTAAGGCAGACAAGTTCGGGAAGCAGATCAAGCACGCTGATCGTCGGGGTATCCCATACGTGTGGTTCCCAGGCGTCGAACACACCGACCGCCGTGACGCCGACACCGTCAAGGACATCCGGTCAGGCGATCAGGTCGAGGCTGATGCGGCCTCGTGGAACCCGCCTACCGAGGATCTTTATCCCGGTGTGATCGGCACCTGGTGATCTGTAAGCCACAGGGGCTTAGCAAGAGGACGTGCGTATTAGAGCACGTGCAGTGACGACGTCGTCAGCAGCGAGAGTAAGCCACCACAACGTTCCTAACCCCAAGCTGAACCGCTGCCAAATTCCTGTGTAGTCCATGGGAGTGCCGTCGAACCAATCTATGGCGCCAATGCCGTTGAGGAGGGTGAAGACCACCCAAGCCCACGTCACCACCAGACCGAAGCCGCGGAATCTCGTCATGGTCGAGTTGAGCAGCAAGATCGGAAGTGCGAAACCGACGACGACGATGGTCGAGGTTCCGACGTGGATGAAATGGCTCCAACTCACGTGCCCAGCCTCCTCGGCCGCCAGGCAGGCCTTGGACCGCGTGGGAGAGCAGTCCATCGTCACCAAGGCGTCAAGGACGCTGAAGAGCCCGCCGGCGACGAACCCAACACCTGACCACCCTTGACGACCGAGAGGCCGACGACCGGCCCACGCGAGAGTGGCCAGGCCTGCCAGGCACAGGGAGGTACCCATGATGACGTCGGTGGTCTGGAAGAGGTAACGCCACGGTTGGTCACGAGCGGAATACTCCGAGACGAAGGCGTGCAACTGGCTCATCGCAGGGTTGAGAATGCCCGCGAAGGCCCAGGTCAGGGACGCCAATGACGCCACGATGAGGAGGGCGGCGCGCCAGCGACGGTACGTCGCTTCACGGTCAGGACTCAGCACTGGCGGCCTTCCCATTCGCTGCGCAGCATGCCGTGGTAAAGCTGGACTCGGATCATCGAGCCGCTGAGACAGGAAGCTCGTCGCAGTCCCTCGGCCACCATCCCGGCTTTCTCCATGACCCGTCCGGAGGCGACATTGGCCGGATCGTGGCTGGCTTCCACCTTGTTGGCCTCCGCGACGGCGAAGAGGTAGTTCATCACTGCGACCAGCGCCTCGGTGCAGTATCCCTTGCCCCACCACCGTCGTCCGACGACGTAGCCAACATTGACCAGTCCGACGGTGAGGTCCTCCTTGACGACTGAGGTCTGGCCGATGAGAGTCCCGTCCTCGATCAGTTCGATGCCCCAGTTGAAGGTTCCCGGATCCTCGTAGGAATCGACCCAGGGACCGACGACGGCCCGGCTCACATCCACGCTGGAATGAGTGGGCCACGTGAGGAACCGGGTGACCTCCGGGTCACTGGCCCAGTCATCGTACACCTGTTGGGCATCGTCAACCGTCAACCGCCGAAGCACTAGGCGATCCGTCTGCAGCCGGCGGGTGCCAACCAGTTTCATGACGGTGACACTATCACCGCCCTCAAAAGCCCCTCACAAGCGCACAGACAGCTCCATAACCGGCGTACCATTGAGATTTGGGCGCGACGCTGTTTGCGGTGAGGTCGGAATCTCCTGGTCCGGTTCCGGGCGCACCGCCTGGTTAGCGCCAAGTTCCTCGGCAACATTGCGGTCCCGCGCGGTAGCAGCCATCAACTTGATGCGGTTGAGCTGGTTCACCTGGGAGGCCCCCGGGTCATAATCGACAGACACCACGTTGACCTCCGGGAACTGACGGCGGATCTCGCGGAAGATGCCACGGCCGGTGACGTGGTTGGGTAGGCACGCAAAGGGCTGCACAACAGCGATATTCGGTACCCCCTCACGGACCATGTCAACCATCTCACCGACGAGATACCAACCCTCACCAGCCTGGTTACCGAGCTGAACAATGCGCTGGGCATCCGCCATGAGTTCGGTAATCGGGGTAGGGACCTCGAACCGAGTGGACTTGCGCAATGCTGCGGTAACCGGCTTCTGATACTGCATGAGCAGCCCCCGGAAAGCCTTTTTGACGTGACGGCCCCACCTGTCGGTGCCGAAGGTCTTGTAGTTATAGTCGCCAGCAGACAAGCAGTTGTAGACGAACCACATCAGGCCCGGCAGCACAGCCTCACAGCCCTCAGACTCGATGGTCTCGACGATGTGGTTGTTGGCGTCGGGATGGAACTGCACCAAGATCTCGCCGAGCACACCGACTCGCGGCCGACGCGGTCCATCGACCAAGTCGAGGCGTTCGAAATCGTCAACGATGCCATTGATCATGGCCTTGTAAGTCGTACGGCGTCCCCAGGTTGTGGAATGCCCACTGTCCAAAAAATGCTCGCGAGCAATGGTCGTCCAACGGTGCATGAGTTCGTCGGCGGATCCCGGAACCACCTCGTAAGGACGGGTACGAAGATGCACCTTCTGCAGCAGGTCTCCGATGGTAATGGCCTGCACCATGCGGTGGATAAGGGGAGCAGTCAAGGAAAAACCCGGATTGTCCTCGACACCCTGCAGGGAGGCTGCGATGACCGGGATATTGCCGAACCCAGCCTCCTTGAGAGCCTTGCGTAGTAGACCTATGTAGTTGGTAGCCCGGCACATACCACCGGTCTGAGTGAGGAGGAGAGTGGTGTGGTCAAGGTCGTACCCGCCGGACTTCAATGCCGACACGAGCTGCCCAATGACGACGATGGCCGGGAAACACGCATCATTGTTGACCACCGACAGGCCGTAATCAATGTTCTCCCGGGAAGCCTGCTTCAACACCTCGACCTGATAACCCGAGGCCCGCAGAGCAGCCTCAGCGACGGAGGTCTGATAAGGGGCCAGCTGAGGCACCAAAATGGTGTGGGTAGCTTTCATCTCCTTGGTAAAAGGCACTCGGTCATCCGACAGCGGATGCGTGGCCAGTTTGCGGTTGTGGCTGGCTCTTTCCTTCGACGCGGCCTGCAATGAGCGCATCCGAATGCGAGCCGCTCCCAGGTTGGATACCTCGTCAATCTTGAGGGTGGTGTAAATACGGTCGCGAGCAACCAGGATCTCGCGCACCTGGTCAGTCGTAATGGCATCGAGGCCACAGCCGAATGAATTCAGTTGAACCAACTCAAGGTCGGGACGGGCTCCGACGAAAGCAGCTGCTTGGTAGAGGCGGGAGTGGAACATCCACTGGTCACGCACGCGCAGCGGACGTTCCAGCAGACTGGCTCCCAGATGGGCAACCGAGTCCTCAGTAAGCACTGCCATCCCCAAGGAATTCACCATCTCGGGAATCCCGTGATGAATCTCCGGATCGACATGGTAGGGACGTCCCGCCAGGACAATTCCGGGGACCTTATGCTCGGCCATATAGGCTAAGGCATCTTCCCCCATCTTCCGGATATCGTCATGGAAGGCCTTATCTTCTTCCAGACCTTTGGCAATGGCTTGGCGGGCTTCGTCGACAGTGACACCATCGTTAGCGAAGATCTCGGCCAGCCGCTCGGCGAGCTTGGCAGGGTCAGCTAGTGAGAGGAAGGGCGAGATGAGCTCGACGTTTTCGTCTCGTAGGCTTTCGACGTTGGCCCTAATGACCTCGGGGTATGAGGCAACTACCGGACAGTTGAAGTGCGCGTCAGCGTCGGCCACGCTGACCTGCTCAAATCGGATACAGGGGTCAAAAATCCGCTTCACCCCGCGCTGGACAAGGTCCTCGACGTGACCATTGTTGAGTTTGGCGGGATAGCAAATATTCTCGCTGGCAATTGATTCCATGCCCTTTTCGAACAGGGCGTGGGAAGAACGTCCCGAGATCATGACGCGGTACCCGAGTGCCGACAGAGTCGTGAACCAGAACGGGTAATTTTCGTACATGTTCAGGGCGCGGGGCAGGCCCAAGTCGCCACGGAACGCCTTCTTTACCGGCAAGCGCCGGTATCCAAAAAGCCTCTTGTACTTGGCTTCGAATACGTTGGGCAGCTCGGGCTTGGGAAGCCTGGCCATCTTGCGATTATTGACCTCGGCGCCACGATCGCAACGGTTGCCCGAAACAAAGACGCGACCATCGGAAAAGGTGGCGATGGTGCGCTGGCAGTGGTTTTGACACAGGGTGCAGTCGTCACGGTGGGTCTCGACGGCGAAACCATCGAGCTCGGCACGCTCCCGTAAGCCGTCGGAGGTGGTGGGCTCCCCGGCATGGAACCGGGCGTGAGCCGTCAGGGCTGCCCCGTACGCTCCCATAAGGCCGGCCTCGGCGGGACGGACGACCTCGCGACCGGTGAGCTTTTCGAAGGCCCGCAGAACGGCGTCGTTAAGGAAGGTTCCACCCTGGACGACGACCTTATCCCCCAGCTGTGCAGGATCGGTGAGCTTGATGACCTTGTACAAGGCATTGCGAACTACCGAGTAGGACAATCCGGCAGCAATATCAGCGGGGGAGGCGCCCTCCTTTTGTGCTTGCTTAACTGACGAGTTCATAAAGACGGTGCAGCGACTACCCAAATCTACCGGATGCTGAGCGAGCAGGCTCATAGACGCGAATGATTCGATATCGGTATCCATGCCGGCAGCAAAGGTCTGCAGGAAGGACCCACACCCTGACGAACATGCCTCATTAACAGAGATCGAGTCGATGACCTGATCGACGACGCGCAAATACTTCATGTCCTGGCCACCAACGTCGATGATGGCGGTCACTCCGGGAAGTAGATGGTCGGCGGCTCGGTAATGTGCCATGGTTTCGACTTCGCCATCCTCGGCGCCCAGTGCGGCCTTGACAAGCCCCTCACCGTACCCAGTGGTACAGGTACGGGCGATAGTGGTTTCCGCCGGCATGGTGTCGTAAAGGTCGGCGAGGATCTGTACCGCTGCGCTCACCGGGTCACCCTCATTAGAGGCGTAATGGGAAGCGACGATGTTGAGGGACTCGTCGAGGAGGACTGACTTGATTGTCGTTGATCCGGCGTCAATACCCAAGAAAAGGTTCCCGCGAGCGTCATGTAAAGGTAGGCGTGGCAGTTTGGCGTGAGAATGCCGCTGATTAAATTCGGCTAATTCCTCCTTGGTGCGGAACAGCGGCGGCATGGACTGGGAAATTCCATTTTGGGTACGAGCGTGTCGTGAACGTTTCGCGGTTTCCGCAAGAACTATCGGCTCAGACGTTGACGTTAAGGCCGCACCCATAGCCACGTACAGCTGGGCACGTTCCGGAGTGATGTACCCGTCAACCTTCTTACCTTCGAGGACTCGCGAGAAAGCGTCTCGCAAGCTTGGCATGAAGTGAAGCGGGCCACCAAGGAAGATGACCTTACCTCGAATGGGACGGCCACACGCCAGGCCGGCAATGCACTGGGTGGCGACAGCCTGTAAGACCGAAGCGGCTAGGTCCTCGTGACGGGCCCCCTCATTGATGAGGGGTTGGAGGTCGGACTTGGCAAAAACACCACAGCGCGAGGCAATGGGATGGATGGTCTCGGCACGGGATGCAAGGTTATTGAGACCGGGAGCGTCGGTGTGCAGCAAGGTAGCCATCTGGTCGATGAAGACACCGGTGCCCCCCGCACACGAACCATTCATGCGCTGCTCGGGGACCGGCTTGAGGTAGGTGATCTTGGCGTCTTCACCACCGAGTTCGAGAAGCACGTCGGCGTCGGGATTCCAGTGCTGAACGGCGGCTGTCTCAGCCATGACCTCCTGTATGAAGGTAAGGTCCAGCGCCTCGGCAGTGCCCAATCCTGCCGATCCGGTAACGGTCGCGCGCACTTTTGCGCCAGGAAGGGCATCGGAGGCGTCTCCGAGCAAAGATGCCATAGCGCCGGTGATATCGGCGTGGTGGCGTCTGTAGTCTTCGAAGAGGATGTTCTCGTCGGGGTCAAGGATAACGGCCTTGATCGTCGTTGATCCGACGTCAAGACCCATCCGAAGGTCCTGCACGTCCAGTGGAATCGCATTGCCGTTGTGTGCGTCCATGTACCCATTTCATCACCGTGGAAATCACGTTGCAGCGGGAGGGGCCTCTTTCTCAGCCGAAGTCTTGGGGAGTACGGTCATGGCATGTCTCAGTCACAGTGCGCACAATCGTCTCGCCGTGGTCCGCGTGGTGAGGCTGGGGCTGCGAGGGCCGCAATCTTGACTGCGGCCCGGTCCCTTTTTCTGGCCGGTGACTTCCAGTCAGTGAGCCTGAGGGCCATAGCTCGCGAGGCTGGGGTGGACACCTCGCTGGTGAGTTACTACTTCGGCTCTAAACAATCCCTCTACAACGAGGCGATGTCCTTGCCTAATGGTCCGCACCGAATCATCGCAGAGGTGTGTTCGCGAACCGACCCCAATCATCTAGGGGATGCCTTGGTGAAGGCGTTCATCGATGCCTGGGATGGCCACCTTGGCTTAGGCGGACCAGATCCACAGATGCAAGGTGTGGTGCAGGCACTTCTTACCCAGCCCGACGCCTTCGACATGCTGCGTCGGTTTTACACCGAGGAAATTTTGGCCCCAGTCGTCGAACTACTCGTTCCTCGATTCGGCGTCGCAGAAGCAGGGGTACGGGCCTCTCTTGGACTTTCGCAATTGCTGGGGATTTTCACGGCTCGCTACGTCGTGGGGCTGCAATCTCTGGCGGATCTTCCGGCGACGGAGCTCATCGCCCGGGAAGGGCCTGCCCTGCAGAGCACCCTGACGGGACCGACCGCCGACGGTTAGCACTTTTTCGCCACAGGAGAGATTCAGTTCGCTTACCGCAGTGCTACGGCTAGCGATAGAGTCGCAGTCACAAGCTTGGCGCATGGCCGCGCCTCACGCCCACGGATAACGGGAGATTACCTATGACCATCGCAATCAAGATGGGTTTTCTCGATGACGGCCCCATCGTCGACGACCAAGGTCGACTTGTTGGGCGAGGGGGCGGAACCGCCCTCGTCGAGCAGCTTCTGACTATGTACCCGGGGGCAGTCGTCGTTAATTACGAAGATCGTCAGTGTGATGGATTTGAGGCCAAAAAGCTGACCAGCCTCGAGCCGCTCGAAACCCTCGTCATCAACCTCGATATCATCGATTCAGTTGGCGTTTTCCAGACCATGCACCGCGAGGGTGCCGAGCCCAAGATCCTCAACCTCCAGTGGCTACCTCCATCCCACTACCACCACAAAGTGAACTTCGCGGCTATGGGGCTCGCTTATGCTCTCTTCCCCACCCTGTGCTCCGGTGAGCGCACTGCTGGCGAGGTGACCGAGCTGGTTCGCCGGTGGACGATCTCCCCGTTGGCTCACCAGGCCCGGGTCGCCTGGATTCAGCCTGGTATTCGCGATGACCTCGTCCGCGAGCACGTCGATCCCGACGTCCCGACGGTTCTCTACCCGGCAATTCATCTTACTGAAGCCAAACGCCCGAAGCTATTCCTCGATGTTATGACTCGTGTCGCCGCGGATATGGACGTGAGGATGGAGGCCCGTCTGAGCCAGCGCGATCTCGCTAGCGTTATGGCGATGAAGATGTCGTCGCCAAAATGGGCTTCGGTCGGCCCCCTTTTCGGTCAACGCGAGGAGTACTGGGAGTCCCTCGCACGCATGACGGCTTTCCTAGCCACAGCGAAGAACGAGGCCTATGGCTTCGAGTATCTTGAGGCTCTCGTCGCCGATGCTATCGGCGTCTTCCCGGATGCCCCCTGGGCGCATAAGACGGTTCCTGAGGATTATCCATACTTTTACCGCACTAGCGAGGAAGCGGTCTCGATGCTTAAGGGAGTCCTCAACGACCCGCAGACTGCGCGTAACACCATTAATGAGCTCGCCGGCGGGTCAATCCGCGACTGGATTCTCGAGCACAACAAGCGTTCCGGCGGCAATGAGGCCATGCGTAAGCAGATCGAGGAGTGGTTCCCCGAGATTCAAGTCTGATCCGAACCAATAAACGAACGGGGTGTTCGAAGCATCCCCTCGCGGGCATCCGTTTCGGGCGTGGATGACGATGGCCATAGCCCGCCGGTATGCTGTCTTGCGGCCCGTACCGTCTATGCGTGGCCTGCGACAACGGAAGGATGAAACGTGCTGCGAACCCATGACGCAGGAACCTTACGAGCCAGCGACATCGGCAAGGTGGTGACTCTTGCCGGATGGGTTGGGCACCGGCGTGACCACGGCGGCGTCGCCTTCATCGATCTTCGCGACGCCTCAGGTCTAGCTCAAGTAGTCATCCGCGACGAGATTCTGGAATCCTCGGGTGCCCATGACTTGCGTAACGAGTACTGCATCAAGTTGACCGGTCTCGTCGAGGCCCGTCCAGAAGGTAATGCCAACCCGAACCTACCCACTGGTGAGATTGAGGTCGCCATCTCCGAGCTTGAGGTGCTCAACCCCTCGGCACCGCTGCCATTCCAGATCGACGAGCACGTCAGCGTTGGCGAAGACGCCCGTCTGAAGTATCGCTATCTCGACCTGCACCGTCCGCGTCAGCATGAGGCTCTGGTGCTGCGTTCACAAGTGACCCACGCTATTCGTGAAGTGCTAGACCGTCACAATTTTTACGACATCGAGACCCCGACCTTGACTCGGTCCACCCCTGAGGGTGCCCGTGACTTTCTGGTTCCGGCTCGTCTGGCCCCGGGTTGTTGGTATGCCCTGCCGCAGAGCCCTCAGCTGTTTAAACAGTTGCTCATGGTCTCGGGCATGGAGCGCTATTACCAGATCGCTCGTTGCTACCGTGACGAGGACTTCCGTGCCGATCGTCAGCCTGAGTTCACCCAGCTTGACATTGAGATGAGCTTCGTTGACCAGGACGATGTCATTGCGCTGGCCGAAGAGACCATGGCAGCCTGCTGGAAGATCATTGGCGTCGACATGCCGACGCCAATACCTCGCATCACCTGGCATGAGGCCATGGATCGATACGGCTCTGACAAGCCCGATCTACGCTTCAGCAACGAGATCATCGAGGTCACCGACTTTTTTGCCAACACTCCGTTCCGGGTTTTTCAAGCTCCGTATGTCGGTGCGGTCGTGATGCCCGGTGGAGCCTCCTTGCCACGTCGTCAGTTCGATGCCTGGCAGGAGTGGGCGCGCACCCACGGCGCCAAGGGTTTAGCCTATATCACGGTCTCTGACGAAGGTGTGCCTGGCGGTCCGGTTGCCAAGAACATCTCTGATGAGGAGAAGGCGGGGATCGCTGAAGTGGTCGGCGCTAAGCCTGGCGATGCCATCTTCTTTGCTGCGGGACCGAAAACCTCCTCCCAGGAGCTACTCGGTGCCGCCCGTCTGGAGATCGGCCGTCGTTGCGAACTTTTCAATCCGGCTGACTGGGCCTTCTGTTGGGTTGTTGACGCTCCGTTGTTTAAGCCCACCAAAGAAGCCGAAGCTTCCGGCGACGTCGCCGTTGGGGCCGGCGCTTGGACTGCCGTCCACCACGCCTTCACCAGCCCAACCCCGGACTGCCTGGATACCTTCGACACCGATCCGGGTTCAGCTTTGGCGCACGCTTATGACTTCGTCGTCAACGGCAACGAGGTAGGCGGCGGATCTATCCGTATCCATCGTCGCGACATCCAGGAGCGGGTCTTCAACGTCATGGGGATTGGCCCCGAGGAGGCGCAGAAAAAGTTCGGCTTCCTCCTGGATGCTTTCAAGTTTGGCGCCCCGCCCCACGGCGGCATCGCTTTCGGCCTGGATCGTCTAGTCATGCTGCTGGGAGGCTTCGAGACCATCCGCGACGTCATTGCCTTCCCGAAGACTGGTAATGGCTACGACCCGCTGACGGCCGCCCCTGCGCCAATTTCCCCGGCGCAGCGGCGCGAAGCTGGTGTGGATGCTAGGCCGAAGAAGCCTTCCAGCGGTCAAACCTCGAATGAAGAGGCAGACAAGTCCAAGAAGTGACGACCGTATGGTAGCGTTCGGGCGGCGGTGGTATCAGTCGCCGCCCGAACGTTACTCGGTGAATACGCGTGGACCACGCTGTCGCGACGCGGCGATATGGTGCCACAGTGAGTGAGGATCTCTTCGGCAACGTCACGTCGGCTCAATCTGACGCGACCAGTGGCGGGTCCCTGGACACTCCCAACCCCGACGCACCGCTGGCAGTTCGGCTCCGCCCGCGCACCATTGACGAGATCGTCGGTCAGCAACATCTGCTGACTTCCGGATCGCCTTTGCGTCGCTTAGCCGAGGGGACCGGAGCAATGAGTGTGTTCTTATGGGGCCCTCCGGGAGTTGGCAAGACAACGATCGCCTCTGTCGTCTCTCACGCCACAAACCGACGCTTCGTGGAGATCTCAGCTGTGACGGCCGGGGTCAAAGACGTCCGTCGGGAACTCGACACTGCTCGGCGTCAGCTGGCCTTAGGAAAGCCGACGGTGCTCTTTGTCGACGAGGTGCACCGCTTCTCCAAGGCTCAGCAGGACGTCCTCCTCCCGGCGGTGGAGAACCGCACCGTGACCCTGATCGCCGCAACCACCGAAAACCCGTCTTTTTCGGTCATCTCCCCGCTATTGTCGCGTTCTTTGCTGCTGACCCTCAAACCGCTCACTGATACTGATATTTCATCATTGATCGATCGGGCCCTGAGCGATCCGCGTGGCCTGCGAACGGAGTCCGACGGACTCTACGTCCTCGAGGACGATGCCCGCGCCGACTTGCTGCAACTAGCCGGGGGAGACGCACGACGTGCCCTCACCTATCTTGAGGAAGCCGCCGCTGGGGCCAGCGCTGCCAGTACTGACACGATCACAAGCCCAATTGTCTCTACTGCCGTAGATCGCGCCGCAGTGCGCTACGACCGGAACGGCGATCAGCACTACGACGTCATCAGCGCTTTTATTAAATCGGTGCGAGGCTCCGACGTTGACGCTGCCCTGCACTATCTGGCCCGGATGATTGAGGCGGGGGAGGACCCCCGTTTTATTGCGCGGCGTCTGGTAATTCTTGCCAGTGAGGACATTGGTATGGCCGCCCCTAGCGTGCTGCAGACCTGTGTCGCGGCTGCCCAGGCCGTCCAACTGATCGGGATGCCCGAGGCTCGCCTCAACTTGGCCCAAGCCACCATTGCCGCATCGACCGCGCCGAAATCCAACGCCGTCATTACCGCGATTGATGGGGCCCTAGCTGATGTGCGCGCTGGAAAGGGAGGCGATGTACCCGCCCATTTGCGTGACGCCCATTACTCATCGACCCACGATCTAGGCCATGGGGTCGGATATCGTTACGCCCACAATTTCCCACATGGGGTTGCCGAACAGCAGTATCTGCCAGACGACATTGCGTCAACCCGGTATTACGAGCCGACCGATCATGGCAACGAGGCTGCCATCGCACAACGTCTGGGCCAGATACGGGTGCTGCTTGGGCGAGATTCTGAGGAGAAAAAGTCATGACCTTGGGTCAGATAGCCGGACTCATCGCGGCATTCGCGGCGGTGGTGCTTGTCGCACTGTGCGCGGTGCCGCTGCTTAAGTTCGGCGGTGTCCTTGACGAAGTGCGCAAGACTGTCCGTGACGTCGATAAGTCCACTGTGCCGATCCTCGAGGAACTCAAAAGCACCGTTGCCATCACCAACGGCGAGATTTCCAAGCTCGATCAGGTAATCGAGGACATCCACACAATTTCTGAGCACGGCACCGTCGTTACTGGCCAGGCTGCCGAGTTAGCTCAGACCTTTACCCAGACCGTCGGGACGCCGATGGTTAAAGTTGCTGCCTTTGGTGAGGGAGTGCGTCGGACGATTCGGCGTCCGAGGCGGCGAGCGCGCCAGTCCCAGGTTGGGAATACGGCTAGTCCTGCCGAGGTAAGCCACAGCGCCACTGCGGCCAGAGACGGCACCAACCAGGACTGATCTGGGAGAAGCAAGTAAGCGCCCCCCAAAAATCCTGTGGCGCGGTGAGGTGTGGCCTGCCACGCGTGCGGGTAGGGTTGGGGGGCGGTGTCCCGACATGGGACGGCTCCTACGGGCCACAAAGAGCGACCACGTCAAGAAGGGCTAGGTATGAGAACAGCGGAGATCGGACAGCGCTTCGTCGACTTCTTTGCAGGTAAGGGCCACACCGTAGTGCCGAGCGCCTCGCTGCTCTACAACGACCCCACTCTGCTGTTCGTGAACGCCGGCATGGTGCCGTTCAAGCCTTATCTGATGGGCACCGAGCCTTCCCCATGGAAGCGTGCTACCAGCATCCAGAAGTGCGTGCGTACCCTAGACATCGATGAGGTTGGCAAGACCACCCGTCACGGCACTTTCTTCCAGATGCTGGGTAACTTCTCCTTCGGTGACTACTTCAAGAGTGAAGCTATTCAGTACGCATGGGAGCTCGTCACTAAACCAGCAGATCAGGGCGGTCTGGGCTTCGACCCGTCCAGCATCTGGGTGACGGTTCTCGGACCTGGATTCCACCCTGACTACCCGGAGGGCGACATTGAAGCGCGCGAAGCGTGGCGTGCCGCGGGTGTCCCCGACGGGCATATTCAGGGTCGCTCCCTCAAAGACAACTACTGGCATATGGGGGTTCCGGGCCCCGGTGGTCCGTGCTCGGAAATTTACATCGACCGCGGTCCAGCCTATGGCCCCGATGGCGGCCCGGAGGCAGATGAGGACCGTTACCTTGAGATCTGGAACCTCGTGTTCGAGACCGAAGATCTCTCGGCAGTGCGCGCTAAGGACGACTTCGACATCGCCGGTCCGTTGCGCAGTTTGAACATTGACACCGGCGCCGGTCTCGAGCGTATTGCCTACCTGCTCCAGGGTGTTGACAACATGTACGAGACCGACCAGGTCTTCCCCGTTATTGCGAAGGCTTCCGAGATGTCGGGCAAGCGTTATGGCGCTAACCACGACGACGACATCCGGCTGCGTGTGGTTGCCGACCACGTCCGTTCCGGTCTCATGCTCATGACCGACGGAGTCACCCCCGGTAACGAGGCGCGCGGATACGTGTTGCGTCGTCTGCTGCGTCGTGTCGTCCGGGCCATGCGTTTGCTCGGCGTGGCGGATCCAGTACTGCCCGAGTTACTTCCGGTCTCCCGTGACCTCATGGCCGATTCCTTCCCCGACGTGCTTACCGAGTGGGACCGCGTCATCAGCGCCGCCACAGCGGAGGAGGAGACCTTCCGACGCACCCTGAGTGCGGGTACCGCCATGCTCGACGCAGCGGTGATCGATACTAAGGTCTCCGGATCAAAGACCCTCTCGGGGGAGAAGGCCTTCCAGCTCCACGACACCTATGGGTTCCCGATCGACCTCACTCTCGAAATGGCGGCCGAACAGGGACTAGAGGTGGACCGCGACAAGTTCACTGCCCTCATGGCTGAGCAACGCGCCCGCGCCAAGGCTGACTCCAAGACAAAGAAGGGTCTGCTCACGGACCCGGAGGCCTACGCCCAGATTCGCGCCCTCGGTGAGACCCCATTCCTCGGTTATACCGACCTAACGGTCAACACCACCGTTACTGGCATCATCGCCAATGGCACCTCTGTGACGGCTGCTGGACCTGGATCGGTTGTCGAAGTTGTGCTGGCCGAGACCCCGTTCTATGCCGAGATGGGTGGACAGGATTCTGACTCCGGCATTATCCGCGCCAACGGGTTCGATCTTGAAGTTCTTGACGTGCAGCGTCCTGTACCAGGCTTGATCGTCCACAAGGTGCATCTTGACGGCGATCTGGCCGTTGGTGATCAGGTGACGGCCGTGGTTAACCCGACCACTCGGTTTGGGGCCTGCCAGGCCCATACCGCTACCCATGTCATCCACGCTGCTCTACGTGAAATCGTGGGGCCGTCGGCTACCCAGGCTGGCTCCTATAACAAGCCTGGGTACCTGCGCTTCGACTTCTCCGCTACTAAGGGTCTTTCAGACTCCCTGAAGGACGAGATCGAAGAGCGTTGCAACGTTGCCATTCATGACGACTTCGAGGTCACTGACACCCAAATGCCGTTGGAGGATGCCAAAGCCATGGGAGCGATGGCCATGTTCGGCGAGAAATACCCGCCGATCGTGCGCGTCGTCGAACTAGCGGGCCCATGGTCGCGCGAGTTGTGTGGTGGCACTCACGTTGCCTCTACTGGCCGCATCGGCATGCTGAGTCTGTTGGGTGAGCAGTCGGTCGGTTCGGGCACCCGTCGCGTTGAGGCCCTCGTCTCCACTGATGCTTTCCGGCATATGGCGGCTGAGCGGACGCTAGTTAACGAGTTGACCGGAATTCTCAAGGTGCAACCGGACCAGCTCGCCGACCGTGTCTCGAAGCTCGTCACCGATCTGAAAGACGCCGAGCGCAAGCTCGCCGCTGCTAGAACCCGTGAGCTCATGAGTCAAGTCGATGACATCGTTGCCGGGGCCACCTCGGCCGGATCCTTCGACTTTATTGCTGCCAAAGTTCCGGGTGTCGTGGGTAACGATCTGCGCACCCTTGCTTCCGAAGTCCGGGGCCGCGTCAAGGATCGCCCCGCCGTCGTTACCCTTATCGGCGGCACCGATGACAAGCCGGCCATGATCGTCGCCGCTACCGAGTCCGCACGCGCTGCTGGCGCCAAAGCAGGCGCCCTCATCAAGGCTGGCATTGCCCGGATTGGTGGCCGCGGTGGCGGTAGGGACGACATGGCCCAGGGAGCTGGCAGCGACTCTGCCGGAATTGATGCCGCTCTGCGTGCCGTTGACACTGAGCTGACCGCGCTGTGACCCCCGCCGAGCGTCCGGACACGTCGCTGCGCGGTGTAAGGCTTGCCATTGATTGGGGAAAGGCACGAATTGGCGTGGCCGCGAGTGACCGCGACGCGATTCTGGCGTTCCCCGTCGAGACGGTGCAGACCGCTAACCGCCCCATGCAGCGCTTGGCCGAGATTGTTGCCGAGTACGAACCGGTTGAGGTCATCATGGGACTTCCGGTGGCCCTCAACGGTACCGAGCAATTAGCCGCGCGAGACATTCGGGATGCCGGACGCCAGTTGGCCGAGGCCATTAGCCCAATTCCGGTGCGCTGGGTAGATGAGAGAATGACCACACGTACCGCGGCCCGGGCACTTCACGATGCCGGACGCAACGCGCGTCAACAGCGTGGCGTGATTGATCAAGCTGCTGCTGTGGCCATACTGGAGGACGTGTTGGAGCAAGTCCGGTCGGCTCGACCGGAGACGACGACAGGAGGTGCGGATTCGTGAGCGGACCATTCGACGAGCACGATGACCCTAAGGCGGAGTTCTGGTACAAACTTCGCAGCGCTGTCGCCGTCATCCTTTCCTTGGCCGTGCTCGTCGGCGGGTGTGTCTTCGTCGGCATGAAAGTCTACGACGGCTACATCTCCTACAAGTCTGCTGACGACTACCTCGGAGATGGCGAGAAAGACGTCTTGATTCGGGTACCTGCTGGCGCATCGGTGAGTGAGGTTGGTTCGATTCTGCTCGATAACGACGTCATTAAGTCAACGAAGGCGTACAATAAGGCCCTTCGCGAGTCAGAATCTGACGTCACCATTCAGGCCGGCCAGTACAAGCTCAAAACTCATATGAGCGCTACTAAGGCCATCTCTATCCTCGGCAACCCAGATAATATCCAGCGCACCCGTGTCACCCTCCCCGAGGGCTTAACCGCAGAGCAGCAGTTTGGGATCATGGCCAAGGGAACCACGATGCCAGCCAACAGCTTCAAGAATGCGTATAAGCAAACTGCGAAGCTGGGTCTGCCAGTCTGGGCCAACGGGCGTCCAGAGGGCTTTCTCTTTCCCGACACCTATGAGGTGGGGTCGAATCCAACCCCATTGGAGATCCTGCAGATGCAAACGAATCAGTTCGCCAAGCAGGTTAATACGATGAACTTCATTGGCCAGGCTCAGACTATTAAGCGCAGTCCTTACGATGCTCTCATCGTTGCCTCTATCTTGGAAAGAGAGGCCAAGAAGCCTAAAGACATGCAGATGGTCGCCGGGATTATCTATAACCGTCTCCAACAGGGTATGAAGTTGGAGTCAGATGCCACGGTGCTTTACGCCAACCACGCTGAGGGCAAGCTGACGACGACCGACGAGCAGCGTGCCAAGGATTCTCCGTACAATACGTACCTGCACAATGACTTGCCGCCTACCCCTATCGACAATCCCGGTGCGGCATCCATGGAGGCAGCTGTAACGCCCATTAGGAGTGACTACTTCTATTGGGTTGTCACGGATCCCGACAAGGGCACTACGGCGTACTCTAAAACACTTGCCGAGCACGAGAAAAACGTCAAGAAATTCCAAGCTTGGTGCCAGGCTCACACGGGTAGGTGCTAAGTCAGCACGCACTGATAGAGGAGAACTGATGATGCGCTGTGCGGTGGTCGGCCATCCGGTTGCTCACTCTTTGTCCCCGGCAATCCACTGCGCCGCGTACCAGCTCCTCGACCTAGACTGGTCCTACCAGGTCATCGACGTCGAGCCTGGCGGCTTGCGGGCCTTCATCGCTAGCCTTGACGATTCCTGGCGAGGATTGTCAGTGACGATGCCCCACAAGGTCGATCTGGTCGAGCTGGGGGAGACTGACGCGACGGTCGACTTGTTGGGAGCGGCAAATACCTGGGTCCGTCGCGATGGCAGAACCATTGTCCGAAATACCGACGTCACGGGGGCAGAAGTTGCGCTTCGTGCCAGGGGAGTGACTGAGGTCGAGAAGGTTGCCATGCTAGGGGCGGGTGCAACGGCCCGGTCTGTTGTTGCGGCTGTCATTGGAATGGGAGCGGGCGAAGTCGTCGTGATGTCGCGCTCGCGTGAACGATCTACAGAGATCCTTAAGCTCGCTGATGATCTCGGCGCTCACGTCGCCTGGTTACCTTTCGATTCGGAACCCCCGCGGTGCGATCTCATGGTCTCGACGGTTCCAGCCAGATCCCTCATGACACGTGCTAAAGACCTTACTGCTCGGGCTGACGCAGTCTTTGACGTCGTCTATGACCTTTGGCCGACACCTGTGGCTGTCGCTGGCAAGGTCACTGGTGTCACCGTTATTGACGGACTGGATCTACTCGCTGGACAAGCGGTCGACCAGGTGCAGCTCATGACTGGTCACCGGGTGCCAATGGACGTCTTAAGGTCCACCGCGCAGAACGCGCTGGTCGAGCGCGTCGGCCTTTGAAAGACTGGGTCCATGCTGCGTTATCTCACTGCCGGGGAGTCTCACGGCCCTGCTCTCGTCGCGACGATGGAGGGTATTCCCGCGCATGTCCGCGTCGGGGCTGTGGAGATTTCCGAGGAATTGCGACGCCGTCGTCTCGGAGCCGGGCGAGGAGCCCGCATGTCTTTCGAGGCCGACGAGTTGGAGCTGATTGCAGGATTCCGCCATGGCGAGACTTTAGGTGATCCCATTGCGATTCGGATCGACAATTCGGAATGGAGGAAGTGGCGCACCGCCATGGCTCCCGGACCGGTGACCTCCGAAAAATTAGCAGGTCAAGCTCGTGCAGCCGCGCTCACGCGACCTCGTCCAGGCCATGCTGATCTAGCTGGTATGCAGAAATACGACTTCGATGAAGCCCGGCCAGTCCTAGAGCGCGCTTCCGCCCGTGAGACGGCTGCCCGAGTGGCATTAGGTGCGATTGCGAAGGCCTTCCTTAAGCAGGCTCTTGACGTCGACGTGCTGTCCCACGTGGTGTCCCTGGGGCCTGTCGCTGCCCCGAACGGTCTGCATCCGGGGCCTGACGACCTACCACGTATTGACTCGGATTCAGTACGGTGCGCCGATCCGGCCACGAGTAAGCGCATGGTCGCGGAAATCGAGGTCTGCCGCAAAGAAGGCGACACCCTGGGAGGTGTCGTCGAGGTGCTCGCTTACGGTGTACCGGCTGGGTTGGGATCGCATAGTCAGGGGGATCGGCGACTCGACGCCCGTCTTGCCGGAGCTCTGATGGGCATTCAGGCTATTAAGGGAGTCGAGCTCGGTGACGGTTTCGACCTGGCCCATCGCCGAGGATCGCAAGCTCATGACTGGATGGAGCCGACTCAGGCCGGTATCCACCGAATGAGCGACCACGCCGGTGGCACTGAGGGCGGTATGTCGACCGGTCAGGTATTACGGGTGCGTGCAGCCATGAAACCGATTGCCACCGTTCCGCGGGCACTACCGACCGTTGACGTGGTCACCGGCCAGGCCGCCAAGGCCCACCACCAGCGTTCCGACGTGTGTGCGGTTCCTGCCGCCGGTGTGGTGGCTGAGGCTATGGTCGCACTGGTGTTGGCTGAGTGTGCTCTGGAGAAATTTGGCGGAGACTCGGTGGCCGAGACCCATCGCAATGCGCAGGCGTACCTGGATCGTCTCGCCGAACGTGGTCTGGCGGTGGCCCCGTGATAGCCCTCATCGGTGCCCCTGGGTCAGGAAAGTCGACCGTCGGGCCATTGCTGGCTGAGCGCCTTGGCGAAGAGTTCATCGACGTCGATGCCTTAATTGAGCAGGTTGAGGGACGCGACATTCCGGAGATTTTCCTCGTTGAGGGGGAACCGTATTTTCGCAACGTCGAAAGACGGGAGACCCTCACCGCCATTGAGCGCGGCGGGGTGGTTTCCCTGGGCGGGGGAGCCCCGGTCGACGTCGAGGTCGGGAAAGTGCTTGACCAAGCATGCGTGGTCTGGCTGGACGTCTCGGCTCGAACCGCCGCCGATCGCGTCGGGCTCAAGGACACCGGTCGCCCTCTGTTGGGAAGCCAGGTGCATTCGCAGTTGGTGCGGCTGATGAAGGACAGGCGAGCGGTGTATCAGCGTCCCGCAACGATCCGGGTGATGACTGACACGCTGTCACCGGAACAAGTCGTGGATGTCATTGTGTCCGAACTAGCCGACTTAGAGGGGGAGTCGTGAAACTCGCTGAGGTAGCCACGGCACAGCCCTACCAGGTGAAGATTGGTTCGGGAGCAGCCCACGAGTTGGCTGGCTTGGTGGCAGGACGCCGGGCAGCCGTGGTGTGCCCGCATACCTTGGTACGTCTGGTCTCACGTCTTGGCCTTGACGAACCCGTGGTCATCGAGATTCCCGACGCCGAGGCCGCCAAAACACCCGAGGTTCTCGTCGATAGTTGGCGTAGGTTGGCTGAGGCCAGCATGACTCGCGGGGACGTCATTGTTGGGTTTGGGGGAGGAGCCACTACTGATGTTGCGGGGTTCCTGGCCGCTACGTGGATGCGGGGGATTGACGTCATCCACGTTCCGACGACGGTGTTGGCTATGGCGGACGCCGCGATCGGTGGCAAGACTGGCATCAACATTCCTGCCGGGAAGAACCTTGTTGGCGCCTTCTACGAACCCATTGGCGTACTGTGCGATACGGACTTGCTGACGACCCTGCCCGCGCGAGAGGTGCGTTCTGGTCTGGCAGAGATCGTCAAGTGCGGGTTCATCGACGACCCGGTGATCCTTAATCTCATCTCCAACGATGCCCAGGCGGTCCTCGACGTCACATCCGAGACTTTCGTTGAGGTGCTAACGCGTGCAATAGCCGTCAAGGCTGGCGTGGTGAGCGTGGATCTGCACGAGCGAACGTCATCGGGTGGCGAGGTCGGGCGCGAGAGACTCAACTACGGTCACACCTTGGCCCACGCTATCGAGGCCTTCAAGCATTTCACGTGGCGTCATGGTGAGGCCGACGCGGTGGGCATGGTTTTTGCGGCGGAGCTGTCGCACCGGTACCTCGGACTATCTGATGAGGTCCTCGGGCGCACCCGAACCATCCTCTCTGGGATCGGATTGCCCGTTACCTGTGACGGCGTCAAGTGGGCAGATCTGCGCAGGACAATGAATCTGGACAAAAAAGCTAGGGTAGATCCGCAAACCGGGCGTCGGGTACTGCGATTTGTCGGTATCCGCAAGCCCGGTCAGGTTGCCATGATCGTTAACCCGGACGAGGCTGCATTGGCCGAGTGCTTCGACAAGTGCTCTGCGAGGTAAATACACTCTTAGCCATTAGGCCTCGGTAACGCCGCCGATCCCAAGCAATTTGACGGCTCTGGAGACATCCCGTTGAGTAGCCTTGAGTTTTACTTGGTTTCCCATGCCCGACTTGAGCTCAGTGTCGACGGCATGAACCCGGATCGGACCGTCGCTCTTAGAACCGATGAAAATCGGGATGTACTCGGCCTTCGTCGTTGAGACTTTCCCAGACCGCACCCTGAACGTGACCCGACCAACGACTCCTTCATTGGTGCCAGGCATGCGAGAAGACTGCTGGGCGACGAAATTGCCCAGCCCATACATGACAAGTTTGCCGTTCATCCGCGTCCACGGCTCAACGACATGGCTGTGGTGGCAGTAGACCATGTCGATGGCAGGGGACGCGGTTAGGCGCCGTGCTAGCCGGACCTGCTCCTGCGTAGGTTCGTGGTGATATTCGAGGCCAGAGTGGGCCGCGACGATGACGATGTCGGCGCCAGCCTTCTTGGCCGCCTCCGCCCTCTTAATGAGGTGGTCTGCCTCGATGTCGCTCCACGCCCATGATGTGCTCTTAGGTGGGGTTGACCCGTTAAGGCCATAAGCCCCGGAAACCAGCCCCAGCTTGAGGCCGTTGCTACCTGTCACGATAACGGGCCGTTCAGCCTCAGCCTGAGTTCGGGCTGTGCCGGAATACTTAACGTGCGCGGCGTCCAGGGCATCAAGGGTGGCCTTCAGACCAGGGAATCCACGGTCAAAGGAGTGATTCGAGGCAGTACTGCAGGCATCAAACCCGACAGTAGCGATCGCCTTGGCGATCTCAGTGGGCACCCCGAACTCTGGATAGCCGGAGTATCGAGAACCTTTAGGGGCAACGGGTACCTCTTCGTGACAGATTGACACGTCGGCGTTGCGGAGAATAGGCGCAACGGTTCCGAATATGGGCGCGAAGTCATTCTTTCCATGGCCATCCTCCCGTGCCGTGCGCCATGTGGAAGGGTGCCAGAGCAGGTCACCAGAGACGGTGACCGTCAGCGATCCGTCGACTCTGCGATGAATCGAGGGCTGAGCTGTGGCTGCCTTCAAGGGTGTAGCGAACGTCACCGTCGTAGGTGTGGATCCAGAGGCCGCAGGCTTACCAGCGGTCGAGTGCGACGGTGTGAAGGAGGGCTTCGACGCGGCTGATGAGGCCACAGGGACAGGTACGGCGGCGTCGTCAGGCGGGGGTGCCGTCGCGCATCCGCTGGCCGCGAGTCCGGTGGCTAGGGCAGCTACAGTCCATCCTCGTCGAGGCAGAATCATTTAGTCTCCAACCATGTCTCGGGCCCGACGCACCAACCTCGGATCGGGCTGTCCGACAACGTCCGCATCCTTGCCTTCATAATCATATTGCAACAAGAAATACCTCATCGCATTAAGACGTGCGCGCTTCTTATCATTGGACTTGACACATATCCACGGCGCGGCATCGGTGTCGGTCGCGGCGAACATCTCCTCTTTGGCACGGGTGTAATCGTCCCAGCGCCCCAGCGACTCCAAGTCCATCGGGGAGAGCTTCCAGCGACGAACTGGATCAAGCTGACGAATTGCGAACCGGGTACGCTGCTCCTGCCGGGTAACCGAGAACCAGAACTTCGTCACATGAATGCCTGATTCGATCATCATCTCTTCAAGAATCGGCGCTTGGCGAAGGAAGATCCGATGCTCTTCATCGGTGCAAAAACCCATAACCCGCTCGACGCCACCGCGGTTGTACCATGAGCGGTCGAAGAGCACGATCTCTCCAGTCGTGGGGAGGTGCTGAATATAACGCTGGAAATTCCATTGGCCCAGTTCACGATCCGACGGCTTGTCAAGCGCGACGACGCGACAGCGACGGGGATTGAGGTGTTCGCTGAACCTCTTAATGGCTCCACCTTTGCCGGCTGCATCACGGCCTTCAAAGACGATGACGTGACGTTCACCGGTGTCATCGATGGAGTACTGGAGCTTGAGCAGCTCAATTTGTAGCAACCTCTTTTGGGTTTCGTACTCGCGCCGATCCATGAGGTTCGGGTACGGATAATCTTCGTGCCAGGTTTCCACAGCTGAACCGTCAGGGGCGATGAGTTCAGGATCGTCGCCATGCTCATCGGAATCGACGACATACCCGGCATCAGCGACCAGGTCAATGAATTCGCGCAATGAGTGCTGGTCGGAATCCGTTGCGGGGTCGAAACTGGCTCCCAGCTCGCTAGAGTCGAGATCGTGCGTAATCTCACGTTATCGTGCATGTGGCGCGGTAGGGCAGCCTCACGGTAAACGGACAATGACGTGATCTCCAGCAGGTGCCTACCTGCCGAGCGCGCGGGCCACCCGGTTTGTGGCAGTACCCCATCAGTCGAGACTCCGGTTGGCTGAAGTGACGCTCTCCTAAGCAACGGGGCGCGTGAAGATTCCGCTACACTTGTTAAGGATGGGCGAGCGTGGCTAGCCCGCCCGTTTATCTCCCATCTGACGACTCCGAAAGGGACCGACCTGTGGTTATCTCCACCAATGACATCAAGAACGGCACCGTTCTCGACCTCGACGGCCAGCTGTGGACGGTCATCTGGTTCCAACACCACAAGCCGGGTAAGGGCAATACCGTCGTGCGTACCAAGCTCAAGCACGTGCTGAGCGGGAAGGTTGTCGATCGCACCTTTAACTCCGACGTCAAGATTGAGTCGGCTGAGGTCGATCGTCGCGACATGCAGTACCTTTACCAGGATGGCGACGCCTACATCTTCATGGATGAGTCGACCTATGAGCAGTTGCCGATTCCGACCGAAGTTGTCGGCGACGCCAAGGACTTCATACTTGAGAATCAGACCGCAACTGTGGCTCTGCACGAGGGGAACCCGCTCTACATTGATCTGCCGGCCTCGGTTGAGTTGGAGATCACCTACACCGAGCCGGGCCTGCAGGGTGACCGTTCCACCGGTGGCACTAAGCCTGCGACCCTCGAAACTGGCCATGAGATCCAGGTGCCGCTGTTCATCACCACGGGTGAAAAGGTCAAGGTCGACACCCGTTCCGGCGATTACCTCGGCCGTATCTCCGAGAAGTGAGCACGAATACCGTTCCCATGCCTGACGACGAGGGTCCCATCGAGAGGATCGGCGACCTTGAGGTCAGACGCACCAGCGGGGACATCCAAAAACACGCGGACCTCTCGACCCGGTCGAAAGCCCGTAAACAGGCTCTCGACATCCTGTTTGAAGCGGACCTCATGGGCACTGATCCTCTCGAGGTTCTTGCAGCGCGTCCAAGTGTCTTCATCAATCCAGTCAGGCCATTCGCTGCTGATTTGGTCCGTGGTGTGGCTGCCACCCAGGCAGGCCTTGACTCAGTCCTGGCTGACTGTCTTTCCGAAGGCTGGACGCTGGACCGAATGCCGCGGGTGGATCGCATCCTCGCCCGCCTGGGCACGTTCGAGATCTTGCATACAGATACCCCGAACCCAGCGGTAATTTCGGAAGCAATCGAATTGAGCGAGGAGTTCTCAACTGACGATTCAGCTCCGTTCCTCAATGGGCTTCTTAGTGCGGTCATCTCTCACGGGCCTGCCCGTGTCGAGGATCTGCCGTCCGATGACGCTATCCCCTCAAGCTCCCTAGAGCCGCACGAGGATTGTGAGCAGTCGCTCAACGAGGGTGACGACGTCGAGGCCATACCTAGCGGTGCAGACAGTGCCCTTTCCCCAGCCGAAGCGGACAATGGGGACGCGACTAGCGGAAACGCCGGCGATCTTGAGAACTCCGCTAATAGCGTTGATCTGACCGGCGGAGAGCATTCAACCTCAGAAGATTACGAATTGGACACAGATCTCCACAAAACCGACGCAACAGGTGACTAAGCAGACTAATGTGCCGAACGTCTCCATCGGATCCCCGGTGGAGATTTCCCACTGTTGCGCGGAAGCGCTGCACACTTGATTGGAGGGGCTCGTGTCCATACCCACCCTTTCACCTGAACAGCTTTCGGCTGCTCGTGAAGCAGCGACACGGGCAAGGAGAGTTCGCGCTGACTTCAAAGCGAAGGTTCGCTCCGGCGACGTAACCTTGTCTGAAGTTCTCGATAAAGCCGCTAACGACGAGGTACTCGCTCACATCAAGGTCGTCGACCTGCTCAAAGCCCTGCCGCGTGTCGGAGACAAGCGCGCAGCCGAAATCATGGAGCGTCTCGAAATCGCTCCTAACCGGCGTATCCGTGGCTTAGGGCGCCATCAGGTCGCCGGTCTGCGCGCGGAGTTTGATCGACGTTCCTGAGGCGATTAGCCCCCGGGCACGGCCGCGTCGCTATGTGGAGCATTAGACCATTAGGGTGTCCCTATGAGTTGCGACCCCGTCATTCCCCAGGCCCGAGGCCTTTGTCATCACGGCCCGGTCCCGGTGGCCGTCGTCTCCGGACCTACTGCAGTCGGTAAGGGGACGGTGGTGGGAGCGTTGCTCCGTAGCCATCCAGAGATCGTCGTTTCCAGGTCGGTGACTACGCGTCCGCCGCGCCCCAAAGAACGTGACGGGATCGATTACGACTTCATCACACCAGAACAGTTCGACAAGCTGGTTGCCTGCGACGGGTTACTCGAGTGGGCCACCGTCCATAACAGCCACCGGTACGGCACGCCACGCGGCCCCGTCGAACAGGCAGTTGCCGATAATCGCACCGTCATCTTGGAGATTGATCTGCAAGGAGCTCGCCAGGTGCGCGAGACCTATCCTCAAGCGACCCAGATTTTCCTCGCGCCGCCGTCATGGGGCGAGTTAGTCCGCCGCTTAGTCGGCCGCGGCACGGAGACACCGGAGCAGCAGAAACAACGTCTGGAGACTGCAAAGATGGAGTTGGCCAACGCCGATGAGTTTGACGCCGTGGTCGTCAACGATACCGTGGATCATGCCGTTTCCCATCTGGTAGAATTACTGAGTCTGTGACCATATCTGGAGGACATTCCTTGACCGAGACCACGCCTGAAGGCATCGTCAACCCGCCCATTGACCAGCTCCTCGAGCACGTCGATTCGAAGTACCGCCTCGTCCTTTTTGCGGCGAAGCGCGCCCGTCAGATCAATGCGTATTACTCGCAACTAGCAGAAGGCCTGCTAGAGAATGTCGGCCCGCTAGTGGAAACGACCAACCAGGAGAAACCACTATCTATCGCCATGCGTGAGATCCAGGCCGGCGTCGTGGAAGCCCACGAGATGGATGCCGAAGAGATCGCTGCCCAGGCCGCTGCGGCCCAAGAGGCCCCGGCTATTGAGTTGGACGACCCCTTCGCTGATCTCGCTGACCCGAACGCATGATCTGAGTCCGGCGTGAGTGTCGTCGTTCTCGGTATCGGGGGAGGCATAGCCGCCTACAAGGCATGCCTGCTCTCGCGGCTCCTCTCTGAGGCCGGCCATGAGGTTCACGTAGTCCCTACTAGAGCCGCCCTCGAATTCATTGGGAGCCCGACCTGGGAGGCACTGAGCGGACATCCGGTCCACACCGAAGTTTTCGACGACGTTCCCGGCGTGGAGCATGTCCGCTTGGCTGAGCGTGCCGACGTTGTCGTGGTGGCTCCAGCAACTGCCGATCTCATGGCACGCATTGCGGGGGGCCATGCCGATGACCTCCTGACTGCGACGGTTCTCGCCACCTCAGCGCCAGTGCTGCTCGCACCCGCTATGCACACTGGTATGTGGCATAACGCAGCTACCGTTGATAATGTCGCGACCCTTCGTCGCCATGGCATTGTCGTTAAGGACCCCGCTTCTGGACGCCTTACCGGTCGTGATTCGGGCCCGGGGCGTCTGCCTGACCCTGACGAGATTGCAGAGTTCGTTGACCTTCTTATCGCTGCGCCAGAATGTGCCTCCGCCATGGCTCAGCAGGATCTCGCTGGAAAACGCATCGTCGTCTCCCTGGGCGGCACCCGAGAAGCCATCGATCCGGTGCGTTACCTCGGTAATTCATCGTCGGGTCGAATGGGCAGGGCTATCGCTCAAGTTGCAGCTGCTCGCGGAGCCGATGTCCACATTGTCGCTGCTCACACTGACGTCGTCATGCCGTCGGGCGTGCAAATTACTCGCATTGATAGCACCGAAGACCTTGCCGATGCCATGGACGACCTGGCTCGGCAGGCGGATGTTGTCATCCAAGCTGCTGCTGCGGCTGACTTCGCGCCGGTCGCTGCCGACACCAAGATCAAAAAGCACGAGGGGAACAACGCCACAGGCGCAACGATGACCCTCCACCTTCATCAGACTCCCGACGTGTTGGCCCGTATCTGTTCCCAATCGATACAGAACAGGGTCGTCGTCGGATTTGCCGCCGAGACGGCACCAGACCATAACCAGCTCTTGAAGCTGGCCCAAGCCAAACTCGCACGCAAGGGTTGCGACCTTTTAGTCGTTAACGATGTGAGCGGCGGAAAAGTGTTCGGCAAGGTCGGCACCGACGTAACCGTGGTCAACCAGCAGGGGCCGGGTCGTCGTATCACCGGATCGAAGTCGCAGGCAGCTGTCGTCATCCTCGACGAGGTCCACGCGCTGCTGGCTACTCAGTAACACAATGCGCGGCTTGTGGCCGCGCGGACAGGAAACGCCATGCCCACTCGTCTGTTCACATCGGAATCAGTGACGGAAGGCCATCCGGACAAGATTGCCGACGCCATTTCCGACGCTGTCCTTGATGCCATGTTGGCCGAGGACCCCCATTCTCACGCTGCCGTGGAAACCGTGGTGACGACCGGGCAGGTGATGGTCTGCGGCGAAGTCACCACCGAAGCCTACGTCGACATCGCTGGCATTGCTCGCTCCCGCATTCTTGATATCGGCTACGATTCGTCCTCCAAAGGTTTTGACGGTGCCTCCTGCGGCGTTTCGGTCGCGATCGATGCGCAGAGCCCTGACATTGCCCAAGGGGTGACTGCGGCCTATGAGACTCGTCATGGTTCCACAGACGTTATTGACACCCAGGGGGCCGGGGACCAGGGCTTGATGTTCGGCTATGCGTGTACCGAAACTTCTTCTCTCATGCCGCTGCCTATCGACATGGCCCATGCGCTGTCCTTGCAGCTGACAAAGGTCCGCAAGGAAGGTGCGCTGGAGTATCTGTGCCCCGATGGCAAGACCCAGGTAACGATTCGCTACGACGAGGACGAGAAGCCCGTAGCGGTGGACACCGTCGTCGTGTCGAGCCAGCATCGTGCAGGAATTAATTTGGATGCGACGATGACCCCCGATCTACGTCGTCTCGTGATCGAGCCGGTGCTGGATCGTTACGACCTCGATCATAAAGACATACGGGTGCTCATTAACCCGACTGGCAAGTTCGTCATCGGTGGCCCGATGGGCGACGTCGGACTGACCGGTCGCAAGATCATTGTCGACACCTATGGCGGGATGGCGCGTCATGGGGGAGGTGCCTTCTCCGGAAAGGACCCGTCTAAGGTCGACCGTTCCGCAGCGTACGCGATGCGCTGGGTAGCCAAAAATGTCGTGGCAGCGGGTCTAGCTGATCGTTGCGAGTGCCAGGTTGCCTACGCCATTGGTACTGCTCGCCCGGTAGGATTCCGTATCGACACGTTTGGCACCAATCACGTGCCTGAGGCTGTCATCGAGCGCGCCGTCGGTGAGGTTTTTGACCTGCGACCCGGTGCGATCATCGCGGATCTTGACCTGCTACGGCCGATCTATTCCCAGCTGGTCGCTGGTGGTCATTTCGGTCGCGAGTTGCCGGGTGCTACTTGGGAACTGACGAACCGCGCCGAAGCCTTGGCTGCGGCCGCGCGTCTCTGAGAGAACTACCGCGGCGCCGTCGGTGGTGGGCCGTAACATCTGCCCTATGACCGAACCGTTATTGGAAACGACGTCATGGATCGCCCATGTTGTCGTCTCTTCCGGTCTGGCCCACCTCGACCGTCCTTTCGACTACCTGATCCCCGACGATCTCGTCGATCGAGTCCAAGTCGGAGTGCGGGTGCGGGTCAAACTCGCCGGTCGACGGTGTGACGGCGTCGTCGTGGGGGTGGACCATGAGCAAGAGCCTGGAGTCACATTGGCCCCAGTTGAAAAATTGGTATCCGGCCAGGTTGTTGCTACGCCAGACCAGCTCAACCTGGCCCGTCATGTAGCCGACCACTGGGCAGGCACCTTGGACGAAGTGCTCAGGTGGGCTGTCCCCACCCGGCACGCTACGACAGAGGCTGCCAATCCTCCACCGTGGCCAACACCGACACCTACGATGCCGGCTGGGACCTTGATGGCCCTAAGCCGGGGCCGCCACTTCCTTGGGCTGCTTAAGGCCGGAGAACGCCCTCGAGCCCACTGGCGAGTTACCCCGGTATGCGGCCCGGGAGACGATGATCGCCTCGGAGATTGGAGCAACGGGCTACTACAAGCGGTCTGCGCCACCGTGGCCTCTGGACGCAGCGCTGTGGTGTGTTGCCCGACGGTTGACGACGTCGCCACCTTGCACGCGAGATTCCAAGCTGTTTTAGGACCTGGGACCGTCGCGGTGCTCCACGCTGATCAACCAGCATCGACGCGCTGGCGTCACTATCTGGCAGTCATTCGTGGTACAGCGAAAATCGTTGTAGGGACGCGCTCGGCCGTCATGGCACCGATGGCAGATCTGGGGTTGATCGCTGTCTGGGATGAAGGCTCCGACCTCCATGACGAGCCACGAGCTCCGTACCCGAATACCCGCGATGTGGCTGCGCTGCGGGCTCAGATTGATCACTGTGCTTTGTTATTGGCGAGCTATTCTTGTTCAGTTCGTAGCGCCTCGTGGTTAGAGTCAGGATGGCTCGTCGGCATCGGCGCTGACCGCCCGACGATGCGGGCAGTCTGTGCGCAGGTTCGCATTCCTGGTGATTCTGATATCGCTATAGAACGTGATCCGTTGGCGCGATTAGTTCGGGTCCCCGACCTTGCCATGACGGCTATTCGTGATGGATTGTTGCGTGGGCCTGTTCTGGTTTCTGTTCCGCGAGTCGGCGATCTCGTCTCCCCATCATGCCCACGCTGCCGAACACCAGTGCGATGCTTTTCGTGCGGTGGACCGGTTATCGGGCGGCGAACTGAATCTGGGGTCGATCTCCATTGCACCTGGTGCGGCAGTCACTTACCTGCGTGGCGCTGCCCAGAATGCGGTTCTACTGAAGTGCGGTCAGGCATTGTGGGAGCGACGACGACTGCCGCGGAATTAGGCCGGGCATTTCCAGACGTCCCGGTGGTGGATTCGTCCGGTAATCACGTTCGGGAGAGCGTCGATTCGACTCCCCGATTGGTTGTTGCCACTCCAGGGGCTGAACCCGCACCGGAATCGGGCTATGCCTGTGTTGTCATCTTGGACGCGGTGTCCTCGTTGTCGAGGCCCGGCCTGGCAACGGTGGAGCAGACCGTTGATCGGTGGATGACAATCCTGTCCTTAGTCCGATCAGTTCGGGACGGAGGCCGGGCAGTCGTCGTCGGTCCTTCCGAAAACGCCGCTTTACAGGCCATGGTTCGAAATGACCCTATCGGATGGGCGACACGTGAATTCGCCGATCGTCGAGAGGCACGTTTTCCTCCCGCGGTAGCGTGTGGAATTGTCGACGGTAACCCGAAAGCGGTGGCATCGGCAGCACAGCGGCTACGCGAGTGGTTCGGGGCCGACCTAGAGGTACTTGGCCCAACTCCCCAACAGCGTCGTGCCGGAGAATCGGAGCGGGACCAGGTCATCGTGCGTCCTAGTGGCACGATGTCTCTCGCCGAACTTTCCCAGAAACTGTTCCGGCTACGGTCCAAGCACACTATGGACCACGAGCCGGGCAGTCTGCGCGTCGTTATCGACCCAGCCAACCTGTTGTGAGACCGATAGGCTTGCGTTGTGAGACTTCTTTTTGCTGGTACCCCGGACGTGGCCGTCCCCACGCTGGCGGCCTTGGCAGCCGATCCCCGGCACGAGGTAGCTGCTGTCCTGACCCGGCCTGACGCACCAGTGGGACGCCACCGCACTCCGCGTCCGTGCCCGGTCGCCGAGAAGGCCGAGGAACTTGGTATCCCCGTTATCAGGGCGATAAACGTGAAATCCGGCGAAGGTCACGACGCTATCGCGTCCCTCAACGTCGATGCCGCAGTCGTCGTCGCCTACGGAGGCCTCATCCCCGCCGATCTGCTAGCAGTACCACGATATGGCTGGATCAACCTCCACTTTTCTCTTCTGCCGCGGTGGCGTGGCGCCGCTCCCGTGCAGCGGGCCATCATGGCAGGAGATGAGGAAACGGGCGCTTGCGTCTTTCGGCTGGTTGAAAGCCTTGATGCCGGCCCGGTGTACCGCACCATGAGGGTGCCTATTGGCGCGACGACGACCGCCGGTGAGCTTCTTGACGAGCTTGCATGTACTGCAACGCCTCTTGTTATTGCGACCCTTGAGGACATTGAAGCTGGGGTCGAGCCAACACCACAGTCTGCTGAGGGAGTGACAATCGCTCCACAAATCCATCCCGGTGACGTCCGAATCGCCGTCACTGCTGACGCTGAGGAGATCGACCACCTCGTCCGAGGTGCGTCCCCGGCGCCAGGGGCGTGGGCTAAGTTAGACGACAAGCGTTTCAAAATCCTGCAGACCCGCTTCGTTGAAACTGGGGACGACGTCCCGAACTCTGTGGCGACGGCTCAACCTGGTCAACTCGTCGCAACCCGAAAGAAGTTATTCCTTGGTACTGGCTCGCAGCCCCTCGAACTGTTGCAGGTGCAAGCCTTTGGGAAAAAGGCCATAAATGGGACTGATTGGGCTCGCGGGGCTCACATTGACGCCGGAACTAGACTGCGATGAATCAGTGTCCGCATCAGAAGCGTCGTAAGGCTGACCCGGCGCGACGACTGGCCTATACCGCCCTGTTAGCGGTGGAGACTCATGGTGCCTATGCCAACCTGGCTCTGGCAGATCAATTGCGCGCTGCCAAGATGACCGGGCGCGATGCGGCATTTGTCACTGAACTGGTGGATGGAACTTCTCGGGGGACGGGTACCTGGGACCGCATCATTGAGGTAGCTTCCCGCCGAAATCCCACTAAACTCCAGCCGGGGGTTCGGGTGATGTTGCGCATGGCGGCACATCAGATCCTGGCCATGAGGGTACCGACGAGGGCTGCCGTCGCATCGTCAGTCGATCTCGCTGGTCAAGTCATTGGGGAGCGCGTCACCGGCCTTGTCAACGCAGTATCGCGTCGTATCAGTACCCATAGCCTTGACGAGTGGGCCACCGAGATCGGCGGGCGCAACGCCGTCGATGTCCTGGCGTTGCGCACCCTTCACCCCACTTGGATCGTCGAAGCTTTTCAAGACCGTCTGGGTCCTAATGAAGTGGAAGACGCCTTACTGGCCGACAACGAACCGCCAGTCCCCACCTTGGTCGTTCGTCCCGGGCTCGCTGAGCGCGCCGAAATAGCCTCCGGGACTCCAACTCGATATTCCCCGTGGGGAGTTGCACGTCCCGGAAACCCGTCGGAGGTCGCTGCGGTGCGTGAGGGCCGGGCTGGCGTACAAGATGAGGGGTCCCAGCTGGTCGTCTTGGCCCTGCTGCGTGCAGCTGAGGCGAGTGGCTGCCTCGGCCCGTGGCTTGATCTGTGTGCCGGCCCGGGCGGAAAATCCGCGCTGCTGGCTGGACTTGCGAACCAGCGTGACAGCAGTCTGACCGCGGTGGAACTGCATGAGCATCGTGCCGATCTCGTTGCGAAAGCCCTCAAGCCCATCCCGGGTAACCATCGCGTAATGACTGCCGACGGCACACGCCCGCCACTTCCAGCGCAGTCCTTTGCCGCCGTTCTTGCTGATGTCCCGTGCTCGGGTCTGGGATCCTTACGGCGACGCCCAGAAGCGCGGTGGCGTCGTACCCTTACTGATGTCAAGGAATTGACCCAGCTTCAACGCCGGCTTCTCACCTCAGCGGTAAACCTCACCCGACCAGGTGGGGTCGTTGGGTACGTTACCTGTTCACCGCATCGAGCCGAAACCATCGACATCATTAATTTTGCGCGCGCTACCTTACCTGTCGACGTCCTCAACGCTCCCGCCATGCTCCCCGATATTCCTAACATCGCTGCATCTGGAAACTCCAACACCATCCAACTGTGGCCCCACCGCCACGGTACCGATGCTATGTTCTGCGCGCTGTTGCGCAAACGCAACGAGTCAGAAGCATCATGACACTTTGCACCACACCTGGGGTCTATGACCGCAACCCATGATTAGATTGCCCCAACCGGGATGCGGAGCGTCAAGTTACGGATACCCGCAGCACGTCTGTATTAGGAGATCTCAGAATGACCACAGCATTGATGAAGACCTGTCTGCTCGGCATGGCTGGCGTGATGACCGTCGGTCTTGTCGCGTGTGGGAGCAATTCATCATCCACCAATACGCCCGCTGGCACCACCGTCACACGTTCCTCGACGTCAGTCACAGCGTCCCCGACGCCCACCAAGCACAAGCAGACTAAGGCACCAAAGCACCTCAGCCAGGATGACTTCACCAAGGCCATCTCGAGTAAGAAGATCAACAACCAAACGTTCACCATCTTGGACAATTCTCAGATCGCCGCCCAGATGAACCAAGTCACCAAAGTCATCGGTCAGGCCAAAATTTCCCCCGTGGAATGCGGAAAGATCCTCAAACAGAGTATCGCCAGCGTCACTGGCGGGGAGATCAACAACATTGTTTCCGCAATTGGTAGTGACCAGTCGGCACCGACCACTGTCACCCTCAATACGGCCATGTCGAGTCGCCAGAAGAAGGCGTTCGAAACCGAGGACAAGCAATTTTCTAAGTGCGGTCATGTGGCCATGGACTTGCAGGGTCATAAGACGACGATGACCATGAAGCTAACCCCAATCAAGGGCTACGAGGGCATCTCTAAAAAGGCATCCCTTTACACAACCGTGAGCTCAAGCGGCAACGGACCTAAGATGTCCTCTTATCAGGCATATGTGTGGCTCAACGATGATCAGATGATCCAAGTAGCTGCGCAAGATGCCCAAACAGCCCAATCCACGCTGAAGTCGGCTCTCAACGCACTAGGTATCGACGCAAAGTGAGACCGGGGGCGTGGTTGCCCTGAATTTTGGGCAGCCACGCCATTGTCCGGATACGGTCGCCGGGGACCTCTTGCGAGCGTCACTCGAGTGCTACATGCCACAGCATGTAGCACAAAAGTTAGCTCGCGTCATCCCGTGAAGTTCTTTGGTCTATATGACGGTGTCTTTTGGCGCATAGACAGGTTCTTCATTCTCACAGTTCAGCCTCATCTGGCATGGTGAAATTGGTCCGAAGTCGCGGACAAATCGTTGCTAAGGAGGAAAAGTTTATGAGAATCAAATTCATCACCGCCCCATTGGTTGCCGGTGCTTTGATGATTCCAGCCGCCCTTTCCACTCCTGCGGCTCAGGCTGCCATTCCGGCTGTTCCCGCCGCATCAAGTAACACCGGTGACGCACGCAAGCTGCTCGACGATGTCAATGGTCGTATCACGTCGCTCACCAGCGATCTCAAGGTCGCCAAGGCTTCCATGTCTCCGAAGGAGGTCATCGACACCGTTTCCGACCTCCTGAAGCAGGCCATGGCGCTTAAGGCTCAGCTCGAGAAAATCGTCAAGGGCGTCATCGCCTTCGCTAAGACCGTCCCGGCTCGCGTTGAGTTGTTCCTGGCCATGTGCGACACCACGCACACTGCCACCCTCACCCTTCAGGACAAAGTGCAGAACGCGCATTCTGCCGTCCTCCTGGAAATCGCTCACGCTATCAACGTGCTGATCACCATTGATTCCACTCCTGCCCAGCTGACCGACGAGGTGGCGGCTCTCAAGAAAGCCCTCGCCACAGCTCAGGCCATGCCCGATCTCAAGCCGACCGACGTTGCCACCAAGTTCGTCCGCGCCAAGCTGGGCCGCCTGATAGTACAGGTCCGTTTCGATCGCAACACCTGCGTCGTCGACTACAAGGACAAGGTCACCGTTCGTCTGCTCAACCGTGCTATCAGCAGGGCTGGACAGGTCCGTGGCAACGCATGGGTTCGGGTCGCCGATGTCGACCAAGCCATCAAGGAGCTCAAGATCGCCTACCAAGATGCCCTCAAGGCCCCCAATAAGGAAGGCGCTCCGGCTTCTCCGTCCTTCTGCATGCCAGCTGCCAGCGCTCCCGTGGCTGTTGCCTGATACCCAATCCAAGACGATCCTCGGGACCGCTGTCGTGGTCCCGAGGATCGTGTGTATGAGACTGCCCGCCTAGCACAGTCTTATTAACGCCCTTGCCATAAACGAAGTGTGGCCGTGAGTCATAGGCGTAACGATGCACTATGCAGAAGTCAAATCGCGTTTAACCTCTTGATAAATTCGCCCGATCTAGTCAAGGTCGGACGGGTTTACCTGTCAGGCAATCATCTGTGGTCCTTCAATCGAGCCGGTGTCGATAGTCAACGATTGACGTGTCTCCCTCGTTATCAACCGGAATACAGCATCACGACAAAGACCATCCGGGACGGTGGGACGACCTCTTGGCATGGTGAGCCCCCTTTACGCCTATCCAAACCTCTAGGCTGGCACCATGACAGTTCGCATTACGCCGTCAATCCTTAACGCCAATCTGGCCAACCTCGCTGGTGAGGTGGGGCGTATCCCGTCAGCTGACGGTCTGCACATCGACGTCATGGATGGTCATTTCGTACCGAACCTGGTGATGGGAGCACCCTTCGTGGAATCTTTGCGTCCGGCCAGCGATCTCATGTTTGACGTTCACCTCATGATTGAAGATCCCGACAGGTGGGCACCTCAGTACGTCGAGGCCGGAGCCCAATCGGTCACCTTCCACCTGGAGGCCACTACCGCACCCATCAAACTCGCCCGTGAGCTTCGGTCGATGGGGGCACGCGCTTCGGTAGCTCTGCGCCCGGCAACCCCAATCGAACAACTCGCCGATATCCTGACCGAGTTTGACCAAATCCTCCTCATGACAGTCGAACCTGGCTTTGGTGGCCAAGAATTCCTTGACCCAGTGCTTTCCAAGATCCGCAAGGCTCGCAAGCTCATCGACGCTGCGGGTGCGGATATCTGGTTGCAAATCGACGGTGGCGTCTCAGCTGAAACCATCGAACGCGCCGCCGAAGCAGGAGCCGACACCTTTGTAGCAGGCTCCGCGGTCTACCGTTCCGACGATCCCAATCAGGTCGTCACCTCATTGCGCAACCAGGCTTCAGCTGCCCAGGCGTGTGCCCATTGACAGCCGGACACTTTTTAGTGCCCGCGGTGGCGTAAGTAGGACTGGAACTCGACCGCGAGGACATCTCCCGTCAGCCCCTCCGAGAGAGCAGCATCCTGCTCGGTTTCCAATGCTGCAATGTATTCGGCCAGCTCAGGGTGGTCGACTACGGCTTCGTCAATTGCGGCAACCCAATCTCGCTTATCCTCTTCAATCCCAGCCTGTGGGACCGCAATCCCAGTAAGTTCCTCGATCCGCACCAAAAGGGCCTGCGTGGCGGGAGGACAGGGCGACTCGCAGGCATATTGCGGCACCCCCACCCATAGGCCGATAGCATTCATTTCGTGGCGACGCGCCTCTGTAACGAGGACAAAGGGGATGCCAGTGGGCCCGTCGTATTCGAGTTTTTCCGCCCCCAATTCGTTGATGAGGTTGGGGTCGGTGGCAGAGACCATGACTGGGAGCTGTCGCGTGTGGGCGACGTCGGTTGCCATTGCGCCAAGGACAATGAGGCCAGCCGGCTTGAGCTTGCGTAGCCATCGCAGCAGCCGGAAACAGTACGTACGCCAGCGCAGACTCGGCTCAGGTCCATCGACGACAACGATGGGATGGCCCTGCCATCTTCCGACCCTAATGGCAGTACTCGGCCAATTGACGATCTCGAGGTCGTTCATAACAGTGATGGCGGGACGGGTTTGGCGGAAGTCGTGAAACACCTCGCCGTCAATCGTGCGCCACACCTTCGCCTCGGAATACTCAGCGATGAGAGTCGCCGCCTGGGTAGCGGCCGAGCCGGCGTCGTTCCAGCCGCTAAAGGCCACAACGACCCATGGCCGGTCCATGTGTCGAAATCGCATGCCCCTAAGGCTAGCCCGCGCCTTAGGCTGAGGCCCATGACCCTTCGCACCGCTCTGTCCCAGAACGTTCTCATCATCGATGGCGCAATGGGCACGATGCTGCAGAGCAGCGATGTGACGATGGATGCCTTCCAGGGGCTCGAAGGCTGTAATGAAATCCTCAACGTCACCCGCCCCGACGTCATCTCCGGAATCCACGACGCCTACCTGGACGCCGGGGCCGACATCATCGAGACCAACACCTTCGGCGCTAACCTGCCCGCACTGACCGACTACGGGATTGCTTCTCGAGCCAGCGAACTCGCATCAGCTGCTACGAAACTAGCCCGGGAAGCCGCTGATAAGCGCACCGACAAGCCGCGTTACGTCGTCGGGTCGATCGGCCCGGGCACTAAGTTGCCTACCCTGCGCCAGATCGGTTTCGCCGCAATCCGTGACGTCTACCAGCAAGTCATTGAGGCCATGATCGACGCCGGTATCGACGGCGTCCAGATCGAAACCTGCCAGGATCTGCTGCAGGCTCGCGCTGCGATCATCGGCGCCCATCGTGCTGCCGCTGCGCACAAAGTCGATCTGCCCGTCCTCGTTGATTTCACGGTGGAGACGACCGGAACCATGCTCATGGGGTCAGAAACCGGTGCCGCTTTGACAGTGTTGGAATCCCTTGGCGTCGACGCCATCGGTCTCAACTGTGCCACCGGCCCTGCCGAAATGGCCGAGCATCTGCGCACCTTGTCTCGTGGTGCTCGAGTGCCGATCATGTGCATGCCAAATGCTGGCTTGCCTGAAATAACGGGGGAGGGACGCGTTACCCGCTGGGCCCCGATGACCTGGCCTCAGTTCTTGACGAATACGTCGATCGCTACGGGTTGGCCGTCGTCGGTGGCTGCTGTGGTACCACTCCCGATCATACCCGGGCCATTGCGGAGCGGTTGTCCGGTCGACCGGTTCCTGAGCGAAACATTCACCACGTCGATGCCGTTGCTTCTTTATACAGCGACGTCCCGCTCAGTCAGGATACCGCTTATCTGGCCATCGGCGAACGCACTAATGCCAACGGTTCCAGGGCGTTCCGTGAGGCCATGTTGGCTCAGAAGTGGGACGAGTGCGTCGACATTGCCAAAGCCCAAACCCGCGATGGTGCCCATTTACTTGATTTGTGCGTTGACTACGTCGGGCGCGACGGCGTTTCGGACATGTCAGAGTTGTCGGCCCGTTTAGCTACTGCATGTACCTTGCCAATCATCCTGGATTCCACCGAACCAGGCGTGCTGGCTGCCGGTCTGGAGCACCTTCCCGGTCGCTGCGTCATCAATTCGGTGAACTTCGAGGATGGCGATGGCCCTGGTTCACGCTACCAACGCGTCATGCCAGTGGTCGTGGAGAACGGTGCCGGAGTTGTCGCCTTAACCATTGATGAGGAGGGTCAGGCTCGAACTGCCGAGTGGAAGGTGAGAGTGGCGTCTCGTCTCATTGACGATCTTGTCGGCGCTTGGGGTATGGACATCGGGGACATCCTCGTCGACTGCCTGACCTTCCCTATCGCGACTGGTCAGCAGGAAACTCGACGCGACGGTTTAGAGACTATTAATGCCATCGCTGCGATCAAGAAGCGTTATCCGGGCGTGCGCACCACCCTCGGCGTCTCAAACATTTAATCCGGCCGCACGGATCGTCCTCAACTCGGTTTTCCTTCACGAAGCCGTCAAAGCTGGCCTGGATTCGGCCATCGTCCACACCGCGAAGATCCTGCCGATCGACCGTATCCCTGATGAGCAGCGCGAGGTTGCGCTTGACCTTGTCTACGATCGCCGTCGCGCCGATTACGATCCTCTGGCCCGCTTCCTGGAACTCTTTGAGGGCGTGACGGCCGCATCCATGCGCGCTGAGCGAGAAGCTGAGCTGTCCGCCATGCCGCTGTTCGACCGGCTCAAACAGCGCATTATTGACGGCAACGCTAAGGGTCTGGAGGCCGATCTCGATGAGGCCATGGTGTCCAAACCCGCCCTCGACATCGCCAACGAGGACCTGCTAGCTGGTATGCAGGTGGTTGGAGACCTCTTCGGCTCGGGCAAGATGCAGCTGCCCTTCGTGCTGCAATCAGCTGAAGTCATGAAGGCTGCCGTTACCCACTTGGAACCTCACATGGATAAGTCCGAGGCCTCTGGCAAAGGCACATTGGTGCTGGCGACAGTGAAGGGCGACGTTCACGATATTGGGAAGAACCTTGTCGACATCATCGTGTCCAACAACGGCTACCACGTCGTCAATCTGGGCATTAAGCAGCCAGTAGCGGCGATCATTGAGGCAGCCGAGACCAATGAAGCCGACGTCATCGGCATGTCCGGCTTGCTGGTGAAGTCGACGATGGTCATGAAGGACAACCTGCTGGAGCTCAACCACGCCGGACTAGCTTCGAGATACCCAGTCATGCTCGGTGGTGCGGCCCTGACGAGGACCTTCGTAGAAGAGGACCTCAACGATCTGTTTGAGGGCGAGGTGCGTTATGCCAAGGACGCTTTCGAAGGGCTGCGTCTTATGGATGCGGTCATGGCCGTCAAGAAGGGGGTTCCTGGAGCCGAACTTCCGAAGCCTCGACGCCGTCGTCTCAAGGTAATCCAGCCCACCGCTGACAGCAAGGAAACGATCACTGACGAGGACGCCCCTCGCTCTGACGTCGCACGCCCGGTTCCCCGATCGGTAGAGATCCCGACCCCGCCATTCTGGGGTTCTCGGGTCTCAACCGGCATCTCGCTAGCCGACGTGCTGGTCTGGCTTGATGAGAGAGCGACGTTTATGGACCGCTGGGGCCTCAAGGGATCACGCATCGATGGGTCCTGGGACCGCATGGTCAACGAGGTAGCTCGGCCACGGTTGCGCCTGCTGCTTGACCGCATCCGTCAGGAAAACCTCGCCCAGTTTGGCGTCGTCGATGGCTACTGGCCATGCTTCTCTCAGGGCCACGACCTCATCGTCCTGGACCCCGAGGACACCTCCCTGGAACTCACGCGGTTCACGTTCCCGCGCCAAAGCAACGGGCGGAAGCTCTGCCTGGCTGACTTCTTCCGTGACGCCGATGAGGCTGGCACGTACGGTCCCGACGTCATCGGTTTCCAGTTAGTGACGATGGGCAAGGCATTGTCGGCTGCTACCCAGCGCCTCTTTGAGGCCGATTCTTACCGCGAATACCTTGAGCTACATGGTTTGTCGGTTCAGTTGACCGAAGCCTTGGCAGAGATGTGGCACGCCCGGGTACGTCATGAGTTGGGCATTGACGGCACCGACTCCTCGGTGGCTGACGCCATCAATCACCAGACGTACCGTGGCTGCCGGTACAGTTTCGGTTACGCCGCCTGTCCGAACCTCGAAGATCGCGCCAAGGTGGTGAAACTACTCAACCCGACGAGGATCGGCGTGGAGCTGTCGGAGGAGTTCCAACTCCATCCTGAGCAGTCCACTGACGCCTTCGTCGTCCATCACCCGGAGGCTAATTATTTCAATGCCAAGTGAGACGCACCCCACGACCGCCAGTCACTTCGCCGCCGTCTTGTGGGATTTCGACGGTACCCTCGTCGATACTGAGCTCCGGTGGGCCGAGGCTGAAATGGCGATCCTCGCCTCGCATGGAGTCAAGTGGGAACCTGAACGTGCCAAAGAGTTCACCGGAGGCCCACTGATTGACATCTGCAAGGCGATGACTGCCGACATGGGTGGATCACTGACCGTCGATGAGGTCCGGCATGAGCTCATCACCATGGTCTCGCGGTTCAATCGAGAACGTGAGGTGCCCTGGCGTCCCGGCGTCTTGGACCTTCTCACCGAGATGCGCGAAGCTGGTATTCCGATGGCGATCGTCACCGGGTCTGCCCATGCTGTTGTCGAGCCGGTATTGGCGGCCATGACCGAAAGGATCGGTAATCCTTTCGGCACTGTTGTGACCTTTGACGATGTCACCCCGGAGACAGCTAAGCCTGCCCCTGACCCTTATCTCCTTGCCGCTGAGCGTCTTGGCGTCAGTATCACCGACTGTCTGGCTATCGAGGATTCCCCACAGGGGGCAACCTCGGCGACCGTGGCCGGCGCCGCGGTGCTGACCGTCACCGGACTGGCCGAAGTTGGCCCAGGTCCACGGCGAGTTCATCGTTCAGACCTGTCAGGCGTGTCGTTGGCTGATGTGGTCAGCCTCTGGCATCTCGCTGACGAACCAGCCACTCCGGTAGCCAACGGAGGTGGGGGAGTGCTACGGGCTGGTGAACGGATCACTCTCACCGACCCTAAGGGCCGTAAGCACTCGATCATTCTACAGCCTGGCGGCGTCTTCCACACCACGAAAGGTGCGGTACGCCATGATGACCTCATCGGAGGACCTCAGGGAGTCGTCGTCACCTCTGTTGGTGGTTTGGACTTTTTAGCCATGCGGCCGATCCTGAGCGAATTTACGGTGTCAATGCCGCGCGAGGCCGCCATAATTTACCCTAAGGAAGCAGCCCAGATCACCATGTGGGCCGACATTTTTCCCGGTGCCCGAGTACTAGAAGCCGGTGTGGGATCCGGAGGACTATCGATCCCTCTGCTACGCGCCATCGGCCCGAACGGACGCCTCCATTCGTATGAAAGACGTCAGGAGTTCGCTGATGTCGCTCGCAAAAATGTCGAGTCTTTTTACGGAGAGATTCCGTCCACCTGGGATCTCAAAGTGTCGGACTTAGCCACCGGTATTAGCTCGGAGCCAATTGACCGAGCCATTCTTGACATGCTCGCGCCATGGGAATGCGTCGAGACGGTGGGCAAGGTCTTGGTTCCTGGCGGCGTGCTGTGCTGTTACGTCGCTACAACGACTCAGATGGGTCGCGTCATGGATACTCTTCGTGCTGCTGGCGGATGGACTGAGCCATCGGCTACCGAGACGACGACGCGTGACTGGCATGCTGAAGGGTTGGCGATTCGTCCAGCGCACGGAACGACGGGCCATACCGGATTCCTCGTCATTTCACGGCGGCTTGCCCCAGGGGTAACGGCACCCATGCGCAAGCGTCGCCCAGCTCCGGGAGCCTACGGCCCTGACTATCACGGACCGCGTCCGCACAACATCACTGAACACGATCAGTGGCGGCTGCCCAAAGAAGAAAAGTAACGAAACGATCCGTACTTCGTCATGCAAAGGAGGGGCGGCAGACAATCCCGTCGACCCTCCGGTCAGGTGTGTCTCTTGCGTCGTGTCGATCGGATCGCTGTCACCACGGCTCGCCAGCCGATGAGGGTGAGAGCTAAGAAACTTGCCGCAACGATGACAAAAGCCACCGCGATGCCTTGGCCTGTGAAGTACCGCACCGCCATTCCGACGATGAGGGTGGTCCCCCACAACACCACACCAGCCAGCCACCGCAAGGCCGCAATGCGCGCGGTCACGACGATGACCCAACCGACGGCAAGACCCAGCACAAAGGGCGTTCCGGTTCGAAGCAGACCCCCCGGTGACAACGCCTCACCATGGCAGGCCCGTCCGATCGTTGCGAAGAGAATCACGCAAACAACGTCAGCGACCAGCGCTCGGCGCACTAACGAAGACGCCAACTCGTCATTCATCGCGGCCTCACCGAGAACGCAAAGTCGGCGGTAGACGTCGAGGTGATCATCGGCGGGTGCAGGTCACGCATACGGAACAGCTTGTGACGGTGGACAAGACCCAAAGTGATAATCATCGAGATGACGAGAATGCCACCCTCAACAGCAAATCCAAGAGCTAACGTCGACATCGGTCCACCCGAGATGAGTACCCGGAAAGCATCAACCGAATACTTCATCGGCATAATAATGGACAGTTTCTGGTAGACGGATGGCAGCATCGTCACGGGGAAGGTTCCGCCACAAGTAGGCAACTGGAGTACCAGAAGAATGAGGAAGATGGCGGTTTGGGGTGATCCAAAAATTAGCCTCATCCAGAAAGCCAACATCATCCACGACAAAGATGTCAGTGTCACGAACCCGATGAAGTACCAAGGATGGACGGGGTCTAGCCCCAACGTGAGCCACACGCCGAAAGCCATGATGTATGCACCTACCAAAGCGATGACGGCTAGTGGACCAAAGCCCACCAGGGCGATCGACAGGCTGTTGGCCCTACCCGTCATCGCGCGTCCGGAGAATGTACGCACAACAAGGAACGTCGAGATGCAGGCAATCCACATGGCGATCGAGAAGAACATCGGTGCCAGTCCACGGCCGTAATACTTCGCGGAGTGGAGGACGGTCTGCTCGATATCGACGGGGGAGCTCATGACATTGGCTAGGTTGGAACGTTTATCGTCGGATAGGCTGGGGATCTGTTTGGCACCGGAGTCGAGACCTTGGTGAAGCTGTGTAGCGCCTTTAGACAGCATGTCCGAACCGGCTTTGAGTCGTCCCAGTCCATTGCTGAGCTGCATGACGCCGGACACGATCTCAGGAGCCTTCGCGGTGAAGGTTCTACCAGCGTTAGTGGCGTCGTTGACGGCCTTATTGAGGTCTTTAGCGGCCGAATCAGCGGTGTCCATGGCACCGTTAATCGCCTCCAAACCGTTATTGACTTGTTGAGCATCCTTGGTGAGTCGCCCCAGTGCCGCAGTCGCGTTATTCGCTAGGGTATCCGCATTCTGCTGGTTGAGGCTCAGATTAAGACCGGCCGACACATTCGCCACTGCCGCGATGTTGGACGACACGGTCGTGGTAGAACTCGCAGCTCCGTTAATCTGCTTTACCAAGGCGACATAATCCGGGTCGTCAGCAAGCTCAGGGTGCTTCGCAACGAGAGCAGATACTTTAGTAGCGGCCCCGGTGACATTGTGCTGAATCTTAACAACAGAATCGCCATTGGGGTTCCGTAACGTAGCAGTCGCTGCCACGAGGTTTCCGGCCTGTTTTTGTAAGGCAGGAAGGTTTTTTGTCACGTTATTAATAAGCGGGACCATGGCTGAATTAACGGCTTGAGAATCAGACATGACGTTTTGTGCTGCGCCGCTAATTGCTTGGGCACCGACACGCGTTTGAGTGACGGCACTCGATGTTTTCGCGGCAGCTGAGTCGGAATTCGCCAAGGCAGAATTTACCTGGTTGACGGTCGAGCTGGAGTCACCCGCGGCCTTCGTTGCGCCCAACACCTTGTCATTCATCTCGGTAATACCGGCGTCGAGGGTCTTCAACCCATTATCGACCTGTGCAGACCCATCCGAAGCTTTTGTAAGCGATTGCTTAATGACACCCAAGTTAACGAAGAGCGCATTGAAATACGTTTCAGAGACACTCTGATCCAGGGCCTGCTCCAAGGCAGTCTGCACCTGAGAGGTCAACAAGCCGATAATAAACCCGTTGGCGTCATCACGGTGGAGTTTGAGGGTCGCCCGCGCGGGCCTGAAATCGCCCGCGGACACAATGTTTGTCGAAAAATCCTCAGGTACATCAATAACCATGAAATACTCCGCGTCGCGAAGCCCCTGATAAGCCCTGTCTTCGTCGGTTCCCAGGAACTGCCAGTCGAACCGCGGGTTTTTCTTCAAAGTGTCTTGGAATTCTTGTCCGCCATTAACTGTACGTCCGCTAAACATGGCTGGCCTGTCATGGCTAACAACGGCGATCTTTATCTTGTCGGTATTGGAATACAAATCCCAGTTGGCGTGAAGGTAAATTCCGCCGTAGAGCAACGGAATTACAAGAATAAAGATTAAGCCGAGTTTAGAGCGTCCCTTGAAACGCCGGAACTCGAACTGTACGAGCCTTATGAATCGAGTCAGCATGCGTTATCTCCATGGGGAGTCGTCGGGACGGTCACTTTCCGTTGGTGGGTTACTGTCAGATTAGTCATCAGAAGCCTCATAGTCCTTTTGGGGCCTCAGGTTTCGTATTCATCGCCCTCGAAGGGAACCTGAGTCACCTCGGGAGCTTCAGGATCTCGCGAGTTACCGTCGGGATCCTCGTTGGTGTGGAGATCCCTGACAGCATGGACACGGTTGTGGGCCGGCAACTCCACATCCAGGGATCCGGGTAGGGCCATGTCATCATCGACAGTAGCCGCGATAATCGTCGAATCGTCGAGTTCAGTGAGTTTCGAAAACATCTCGAACAGCAACCTCTGTTGGTTATGCGGCACCATGACATCGGCGTCGTCAATGACGACCACCTTGGTCTCTCTCAGCATGGCCAGAGCTACAGATGCTACGGCACGTTCAATGGCTTCGAGCTGCTCGAACTCGCAAGAGTGATCGATGCGAAATCCGACAATCTCTTCAATCTGGCGTACCCTGCTTTCGGCCTTCCTGAGGCTGACGGCGTCAAGGTGGCAACGCTCAGCGACCGATTCATTAAGGGTCAGACGATCCTCAGGTACGACATAGTCAGCAATTCGAGCCACAGAGGTCCGTTGGATAGCTCGGTAGGGCTCTGCCATGGCATCGATTCCGTCGATGACGAGGGTTCCCCTCGTTCGACGAAATCGCCCACACAGTGCCAGCAAAAGCGCTGATTTGCCGGCACCAGCAGGGCCGTGGATGACAGCCAATTGTCGCGGCGCCAGGTCCATATCGAGAGGGCCAAAGATCATCCCCTTGCGTCCTTGAGCATTCAGGTCGCGGGCGTGGAGCACCACTCCCGAGGCGTCCTCGACGGCCTTGGTGTTGACCGGAGGACGTTTCGAGAATCGGATCACTGAAGAAACCCCCTGATTGCACGTTCGATGACATCGGTAATGACCTGCCGGTCAATAACTGAACTTGCCACAGAAAACTCCAAGGCGAGCACATTGACCAAGCTGAGGACAACCACCGCAAGACTGCGTGGGTTGGCAGTCTCAGTAGACTCGACGTGGTCAAGTACACCGTACTGGGTCGTCAATTCGACCAGCTGGGCGATCCTCTGCGCTTGGAGTTTGGAATAAGCCGCAGCGATCTCCTCATCGCGACGGGCAAGGGCCCGGAACTCGGCGAGAATCACCTGCCACGGGGCGTCCTCCAGGAGGATCTCTGTGAGCTTCTCGCTAATACTGCGCATGACGTCATCAGGACGCCCATAACTGGAAAGGACGGGGAAGAGGGCATCGACAACATCCCGCTCTCCGCTGGCAAGGCGCGCAGCGCAGACTTGACGAAAGAGATCGGGCTTGGATCCGAAGTTGGAGTACACCGCCCCCTTAGTGAACCCAGCGTCCGAAGCAATGCGTCGCAGACTGGCACCGGCATAGCCGTCCCGTTCAAAGTTTTGGACGGCTGCGGCAAGTATTCGGTTCCTCACCTCATCGCGATGAGGTCGTTCTACTGCAGCAGGCATTACAAGTTGTCGTCTTTCGAAGAGTCCAGAATTGATCGTCAGCGGTACCACCGGTATCGGATACCGATGGTATCCGCCTCACAGGTTTAGCCCAAATCGGTCAGCTAGGCTGGGAAGCCCCAGTGTCATCGTGGCGAGGAGGGTCATGCCGTTGTCGTTGTCTAATCTCGATAAGAACTACCTCATGTCGGGTACGACCACCGATTCCTTCGCCGTGCTTCTACGGCGAGTCGCTCCTGAGCTGTTGCCCCCAACAACAGTCGACACCAGTGTTCCCGAGCTGCTGAGGCACGGCAGAACTATACTCGCGATTCGCTACAGCGGGGGCGTTGTCGTGGCTGCTGATCTGGGTTCTGCATTGGCAAAGCGTCTCGGTCAGACCGACATCGACCGCATCCTCGGCACCGACGACCGATGTGTTATTGGCGTCGCCGGGGCAGCTGGCCTGGCGGGGGAAATGATTCGCCTGTTTCAAGCTGAAGTTGACCATCTTGAAAAGATTCAAGGACAGCGGATCAGCATGGATGGCCGCGCGGTCAGGCTGTCGAGCTTGGTGCGCTCTAATGGAACGATGATGGCGCAGGGACTCGCCGTTACTCCACTGCTGGCAGGCTGGGATGATCTAGCCCATCGTGGCCGGATCTTTTCCTACGACGGCACTGGCGGGCGAACCGAGGAACACTCCCATGCCTGTGTGGGGTCCGGAGCTCTGTTTGCAAGCGGCGTCCTTAACGAGGGCTTTCGAGCAGGGATGGATCGCGACGAATCTGTCACGCTGGCTATCCGAGCCCTTGGCACGGCCATCAGCGATGACACCACATCGTCTGTGTCGGGACCGGATCTGTCGCGCGGCCTGTACCCGGCAGTGACGTACGCAGATTCCCATGGTGTGACCCGGTTTCCGACTGAGGAGGTGGCGGTACTCGCGAAACAGGTCGTCGACCAGATCGCTGCCGAGTCCGATCGTGAGGAGGCCCGATCATGACGCTTCCGGCTTATGCTCCACCGAGTGAGTGGATAGCTGATCGTTCCAAGTTTGTCTCAGATTCCATTCGCGATGGGGGCGACGGCGTCGTCGTCGCGAGATGCGCTGAAGGGATCGCGCTGGTAGCGCGTCAGTGCAGCGCCGATCTTTCCAAGGGCATGCGGTCGGTCTCTGAAATCCACGATCGGTTGGCCTTCGCAGCCGTCGGACTGTTCCACGAAGCGGAGGAACTCCGAGTGGCGGGTATCCGCTTTGCTGACCTGCGCGCATACGCCTACGACCGCCTCGATGTCACCGGGCGCAGCCTAGCCAGCATGTATGCACAGATTATTGGCAAGGTGTTTACTCGCCCCGACGTTAAGCCCTATCAAGTCCAGGTCACAGTCGCCGAGCTTGGCTTGGTCCCTTCGGAGGATCGCTTATACACCATCGACTTCGACGGTTCCGTGCGTGCCGGCACGGGTCCTGTCCTCATGGGTACAACCAGTAATCGCTCCGCCGAGCTGCCCCATCTCGAATTGCCCAATGGCGCGACGATATCCGACGTCGTACGTGCTGCGGAAAACGTCCTTGACGTCGAGCCCCCAAGCCTTGAGGTAGGTCTGCTTGATCGCCACGCCTCGACCCGCCGCCACTTCCGACGTCTAGACGCCGCGACCGCGTTGGAGGTCGACAGTGGGGAATCTTGAATCCGTCGAGCCGACCTTGAACGGTCCCATCCTTATCGTCGGTACTGGGCTCATTGGGGCATCCATTGGTAAGGCCCTGGTGACGGCAGGAGCTGACGTGCATCTGTGGGACATCGATCGTGGCAATACGCTCGTTGCTGCCGGGCGCGGAGCTGGCAAACTCGATGACCTTGCTGACGAGGCCTACCGGATGATCGTGGTCGCGACCCCGCCAGCCGTCGTCGCGCCGACGATCGTTGAGCGGTTGACGCGACACCCCCAAGCGGTGATCACCGACACCGCCTCAGTGAAGGGGGCGGTGTTGTCACAGGTGACCGCGGTGGCTGCCGGGCATGGAGTCGACATATCTCGCTATGTGGGTTCCCACCCCATGGCCGGAACTCAGTACACCGGCCCGCTGACAGCCTCCGACGAACTCTTCGTCAACCGCACCTGGGTGATCGCCCCTCGCACCGATAACCGTCGCGAGGACGTCGCACAGGTCGTCGCTCTGGCCCGAGCCTGCGGCGCGCGGGCGGTGAGTATGGACGCCAACGAGCACGACCGGGCAGTCGCGGAGGTGTCTCACCTGCCCCACCTGATGAGCATCCTTACTGCGGCAAATCTGCGCCACGCTCGTTCTGAGCACTTGAGCCTCGCAGGGTCGGGCATCCGCGACGTCACCCGGATTGCCCGTTCCCAGACGACAATGTGGCGTCAGATCCTCACCTCCAACCGCGCTGAAGTCCGCAGCCAGTTAGAAGCAATTCGGGACGACCTCGACGACTTGTTATCGCGTCTTGATGATTCGGAACGCTTAGAAGAGTTCCTCAGCGTTGGTCAAGCGGGCGCCCGTAAGCTGGCAGGTAAGCATGGACATCAGATGGTAGAGACGTCCGCCGTCGTCGTCGAGATACCCGACGCCCCGGGCGCCTTAGCGCGACTGTTTGCTGACGTCGAGGATGCTGGGGTCAATGTTGAAGACTTGTCGGTGGAACATGATCCAGCTCGTGAAGTTGGTTATTTGTCGATTGATGTTGCCCCGGACCGTGCTCAAACGCTGACCGTGTCAATGCGCGATCACGGCTGGTCAGTGCGGTCCTGATAGATGTCGGTGAGTACCGATAGCCTCACCCCGTCAGATCGTCACCGTAAGGCAGGCAGAACGTGTCAACCCCACCTCTCGTCATCGCCATCGACGGGCCCAGCGGGTCCGGCAAATCGTCGACCTCTCGTGGAGTCGCTCAGCGGCTTGGGTTAGCCCACCTCGACACCGGATCAATGTACCGCGCGGTGGCTTGCCACCTCGCTCATCTGGGCGTCGATCCGGCAGCGAATCCCCATGATGCCATCGAGGTAGCTCGAACTTGCCACTTAGAGCTTGATACCTCAGCTAACCATGATCGCGTCGTGATCGATGGGGAGGATGTCACCAAGGAGATCCGTGATCCGCAAACCAGTGCCACGGTGTCTGCGGTAGCGACGATTCAGCCGATTCGTGACGCCCTGACCGCTCGCATGCGTCAGGTTGCGGCCGCCCGCGGTCGCATCGTGATGGAAGGGCGCGACATCACGACTGTGGTGTGCCCCGACGCGCAGGTCAGAGTGCTTCTGGTGGCTGACCCTGCCGTTCGCATCGCAAGGCGTCGGACCGAACTGGGGGAGAAGATCGACATGGCCCAGGTCATTGATTCGATCGTGCGTCGTGACCGGGACGACGCGACAGTATCAACCTTCGAGGAGCCAGCTGAGGGAGTCACTGTGGTCGACTCCACCCACCTCAATTTGAATCAGGTCATTAACACTGTCATTGATCTGGTACCAGTTTCGTTGCGCTGAGCAGTATTTTTACTGCCGCCACACCGTGTACCGTGGTTTAGTACCCTAATAGGAGCGTTCCTTCATGTCCGACTCGCCCGAGTTCCTCCACGGCCCCAGCGACGGCATCGAGGAAGCTCTTCTAAAGCCCGTTGTTGCCGTTGTTGGTCGGCCCAATGTTGGCAAATCAACTCTCGTCAATCGCATCCTTGGCCGCAGAGCAGCCGTCGTTCAGGATGTCCCGGGCGTGACCCGCGACCGGGTGTCTTATGACGCTGAGTGGTCTGGTCGTCAATTCGTCCTCGTCGATACCGGCGGTTGGGCCTCCGATGCCTCTGGCATGGCAGCCATGATCGCCGAGCAGGCTGAATTAGCTATTTCAACTGCCGATGCCGTCCTGTTCGTCGTTGACGCGAACGTGGGCACCACCGACGAAGACGAGGCCGTCGTCCAGGTACTGAGGCAATCTCACAAACCCATCGTGGTAGCTGCCAACAAGGTCGACGACGCACGCGGTGAGCTTGAAGCAGCAACGATGTGGAACCTTGGGTTGGGGGAGCCCCACCCTGTTTCGGCCATCCACGGACGCGGTTCCGGTGACCTCCTTGACGCGCTCATTGCGGTACTGCCGAAAGATCGCACTAGCCATGAGTCATCGGACGGACCGCGTCGGGTCGCGATTGTAGGCAAGCCGAATGTCGGCAAGTCCTCCCTTCTGAACCGGATAGCGCGCCAGAACCGCGTAGTCGTCTCGGATATTTCTGGGACGACGGTTGATCCTGTGGATGAGTTAGTCACTGTCGGCGGCACCGTCTATCAGTTCATTGACACTGCCGGTTTACGTAAAAGGGTGAAGGAAGCGTCCGGGCACGAATATTACGCCTCACTGCGCACTCAAGCCGCCATCGAGCGTGCCGAGGTGTGCGTGGTAGTCGTTGACGCGTCGGAGTCGATCAGCGACCAAGACCTTCGAATCCTCACCATGGTTGAGAATGCGGGCCGGGCGATGGTCATCGCCTACAACAAGTGGGACCTGACTGACGAGGAACGACGCCGCTATTTGGAGCGCGAGATCGAGCGCGACGTTCAGACCTACTCCTGGGCACCACGAGTCAACATTTCGGCGCTCAACGGGCGAAACGTCGACAAGCTCGAGAGGGCTATCGAGACGGCTGCGGAAGGCTGGGAGACACGCGTTTCGACCGGCAAACTCAACGCATTCCTTGGTCGTCTCGCTGCGGCCCACCCACACCCGGTGCGGGGAGGAAAACAACCGAGGATCCTCTTCGGGACCCAAGCTCACAACTGCCCGCCGACCTTCGCCCTGTTCACATCAGGACTATTCGACCAAGGGTATGTACGGTTCATCATCAGGCGGCTGCGTGAGGACTTCGGGTTTGCCGGTTCACCCGTTCATGTGGAGATCCGGCCTCGGGCGAAGCGACAGCGGAAGTGACCAGTTTTGTCGAAGGAACAGAAGTACGCTAGTGTGTTTCCCCGGGTCATCGAGTGATCCAAAACGGGCTGTGGCGCAGCTTGGTAGCGCACTTGACTGGGGGTCAAGGGGTCGCAGGTTCAAATCCTGTCAGCCCGACGTTGTGAAGTCCGCGAGCGGCATTGGTATTCCTGAGGTCCCGTGTCGTGGCCTGCTTTTCCAGGATCCGACATTGCTGCCGTGGCTCCACACCGAACGCAGTGTCAGCCGATGGGTACAAGGTCACCAAGATGACCTGGAATAGACCCACCGAATCAACGAGATGATCGGGCTCGACCATTTCCGATACGCCCTACTCCTCGGAGTTGTCTGACGGCGTGGCTCAGCGCGCCTCGCTTGTGCGACCGCTCGGCTCCAACACCGAGATCTTGATCCTCGACGAACCCCTGAGCAAACCGACCCACTCACCCGTTCAACCCTGCAAGGGGAATTGGAGCGGCTGTGGAGAACGCCTTACTGCTATCGAATCGCGTCGTGGTCGTCTCACCACGTCCAGCGTATGCCGTCGCAGACTTCCCAATGAAGCTCGACTGGACTCGTACTCAAGGTGATCTCCAGCTTCGCGAGCTGCATCACAAGATCCTCGGGGCCCTTGCTCTGAGGACTACAAGATCCGCACCTTGAGTGGGACCAGGCTTTCGACTTCCCGGCCCCACTGGCTCTCACCCCTCCGGAAGGCTCCCATCAGCCAATGCATAGGAACTCTGAGTTCCGTGACGCGTGACCGAATCGGCGGCATAACGGTTTCCCGCACGGATCGACGCTGTCACGTCGCCGTGGTCTACCCACTCACCTATGAAGGCGTCACCGGCACCCGTCGTGTCTACGGCCTGAACAGCCGGGGCCTTGATGATTTCGCGTCCATCTGCATGGGCCCACATCGCACCACGCGAGCCCAAGGTCACGATGATATTTGTGATGCCCGCTCCCAATAGCACATCAGTAGCCTTACCGATATCGTCGAGGGTATCTACCGGCATCCCTGTTATGAGTTCCAGCTCGGACTCGTTCGGTATAAAAAACTCAATTCCGCGAATTCGCTCAAGGTCCAGTTCTGGTGCGACTGGAGCTGGATTGAGAAGTATTGGGATTCCCAGTACTTCCCCTAACTCAATCGTGGCGTAAACTGTCTCTAATGGGATCTCCAGTTGCAGCACGATAAGCTTGCATCTGGCAATGTCTTCTCGGGCAGCCTCGACATCAGCCGGACTCAACCGAGCGTTAGCTCCCTTGATGATGAGGATGGAGTTACGCGAGTCTGGATCGACAAAGATCGGCGCCACCCCAGAGCTCGCATCGGTGCGTAGCACATAGGTGGTATCGATGCCGTTCTTGCGAAAGTTTTTCAACGTAGTGTCGGCGAACACATCGTTTCCTACTCGGGTGACCATCACCACCTCTGCACCTAGGCGTGACGCAGCGACTGCCTGATTTGCGCCCTTTCCGCCGCATCCCATTCGGAAATCGGGAGCCTCAACGGTTTCACCCTCTGATGGCATACGATGGATGTAAGAGATAAGGTCCACCATGTTGGACCCAACAATGGCGATGTCCATGTCACTGCACCTCTCGGGCAAAGGCTTCACCTGGAGCGAGAAGCCCGGTGGTTACGGAGAACGTACGGGCCGCACCGGCAGCCAGATGAATGAGGGTTCCGGCGGCTTCGGCAGCCAATCGTCCCTCGGGTCTGCTCGTACCTGGCAGCACGTATGCGGCCACCCTCTGATCAGCATTATGAAGAATCCACCGGGTAGCGACGGGGAATTGGTCGGTACGGAAGCGAGTCACAAAGTTATGGTTGGCATGAGCCTGCATTCTAAACTCGACAGTCTCGCCATATTTCGGTAAGTCGTCTGCGAAGTACACAATCTCGGGGTCGAATGCCTCTGCACCGACCAACGAGTCAGCATCGATGTCCCCAGCGAGAATCTCCTCATTAATCCGGGACCACTGACGTGTTGGCGTCACGTGGCTCGGCACGCTGCGACGCAGTTGGAAGGCTCCGTCGGGTAAGGACTGACTCATCCGGGCCTCGGGAATGAACGCATAGTTCATGTGGCACATATACTGCAATGGCATCGACTGATACTTCGACAGATTGGTGACTTCAAGGCTGATGTCGAACGTAGCCGAGCCGGTTCGCAGGGTCACCGTGGGCCGCGCAAGATAGTGGTGTCCAAAACCCATGCAATACTCATACTCACTGACCAAGGTGACCGCAGGAACTCCGGAGGGTCCGTGTTTTGTGACAAGTTTTGCCGAGCGCATTGGTGCACATGGAAACTCACCGTGTAGCGGATGATCATCTTCTGGGGACGGACATCCCGCAGCCAGCAGACCGGATTGGAAGGCGAAGCACCCATACGTCTCGACGATCTGCCGAGCTTGCACAGGAACCTCGAACATGCTGTCCATTCGTAGAGATTGACCGTCAAACACGGCGTCCCACAAAATCTGACCCATAAAAGGGAGAACCTCGACGTACCCACGGGTGTTGGTGATCCGCAAGGCAACAATCCCGGTAAGGTACCGCCATGCGGTTACGATCCACTCACCAGTCTGGAGAATTTGTCGTTCTCTTTCACCAAACAGTTCAGGGTACAGGGTGATCTCGAGGTCGGTTGAGTTATCAGTGGTTACCACGAGATGCCTCCTTCAGGGCCGCAGGTGCAAGGTCACAGATTTGTTTCTGATCACGACGATCGACCACTAGGAAGAACACGAAGATCGCGGCAAAGCAGAAGGCGTTTACGATGAAGCTGAATCTCATAGAGCCCGTGGTGTCAGACAGGTAGCTCTGCATCACCGGGATGGCAGCACCGCCAATGATCGACATAACGATGACCGCACCGCCGGTCTCGGTGTAGCGCTTGTCTTCGATTAGGTCAAGGTTTCGTGCGAATATTGTCGCCCACCCCGGCCCCAATAGCGCCGAGGCGATCACCGCTGCGTAGACGGTTGTGAAACTTGGCATAACGACGATGTAGGTGATGCACAGCACCCCGAGCAGTGAGTAGGTCATCAGTATCCTGTTCTCGTTCATTCGGGTCATCAGCAGGTTGGCGATCGTTTTTCCAATGAAAAACGAAATGAATGCGGCGATCAGATAGTTCGCAGCTGTGCGCTCGTTCAGCGCCGGATCAAGATTCAGGGCCAATCGGATGGTGAAGGTCCATAATGAAGTTTGCAAGCCGACATAGAGGAACTGGGTAAGAATCCCGACACGAAACAGGCGGTTCTTCGCCAGATATGCAAGAGTTTCACCGATGGGGGCCTTGGCTTCTTCTGCATCGTTGCGCAACGGTTTAGAGTGAGGATACTGGGTAATGGCGATGAGCACCACGAGCACCACCAGCATGACGATGATAACCCTGTAAGGGCTGAGCGTACGTCCTAAAGCCTCCGCGGTGATGGCCTCACGCTCGACCACCGTCCGAGCATGGGCGACGCGCTCGTGTAGCGCAGCGCCATCAGTGAACACAAGGAACTTTCCCATAAGAGCACCACACAGGAATCCCAGCGACGTGAATGTCTGGGAAATATTGAGGCGCAGGGTTGCATGTTTCCGATCGCCAATCATCGACGAGTACGTGTTCGCCGAAGTCTCCAGAAAAGACAGACCAACGGCGATGGAAAATAAGGCCGTCAAAACACAGTATATGTGGCCACGCGCGAAGCTGGAAAGAACAGCAAGCATCCAAGAATATACACGCTCAGGCCAATGAGCAGTCCTGTCTTGTAGCTGGTGCGACGAATTACCCGGCTCGCGGGTATAGCGATGAGGAAGTAGCCACCGTAGAAGGCTGACTGCACAAACGCACTGGCTAGATCCGAGAGGGCGAACACAGCCTTAAATTGGGTGATGAGGATATCGTTCATGCTCGCAGCCATGCCCCACATCGGGAAACAGACCGACAGCAGGATAAATTGGAAGATCGGAGTGCGATTCAGATATCCGTCACGCAACTGCAAGGTGTGGTCCTTGATGAAGCCCCACGACGTATTTGGGATGCCACTATCCACGTCCGTGTCGTTGACGATAGCGGTGCCTTTGGTGGTCACAGTGCCTCCTCATCGGCGAGGACGGAGACTCCGGCGGACGCACTGGTACGGGTGACGCCGGCTCCTAGCATCGTCGCCACGTCCTCGGGAGTACGAATACCGTCGGATGTCTTGACCCCCCGGCCGATCACCCACGGTGCGACGCATGAGTGAGACGGCGTGGGCAGTGGCGCCGTGTTCGGAGGTTCCCGTGGAGGTCTTAACGAAATAGGCACCGTATCGCTCTACGGCCTGGCAAGCTCGGACATTTTTCTTGTCGGTGAGTTCGCTGTTCTCGAAGAGAACCTTAACTATGGTCTTGCCTGCGGCGTCAACGACAGTAGGTTTGTCGGACTCAACAGGGCCCCCGTCACTATCTTTGACGGCGCCCACGTTGATGACTATGTCGACCTCGTTTGTGCCATCACTAATGGCAGTCTTAGCTTCAATGGCCCGGGTCTCACTAGGGTGTGCATCGGAGAGAAAACCAGCAACGGCACACACGCGTGGGGCGTAACCGGCTAGCTCGACTGCCGCCAACCTTACCCGGGTAGGGCTGTAAAAGTCATGATTGACGGCCTCGCGATACAGGGATCTGATGTGCTGCACTGTGGCATCGGGAGCCAACAGTGTGTGATCGATGAGAGCGGTAATGCTCATGTGAACTCCTTTGCTCAGAGCGATCACTGTAGGGCTTCCGTGCCCTTTTCAAGTGGCACATTCGTGCCAATGTGAGGCCACGAAATGACGTGGGGGTCATCGTCAGGCTTACTTGAGGAGCAGTTCGGCGGTGGACACATCCGTGACGATATGGTCCACATAACCTGTCAATGCCGCAGCACGGACGAACTTGACCTGATTTGTCCCGTGAGCGATGAGCACAGTGCGTCGACTGCGACGTAATTGAGCCAGGGTGGGGCTTGAGGTGCGCTGACCCAAGGTCGGGGCCACCACTCGTCCATCGTCGTCGATGAATCGCCCACACAGATGTCCCACCGCATTTCTACGGATCTGTTCGCTTTCCTGTGAAGTCACCAGATCACTGCGACGAATCAGGTCCATTTCCTGTGGGGAGGAGCCAAGTATGAGCACGGCACTGCTGACACGTCGACTCGCATGTTGTCGCGCCGCTGGTGAATCCTCAGCTTTCAATCGCGCTGTGACACTGGGATGCAGCAGCGGCACCGGGCAGGGGTGTACTACCAAGTCCGTACGTTCCATGAACGTCTTCATCGAAAGATGGACATCGTGGCCCGGAGCCGTGCCCGCACATTGGTTCAAAGCCCGTGGTCGCCGCGGGGCACGGGCCATTTCCAGCGCACACGCTTGTACTGTTTGGGACCACCAGAACGAGACGTCTTCCTCACCGGGTAGAACGAGGATGTTCGCCAGGTGAGCGGCAGCCGAGCCCAGAGCGTGTAGCAGGTCGCCGGTCGTCGGACCAGTGGGGCTTACGAGGAGCAGTCCGGCGATACGAAAACGCTGGGTTAAAGTCTGCACAAGTTCCCGGATCGGATTCGCGAGGATCAACTACATGGGTGCGAACGTATCCCAACTCGCGCGCGGTTGCCAACAGTTTCGAGACCTGAGGACGCGACACGTGCAGGACTTGCGCTACCGCAGCTTGATCCAACCCCCGTAGGTGGTACAGCCGAGCGGCATCCAGAGCCATCATCTGGCGAGAGCTGAGCGCTCTTCGGCTGTTGGTGCGACCAGGGGAGGATGAAGGCACACCATTGAGCGTAATCCGTAGGCATACCGAACGCCACCACAAATGGTATAGGCGTCGATCGATTCGTTACACTGTAAGTCTCGCCCGCGTGGATGAGCAGTGCAGTATTTATACCAACCGCGCGGCCTGAAGGTTTCGCTATTCTGACCACGTGGACATGCCGAATCCAACTCCGTTCCCTGCCCCCGCAAACGACCTTCGCCTGGTGATCTCCGACATGGATGGCACCCTCCTTGACGGCGATGGGAATATTCCCTCGCAGCTGTGGCCCCTGCTCGAAACCATGAAGGATCGTGACATCGCCTTCGTACCGGCCTCGGGCCGCCAATGCACCACGCTGTCCACGATGTTCCACTCTCACTTACAGGGCATGCCGATTATTGCGGAGAACGGAACCTACGTTGTCCGTGACGGTATCGACATCTCATCGTCTCTTATCGATCCCAACCTTGCCCATGAGGTTATCACCGGAGTTCGGCAACTCCGCGACGACGGCCATGACGTCGGCTTGGTCGTCGACACCAAATCTATGGCTTACCTTGAGCGCGGAGATGACCCCTTTGTCTCCCATGTGGCGACGTACTACCACAGCCACACAGTCGTCAAAGACCTCACCGAACACACTGACAACGTTATCAAGCTCTCCATCTACGACTTCGATGAGGCTTCTGACACCACCCACCCGACGATGCAGCGTATCGCCCGCGAGCACCAGGTAATCCTCGCCACCCCTAACTGGGTCGACATCATGAACCCAGGCGTCAATAAGGGCAGTGCCGTCGAGGCTGTTCAGCGTGACCTCGGCGTCACTGCCGGCCAAACCGCCATCTTCGGCGATTTTCTCAACGACCTCGAGATGATGCCCTTGGCGAAGTGGTCCTTTGCCATGGCCAACAGTCATCCTGACATCATCCGGGCATCCAATTACGTTGCCCCGCCGAACACCGACAACGGCGTCATTACTGTCCTTTCCGCGTTGCTAGGTGTCAATGTCCCGACGATATGAGGGCCAGTGTCACGCCAGGGACAACTCTTTGGCCTGACGCCAGAGTTCTCCGCGGGCGTCAGGATGAGCAGCATTCTCAATGAGTTGCCGCGCCTGCTCCTCTTGGGACTTCCCGAAGAAATCTGCGACACCCTGTTCGGTGACGACCACCGAAGGTTGGCTCGCTGATGCGGGGGAGTCCAGCAACCCGACGATCGTCGAGCAGTCAGCCTTCGGATGCCAACTCAGCATGGCGATGAGCGCTTGTCCACCTAGGGAGTGCATTGCCCCGACCAAGAAATCAGTGGATCCCCCAATCCCGGAATAGATTTTCCCGCGTACCCGGTTGGCATTGACTTGACCAAACAGATCTACTTGCAGCGCCGCATTGACACTCGTCATTTTCGGCTGGGCCGCAATAAAACTCGGATTGTTCGTTTTCTCGCAGCGCAACAACTGCACTCGGGGGTTCTCATTTAACCACTCATAAAGGGCAGGGGTACCCATAGCGAAAGTTCCAGTGATGAAGCGCTCGTCAAGGCTGTGAGCCTCCTCGAGTAGTCGGACCGAGTCGGTGAGTAGCTCAGTCCACACGCCAAAAGCCCTGTCATCAGGCAGCATTGCCACGACGGCATCGGGAACAGCACCGATACCCACCTGGAGGGTTGCCCCGTTAGGCATCCGGGAAGCCACGAGGTCGCCAATCCGCTGCGCAATCGGACCAGGCGACGGCATGGCGGCCGTCGGTAAAGGAGTGTCTACGATGACTCCGATATCGATGTCGTCGACGTCGACAATTCCGTCCCCGAAAACATATGGCATGCTCGGATTCACCTGAGCAATGACGAGGGCTCCCCGATGCTTCGCCGATTCCAGCGCAGCAGGGAGCACCTGCACCTCAATGCCCATGCTGACCGCGCCGCTGCGAGGTGTGCTGGTGTGGAGGAGGAGGATATCCGGGGCGAACCGACCCTCGTAGAGCTGTGCAGCAAGGCTCAGCCGACACGGGACATATTCGAGATTCTCAGCGTGGCGGGCCCCGGGGCCAATAAAGACCGTTTCGTGAGTAACCCCCGTACGTATCGGCACGCCGACCGGGGCGTTGATACACACCAACCGCCACGTCTCCAGGCACCGATCAACGACGTCGAGAAGAGGCAGGGGAGTGGATCCAGAGCCACCACACACCACCCGGGGCTGTCCCGTCATACCTTTCAACACGTGTTCGAGGCCCGCTTGATCCATCATGCGCACGACTAAGAGCGTAGTGGCTTATGACCCTTCACGCGCATGACGACGAAAACTGGCAAGATAGGATCGATGTTACCCCGTCTACCAGCACCTAGAATCAGTCCGGAGGGTCCCGGTGTCGGGACCGTAGAGACTCAGTACGCAACTGTCGCCGTGCCAGACGATCCTCTTCATCTGGTTGCAAGTGAGCGCCTCGGGCACGTCACTGTCGCCTACGAGACCTACGGGAAACTCAACGAATCCCGCGACAACGCGGTCTGCATCTGTCATGCGCTCACCGGTGACGCCCATGCCGCCGGGTTTCATCCCGGAGAAGACCGTCCAGGGTGGTGGGACAACATCATCGGGCCTGGTCGCGCCATTGATACCAACCGGTTCTTCGTCATCTCATCCAACCTTTTGGGAGGGTATTCCGGCACCACGGGACCAGCCTCGATTAATCCCGATACCGGGAAGCGCTGGGGTCTCGATTTCCCCCAAATCGACATGCATGACTTCGTTGAGGTGCACCTACGGCTCGCACAGTACCTAGGCGTTGAACATTTCCACGCCGTCATCGGCGGTTCCATGGGTGGCATGCAGGCCCTCGACTGGTCACTCACCCGTCCGTCGACCCTTGATAACGCCATCATCATCGCATCGTCAAGTGGTTTAACGGCTCAGAACATCGCCTTTTCCGCGGTTGGACGCGAGGCAATCCTGCGGGATCCGGCCTTTGCTGAAGGCGACTACCACGACGTGCGTCCGGACACCGGATTGTCAATCGCCCGTATGCTCGCCCACATCACGTACCTATCAGAGGATGCTTTTGCCGAAAAAATCGGGCGCTCCCGTCAGTCCGAATCAGTCGAGCGGGGGTTCGGTACCAATTTCGCCGTTGAATCGTATCTCGATCATCAAGGAGAAGCCTTTCTGACCCGGTTCGACCCATTGAGCTACATCTACCTCACCCGCGTCATGGACTACTTCGATCCCTTTGGCCGAGCAGGTGCCACTGACGACCTTATCGCCAACCCCGTGAATTTCCTCGTAGTTTGCTTCGATACCGACTGGAGGTTCTCTCCGGCCCACTCGCGGCGCATCGCGCGGCACCTCGAAGGAGCCGGATTACCGGTCAGCTTCGCAACAATTGCGTCTTCTTGGGGCCACGATTCCTTCCTCATGAGGCTGGGTCCTTACCACGACCTCGTCAGAGCCTTTCTGACAGCCGAACGCCTCTCGATGCGGGCATCACGTCGCGCCCCGCACTTCGACGGCCACCTGTGTACGAGGGAGACGGCGCTGTGACGCTTCGTCCCGATCAACGCATACTTACCTCATTGGTGCCGTCGCACTCCCGGGTTCTCGACCTGGGCTGTGGTGACGGTTCGCTTCTTCGTCACCTCATCACCACCAGCGGCTGCCTGGGCACTGGGGTCGAACTCGATCACTCGTCCTTGATCACCGCGATGTCAGCTGGAGTGCCTGTGCTGGGGCTGGACCTCAACGAGGATCTGGGGGAGTTTCACGACGATTCCTATGACGTCGTCATTTTGTCCCGGACTCTGCAAGCCATCGTGTCCCCTGATGAGGTGCTTGCCGAAATGGCGCGTATCGGCACTCTGCTTATCCTCCTGGTGCCGAACTTCGTGTACTGGCGTAACCGCCTTAAGGTCATGGGTGGAAGGATGCCGACCTCCCATGATCTACCGTATTCCTGGCATGACACCCCTAACCAGTCTTATTCGGGTGTCGCTGACTTGGAAGATTGGTTCGCAAGCTTTGACCTAGAGGTCGTGAAACGGGTGTGCCTGGACGGCAAAGGACGTCCATCGCGGCTAGCGTCTGCTGCACCAAACTTGCTCGCTGGATCAACCATTCACGTGCTGAAATCCCATTGGGTCGAGCCAGGGGCAGGGAGGAGCCATTTATGACTAAGCATCACGACGACGAGGACGAAGATCGGTCTCCGATCCTTGAGGCCACCGATCGTCACATCCTCGGTTTACTTGAGAAAGATGGTCGGATGTCGTGGACCGAACTCGGCCATCAGACCGGCCTATCGACCTCCGCCGCTCAGCAGCGCGTCAAGCGTCTTGAGGCGAAGGGGATCATCACCGGGTATCACGCCACCTTAAACCTTGAGGCGATTGGTGCTGGTATCACCGCGTTCATCTTCCTCAACCCTATCGATCCTGAGGAAGACGAAGCGATACCCGGTATCCTGCGGACCTTTCCCGAGGTACGGGGCTGTCACTCCATCGCTGGAGCAGCGTCTTATCTGGCGCGAGTCCAAGCGCCTAGTACCGGCCATCTCGATCAGCTGCTTACACGCATCCGCAAAGAGTGCCATTGCGGTACAGAAACAGTCGTCGTCCTCGACACCGTGTTCGACGACCTCGGCATGCTGGGAACTCGATGATTTTTCACCTGCCGCGCATCTCGTGGCTGCGCGGTGTGGCCGCGTTTACTGCCGGTGTCGCGACCGGAACTGGTTTCCAACCGCTGGGCTGGTGGATCCTTGTCATTCCCGGTCTGACCGCGCTCATCCTGTTGGTGCGCACTACCACTGGTCGGGCCGCGGCAGGGCTGGGATACTTGTTCGGAATCGGCTTATTTACTACCACGATCGCATGGGTCGGCGTCATGGGACCGCCGGTAGCGGTGCTGCTCATCGCCGTCATGGCGTTGTGGTGTCTGATCGCCGGGTGGGCGATTCGGTGCGTCAGCGTTTTACCGAAGGCCCCGGTATGGCAGGCAATGGTGTGGACGGCCACCGAGGTCGGGGCTGCCGCCGTCCCGCTGGGCGGGTTCGGTTGGGTCCGACTGGCATGGACCGTTGTCGACACACCGTGGGTGGGTATCCTCAGATGGGCTGGCAGTGTCGGTACGAGCTTCCTCGTGGCTCTGGCGGCCGGGCTATTGGCCCGTGTCGTCTCGACCAGGGGGAGGAGTCAGCGCCGCACCAGTATCGTTCTCGTCGCAGAGTTTCTCGTCGTCGCGTTAATGGGAACCGTCTGCGTCACCCTGGCGAACCATCGCAGTCCACACCAACGCTATGCGCGGGTCCTGGTGGTGCAGGGGGGAGTGGACGGAACTGCAGGCCCATACGCGATGGGATATGCACGGTCGGTCACCGACAATCATCTCTCCCAGACGATCATGGCCGTCGCCGAGCAGAGAGTGTCCGGCAGCCCTGCCCCCGACATGGTGTTGTGGCCGGAAAATTCCACCGATGTCGACCCAGTTCTCGATTTCGAGAGTCACCAAATCGTCATGGGCGCGCTGGCTCTTTCGAATCGGCCGATCTTAGTCGGCGCCGTGACTGACGGCCCCGGCAACGATGAGCGGCAGACAACATCGATGTGGTGGCCGCCATCGTCACCGCAGCCAACCTCGACATATCACAAACGTAACCTGGTTCCCTTTGGCGAATGGATCCCTGCGCGGTCTTTTTTCCTTCCGCTCATCCCCGTCCTGAAAAATATTGGGCGGCAATCTGTCCCCGGGACGAGCCCAGGTGTCCTTGATGCCACGATCGCTGGCCAGCAAGTCTCAATTGGTGTGGTGGCTTGCTTCGAGGTGGCCTATGACGACACAGTCGCTGACGCGGTGCGCCACGGGGCGAAAATTCTGGCCGTTCAGTCGAATAATTCATCCTTTATCGGTACCAGCCAGACGCCGCAACAGTGGCAGATCACCAGGGCAAGAGCGGTAGAGACCGGACGACATATTGTCGTCTCAACCACGAATTCTTTTTCGGGGCTGGTGAACCCTGACGGATCTGTAGCGCTGCGCACTAACGAGGGTGGCCATACGAATTTCACAGTGACCATGCCTCTCGAATCCGGTCTCACTATTGGTGTACAGATTGCACCGTTGTTACGGATCGTCATCCTCGTGTGTGCATCAGGGACCATCGCGGTGTCGTTACTGCAACGCCGTCGCGCTATGCTCGCACAAGCGAATCACAACAGATCGGAGAGGGATGTCCGCCACCGACACTGAAGTCCGGCTCGACAAGGTCCTTGTCGTTATTCCGACCTACAACGAAGCGGAGAATATCGAGACCATCGTTGCGCGGACCCGCCGCGCCAACCCGAACGTCGACGTTCTCGTCGCCGACGACAATTCGCCGGACGGTACTGGAGAGATTGCCGACCGCATTGCGTCTAGCGACGACCACGTCCACGTTATGCACCGCAAAGGTAAAGAAGGCTTGGGGGCTGCGTATCTGTCCGGATTTCGCTGGGGCCTTGACCACGGCTATGACGTGCTGGTCGAAATGGACGCCGACGGTTCCCACCAACCTGAACAATTGCCGCTACTGCTGGAGGCCCTCAAGCGCGCCGACATGGTCAAGGGGTCCCGCTACGTCAAGGGCGGATCGGTGGTCAACTGGCCAAAGTATCGCGAACTCATCTCGCGAGGTGGTGGCCTATGGACCCGGATGTGCCTGGGGATCAGTGTCAAAGACCCCACCGGCGGATTCAACGCCTTCCGCGCTAACACTCTGCGCGCTATCGGACTTGAGGATGTCGCCTCGGCTGGTTACTGCTTCCAGCTCGACCTCACCTGGCGTACCCTCAAGAAAGGTATGACCGTCGCGGAAGTCCCGATCGAGTTTATTGAGCGTGAATACGGCAACTCCAAGATGAGCAAGGATATCGTCGTCGAGGCGTTGCTACGTACCACTATGTGGGGGCTTGACTACCGCTCTCACCAACTCAAAGATCTTGGCCACGTGGCCTTGGACCGAGCCGAGAAGGTCGCCGGTGACATCAAGGAGCGCCGTTCTCACCGCTGACAAAAAGTGTGTGCCCCATGGACCACGTCCACGGGGCACATCGGCCACACGGCCTCAGCAGGATTAATCTTCTTTGCGGATTTCGTCCAGCCTCTCGGCAAGTAGTTCTTCGAGTTCGGGGATCGAACGACGCTCAGTAAGCATGTCCCAGTGGGTACGTTGCGGCTTCTGCTTCTTCCGCTGAGGATCTGTGCCGTCGCTACGCAGCGCCTCTGCGCCACAGCGCGGGCACTCCCACAAACTCGGTAGTTCTGCCTCAGTGGAGAAGGTGAGATCAAAGTGGTGGCCGTTTTGACAGTCAAAGCCAATCTCCTGGCGTTCGGCCATCTCAACGCCTTCTTCATCCTCGAAGCTCTTGGATCCTAAACCCATGCCTCGTAGCGCACGGTCGGCCATGATGCTCCCTCCTGCTTGTAGGCATCAAGCCCTGGTCGGGCCTCAACAACCCCAGCATCCCACAAGCAACAAATTTCGGGGCACAGAACCGACGGCCGAGACAGGCGTTCACGCCGTGGACGTACGGTGGCGACCGTTAGCAGCAGCGATCACAGTGGATCACCGCGGGACAAGAGTTGGCGCCTCCTTCGGCTGGTGGACGCGAGCAAACTCGCACATGAGGTCAGGACGATCTGTAACAATGCCGTCAACTCCCATGTCCATCAGCTCTCGAGCCTCAGAGATCTCGTTGACCGTCCAGACGTGAACGGCTCGCCCCAGACGATGAGCAGCATCAATAAAGGTCGGTGTCACAAGGGGGGCTCCATATCGAGTCAAGCGATGCGGCACCTGGTAGGCGTCTCCGCAAGACCCTGCCATTTGCATGCTACGAGGGCCGACGACAGCCCAGCCAACCCCAACAGGTCCCACCGCGGTCGCAGTGCGCTCCCGAATGAGTCGACGGAACGTCCGGATACGGTTACTGCTAAAGGACCCAACACAGACCCGACCCCATGCCTGGTGACGGGAAAGAACATCGATAAGCGGCATAGTGGCGCCATCATGCTTGATGTCGATATTGATAAACGCCTCGGGAAAGGCGTCAAGTATCTCGTCCAAGGTGGGGATCGGTTCACCACCGACCTTGGCTTGTTTGACCTTGTGCCAGGGCATGGCGGCAATGACGCCGCTCGATTCAGTGACGCGATCGAGTATCGGATCGTGGAATGCCACTAACATCCCGTCGCTGGTCGCGTGAACGTCGGTTTCAAGATAGGTACATCCCACCTCGACCGCATGCCCAAAGGCAGCAAGAGTGTTCTCGATCCCCTTGTTGACGTCCATACCTGGCGCCACCACGATGGGCTAACACAGTGAACGGACGCTGGCAGTACGGATAGTCAGTAGCTCTCACAACAGCCCATTGTGCCCCTGAGATGGTCTGGGTGAGTGAGCACGGTGGCCACTACCATGTTCTACCGTGAGTGTCACCGTCTTATCGCTGCAGTCCCACGTCGTCCAGGGAACCGTCGGTAACACCATCGCTGTTCCCGTAATGCGAGCTATGGGAGTGCGTGCTTGGGGGATGCCTACTGCATTGTTGTCGAACCACAATGGCCGTTCCAGTGTCGCTGGCATCCCCATCGATTCTGAGCAGATTGACGCCATGGTCAACGCCCTTGACTCCAACGGCGAGCTCAAGCATGTTGACGCGGTGCTGTCAGGGTACCTCACCCCGCGCACCGGGCCAGCAGTACTGCGAACCGTGGAGAAGTGTCGTGCCCACCACCCCGACACGATATGGGTCTGCGATCCTGTCATGGGGGACATGACCCCAGACGGCCAGCTCAGGGCCTACGTCTCCGACGAGACCGTGTCATGGATGAAGGATGCTGTTCAACACGCCGACGTCGTGGTGCCAAACCTCGCCGAGCTCGGCATTCTGACAGGGACCGAACCTCGCACCCTTGACGACATCGTCAGGGCGGCTCGAAGCCTCACCGGAACGCACCTTGTCGTCGTCACCTCAGTGCCGTATCACGATGATGATGGTGACGGCATCGCGATGGTTGGGGTGACGGGGGAGAGGGCCATTTTGACCCACGACCCTCTCCTCGACCATCACTTCAACGGCGCAGGAGACCTCACTAGTGCCGTTCTTACGGCGGGGTTGGTGAAAGGGGAATCACTGGATACCGCACTCGGCAAAACGGCCGGTGTCGTACATGCAGTCCTCGAGCGCACCATGGCGCATCCCGGTGACGAGTTAGACTGGTGGCCGGAGGACGCCACGGTTCAGCCGTGGAAGACGGTGATTTTGGCCCCCAACGCCCCAAGCCGGGTCGGAAGGTCCTCGTAACCACGGTTGATCATGTAGACGTCGCGCAGAGCCGTCTCTCCCGAAGCAGCTAAAGCCGCCAACAGCAGACAGACGGCAGGACGCAGGGCTGGCGGGCAGATAAGTTCGCGGCCACGCCAGCGAGTCGGGCCCCGCACGATGAGACGGTGCGGATCAAGCAGCTGAACGTCAGCGCCGAGTTTGCCCAGGTCGAGCAAGTGGATGGCACGGTTCTCGTAGCACCAGTCGTGGATAAGGGTTTGGCCGTCGGCCTCGGCAGCAATAACCGCAAAGAACGGCAGGTTGTCGATATTGAGGCCGGGAAAGGGCATCGGATGGATCTTGTCGGCCACCGCCCGCAACTTACTGGAGCGCACCGTGACGTCAACCAGACGGGTGAACTCGTTGTGGGAGACATACTCGGGGGAAAGGTCGAAGTCCAGACCCATCTCGGACAAGATCGCCAGCTCAATTTCAAGGAACTCGATCGGGCAGCGGGTGATCGTCAGCTCCGACTTAGTGACGACCGCCGCCGTAAGGAGGCTCATCGCCTCGATCGGGTCCTCGGATGGAGCGTATTCGACGTCAGCGTCGATCTTCTCGACACCGCGGATTCGCAGAGTCGTCGTTCCGATGCCCTCAATCTGCACGCCGAGCTGGCACAGGAACACGCACAGATCCTGCACCATGTAATTCGGGCTGGCGTTGCGCAGCACAGTCATACCAGGGGTCTGGGCAGCGGCCAGCAGCGCATTTTCGGTAACAGTGTCGCCGCGCTCCGTCAGGACGATGTGACGCTCCTTGACGGTGCGATCAGTGACGTGGCACTGGTAGAAGCCCTCGGTGGCAACGACGTCAAGGCCGAATGCGCGTAGCACCTGCAGGTGGGGCTCGACGGTTCGAGCGCCCAAGTTGCAGCCACCAGCGTAGGGGAGTTTGAAAGAATCGTAGAACCGCATCAGCGGTCCGAGGAACATGATGACGCTTCGGGTACGTCGAGCAGCCTCAATATCCATATCATCGAGGTTGAGTTCAGCCGGACGAGTCAGGGTGAGGTCGCGCTCATCGTCAGACCATTCGTAGGTGACGCCAATAGAGGTGAGCACCTCAAGGATGCGGTTGACCTCCTCGATGTGGGCGATACCGCGCAGCACGGTACGGCCCCTGTTGATGAGGCAGGCACACAGCAGCGCGACGGCGGCGTTCTTGGAGGACCGCACCTCGATGGAGCCAGAGAGCTGATGACCACCCTCGATGCGGTAGTTCATGGTGCCGCTTCCCGGTTGGGTGATGATGGGGGACTCCAAGGCCTCTGCGATGCGGTTGATGTACTCCAAAGAGAGGTTCTGTGTGCCTGACTCCACCCGGTGAATAGCGCTCTGGGAGGTCTTGAGGATCTCCGCCAATTGGTTCTGCGTCATTCCATGCTGCTTGCGCGCGTCGCGGATGAGGCGACCGACCGAAGCTGGAGTGATGTTGTCCACAGCAGATCCCTTCGACGACAACTCGTTTCCTGACCAAGATATATCAGATCTGAGTTCCTTCCCTCAGGGAGGACTGGTCGGGTGAGTCAATCAGGATCTCTTCAGTGAGATCTTCATCACAGAGTGACCTTCCCACTAGAGTGTTACCCATGAGCTCACATTTTGACGTCGTTGTCCTTGGGGCCGGCCCCGGTGGCTATGTTGCCGCCATTCGTGCCGCCCAGCTCGGTAAGAAGACCGCCATCATCGAGAAGGAGTATTGGGGTGGTGTTTGCCTCAATGTTGGTTGCATCCCCACCAAGTCACTTTTGCGCAACGCAGAACTAGCCCACATCGTCACCAAGGACGCCAAGACTTTTGGCATCGGTGGCGACATCACCGTCGACTTTGGCAAAGCTTTCAGCCGTTCCCGCGAGGTGTCTGCCCGCATGGTCAAGGGCATTCACTTCCTCATGAAGAAGAACAAGATCTCCGAGTTCAACGGGTGGGGAGAGTTTACCGGTCCCAAGGCTATCTCCGTTAAGGACTCTGGCGGCAATGTGACCGACGAGATCACCTTCGACAACGCGATCATCGCGGCCGGTTCGGTCGTCAAAACTCTGCCAGGCACTCAGCTCTCCGAACGGGTCGTCACCTACAAGGAGCAGATCCTTTCCGACACCGTCCCCGGGTCCATAGTTATCGCCGGTTCTGGAGCCATCGGCACTGAGTTTGCCTATGTGCTGGCCAACTACGGCTGTGACGTAACTATCGTTGAGTTCCTCGACCGTATGGTCCCGAACGAGGACAAGGAGGTTTCGGCTGAACTAGCCAAGGCTTACAAGAAACTCGGCATTAAGGTCCTGACCTCCACCAAGGTCGATTCCATCGACGACTCTGGTGAGAAGGTCAAGGTCACCGTCTCGCCGTCGAAGGGCGGAGACTCCAAGACCATTGAGTCTGACCGTGTTTTGCAGGCCGTCGGATTCGCCCCGCGCGTTGAGGGCTACGGCTTGGAGAAGACCGGCGTGAAACTCACCGAGCGTGACGCCATCGAGATCGACGACTTCATGCGTACCAACGTTGACGGCATCTACGCCATCGGTGACTGCACCGCCAAGCTCATGCTGGCCCACACCGCCGAGGCTCAAGGCGTCGTCGCCGCCGAGACGATTGCCGGGGCCGAGACCATGCCGATCAACTACGACATGATCCCGCGCGCCACCTACTGCCAGCCGCAGGTGGGTTCCTTCGGTTACTCGGAGGACCAGGCCCGTGAGAAGGGCTACGAGGTCAAGGTGTCCAAGTTCCCATTCGCCGCCAATGGCAAGGCGTGGGGTCTGGGAGATGGCAGCGGTTTCGTGAAGATTGTCGCCGACGCCCGCCACGGCGAGCTTCTCGGTGCCTCGCTAGTTGGCCATGACGTCTCTGAGTTGCTTCCCGAGCTGACCTTGGCTCAACTATGGGACATCACCGCTGAGGAGATCGGCCGCAACATCCACGCGCATCCGTCGCTATCGGAGGCTCTCAAGGATGCCGCGGAGGGTGTTGAGGGGCAGATGATCAACTTCTGATCTACCCGTCGCGCGATTACCTAAGACCTGTACTGAGGCTGGTAATCAATGTAACGAGCGTGAGGTCCTGGCCTTCCGGCTGGGACCTTCGTGTCACACCGTGTGATTTTCGGTGCCGGCATGCCGGGGCGGTTCTAGCTGTAGTGTCGAATGGTCGAGGTCGAAGTGGCCAGATAAGCACTGCTGGATCTGAGCCAAGAGGGTGGGGGCATGTCCGTCGGCGAAGCAGGAGTCCTCAACGACGATGTGAGCGCTCAGAGCCGGCAGATCGCTCGACACCGTCCACACATGGAGATCGTGGACCGATCGCACATGGTCGAGGCCAGTGAGGTGGCTTCGCACCTCATTGAGATCGAGAGAGGCAGGCGCAACCTCCATGAGTATCCGACCCGTTTGGCTAAGAAGGAAGCACGCCGCGCGGAGCATAAGACCACAAATGACGAGGGAGGCGATGGCGTCCGCGCTGGTCCACCCAGTCACCACGATGACAAGGCCTGCCACGAGGGTGCCGATGAACCCAAATAGATCGGTAAGGATGTGTTGATAGGCACCTTCGACGTTGAGGCTGCTGCGATTGGCACGTGCTACCAGCCAGGCAACCGTGACGTTGACGACGACGCCAACAGCCGCGATGACCATGATTAGCCCTCCGCCAATAGCGGGGGGAACGACGAGCCGCCGAACGGCCTCGATCCCGACGACGAGGCCAACCACGAGCAGTGTGACACCATTGACCGCCGCCGAAATGATCTCGGCCCGCTTCCAACCCCAGGTCCATGATCCTTGCGGACGGCGCAGAGCCAGACGTGCGGCCCACAGGGCGATAGCGATAGCGCCAACATCGGACAGCATGTGGCCAGCGTCAGAGAGAAGCGCCAGCGATCCGGAAACGATGGCTGTCACGATTTCCGCGACCATGAAGGCCATCAGTAGTGTCAGCGCGGCGATGAGGAATCGGGGATCCGCATCGGAGCGTAGGGAGTGGTCATGTTTGTGGCTGATCAATGCTCTTCCTGCTCCATGTCCCGCCCGTTGTGGTCATTATCGAACTCACCACATTGCCCAGCGCAATTATCGCCGTCTCTTACAAGGGCGGCGGTTAGCCGCACGAGGTTACGGATGTATCCAGGATGCGCCAGGGTGTAGTACGTGGCACGACCATGCGTGTGACTTGCCAACAGACCTGCGTCTCGAAGAGAGGCGACGTGAGACGAGACCGTCGATTGCGCCAGCCCAAGGTGCGCGACCAGATCTGTGACACGGTGTTCCCCACGGAACAAGTGGTTGACGATGACGAGCCGATGAGGATCACCGAGGCACTTGAAGACGGTCGCCAAGCGGCTGAGATCCTCAGGCTCCACGTCGGGTTCATGAACAGTTTTAATCGCCACATGACGATGATATCGCCAGATAGCGATGTAAGAGTAGCGTGCCAGCCCCTACCGTAACTGTCGACCCCAGATCACGGACTCGTCCCACAAAATCACAAAGGGCCTACGCCTACAGCACCGACACTGACTTGACTGAACTAAAACAGCACCCCAAGTGCGGCTGCCAGGCCAGATATATTGCAATTCTCCTGGACGCTTATTTTACAGTTAAGAACTAACTCAAATCGGGAGTGTTACTATTGTCATGTGAGCGCAACCATTAGGTTGCCCAAACACAATTGAACGAGTCCCACAATGACAAGGGGTCACGATGCTGCTTGAAACTCAGCGTCAGCAAATTTGCGATGCCTGTGGTCGACTGGTCTCCGATGGCCTAGTCGTAGGAACTGCAGGTAATATCTCGATTCGCAGTGATGATCTCGTAGCCATCACACCTTCCGGTCTTCCCTACGCGGACATCCGTCCAGATTTGGTGTCAATTGTCGAGTTCTCCACAGGCAAGCAGATCGACGGTCCGCTCCGACCCGCCAGCGAACTCGATCTGCATCTGACCACCATGCGGGTAACTGGAAGGCAATCTGTCGTTCATACACACTCCCCGGCAGCGACTGCAGTTGCTTGCTTAGACGACGTCTCCAGGCTTCCCGCAATTCACTATTACATTTGTATGTTCGGCGGGTCAGACGTCCGAGTCGCCGACTATGCAGTCTACGGATCACCCGAGCTAGCAGCCAATGTTGCCCGTGCCCTTGAAGACCGAACAGCCGCCCTGATGCGCAATCATGGATCCATCGTTGCCGGGCCAAACCTTCCTGCCACCTACACTCTCGCCCAAGAATTAGAATGGGTTTGTGCTCTGTACTTACGCACTCGCCAAACCGGCCCCATTAAACTACTCACCGACGAGCAAATTAAGGAAGTTTCTTCCAAGATCCATAACACGAATTATGGCCAGTCAGCACCCGCAGTAGATTAACACTGTTTGTCTCACGGTGCGAGATGTAGACGCTGATTAGCGCGCGACAGAAATCAAGGCAGATTCCTCACACGCTTACCTTTTTGCTTGGCCTAAGATCTGCAGCCTCAATAAGTGTGGCTAACTTGTTTGCTAGACTCTCCAGAGTGTCTTCTCGGAACCGAGTCACCCTTGGGCAGGTGGCGGCCATAGCCAATGTCTCAGCTCAGACTGTCTCGAGGGTGCTGAATCACCACCCCTCGGTACGCTCCGAAACCAGGGAACGAGTCATGACAGCAGTGCATAGTTCCGGTTATCTACCAAATCTAGCTGCCCGTTCCCTCGCCCGAGGGACCTCAGACAGTATCGGTATACTACTCACCGCGTCGCTAACGCACGGCATGGGAATTACGTTCTCCACCCTCGCTGAGAGGATTCGCTCGCGCGGGAAACAGGTGATCCTTGAGACGGCTGACGAGAACTCGTCATCATCGATCCGAAGAGCGTTGATAAACCTTCGTGGATATCGAGTAGCCTCAATTATTGTGCTGGCTCGTCGAGGAATTATTTTGCATCAACTAGCTGATGAACTGCACGCAGACGAACCCATGGTAGTTGTCATGGATACTCGGAGCCCAGAGCCAACCCTGGCAACCGTCGGCATCGACCAAGCGAAAGGAGCTCGCTTAGCAACTCAGCACCTAATCAGCCAAGGTCGCCATAAGCTCCTTCACATCTCAGGTGATTTAACATGGCAGGACGCTTCTGAGCGCTTGATTTCGTACCACGCCACTTGCGCTGACGCAGGTCTAAAATCACCCACGGTTGACGCCGGGGGATGGTCATCGCATGACGGGGCGGCCGTGGCCCAGCGTTTGCTCATGTCCGGACACGTACCCGATGGCATCTTCGCAGCCAATGATGATATTGCGCTCGGATTGCTCCACGAGTTCCTCGACGCAGGGGTACGCGTCCCTGACGACGTGGCGATCGTCGGATTCGATGATATTCCACAAGCAGCATGGACAACTCCGTCACTCACCACCATCTCGCAATCCTTCAATCAGATAGGGCTTTCAGCGCTCGAGATGGCTGACGATCTGGCGAATGGGGGCAAACCGACGCATGCCCGTCTGTCTCCTCAACTCGTCGTACGCGAGTCAACTAACACTACCGGCCAATGATGAACATTTTGAGGCAAACTTCTTAGGGACTCACTAAGACGTGCTCTCTATGTTTTTCATCGTTTCCATTCAAACGCGATCTTTTGACATTAACATGCAAAACGATGAACCGGACGGAATTAGGCACGCGACGCCCTACTCCGTCCAGTCAATCACTAGATTATGGAAGTCACTAGGTTTTGGATATGGACTGGCTCAAGGCAACATGGGCTACACGACGCTCCGCACATCCTCTCGATGGAGCGTGTACCACCCATAGCTCGCTACGATGGCGAAGCAGATTACAACGACCACATACGAAAAAGACGCTGAAGTTCGGTCCATCACCCAAGCTTGAACCGGGGGCATGAGCGCTCCACCGATAATAGCCATGACCAATCCTGCAGCACCGAATTTCGTGTCAGAACCCAGCCCCTTCAAAGCTTCGCCGTAAATGGTTGGGAACAGTAGCGAGATGCACCCAGATAACAGCACGATAGCGACGGCCCCAGCCACGTTGACGCTGATCATGGCGAAGATTGCCAAGAAGACACCTACCAGGCACATCGTAAGCAGCAACTTACGGGCATCAACGCCACCATCACGAACCTCATGACGAGGAAGGTCATGAGGCTGGCCTGCAACCAATATCCGGCAGCTCTGTCGGATATTCCCAAAGCGTCAGTCACATAGTGTAGAGTATAGGTCCAGATGCAGGTTTGAACGGCAATGTTAAAGAACTGCGCTACGACGCCGAAACTGTATCTCTTATTACCTAGGAGTCGATGCAGACGATCTTTACGAGCGCCTTGAGGGGCATCCTCGTCGCGTCCAGTAAGCTTGATCCTCGAAATTCCCACGGCCAGGATGATGTAGAGGATACTCAGGCCAACATAGGGCCCCATAACGGCTTGGAGCTCACCACTCTGCATCTCAATCATCTCCTGTTCACTCATCGACGCACGGTCGGCAGCAGTCACTGGGTGTACGTGGGGAAGGATGAACAAGGTTGCGATAAGCACACCTAGGTTCGACCCGATCGGGTTGAAGGCCTGAGCGAAATTCAATCGCTGAGTGGCGTTGTGCTCAGGACCCATGACCATGACGAATGGGTTGGCGCTTGTCTCCAGTATGGACAATCCGCCAGCCAGAACAAACAAGGACACTAGGAAGGCACCATAAGTCATCATGTGGGCGGCTGGGATGAATAGTAATCCGCCGCAGGCGGCAAAGGAGAGCCCAATGAGGACTCCACCTTTATAGCCGATTCGGCTGTTGATGAGGGCAGCTGGAATAGCCAGACAAAAATACGAAACGTAGTAGGAAAATTGCACCAGAGACGATTCTAGGTTGGTCATCGAGAAGATCGACCTGAAGACCTTCACAAGGGGAGCCGTTAAGTCCGTGGCCATCCCCCAAGCAGCGAAAACAACACACCAAGAGGATAAAGGGAAATACCATTCCCGGGTTAACGAATTGTGCGCGCTTACCTGCAGAAGAGTCTGCTTGGCCCCTCGCCATCAGATGGCTCCCTTGCGTAGGATTACATTGCCATAGAGAGCGGTTTCCCCGGTAACCAGGGCGGCGTAAACAGTTCCGGTATGACGGTAGAACTCATTGCGCTCAAACATTTTGACCTGGACGAAACCCGCCTCTTTTTCAGCCTCGTTCCAGATCTTCTCGTAAATGTTCCAGATATCGGGACGCGGATCGTCACCGGCCGTCGACATCAAGCCGACCTGGTAATCCGAGTAGCGGTCCAGCGGCATGAGGGTCAGGATGTCGCGAAGGAGATCGGGGATATGTAAGCCGTCGGCGCGCAGCACCTGATCGGAGTGGCTGTGGGCCGGGAAATTGGCATCACCGAGGACGATCTCATCGCCGTGTCCCATCTGCATGAGAACCTTAACCAGATCGGGGGATAGGCTCTTCGGAATATTGCGAAGCATCATTGCACCTGATTCGTGATTTTTCGTATTATTTTTTCTGATTGTTGGGTGGCGTCACGACGAGGCCGCCAACGTGGCCGTCAGGAAGATCCCAGCGACCGTGTCGACGAACTTGACGGTCATCTTGCTGAACGCACCTCGTTGAGGCGTTGCCGCATGGCGTCGAAGGGTGCCGGATCACCGGGTTCAATGGATTCGGGTTGGACCGAAGCAGCGACGACGTCGGCGCGCCCGCCGGGTTCGATGGCCCCCGTCGCCTCGAACTGGCACAGGAGGTTGCCCAGGCAGCTTGCCTCCACCGCGCTCTTGACGACGGGACGTCGACAGGCCGATGCCGTGGCAGCCATGAGCATGCTGTTTTGGATTCCACCTCCCATGGCCATGATCGGAGCCGTCGAGTCAAGCGAGGGACCCACGACTCGTTCAAGACGCTCGGCGAAATCGGCGTGGGCGCATGCCAAGGACTCCACGACCAGACGGACCATCTGGCCACGGTCACGAGGCTCGACCCCATAGTGTTCCGACACCACCAAGCCAATTTCGCTGGCATCTCGCCCGGGCGCACGAAGGACTCATCATCGGGATCGACCACCACTCCAAGAGAGGGGCTGCCCCACGCCTCGGACAATAGCCGGACGATGTCGCCCTGCCGCCAATATCTCTGGCATTCCTGGAGGAGCCACAGGCCCGTGAGGTTGCGTAGGAAGCGAATTCCGCCATCGGTGCGCACCTCATTGGTAAGCCCCGCATCGTAAGCCTCCGCGGTGATCAGGGCCTCGGGGATCGTCACTCCCACCAGGTTCCAGGACCCACATGAGAGGAACAGACGCACATCGTCCCTACCTAAGCCCAAGGAATGCACAGCGCAAGCTGTGTCGTGGCCACCGCAACGCACGATGGCTGATCCATCATCCGTTGTCCCGGCCACTGTTGAATCACTAACTAGGTGCGGCAGCCATTCGTGAGGGATGTCGAGGGCATTGAGAACCTGGGCGGACCACTGGCTTGCACCGGGAATCGCCAACCCAGTGGATGATCCGATGCCTCTTCCGATGCCTGGCGTCGCACCTAATAGATAGGCCGCCAGATCGGCAATCGGTAGCAGAGTGTGCACAGTTTGGCGCAAGCGTGGCTGCTCGGCAAGATCCGCGAAGACCTGATACGCCGTGTTGATTTCTTGGGGCTGAATTCCCGTCCATTCCCACGCAGCCCGAGGCGGCAATCGGCGATCAACCTCGGCGGCATACTTGGCCATACGAGTGTCTCGATAGGCTCGCGGTGGTCGAAGCAGATGACCGGAATGATCGATGAGGCCATAGTCGACTCCCCAAGCGTCCACACCGATACTGGCTGGAGGTTGGCCCAATACCTCGGTGGCATGATCGAGGCCCTCGCGGACCCCGGCCATGATGCTATCGATATCCCACACCAGGTGACCGTCCCGCTTGATGACCTCGTGGCCAACGCGAAACAGCTCTAGGATTCCCCTCACAGAACTCGACCCGAGGTCGAGGGCGAGGGCATCGCCTCGCGATGCCCTACTCCCCCCAGGTCCATTCCCCCCCAGCGAGAGGGCGATGGCCCTTGTCATTCATCGTGATGACCTCACCGATAGATTGGCCCAAAATTCTTGCAAGCGCGGAAGTCGGCGCTTTCAAGGTCAGTAGTACCGAATGAAGCCCACGCCTTCGGCCGGAAAATCTTCTCGCGAGGTACGTTATGCATGTAGACTGGGATCCTCAGCATCGAGGCCAAGGTGATGAGATCTGCACCGAAGTGTCCGTAGCCGGTGGCGGTGTGGTTGGCACCCCAGTTGATCATCCAGTCGTAGACCGAACTGAAAGCACCCTCACCGGAGACTCTCGGCACGAAGAACGTCGTCGGCCAGGTCGGATCGGTACGTTCCTCGATCTTGTGCTGTACCTCGTCGGGAAGGCTGATGGTCCAGCCCTCAGCAATCTGCAAGACTGGGCCCTGACCCGCGACGAAGTTGAGGCGAGAAGCGGTTAGCGGCATGCCTCCCTCGGTCGCGAAGTGGGTTGAAAATCCGCCACCCGGAAAGTACTCGTGAGTAGCTGCGTGGAAGGAGGTAGCGTCGAGGTCTTTCTTGATATCCTCGTCGGTAATCTCCCACCAATGCTTTATGACGGGGTTGCCCTCAGCGTCACGCTCCTTGCCGGTGGCGTTAAGGGTTGTGGCACCAGAGTTGCGCAGATCAATAAAGCCACCAGCGGCAGTTCCGGTGAGCTCGTATCCGGTAACCCTCTTAACGGCTTCGGGGCTCCAGTAGGTCCGCACGTCGCTAAACAGCTGCGGACGATGGGTCAGCACAGAGTTGAACAGCATTGACAATGCGTTCCCAGCATCGGCCTCTGTAGCAAATACCGACTCGGGACGTTTGCCGTTCCAGTCGAACGTAGTATTAAGGAAGGTCTCCATCATGTCACCGTTGGGTTTGTAGTCGGTCCATTGGCGCTGCCCCTGGAATCCGGCTGCGATGGCGTCGTGACCGCCGGCCTCCTCAGGCCAGCCAATCTCGGCGAGTTTCGGATTTCCATGCATGAGGTCGCGAGCGATGAGGATCATCTTGATGCAGTACTCGAACTGCTCGTCATAATCCTGTTGTGAGACTTGGTTCTTCTTTGGGTTGCGATTTTCCCCAATCGTGAGATTCTCGCGCGCCCAGGCTAGCGCTTTCCCGTACTCGTCATGGTCGTAGATACCCTGGGTTGCCCGACGATCGATCTCGATCATATCTATGTACTCGGTTTTCATACCAAGGTAGTCGGCTAGGAACTCCTCCGGGGGACGGCATCCGGCAATTCCCATGGCGACGGTGCCGATAGCGAGGTAACTACGACCCTTCATAAGGCCGACGGCAATGGCTGCGCGAACATAGCTCTGGACCTCCTCGACGACATCGTCGGTCAAGCCGCTGGCCGAAGCATCCTGGACGTCACGACCATAGATGCCGAAGCAGGAGACGCCCAGCATGTTGTAGGCAGCGGTTGCCGCTGCGAGGGTCACCGCTCCAGGACGCTCGGTGCCGTTGAATCCCCAGACGGCGTGGGGGATCGACGGGTCAAGGTCCAGAACTTCAGTGACGTAGTTCCATGAAGCGGTCACTGTGAGGTCGGCGCAAACGTTTTCGGTGCGGAACTGCTCCTTACATGCGTTGGATTCAGCAATTCCGCCGATAGTGGTCTTGGAGATAACGGTCCGCACGGGGCTACCGTCTGGATAGACCACCGTGCTCTCGATGAGCTTCGCCACGTCGTGGGCAAGTTTCATCGTCTGGCCTTCAAGGGATTCGCGGACGCCTCGACGGCGTCCATCAATGAGAGGACGGATCCCAATCGTGGGGTACTGATGTAAGAGCAACTCGGATGACATCTTCTTCTGTCCTTTCTGGGCACCTATGTCCACGGCCCACCTCTATGTGAGCGCTAACATAGCTTATGTCCTCCCCTGAAAAGCGTCAAGACTTTGACAGTCTCAGTTTTGATTCACACCCGGATCAATAAATGCCCACGCCAGGTTGGTCGTCCTGAGATGCAAATCAGCCCGAGATAAATATCACCAGTGCAGCAGATGGAGTACACTGCCAGGGCAGTGTTCAGCGAGAGGTCATGAGGTGCACTAGGCAGCTCCTTGGTGTGGGAGTCTAGAGCTAACCCTCGCGCTCAAGTACCGAGATCGCTGCCGCCTTCACTTCGTCTCAACGCGAGAGTCATCGTGGGTGCGCATGAGATAGCCAATGAAGGCAGTATGGACCTCAGGACGTGAAGAGTAGGCCTCAATGAGCTCACTATTGCGGTCACCACGCTCGAGGATGATGTTGTCAACTTCATCCTCCAAGGCCAACCGGTAGTGATCCCGATCATTATTCATGGCACCGATGCGCAAGTCTGCGCAATGCATGACATCCATCCGAGCCTGCTCGAAGGTGAGCTCGTCAGACCCGTTGAGGTCGGCACCAATTTCTCGTTCATGACCTCGATGAGGGCCGATAGCTTGTTGGTGGCAGGCTCAGCCTGTCTTCACTAGTCCTTCACCAGGCATTGCTGTCCCCACGGTTTCTCTGTCCGGTTACTGCATGACTTGCGCGAGGAAACTGCATGCCGAGCAAAACTGATCCAGCTTCGCTCGAAAAGCATCCGTCAACCATGGCCTACGGCTGGGTATCGAGCACCTGGCGATCGGCAATAACGATGACCTTGTCGAAAATGGGTTGATCGTTGTTCCCATGGATGCGCTTATCATCGAGGCTCTTGCGCATCTTGGTACCCATCTCAGGGGCTTCGACGAGCTTCACGACGCCACGCCGCTCTTGACATCCAGCGTCGAATCTTCCTTTTACCAAAACTAGCCTGACCACTGAACAGGGGAGAGCCAGACAGCACAACTCCTACCCGAGAGCCTTGCGGACTGACCTCAGTAACTGGGCTCATGTGGCCAAGCATGTGCTGGAAGAACAATAACGAACCATTAGAAACGCGGGGGAGTCCGGCACCAAGTCTCCCGCTCATACCGAACAAAGCAGCCTCATAATGGATTGAGCATAGACCTTCCAGTTCATCCCGTGAAGAGGATTCGTTATAATAAAATCAAATTTTTCGGCTTGGAAGACGTCGCTAGTGAGCGTATTGCCATCGTGCATCCGCTCAGAGCCGATGTCCTGCACCATAAAGGTCTGGACATACACCTTGACCCTGGCATTGTGCTTTAGCTGCTTAATATGGTCCATCGCCACCATGAAAAAGCCGCCAGTGCCAGCCTCCGGATCATATACAGTATGTACTAGAATCTGACTGGATGTGAGTTTTCCACCGTCCTCTCTCGGAGAACTTCCGCAGCAGCTCCTCAAAGTTTATCTCCCATAGACCCAAGAACACACAGAACCTGGCAATCTCGAGCATTCCTCCTAAGCCGGCCCTCATGTCATTCTTCGACACCGCCTGCTCTCTGTCTCGTGAAGAACTGCTCGACCTCAAGAGACCGGTCTATCCAAGGTCAGATCTCGCGCTGTACCGCCGATGGTCGGGCGCGGGCTGGTAGAACCTGGTAGGACCACGAATTCCCTCGGGTAGCGCACGCGCAAAGCTTTCACGATGAGCAACATGAACGGCGCGCCGAGATTCGTCTCGATGAGGGAATCGATGACAAGCGGACGCCAAGCCAACGGCCTGATACCTGAAATCATTAGCACGGCCTCCCAAGTAAACTGGATGCCGATGCCGATCGTCAACGCCGAGCGAATCGAATAGCGATCATCGGGGTGGCGCAAATTATGAATCGCAAGCCATCCATACCCAACAAGCGCAAAAACGACCATGATGCCGTGGTAACTGCTGACATGACGCGCGATCTGCACGCCATGGAAAGCACCTCCGAGCCCCTGACTCACCGAAGCGCTGGTGAGCCACCCGGCGGGGAAAAGAACGGACCACTCCCAGCGATTTCCCGGCTCATCGAACCACAGCCACATCCACGCCATGTTCGTGATGCCGTAACTGAATGACAGCCAGAATTCCAGCGGCAGGACGCTCATCCCGACGACGGTCCGTGTTCTAAGGAGAACGTAGAAGAAACCGTAATCAACGATGAGGTAGAGGACGCCACCGAGTAATCCGACAATGAGAGCAGCGCGACGTCGTGTCCGCACCAGCACACCGAGGAAGGCTAGCAGCAAGACTGCGTCAATCCAGATGTACAGAACGTTGAAGGATCGCGTGACCAAATAGTCATTCACTACGCATCACCGACACTCGAATACCAAGCTGCACCTCATCAATGTATCCCGATCACCACAGCACGACACTTGCCCCCACATTTGGCACGGATCTTCGTCTTGTCAGGAGTGTTCAGAGCGGTCTGGTAGGCGGCACGAAGCTGATCGACGGCGGTGTCGACTTGCGCCACCGTGGACTTCGCGTTGGCACGAACCTTGTCGGCCTTATGGATTTCCTTGTTCAGGGTGTCGACGACGGACTTGTCTTTCTTGCCAACAATGTTCTTGTTGCGTCCGACGCGAACGTCGTGGATCGTCTTGCGCAGTGTCTGCTTGTAAGCGATGGTCGCAGTATCATCCTTGCTAAGGTCGGGGTAGGCGGAGACCTTGTCAATACGAGTTGGCGACCTCGAGACCGAGCTCGACGTGGGCCTTCTTGACTTTGTGCTGCAATGTCGTGTTGCCGATCTTGATCGCGTCAGCAGCGTCAATGACAAGATGGACACGGGGCACAATGGTGGCCGGGTCATAGACCGGAACGCCACCGTTAGCGATCGTGTCGATGGCGCCACGGAGATCCAGAACGGTCTTAATGAGATCCTCGATCTGGTCAGCATACTGCGACCCGGGGATGGCTTTCTGGGCCTCGTGGAGCATGTTGATGCGCGAGTCAACCGCAGCAAGTTCGGCCTTTGCCTGATCGGTAGTCAGCTCCGTCTTGTTCACGGCCGAAACGGCGGCGGGAGCAGCAGCCTGCGCGGCCGTGGCAGGTAGTGCCGTAGGCAGAAACAGTGCGCCAGCAATAAGAGGGGTTACGAGGTACGACTTCTTCACGATGAATCTCCAATCGCAGGATAGAAGGCTGCTATTCAAGGTTAACAGGCTAAACAAAAACTCGTGCGTACACAGGTGACTGAAATAGCACTATGCACACCGAACGACCGGGAGCAACGGATCCATAAGCAGGAACAACCGCATGGGCCACCTAGTCCAGTTGGCCGATAAGTCATATTATGTCATTTATCGTCACTAACGTCTTAGTGGGGGTAATTCTCGTTATTACAGCTGTGAGGAGTCGACGCCATCACGTGAAACACTTCAACCAAAAACCTCATTCAGCACGACCGGATCATTGAGAAGTAGCGATGACAGCCCTGCCCCATCCGCGTACTGCCGACCTGTTCGAGTCACCTGTGCCTCCCGGCACTGGGTGGCCGGGAGATCCGGCATCACCCGACACGCCTGTCGCTAAGAACGCCGAGGACGTGGCAAGAATTGCTGCCCACTGCGGCAAATTTGAGGATCTCGACGCCGCTATTTCGGTATGCCGCGCATGCCCGCGCCTTGTAACGTGGCGCGAGGATACAGCCGTCACCAAGCGCGCGCAATGGCGTGACGAACCTTATTGGGGCCGCCCCGCACCGTCATTCGGCGACCCATCCGCTCGGATGGCTATCATCGGCCTGGCTCCCGCCGCCCATGGGGCGAACCGCACAGGACGAATGTTCACCGGCGACCAGTCCGGGGATTGGCTGTACCGCGCTTTAAATGACGCCGGTATTGCCTCACAGGCACAGAGCATTGACGCCGCGGACGGCCTCACGCTTCATGACTGTCGCATCATCGCCCCGGTGCATTGCGCACCACCGGACAACTGGCCCAGTCCCGACGAGAAGCGCACCTGCGCAATCTGGTTTGACCATGAATTGGCGCGTTTAATCACCATGCGTGCAGTGATGTGCTTAGGGCAGATTGCCTGGACCTCAACCCTGGCAGCCGCCCGTCGTCTTGATTGGCAAGTCCCGCGCCCCGCGCCCCGTTTCGGTCACGGCGCTCGCACTCAACTCATCCGGCCTGACGGGGCCGTCATTGTCGTGCTGGGGTGCTACCACGTCAGCCGTCAAAACACGAACACTGGACGCCTCACTCGCACCATGCTCGACGACATCGTCAACACGCTTCAGGATCTAGCGGGCAGCTGAGGCGCGCTCTCCCCCGCTGCGGGTGCATCACAGCACTGTCACGAGATGTGTCAGGGCCGGGAGGCGCCGTTCTCCGACCGGCATCTCATGGACGGCGTCTACTAAACCCTCACCGATCCGGCGCTTATACTCCGGCAATAACGTCCCGAGTCAGTGATTGCGGCAAGCTGGGGAGCGGGCGTCTCCAGGTTTAATGGTGTACACGCGCGCCATGTCACCGATGCCACTGGCATCCCAACCATGCGTTTACATGCGTTTGTATCCGACCGCGCACCATCGCCAGATCCGCGGCCTGATCGACACCTAAGAGAAAACTGCAAATGTAAACAATCCCGCACACGGTTCTGCTCTCGCTCATTGGCAAGGACCGTAGGCTAGGATCATGGTCATTCTTTCCAAGATCTACACGCGTACCGGCGACCATGGCTCGACACGTCTGGTCGATAATTCCGTGGCAGCAAAATCAGATCTTCGCGTCGAGGCTTACGGTCTTGTCGACCAGGCCAACGCCAGCATTGGTCTAGCTATTGCTCTCGACACCACGACAAAGGTTCTCTCACCGGAAGTTCGGAAAGCTCTTGGCATCGTCCAGAACGAACTGTTCGATGTCGGAGCCGATTTGGCCAATCCACTAGTTGCTAGCCCAGAGTGGGAACCACTGCGAACGGTTCAGGAGAGTGTTGATCGCCTAGAGCGCTGGTGCGACGAGTTCGGTGATAAATTGCCGATTCTCAGGTCCTTCATTCTTCCCGGCGGCAACCCTGTGGGAGCCCAACTTCATGTCTGCCGAACTGCCATCCGCACTGCTGAGCGGGCTGCATGGCGAGCTGCCGAAGCTTACGGAACCGAGACATTAAATAATACAGAAATCATGCCTGGTGGGGTCAACGAGCTCGCGATCACCTATCTCAATCGCCTTTCCGATTTGCTATTCGTCCTGTCTCGAACTGCAAATAAAGCTGGCGAAGATTCCTCCGACGAGGTGCTGTGGGTTCCTGGCGGGGAACGCAACCCGAGGACCGATGAAGGCAAGGAATGATCAGACGAGATGCCCTTCGGTGGCGTATTCCACGCCACCAGGGGGCGCGGCCTCCAGCCACGACATCAGCCCGGTGACAACCCCAGGATCGACAGCGACCTGACACACCGAGGACCGCCCCTTACGCCCGGTTTCAAGGGTGACAATCTCGTAGGCGCTAGAAGCCAGAGCCAGGGCGTCACCCAAGACCGGCGGGCGGTGCTCCACCATGACCAGACCGCCCCGCCTCAAAACGATCGTCGGAACGTGGCGGGGGTCAATTGCTCGGTACCATTCGAAAGCCCCATCAACATAGCGAGCGCTCCCAATCATCCAGTCGCCCGGTTTGGGACCACCCATAACGCGCAGACCACATAAAAAAGCACCGCGTCTACGCATGAGAACGCGGTGCCTGATAAGAAGCCACATCATGTAGAGGACGGCACACCACACAATGAGGCCAATAATGACAGCATCCATCGCCAACGTTGACAGCATCAGGGTAGGCCCGAACTGAGCGGTGGACACATGCATGCTCTAACGCTATTCAGCACACCCTCAACAGTCTACGAAGGCTAGCCTAACTTCCCATATGGCATCAGTGTGGGTCGTTACAGGTGCCCCGTAACGACCCTCGACTACTGCTCTCAAGAGTGCTGCTTCCCGGCTACCCGAGCCGCAGCGATCTGCGCCTGGGCCAAATGCAGCCGATGAGTGACGTCCTGGACGACCTCAGAGTCTTGCTCAGAACGCTCGTGCTCATTCAGCTTCTTGCGCAGGTTATCGCGATCACGCCGTGCTTGGTCAACCGAAATCTCCTGAGACCGAGTGGCGTACTGGGTGATGATCGAGACGTTTCCATCATTGTCCAGAGCCACAAAGCCACCGTCGCATGCGATGACTTCGCGGCTACCGTCTGTGGTGATGATCTGCGCCGCACACGGCACGAGGGCCGCAAGAAAAGGCTCGTGACCGGGGAGCAAACCGATATCACCCTCGGTGGTCCGAACGATGATGTTGACCGACTCCCCCTGCCACACCTCGCGATCGGCGCTAACGACCTTGACTTGAAGCGGCGGGTGGTCCATAGGGCTCAGCCCTCCTTCTTCATCTTGTCCCAGTTCTCCATCACCATATCTATACTGCCAACGTTGAAGAAGGCCTGCTCGGGAACGTGGTCAACGTCACCGCGGCAGATCATCTGGAACCCTTCAATGGTGTCCGCGATCGGGACCGTCGAACCAACTACGCCAGTGAATTTCTCAGCGGTGTACGTGTTCTGAGACAAGAACTGCTGGATGCGGCGGGCTCTCGCCACGGTGACCTTATCCTCTTCGCTCAACTCATCGACGCCGAGGATAGCGATAATGTCCTGGAGCTCCTTGTTACGCTGCAGGATCTGCTTAACCTGAGTAGCGGTGTCGTAATGCTCCTGGCCCACGTATAGCGGGTCGAGGATACGAGAGGTTGACGTCAGTGGGTCCACAGCTGGGTACAGACCACGGGAGGCAATCTCACGAGAGAGTTCCGTGGTGGCATCCAGGTGGGCGAAGGTTGTCGCCGGGGCTGGGTCGGTGTAGTCATCGGCGGGGACGTAGACAGCCTGCATCGAGGTGATGGAGTGGCCGCGAGTCGAGGTGATTCGTTCCTGCAGCTGACCCATCTCGTCGGCCAGGTTGGGCTGGTAGCCCACGGCCGAGGGCATACGACCTAGCAGGGTGGAAACCTCAGAGCCAGCCTGGGAGAACCGGAAGATGTTGTCGATGAACAACAACACATCTTGGTTCTGAACATCGCGGAAGTACTCAGCCATCGTCAGGCCGGTCAAAGCGATGCGCAGACGGGTACCTGGGGGCTCATCCATCTGGCCGAAGACCAGGGCGGTGTCCTTGAGGACGCCAGCCTCGTCCATTTCGTTGATGAGGTCGTTACCCTCACGGGTACGCTCACCAACACCGGCGAAGACCGAGGTACCACCGAAGTTATGGGCGATACGGTAAATCATCTCCTGGATGAGCACCGTCTTGCCCACACCGGCGCCACCAAAGAGGCCAATCTTGCCGCCCTTGACGTAAGGGGTCAGCAGGTCAAGAACCTTGATACCGGTCTCGAGCATCTCGGTCTCGGGCTCGAGGTCGTCAAAAGTCGGGGGGTCCCGATGGATCGGCCAACGTTCGGCCACCTCGATGGTCGAGGGATCGGTGTTGAGGACGTCACCCGTCACATTCCAGACGTGACCCTTAGTCACGTCGCCGACTGGCACGCTGATCGGGGCACCGGTATCGCGGACCTCGGTGCCACGACGCATACCGTCAGTCGGCTTGAGGGAGATGGCTCGCACGACGTTCTCGCCAATGTGCAGGGCCACTTCGAGGGTAATGGTATGGGTCTCCCCCATGACCTCGGTGTCGACGTGTAAGGCGTTGAGAATCTCCGGCAACTGACCGGCCGGAAACTCGACGTCGACGACAGGACCGATAACGCGGACGACGCGCCCGACACCGGCCACCTCGTCCTTCGTCTCGGGGGTAATTGCTGTCGCAGTCATGGTGTTCTCTCTCACTCCTGTGGGGTGGATTCTGCAAGGGCAGCGGCGCCACCCACGATCTCGGTGATTTCCTGGGTAATGGCGGCCTGACGAGCCTGGTTGGCCTGCCGGGTTAGCGTCTGGATAAGCTGCTCGGCATTGTCGGTCGCGGCCTTCATGGCGCGCTGACGGCTAGCCAGTTCCGAGGCAGCCGATTGCAGCAGGGCGTAATGGACACGGTTGGCGACGTATAGCGGTAGCAACTCATCCAGCACACTTACTGGATCAGGCTCAAAGCGGTACTCATGAAAGATCTCCTCATCGCTGGTTCCCACGCCGGGGTCACCTTCGGTAAGTTGACCCTCTGGGGTATCCCCCGGGTCGACGACGGCCAGTGGCAACAGACGGATCACCTTCGGAGTCTGGACCAGCATCGATTCGAACTCGGTAAAAACCATGTGAATCTCATCGACACCACCCTCGTCGGTCGGGCGCAAAAAGTCCTCAATGAGACGGTCCGCGATATCCCTGGCATCCCGGTAGGTCGGCGAATCAGAGAAGCCGCTCCACAGATGGTCGACCTTGCGACCGCGGAACTCGAAGTACTGCACCGCCTTGCGACCACACAAGTAGGTGACAATCTCCTGTTTCGGCTGCAGAGCGCTCGTTAACTCCTCAGCGGTCCGGATCGCATTCGACGAGTAGGCGCCAGCCAGGCCACGATCCGAGGTGATGACCAGAACTGCAGACCGCTTGGGGTCTGGGTTGATCGAGGTGAGCGGGTGGTCCTCATGGGTGTGGGCAGCCACTGCCGAGAGGGCACGAGTCAACTCCAGCGAATACGGACTTGCCGCCTTGACGGTGTTTTGCGCCTTGATAATTCGCGATGAAGCAATCAGCTCCATCGCACGAGTGATCTTCTTCGTCGTCGCGACGGAGTTCCGCCTCTCCCGCAGCTCTCGCAGGTTCGACGCCACGGCTCAGCCCTTCTTTGCGCGAACGATCTTGGCTTGATCGATGTTCTCATCGGCCATCGGAGAGAACTCTTCATGACCAGCCAACAGCTTCCCATCAGAGGTCTTGAATCCCTTCTTAACCTCTTCGAAGGAAGCAGCAACTGTATCCTTCGCGTCATCTTCGAACTTGCCGGTTTCCCGGATCGTCGTGAGCACGTTGCTGTGACTACGCAGGTGTTCAAGAACGTCACCCTCGAATCGCAGCACATCGTCGACCGGGACATCATCGAACTTGCCGGTGGTGCCACCCCACACACTAATGACCTGCTCCTCTACCGGGTACGGCGAGAACTGGCCCTGCTTGAGCAGCTCCATAAGGCGAGCACCACGATCCAACTGACGACGAGAAGTATCGTCCAGGTCTGAGGCGAACATCGCGAAAGCCTGCATGTCACGGTACTGGGCCAGGGAAATCTTCAGCGTTCCGGCGACCGACTTCATCGCCTTAATCTGAGCAGCGCCACCGACTCGCGACACGGAGATACCGACGTCGACGGCCGGTCGCTGGTTGGCATTGAACAGGTCCGACTGCAGGAAGATCTGCCCATCGGTAATCGAAATGACATTCGTCGGGATGAAGGCGGAAACGTCGTTGGCCTTGGTCTCAATAATCGGCAGACCAGTCATCGACCCGCCGCCCAGGTCATCCGACAGCTTCGCGCAACGCTCCAGCAGGCGGGAATGCAGGTAGAAGACATCACCGGGGTAGGCCTCACGGCCCGGTGGACGACGCAGCAGCAGCGACATAGCTCGGTAGGCCTCAGCCTGCTTGGTCAGGTCATCAAAGATGATCAGGACGTGCTTGCCCTGGTACATCCAGTGCTGACCAATGGCCGAACCGGCGTAGGGAGCGATGTACTTAAAACCAGCGGGATCGGAGGCCGGGGCATGAACGATGGTGGTGTACTCCATCGCACCGGCCTTCTCCAGAGCGCCCTTAACCTCGGCAACCGTCGAGCCCTTCTGACCAATAGCGACGTAGATGCAGCGAACCTGCTTCTTGGGATCACCAGACTCCCAATTGCCCTTTTGGTTGATGATGGTGTCGATCGCAATGGCGGTCTTACCGGTCTTGCGGTCACCAATAATGAGCTGACGCTGGCCACGACCAATCGGAATCATCGAGTCGATGGCTTTAAGACCAGTCTGCAGCGGCTCACGAACTTCTTGACGGTCCATAACGCCGGCAGCCTGGATCTCAAGGGCACGACGCCCCTCAATGCCCTTAATCTCGCCGAGGCCGTCAACCGGGCTACCCATCGCGTCCACGACGCGACCGAGGTATCCCTCGCCGACCGGCACGGACAGCACTTCACCAGTGCCACGAACAGTCGATCCCTCATCAATGCCGTCGGAGTCGCCGAGCACGACCACACCGATCTGCCGCTCCTCCAAGTTGAGGGCGATGCCCATCGTCCCGTTCTCAAAGCGCAGCAACTCATTGGCCATTGCTGAGGGAAGCCCCTCGACGTGGGCGATACCATCGCCAGACGTGACGACAGTGCCAACCTCCTCACGGACCGCCGTCTCCGGCTCGTAATTCTGGACGAAGTTGTCCAGGG
>ERZ1023183.3-NODE-3-length-204124-cov-8.019670_pt1 | contig 204124 bp, 198 predicted proteins | sample MGYA00521095_ERZ1023183 | MGnify/ENA primary metagenome ERZ1023183 (study PRJEB32759, sample SAMN07749889) | skin metagenome | biome: transportation; feature: city; material: polyester macromolecule | host: Homo sapiens | place: Hong Kong:TW line | collected... | reverse complement strand
TGTATCATAGTCACCCCAAAGAGGTAGAGTACAGTCAACGTCATTTTATGAATCAGATAACAGTGCAAACAGTAAGAGCAATTGTCAGCAAACACGGCATTGACTACGATAAATTAACTATAGGAGCGAAACAGGTGCTTTATGCTAGAGTAGTGCAACAACAAAGAGGACTAGATAAAATATTGTCGAGAGCTTGCGGTACACACTGTGGGCAGTTAAATAGTGAAACTATTATTAATAAGATATATGACGAGATAAAGAAAAATAAAGATATTTATTTTAGGCATTTGAAAAGGAAACTGGGTATTATTAACAAGGAATAAACTAATGAAAATAAAACAGCATATAACAAAAGTAACTTTTTTATTGATAATAAGCCATTCATTGAACTTTGCTCTTCCCACCGCAGTTTATACAAAAAGTTCATCCAAATGTGAATTAGACAATCTTAAATTTACTCAACGATACTTTGGATCTAACACTTTTAAGGAAAGTCGCAACCATTCCCAGGCTAAATTATCTTGTTCAATAGAGGCGTTCCAAATGGTATCTTGATCCATAATATGATATATACCTGGTTGATTTTTATAGGTAATGTTTAATTTTTTTTCAGTGATTGCTTCATGATAATGCATCCATTTTCGTTTTTTAAAATAAAAATCTGTCATTTTTTTCATCAAAACGATAGCTTGCTGCCAATCTTTTTGAGCAGTTTCAAGTCGTGCAGTAGTTTCTAACCATTTCTCATAAATATCCTGTATCTTATCAATTTCTTGTTGAATTTGTTGTATATTTAATTTATTTTTTTGCATAAGTAACCTCTTTGTGTATATTAGACTGATCTTTTCTTTGATAAGCTACCTAATAGCTGTATAAGATAGCTCTTATTATTGTATAGTACAATAGCCCCTTTGTTCTGGTGATGTATCATAACTATGACAGAAACTTTTAAGGTTACTAGGGAGTTTCGTTTTGAAGCTGCTCATCTTTTGGATCATCATGATGGTAAATGTAAAAATTTGCATGGGCATGGCTATGTGTTACAAGTGGAGCTCATGGCCCCGCTGCATATTTCTGGTCCTAAAGAGGGTATGGTTTGGGACTTTGCTGATTTGAAATCATTGGTATGGGAGAAAATCTTAGAGTCTTTTGACCATTCTTTTATCTATAACACACATAGTGAACGAGAAAGTAAAATTGCTAATTTATTGATTTCACTGGATTCCAAGGTCACACCATTACCCTTTCGCACCACTGCAGAAGCCTTAGCCAAATATATTTTTGATATATTAACTCAAGCAGGAGCTCCCATTTCTGCTGTGCGTCTTTGGGAAAGTGCATATTCTTTTTGTGAGTATCGACGATGAATACTAACTATCGTATTGTAGAAATATTTGAAAGTCTACAAGGCGAAGGGTATAACACTGGTATGCCTGCGATATTTTTGCGCTTTGGTAAATGTAACTTGTCTTGCAAATGGTGTGATACAGAGTACAATAATTTTACAATATGGACATTAGAAGAGGTCTTAGGGGAATTATCTCGTTATCAAACGCGAAATATCATTATTACTGGTGGAGAACCCACCATTCAGCCGCATCTGTCTAAATTATTATCTATTCTTAAAAAGCAGGGATATTTTCTAGCCATTGAAAGTAATGGTCTTAAGCCAATTCCTGTTGAGATTGATTACATCGCACTTAGTCCCAAGAGAGCATATATTGATATCTATCGTAATAAGCCGTATCAAATAGCGCATGAAGTTCGTTTGATTGTTGATAGTGAAATCAGGCCTTTTTGTGAATTAATAGAAGACAAAATTAAAGCAAATAACTATTATCTTTCTCCTTGTGAACAGTCAGGGATAACTAATATAAGAGAGACAGTTGAGCAATTGGGTCAACTCAATGCACGTCATGATATTTCAAAGCCGCATTGGCGCTTAAGTATACAAATTCATAAGCTTATTGGCATACGTTAAATACGCAATCTAAAAAACATAGAAAAGTACTAGTTTTTTATTTAAAAAACTAATTATCGATAAATCTCTTTTAAGATTTTTGAAAATATCAGAAAACAAGGTCAATCAATTGTTCTACTTCAAAATAGGATGATGAAATTAAGAATAATGTGCTGCACTATATAGATTCAGGTGATTAGTATTTGATATTATCCAGCTTAACTAAATAATACGAACAGTCCGTTCTAGGATACACGTAATCATCATTATCCCCGCGATAATATACTAAGGTATACGGCTAAAGGGTTATCCTTAAGCCATTTTTTATTTTTTCAGGGACTAAAAAAAAGAGATAATATGACTACAAATACTGTGCTAATACTACATCCGATAAATTTTTCTTTATAATAAAATTTATCTCCTTTTCCAAATAAAATGGCAGAAATAGGGTTAGATAAAATTGTTAATAAAAAAAATAACTAGATTACTAGAAATATTTTTTATCAAAAATTTCTTTCTACATCCTATTAGACAGTAAAAAATTAAAGTTAATATAAAAGGAGTTAATATAATAAATAACCAATCTTTTATAAAGAGCCGATAGATTACCAAAATCGTAATAGCTATAGTATTCAATAGAATCCAAGACTACATCAATAAAGCATAAATAGGATAATGTTATTTGGTATAATTACTAATTTTTACTCTTGCTAAAATAGGAAATGCGACTAAAAAAATTATTGACCCTATTAAATAATCATTCATATTTTACCCTACTGAAGAAGTGGATAGTAGTCTTTTTAATATATAATAAAAGTAAAAAGATATACCCAATAAGTTAATTTCATCTATAAAGTTTGTCTTCTATTTCGGTTCCTAAGTATTCACACAGGTACCTAATGTGCTCCTTGATATTGTTGTATACTAGATGATCTCTTTTTCTAATAAATAGAGTACCTATCAGTATAAATCAGCATGTCCAAAACAATAAAAATAACTTTTTATATATCGGTTCCTTTATTTTTGAAAAGAAGTAATGAGAGAACGGTATAAATAAAAAAGATAAAATTAACTTTTTAACAATAGCATTACAGGTAGCGCAGCAGTACAAATCAATGATATTATAAAAACTAAGTTATAGGGTAAGTCAGTATACAATATACAATGTGTAGGAGAAGTACATCTTAATCTTTACTAAAGTAAACCAGGTATTAGCATTAGTGATCCTAACCAAAATAGTAAAGATGTTTTTTATCGATTGGTTATCTTCGAGAAAAAAATAATGAAAAACTATTGCAAATAAAAAAGATGCTGATATTTATATAAATAGATAAAATTACTATTAATAAAAAAGATAATATATGAGAATAATTAATAATATAAATATTTGCCTTCTATATTATTAATATAATTAGTAAATATAAATATTTTTAAGATAATAAGAAAATACAATTTTTAATAAGATTGAAAGATGAGTTGTTCCTAGGTTGATGTTATACTAATTAAAATTATGATATATTAATTAAAGAAAATATATTTCTATTTTTCCCTATAAAATAAAAAAGCTATTAATGCTAATAGGTAAATGAGCGAGAGTATCCAGTTTTCTATATAGTCAATCATATCAGTTGCAGGCAAGACAGGTTTTACAGGATTGAACATAGTCAGTATAAAAACGGCTTCCCATACTAGGTAGAGATCTTTTATTCTACTGCCTAGTATATAGAATAGAAAAGTTATAAATGATGGAATTGAAATAATAATTATCCAATCTTTTATACTTAAGTAATAGACTAACATTATTAATGCAACTATAGCCAAAGATAAATAAAAAAAGTTACTTATTCTACGGTATAAACGATAATGCTGTATGCGCTCGTAACATGGCCAAATAATTAAAAAACCAAGAAAAGTTCCTGCTACCAATATTATATATATTACAAATAAGTCTGTCATATAAAAACTCAATATACTTAAGAAATAATTAAATTATTATTTAGGTATCTATAAGAATAAATTTTTTTATTTACAAAATTTATTACCTATCATAATTACAAATTCTTCACCTTTATTAATCACATACCCTGAAAAATTAGTAAAACGCTTTACAGCCTGAATACCAGCCTGAACGCCTGCTGTTTTAGGTGCTTTTTTTAAGATAAGTTTCAACATTTTCGTTACCCATTTTGATGTAAATGTTTCTTCTGTTACAGCGGTAGTAACTCTATAAGCCGCTAAGCCTTCTACTATAGCAAAACCTGTCCGCACCAGATCATAAGTAATTTGTGGAACTAATCCTCCGTAACATTTATAGTCATTCACGCATTCTCTATACCGCTGGTAAGTTGGAGATCAGCCGCCTGGATGTCTTGGAAAGGTTTTTTTAATGTGACCATCGTCTTCATCATCTTTGTTTTCATCACTTTTATCTTCTTGTGTTTTATGTTTATTTTTTTCAGTGTTGTGTAATTTTGACACATTTTTATTATGCGGACCCTTATTTTTTGTTTGGTTGTTGGCATCATTAATCTGGTCCTGCTGAGTTTCATTTTGAGGAAATTCTTGTGAAAAGCCTGCCCATTGTTTTGCTAGAAGGGGATTCATTGGTAGTAATTGCAATATAGGTTGAGCAATCATTTGCCCTATACCAGGATAATATTTGTTAATTAAATTGATCCCTTGAGTGATCATCCGTGGATCAACTTCACTTAATAGTACCTCTTTATGTAAATAATTTTTTTGTTCTGTGGTTACTGTTTGGTTGGTAAGATCAGGTAGGTGGGATTTAGCAGCAATTGGTGGGCTCACTTCTTTTAAAGTAAGAGAATTAATTAATTTGCAGACGGTCTGTTTTTACTTTAGTCATTCTATCTACTTTAGGAGTAGTAAACTGATGTGCCGTCTGAGGTTTTTCTATTGTTTTGTCTCTTAATGCGGCATGAGTACGGTTTGTGTATGCCGATGATAAGATTGGTTTGTGTGATTATAATGAGATTGGGTATTAGATTGCCTAGGCTTTGCTTTTGAAGAAGTGTTATGTTTATGTGTGCCTCATGATGTTGATGAGCTTTTGCCCCCTTATTTATTTTGATTAACGGATTAGCTATGACAATGGAGTGAACTGGTGCTAGGAGAAAGATGCTTGCCAGTAATATCATTTTAATTTCTCGCCTTATCACTGCCTGTTTGTTGTCCCTCGTGACTACTCCCCCTAAATTAAAAGAAAAACTCAAAACAATAGTTTTATCTAAAAGTTAGATATAAAACTAGAGTGGTTATCAATTTTTATAATTGCATAGATCAAGTACCTAATGCAAATTAATTTTTAAATCTTTAATAATAACTAGTAGTCTTCTAATTATTTTAGTTAAGCAAGAATTTTTTGGTGCACAAAGAGCGGAAATTTCTACAGCATTTATGAAGAGGAAAAATCAAAATATTTTTCTATTAATAAAAAACCTGCCCGTAGGCAGGTTATGAAAATTAAGAATTCAGAGAGGAAAAAAATGAAAATTAACGTTTAGAAAATTGCTTGGCGCGACGAGCTTTATGCAGCCCGGGCTTTTTACGCTCTACTTGGCGAGCATCTCTGGTCACAAAGCCAGCTTTGGAAAGAGCGGGTTTTAAGGCTTCATCATAGTCGATCAAAGCGCGAGCGATACCGTGACGAATGGCACCTGATTGGCCCGCTTCACCTCCTCCTTTAACATTGACCGTGATCTTAAAACTAGTTAGATTTTCTGTTAAAGTCAAAGGTTGTTTGACAATCATACGGCCTGTCTCTCTAGCTAAATAAGTGTCCAAAGACCTACCGTTAATGGTAATTTCCCCATTGCCTTTTTCCATAAATACCCGAGCCACTGAATTTTTACGCCGACCTGTACCGTAATAATATTTACCATTCATGATTTAATCTCCAACAACTTGGGCTGCTGAGCAGCGTGATTATGGGTATCTCCTGCATAAACTCTCAGCTTCTTGAGCATTGCATGGCCTAGAGGCCCTTTGGGAAGCATTCCCTTCACTGCAATTTCTAAAACTCGGCCAGGAAATTTGTTCTGATATTCCTGAAAAGTGCGCTGATAAATTCCTCCTGGATAGCCACTATGACGATAATAAACCTTATCGGTTTGCTTCTTACCAGTGACACGAATTTTATCTGCATTAATCACAATAACGTGATCTCCCAAATCCATGTGAGGTGTGTATTGTGGCTTATGTTTGCCGCGCAAACGCCGCGCAATCTCTGTGGCAAGACGACCTAATACCTGCTCCTTTGCATCAATGACATACCAATCGCGCTTAATTTCGCTGGCTTTGGCTGAATATGTTTTCATTCTTTCGTCCAAGTTACATAATAATTATGATCATAAACTAGAACTTAATATTGTACTGAGAAACTTATTGGTGAGTCAAGAGCTATCAGTTTTAAAGATGATAGCATATAGCTATAGTTGTTTAAGATTTAAGATGTTTTACATTAGTACATTTTACTAGCTAAAGAAGCTGGTTCAGGAGTGTGCTCAGTTCTTAGCTTTTTGGGTAACACAAAAATAATGTGTTCCTGTGCACCTTGATCGGTGATTATTTCTTCAAAGCCCCAGGCCTCAAGTTGAGAAATAACTTGTTGAATCAGTACTTCAGGCGCAGATGCCCCTGCAGTTAGACCGACGTTGTATTTATCATCAAACCACTCTTCACGCATAAAAGAGGCATTATCCACTTGATAAGCTGGGACGTGACGTAAGGCTGCAACTTCACGCAGGCGGTTGCTATTAGAACTGTTAGCAGAACCTACCACAATAATGGCGTCGCAATGATCACTTAGGCGTTTAACTGCTTCCTGTCTATTTTGAGTGGCATAACAGATGTCGTCTTTATTGGGACCAATGATATGTGGAAAACGTGCTCTTAGTGCCTGGATGATTCCCTTTGTTTCATCCATCGAAAGAGTAGTTTGACTGACATAGGCAAGCGGTTGATTGACATTAAGTTCTAATGCTGCAACATCTTGCAAGTTTTCCACCAAAAACATACGATCATCAATTTGCCCCATGGTACCTTCTACTTCAGGATGCCCTCGATGACCAATCATGATAATGACATATCCTTGCACGTTAAGACGTTGTACTTCACGATGTACTTTAGTTACCAGTGGGCAAGTAGCATCCAATATATTAAATCCCCGGTGTTGTGCTTCTTGCTGTATCTTAAGTGAAACACCGTGTGCTGAATAAATAAGGGTAGCACCTTCTGGGACGTCATTAAGAGATTCAATAAAAATCACCCCTTGCTCACGTAAGTCATCAACCACAAATTTGTTATGCACCACTTCATGGCGTACATAAATGGGAGGGCCCCAAATGGTAAGTGCTCGCTGCACAATCTGAATAGCTCGATCCACACCAGCACAAAAACCACGAGGTTGTGCCAAGATCAAGCGCTTTTTTGTTATTGTCATTTAATGCCTTCGCCTTTGTATGGTCAAATTTTCTAAGATAAAAAGAAAAGCTCCTATGGTGATGAGACTATCAGCAATATTAAATACAGGCCAAGAGAAAGAGCGATAATAAACTAATATAAAGTCAATAACTTGCCCTTGTATTAGACGATCCAATATATTGCCAATTGCCCCGCTAATAATCAAGCTACCGGCTATTTTCTGCAAAGAATTAAATGTATTGTGTAGTATTTTATGCAATAAATAACCGCAGATGTTAATTGCAAGTAACATAATAAAGTAGGGTAGGAGATGTTCTTGATTCGTAAATAAGCTAAAGGCAACCCCTTTGTTGTACACCAGGGTGAGATCAAGGAAATGAGGAATCAGTACGCGCCTCTCTTGATAGGTAATATGAGCTTGGCACCAAATCTTACTGCATTGATCTAGCATAATACAAACTAAGATAAAAGCCAGATAAGGCCAATTTTTTTTGATGGTTATCTGCATATGATGATGTGAAAATAGTTAAACAAAACGCCTATTTTCTCCTCCTTGATTTAAGTTAGTAATACAACGAGCACACAGTTGAGAATGTACTGGATCTTTTCCTACTGTGACTGAATAATGCCAACAGCGCTCACATTTTTTACCTTCAGAAACTTTCGCCTCTATCTGTAGAGAAGTCCCTTGGATTACTTGTGCTTGTGACACTAGCAAAACAAATTTTAGTTCTGTATCAAGTGACTGTAACTGGGTTGCCAAAGTAGGTGGGGCTGTAATGATTACGCTGGCCTGTAGTGAGGAACCAATATGCCCTGCTTGACGTAAATTCTCCAAAGTTTTGACTACTTCAGCCCGAACAGTGCGGATGTTTTGCCATTTATTTGTAAAGTCTTGCGTCTCTTTTAGTGCAGGGAAGAGATGCATGGTATGAAATAAAGGGCTATCTTCTGTATCATTCACCAATACTTGCCATGCTTCTTCTCCTGTAAAACATAAAATAGGTGAAATCATTAAAATAAATGCGCATGTTAAGTGATAAAGGGCAGTCTGGGCGCTCTTTCGCCCCCGACTGGCAGCAGGCATGGTATATAAACGATCTTTTAAAATATCAAGGTAAAATGCTCCTAGATCTTCAGAACAAAATTGAATTAAGGCGTAGCTCGCATGATGAAATTGATAGTTTGCATAAAATTGTGTAGACACTTTGTCTTGAAGGTGCTTGGTTATCAATAAAGCATATTGATCGATTTCTATTAACTGATCGATTGCAATTGCCTCTGATAGCTTAAAGTCTGCGAGATTGCTTAATAAAAAACGCAAAGTATTGCGTATGCGACGATAATGATCTGCTGTTTGTTTTAAAATCGAATCAGATAAGACAATCTCGTTAGAGGTATCAGTACTGGCAATCCAAAGACGCATGATATCAGCTCCGTAACGATGATAGATGGCTTCAGGAGCAATCACATTGCCAAGTGATTTGGACATTTTTTGTCCTTGTTCATCTACGGTAAAACCATGCGTAAAAATTTGTCGAAAAGGAGCTTGGCCATAGACTGCACAGCTTGTCAGTAGTGAAGATTGAAACCAACCGCGGTGTTGATCACTGCCTTCAAGATAGATATCAACTGGTGGTTTTAGCCCCAAGCGTTGACGCAAAACAGAATAGTGGGTGGTACCGGAATCAAACCAGACATCTAATACATCTGTTGATTTGTTATATTGTGTTGCTTCTTCTGCGCTTAAAAATTCTTGTTTATCCAAATTAAACCAGGCTTCTACTCCTTGCTTTTCTATGCGTCTAGCAATTTCTTCAAGATAGTCAGCTGTTTGGGGATGTAGCTCCCCACTCTTTTGGTGAATAAAAAAAGGTAAAGGAACCCCCCAATTGCGTTGACGAGAGATGCACCAATCTGGACGATTTTCCAGCATTGAACGCAAACGATTTACCGACCAAGCTGGAAAAAATTCTGTCTGGGCAGTTGCTTGTATACTGATCTCTTTCAAGGAAGGAGTATTATCTCGCGCTTGATCAATAGCAATAAACCATTGTGAGGTAGACAAAAAAATAGTGGGTGTTTTATGGCGCCAACAGTGCGGATAACTATGCACTATTTGCTCATGATGCAGTAAACAACCGTTTTTTTTGAGAGCTTCAATAATGATTGGGTTTGATGCCCAAATACTTAGGCCACCCACTAGAGGCGTTTTATCAATGAATTTACCATTTTTTTGTACTGGTGTTTCAGAAGGAAGGTCAAACACACGTCCTATCTGAAAATCTTCCAATCCATGAGCAGGAGCGGTATGAACTAGTCCAGTACCAGCGTCGCGGGTTACATGTTTTCCTGGTAATAAAGGGACCTGTCGTGATAAAAAAGGATGCTGTAACAAGATCCCCTCTAAGCTTTTACCCTTTATCCTAGCTACAATGCATTGCGCTTTGATTTGGTATTTGGTTAGATTGGCTTCATTTAGTGTTTCCTCCATTAATAAGTAACCTGCATCGGTTTTGATCAAAACATAGTTAAAATCAGGGTGCACGCTTACTGCTTGATTGGCAGGCAAAGTCCACGGTGTCGTAGTCCAGATTACTGCTTTAATCGGTACAGGTATATCGGCTATATCTGTTGTTTTAAAGCGCTTGGTCAGTGCATGATTGTCAACTAGTGAAAAAGCCACATCAATGGCATCTGATTGTTTGTCTTTATATTCGATCTCTGCTTCTGCCAGAGCAGAAGCACATTGTATACAATAATGGATTGGTTTTTGGCCTTTAATAATAAGACCCGCTTTAACAAGTAAAGCAAGATAACGCACGATATTGGCTTCGATCATGTAATCCATGGTGAGGTAAGGATGTTGCCAATCACCAATGACCCCCATACGTTTAAAGCCTTCGCTCTGACGATCTACCTGTGTCTTTGCGTATTGACGACATAATTGACGAAACTCTTTGGCGGGTAAATGTTTTCCATTTTGTTTTTCTACCATGATTTCGATGGGCAGCCCATGACAATCCCAACCGGGAACGTAAGGAGCGTCAAATCCCATCCAGGTTTTACTACGTATGACGAGGTCTTTTAATACTTTATTGACAGCATGCCCTGCATGTAATTCTCCATTAGCATAAGGGGGACCATCATGCAAGATAAATAGCGGACGTCCTTTACATATGGCGCGTAAACGCGCATAACGATTATGTTTTTGCCATTGCTTGACCCATTGTGGCTCTCTCTTCGATAGATTTGCACGCATGGGAAAAGAAGTATTTAATAAATTAAGCGTATTGCGATAGTCCACATGAAATCCTTCACTAAAGTGCGTTGTGCTAATTAAAGCAAACTGGTTGCTTTCTATTTATGATTATGCCATTGTTTAGCTGTTTTAATATCCTTAGCAATTTCTTCTTTTAAGGCACTTAGACTGGTAAATTTAGCTTCTTCTCTGATTTTGCTTTGAAAAGTCACTTCCAACATGTCTCCATAAATATCTTGATCAAAATCGAGAATATGTACTTCGAATTTGATTTGTGGATCCACACTGATTGTGGGATTGGTACCAAAACTCGCTACCCCTCTTTTTTTGCCAAAACATCCTTTGACATCAACAATATAAATGCCGTGCAAGGCAAAATGATGTTGTTGAATATTGATATTGGCTGTTGGATACCCTAGCTGGCGACCTAGCTTAAGACCGTGCTTGACAGTGCCACTAATGGTGTAAGGCCTCCCTAATAACACTTCTACCTGTTTGAAATCAGAAGCAAGAAGTGCATCACGTACAGCGGAACTTGAAATACGTTGTCCTTGCTCCATGACAGCAGGAACATGCACAGTTTTAAATTCAGAAAAGCCAGAAAGGTATCCACAATCTCCCTGTCTGTCCCTACCGAAGTGAAAATCATTGCCGATCACCAAAGCACGGGTATTCAATCGTTCGATCAAAACTTGTTTCGTAAAGTCATATGCGCTGATGTTGGATAAAGCTTCATTAAAAGGCACAATGATAACGCGATCAACCATACCCAAATGCTCCAATGCAGCCAATTTATCTGCTAATGGATTGATGCGAATGGGCATATGTTTTTGTGCACGGCTGGCAAAGAATTCTTTAGGCAACGGTTCAAAGGTCATGACAACGGAAACAAGTTTTTGTTGCTCTGCTTCTCTTTTTAGTGAATATAGTAATTTAAGGTGCCCACGATGTACGCCATCAAAGTTGCCAATGGTCACGGCCGAAGGCGAAGATTGATAAAGCGCATTGTCCAGTCCAAAATAAACGTGCATGGTTAAAAGCTAACAGAATATAACTTATTATTTTAGCAGTTTTTTGTTTTTCCCTACTAGAGTGTCATATGTTTTAAGGCTTGGCCTGTATAATGATGATAATGGAAAGAATAGTAATCACCTGTGCTTACGATGGCTCTTTCTACCACGGTTGGCAAAAGCAATCTGGGGAAATAGCTACTGTAGAAAGCATTATGCAACAAGCGATAGAAAAAATTGCATTACATAAGGTGCAATTAGTAGCCTGTGGACGTACTGATAAAGGAGTACATGCCCTGCGTCAAACGATCCATTTTGATACCAGTGCCAAACGACCTTTATCAGCATGGGTGAGGGGAGTGAACTGCTATTTGCCTCGCGATATTGCGGTGCGCAACGCACAAATTGCTCCAGCTGATTTTCATGCACGTTTTTCTGCGCTCTCTCGCGCTTATCGTTATCTTCTTTACAGTGCTCGCCAGCGCCCAGTAATGCGACGTGATAGCGTAACTTGGGTGTTTTATCCTTTAGTAGTGGAAAAAATGCAGCAAGCAGCACAATTATTGATAGGAGAACATGATTTTTCTAGTTTTCGTTCACCTTATTGCCAAGCCAGGTCACCTATTAAACGATTAATGCATGCCCAGGTATATCGGACTGATGATATGATCGCCTTTGATTTTATTGCCGATGGATTTTTACATCACATGGTGAGAAATATAGTCGCAGCACTAGTCGGAGTGGGGCGTGGTCACCTCAGTGTATCAGACCTAGCAAAATTATTAGCAAGCAAGAACCGTCAGATGGCGCCGCCTACCTTTAGTGCAAAAGGACTATACTTTTTAGGTGCACATTACCCGCCACAATTTAACTTACAGACCACCATTATTTCAAGCGCTTTTTGGGGAGATCATGAATTTACACGGCAAAGTTAAAATATGTGGCATTACTCGCTTGCAAGACGCTTTATGGTATTAAACCCAAGGGTTCATGCTTTTGAAGGTAGGACTGTTTGTCAATGCATCAGCAAGGGAGGTAGAAAAAATAATGCAGATTACTCCGGTACATGTATTACAGTTTCATGGAGAGGAGATGGAGCGTTTTTGTTATCAATTTGGCCGTCCTTAATTAAATCCGTTTTAATGCGAGTAGAGAAAGATATTGAAAAAATAGCTCGAACATTTCATAGTGGTGCCAATGCTTTGTTATATGATGCTTCTGCATCAACAGAGCACGGAGGTACGACGGGGCGCACTTTGATTCACTCATTCCTAGACATATTAATCGCCCTTAGATATTAGTTGGTAGCCTTAATTCGGAGAATATCAGGGAGGTGATCAAGCAAACAGAGATGCTTAATCTTAATATATCCAGTGGCGTGGAGAGAAGATTTAAATCACACAGGGGCCCATAAATAAATAAGGGGCCCATAAATAAATAACATGTTAGGACAAAACAAGTGTTTCTTGCTAAGCGCATGGCTAAGAAGCGTATTATTGCTGAAACAGATGCGGGTCAACATGGTGTGGCCACTACGATTGTTGGCTACTCATTTCGGTTTAGAGTGTGTGGTGTTTATGGGGGAACGGGATGGATGTGCATTGTCAAATGCCCAATGTTAAGCGTATATGGTTTAAGTGCACAAGTACGGACAGTAAAAGAGAGGGTACTTGTACTTTATAAAGGATGCAATGAATGAAGCGATGCACGATTGATAATACTTTTTACGTGGTAGGAACGGTCGCTGGGCCTCATCCCTATCCACAGATAGTATACGAATTTCAACGCATTATCGGTAAAGAAGCAAAAGAGCAGATCTTAAAGTGACCGATCGGTTGCCATATATTTGGTGGCTTGTGTGGACGAGGGATCTAATGCAATGGGTTTTTTATGATTTCATTGCAGATGAAAAAGTGCGAATAATTGGTGTAGAGGTCGCTGATCTAGGATTGCATAGTCAACAACATATTGCCACGATCAGTTCTCGTAGCCCTATTGGAGAGTATTGTATGGAGCCAAAACTTTTCTCTTACAAGATAGTAATGGTTAGATTATAGATACTCACTTCATTTCAGCCGGTCTTGATTATCAAGCTGTGGGTCCTCTGAACATTGTTTATTGCATGAAATAAAACGGGTGCATTATGAGACGGTGGATGATGAAGAAGCAATGGCAACATTCTGTTTGTTGAGTCAAAAAGAAGGGATTATCCCTGCTTTGGTAAAGTAGTCATACGTTAGCGTAGGCAATTACTCATGCACTACATATGAGCGCGGACGAAATATTTTTTGTGAATCTTTCTGGTCGCGGTGATAAAGATTTGGAAAGTGTGGTGACTTACCTAGAGTAAAAAAGAGGAGCACTGATGAGTAAATGTATAGAGAGACTTTTTTCTAATTTAGCAAAACGCTAAGAAAAAGCATTCACCTACTTGATGGCAGGCAATCCTAATTTAAATACGAGTTTGGTATTGATGGATCAACTGGTTTGTGCCGGTGCAGATATTTTGAAAGTGGGTTTTCCCCGTTTTCTGAACCAATGCTTATTCACGTAGCTAGCGCACGCTCTGTGCGCCAAGGAACTACTTTGCTTGATGTGTTGCATTTGGTACATAAATTTCGTCAGTGTCAAACAGAAACACCAGAGGTGTTGAATGGGATATTTGAACCGAATCATGCGCTTAGATGAAATGATGTTTGCGCAAAGAGTAGCCCAGGCAAGAGGAATGGATGCTGTGTGATTGTTGATTCTCCGCCTGAAAATTTGCCTAACTTACGCACTGAGCTATCTAACATGGAGTATTCAATGGATTTATCTCATTGCTGCAACTACGTTAGTTGACCGTGTTAAAATGATCGCCGCTCGGCGCACAAGGATTTTTGTATTATGTACACTAAAAAGGAGCGATTAGTACGAATGCGATTTAATTTAACCGACGTTGCAGGACATGTAGATGATATAAAAAGCGTAAGCTCATTGCCAGTGGCGGTTGGATTTGGTATTAAAATACTTGATATGGCTAGATAAATTAGCTGACGCAGTTGTTGTTGGTAGTCAGCTGGTAGAAGAGATCGCTGCTGGTAGATCGGGCCAATTACAGCGGGTGGAGTTTTTACTAAAGATTTAAAACAAGCAATTTTGGAGTATAGATAGGAAATGTCTTGGTTAGATAAAATATTACCTCCTAAAATAAAAAAAATAAGTAAGCCGCAATCACCAATTCCCGATGGTTTATGGGTGAAGTGCCCTTCTTGCGCAACACCAATTTACACTATTGATTTATTGAAAAATTTACAAGTATGTCCAAAATGTCATTATCATCATTATATGCCGGCGAGAAATCGACTGGATGTTTTTCTTGATGAAGGGTCATTTGAAGAATTAAGTCCGCGCTTGCAAGCGGTGGATTTTCTTAGATTTAGAGATACTAGGAAATATCGCGAGCGTTTGCGCACAGCGCATAAACAAAGTGGTGAAGAAGATGCCTTGGTTATTGGTAAAGGTCTCTTATTTGCAATGCCAGTTGTGGTGGCAGTGTTTGAGTTTAATTTTATTGGTGGATCAATGGGTTCTGTGGTGGGAGAAAAATTCGTACGTGCTGTATATGAAGCCAAAGCCATGAAGGCCCCTTTTGTCTGTTTTACTGCTTCAGGTGGTGCGCGGATGCAGGAAGGCCTCACATCGCTTATGCAAATGGCCAAGACTTCTGCGGTATTGCATGAACTAGATCGCAAGGAAACACCTTTTATTTGCGTATTAACCAATCCAACCATGGGTGGAGTATCAGCGAGTTTTGCTTTTTTGGGTGATATTGTGGTTGCAGAGCCAGGTGCTTTAATTGGCTTTGCTGGACCACGTGTGATTGAGCAAACGGTGAGAGAAACTTTACCAGAGGGATTTCAACGCTCTGAATTTCTGTTGAGTAAAGGAGCTTTGGATCAGATTATTGATCGACGTGAGATGCGCCGTTCACTTTTTGCTATCTTGTCTTTATTGCTTAATCGTAGTCAAGAGGCAGTCTAAAATAGACTGTTTTATAGATCATGATCTTTAAAATTTAATGGAGAGTAAGTAAATGAAAGCGCAAGCATATCATCGTCGTCAGTCCACATCCTATATCGCGCCAGAGGGGCAACCTTATATTATTTGGTTGCTGCTTATTAGCTGGGGCGCATACATTTTATTTCATTGTTGGCTGCTTAATATTCTGTTATTTTTGCTATTGATTTTTTTGGTGCAATTTTTTCGTGACCCTCTTCGCAATATACCCAATGATGATGAACAGGCGGTGCTTTCTCCGGCTGACGGGAAGATTGTGGTGGTAGAACAGAGTCATGATCCTTATCGACAGATTCCCGCACTAAAAATTAGCATTTTTATGAATGTGTTTAACGTGCATGTTAACCGCGTACCACTTAGAGGAAAGGTGCAAAAGGTTGATTATTTTGCTGGTAAATTTTTAAATGCCAATCTGGATAAAGCAAGTGAAGAGAATGAGCGTAACGCTTTATTATTAAAAACAAAAACCGCTGATATCACCGTTGTCCAGGTGGCAGGTCTAATTGCACGGCGTATTTTGTGTTATTGTAAAACTGGAGATGAACTAGCACGTGGGGAGCGTTATGGCTTTATTCGCTTTGGTTCTAGAGTCGATGTATATCTGCCATCTAGTGCTGAACCTAAGGTGGTGATTGGGCAAAAGGTCAAAGCTGTGAGTACAGTACTTGCGCAACTATAGGTCAAAAATCTTAATGATGAGGGTCATTCAGTGCACATTAATCATATTTTTCCTTTAAAAAATAAAAGCTGGTTAGAAGAAGCAGGCTTTTACTTTTTACCTAATACTTTTACCCTGGCTGCTTTATTCTGTGCTTTTTTTGCCATCATCGAAACCATGAATCATCAATTTCATCATGTGGGTTGGTTGATGGTGGCATGTTTAATTTTTGATGGTCTAGATGGACGAATAGCTCGCTATACCGGAAAACAAGGGCGATTTGGTGAAGAAATGGACAGTATCGCCGATATGGTGAGTTTTGGTGTCGTACCGGCACTTGTGGCTTATCAGGCTATATTATCCTCTTTAGGCTGGCTTGGTTACGCCATTGCTTTCGTTTATTGTGCCTGTGCTGCATTTCGTCTTGCATTATTTAATTCATTGATCAACATCACACAAGACAAACGCTGGTTTATTGGGGTGCCTAGTCCTTCTGCTGCTTCGATGGTAGTTGGTTTTATTTGGTTGGGAGATAGATTTTTTTCTTTTAATGACCCTATATTAAATGCGCTTACTCCGTTATTAGTTCTGTTTGCCGCTTTATCGATGGCAGTGCCAATTCATTTTTGGAGCTTTAAAGGTTTAAAAAGCACGGCATCTAAAGTTACTAATAATGCACTCATTATCTCAGTACTAGTATTATTATTTGTCACAGAACCTTCTATTATTTTGTTTGGTTTCTTTTTTTTATATATGATCATCGGATATGCTATGGCGTTAATACGCTATCTCCGAAGGCGATCAGCAAGAATTAAGTGATAATTAATGTTAAATTAGGTTGTTGAGGGTAAGCTTATGCAGCAGAGTCGAATATGGGTTATAGGAATCAGTTTATTGGCAGGCTCAGCGCTTTTGGCTGCACCTGATGTTTATCAGCAAAGTACCTCTGCCCAGGCAGCAAGTAATGCTTATGAAACAGATAAAAGTATTGTTTTTCCTGTTGATGCCAAGCACGGTATGGTAGTTAGTGAACAGCGTTTGGCTTCTAAAGTTGGCTTAGATATCTTGAAAAAAGGAGGAAACGCAGTTGATGCAGCAGTAGCAACTGCTTTTGCTTTGGCCGTAGTTTTGCCTAATTCTGGCAATATTGGTGGCGGTGGATTTATATTAAATTATCATCAGTGCGATGGCAAAGTGCGGGCGATTGACTTTAGAGAAACCGCACCCAAAGCAGCGGCGAAAGAGATCTTTCTTCATCAGGATGGAAGTGTTATTGATGGGCGATCAGTAGATCAACCTTATGCTTCTGGTATTCCAGGTACAGTGGCTGGTTTAGAATATGTTTGGAAACAAAGTGGTCATTTGCCGTGGGCTTCTTTGATTGAACCAGCCATACAACTTGCAGAAAAAGGAGTGCCAGTTACTCAACATTTAGCAGACAATTTACGCAGTAATGCTCAGCGCTTATCGAGATGGCCAAGCAGTCAGGCTATTTTCTTTAAGAATGGGAAGCCCTTAAAAAAAGGAGATTTATTGATCCAAAAAGATCTAGCTAATTCCTTGCGCTTGATTGCTAAAGAGGGAAGTAATGCTTTTTATAAGGGGGCTATTGCCGATAAAATTGATGCGTTCATGCGTCCTTATCATTGGATCAATAAAGATGATTTGGCGCATTATCAAGTAGTGCAGCGGCAGCCGATTTATGGGGATTATCGAGGCTATGAAATAGTGATGATGCCCCCGCCTTCCTCTGGGGGGGTCCATATTATACAGATCTTAAATATTTTATCGCATTGGGATCTTGCTAAGATGGGGCAAAATAGTGCGCAAGAGATTCATTATTTTGCTGAAGCTGCTAAGCGCGCTTATGCAGATCGTGAAAAATATTTGGGCGATCCTGATTTTGTCACTGTGCCGGTTAGAGGTCTTATCTCTAAACATTATGCTGATATTTTGGCAGCAAAAATAGGGCCTAAGATGACACTTTCTGCCAGCATTAAGGCAGGTTATCCCTCTGTTTATCAGGGTGAAAAAAATCAAACCACACATCTTTCCGTGGTAGATAAAGACCGTAACGCTGTGGCGCTGACCTATACTTTGAATGGTGATTTTGGTAACGGGATAGTGGTTCCTGGTACGGGAATTATGCTTAATAACGAGATGGATGATTTTTCTTTTAATCCCAAGGTGCTCAATATGTATGGGGTGAGCGGTGGAGCAGCAAATCAAGTAGCCCCGGGCAAACGACCTTTGTCTTCTATGTCTCCTACTATCGTTTTGAAGAATAATCAACTTTATCTTGTCACAGGCAGCCCTGGTGGAGCACGTATTATTACTACAGTGGCGCAGATATTAATTAATGATATTGATTTTCATCTTAATCCAGCTGAGGCAATTGCCGCCATCCGGGTACATCATCAACGTATCCCTGATGAATTACGTGTGGAAAAAGGACTCAATCAAGACACCGTTGGTTTGTTAAAACAGCGTGGATATAAAGTAGTTGAAAAACCTAATATGGGTCGCGTGCAAACGATTAAGGTGGATCATGATCATTATGAACTGCAAGGAGCTTCTGATACCAGAAATCCTGATGGAGCGGCTCTTGGATACTAACAGTTGCGTTGTAGCACGAAATAGGCCAGATCGATTAAATATTGGCTTTTAGGTAAAAAGGGCTTCAGTTGGTTAATCGCCTGCGTTATAAGTTCTTTGACATAGGTTTGGGTTTGATCAACACCCAAAAGATTGACGAAAGTAGCTTTTTGTTGGATAACGTCTTTGCCTGCCGTTTTGCCTAAAGTATCGCTATTTGCCTGAAAATCAAGTAAATCATCTGTAACTTGAAAAGCAAGACCAATTTTTGTGGCAAAGTTAGTTATAGCGAGAATTGCATCATCTGCGATATCCGTAGCACACAGTAACCCTAATTGAATAGAGGCCTCGATTAAGGCACCTGTTTTTTTACGATGCATCAATATGAGTTCTTCTTTGCTAATGGCTTTGCCGGTATGCAGCATATCCATTGTTTGACCACCCACCATTCCAGAAAATCCGGCCTTTTGGGTGAGAATTCTGAGAGCCTGCATATTATTTTCAGTCGATAATTGATTTGGACAACACAATATTTCAAAAGCCAGAGCTTGTAATGCATCACCTGCCAGTAAAGCAACTGCTTCCCCATATACAGTGTGGCAAGAAGCTTTGCCATGACGCCAATCATCATCATCCATTATTGGTAAGTCGTCGTGAATTAGGGAATAACTATGTAATAACTCTACCGCTGCCATGCGTTGTTTTCTTGCTAGAGGGTCAACATTGCCAAGTTCTGAAGCAGCACTAACCAACAGAGGACGCATTCGCTTGCCATGATTTAACACGGCATAACCCATTGCTAAAGCTAATTGTTTTGGACAACCTTTAGGTAAATGTTGCTCAAGAAATGTTTCTAATGTTTCTTTTTGCTCTGCCACCCATGAGGAAAAATCAAGGCTCATCAAATGTAAAATCCTCCAGCTGTGCGCTCTTATCATTCAATATTTTAATTTTTTGTTGAACCTGAGCTAATTTTTTCTGGCAAAAGGACATGAGAGTAATTCCTTCTTCATAATATTTAAGCGCTTGTTCTAAACTAACATTACTTTGCTGCATGATTTCAGTAATTTCTTCTAAACGCTTCATTGCCTCTTCAAAATTAGCAGGAGTATTCATGATGACACCTTGATGATGGTATTAATGTAACCGATTATCGCATGAAAGTGCGAGACTGAGTATTTGGAAACGTGTTTCATTCATGTCATAATCACAAACTGTGCTAAGTGAGAGATAGCAATATGACGATATTGATAACAGGAGCATCCTCTGGCCTGGGTGCAGCAATGGCACGGACTTTGGTCAAGAAAGGCAACGCAGTGATAGGGGCAGCTCGTAGAGAAGAACAGCTTGATGCCTTACATCAAGAGCTAGAGCAGCATTTATTTTTTCCACTTATAATGGATGTAAGTGATAAAGCATCAGTAGATCGATCTTTGGCCATATTACCTGAACAATGGCGAACAATTGATACTTTAATCAATAATGCTGGTTTGGCTCTAGGCCTTTCATCAGCGGATCAAGCAGATATGGTTGATTGGGAGATTATGGTCAACACCAATATCCTTGGTCTAATTTATTTAACACGACAATTACTACCGTCTATGGTCAAAAATAGGCATGGGCAGATTATTAATATTGGCTCAACTGCCGGAAACTGGCCCTATTATGGGGCTAATGTGTATGGGGCAAGTAAAGCATTTGTCAAACAATTTAGCCGTAATTTGCGCGCTGATTTGGCTAAATACCGAATTCGGGTGAGTAATATAGAGCCTGGACTGTGCGGTGATACTGAGTTTTCAAAAGTGCGCTTTAAAGGTGATTTACAAAAAGAGAAGCAACCTTATGAAAATATTCATTATTTAACGCCACAAGATATTGCAGATATTGTGCTTTTTATTTATGAAGCACCATCTCATGTCAATATCAATTCCCTTGAGGTAATGCCGGTGGCACAGACCTTTGCCGGATTGATCACATATCCGCAGCAAGAATAGGAGAAAATAAAATGGATTCTTTGGTTTTAGTATTTAATTGTGGCAGTTCCTCCATTAAAAGTGCAGTGTTACAACCAAGTAGTGGAGAGGTTTATATCAGCTATCTTGTTGAAAAGGTGAATTTACCAAAGACACAATTGATTATAAAAACTGCTGATAATAGACAAACCATCGATTTAAAAGATAATACTGATCATACTGAGGCGATCAGAGTTTTGGTACAAGACATAGAAAAGCGCGGTTTGCAACAGTCAATTCATGCAGTGGGACATCGTGTGGTGCAAGGAGGGGAGCTTTTTCAGCAATCAGTAGTGATTAACGAAGAAGTGATTGATAACATTAAGCGTTGTTGTAATTTGGCCCCTTTGCACAATCCATCTCAACTCATAGGCATTGCTGCAGCACAAGAAGTATTATCTTTGGTTGCTCATGTAGCAGTATTTGATACCTCTTTTCACCAAACCATACCTAAAGAAGCTTATCTATATGCTATACCATATGAATACTATGAACAGTACCATATTCGTCGTTATGGCATGCATGGCATCAGTTACCGCTATGTCAGTCAAGAAGCCAAGCGCTTACTTGATGCGAGGAATCATCCAGCTGATCGATTAGTCATTGCACATTTAGGTAATGGTGCCTCTTTGTGTGCAGTAAAAAAGGGTAAGTCTGTTCATACCACGATGGGTCTAACACCGCTTGAGGGGCTTATTATGGGTACCAGAAGTGGTAATATTGATCCAAGTATCTTTCCTTTTTTAAAAGACAATGCGCAAATGGATATTGCTCAAACCAATGATTTGCTTAACAAGCAAAGTGGCATGTTAGGGATCTCTGGAATTTCTAGTGATTTACGAGAGATTGAAGCAGAGGCGCAACAAGGTAATAAACGTGCACAATTAGCTTTGGATATGTTTATTTACCGTGCTGCCGAATTAATATCAGCTATGGTTTGTGCTACTGGCGGTTTGGATGCTTTAGTATTCACAGGTGGCATTGGTGAAAATTCATCATTGATCAGAGCAGGTATCATAAAACGTTTGCAATTTTTAGATTTAATACTGGATCAAGAAGCTAATGAGAATATTTCACAGAGTAAACAAGGTGCAATTACCTCTTCTCAAGAGCCAATAGCGCTTGTTGTGCCCACTAATGAAGAATTGATGATTGCCCGTGATGTGCAGCACCTGACAGGAATGGATCTTCATTCACTGACTCAAAATATTGAATAAATATTAGAGATAGTGACGTGATTTTTTCTGATTGGACAAAAGAGAAGATTTTTGCCTGGGCCGTGCATTTATTTACAGCTTCAGGAGTAGTTTTTGCCGCCTTAGCTTTATTGGCGATTTTAGATAATCAGCCACAGCATTGCGTGTTATGGCTTTCTGTATCGCTGGTTATTGATGGAGTGGATGGAACATTAGCACGCAAATTTCGGGTAAAAAATGTGTTACCGCAAGTAGATGGTTCGGCACTTGATTTGATCATTGATTATCTTAATTATGTTTTTATCCCAGTACTATTCATGTATTACTACACGCGCTTTCCCGCTTATATGGGGTTTATTACTTTGGCGTGTATTTTGGTGAGTTCTCTATATTGCTTTGCTAATATAGAGATGAAAAGTAAGGACTATTACTTTGTTGGTTTTCCTGCGACCTGGAATGTGGTGGCACTTTATTTTTATGTATTGCAAACAGGTGGCTGGTTCAATATGAGTGTTTCTTTACTGCTATGTTTGCTTACTTTTACTAAAATTAAATTTTTACATCCCTTTCGGGTGCGTACACTGATGCCTTTAAACATCTTAATAACAGGGATCTGGTTTTCTACCAGTATTGCTTTATCGCAGTTGAGGCCGCAAGAGAGGACAGTTACTGTTATCTGGGTGATGTGGCTTTTTAGCTCACTTTATGTTTTTTCAGTGAGCTTAATGCGCACTTATTTTCATTGTTGGCGGAGCAAGAAAAACCAGTAAGCAGAGAAAATTTAATGCTGTTTTTTTAATTTCGCTACAAATATTTTTGTTCTTATAGTTCAATGGGTGAAGCAGCAACTAAAATTCCATCTTCATCACTGTAAAGATAGTGCCCGGGGATGAAAGTAACGCCACCAAAATGTATGGGAATATCCACTTGTCCTGTACCTTCTTTAGTACTTTTGCGAGGATTGGTTCCTAAAGCTTTCACACCAAAGTCTAGGGTATTGATTAGTTGAGAGTCGCGAATGGCACCATAAATAATTGCACCAGCCCAACCATTATTCATGCCTGCTGTAGCAATCATATCGCCCATTAAAGCACTATAATATGAACCGCCACCATCAATGACTAAAATTTCGCCGTCAGAAGGGCGACTCATTAGTTGTTTTACTAGACCATTATCCTGATGGCATCGGATAGTGCGTATTTTTCCTTTGAAACGATTTTTTTTACCGTATTGCTTAAATTGCGTTTCACAAGAAGGTGTTTTTGGAGCAACATCAATTAGAGAAGCAGTATAAAATAGCATAAATTATCCTTGGTGTGTTTTAATCAAAGTATTGAGTATTAGCAAGTTTTAGATGGGTATTTTCCTTAAAAAAGAGCTGAGGACAAATCATTAAAGTTGACAGATACGAAGAATTAAGGTTACCATAATAAATTAAGAGCTTGCAGTCTTTTATGGTGAGTTCCTTGTCTATATCTTGAGCCCATTTTCTGGGCGTTCATTTTACTTTTAGAAGATTTACATATTACATTAAGTCAGCCTTAATATGCATGTATCAGAATTACAGAATCTCCATGTATCTGCTTTATTGGAAAAGGCAGAGGAGTTAAAAATAGAAAATCCCAATCGTTTTAGAAAGCAGGATTTAGTATTTACCATTGTTCGTCAGTTGGCGAAAAAAGGGGAAAGCTTTACTGGTAAAGGCACCTTAGAGATCATCTCTGATGGTTTTGGTTTCTTAAGAAGTCCGGATACCTCTTATTTGTCTAGCCCAGATGATATTTATGTCAGCCCAGGTCAAATTAGGCGATTTAATCTGCAAAAAGGGGATACTATTGAGGGGGGGGTGAGAGCACCTAAAGACAGTGAGCGTTATTTCGCCTTAGTAAAGCCTGATGTAATCAATGGTGAGGATCCAGAAATCTGCAAGCATAAAATTTTATTTGAAAACTTGACTCCTCTCTTTCCGCAATGCCGCATTGTGTTAGAGGCTGATTCACCTTTTGAGGAAAATTTAACTGGCCGTGCCATTGATTTAATCGCCTCAATTGGTTGTGGGCAGCGCGCTTTGTTGGTGGCTCCTCCTAAAACTGGTAAGACAGTGATGTTACAAAAGATTGCGCACGCGATCACCTTAAATTACCCCAGTATCGAATTAATGTGCTTATTGATTGATGAACGTCCGGAAGAAGTGACTGATATGAGTCGCTCTATTAAAGGAGAGGTAGTCGCTTCTACTTTTGATGAGCCAGCACAGCGTCATGTGCAGGTGGCAGAAATGGTGATCGAGAAGGCCAAGCGCTTGGTGGAGCATAAGAAAGATGTGGTGATTTTACTTGACTCAATTACGCGTCTTGCACGTGCCTATAATACTGTAGTGCCGGCTTCCGGCAAGATTCTAACAGGTGGGGTAGACGCGAATGCCTTACACCGACCCAAGCGCTTTTTTGGAGCTGCGCGCAATATTGAAGAAGGTGGATCTTTAACCATTATTGCCACAGCTTTAGTTGAAACTGGGAGCCGTATGGATGATGTGATCTACGAAGAATTCAAAGGTACTGGTAATATGGAACTACATTTGGATCGGCGATTGGCAGAAAAACGTGTGTTCCCTGCTATTAGCATTAATCGTTCAGGGACTCGCAAAGAAGAACTGCTGGTGCCCAACGATCAATTGCAAAAGATGTGGCTGCTGCGTAAATTTTTACATCCGATGGATGATGTTGAGGCAATGGAGTTTCTAATGGATAAGCTGCGTATGTCAAAAGACAATAGTGGCTTTTTTGAACTAATGAAGGGTGGGAAATAGTCAACTGATAGGTGATTAGGCGATTTTCATTAGTTGCCCCTGCTCTAAGATCAACTCAAGACTGTTGTGGTGTGTAGTGTAGTGTAGTTATTTTAGGTGCAGCAATTTATTATTAGAAACCATATTTTCATTTTTTATTTCCTAAGCTTATAAATTTTTTAATAGTGACTTTAGCGTGCCTACCGTGTCTTATACTGGTTGATGCGACATAATAATAGCCCACCTTCATAGAGAATAATTAAAGGAATTGCCAAAAAAAATTGAGACATAATATCTGGAGGAGTCACTATCGCTGCAATACCAAATGCAGCAATAATGGCGTAACTTCGCCGTTTTTTAAAAGTATCAAAAGTAGTGAGCTCCATTTGTTGTGACACCAACATTAAAATTGGTAATTGGAAGGCAAAACCAAAAGTTATTAACATCCTGATGATAAAATTCAGATAGTTGGAGATGGTGGGGATGTATAGTGCCACTGTTTTAGGGGTAAAATGTGCACTAACGCGAAATAAAAGTGGCATAAAAATAAAAAAGCAAAAAAGCATCCCTAAGACAAACATTAGTAAGCTAAAGAGAACCAGTTGTAAGATGATTTTTTTTTCTTTTTGATAAAGTCCTGGCGCGATAAAACACCAGATTTGGTAGAGCGTAAAAGGTAAAGTCAACACAAAAGCGCAACCAAGTAACATCTTAAAGGGTACGATCACACCTTCTAGGACACCTGTAATGCTCATCTTATTTCCTCGCGGCAAGGTATGAAGGATTGGATAAGTGATCAGTCTCATGATTTCTTGTAAAAATGGAGACAGGGCTATTATTGCAATAGCCAAGACAACGATAATTTTTATTAGACGGCTACGTAATTCTGATAAATGTTCAGCCAGTGAACTAAATTGCTCTTGTTCCATTATCGATAAAAATCTCGTTGATGGGCACAGGCGCGCAATGTCTTAGAGTAAGCTATAGAATGTTTTTTAAAACGTATACGTCGTTGCATCCGATATTTTCTAGCGAGGGAGCGAGTGGGGCAGTTGTAGCGTTGATCATGGGGAAAGAGGGTATGCTCATTTTCTTGCTCAAGAAATGTTGCTTGTTGTGTTTTTTTTAATAAATTATCAATGCCTTCGTGCCAATCGTGATGTAACATTCGTCTTGTTTCTTGTAAATCACGAATGGTTTCTTGCGGAATGTACTGGGAGATCTCCTCTTCAACTATCTCAGACCATTGCCTTAGTTTATATCGAAAATGTTTAATAAAACTTGCTAGACGAGAGAGCTCTTCTGGTTTGAGCACGACTAAAGCCACAGCACAGGCAATAAGCAGTTCCCCAAAACCTAAGTCAAACATGGTATAAGGTGATAAAGTCTATTGTTTTTTTGAGTCTTCAAGCGATGATTGATTCTCGTCTTCATACAAACTTTTTTTAAAGTCACGAAGCGCAGATCCCAAATCTTTCCCGGCATTTTTCAGCTTAGTTGTACCAAAGACCATGATCACAATTACAGCCAGAATAAGCCAATGCCAAATACTAAAACTTCCCATATTTTGTCCTTTGTTGCTTGCCCTTGAGACTTTTTCTATAATTCCAGAGAGGTTTTAACGCCTCCCTTTCTAGCTCAGAGTTAAAACATCTTATATAGAGAGCTTATGATAGCCCAATAATACCAATAAGTGAAATATGATGTCGGCCACTTTGCTAACGAGGTGAGATTGATTTTGGTCCTTAGAGACTATCAATACTTCACCTGTTTCTTCAATGACTTTTTTGAGTACTTTATTTTGACTTGCTGCAAATTAAAAAGGTAACGTAAGAAGCTTTGGAAAAATGATCTATCCGATTTTGGATTAATTGATCAAGTTCATACAAAATTGCAACGTTTCCTTTGGTTTTTAATATGGTATTAGGGTATTAGGTTACAATATCTGGCCGTTCCATTGCCAAAAAGCAGCTTTTATTGTCTGTATGACAGACAACACATGACCAATTGGCTTGACTAAGGCCAACACATTATCCTGATTGCAATCAGTATACAAGGATTTGACCTTTTGAATGTGACCAGAAGTTGCTCCTTTGTGCCATAAACTCTAACGACTGCGGCTAAAGTAATGCATCTCTCCGCTTTTGCATGTATGACTTAGGGCTTGCGCGTTCATCCATGCCTGCATCAGTACTTCACCAGTAAGCACATCTTGAGTGACCACCGGCACAAGTCCTTACTCATTCCATCTAATCTAATGGTATTAATCAATGTTTCTATCATGATAGTCGTACCGTGATACCTGCTTGCGCCATGTTTTTTTAGCGTCTTGAATATTAATTTTTCCAAAATGAAAAACACTGGCAGCTAATACAGTATCTGCACCTGCAAAGGTAATACCTTCAATTAGGTGTTGGTGTTATCAACGCCACCTGAAGCAATTGCAGGAGTAGTGACCTTCTGATTCACTGCGTGTAATAAAGGAAAGATCAAAACCATTTCTTGTTCCATCTTGGTCTATCGAGGTAAGTAAAATTTCCCTAGCACCTCTTTTTTGCATCTCTTTTGCCCAAGAGATTGCGTTGCAGTGGGGGTGCGTTCCCTCGTAAATAAAAACTTCCCAAGTTTGTTTTGTTGGAGAATAGGCAATATCAATGGCGACAACAATTGCTTGGTTACCAAAAAAATCACTTACTTAGTTAATTAATAAGATTTTTTTACTATACTGGTATTCATGCCCACTTTATCTGCACCTACGGCAAGTAGCTGTTGGATATCTCGCAAATGAACCGCTCCACCACCTACTGTAAGAGGAGCAAATACCACCTTTGCAACAGCTTCAATAGTCTCTAGTATAACAACCCCTTGTTCTACAATAGCAGTGATGTCTAAAAAGGCAATTTTGTCCGTTCCCTTTTCATCATACTGACGAGCAATTTGCAATGGGTCTCCTGCGTTGATCAAATCGATAAAATTAGTTCCTTGTTTTTCATAAGCAAAATAATGCGTTACAAGAATTTTATAGCTCAGATTGCACAGAACTCTTAGAGGATTCTTCTGATTGCTGCAAGCTTTCTTCTAACTTGGTATTAATTTTTGGCGCGACGTGATAAGGATATCTAGGAGTTGTTCTGCCATCAAGCCATGCCAAAGAATGTAGGTTACCTTCCACCTTAACATTTTTTTGATCGACACAGGTTAGGCAGATAGCTTCGCTGCTACTTTGTTTTAATGCATCATTTAGGTATTTGCGGTTAATAGGTGTATTGTTTTGTGCTTCCCATTTTTTCAAGGTGTACAAAATAGCCAGTAGATCTTTATCTTTTTGCTTATAAGGGTTTTCATATTTTTGAAACCATAGTTTGCCGTTATCATCAACATTCAAGGCATAGCGTTGATAAATTATAAATACATCGTCTCCTTTTTTCAGTATATGACTTATTTGAAGAGCTGATTCACTATGCATGCGGATGCAGCCATGACTTCTTATTCCGGGTACGCTGCTTGGCATATTAGTACCGTGAATGCCGATATTGCTACCAATACTAATAAACACTGGCCCTAAAGGATTATTTGGACCTGGTGGAATTGAGGTGATATCAGGCAGCCCTTTTTCTGCTCTTTCCTTTTGAATGGTAGGCGGAATGGTCCAAGTAGGATGATAAAAAATAGCTAGAATAGGGAAATAGCCTTGGGGTGTTTGGTGTAATCGAGTTCCTACAGTTGCGGGATAATTGTTGGCGTAGTTTCCGTATTGATAAAGAAATAAACGCGTATTTGGGATATTAATGACCACTTGATTGGTGTTATCAGCTAGACGGATATCAGGTAAAAGATGGGAATCAGCTGTCACTGAGATGGGGAAAAATAAAAAAATGCTAAAAAGTAGTTGGCCGTATTTCATAAGGCGCTCTTAAATTAAAGGTAAAGTTCAATAGTTAATGCTTTTAATTCTATCATCTAGGTCAAAGACCGATAATTTTAAAGTAGAGATCAGTCGTGACTATTATGATTATTTATACATAGTAACTAAAAATATGTATCCTAGGGATAATATCTTTAGTCAGTTGATATAAAATGTAATTTGCCATATCGGCAGTCTTTATTTAGTAATGGCAGTATGCAATTTAGTAAGATTATCGCTATAATTGAGACTGTTATTGATAATCTAGTTAGGTGAAGTGAATGGGCATAGAGCTGGCCATATGCGTCTTAATTTTGTTTTTCTTTTATATTGCTTTATATGTGCTGGAGCGTTCTAGTCTTTAGATAATAAAAGGAGAGCTTAACGGTCACGAGAATAGTTCTTAATTGTTTTCTCGAAATTAAGTATAATAGTTAGCTGTTTAATATCACTAATTGAAGCTTCAAGGCGAATTGAGATAATAGATGGTTTTAACTATTATGGTTTTTTATGTACTATGTACTTAGCTTGTTCGTCCGTTGGGATATTAGCCCTTTGAGTGTTTTCATGTGGCTGCTATTAACTTAAAGTTTGTTGTAATAATTTGGATAATACTGTATGGATGACAATACAAGTTTAATTGCATTACTATTTTTGTTGATGTGTTTTTATTTTTTGTTAATCAAGCTTGATACAGCTCCTAGAACAGGAGCAAGCAAAAAAGAGATTGCCAACCATAAGAAAAATTTGCGGCAAGGGCTGCTACAGCAGTTTGCTGGTGGCTCAAACATGGACACAGATGGGAATATGCCTCGTGTAGAGGAGTCATTACCCCAATCAGCTAGATCGGAAAACTGGAATACAATGCAGTTTAGTCGCGCATATACAGATGTGGTGAGTGAGACAATAGATGAACTAGAAGAGTATCAAGTATTTAGAGAATTAGGCTATATTCAGCAGGCGGCTCGTACCTTGGAGCGATTGTTGGTGAATAATCCGAGTTATCGCACGCCGAATTATATTATATCTTTGGGTCAACTGTATAGTGAAGTCAAAAAAGTGAATAAGCTTGCAGAGTTACTAGAAGATCACTGGAAAGATTTAAACGAAGAAGATATACACGAGCTTGTACGTAAAGGTTTTTCGGTGGAACCAACTAACTATCGCTTACAGTTGTTTTGTACTAAGATTTTAAAGATTGAGCCTACTAACTTTGGGGCGGTTGTTGATAATTAAATCATTTGGTTTTTTGTTACATTTTGGTGTTTTCGTTCTGTGTACTTAGTTTTTTGTTAGGGCTTTTGCCAAGTGTAATAAGTGGATGGTTGATTAGGGTTGAAGGTAGCAACTAAAGTATTTGAAATAAATTAAATTAAATAAATTAAATTAAATTAAATTAAATTAAATTAAATTAAATCAAGTTAATGATAAGGTCTTATTTATTCTTTAAAGTCAGTCGATCAGCTGTGGTTAATCAGATTTATTGTCCATGACATACCAACTTCAGAAGGTGGCTGTTTTTTGTGGATCTGCCGGAGGAAGAAATTCTGCGTATGCAGCAGCAGCGCGTGAGTTAGGAAAATCTCTCGCTAAGCGAAACATGGATTTAGTTTTTGGTGGGGGAAGCATCGGTTTGATGGGTGAACTATCTTTTTCTGCTCTAAAGGCGCGTGGCAGGGTTTTTGGGTTCACTCCTCATTTTTTATTTGCGCAGGAAAAACCATCTAATGAAATTTATCTTCAGCTAGTTAATACTATGGCTGAACGCAAAGAGGCAATAATCCATGCAGCAGATGCATTTATTGTATTGCCAGGGGGCATCGGCACCTTTGAAGAAGTTTTTGAAACGCTTTCTCGTCTTCATCTACGCCAAATAAATAAAGCAATTGGTTTTCTTAATGTGGCTGGTTTTTTTGATCCTTTCCTAAGGATGTTTGATATCATGGTAAAAGAGGGTTTTGTACGACAAGATAACCAAAAGTTGTTTTGTGTGGGCGATACTGTGAGTGAGCTTTTAGATAAGTTAGCTCATTTCGTTCCTTTTACCTGAATTATTATCATAAAGTTGTCACTAGGCAATTAGATTAAGCTTGGTTACAATACCGCTTTTTTGCCTTTACATGCATTATTATCATGAAAACTGCTGAAATCAGAGAGTGTTTTTTACGCTTTTTTGAAAAAAATGGGCACAACCGTGTTCCATCTAGTCCACTTGTTCCACAAAATGATGACACACTGCTATTTACCAATGCGGGCATGAATCAATTTAAAAATATTTTTTTAGGGCTTGAAAAAACTGATTTAAAACGTGCTTGTTCGGTACAAAAATGTGTTCGTGCAGGAGGCAAACATAATGATTTAGAAAATGTCGGCTATACAGCAAGGCACCTTACTTTTTTTGAGATGTTGGGTAATTTTAGTTTTGGTGATTATTTCAAAGAGCAAGCGACTGCTTACGCTTGGGAGTTATTAACCTCAGAGAGCGGCTTTGCTTTACCTGCGGAAAAATTGTGGGTTACTGTCTATGCGAGCGATGAACAAGCCTATGTTTTATGGCGTGATAAGATAGGGCTGCCGGCGCAAAAAATTATTCGTATCGGAGATAAGAAGGCAGGGCATTACGTTTCTGATAATTTTTGGCAGATGGGTGAAATAGGGCCTTGCGGACCTTGCACTGAAATTTTTTATGACCATGGATCCCAAGTTTGGGGAGGACCTCCTGGTAGCAGGCAAGAAAACGGTGACCGTTTCGTTGAGATTTGGAATTGCGTTTTTATGCAATTTGACCGAAACCAATTAGGTGAGATGATACCTTTAGGAAAAACTTGTGTTGATACTGGCATGGGTTTGGAGCGAATGGCTGCTGTTTTGCAAGGGGTAAAAAGCAATTTTGAAACTGATCTTTTTACTAATCTAATTGCAGCAACTGCAAGAGAGTTGCAGGTTCCGTTCGCTTTAGATAACCCTTCGTTAAAAGTCATTGCTGATCATTTACGCACATGTAGTTTTTTAGCGGCAGAAGGAGTAATTCCCAATAACGAAGGGCGGGGTTATGTTTTGCGCCGCATCATTCGCCGAGCGATTCGTCATGGATTTATGCAAGGAAGTAATACTCCTTTCTTTTATCGTGTAGTACCTTACCTAGTCGATGAAATGGGGGATGCCTATCCTGAGCTTATTAAAGAACAGGAAAAAATTAAGCAAATACTCTTTGCTGAGGAAGAAAAATTCTTCCAAACTGTCAGTACAGGTACTCATTATCTGCAATCAGTTTTGCCTTCTGCGGGAAAGATACTTTCTGGAGAGGTTGCCTTCAAATTATACGACACTTACGGTTTTCCTCTGGATCTGACCATTGATATGGCAAAGGAAAAAGGTGTTGGTGTTGATGAAGAAGGTTTTGCTCATTTAATGGATGCGCAAAGACAAAGAGCGCGCCTAGCTTCTCATTTTCAAATGAAACAACGACTAGATTATACGGGTGAGCAAACCAAGTTTGTCGGCTATGAATCAAGCGCAACTGATGCTCGTATTGAGGCTTTGTATGTACTAGCTGGTTCTCAGGTTAAGCATAGTTCTTCTTTATTATCAGGGATGTCAGGCGCAGTGGTACTTGATAAAACACCATTTTATGCTGAAGGCGGTGGGCAGGTTGGGGATAAAGGCTATTTGTACCGTGATGGAAAGGTTGTGTTTGAAGTAGAAAGAACAGAAAAAATTCAAGCAAGAGTGTTTTGTCACTGGGGGCAGGTGAAAAATTCAGAGACTTTAAAAGTCGGTGACACGGTATTAGCCGAGATCAATGATGCTAGCCGCTTAAATAGTGCAAGAAATCATAGTGCTACTCATTTGCTGCATGCAGCTTTACGAGTTATATTGGGTGAACAAGTTCAGCAGCGCGGATCTTTAGTGTCCCAAGAGCGTTTACGTTTTGATTTTGTGCACCGGCATGCAGTACAACAAGAACAGCTGCAAGCGATAGAAGATCTTGTTAATCAGAAGATTAGAGAAGATTTATCGATTAATATAGATCTTGTTAGTTATGAAGAGGCAGTAAAAAGAGGGGCAATCGCTTTATTTACAGAAAAGTATCAATCTGAAGTGCGCGTAGTAACAATGGGCAATTTTTCTATGGAACTATGTGGAGGCACTCATGTTAAGAGAACAGGACAAATAGGCTTTTTTAAAATTTTAAATGAGACAGGTATCGCAGCAGGTGTTAGACGGATTGAAGCAATTACTGGGGAGACATTTGTGTCTTGGTTACATGCGCAAATGTCCCTTAAAGAGGCTTTATGCCTAAAACTAAAAGTAAAAAGTGCAGAGGATCTGTTTACAAAAGTACATAGCCTTATGTGTGAAAAAAAAGAGCTAGAAAAATCAATGAGAGAGATGCAACAGTCTCGTCTGCAGATGCTAGCAGACATATGGTTAAAGAAAAGCTCTTGGTGCTCAGATATCCAGATTGTAGTTGAAAAAAATCCTTTATCAGAGGCTTTGTTGCGAGAGACATTAATGGCTTTGATTGGCAAAGCAAACCAAGTTGTGGCAATACTTTATCAAGAAAATAAAGATAAAGTAACTGTAGGTGTCGGGGTGTCTAAAGCTTTACAAACTCGCTTTTCTGCAGCTTTTTTGTTGAAAACTATCATGCAGAAAAGCGGCGGAGGCAAAGGAGGGGGTAAAGCTGATCTTGCTCAAGGGGTGGTTAGTGATAAAACTGCCTTATTAAAAGTGTTGGGCACATTAGATTCTCTCTTGTCGTCGATTACTCTGCAAGATGCCAAAAAGAATAGTAGCGTCAAATAGATAAAGATATTTTTAGATCATCTTAAGTTTGGTTAATTAGGTGAGAGATAGCCTGGACACTCAACTGATCAGTATCTTGCCGCAGTATTTGATGCAGTCTAGCGAAATCTTCTTTGGTTTGGATTATTTTGTCAGAAGAATTAAACCAGTTTGTTGTCGCTTGCAATAGAGTTTGGACATTGGCTTGATGTTGAATCAATTCTGGCACAATTGCTTTATCTAAAAGAATATTAGGCAAAGAGATATAGCGTGAATGTACTAAGCGTGAAAGCAACACATAAGAAAATACTGATAATTTGTAAAGTACTACCATAGGACAGCGGCATAAAGCGACTTCCAAAGTTGCCGTACCGCTTGCCACCCAAACTAGATCAGAGGCGCTTAAATAAAGATATTTGTCTTTAGCTGAGACCCAAATCAGTGGCAAATCAGTGGCATCACATTTGGCAAGAATTGTTTGTAGCTGTTCTTTTGCTTTGTTATTGACAGCAAGTAGAGCAAAAGTAAATTGATGACAAGTTTGTGTTTGCACTAGTTGTTTGGCAGCGGAAAAAAATATCGGGGCTAATGCTTGGATCTCAAAATGACGACTACCTGGCATAAGAGTAATGAGGCGTTGTTCTTTCTTCAGTTGTAAGCTGTGGCGAGAAGTATGTTGGTTTATATTGGGATCAATTTGACTTGCAAGAGGATGACCCACAAAAGTTGCGTGCACGCCTTTGGCTTGATATAAAGCAGGTTCCATTGGGAATAGGCAGAGAACTTCGTCAACAAATTGTGCGATACGGTCAACCCGTTTAGCTCGCCACGCCCAAACTGAAGGACTTACATAGTGTACGATAGGTATTTTTTCGCGATGTAATGTTTTTTCAATGTGAAAATTAAAATCAGGTGCGTCAATACCAATAAACACATGAGGACGTCTGTTGATTATCAAGCGAATAATCTGTTGACGCAAGAATAGTAGACGGGGAAGATGAGGTATAACTTCGCTAATACCCATAGTTGAAATAGATTCCATTTCAAACAGGCATTCGAAATGTTCTTGACGCATCTGAGGTCCGCCGATACCAAAAAAATGTGCCTGCGGAAACTGATGAGCAATGGCTCGTAGAAAACTTGCAGCCAAGGCATCCCCGGAAGCTTCTCCTACCACCATGGCGATATTTAATGAGGTATGATGATGAGACACAGTTAAATTCCTTACCTGGAGTCCAAAAAATATTTATTGTACAATAAGGAGTTTTGCCTAGGCCAATAACGATTAAACAAGGATTAAAATCGCAGAGAAATCCCTGGCTTTAGGGGTTAGGAGGCGCAGTTTGGCAGATAAATATTTAACTTAACGCCTGGTTGAGAGGTTATTGGCATGCTCTATCGTTTTATTCCTGTAATTTATAACTTAGCCCGACTAAATATTTTGTTTTCCTGTTTATTATGGGCACCTGCGGTCGTGTCTTATTACTATGATGATGGCATGATTAAGATTTGGTTACAGACTTTCTGTATTATGATTTTCCTTTCCTTTTTATTATGGAAAGGAACCCAGAGGTTAACCCGTGAGCTAACCAATAAAGATGGCTTTCTGCTGGCTACTTTATTATGGGTTATGTTTGCTTTCGCTGCAGCCATTCCTTTTTATTTTTCACATCATATTCATGTTTCATTTACTAATGCCTATTTTGAGGCAATCTCTGGATTAACCACAACGGGAAGCAGTATTTTTTCAAATGTAGAACATTTAGAGCGTTCACTTAATTTTTGGCGTCATTTGCTTAATTGGTTAGGCGGTATTGGTATCATTGTATTGGCAGTGGCTATTCTTCCTACTCTAGGAATCGGGGGAGGGGCGAGCATTATACGCGCAGAAGTTTCTGGTGTATATAAAGATAAAAAATTAACACCACGCATCAAACAGACTGCTAAATCCTTATGGTTAATCTATACAGTTTATACTGTTATGATTATTATTGCTTTAAAGCTAGCTGGTATGAATTTTTTTGATGCGATCTGCCACGCATTTTCCAGTATTTCTTTGGGTGGATTTTCTACTTACTCCGATAGTATTGGTCATTTTCACTCACTTGCCATCGAATTAGTATTGATTGTTGCCATGTTAGTGGGTACTATGAACTTTGTTACTCATATCAGAGCTTGGCAGACAAAAAGACTTTCTACCTACTGGCATGATAAAGAGGTAGTTGTTTCTTTAAGCTTACTGTTTTTAGCCGTCCTTACTTCAACTTGTTATTTTTATTATTATGATGGGCGTTATGGACAGGGGATGCAGGGTTTTTTAGAAACGCTTAGATATGTTGGTTTTAATTATGTAGCAGTGATGTCTACTTGCGGGTTGAGTTCAACAGATTTTTCTACTTGGCCCTTATATGTGGCAATATTAATTTATGTATTGATAAATGTGATCGCCAATGCTGGATCAACAGGCGGAGGGCTTAAAACCATTCGTTTTATTATTCAATGTAAATTTTTATATCGTGAATTATTTATGATTATTCATCCCAAGGCAGTGAAAACAGTAAAGGTTAATAAAGAGGTAGTTAGCACCCAAATAGCTTTAAATGTTATGGCTTTTGTGTTAACTTACCTGCTTTCAGCATTGTTAATTACCTTGCTATTTATTTTCACAGGTAAGGATGCTCTTTCTTCCTTTTCTTTTACTATAGCTTCTTTAACCAACTCGGGACCAGGGATCGGTATGTTGGGGCCGATGGCTGATTTAAATACATCTTTAAGTTTTTTACAAAAATGGATTGCTATTTTTGCCATGCTAATAGGACGTTTGGAACTTTTCACAATTTTTATTTTATTTTTTCCTGCTTATTGGAAAATTTAGGCTATTAAAACGGTCAGCATAATGAAAAAGTTAATTTACAGCAGTCTTATTTTGATTAGCTTGGCTGCCTGTACCAATCACAATACCCCTAATGTATCAGGACGTCAATTCATCATTAAGGAATCTCTTCCAATTACTATTCAGCCGCAAGAAATAATTTCTGAAAAAAGAACACCTTTCATCAATGATGTGATGGTCATCAATGAATATCGCAGTTATCAAGAGGCGAAGAAAAGTTTATCTAAGGGAGATACCAGTTTAGCAGAATATTTTCTAGCACAGCGCGGTGGAAAACACAATGCCATGATCTCTGATCTTCGTGTGAATTTGTTACGTATTCTTGCTGAAAAAGATAACTGGTATGAATTTAAAAAACAATATGTGCAATTGCCGATGACAGAACGCAGTAGTGATATACGTTGCTATGCCAGTATGATAGGGTTGGATAATTTACAAGTAAGAGTTGCCCAAATAGTAAAAAGTAATGAAGCGCTTTCCAAAACGTGTAATCGTATGTTGGAATTTGCTGCTCAGCGTTTTATGTTCAGTGAGAAGGATATGTGGCGTCGGGTACGAGTGCTTATTGCTAATAATCAGCTTGGCGCGGCCAGACGTTTGGCCCAAGCGATGGGCCAAACGCTAAATAGTAGTGCTTTGCCGGGAACAAAGGCTTATAAGGTCAATCAATTAATACCGGTGATTACTAAAAGAGGTCGTAACCGCGCTGATCTGGAAGCAGCTTTGGCAGGTCTGTATGGGAAAGTTGATGTTGATGATCTTGGCTTTGCTGAAGGAGTAGCAGGTTATTCCAGAGCTAGGGATTTGCAAATGACCTTGGCTTTGCTTCATTTTGATAAAGCAGATAGATCACAACTTTCACATACGCAGTGGGAGTGGTACGCAAGAGCGGCATTGCGCTCTCAATTATGGTCGCGCTTAGAAGAAATTATTCGTGCCATGCCTTCTGAAGTAAGAGAACAGCCTACATGGTGGTATTGGTTAGCTAGAGCAAATGCCAAGACTGGTCATTATGCGCAAGCAAATGAGCTATATCAAAAAGCAGCGAGAAGTGGTAGAAACTTTTATGCTATTTTGGCAAGTGAGGAACTGCACCAGGAGGTATCAGTAGTATCTACTAGTTTTTCACCTTCTAAGCAGCAGATATCTGATTTACAAGCACAAAATGGCATCTTTCGAGCATTGGTCTTATTCAACGAATCGATACGTCTGCAAGACAGGGCAATGCGCCGTATTGCGCAGTTAGAATGGCGCTATGCAGTGAAACATTTTTCCAATCTACAATTATTGACTGCAGCGCAATTAGCTTTTAATCAGCAATTTTATGAGATGTCTATTTATTCTGCAGATAAAAGTGAGATATTGTTAAATTTTCCTTTGCGTTTTCCAACGCCCTATCGCTCGGTAATTGAAAACTATGCCCAAAAAAACCAAGTGGAATTGCCATGGGTCTTGGGATTGATTCGCCAAGAAAGTCGCTTTATGAGTCATGCAGTTAGCTCTAGTCAGGCCGGTGGATTAATGCAGATTTTGCCGTCTGTGGCAAAATTTCTTACTAAAAAAATGGGGCTAAGTATTGCCAATACGTATGATGTTGCTAGCAATGTTAATATGGGAACTTGGTATTTGGCTGATCTTTATCGTTCTTTTGCCTATTCATTGCCAGTTGCTACTTCGGCTTATAATGCTGGCCCTTCTCGTGCAAAGCAATGGCAGCAATTTGGATTGGAAGGTGCTATTTATACAGAAACCATTCCTTTTCGTGAAACAAGAGATTATGTAAAAAAAGTAATGAGTAACACTTACTATTATTCTCGACTTCTTGCTGGTAAAAAGAAGAGCTTAAAAGAGTACTTAGGTCATTAATTCTATAATCAGCTGTTTTTTAACGGCTCTGTGTACTGCGGTGCAGCGAGATAAGTAAAATACACGTTAATCAAATTAAATTTAAATAAGAAGCAAGCTAGTGATATCTTAGGTATCTATAATATTTAAAATGAATTTTAGTTAAGATTAAATCTAGACAATAGTTACAGCAAATTTTAAAAAGTGATATGATGAGATAAAAAGTGGTAAAGATATTTCGTGGAAAGTACGAAGTAAAAGTAAATAATTTTATGCTGCTTAAAAAATGACGGGCCATTCTACCAGTTTAAATATACAGTAGCTATTTTGTTATGCTGACTGTGTTTGATGAGCTTATTACATTTTATATTTGTAATAATTACTGTTTGTTTAGTAATTTTAAGTTCTGATTACACCATGGCAACAGGCTTACATAGAATAACAACTCGGCCTTAAAGCTTGGGTCATTTAATGCGAGATTTTGAAGTAATTATAGCCTCATAATTGGATCTGCAGTATGTGTATGCGTGCAACTAACATGAAAAAATCGCTAGCTAGTTTTTCTATAAAATATTCTAAAAGTTTTGTTTGACTTAAGGTTAGATAAGCCCAGGATAAGACTAAACATAGTTTTATCAATCCCAGGCTTAATGTGGTTTTAAGAAAATATGGCTTATTTTGTAAGTGCTGCCTAAGACTTAACTGAGGTTAAGAATTAGCTAAGAGGTATCGGTCTATTTTTATCAACCAAACTATATGAGTGGAAAAATTAAAGAAGATTGCTCTTTTTCGCTTTTTATTTTTCTATAATATTGGAGCTTTTCTCGGGAATCTGCAATATCAAGATTGTGCAAGCTGAGCTGGCCAATACGGTCCAAAGCACTAAATGATCCATTTGCTCTTTCCATTGTCAACCGAGATGGTTGATAGCTTAAATTAGGTGATTCTGTATTTAAAATAGTATAGTCATTGCCCCGACGCAGTTCCAGGGTGACTTCACCTGTTATCAGTGAAGCAACATAACGCCTGTTGGCTTCGCGCAGCAATAAGGCCTGGGGATCAAACCAGCGCCCCTGATATAACAAACGGCCAAGTTTTAACCCATGGATACGGTATTGCTCAATGGTGTCTTCATTATGAATTCCAGTGATAAGGCGTTCATAAGCAGTATGCAAAAGTGCTACTGCCGGTGCTTCATAGATGCCGCGTGATTTGGCTTCAATAATCCGGTTTTCAATTTGATCGCTCATACCAAAACCATGGCGACCACCAATTTTGTTAAGCTCTAAAATAATATCCACCAAACTTGAGTAACTTGTACCATTGATTTCAATAGGCGTACCTTCTTCAAAACGGATGCGCAAAATTTCAGGCTTGATTAAGGTCGTTTCTTGCCAAAAGGCGGCGCCCATAATTGGTTCAACTTGATAAACACTGCTTTTTAAATCTTCTAAATCTTTTGCTTCATGTGTGGCCCCTAGCATATTAGAATCAGTTGAATAAGCTTTTTCTTTGGACATTTTATAAACAAAGCCATGATTACTTAGAAATTCTGACATCTCTGCTCTGCCGCCTAACTCTTGGATAAAAGACTCGTCTAACCAAGGTTTGTAAATGGTAATCTCAGGATTCACTAACAAAGCATAACGATAGAAGCGTTCAATATCATTACCTTTGTATGTGCTGCCATCGCCCCAAATAAACACATCATCTTCTTTCATGGCTTGCACCAGCACAGTTCCGGTAACAGCACGACCTAGCGGGGTAGTATTGAAATAAGCTGAATTTCCTGTACGGATATGAAAAGCTCCGCATTGCACGGCATTAATTCCTTCTCTAGCAAGTTGGGTGCGACAATCAATCAAGCGAGCATCTTCTGCTCCCAGTGCTTTGGCCTTTTTAAGAACGGCTTCATAATCTGTTTCATCTGGCTGACCTAAGTGTGCAGTATAAGCATAAGGAAGGGCACCTTTATGTTTCATCCATAGTAAAGCAGCTGAAGTATCCAAACCACCAGAAAAAGCTAGGCCAACTTTCTGATGAATGGGAAGCGTTTGTAGTATTGTGTAGCTCATAAAATTCCTTTTGTTGCTGAGAGTTAAAATTAAAGCTTAAGTATAGAATTAAGCTTCAATTATTTCAAATAGCGTAAGACAACTATTCAAAAAAACTTGCTTGTTCGGTACAATGGAGCAGTTGCGTTGAGTCGCCTTATTCCGTTGCAACAAAAAATGGCGCGGTGGTAGTTACTGCCTGCGCCTTGTGTCTCTTGCGTACTTTAATGGAGGCCAGAATAGTCTAGGGGTCAGAATATGATGAAAGTAAAATGCTATATTCTAAGTGTAAGTATGTTATTTGCTATGTTAGCAGGTTGCGATCGGCAAGAAAATCGTGTGCTTGATTGCAAAAAAAGCTTTAGCCAAGAATGTGAATGGGAACTATCTTCTGTGCAAGCTAGAGCCAATCCTATTGTGCAGGCTAGTTTGGCTGGTGAGGGTTGTCGACAAGGTAATGATAAAGCTTGCGAGGTACTTTCTTCGATTTTTGCAGATAATCGTCGTTTACGTAGTGACTCTTATGTTTTAACCTCAGTACCTTTAGACGAAAATAGTTTTGCTTTGCAAGTAGGCAAATTTTTCTCTACTCTCCCTGGCTTAAAATGTAGCGAATCTAGTCCTGGTTGGCATGCCTGTCAAGATTTTTTGCATGCTTTTGGTGAGACCTTTAGCTATTTTACTCAAGCAGGTGAGCAGTCTATATTACAAGGCTTAAGTGTACAAGATCAGTTTGCTGATAGACGTGCTTGGACGAAGACATCAGCTGCTAATGCTGAAAATAGTGGCCAAGGCTGGTATGGCACTTCACGCATTATTAATTGTTCTACACAGCAAGGGCAATCCTGGCGGTGCCAAACTGTCGATCCCGTTATTTCTCACTCTAAAAGTGATGCTGGTGCGTACCAAGATAACGGCGCAAATGCCGATAACCCCACTTTGTTCAGCGGTGTATTTGCTTTATCGCAAGTGCTTTGTGAGCAGAAGTCTGATTGTGTTGCATTGACTCAATCTTTATTAACTCAAGGATTGGATCAACCTACTATAGAAGCTTATCGCCCCAAAAAGACATATTTTTCAGATCAGTCTTCACTTTTTCAGACAAAGGGTAACGCAGCAAATTTATCCTCTACAACATCAACAAGCCTACCAGTGATGATTGAGCAAAGGCAAGATTATAATACTTCTTCTGCAAAATTTTCATCAGCATCAGTAACTGATCCTGAAAGCATAAGAGCGAAAATACATGTTGCTAATCCTCTGATATTGCCGATGGATACTTTAGTTGCTGGATTTTGTCGCAATCAGAATTTTTGTCAAGATGCCCTAGATAGTCTACTAATGGGAGAAGAGGCTGAACTTTTTAACTCTGAGCAGCAAAAGGAACTTGAAACTGCTACTAAACCTAAAGTAACCACATCCAATCAATCGACACCGACTAATTCTCAAGTGGATGTGCAAGCTGAGAGCCCAAAGTTTTTAAGTTTTCAGGAACAGGTCGGGCAGCAGGAGAAATTGACGGCTTTTCAGATAGCACAGCGTTTGGGACAGCAGGAAGCTGAGCTTGATCAAGAGAAAGGAGAACAACTACGGGCAATCATTGAACAAAGTAGGCAAAAAAATGCGGTAATCACTGCGGGTGAGAAAAATCGTTTATTAAAAGAGGGATTATATTCTGGCGCTCAATCTGCACAGTTGAGTTTAGAGAAAAAAATTGCCTATCAGGACTCTGTACAAGCAGGGGGAATGGATGAGGCAAAATATCTTGGTGAAATCAAACTGGCTAAATTTCAAAAAGGTATTGTTGAGGGAGCTACAGCAGCCCAGATCGTACAAAATAAACTGAGCTATTTTCAAAGAGGCCTGGTATCTGGCAAAGCAGCTGGCCGCTTAGAGAGAGAAAAACAAATGGCTTTTGTTGCAGGAGAAAGAGACGGCTTTGTTAAGGAGCAAGCAATTTTGGCAGAAGAGAATAAAAAAATTAATCCATCATCTGCACCATCACAGCACAGCTCTGCTATTAATGCTGCTGTTTATCCTGCTAATTCTAATTCACAAGCTTCGCAAGAAATATCAGTTAATAAAAAAGTAGTGCCCCGCAGTCCAAAAGATTGGTCGAATCAAGATACTGCTAGCGCTTTCATGCCTTTGTTGCAAGTTTTGGATGATGTACCCTCAGCATCTAAGACCCAATGTGGTAATGGTAATTTACGTGCCTGCTATCAATTGGCAGAGCTCTATGCTCGGGGAGGAGAGGGAATTAGAAAAAATACGATACTTGCTGATAATATTGTTGAGCAGTTGTGTAAAGTTTCTACTTCTGGCAACCAAGAAGGGCAGTTTTATTGTGCTAAGGCTCAGCTTAATAAATTAGCTATCCCAGCAGTCGTAAGCCCACAAGGCAAATTACCCCTGCAAATGATGAAAGACTCTTGCCAAAGTGGTTTTAAGGAAGCATGCCAATTTTTAAGAGAGCAAGAAACAGCGAATTAATCTAATATATTGCTTGATGAAAATGCAAAACTTATTTTAAATTTATAAAAAAGCTATGGTATTAACTGGTCTTTGCTGTCAGTGCTGTCCTCGAAAGTGCTGTTTGGTTCTTGCTCTTGATGAATTTGCTGTAATAGATTTTCAATGACGGCTCCATGCTCAGCACTGCTGTCATAATGAAATGATAGATTAGGTACTTTATAAATATTTAAGCGATGGGCAAGCTTGCTGCGGATGAATCCACGAGAACTATCAAGCGCACGTGAACTGCATTCTCTGTCTTTATCTTGCATTACAGTGTAATACACCGCGGCGTGTTGATTATCTTTGCTTAATTGTACTTCTGTCAGTGTAATAAAACCTAATCTTGGATCTTTAACTTTATGGTAAATAATATCTGCTAATTCATGTAGAATCTGCTCTTCTAAACGCTTGCCACGACGAGAAGATTTGTTATGCATCTTTAAATTTCCTTATGTAAGATAAGTCTATAGACTTCTTTTGATTTCTTGAATTTCAAAAAATTCTAACTGATCTTTTTCTTGGAAATTTTTGAAGTTGGTAATAGTAATACCACATTCAAATCCCTGCTTCACTTCCTTGACATCATCTTTGAAACGTTTTAGTGAATTAATTTCACCGGTATGAATTACTACGTTGTCACGTAATATGCGTACATTGCAGTTATTTCTTACTACTCCTTCTAATATCATACAACCTACCACCACCCCTGCTTTAGGAGTAAAAATCACTTGACGTACTTGTGCTAAACCAAGTTTTTGCTCTTTTTTCTCAGGAGATAAAAGACCTGACAAAGCCGCTTTAATATCATCGATCACATCATAAATAATGCTGTAATAACGAATATTAACATTTTCGTTTTGTGCCAATTTTTTAGCATTAGCATCAGCTTGGACGTTAAAGGCTACGATAATAGCATCAGAAGCAATTGCTAAATTAATGTCAGATTCATTAACACCACCCACTGCTTCATGAACCACGATGACTCTTACCTCGTCTGTGGATAGTTCTTTCAAACTGGCTGATAACGCCTCATAGGATCCTTGTACATCTGCTTTAATAATGATAGGAAGCTTTTGTGTTTTACCAGCTTCACGTTGATTGAAAATATTCTCTAACTTATTTGCTTCCTGCCTTGCTAAGCGAACATCACGATATTTACCTTGTCGAAACAAAGCAATTTCTCGCGCTTTTTTGTCATTAAGTAATACTAAGGCTTCTTCACCAGAATGGGGGATACTAGAAAGTCCAAGTACCTCTACTGCCATTGAAGGAAAGACAGTTTTAATCTCTTTACCATGCTCATCATACATGGCACGGACTTTGCCATAAGCACTTCCTGCTAGAAGCGTATCCCCTTTATGTAAGGTGCCTGATTGTACAAGTAAGGTAATGACAGCCCCTCGACTTCTATCCAGACGGGCTTCAATAACTACCCCGTGTGCAGGGACATCCACTGGTGCTTTTAATTCCAGAACCTCAGCTTCTAAAAGCACAGCATCCAATAGACTATCGATGTTGGTTCCTTTTTTAGCAGAGATATCAACAAATTGTACATTTCCTCCCCAATTTTCAGGGACCACTTCATGTTTGCTTAATTCCTGGCGTATTTTTTCAGGGTTGGCATTATCTTTATCAATTTTATTTACTGCTATTACAATGGGCACATTCGCTGCTTTGGCATGGTTGATCGCTTCAACCGTTTGCGGCATAACGCCATCATCAGCTGCCACTACTAAAATAACGATATCAGTGGCTTTTGCCCCTCTGGCGCGCATTTGTGTAAAAGCAGCGTGACCTGGGGTATCCAAAAAGGTAATTCTACCCTTTGGTGTTTTTAAACTGTAGGCACCAATATGCTGTGTGATGCCGCCAGCTTCACCTGCAGCTATTTTACTGTGGCGGATATAATCAAGTAATGAAGTTTTACCATGATCAACATGTCCCATCACAGTTACTACCGGGGCTCGAGGTAAAACAGGTGCATTATTATGAACTTCTTCTGTACCTAAAAAGATTCCTGGATCATCTTCATTAGAAGCGGCAATTCCTTTATGCCCCATTTCTTCCACAACAATCAGGGCAGTTTCTTGATCAAGCACCTGATTAATAGTAACCATCAAACCCATTTTCATCAAGCTTTTAATAACTTGTGCTGCTTTGACAGACATTCGCTTGGCTAATTCTGCAACAGTAATTGTTTCTGGAACTTTTACTTCATATATCACAGGCTCAATTGGAACTTGAAAAGCTTTCGGATTAGCTTGAGCGGTTCGCGCAGCTTTATGTGCTTTGCGCGAGCCATACCAGGCTATTTCATCTTCTTCATCCAAGATCCTTTCGTTACGCGCTTTGTTTTTCTTATAACGCGTAGTTCGCTCTTTTTCTTTTTCGCTGATATCTTCGTTAGCTTTTTCAGTTGCTTTTTTATGTGCAAGAGATTTGTTTTTTTGGCGAGGAGCTTCTGTCTCTTGAGACAGTGCAGCTTCTTTTTGTTGTCTTAAATCTTCTTTCTTTTTATACAGCTCTTGTTGTTCTTTTAAAGCTTGTTGATGTTCATGAAGTTTTGCAGCACTTTTTTGTTCTTTTTTTCGTTTAGCAATTTCTTCTACGCTTAAAATAGAAGAAATTGCTGTTGTCTTAGTTTCAGTACTGACATGCTGCTTCTTTTTTTCTCCAGGGGTAGAGATGGTTTCTTGATGAATTGTTTTTTCTGGTGACTGGATTTTTTTCTTGGTCTCCTTCTCAAGAGGTGTTGTTTGATCAGGCTGTTGAATATTATCTTGAGTTATCTTAGTTTTAGTAGAAAGATGAGTTGTTTTTTTTAAAGGCTGTACTGAAGCCTTTGATAATTTTGCAGATTGGCGCGCTGAATCTTCTTCAAAAGAGATAGAAAAGCGTTTGCGACGACGAGTCTCCACATGCACGCCTGCAATATTGCGCTCAGTATTAGTCGATGTAGAAGTAGAAGACGCTATTGTCCCGGGCTGTTTACGACGAGTAATTTTAAGTCTCTTTTTAGCTGGAGCCGCATCATTATGGTTGGCTTGCAGTTGTTGCATCAACTGTTTTTTATGTTCATCAGAAACAATATCGTTACCTGACTCTAAGGCAATGCCAATTTCTTTAAATTTTTGCAACAATTCTTTTTCCGGTAAGTTTAGTTGTTTGGCAAATTCTTGTAAAGTTTCTTTACTCACTCATTTCTCCTTCTTCAAACCAGTGCGAACGCGCTTCTAAAATTAGTTGTCCAGCATCCTCAGCACTAAGTGAAGTTAATTCAGTTAATTCAGGAGTTGAGAGCTCTGCCAAGTCGTCAATAGTATTAATATCATGTTGAATCAGTTCTTTTAACAACTGGTCAGTCATATTGGTTAAAGCCTTGATTTTAGGATCAATATTTTTTAATTTTTCCTTAGTAACCATTGCTGCGATCAATATCTCGTTTCTGGCGCGATCGCGCAATTCATTGACAAGTTCTTCATCAAATTCTTCAATCGCTAACAACTCTTCAATCGGTACATATGCAATTTCCTCCAGGGAGATAAAACCTTCTTGTACTAGGATCTCTGCCACTTCATCATCAATATCCAAGTGCTTGATAAAAAAATCTTTCAATACTTTATCTTGATGATGATGGGCTTTTTCTGCTTCTTCGGAAGTTAAAATTTTCAAATACCAGCCAGTTAATTCTGAAGCAAGACGCACATTTTGCCCGTTTCTGCCAATTGCAATGGGTAATTCTTCTTCATCTACAATCACATCAACATTGCGCTTATCTTCATTGATTAAAATGCGCCTTACTGTAGTGGGGGAAAGGGCATTAATAATAAACTGAGCTGGTTCGGGTGACCACAATACTACGTCAATACGCTCACCATTAAGGGCATTGGAAATATTTTTAATGCGAGTACTGCGTACACCGATGCACGTCCCTTGCGGATCAATTCGAGGATCACTAGATTTTACAGCAATTTTGGAGCGTATGCCAGGGTCACGACTAATACCTTTGATTTCTATGGAACCATCTTCGATTTCAGGGATCTCTAATTCAAATAATTTCGCCAAAAATTCCTTGGAAGTTCTAGTAAGTATGATTTCTGCGCGGTGTCCACGTTGTTCAATCTTCAGCAACATAGCACGCACACGATCTCCAACGCGAAAATTTTCTCGAGGGATCATTTGTTCATTGGGTAAAAGAGCTTCTAATCTACCAATTTCTACAATAACTCCTTGCCTATCCAAACGTCTGACAGTTCCGATAATCAAATTTTCTTTACGTTGCAAAAATTCATTTAATACCTGTGCGCGTTCTGCATCACGAATACGTTGTAGAATGGTTCGCTTGGCAGTTTGTGCACCGATACGACCAAACTGCACATCCGGAAGTACTTCGCTATAATAATCACCTACCTTGAGAGTACTTTTGGGATCTAATTGCAATACTTCTGACAGTGTTTTTTGTAAGGAGGGAACAATATCTTCTGTTCCTTCCACAATCTGCCAACGACGCTCCACCGTATAGTCTCCGTTTTCCCTATTGAGATCGACATGAATATTAACATGATCAAGTCTAAGTTTTTTAGCAGCAGCACTTGCTAAAGCAGCTTCTACGGCTTCAAATACGATTTCATCATCAACATATTTTTCATTAGCTAATGCATTGATTAATAATAATACTTCACGGCTCATCCTGCGCTGTCCTCTAGTTGATTTAATTTATCAAATTGCGGTTTTAGGCGGGCTCGTTCAATATGGTCAAAGGGGATGTCTATTCGTTTTTTATGAGGACCACACTCCAAGCTTAATACGTGGTCTTTAAAAGATAATATCTTGCCACTAAATTTTTTTTGTTGGTTTATGGGCAAATATGTCTTCACTTTAGCTGTTTTACCCACAAACCTAATAAAATCTTGTTCTTTTTTGAGTACGCGATCAAGCCCTGGACTGGAAACTTCCAAGCGCTGATAATCAAAATTTATCACTGTTAATAGATGATTCAAATGCTGATTTACCACCACGCAATCATTAATAGATACTCCTTCTGATTTATCTATAAAAATACGCAGTACACCTTGTGGAGTCAGCTCGATATCAACACATTCATATCCCAGTCCTGCTAAAGTATTTTCAATGTAAGCATCAATTATCATAAAATAAATTATTCAACCAGTTACCACCCATTATTCACCGAAAACAGAGTATAAAAAAACGGACAAAAGTCCGTTTCGTTCTTTAAAACGAGTTGCTATTTTGCTTTTAGAAAATGCAAATACAAAATACTGCAACATCCATCTGTTTGCAATAAAACCCATATGGATTATACATCCCTGTTTAGAAAAGATAAAGGGGACTTTCATTGTCGAGATATTAGCGGTTGCGCTATGATATTCCTTTAGTCATTATTTTCAAGGATGATTTATGGTGTGTAAGCAAGTCTATAATTTTTCTGCTGGGCCAGCAATGCTGCCTCAGGAGGTATTAAAGCAGGTGCAAGAGGAATTACTAGACTATCGTGGTACTGGCTTTTCTTTAATGACCATAAGTCATCGTAGTCAGATATTTTTGGAAGTATTGCATGAATTAAGGTGTGATCTAACAAAACTAATTGACTTACCTAATGATTACACGATGTTGTGTCTGCAAAGTGGTGCTAGCTTACAGTTTTTTGACGTGGCCCTAAATTTATCCATGACGCAACATAGACGCATAGGCTGTGTTATATCAGGTAATTGGAGCCGTCTTGCTTATCAACAAATGAAAAAAATGAAATATTTTGAAGTATTTGCAGTAGCTTCCAGTGAAGATAAGCAAGGTCGTTTTTTAGAGACTCCGCCCCAAAAGAGCTGGCAATTGCCAAAATCACTTGATTTTATTCATTTTGCTAGTAATGAAACCGCGCATGGTGTACAGTTTCGTACCTTACCTTATTCACGGGATAAGGACTATCCGCCGCTTGTGTGTGATATGTCAAGTGATATTTTTTCTCGACCTATTCAAGTGAATGATTATGGTGTGATTTATGCATCAGCACAGAAAAATATTGGTGGACCAGGAGTGACTTTATTGCTTATTCGTGATGATTTATTACATCTGGTTGATCCTCGTGTACCAGATGTCTTGGCCTATGAAGCGTATTGGAAGAAAGATGGTATGTACAATACTCCTAATACTTTTGGTATTTATGTTTGCGATTTAGTGATCAAATGGTTGTTAAAACAGGGGGGGATTGCAACGATTGCACAGCATAATCAGCAGAAAGCTGATCTTTTATATCACACCATCGATCATAGCGGGGGATTTTATTGCAATAATATTAAGCCAGATCACCGCTCTTTAATGAATGTGGTTTTTCACAGCCCCAGTGCGCAGTTAGATAAGTGTTTTGTGCAAGAGGCTAAGGCAAATGGACTTTGGTTTTTGGAAGGTTATAAAAGTCTAGGAGGTATGCGCGCTAGTATTTACAACGCTATGAGTATTCAAGGAGTGAAGGCGCTTTGTGCTTTTATGCAAGATTTTCAAAAGAAATACGGTTAGCAAGGATGGTTGTTAGCTAAAAAATTGTGTGACCACACAAATCAGTAAGCCTACCAAGCCACCAACTAAGGTACCGTTGATTCTGATGTATTGTAGATCTTTACCAGCACTTAGCTCTAATCTATCGACCAAAGATTGGCTTTCCCAATTCTTTACTTGACTTTCCACGTAAGTAGCTACAGCGGATTTATATTGCTTGATTAATTTCTTACTAAAACGTGCCAGCCATAGATCTAACTGGCGTTGTTGTTTGGGGTCCATTAAATGTCCGTTGAGAGTTTTCACTAAGTCATCAAGTGTTTTGCGTGTTAGGGAATTGATAGCAACGCTATCTTGTTTTAGCCAGCTTTGCAGATGTTGCCAGCTGCTGTTTATAAAGCCAATTACCAGAGGCTGCGCCAGGAATCGCCGACTATGTCGTTCAAGATATTTATGCCACTGAGGAGATGTTTCCATGGTATAGATAATGTGGCGCCAACGTGTATCCAAACTCATGCGAATGAAGTGTGTAGGGTCACTTAAAATAGCATCACAGTAATCTTCTGTCCAACGAATTATTTTCTGTGCAAGCCACCTGTCCATTAGATCAGCAGTACTGCCCTTGAGAAGATAAATTAATTTTTTCCAAATACCAGGTTTGTTATCTTTTATTTGTTTAGCCCATTCATTAATACTATTTTCGATCCTAGCCTTAGTGATGGGTTCTTGCAGCCAAGCTTTAATTTGTTTGATCAGCAGTTCCAGAATTTTTTGATGATAGTTTTGCTGTTTCAAAAATAGCATACTCAGAGCGATAAAATGTCCAAGACGAGCTCCTTTAAATTGAGTTTTAACTTCTTGGATTAAAGCATTACTCAATGCTTGTGGATTAATTTCATTGATTATGTGAGATAAGATTTGACTAGCAATGGCGCTTAGTTTTTCTCGATGTTGTGAATTATTTAACCAATGATGAGCTAGTACAGAAAAGTGATAAAGACGAATTTTATTGGCAATTACATAGGCTTGCAAAAAACTATTTTCAATAAAGAGACTCACTTGTTTAGCAATGCGACCTTGATTTCTTGGAAGAATGGCAGTATGGGGGATAGGTAAGCCTAGTGGATGTTTAAAGAGTGCTACTACTGCAAACCAGTCTGCAAGCGCTCCCACCATCGATGCTTCGCTAAAAGCTTTCGCATAGATAAGATAGAAATAACGGTTTTGCATGTAGCAAGAGACAGTATAAATAATAGCTGAAATAACCAGTAAGCTAGTTGCAATTAGTCGCATACTGCGCAGTTGTGCACGGGCGGTTTGTTCCGAGTTGTTTGACGTCATAGAATTAGAAATCCTATTCATTCATCTATAGTTAAAAGAAAGTAAGAGCACATATTCTTAATTGTACTTTAATTCATATTAAAACGTCGTTTTATTCAGTAGAATTAAAATATCACTTAGTTATCTGAAAAAGAGGGCTATACTTTGATATCAGATATTTCTGCTTTATTTGCTTCTGTGTTATCTACTAAGGAATTGGTCACCGATCCGGAGATAATTGCGGCACGAAATTTGGATTGGCGAGGGCGTTATCGCAGTCATTGCGCTTGTTTACTACGTCCCTGTTCACTTGAATCAGTGCAAAAAATTATGCGTATTGCCTATCAGCATCGCATTGCCATCACCCCACAGGGAGGACATACTGGTCTTTGTGGGGGAGGAATTCCTAGCATAGAAAATAGTGCGATTTTACTATTAGAAGGATTAAACCATGTGCGTAATTTTTTCCCCTTAGATTGTAGTGTAGTAGTTGAGGCAGGTTGTATTCTTGCCCATGTGCAACAGTATGTCCAACAAAGAGGCTTTTATTTCCCTTTAAAATTAGCAAGCGAAGGAAGTTGTCAGATCGGTGGGAATATTGCCTGTAACGCAGGGGGAGCCAATGTTTTGCGCTATGGGACAATGCGCGATCAGGTGCTAGGATTAGAGATAGTATTACCTAATGGCGAATTGATGAGTCATCTAACCAGCTTACATAAAAATACTGCTGGTCTTGACAGCAAACATCTTTGGATAGGTAGCGAAGGTACTCTTGGGGTGATTACTGCTGCTGCCTTGAAACTGTATCCTATCAGGTCTATACATCTTACTTTATTATTAGCAGCACCTAGCTTATCTAACATACTAGATTTATTAGTCACCTTGCAACAATATTTTTCTGATGAACTAACAAGTTTTGAGTATATGGAAAAGGTACCTTTTACCTGGTCTTGTGAACTCAATCAGGTGAATATACCCCTTAAAGGAGAAGTTTATGTACTTTGTGAATTCAGTTTAGCAAAAGAGGAGGATCGGTCGGTTATTTTGCAGCGAGTATTGGATTTATTATCATCACAAAATTTGCAAGAAGTGCTGGTAGCCACAAGGGAAAGTGAAGCGCATACTTTTTGGCGGCTAAGGGAAAGCATTTCTCAGGCACAAAAAAAGATGTGGGGTGTAACAATTAAACATGATATTGCCTTACCGATTACTTTTCTTGCTCCTTTTATAGCTAGTGTAAAAACTGCTTTACAACAACAATTCGCGGATGCTCAAACTTTGCTATTTGGTCACCTGGGAGATGGTAGTTTGCACTATGATGTTGCCTTAGAGCGCGATCGTGGCCCCGGTATCTATCAATATGAAGCAGCTATTAATGAAGTGGTTTACAATCAGGTATTAAAATATCATGGCACAATTGCTGCAGAGCATGGAGTGGGACAACTAAAACGTCAGTGGTTAAGATATATGCGTAGTGAACAGGAAATAGCATTGATGAATCATATTAAAAAACAATTAGATGATCGAAATATTATGAATCCAGGCAAACTCCTGCCAGATCAGTGAGAGTTTTTATATGAGTTTTAATCACCAACCAATATGGGGGAAGGAACTTGTTCCTCGCGAGCAACTACATTTTGATGTGGTGATTGTCGGGGCGGGTCCTGCAGGTTTGAGTTCGGCCATTCGCTTAAAACAGTTAGCCGAGCAAGAAAATAAAGAGCTAAGTATCTGTGTGTTAGAAAAAGGTTCGCAAGTCGGTGCTCACATTCTCTCAGGCGCAGTTATGGATAGTAAAGCTCTTGAAGAATTATTACCCAACTGGCGTTATGAAAATTCTCCGATACAAACTCAAGTAACAGAAGAAATATTTTATTTGCTTACCCCAAATAGAGCCTTATCTTTACCAGTACCGCCTAGTCTGCATAACCATGGGCACTATATTGTGAGTTTGGGTGTGGTTTGTCGATGGCTATCTACTCAAGCAGAAGCGCTAGGGGTTGACATTTATCCTGGTTTTGCAGGCAGCGAGGTGCTTTATGAAAATAATAAGGTTATTGGTGTGGCGACTGGAGATTTGGGATGTCATGCTGATGGTAGTCGCACGAGTCGCTATCAGCGAGGAGTAGCCATCTTAGGTCGGCAGACCATATTTGCTGAAGGTGTGAGAGGAAATTTAAGTAAAGAGGTCATTGAACACTTCAATTTGGCCAGAGGACCTGGCGTATACGCTTTGGGAATAAAAGAAATTTGGCAGATTCCCGCTGGTAAACATCATGAAGGCAGGGTGATTCATACTATTGGTTGGCCACTTCCTCATCGTGTGACCGGCGGCTCATTCTTGTATCACGCAGCAGATTCACGAGTTTATATTGGATACGTGGTAGCTCTTGATTATCAAAATCCTTATCTTTCTCCCTATGAACTATTTCAACAATACAAAACACATCCCCTAGTTAAAAATATTCTTCAGGAAGGAAAGCGTCTATCTTATGGTGCAAAGGCAATTAGTGAAGGTGGCTTACAAAGTTTACCCAAATTAAGTTTCCCAGGAGGTGTATTGGTAGGGGATAGCGCAGGTTTTCTTAATCTACCCCGCTTAAAAGGAACCCATACGGCGATTAAATCTGGTATTCTAGCAGCAGAAGCCGTTTGGCAGAGTCTGAAGGATAATAAGCTAGAAGCATATACTTATCAATCTTTGTTTAAGGATAGCTGGTTATACCAAGAGTTAAAGTCAGTGCGTAATTATCGACCAGCCTTTCGTTGGGGATTGTTTCCTGGCCTGATCTACTGTGGTTTAGAAGATTATTTATTGAAAGGAAAAGGCCCCTGGACTTTGCGCCACTATGGTCCTGACCATAGAAGGTTGTGCACAAGAGCTAAAAGCAGAAAAATAAGTTACTCGAAACATGATAAGCATGTCACTTTTGCTAAAAACGAAAGTTTATATTTATCCGATATCAGGCATCGCGATGATCAACCGTGCCATCTAAAGTTAAAAAATTCTCATTTGGCCTATGCAATCAACTATTGTATCTATGATTCACCTGAAACACGTTATTGTCCAGCTGGGGTCTATGAGATAATCGAAGAGGAAAATAAAACAGCGCGGTTACAAATTAATGCACAAAATTGCCTACATTGTAAAACCTGTGATATTAAAGATCCCTTACAAAATATTGTTTGGTCTGTGCCTGAAGGCGGAGATGGCCCAAACTATAATATAATGTAGTATAGATATTCGTAAAACCCTCAGTTGTTGCAGAATTATTATTTAGTTTTTGCAGTTTATGATCTACTGATAAATTTAATTAAGGAGAATATAATGTATTTACTTTTTAATTCTATGAATCAATTGATTGGTTTAATAGTATCAATTCTACTATTGTTAATGCCGCAATTAGCCAAGGCGGTTGATTTAAATTTATTGCCGTATCAGACGTCAGAAGCAGTAAATAAACCTCTTGTACATTTTCAACCAGTGATAACAACTTGTGCTGAGAAAATAACAGCAAGTAAATCTCCTGTATATTTTCAAGAGGCGAAAAAAGTGGTGTTACTGCATGGTTTATACATGAAGGGGTTCACAATGAGCTATTTAGCATATCAACTACACAATAAGGGTTATCAGGTACTTTCACCGAACTATGATACTACTAGAAAATCGCTTACAGAAAATGAGGCACGGTTAGCGAAATTGATTCAAAAATTTAAGGGAGATCAACCCGTATACTATGTTGCACATAGTATGGGAGGGTTGATGCTGCATTATTTGCAAGCAGATTATCCAGAATTATTCAAAGGCAGCCGTGTTGTTACTCTAGGAACGCCCCACAATGGAGCAGCATTTGCTAAGTACCAATACAATAAAGAGAATGGGCCTCCATTTAATTCTCTTATGTGGATATTTTCACGTTTTTTTTCCGTCAACAAATCTTGGAAAAATGGCTTAGATGGCCATGTTCCTGTCTGGAACCCTAATATACCGCTGTTAACAATTGTGGGTACTAAAACGGGTTTTATCAATAGGTTGTTTAAGGTCTTTCCAAGGAGCGAGCCTAATGACTCTTTGGTGTCAGTAAAAGAATCAAAGATCCCTCAAGAGCAGGGGTTTCAACAATTGCATATCACACATTTGGGACTTCTTTTTAGTAGGCGGGTAGTGCAACGCGTTTTGTACTGGTTTACAATACCTGCCCGAAGATGCACTTTGCAGTCTAAGTAAAAGTGTTGCAGAAATGAGACACTTTTCGTTAAATTTTTCTACTAAGAAAGCAAGATTAAAAATGCTATTTAGTAAGTACAATATGCTGCGCATCCTTAGTCAAGAGTACAAGATGACGTTAATAATATTTTAGAATTAATGGATTATATAAAAATGGATAAAAAATTTATTAGAGTCAGCTGTGTCTAAAATAAATAAAAATTTATTGAAGCAAGCCTATATAAATTTTTAGGTAATTGAAATATGTAAAAATGCTGTGCTAGACTTAAGATACGGTGCGGCAGGTGTGAATTCACTACTGCCTAAAAATAAAAAAAGCGCTTTGAACAGAATAGCTCTGAAAGAGTGCGTGAGATTAATGTTGTATGTGATGCAGTTAGAATAAGGGAGTTTAGAATGGAACAATTTGCTCGAAAATATTTAAGCTTAGTGGTGTTATCGTGCGTAGCAGGGGTAGTGTATGCGGAGCCAGAAGGCAACGAAATTTCGCCAGCCGATGAGCTTGCTACCCAACCAACTACAGTACAGTCTGATAATGCAGTGGAGACTGCTGATACAGCAGTAAGCGCAAATGCAGAAAACAGTTATTTTACTTTTGGACGGTATTTACAAGAAAACACTTGCTGTGACAAAGAAGGGCCTATTACAGCCGCTGTATTGGAAGCTGCCCTTTTAGCAGCTGGTTTGATTCATAATCACAGCCATAATTTAAGCGAGTTACCTGCATTAGGGGATTTAAAAAGGCCAGAACTGGTTAATGATATACCAGAAGTTTTCCATGGAGCGGCTCGTCCTAACGAACTTGTTTCTTCATCTACCATACCATCGCTTGTTCTTTCCTCATCTCAACATGTATCTGCAGGCACTTTATTGTTGAGTACATCATTGATTGTGTCGTTGCCAGTACTGGTTTCGTCTGCACCTCTTTTATCCTCCTCATCTGTGCTAAGTCTGCCGCTGTTTTCTAGTTCAGCTGTGAGCTCTTCTGTGCCATTATCTTTTTTGACAGTATCAAGCTCACTGGCCTTATCATCTATAAAAGTAGTGACTTCATTGTTAGCAACTTCGTTGACAAGCTCATCAATACCGTTATCTATTGGTGCCAGCTCTTCTCGTATTTTAAATTCGTCTTTTTTATTTCCATCAAGTACTAGCGCTTTATTATTGGGGTCATTAACTTTACTTCCTTCTTTAGCTCCATTGTTGTCTGTGCCCCTTAACTTGAGTGCCGGTTCATCATCATCAGCGATGGCTGCATATAGCTTGACGTTAAGTGCAACCTCTTTTGCGTTGAGTTTGATTCCCTCTTCTTTAATGTCTCTTTCTGCTTTACCTTATATCGCTTTAACTTCTGCATTAGCATCTTCAGCAGGTACTTTAGCTAGTTTGGCTATTGTGGGTGGTTTAAGCTCTACACTACCAAGCTTGTCTATGGCTATAGTGAATGGTCTTCTAGCATTGTCTTCTTCTGCGCCTAGTGCTTTGGGGCCACTCGCATCTAGTGTGGCTGCGTATGCTCTCTTTATATTCGCGGATGGTGCTTTGGCGCCGCTCATATTTAGTACCTTGTCCGTGCCACCATCCAGTTCGTTATCAATTCCCACTTCTCTACTAGCCTCATCTAGCGCATCTTTTTCTGTGCCCGGCTCTTTGGCGCTGCTTACATCTAGTGCAGCAGTAGCATCATCTGTGCCACCATCGAGTTCATTATCAATTCCCACTTCTCTATTAGCCTCGTCTAGCGCATCTTCTTCTGTGCCTAGTGCTTTGGCACCGCTTACATCTAGTGCAGCGATAGCATCAGCTATACCGCCATTTAGTTTATTATCAATTCCGGTTTCATTGTTAGCTTCCTTAAGTGCCTTTAGTGGGCTTTTAAGCACAGTTCCTCTTACTTTGTCTGCTGTATATCTGTCATCATCAGTACCGTCTTCGCTATTAACTTCTTCACTATTAACTTCGCTATCTAGTGTACCTTCTGGTATTTCTAGCAGCATTAGTGCATTGCCGTCTTATGCATTGATTACAAGTAGCAGCAGTGTCCCCTTTAGTCTAACTACAACATCACTTTTGAGTCTTTCTTCCTCGGAATCGTCTCTTCCAAGTAGTGCGGCGCTATTATTGTCTTCTTCTGGTGTATTAACAAGCTTAGCAAGCTCTTCCTCAGTACTTGGAACATCGAGTCTTCCCTCAATTGCTTTAGCTGGAATTAATTTTTCTTTAGCTGTTAGTTCAGGTGCAACCGCAATTAGTAGTATATTGCCAAGTCAAGTAAGCTCATCTTCTGCAAGTCGGCTGAGTGCGTCGCTGGCTCCTTCAAGCTCTTTCCCATTCTTGACTTCATCAAGTGTAGCAAGCAGCGTCGCTCCGATAGCTTCTACGGCGGCACCTATTATTAGCACAGCTGTGCCTATTGGTTTTGTTTGGTCTAAACTAGCTCACCCTAGTAGAAACGCATGGAAATATGGTTTTCATACTTATGATTATGAGTATATGCCGAAGGATTTTGAGTTTAGAAATTTAGTAACTTTTGGAGACTCTTTATCTGACACTGGATCGTTTGGTCGCGGTTCGATTTATTTGGCAGATGGTAATCCTTATGAAATCTATAATTCTTACTTAAGTTTGGCCTTGACTGGTAAGCCAGTCACTCCAGAAAGATTCGGTGGTGCTAATTATGCGATGTCAGGTTCAGTGTTACGTACTGACATATTTGATCCATTGGCATGGATTACTCCAAGAGATACTTTAGATCTTCAGGTAAAACGCTACTTAAAGAGAAATGGTGGCCATGCCAACAAAGATGATGCTTTTGTGATTTGGGGAGGGGGTAATGACATAACACAAGATATCCAATTTGCAATGCTTGATCCTTTGAATTGGAGGACAATTTTCTCAGGTCCTAAGGCTAATGCCCCTTATCTAAATGATAAAGCGCTATATCCTGGTAAGTTAGCACAATGGTTGATTGATCGTGGTGCCCAAGGTCCAATTTTTGTGATGAATATTCCAAGCTCTGCTTACACTTCTTTCACAGGAGTCTTTTTACCTGCAATGTTTGATAGTGGTATTCTCACTGCGAACACACCATTTGATATCATCAATGCTGGTGGACACATTATGGCTGATATTGATAAGCACTTGAGGGACCCAGACCAAAGAGTGGGTAGACTGATGGCTAATAACGGTATTGCTTACTTAAGAGAGAATAGTATTAATGCCTTACATAAGCACTACTGGTATTTACCTACAAGCTTATTAAGCGCATATTATGATCTTGTATTTAATCTACAAAACAATGTTATTAACTGGTTTAATCATGCAATGGAAAATCGCGTTGCACGAGTTAAAGGTGATAATGTTGTATTATTGGATATTAACGCTTTGTTTAAAGAAGTAGTCAATAATCCGCTTGCTTATGGTATTAATGAGATCCTGGTACCAGAATGTCGCATTGGGGTAATTGCTCCTAACTGTGATGAAGGAGATAATTATTATTATGGTAAAGATGGACGCCAGTATATGTACACTGATTGGCATCATCCTAGTAAATATATGCACCGTATTATTGCTGAGTATGCAATTGCAACCTTGAATGCTCCTGCATATGTAACTGGTTTAAGTCGTGCCATGCAAGTGGGTTTGAAAGCCCGTCAAGATTTCTTGTTGGGTGAATTAAACCGCATCAATGCTCGCCCTTATGCTGGACAGGGTGACACTTATGCCTTTGGCGGTTATTCTGGTGGTTTGGCTAGGCAGAAACGCTCTTTAAATAATAGGGCAGTGGTTTACAATGGAGTGAATATTGGTTATGGTTATCGTCCTTCTGCGGATTTAGATTTAGGTGCTATGCTTTCTTTGGCTTATAGCAAAGTTGAGCCACATCGCAACTTTAAGTTTAATCAAGAAGAAGCTGCTTTAACTTTATTTGCTCAATATAGCTATGGGCCTGCTTGGTTTAATGCACAATTAACTGGAGGCACGACTAGGTTTGATGACATCAATCGATCTATTCCACTAGGCAAACATGTGCAAACTGAAAAGGGTGATACCACTGGTAGAAGCTGGGGTGTTCGCTTAGAAGCTGGTTTTGAAAACTCTTTGGGTGGTACTTGGGTATTAGCGCCATTTGCTGCTTTAACCAAGAATCGTTATGAAGTGAAGGGCTATGAAGAAAAAGGTAACTCTAGTACAGCAATGCGTTTTAATAAGCAATCTATAGATCAAGAATATGCGACTCTTGGACTTCGTATTTCCGATGATTGCTTGAATGATGCAGCGAAGTTGCGTTCTTCTGTTGATTTAACAATTAACAAAAACATTGGCAAGGGTAAGCATGACAGAGTGTTTGGGGAAGGTGGTTTGAAACACTACTCAAGAACATTTAAGCGTGAGGTGGATCGCTTGGTTAAAAATTCAGATACTTGGGGTGAAATTAAACCAACAGTTCAATACACTATTAATAAACATGCCAAAGTGACAACTTCTGTTAGTTATTCAATTGACGGAAATAAGGCTAGAAACAAGAACTTGTCTTATTCTGTGGGATATCGTTATAACTTTTAGTTGTTGTTTACTAAATAGCAAACCCAGCTCACAAAAATGTGAGTTGGGTTTTTTATTTTTACAACTGGCAGAAGCAAATAATTATTTAATTAGATTCATTTAAATATAATAAATTTTTAAAATTAATATCTCTTCTAAAAAGACCGCTATAACTGCCTGAGCTTATATATTTTCTAACAAAAGTAGATCATTAGAGTTTTAGTTTTTCCTTTTACAATATCTTCAATACTTTTCAATTACTTTCTTTTTTCTAGCTATATTGCCATTAATTATTTTGCTGTGGTAAAAGCGTGATAAGTAACATTTGCTGTATTGGCTGGAAGGTCGCTTGCCTCTTTATTAAACCCAGGATAGTGTATTTGTTGAGTAAATTAATCCCCCCAGTTAACTGCGTGTAAATTAATATTATTGAACTGCTGTTCTTAATTTTGTTGCAAATAGTTCTTCTACTCTACTAGCATTGTTGGACCATATCTGGGACCAAAGAGTAGATGATCTGTCTTCAGTTCAGTTATTCTATTCTCGTTATAGAGTAGTGGACTGATGCGCTGCCTGAGGTGTTGCGATTGATTCAATTTTTGAGCGCTGCAGTGCTGAGTGTTGTTTTACTACTGCTTTTGCTTTTAGTTGTTTATAGGTCTGATTGCTTAGATTCTGATTTACTAGGAGTAGTTTTGGTATACGGATAGTGAACGAAGTAGGAAAATAGTTAAAAAAACTTACTATTTTAAACATTATTAATACTGCAATGACTCAATATATCATTTTTAGCAGATTCTAACTGGCATTTATTATTTATTTTATTCTAGTAATTTTTTTTATTTTCCAAATTTCATTATATTTTTTTAAAAAATATGTATATATTTAGCTGAATCTGATAGAGAAAAAACTTAACTTTCAATTTTACGTAGTCCACACTGATGTAATATAAAGGTACAATCTTAAATGTTTTTAGTACATAGTCTGCATCAAAATCTTCTCCACTTAAAAAATAGTTATAATCTAGCTCATTCCCCATTTCTTTGAAGTATTGTAAGTAAACTATGATCGATAAAATTTCTATAATTTTCAATGCAGTCTATATTATCGTCATATTCTTGTTGCTCTGTGCATTTAGCATATTCTCTGTAAAAATATTTTAGGGAGAATATGCTTTTGCCAAGTCATTTGATATAGTAATTGCTAAAAAGAAAACTAGTTTTTTCATTTTTTACGTCCTCTAATTTGATTTAAGTTGCGTATTATTTGGAAATCGATAAATTTTATATACTCCAAACCGGTATGCATTAGCCATAACAAAAGCTCTTTTTTTTAAATCAGAAATCTAGTTATTATCACTTTCAATATGGCCATAAGGGTGTCCCTTCACTGGTTGGAATACGACAATGGTTATCTACAATACCATTCTTTAATCAAATCCATTTGATTTAACAGATCATTTGCCCTATACCAGGGTAATATTTGTTAATTAAATTGATCCCTTGAGTGATTATCCGTGGATCAACTTCACGTAATAGTATCTCTTTGTGTAAATAACTTTTTTGTTCTGCGACTACTGTTTGGCTGGTAAGATCAAGTAGGTGTGATTTAGCGGCAAATACCATCTTTTAATAAGGAAGGTTCTTTAAGTTAACCAAATCTTTAATTGGTGGGCTCACTTCTTTTTAAGAGAATTAATTTGCGGATGGTCTGTTTTTACTAAGATAAGCGCACCTTGTTGTTCAGTCATTTATATTTGCTTTAGGAGTAGTAAACTGATGCGCTGTCTGGGTTTTTCTATTGTTTTGTCTTTTAATGTGGCATGAGCAGTTTGTGTACATGGATGATGAGATTGATTTATGGTGATTGTAATGAGATTGGGTATTAGAGCTTAGGCTTTGCTTTTGAATGTGCTCCCATGATATTGATGAACTTTTGCCCCTCTAGCTATATGGAGTGAACTGGTGCTAGGAAGAAGAATGCTTACCAATATGGTTTTAATTGCTCTCCTTATCATTGCCTGTTTGTTGCCCCTTATGACCACTCCTCCCTAAATTAAGAGAACAAATTCAAAACAACAATTTTATCTAGAATTAGAGATAAAACTAGAGTGGTTTCAATCTTTATAATTGCATAGATCAAGTACCTAATGTGAATTAATCTTTTTAGATTGAAAAACTTATAGCCAAGTCCTAATATATGAATTAAGTTTTTCATATGTCTACATATGTAAAATACTGGGTAATGATTAAGTTATTCTTTTCATAACAGATAGTTAAGAAAACACCCTTAGTATAGTGTTTAAAAAAAGAGACGATTTTGATCTATTTTTGAGATCGTGTTTATTGAAATATCGATTATTTAGTGGATATCTAAAAAATCAGATTCAATCAACCGATTTTAAGCTTTGCTCCATCACTAATTTACTAAAATCAATATTATCAATTAAGCGAGTATTACCTAATCGACCGGCCGCCAAGATAACTAAATGACGGTCTTGTTCATTAGCAGGTTCGAGATCATCTGCTCTGGCTAATGCGATATAGTCCATGTTCCAACCACGGTCAGTCATATTTTGCTTTGCCTGAGCAAGAAGCGATTTAGCATGATGAAAATTTTCTTTGAGGATTTTTTCCTTAACCTCGATTAACATTTTGCGAAGCTGCACTGCCTTTTGCCTTTGTTCTAAGCTAAGATATTGATTGCGAGAAGAAAGTGCCAAACCATCTTGATCACGCGTTGTCTCTACGCCAATAATTTCTACAGGAAAATTAAGTTCTTTCGTCATTTGTTGGATCATGATCCATTGCTGGTAGTCTTTTTTGCCAAAATAAGCCCAATCTGGTGCTGCGATATTAAATAAGCGCGCTACAATGGTAAGTACGCCCTGAAAGTGCCCCGGTCTTGTTTTGCCGCAGTAATAATTTGCTAGTTGGCTGGGATACACATATATATGTTGTTTTCCGTAGGGAAACATCTCTTTGATAGAAGGCGCAAATACAGCATCTGCACCCGCTGTTTGTGCCTTTTTGAGATCCTGTTCTAAGGTTCTAGGATAGCTATTAAAATCCTCTTTTGGGCCAAATTGTATGGGGTTAACAAAGATACTTAATAAAATATCTGTCGCTTTATTTTTTGCCGCTTTGATTAAATTTAAGTGCCCTTCATGCAGGTTGCCCATAGTTGGTATTAAAGCAAGCTTTCCGACACTTTTTCGCCATTGACGCAGCGCGGCAATATTGTCTAGCAGTACCATTATTTTAAGATTTCTTAAAGCTTTAAGTATAACAAATTTCATCTATAATCTCCCCAAATGCCCGTATTGAAGTAAGATTTAAGATAGGGTACAATCTTTTAAGTTTAGCTTTATAATTTTAAGTTGCTAACAATTAGTCAATTAGTCGCGCATGCTCATCATAAAGGGTGCTTTTTACAAGTTCATAGGATGAGTATGTAGGTAACAACCCTTTGTGAAGGAACAGTATGTCAAATATTACTATGCGCATGATGCTGGAAGCGGGAGTGCACTTTGGTCATCAAACTCGTTTTTGGAATCCGAAAATGGCCAAATATATTTTTGGCGCCCGCAATAAAATCCATGTTATCAATTTAGAGAAAACCCTACCGATGCTGCAAAGTGCGCAAGATTACGTTCGCCGTTTAGCATCTAACCGTGGAACAATTTTATTCGTTGGGACTAAAAAACAAGCTCGTGATATTGTTAAGGAAGAGGCTATTCGCGCAGGTGCTCCTTATGTCGATCACCGATGGCTAGGCGGGATGCTCACTAACTATAAAACGGTTAAGCAGTCAATTAAGCGCTTAAGTGATAAGGAAGATCAACTTAAAAATGCAGCTGAAGGCTTTTATACTAAGAAAGGTCTGCTCACCCTAAAGCGTGATATTGCCAAATTGGGACGCTCATTGAGTGGAATTAGGGAAATGAAAGGATTACCTGATGCGATATTTGTGATTGATACCGGATATCAGCACAGTACTGTTGTGGAAGCAAATAAGTTAGGCATCCCTGTCATTGCGGTGATAGATACTAACAATAGTCCAGAGGGAATTGATTATGTGATTCCTGGTAACGATGACTCTACTAAGGCGATTCGTCTTTATGTGCGGGCTATTGCTGATGCGATTTTAGAAGGTAAGGCACAGGGAGTGCAGCAAGTGGTTGATGAAATAAGGCATGAATCTGTTGATTTTTCTGCTAAGACTTTAAATAAAGAAACGCAGTTAGGTGAAAAATCAGTAGAAGATACTCCTACTCAAGAGAAAGTTGTAAAAGAAGCAGAGGTTGAATCTGAAAATCAAGCGACAGATAACGCGGAATAATTGAGAAGGAGAGAAGGTTATGGTACAAATCACAGCAAAAATGGTAGCAGATTTAAGGGCTGTTACTGGATTAGGTATAATGGAGTGTAAAAAAGCGCTTGTACAAGCGGATGGTAATATGGAAAAAGCGGAGGAGATTTTACGCATTAATTCTGGAGCCAAGGCCGGTAAATTAGCTTCTCGTGTGGCAGCAGAAGGAGTAATTGCTGCTTATATTGAAGATAATATCGGTGCTTTAGTTGAAATCAACTGTGAAACTGATTTTGTGGCAAAGGATGAAAATTTTAAGCGTTTCGCTAATGAAGTGGCAATCATTATTGCAAAAAATAACCCGCAAGATGTTAATTCTTTGAGTAATGAGATGACAGCAATTGGTAAAACGATTGAAGAAGATCGCAAAGCGGTGATTGCTAAGTTGGGAGAGAACATTAGTATTCGTCGGTTTAAGCGTTTTGCAGGTCAACATCCTTTGACCGTCTATTTACACGCAACTCGTATTGGAGTGATAGTTGCTTATGAAGGAGACCAAGAAGTAGCTAGAAGCGTGGCTATGCATATTGCTTCTGCACGGCCGCAAAATATTTCCAGCAACCAAGTGGATCCTAAGGTAATTGAAAAAGAGCGTCGCATTTATGAAGAACAAGCAGTAAAATCAGGTAAACCTGCTGCTATTATTGCCAAGATGGTGGATGGTAAAGTAAAAAAATTCCTGGCAGAAATCACTTTATTAGGCCAAGCATTCGTTAAGAACCCTGATCAAACTGTGCAAGCGTACTTGAAAGAAAATAAAACACAAATTTTTGACTTTATAGATTTGCATGTTGGTGAAGGGATTGAAAAGAAGACGGTCGATTACGCAGTTGAAGTAGCTGCTGCTGCTAAAGTTTAAATATGTTTTTCTTAAAAAAACACTCTGGTTGAAGAACTAGGGTGTTTTTTTTGTCTGAAGCACAAACATCGAAGATAGAGAGATCAGATATGGCACAATTGCGTTATCAACGGGTTTTATTAAAGTTGTCCGGGGAGGCCTTGATGGGCCAAGATGCTTTTGGCATTAATCAAGAAGCAACCGCGAATATCGTACAGGAAATTAAACAAGTTGTTGCCTTAGGGGCAGAAATTGCTTTGGTAGTAGGGGGAGGCAATATTTTTCGTGGGGTATCAATTGCTGCTGGAGGTATTGAGCGCTCTACGGCAGATTATATGGGAATGTTAGCCACTATCATGAATGCTTTAGCATTAAATGAATCCTTATCTGCGAGCCAAGTTCCTGCACGTATTCAGTCTGCATTGAATTTGCAACAGGTGGTAGAGGCCTATGCGCAACCTAAGGCGCTTCAATATCTTGAAGAGGGGAAAGTAGTTATTTTTGCTGGTGGCACCGGTAATCCTTTTTTTACCACTGATACAGCAGCTGCCTTGCGTGCAGCAGAAATGAAGTGTGATGTACTTATCAAAGCAACGCAAGTTGATGGGGTTTATGACCGAGACCCGCAGAGATATAAGGGTGCAATTAAATATGATCACATTAGTTTTGATGAGGTGATCAGTAAACAATTACAAGTGATGGATGCCACTGCCTTTACTTTATGCCGTGAACGAAAAATGGATATAATCGTTTATCGGCTAACAGAGCCTGGAGCATTAAAGAATATTATATTAGGTCATCAAAAAACGGGAACCTTGGTCCACGACTAAGTAGCTCTTGCTTTTTTGTTATAATGCTATAAGTAAAACGTGTTTATCAAAGAGAGAAATAAGATGTTGCAGGAAATAGAAAAAACTGTTGAAGAAAAAATGGGTAAATCCATCAATGTATTAAAAGAGAATCTTACCAAGGTGAGGACCGGTCGTGCTCATACGGGCTTTTTAGATCAAGTAAAAGTGGGATACTATGGCAGTACTGTATCAATTAATCAGGTAGCCAGTGTGAATTTGTTAGATGCCCGTACGTTGGTTGTGAAACCTTATGAAAAAAATATGGTTTTAATAGTAGAAAAAGCCATTAGAGATGCGCAGTTAGGCCTTAATCCTGCCTCTTCTGGTGAATCCATCCGTGTGCTCATGCCTATGTTAACTGAAGAGACCCGTAAAAATATGACAAAGATCGTTAAATCAGAGGCTGAAGAGGCTAAGGTGGCGGTGCGTAATATTCGTCGAGATGCTAATCAAGATATTAAAAAGAAATTAAAAGACAAAGAATTAAATGAGGATGATGCGCATCAACTGGAAGAGAGTATTCAAAAAATTACTGATCGTCATATCAGTCAGATTGATGCTATTATTGCCGATAAAGAAAAAGATCTCTTAGAGATTTAAGTATCTGCAATATCAAGCTCTTTTCATGACAGACTCAAGGGTTTCTCAGAATTTATCAGGGAGTTTGCCCGCACATATTGCCATTATCATGGATGGGAACGGTCGATGGGCAGTAAAGCAGGGTAAACCTCGTTTTGTTGGCCATCGTCAGGGATTAAAAACTCTGGAAAGGCTAGTTGGGCACTGTATAGAAAGTGGTATTAAGTATTTGACCGCGTTCGCTTTCTCTACTGAAAATTGGCAACGTCCGGCTTACGAAGTAGATTTCTTGATGAAATTGTTTTCTAGCTCTCTTGATAAAAAAGTTGGTCAACTACGCGACAATAATATCCAATTTCGCTGCATTGGTCGCTCAGAACGCCTGAGTAAGGAAGTATTGGCAAAGATTGATGCGGGACAGCGCTTGACCATAAAAAATACTGGTTTGATTCTAACTATTGCTGTTGATTATGGTGGTCGCTGGGATATGATTAATGCTGCTAATCAACTGATTAAAACAGGACAAAAGGAATTAACAGAAGAGAATATCTCTCCTTATTTGGCTCTTAGTGATTTGCCAGAGCCTGAATTATTCATTCGCACCGGTGGTGAGTTAAGACTTAGCAATTTTTTGCTATGGCAAATGGCTTATACTGAATTTTATTTCACGGATATTTTATGGCCAGATTTTGATAAAACGCAATTGTTGCTGGCTTTAGACTCCTATCGACAAAGGGAGCGCCGTTTTGGTAGTTTATCTGGATATCTAAATACTGAGAAGAAAGATTAAAGCATGTTAAGACATAGGGTGATCACAGCACTGCTATTATTATTTTTTGCACTAGCAGTAGCATTCATTGGTGATTATCGGACTTGGTTAATATTTACTGGCATTATTGTGGTGCTCGCGCAGCGTGAATATGCGCGAATGAGTCAGTTATCCTCATTGCATTCCTGGTTGTATATTTTTGCAACCCTTATTTTAGCTTGGGGCGTGATTCAAAATGGTTTTAAAGCTGATGGCCATCTAAAAACAGCTTGGTTGTGGGGATTGTCCATCTTGTCTTTGAGTCTTTGGACTGTTTGTGTCCCTTTTTTGCTTAAAAGAAAAATAAAAATAATCAAATATCCTTTGTTAAGCGTGCTGATCGGGGAAGCAATGATGGTGCCCTTTACTGTCTATTTTGCACATTTGTTTTGGCTGAAAAGAAGTTTTTTTGGGCAAGATTTATGGCGTTTGGATTGGATTATCCTGTATTTATTATTACTTGTGTTTTGGGCTGATATTGTGGCTTATTTTGTTGGCAAAACTTTTGGCAAACATAAGCTAGCTCCAGTAATTAGCCCTAGCAAAAGTATTGAAGGAGCGGTGGGTGCTCTTATATTGGTAATGGCTTATTCTGCCATATATTATTTTTTATTTCGTGGTCCACTTTTAGGCAATGAGTGGAGTATTTCAGGAGTGCTACATGATACTATCCACAGAAAAACTTTTTTGTGTTGGGTAATTTTTTCCATAGTTTTAGCGGTAATGAGTATTGTGGGAGATTTATGGGAAAGTTGGCTCAAACGCTGTGCTGGTGTCAAAGATAGTGGACGTATTTTGCCTGGTCATGGTGGCATTTATGATCGTATTGATTCCTGGGTTGCAGTGTTGGGCATGTATCCTTTGATTAACCTATTACTGCTTATATGACAACAAGACAGAATATTTGCCTATTGGGTGCAACTGGGAGTATTGGTGCAAATGCTTTAGCAGTGATGAAAATGCAACCAGAACGATTCAATATCGTAGCACTTAGTGCGCATTGTCAGAAAGAAAAATTGCTGTCCTTATGCCGCTATATTAACCCGCATTATGCGGTCATAACGCGTGAAGAAGATGCTTTATGGTTGCGTCAACAATTAGGTAACAACAGCACCGTTGAAGTGCAAGCAGGAGAAAATGCACTCATAGAAATTGCAAGTTTGCCAGAAGTGGATACGGTGATTTCTGCCATTGTTGGGATGGCAGGTGCTGTTCCTACTTTTGCTGCTGCCAAAGCAGGTAAAAAAATTTTACTTGCCAATAAAGAAACCATTGTGATGGGAGGCGAGCTTTTTTTACAAGCGGTAAAAGAAGGGGGTGCAACTGTGTTACCTGTGGATAGCGAACATAATGCTATTTTTCAAGTTCTTCCTCATGATAAGCAATTGATTAAAAAGATTATTTTAACAGCATCTGGAGGCCCTTTTTTACGACAGCCACTTGATACCCTACATGCTGTGACGCCACAAGAGGCCTTAGTACACCCTAATTGGAGCATGGGAGCAAAAATTTCCATAGATTCCGCCACAATGATGAATAAAGCTTTAGAGGTGATCGAGGCCCGCTGGTTATTTGATCTTGCTGCCGATCAAATAGAAGTGTTGATTCATCCGCAAAGTATAGTGCATAGTCTTGTTCGTTTACTTGATGAATCGTTATTGGCTCAGTTAGGATCGATTGATATGCGTCTTTCTCTGTCTTACTGCTTGGCCTATCCTCAGCGCATGTTATCTGGTGCTGCGGCTTTAGCGCTGGAAGAGTGTGCGCCTTTAACTTTTATGAAAGTCGATGAACAACGTTTCCCTGCTCTAAAATTAGCTTACGCTGCTTTAAAGCAGGGACAAGACGCTGCTTGCATTTTAAATGCAGCTAATGAGACAGCGGTTTCTCTCTTTTTAGAGAAGAAGATCGCTTTTACTGGTATCAGCGTTTTAGTAGATAAGGCCTTGCAAGAAATTTACACTGAACGCGCGTATAATTTGCAGGATTTGCTACACAAAGATCAGCAAGTACGTTCCCAAGTAACAGCGTGGGCCAGGAGATATTCTGTGTAAAGTGAAGCACTGAGATGATGACTTTTATTTACTTTTTGTTCACTATGACTATCCTGGTTGCCTTTCATGAGTTAGGACATTTGGTTGTTGCTCTTATGTTTGGCATTCGAGTAAAACAATATTCAATTGGATTTGGTAAAGTACTATTCAGCCGTAGCTGTTGTGGCACGCGCTATTGTCTTAGTGTAATTCCTTTAGGTGGTTATGTGCGCATGTTAGATACTCGTAAGGATCGCCAGCTATCAGCCCAAGAGCAATTACATGCCTTTGATCGGCAACATCCTTGCAAAAAAATATTGGTATATTTGGCAGGACCGATCGCCAATTTGTTATTAGCCATTTTTTTGCTAAGTGTAGTAGTTTATCATGAGGGGGTGATGACAGTGGCCCCTATCGTCCACACGGTGATTCCTGACTCCCTTGCAGACAAAGCTGGTTTTCAAGAGGGTGATCACGTACTAATGGTCAATGGACAACAAGTATCTGATTTTGAAAATTTAAATGAACTGAGTATTGATGGGCTAAATGGTTTGCAGTTAAATTTTATTGTACAGGATGTCCAGGGCAAGATACGCGATCGTCAGATGCTTCTTAGCAATTATCCTAATCTTGTGGGTGAGATTTATCGTGGTGAAACGAGTTTTGGGTTTTTACCTGACCGTTTTAGCACAGAAGTTAATGAAGTACTACAAGGGTTACCAGCTGCCAAAGCCGGTTTGAGGTCTGGTGATCGGATTGTAGGATTGGCAAACAAAAAGATTAATAGTTATCAGCAATTTATAACAATTGTACGACACTTGCCTTTAGGTCCAATTTCAGTAGATTATGTGAGAGAGGGGCGACATTATCAGACTTTTTTAAAGCCAGAATTGATTGGAAAAAAACAAAGCGGCGTTTTGATTACCGGAATTGGTATTACTAATAAAATCGATTCATCGCTTGCCAAACAGAGCCGAGCCATTTATCATGCGACTTTTACACAGTCTTTTTTAATTGGCTTGAAAAAAACGTTTCATGTAGGAAAACGTACATTGTTTCTGCTAGGCAAGATGTTGATTGGACAAAGTTCATTGAAAACTTTAAGTGGGCCAATCACTATTGCCAGTATGACGAAAAAAACAGTTGATTTGGGTTGGATAAGTTATTTATCTTTTTTGGCAATGATCAGTATAAGCATTGGAGTTTTAAATTTATTGCCCATTTCAGTGTTGGATGGGGGTGGTGCTTTGATGTCATTGATTGAGTGGGTGCAAGGGAAGCCTTTGAGTTTGTGTGCGGAAGATTTTGCTTTGCGCATTGGTTTTGCGATGCTGATGCTTTTGATATTTGTTGCGCTTTTTAACGATTTTTTTAGGATTTTTGCAAAATGAAGAAAAAGTTAGTGGTAGTAAGTTTGGCAAGTTTGATGTTATCTGCACCGGGGTTGGCCGCAAATTTTAAGATAAAAGACATCCGGGTTGAAGGGCTACAACGTATCACACCTGATACAGTATTTGATTATTTGCCGATTAAGGTTGGTGAAGAATTTACCTCTACTGAAGGAGAGCAAATTATTAAAAGCTTATATGCGACCGGTTTTTTTGATGACATACATGTAGAAGCGCAAAATGACCAGGTGCTGCTTACAGTGGTAGAGCGCCCAATTGTTGACCGCATTACTATTGTTGGTGGTAAAGTAATTTCTAATCAATTGATTCAACAAAATCTTGCCCGCTTAGGAGTTGGAGAGTCAAAAGTATATAATCCAGCTCGCTTGAAAATGGTCCTTCAAGGACTGCAGCAAGAATATGTAAAATTTGGTAAAAATAGTGCAAAAATTACTCCGCAAATCACTCCTTTGGAGCGAAATCGTTTAGCGCTAAAACTAGTGATCGAGGAAGGTGTCACTACTAAAGTAAGAGCCATTGAATTTGAGGGAAATAAAAGTTTTTCCTCTGGGACTTTGCGACATCATCTTACCATATCTAAACACAACCTTCTTTCTTTTCTGAACAAAGATGATATTTATAGCCCTGAAAAAGCAGAAGAAACGCAAAAAGCACTGATCCAATTTTATCGCGACCGTGGGTTTTATGATTTTTCTCTTAAAGGCATTGAGCAGATTGTTAAGCCTGAGTCACTGGGAAAATTGACATTGAGAATTACTTTAGATGAAGGGCGAAGATATCTCTGGGGTAAGGTACAAGTTGCAGGAGATAGCAAGGATGTGCCGTTAGAAAAACTGCAGAAAATCGCTGATCATCATAATGATGGAGTGATAATCAAGCGTTCTAAATGGTATAACCAAAGTCAGTTGGATCGCATTGTTGCCAAAATTAAAGAAGAATTGGGTAAAAAAGGCTATGCCAAGGCTGAGGTTGATGTGCAGCCAGCTCGTAGTGAAGATGGATATATTAATTTTACTTTGACCATCAATCCTCACCAAAAGGTATACGTGCGCCATATTAATATTGTTGGCAATACTAAGACTAAAGATGAGGTGATTCGTCGTGAGTTTCGTCAACAGGAAAATGCGCCTTATGATTCTAGTCGTATTCAACGTTCTAAAGATCGTTTGGGAGGACTTACTTATATTGAAGATACTCAGATACAAGAACAACCGGTGGAAAATAGCGATGATCAGATCGATTTAGGAGTTAAGGTTAAAGAAGGTAATGCCGGTATGTTTAACTTTAAAGTGGGCTACGTGCAAGATGATGGAGTGGTCATTTCTGGCGATTTTAAACATGATAATTTATGGGGAACTGGGCAGCAGGTTGCCTTAAGCCTATCTACAGGTGGGACTACTAAGTCCTTAAACTTTGATTTTATGAATCCTTATGCGACCAAACACGGTGTTGGTGTTGGCTTTGATTTTAGTGCCAATAAATTCGATCCTAATGATATTGAAACCAGTTCTTATAAGCAAAAAACTTTTACTGGCGGAGTAAAGGTATCTATTCCTGTCACTGATAAAGATAATCTTAATGTACATTTGGGTGCAGAGCATAGACGAATTGATCTTTATGAAAGAAGCCCAATTTACTATAAGCAATATATTCAAAAGCATGGTCGTTCAAGTAATATTTTCCCTTTATCCTTTACTTGGCGCCGTTCTACTGTTGATAGTTATCTTTGGCCAACACGTGGTTACATTTTAGATACGCAAGGAGAGGTAACGTTACCGCATATTAGTGATCATCAATACTATAAATTTACCCATCAACAATGGTGGTTCTTCCCAGTGACAGACAATGTGACCTTGATGTTGATGGGACAAGCCGGATACATTAATAACTATGGCAAAAGTAAAGATGTTCCATTCTTTTATAATTTCCATACTGGGGGTATGGGCTCAGTGCGTGGCTTTGACTCTTCCTCATTAGGACCAAAAATCAATAACTGGTATGGAGATGTTGATTACATTGGTGGAACGCGTCTTTTAACAACCACAGCGGAACTTTTCTTTCCTATGCCTGGACTCAAAAATAGTAAAACAGTTCGTTTAAGCTTATTTGCCGATGCTGGTAGTTTATGGGATGGTAAGACCCGCGGTCCAATCGATAATTTTGAATATCCTGAGCACTATAAGAGTAGTTTCAAAAATGAACTACGTTCCAGTATAGGTATTGGTGCAGTATGGTTTTCGCCTTTAGGTGCCTTGCGCTTTAGTTGGGCAAAATTACTCAAGAAGAAGCCAAGTGATAGACAGCAAAGCTTCCAGTTTAATATCGGTAACACCTTTTAGCTTACTGGAGAAGGAATAAAAGAAAGCTCCTGTGGATTGGGGCTTTCTTTTTTTTGCTTTAGGGAGGGAACATGGCGGTTAGCATGCAATTATCAGATTTAATAAAACACTTAGGTGGAACGTTAAAGGGGCAAGATAGAAAGATTAATGCTTTGTCTAGTTTACAATTAGCCAGACCGGGAGATCTTTCTTTCTTGTCCGATCCGAGATTAAGTCAATTGCTTAATTGTACTGCTGCTTCTGCCTTAATTGTGCCGCAAGATTTTCCTTATCAATCTTATTCAAATCAAAGTTTTATACTAACTTCTGATCCTTATTTGTACTATGCGCGAGCAGCACGATTATTTTATCCAACTAGCTGTGCAACTGGGGAGCACCATTTTAGTGCAGTGATTTCACCTCAGGCACAAATTGCTCAAGAGGTTGATATCGGCCCTCAGGTGGTGGTTGAATCAGGAGTAGTGATTGGTAGAAAAAGTCGTATCATGGCCGGAGTAGTACTAGAAAGTGGAGTAAAGCTGGGCGATAATTGCTTGATTCACCCCAATGTTAGTTTACTGCATGGGGTGGAGCTGGGAGACCGAGTAGAAATTCATTCCGGAACTGTGGTAGGATCTGACGGTTTTGGTCTTGCTTGGAATGGTACATCCTGGGAAAAAATTCCACAAGTGGGCAAGGTGATCATTGGTAATGATGTAGAAATTGGAGCCAATGTGACTATCGATCGCGGTGCAATTGGTGACACCATTATTCATGAGGGAGTTAAAATAGATAATTTAGTGCAGATTGCTCATAATTGTGAAATAGATGAACACACTGCTATTGCAGGGATGGTAGGTATAGCAGGTAGCACTAAAATAGGTAAGCGTTGTAAAATCGCTGGGGCAGTTAAATTTATTGGTCATTTAGAAGTGGCTGATGATTGTATTATTGCGGGAAATGCGATTGTCAGCCATTCACTTAAACAAGCAGGCCATTATGCAGGGAATTTCCCCATTCAAACATATCAAGAGTGGCAGCATAATGCCGTTGTTTTAAAACGCTTAAAAAAAATGTATAACACACTTAGACGTCTTGCCGCTAGAATAGATCAAAAATCTTAATGCATTAAAATGGAAATAGCACAAGAGAGGAAAAACATGCAGCGATCATTAGATATTAAGGAAATTCAAAAATTAATTCCGCATCAATATCCCTTTTTATTAGTGGATAAAGTACTCTTATTTGAGAACCATAAATATTTACGTGCATTAAAAAATGTCAGTATTAATGAAGCCTATTTTCAAGGTCATTTTCCCGATTGCCCTCTAATGCCTGGGGTATTAATCATAGAAGCACTTGCACAAGCAGCAGGTATTCTTGCTAATTTAAGTGGTTATATGAATACAACCGAAGAGTTATATATGTTTGCTGGAATAGAAAAAGCGCGTTTTAAAAAACCAGTGGTGCCAGGAGATACGCTTTTTTTAGAAGTTAACTTGCTTAGAAAAAAAGCAAGAGCGGCAAAATTTGCAGTATGCGCCTTGGTAGAAAATGAAATTGCAGCAGAAGCGACAATTATATTTATTAAGAAACACATGGCTGAGGTTTAAATGCTTCCCTTAATTCATCCTACAGCAATTATTTCATCGAAAGCAGAATTGGCTTCGGATGTAAAAGTGGGCGCTTATAGTCTGATTGGGCCACAAGTAAACATTGATAAGGGAACAGAAATTAAGTCGCATGTTGTCATTGAAGGCGATACCACGATTGGCAAAAATAATCGCATTTTTCAATTTGCTTCTTTAGGTGCGATTCCGCAAGATAAAAAATACCACAATGAGCCTACTAAACTAGTTATTGGTGATGGCAATACCATACGCGAATATTGCACATTTAATATTGGCACTGTCACAGGTATTGGCGAAACACAGGTAGGTAATGATAACTGGATTATGGCTTATGTGCATATTGCGCATGACTGTGTGGTGGGTAGCCATACCATTTTAGCGAATAATACTACTTTGGCAGGCCATGTTGTATTAAAAGACTGGGTGCTTACCGGAGGTTATACTTTGATTCTTCAGTTTTGTCAGATTGGAGAACATGCGATGACAGCTTTTGGTACACGTGTTAATAAAGATGTTCCACCTTACGTGATGGCAGCGGGAACAAAGATGAAACCGGCAGGAATTAATTTAGAGGGGCTCAAAAGACGAGGTTTCTCTGCTGAGCAGATTGTGCATATTAAAGAGGCTTATAAAATACTTTATCGACAAAATCGATCATTTATGTCAGCAAAGAAGGAAATCTGCTTACTTGCAAATAAATATCCTGAACTTTACGTATTTAAGCAGTTTTTTGATTCAATGCAGTGTGGTATTGTACGCTAACCTTAAGTATTTATGACACCTTTTGTACCACTACGTATTTCTTCTGAATACTCAATCAGTAATAGTATCATTCGTCTTCAAGAGTTGGTTGATCAAGCGCGCCAATACTCAATGACGGCTCTAGCTTTAACAGACCAGATGAACATGTTTGCGGCGGTTAAGTTTTATCGTCTATGTCGTGAAAATGGCATTAAGCCCATTTTAGGGGTCAACGCTTTATTTCAGGAAGAACAATCTGCTAAATTACATCATCTTATATTATTAGCTAAAGATGAAAAAGGTTATTTATCGCTGTGCCGCTTACTAAGTCGCGCTTATTTGCGTAGAGGCATAAATAAGGAACCTCCTCATTTGGATTGGTCTTGGTTACAAGAATTAGAGCCCGGACATTTGATTGCTTTATCTGCTGCGCAGGAAGGTGTTATTGGTCATTATGTGATCGAGCAAAAATGGCAGATAGCAGAATATTGGCTTGAACAATGTCTTACTATATTCCAAGATAATTTTTATCTTGAAGTACAGCGTTTTTTTAAGGTTCCGCTCAGTTTAGACCATTGGTATCATGCCGCTTTTGAAACTTTACAAACAAAAGCGGAGCAAGTACTGCAGGCCAGTGTACGATTGGCACAAAAATTCGCTGTGCCAGTTGTTGCAACACATCCTGTTCAATTTATGCAAGCGCAAGATTTTATTGCCCATGAAGTAAAAACTTGTATCACTGAAGGACAAGTATTAGCTAATGAGCATCGCCCTCTTTATTTTCATCCTTGCCAATATTTTGTAGATGATAAACAGATGCACCGTCTCTTTGCAGATATACCTAGTGCTCTAGAAAATAATAAAGAAATTGCCAAACGTTGCTCAGTAAATTTAGTACTAGGTAAAACTTTTTTCCCGGTATTTAAAACTCCAGATGGAGAAAGTCATGCGCAATACCTGGAAAAGTTAGCGAAGCAGGGTTTAATTGAGCGCATGAAGTATTTATTTCCCGCAGAAGAGCAGCGCGCGCAACATTGGCCCTTGTATGAAAAAAGACTTCAATTTGAATTACATACCATCATTGAAATGGGATTTGCTTGTTATTTTTTAATTGTTGCAGATTTCATCAATTGGGCCAAACATCATGATTGTCCAGTTGGTCCGGGCAGAGGTTCTGGTGCTGGTTCACTTGTGGCTTATAGTTTGAATATTACTGAATTAAACCCTATTGAGTATGCGCTTCTCTTTGAGCGTTTTTTAAATCCTGAGCGAATATCGATGCCTGATTTTGATGTTGATTTCTGCCAAGAAAATCGTTATCGGGTGATTGATTATGTGCGCAGCAAATATGGGGAGGAAGCTGTGAGTCAGATTGTGACTTTTGGTACTATGTCCTCCAAAGCAGTGATTCGTGATGTGGGTCGGGTATTGGGCCTATCTTTTAGTCTATGTGATCGCTTATCAAAATTGATTCCAGTTGAAACCAACCGCCCAGTTAGTCTGCAGCGTGCCATGACTCTTGAACCTGATATTGAACGTATCGTAAGGGAAGAAGAAGCGGAGGAACTCATTAGATTATCATTAAAGTTAGAAGATCTGGTGCGCAATACAGGCATGCATGCTGGTGGAGTATTAATGGCTCCGGGTAAGCTTTCTGATTTTTGCCCGATTTATAAGGCAGAAGGTTCTGAAGCAGTGACTGTTTCTATGTATGATAAAGATGATGTTGAAGCAGTAGGTTTGGTTAAATTCGATTTCTTGGGTTTACGTAATCTCACCATTCTTAAAATGGCGCAAGATTTAATTGCCCAACATCGTGGAGAAAAAATCGATATCGGCACTATTCCTTTAGATGATCCCTCAACTTTTAATATTTTCCAAGATGCCAACACCACCTCTGTATTTCAATTTGAATCACTTGGCATGAAACGTATGTTATTGCAAGCACAGCCTTCGAAATTTGAAGAAATCATTGCTTTTGTGGCCTTATATCGTCCGGGGCCGATGGATTTGATCCCTGATTTTATCCGTCGCATGCATGGTGAAGCATTTAAGTATTTACATCCTTCTCTTGAGAAAATTATTGAGCCAACCTATGGGGTAATGGTATATCAAGAACAAGTCATGCAAGCTGCACAGGCCTGTGCAGGTTATACATTAGGACAAGCTGATATTTTGCGTCGTGCCATGGGTAAAAAGAAAGTGGCAGAAATGGAAGAACAGCGTTCTACATTTCTTCTAGGAGCAGAAAAAAAAGGTATTGATCGAGCAAAAGCCAGCGAGATATTTGATTATATGGCCAAATTTGCAGGATATGGTTTTAATAAATCTCATGCTGCTGCTTATGCCTTGCTTGCCTATCAAACTGCATGGTTAAAAGCACACTATCTTGTTGAATTTATGTGTGTGAGTATGTCAAGTGAATTAGGTGATACCGATCAGTTGGAATGTTTGGCAGCGGATATTAAGAAAAATCGGCTGCAACTCTTACCACCTAATATCAATCGGTCCTATTATTATTTTATGCCAGAGGGAGAAAAGAGTATACGATATGCTTTAGGCGCTATTAAAGGGGCGGGGAAACAAGCAATTGAGTCTATTGTGGCAGAGCGAGAGTCTCGTGGTCCTTTTAGAAATTTATTTGATTTTTGCCGACGACTGAATAAAAAATTAAATAATAAACGGATGATAGAATCACTTGTTAAGGCAGGAGCTTTTGATGAACTAGAGTCCAATCGTGCTTATTTGTTCAACCATATTAATTTGGCTATGAATTATGCTGAGCAGGGCAGAGTCAATGATTTTCAAAGTAGTTTATTTGACTTAAATGACGGGATACAAGAAATTATTCAACCAGTGGCAGTGGAAACCTGGAATTTTGCAAAACAATTAAGTAAAGAAAAAGAAGCCATTGGTTTTTATATTTCGGATCATCCTTTTAAACCATATCGTGACTATATCAACCATTTACCGTACGGGCAAACTTTAGCAGAGTTACATTTGGGTGAAGATGTGTGGATTGGTGGTTTTATTAATAAGATTAAAAATCTAGTTAGTAAGTCAGGCAAACGCATTTGGCTTTTGGAATTGGACGATGGTGAACAACGAAAAGACATTCGTTTAAACGAAACCCAGATTGAACAATATGCGAATTATCTTCATGAAGATATGACGATATTTTGTCAATGTAGGGTAAAAAAAGATGCGTATGGACAAACCCAGGATTTATTGATCGTGGTTAAACAACTAATGAGCGTATCTGAATTACAAAGTCAGTTTGCTCGTTGCTTGTGTTTAACTATACATCGTGATACTTCCCTCTTGAAATTGTATGAATTATTAGAGAAGTTTCGCAATAAACATGGTTTGGCCTTGAAATTTGTTTTTAATGATTGCCAAGTGCAAGCTTGCATGCACTCTAGTTGGAAAATAACGCTGGATGAGCAACTCATACGCGATCTCCAGAATTTATTAAGTCAGGAAAATGTTCAGCTAGAATGGCTTAACTAGATTTAAAAAAATGCAACATATTTATGCTTCTTTTCGCCAGCTTGTTCCTTGCGGACCATCTTCAAGTATAATGCCTTTGGCAAGCAAGATATCTCTAATTTCGTCTGATTTTGTCCAGTTTTTCAATTGTCTTGCTTGAGCTCGTTGTGCAATTAAGACATCAATCCAAGCGGTATCAGATTCATCTCCTCCAAGTAAAAAACTTTCATCTTGCAGAAAACCCAAAAGATTAGCCAGTGCTTTAAGCTCTCCTGCTAATTGTGCATTGTGTTGTTTATTAATTTTGGTTGCCATTTCGAATAATACAGCAATAGCTTCTGTAGTATTAAAATCATCATTCATAGCATAGTAAAAGCGACTACTATAGGATGAATCGTGCTCTTTCACCGTATGTATTGTGCCCATAGGTGGAGTGTTTTTTAATACGGTGTAAAGACGGGTAAGGGCATTTTTCGCCTCGTTTAAATGTTGCTCAGTGTAATTAAGCGGGCTACGATAATGTGTTTTTAACAAGAAAAAGCGGATCACTTCTCCGGGGTATTTTTGCAACAGTTCGCGCAAAGTAAAAAAATTGCCCAATGATTTGGACATTTTTTCGTCATCGATACGGATAAAACCATTATGCATCCAATAACGCACATGGCTTTGGACAAGTTTAGGTGACATGCTTTGCAAAGCAAACTGATGAGCCACACCACAACTTTGTGCTAATTCATTTTCGTGATGTGGAAACTGTAGATCAGCACCACCGCCATGAATATCAAAATTTTCTCCTAACAAAGCTTGGCTCATGGTAGAACACTCAATATGCCAACCTGGGCGACCTTTACCCCAGGGGCTATCCCAGCAAGGTTCTCCTAATTTGGCAGTTTTCCATAATACAAAATCTAAAGGGTCTTTTTTTGCATCATTAACTTCCACACGTTCCCCTGCGCGCAGATCAGAGAGATTTTTTCCAGATAATTGACCATAAGGCAAGAACTCTTTAACTGCGTAATATACATCTTTATTTTCTGCAACATAGGCTTTTTTATTTTTGATTAACTGAGTGATCATAGCAATGATCTGAGGAATGAAATCAGTAACCTGTGGCTCTTTATCAGGCAGCAAATTACCCAAAGCGATTTCATCTTGGTGCATGGCTTCACTAAAAAAACACGCGATCTTTTCTGCTGTCGTGTTTTGTTGTTTGGCTGCCGCAATGATTTTATCGTCAATATTGGTAATATTACGCACATAGGTTACGTTAGAATAGCCCAGATGTCGTATCCATCTCACAATGGTGTCAAATACTACCATTAATCTGCCATGTCCCAGATGACAGTAGTCATAAACAGTCATTCCACATGCATAAATACCAACTTTTTGTGGATCAAGAGGACAGAAAATCTCTTTTTTGCGAGTCAGCGTGTTATAAATTTGCAACATCGACATATACTTTTTAAAACAAATGGGAAAGATAAGTTTTTAACGATTTTGATTAGTCATTGTTATTTTTGCAGGCTCCATTTCTGCAGGCAGCGTATGCAAATAATGATCAATAGCTTTGATTAAAGTATCAAGCCCTTGACGTGCAACAGCGCTGATCCAAAAAACAGCTGTATCTGTTGACAACAATTGTTGTCTTTTTAATGAGCAAATAAGTTGTTGTTTGAGCTGTGTACGTTTTTGATCATTAGCAATTAAATCCATCTTATTAAATACGATCCAGCGCGGCCTCTTAAAAAGCTGTTCACTAAACTGTTTTAGTTCTTGTACAATAGACAACGCTTGTATAATTGGATCGGATTGATCTGCAGGGCTGACATCAATGATGTGTAACAACAAACGATTGCGCGAAAGGTGTTTTAAAAATTGCTGTCCCAAACCAGCTCCTTGAGACGCTCCTTGAATTAATCCTGGGATATCTGCCATCACAAAGTTATGTTGATGTGATCCAGGCACCTGTACTACTCCTAAGTTTGGCTGTAGGGTGGTGAAAGGATAATTAGCAATTTTAGGTCGGGCTCTAGAAACTGCACTGATTAAGGTTGATTTCCCAGCATTAGGTAGACCAAGCAAACCAACATCAGCCAATACTTTCAACTCTAAAGAAAGTGTTCTTTTTTGCCCTTCTTCTCCAGGAGTCGCTTGACGTGGCGTGCGGTTGATAGAAGATTTAAAATGAATATTACCAAGGCCACCGCGCCCTCCTTTGGCAAGACAAGCTTGTTGTTGAGGTTTGGTTAGATCGGCAAGGATTTGTCCACTTGTCTGGTCGCGAATCACAGTTCCAACAGGCATTTTTAAATAAACATCTTCAGCTTTGCGTCCATAGCGATCTGAACCCTGACCATTTCCTCCATTTTTGGCGCGAAATAGGCGCTTGAAACGGTATTCCAGCAAAGTATTAATATTATGGTCAGCTATTGCAAAGATACTGCCACCATGTCCACCATCTCCACCATTGGGCCCGCCTTTCGGCACGAATTTTTCGCGTCGAAAGCTGACAACACCATTGCCTCCATTGCCTGCCATCACCTCAATCACCGCTTCATCGATATATTTCATAATAATTCTTCCTCATAAAACTGCGCTTGTACATGTTTTAATTGGCGTCTACTAATCGGTAATGGTGTGGTGAAGTTTCTGATTTTAGCATGCCACTTTAAACCGTTTTCTGTTTTTTGTTCAACAAGAAATTCAATGAAAGATTTAAATACCAATGTATTGCGATGAATGCGAATCACTTTGTCGCGCAATTTATTTTCCCAGTAATTCAAAGTTTGATGTAGTTCATAATATTCTTGCTCGTTGATGTATAAAAACACTGATTTGTCTTCTGCTTGTAAATATGCTACCTTTTGCCAAGGTAATTTAATCTGTTTGCCTTTACTGTGGATTTTAAAAAAATGGAAACCACTTTCTGTATTTTGGCTATAACCAGGTACTCGCATTAAAGCTTCTTTTAGCCGGCTAGCACGCACTGGTTTCATAAGGTAGTCGGTGATTCTCAGTTGAAAGGCGTCAACGGCATATCGGTCAAAAGCAGTGCAGAAAATAATAGACCCAAAATTAGAGGAGATCTTTTTTAATTGCTCTACAAACTCCACGCCACTGATTTCAGGTAATTCAATATCAACAAAAGTGACATCGGCGCTATGGTTTTCAAACCAGTTTAGGGCAGCTTTTGCATCGGTAAATATCTCTAGCACTGTCACATTGTTTTCTTTAAGAAGCAGCTTTAAGCGTTCTTGTGCTAGAATCTCGTCTTCTAAAATGACTGCACTTAGCATAAGTTTCTTTGTCCTGTGCTGAAGACTCATTATAAACGGAAAGCCTTTCTATGCAAAAGAAACGCGACTGCCACTTGATTTATACTGGCGGTACTATTGGTATGCGCAATAGTCAGCAAGGGCTCACACCTGCTGCAGACAGCATCGCGCAATATTTAAAATTGCAAAATTGGCATCATCAAATCACACTTGAATCAGCAGCGCAGCTAATTGATTCTAGCGCATTGAGTTTTAGCCATTGGAATAATTATCTAGATTTAATTTATGCCCATCTTGAAAGCAACACAGGGGTGGTGTTGTTACATGGTACTGATACTTTGGCATATACCGCTGCTATGTTATCTCTGCTTTTTAGTAATCCGCCAGCACCGATCATTGTAACAGGAAGTAATTGGCCATTGGCTGACTCTCATTCTGATGCTCCTACTAATTTATTCAGTGCCATTATCGCTGCTCAGACACTTCCTGCTGCTGTATATGTGGTATTTAATAGCCGCTTACTTTTGGCAAGTGACTGCGTTAAGGTGAGTAGTCAACATCCTGATGCTTTTATGACTCCTCATTGTATTGATCTAGGTCGATACAATGCTAGAAGTGAATGTTGGAATTATATTAAATTGCCTAATTTATTTTCTAATCGGCAGGAAACAGTGTCAGAAAAATTTAGGTTCAACACTAGTGTACGGGTGCTTAATTTCTTTTTGGTCCCAGGAGGAGGGGATGATTTGGCTGATTTACTTATGGCAAATATTGCTTGGGATGGGATAATCATACAGAGCATGGGTGATGGCAACTTTCCTCTCTCTTTGACAGTTAAAAAAGCTCTATCCTTTTTTTTACAGCAAAATAAACCAGTATTAAATGTCAGCCAGACCCTGGATGCAAGGGTTAAAAAGATCTATCGTGCGAATCAAGATATAGCAGGATGCGGCGTGCTTAACACAGATCGATTAAGCTTTGCGTTTTGTTACGCAGCTTTAATTACTGCCTTAAGCACAGCCCCGCAACAAAGTATTGCTTTGCTTAAGCAATGGATCAAGGTACGTAATATTTATTACCAGACAATCAATAAGTTAGTATTAGATGTATCAAGCGCTTGAGCCTAAATAGTCATGCTTATTGAAATAAAAAACTTGTTTTAAATTTTCTATTTTTTTTCTTGATTTGTTTTGTTGTCTTTGCGAGAGCGGATAATCAATAAAGGTAAGGTGGATTTACGCATTACGGTTTCTGCAAAACTTCCCATCAATAAATGCATTAAACCACTTCGACCGTGAGTACCTAGTACAATCAAATCAGCACCAGAGCTTTCAGCTTTTTTTACCAATTTTTCAGCCATATCTTTAGGGCCTTGAGTTGAGATAATTAGCTCCAAAGAGATATTCTCAGTGCTGGTTTCTTGAGCTACAGCTTTGGCGTTTTCTAATATTTTTCTGCCCAAAGTATTAGCAGCTTCTTGGTAATTTCCTTGTTGCATCGTTTCAGGGGTGAGAGCCATAAATTCGGTAGGATTAATAACCGTAATAATTGAAAGCTTTGCTCCAGTCACTTTAGATAACGATGCAGCATGTTTTAAGGCCAATAAAGAGGTGTTACTTTCGTCTACTGCAACAGCAATGTGATTGTAAATCATTATGATATCCTTATATCGATTAAGTCAGATGGACGCTTGTGTTAAAATTTATCCTAGCGCCTATGTCAGTATAATACTACCAAGACTGTTTACCAAGAGCTGTGTATGTAAGGATTTTAAGATGAATATCCCAAGACGATTCATAGGTATTGTTCGGCTATATGGTGAAGAAATTTACCAAAAGTTTGCAAATTCCCATGTGTGTGTGATCGGTTTAGGAGGAGTAGGTAGTTGGGTGACTGAAGCCTTAGTTAGAAGTGGTGTGGGTCATCTTACTTTAATTGATCTAGATCACGTTGCAGAATCTAATATTAATCGACAATTGGGTGCTCTTGATTCGACTTTAGGTCAAGCCAAAGTGGAGGTGTTAGCAAAACGTTTGCAGGACATTAATCCTGCAGTCAAACTGTGTTTGATTGAAGATTTTGTTGATGAACGTAATTATCAAACTTTATTTGCTCCTGCTTTTAGTTGTGTGATTGATGCGATAGATCAGCTGAAAATAAAGGTAATATTGTGTCATTATTTTTGCCAAAAGGGCCAGCCTTTTGTGGTGTGCGGTGCTGCAGGGGGAAAGATTTCAGCTAGGCAAGTGGAAGTGTTAGATTTATCAGAAGTGACTCATGATCGTATCTTAGCGAAATTACGTTACCAACTACGCAAAAAATTTGCTTTTCCTCTAACAGGAGTAATGGGTATTTCCTGTGTTTGTTCGAAGGAAAACATCCAGCTACCTTTGGGTGAGCATCCAGATAAAATAAAGACAGGTTTATCTTGTGACGGTTATGGCTCAAGTATGGTAGTCACGGCAGCTTTTGCTATGCAGTTAGTGGAAGTGGCATTAGCTATGATAACATCAGGATCTACTTCTTATTAAACTTAGCTGAAGCGTAACTTCGTGGATGATAAGTGTTAATTAACTGCTTAAGTTGTTTGTTAGCCACATGGGTGTAGATCTGAGTAGTGTTAATATTGGCGTGCCCTAAAAGGGCTTGAACCACGCGTAAATCAGCACCATGATTTAAAATATGTGTGGCAAAAGCGTGGCGTAAACTATGTGGGCTAATGTCACTGACGCCAGCAGCAGCAACATATTTTTTGACAATCATCCAGGCAAGCTGACGTGATAAGCGTGTTTTTTTTTGGCTAATAAATAGATGATTTGACTGTTTTCGATTGAGCAGACGCGGTCTTGCATATTCAATATAGCGTTCAAGATAATGGCAGGCAACTTCCCCAAAGGGTAGTAAACGTTCTTTATTACCCTTACCAATAGTTACAACCAGAGCACGTTGGAAATCGATATCGCTAAGCTGAACAGAAACCGCTTCTGAGACACGCATTCCAGTAGCATATAAAAATTCTAAAAAAGCTTTATCGCGTAGGCCCAACGAGGTGGAAACATCTGGTATTTCTAACATTTGTCCAACAAAATTTTCTGAAATGTTAGGGGGAATAGTTCGTTCTTTGCGGGGAAATTTTAGTGTCAAAGTAGGATTGTCTTGTCGGATACCTTGTTCCAATAAGTAAGCAAATAATCTTTTGGTAGCAGATAAAGCTCGCGCCTGAGAGCTTCTTTTTTCGCTATTATCGAAAAGGGCTTGCATCAAGTTATATTGATCTACAGTGCATAGGCATTGATGATCGATACTATGTAAACGAGCCATTAATTTATTAAGATCTCGGCGATAAGCCCACTGCGTATTTGCTGATAGATGCTCTGTTAACCATAAATGATCAATAAAGCGATTGATAATTTCTTCATCTTTCATAATGTGTCACGTTTTTTGACTGGTGGATAAATCGAATAACCTTCATCTCATTTTTTCAGCTGACGATGTACCAAAAAGTTACTCAACTCGACATATTGATGCACACTAATTTCTTGCGGCCGAGAAGAAGCATCAATATCAAGGCTAATTAAATCGTTCTTATTTAGCTGTGACTTTAGATTATTTAATAGGGTTTTGCGTCGCATATGGAAGGCCTCCTTGACTAGACTTACGAAAAAAGACCAATTGTGTACTGAAATTTGAGGAGTGATAGGTAGTAGGCGAATAAATAAAGAATCAACTTTGGGGCGCGGTGAGAAAGCCTCAGGAGGAATTTCCAACAGTGGTTCTATTGCAAAATGATATTGCAAAAGTACGCTAAGCTGTCCATAACGAGATGATCCGTTGGCAGCAAATAAACGTTCAGCCAATTCTTTTTGTAACATAAAATACATGCCACTGATTCGATGCTTATTACTGAGCAGTTTGAATAAAAGAGGGGTGGATATGTGATAAGGTAAGTTTCCAACAATTTTTTGAGGCGATGTCAAGGAATGAAAATCGAAATCGAGTACGTCTTGATGATGAATTATTAGATGTTTGACATAAGAGTTCTGTTGCAATAGCTTAACTAGAATTTCGTCAATCTCAATCACGTGGAGTTGGTTAACTTTCTGGCTCAGTAAAGCAGTGAGCGCGCCCAGGCCAGGGCCAATTTCAATTAAAGTTTCTTTAGGACTAGGATGAATAAAGTTGACAATATTTTTGATTAAAAAATCGTTTTTGAGGAAATTTTGACTAAATCTTTTTTTTGCGTGATGAGTCATGATTAATGTTTGTTTCATTTTTGTATGCTAAAGGCATTTTGTTGAATTTCATAAGGACTTGCTAAGGCAAGGCTTTTTGGTGTAGTCTAACACATAGTCGCCAGGTTTTACATCAAGCATTAGACTAGGATTTATTGATTACGCATGTTACTTAGCATCATGTTGTTTTTAGTATCTCAAGCAGCCTATTAAACTTAAACATTACTCATTTGTTGTGACGGCTAGAGTTCTAGCGACTAGAAACTGGGGCGCTGTCCTCAATATAGTATGGCGGTTTTGTATCAATTTAACTTAGCATAAATGGTATAATCTAAGGATCATATTTCCTCAAACCAAGCCAGCTGTGTTTTTAATCGCAATAAGGCATGATAGTGATCTTGACTGATGGTTTGATAAGAGCAAAAACTAATATATTGTAGCCGGGGGAAAGTAAATCTGGCTTCAAATCGAAAACTTTCTAAAAAGAAGCACTACTTAATTTTTGTAAAAATACTTAAGGATGAGCTATGAATCAGCGAGATGATAAAATGCCAATGCATTCAGCAGATAATGGATCAATTGCTGCGGTCAAAAATAAAAGGTTTAACAGAAGAAAGCGAAATTTAATTTTACTCACACTGATTCTGATAGGCATAGCACTAGTTGTATTTTTGTTATACCTGTTTGTTTGGCGTTATGAAGTAGAAACTGATGATGCTTATGTCAACGGTAATGTGGTTCAGATCAATGCGCAAATTAATGGTCAAGTGAGCACGGTGAAAGTGGAAGATACTGACCATATAAAAAAAGGAGAGACCTTAGTTACTTTTGATAAAGCTGACTATGAATTGGCTTATCAAAAGGCCTTAAGTAAGTTACAGTTTGAAGTAAGTCAATTTCGTGATCTAAAATATGGAATTGGCAGTGCAAGTGCTTTGGTTAGGTTAAAGAAGGCCGCCTTGAATAGGGCCACCCAAGATTATCACCGCCGTGCAGGTTTATTGCAGTCCGGTGCCGTTTCTCAAGAAGAGTTAGCACATGTGCGGGCACTCATGATGCAAGCTAAAGCTGATTTGGCAGCTGCTCAAGAGGCATATGGCAAGGCGGTCAATGATTCTAACCCCAGTTTGCAATTAAAGAATCAGCCAGGTATTCAAGCGGCCATTGCTGATGTTAGATCAACATGGCTTAACTTACATCGTACAGAGCTAAAAGCTCCAGTCAGTGGCCAAGTGGCGAAAAAAAATGTTCATATTGGGCAAAAAGTTGCAGCTGGACAACCAGTATTATCAATTATTGCACAGGATAAAATGTGGGTCGATGCGAATTTTAAGGAAAGCCAGCTTGGGCAGGTGAAAAAGGGCCAGCTGGCGGAATTAGTATCAGATTTATATGGTTCCTCTGTGGTTTATCATGGCGTGGTAGAAGGACTTTCTGCTGGTACAGGCAGTGCTTTTTCTCTACTACCACCGCAAAATGCTAGTGGGAATTGGATCAAGGTGGTTCAGCGCGTGCCGGTACGCATTGCCTTGGATAAAGAAGAGCTAAAAAAACATCCTTTACGCATTGGCTTATCAATGAAAGTTAAGATACACCTTGACAGCAAAAAAGTTAGTCAACAGAAGACAGCTGTTGTATCGGAGGCAGACAAGAAAACTCGCAGTGATGAGAGTCTAGATCAGATCGATTATTCTGAAGTTGATCAACAGATATCTTCTATACTATTTCCTTAATAGACCGTGTGATCAAGTATGACTGAGTATTTAAAGGGTAAAGATGCAGCGTTGATGATTGCTGGTCTTTCCTTGGCTACTTTTATGCAGGTACTAGATTCCACAATTGCTAATGTAGCCTTACCTGCGATTGCTGGCCATTTGGGAGCTAGTGTGTCCCAAGGAATATGGGTAGTTACTTTTTTTATGGTATTCAATGCGGCCTCTATTCCCCTTACTGGATTTTTGTCAAAGCGCATTGGAGAAGTCCGTTTATTTTTAATTTCAGTAACTTTGTTCATTGTTGCTTCTTTGCTATGTGGTTTATCGACCAACTTAGTGATGCTTATTATTGCGCGTGTTTTTCAAGGCTTAGTTTCCGGACCTATGATCCCATTAGCGCAAAGTTTGTTATTGCGTAATACTCCGTTAGAAAGGCGTTCGATGGCAATGGGGCTTTTTGGCATTGTTATTATGATCGCACCGGTATTAGGACCGATTTTAGGCGGATACATTAGTGATAACTATTACTGGGGTTGGATATTTTTTATCAACGTGCCCATTGGTCTTTTATCACTTGCTCTTTGCTGGATAATATTGAAGCGACATGAAACTGAAAAAGAAAGCGTGCCAGTAGATTATGTGGGCATTGTTTGTATGATGCTTGGTGTAGCATGTTTTCAGTTAATGCTGGATCGAGGAAGAGAAGTAGATTGGTTTCAATCCAACGAAATCATTATACTAGCTATTATTAGCGTAGTTTGTTTTCTCTACTTTTTGGTTTGGGAAATAGATCAGCCTTATCCGTTGATTAAGCTTTCTCTTTTGAAGGACCGCAATTTTTCTATTGGCACTTTTGTATTATGTGCTTCAATGACAGTATACATTGGTGCTATTGTCCTGATACCTCAAGTCTTGGAGTCTCAATATGGTTATAAAGCCGTTACAGCAGGAGAATCAATCGCTGTTGTCGGTTTTTTCCCCTTTATATTAACGCCGATAGTAGGCAAATTGGATAAACGGGTTGATATGCGCATATGGGTCACAATTAGCTTTTTGGTGTTTGCTCTTTGTTTTTACTGGCGCTCAAATTTTAATATTGATATGACCTTCTGGGATGTATGTATGCCGCAGTTTGTGCAAGGGATAGCAGTAGCCTTTTACTTTATGCCTGTTAACAATATTATTTTTTCTAGGATCAAACCAATGGATATGGCTCAAGCCTCAGGTCTATCTAATTTTTTACGGACCTTATTTGGAGGAATTGGTGCTTCTTTATCGATGACTGTATGGGAGAGAAGAGAAGCTGTTCACCATGCTCATTTGACAGAGAGTTTCCATTTGTTTAATTCAAATAGTGTAGATTGGATGAATCATACGGCAGTAACGTTAGGCATACCAAAAGAAGCCAGCCTGGCAGTAGCTCAACAAATGATCACGCAACAAGGGTTTATTATTGGTAGCAATGAAATTTTTTATGTGTGCGCTTTAGTATTTTTATTCCTCACTGGCTTTGTCTGGCTTTCTAAACGAATATGATTTAAAAGACAGTTCTTAATGAAGTAAATAATGGTATATCAGGGTAGCAATGATAGAGTTAGTTTCTTTGATATACATTTTAAGCGCCTTTATAGTTATTTTAATTGTTTGCTCAGTTGCTGAACTTTGTACAGACAAACCAAGCAGGTGAGCGATAATTGTAGCTCGTGTCAGATGATAGCTGTCGCTGACGATAATAAACTGGTGCCAATCTCTTTTTTCTCCTATCTTTTTTGCATTAACAAGATTTTCGTAAGTATTTCGGCTACTTTCATCAACGGCTATAGCTGATTTTGGAATGCCATGATAGCTATGAGCAAACTTCTTTGCCACAGCTGCTTCTGAGGGGAAGTTGGGATTGGGGGTGCCTCCAGTAAATATAATATAAGAAGCGATTTTTTGTTTATAAAGAGTAATTGCGTGATTGATTCGTTTTTTAAGAACGGGTGAAGGATGATTCCCCCAAGCGGCAGCTCCTAGTACAATAATTGCATCGGCATGACTCAGTGATACAGGATGATGTTTGTCAAGCATCACCCAAGCAAAAAGTATTGTGTAAGATATGATCAAGAGAATGATCACGTATTTAGGTATCTTAACTATCAGTTTTATCATTCTTTACGTGCTAATGTGTGCAGCTAATAGGATGACAAAGATACCATAAATGGTAGATGGTTTTTTGAAAAAAAGTACAATCTAAGGTTATTTTGAGGAATAAATTCGTTAAGAGTATGATGATAAAGATATTACCCAAAAAAATGAAAATTAGGGTAGAAGAGGACTAAACCATGTCTTTATATATAACTGATGATTGTATTAATTGTGATGTATGCGAGTCAGAGTGCCCTAACAAAGCAATTTCACAAGGTGAAGAAATATACGAAATAAATTCTAATTTATGCACAGAGTGTGTGGGACATTACGATGAACCACAATGTCAGCAGGTCTGTCCAGTTGATTGTATTCTACTTAATCCTATGCATAGCGAGAGCAAAGAGCAATTGTGGGATAAATATCGTCGCATTATCAAAATTGAAAAAGTAAGTTGCTAACATCTTGACGGAAAAACGTGAGTTGAGGTAGAATACGCGGTTCTAAAGGTGTGGAGGGATTCCCGAGCGGTCAAAGGGGGCAGACTGTAAATCTGTTGCGTAAGCTTCGAAGGTTCGAATCCTTCTCCCTCCACCAGATCCAGGATATTGATAAGGGCGGGTGTAGCTCAATGGTAGAGCAGAAGCCTTCCAAGCTTAATGTGAGGGTTCGATTCCCTTCACCCGCTCCATTTTTTTAGGCCCATGTGGCTCAGGGGTAGAGCACTCCCTTGGTAAGGGAGAGGTCGGCAGTTCGAATCTGCTCATGGGCACCAAGGGCGATGGCGATAGTTGTAATAAATAGGTGGTCAGTGTGAAAGCACATTAACTAGGTGCGACATTTGATGAATATTAATTGAGGGATGAGTGATGTCGAAGATTAGATATGAGAGGGTAAAGCCGCATGTAAATGTAGGGACGATAGGGCATGTAGACCATGGTAAGACGACATTGACAGCGGCATTGACGACGATATTATCGAAGAGGTATGGAGGTCAGGCGAAGGCGTATGATCAGATTGACAATGCGCCAGAGGAGAAGGCTCGTGGGATAACGATTAATACCTCGCATGTAGAGTATGAGACAGAGAAGAGGCACTATGCGCACGTAGACTGTCCTGGTCATGCGGACTATGTGAAGAACATGATCACTGGAGCAGCGCAGATGGATGGAGCGATCTTAGTGGTATCGGCGGCGGATGGACCGATGCCTCAGACGAGGGAGCATATATTATTAGGTAGGCAAGTAGGAGTACCTTACATATTGGTGTATATGAACAAGTGTGATCAGGTAGATGATGAAGAGTTACTAGAGCTTGTTGAGATGGAGGTAAGGGATTTATTGTCCAGCTATGAGTTTCCTGGTGATGAGATACCGATTATTAAGGGATCGGCGTTGAAAGCGTTGGAAGGAGACACAGGTGTTTTGGGAGAGGGATCGATACTATCGTTAGCGGAGGCGTTAGATAGTTATATACCGACGCCTGAGCGGGCGACAGACAAGCCATTTTTATTACCGATAGAAGATATATTTTCGATATCTGGACGGGGGACTGTAGTAACTGGACGGGTAGAGAGAGGGGTTGTGAATGTTGGAGATGAGGTAGAGGTAGTTGGATTGAAGGCAACGCAGAAGACGACAGTGACTGGGGTAGAGATGTTTCGTAGGTTATTGGATCAAGGTCAGGCTGGAGACAATGTAGGGGTATTATTGAGAGGGACCAAGAGGGAAGAAGTTGAGCGTGGACAGGTATTAGCCAAGCCTGGGACGATTACGCCGCATACGAAGTTCACGGCGGAGGTATATGTATTGAGTAAGGAAGAAGGAGGGAGACATACGCCGTTTTTCACGAATTATCGGCCGCAGTTTTACTTTAGGACGACGGATGTGACTGGAGCGGTAAGTTTGCCTAGTGGAACAGAGATGGTGATGCCTGGAGAGAATGTATCGTTAGAGGTAGAGTTGATAGCACCAATTGCCATGGAAGAGGGATTAAGGTTTGCTATCAGGGAAGGTGGTCGCACAGTAGGTGCCGGTGTCGTCTCTAAAATATTGGCATAAAGGATAGGCCAGTAGCTCAATTGGTAGAGTATCGGTCTCCAAAACCGAGGGTTGGGGGTTCGAGACCCCCCTGGCCTGCCAACCATGAACTAATCGGCCTGTGCCGGTTAGTTTTTTTGTTGGAAATAGGTATCCAGAGTACAGGTACTGCTTGTATCATTTAGTGTCTTGATGAATAGCAGGTTGTGACATGAAAAAAAGTAAGCATAATCATAATAAAGTTAAGAAAAGTGTAGCGCCTTCTTCTCCTTCTATTGCAAGTAGTAGAAAAAAGGTAAGTCAAATGATTAAATCCGAAACAAAGAGTGCTAAAGATCCTAAAATCATTAAACGAAAAGTGGTTTTACCTGAAAAGTGGATAAGTCATGCAGATAAAGTAAAGCTCACCATAGCAATGGTTATTCTATTGTTAGGCATAGGTGCTTTTTATTTATTTAAAACACCTAGTTTTTTATTTTCCTATCCTAACATACCTTTGGCTTATACAAGCCCTGTGCTGGGAGTTATCGGTTTTATAGCCATTTTATTTTATTGGTGTTCATTTGGCTTTTCTTTATTAAGATATGTAAAAGATGCAACCATCGAACTTAAAAAAGTGGTGTGGCCTGATTCAAAAACTGCAGGACGGATAACCCTAATGGTAATGGTATTTATTGCCATACTGGCAGCGTGCATGTGGATATCTGATTCAATCATCCAATGGGTGCTTTATGATCTAATTTTAAGAAGAGGAGGTTAGCTTGGACAAACAATGGTATGTGGTACATGTTTACTCTGGATTTGAAAAAAAGGTCGTTAGCCTGCTAAGAGAGTATATTGAGCGAGAGCATGTTGAAAACAGCTTTGGTCAAATCTTAATACCCACTGAGGAAGTGGTTGATATTAAAGGTGGCAAGAAAAAGATCAGTGAACGTAAATTTTTTCCTGGATATCTTTTGGTTGAAATGGATATGACTGATAAAACTTGGCATTTGGTGAAAAGCACGCCTAAAGTAACTGGGTTTGTAGGAGGTAGTGTCCATAAACCAATCCCGATCAGTCAAAAAGAGGTAGATCGAATTCTCAATAAAGTACAGTCGGGGGTTGAGAAGCCTAAACCAAAAGTGATGTTTGGGGTTAATGAAAGTGTTCGAGTCACGAGTGGTCCATTTGTCGATTTTAGTGGTTCCATTGAAGAAGTGAACTATGAACGTAATAAACTCAAAGTGTTGGTGCAAATTTTTGGTCGTGAAACACCGGTAGAATTAGAGTTTAACCAGGTAGAAAAACTTTAATATTAGAGAGTAGCTTAAGTTTGATAATTAGAGGTTCAGTTGATTAACAATTGTTGGTAAAATGATTCAGTGCGTGGTGTTTTAAACTGTAGTGTTTATTTGAGTGTTACTATCTATGCTAGTTGTGATTTTTTAAGTTATGGTCAAGAATTTTAAAATCGATTTTGCCTCTCCCTGTCCGCGTAATAAGATAGTATGAATTGTTGAATAGATCTTAAATAAGGGCTTTACTGTTATTAAACGTAAGGGATATGTTTTTATTGCTTTTAGATATTTATGTTAGAATGCTCGGCTAATTTTTTGAAGAATAGTGGGGTTTATTAACCTGCTGCTAGAACAGATCACGTATTTTCTTGCAGCAGGGCTTTATCCATCGTCTTTAAGTATAAAACATTATATAGATTGGGGAGCGTATTTAGCGCGTTTGCACCCGTTTTCAAGGAGATTATAGTGGCCAAAAAAATAGTTGGGTATATCAAGTTACAAGTTCCGGCCGGCAAAGCCAATCCTTCACCCCCTGTTGGACCTGCGCTTGGCCAAAGAGGGTTGAATATCATGGAGTTTTGCAAGGCTTTTAACGCAGCAACACAGGGAATGGAAGCTGGTCTACCGGTTCCTGTAGTGATCACTGCTTTTGCTGATAAATCTTTTACTTTTGTATTAAAAACTCCACCTGCTTCTGTGTTGTTGAAAAAGGCAGCCGGTATTGAAAAAGGAAGTGCAACACCTCATACAAATAAAGTAGGAAAAGTGACGCGTGCCCAAATTGAAGAAATTGCTAAAATGAAAGAAGCAGATTTAACTGGTGCTGATTTACAAGCAAATGTGAAAATTATTGCTGGAAGTGCCCGAGCAATGGGAATTGAAGTGGAGGATATCAATGGCTAAATTATCAAAAAGGACGCGTATAATCCGTGAGGGCTTTGATAACAATAAATTATATTCTCTTGATGAGGCCATCGCTTTAGTTAAAAAGACAGCAACAGCTAAGTTTGATGAGTCAATTGACTTGGCAGTTAATTTAGGTATTGACCCAAGAAAGTCCGATCAAGCTGTGCGTGGTGCAGTGGTCTTACCTAATGGGACAGGACGGACAACTCGAGTTGCTGTGTTCACGCAGGGTGCAAATTTAGAGCTTGCAAAAGAGGCAGGAGCTGATTTAGTTGGTTTGGAAGATTTGGCACAAGAGGTGAAAAGCGGACAGATTAATTTTGATGTTGTAATTGCTTCACCTGATGCAATGCGTGTTGTTGGTCAACTAGGTACTATTTTAGGCCCTCGCGGTTTAATGCCTAATCCCAAAGTAGGAACTGTGACTGCTAATGTGGCGCAAGCAGTTAAAAATGCCAAAGTAGGAGTGCAATATCGAGCGGATAAAAACGGTATCATTCATACAACTGTTGGGCGGGCTTCGTTCGCAGATGAGGGGCTAAAAGAAAACATCAATACGGTGTTAGAAGCACTAACAAAAGCCAAGCCAGCATCTTCTAAAGGTGTTTATATCCGGCATATTGCGCTTTCTAGCACCATGGGTGTGGGAGTGGCTGTTGATATCACTGCTCTGGGCAAGGAAAATTCTTAGTTTAACTTTTATTCGAAGTGTAAGCTGAGTATATGGGCCACAGCTTCTTGCTTTGAAGTTGTGGGAGGTCGAAGACCGTAGGGATCGCCTTTGGCGATTTAATTGATAGGCCCTACGCAGACGGTAGTTCAAAATAAATTCTTTTGATCATTACCGAGCTGGTAAAGAGTATTTTACTCAAGTCTTATTTATGATGAAAAAGGAGATGTAACTTTGAGTCTTAAGATTGAAGACAAAAAAGCGATTGTAGAGGAGGTGGGTGCACAGCTGAAAGATGCTGAATCTTTAATGATTGCTCAATACCGTGGTATGAAGGTAACTAGCTTAACAGCACTTCGTGCTCAAGCTCGCCAGGCAGATATATATCTTCGCGTGTTGAAAAATAATCTCGCCAAACGTGCGGTGCAAGGGACTGTATTTGAGCCCTTGGCAGATCAGATGGTAGGACCTTTAATTTATGCAGCCTCTAAAAATCCAGTTCATGCAGCAAAAGTATTACACCAGCTTTCCAAAAAAGAAGAGGCTTTGATTGTTAAATCAGGATTCTATGATGGAAAAGTATTGACACCAAGCGAGATCACCCAGCTTGCGCTCATTCCTTCTCGCGAGGAATTATTGGCTAAGGTGGTGGGTATGATGCAGGCTCCTTTGGCTACTTTTGCTAGAACATTGGCTGCATTGTCAGAAAAGAAATCAGCACAGGCGCAAGCTTAGCTTGAGCTTTTTAATTAAATTTTATTTAGGAAATCATTATGGCTATATCAAAAGAAGATATTTTAGAGGCAATTGGTCATTTAACCCTTATCGAACTAAATGACTTAATTAAAGCATTTGAAGAAAAGTTTGGAGTTTCCGCAGCAGCGATTGCTACGGCACCGGCTGGCGGTACAGATGCAAGTGCTGGTACTGAAGAGAAAACAGAATTTGATGTGATCTTGGCTGAAGTAGGTGCACAGAAAGTTGCAGTGATTAAAGTAGTAAGAGCAATTACAGGGCTAGGTTTGAAGGATGCAAAAGACTTAGTTGATGGCGCACCTAAGCCTGTTAAGGAAGGAATACCTAAAGCAGAAGCTGATGATATTGCCAAACAATTGCAAGATGCTGGTGCCAAAGTAGAAGTTAAATAGAAATTTTATTGTTTGTTCAAGATCCAGGTCGCGTGCTATTTGTTTAAGCACGGGCCGATCTTGTTTTTGTTTACACGACCAGTGATTAAATATTAATGTTAAGGCATTGATATTTAATGGCTTGTTTTGTTGTTGAAATCATCATTGGAGAAACTCTCAATGGCCTATTCTGTCACTGATAAAAAGCGTATTCGTAAATCTTTCGCCACACGCCAAAAGGTTCTAGATGTCCCTTATGTCCTTGCTATACAGAAAGATTCTTATGCACAGTTCTTACAAAAGGATGTACCATCTAAAAAAAGAAAGAACCAAGGGCTACAAGCGGCTTTTCATTCTGTTTTCCCTATCATCAGTCATAACGGTTTTGCTCGATTGGAATTTATTAGCTATGAGTTAGGAGAACCTGAGTATGACATTCAGGAATGTCAAGCTCGGGGGGTCACTTATGATGCCCCTTTGCGCGCCAAAATGCGTCTTGCAATTTTAGATCGAGAGTCAAGTAAAAAGAAGATAAAAGAAGTTCGCGAAAACGAAGTATATTTAGGTCAGATCCCATTTATGACGCCAAGTGGGTCGTTTGTGATTAATGGTACAGAACGAGTGATTGTGTCGCAATTGCATCGATCGCCAGGGGTATTTTTTGAACATGACAAAGGTAAGGGACATGCTTCTGGTAAAAAACTTTTTTCAGCAAGGATTATTCCCTATCGCGGGTCTTGGCTAGATTTTGAGTTTGATCCTAAAGATTTGTTATATTTTCGTATTGATAGACGGCGCAAGATGCCAGTTACAATTTTGCTCAAAGCTTTAGGTCATTTGGTCGAAGACATTTTAGCTACTTTCTATGAAATAGAGGAATATCGTTTATTAGATAACAACCAAGTTGTAAGTAAACTAGTACCGGAATATCTTTTAGGTGAGAAAATCAAATTTGATATTGTGAATCAAGCAGGAGAAGTAGTTATTGCTAAAGGTAGCAAAGTCACCAAGAAAAGTTTGCGCGATATTGCTAAACATGAGATCACAGAAATTCACTTTAGTGCCGATTCTTTAATTGGTAAAATTTTGGCAAAAGATGTTATTCAGTCAGAAACTGGAGAAATTTTAGCGGCTGCCAATACCGAATTGACTGAAGAATTAATTCAAAATTTACAAAAAGCCAAAATCAAAAAAATTGATACCATCTATGTCAATGAGCTAAATCAAGGGGCCTATATTTCTAATACTTTGCGCGTTGATGAGACAGTAGATGCGTTATCAGCGAAAATAGCTATTTATCGCATGATGCGCCCGGGAGAGCCGCCAACTGATGAAGCAGTAGAGAATCTTTTCAAACGTTTATTCTTTCAGAATGATAGTTATGATCTTTCGTGCGTAGGCCGCATGAAATTTAATACCCGAACCTATGATGAACACTTGCAAGATGATGCCAACCAATGGTTTAAGCACTTGATGTCGCGAGTGATAGAGACTGGAAAAGATAATGAACGCATGGTGCTTAATGACATAGATATTATGGTAGTGATTGCTATTTTAGTCGAGCTACGTAATGGCCATGGCGAAGTGGACGATATTGATCATTTGGGTAACCGCCGTATTCGCTCAGTTGGAGAGTTAGTAGAAAATCAATTTAGATCTGGTCTTGTGCGTGTGGAACGTGCGGTCAAAGAGCGTTTGAATCAGGCTGAATCAGATAATTTGATGCCACATGATTTGGTGAATGCCAAACCGATTAACGCAGCTATCAAAGAGTTTTTTGGTTCAAGCCAGTTAAGTCAGTTCATGGATCAAACAAATCCTTTGTCTGAAATTACTCATAAACGTCGTGTTTCTGCTTTGGGACCTGGAGGTTTAACCAGAGATAGAGCGGGCTTTGAGGTGCGAGATGTACACCCCACTCACTACGGGCGTGTTTGCCCAATTGAGACACCGGAGGGCCCTAATATTGGTTTGATTAACTCCTTGGCTATTTATGCAAGGACTAATGACTATGGTTTTTTAGAAACCCCATATATCAAAGTGAAAGATAAAAAGGTGACCAAACAAATTGATTACCTATCTGCCATAGAAGAAGGGCGCTATATTATCGCCCAGGCCAATTCCACTCTCGATGATAAGGGAAATTTGGTAGATGAGTTGGTGACATGTCGAGCCAACGGTGAAACTATTTTTGCCACTCCAGATCAAATTGATTATATGGATGTATCAACTGGACAAATTGTGTCAGTAGCAGCCTCTTTGATTCCTTTTTTGGAGCATAATGATGCCAACCGTGCGTTGATGGGTGCCAATATGCAGCGTCAGGCAGTTCCTTGCTTGAGAACAGAGAAACCTTTGGTGGGTACAGGGATTGAGAGGGCAGTTGCCAAAGACTCTGCTACTATGGTGATTGCTAAACGAGGTGGTGTGGTTGATTATGTTGATGCAAGTCGTATTGTTATTCGGGTGAACGACGCGGAAACCAAAGTTGGTGAAATTGGGGTTGATATCTACAATTTAATCAAATTTACTCGTTCTAATCAAAATACCAATATTAATCAAAAGCCTATTGTGCAAGTAGGTGATGTGCTTGAAGCAGGCGATGTTCTTGCAGATGGGGCTTCTACTGATCTAGGAGAGTTGGCTTTGGGGCAAAATGTTACAGTCGCTTTTATGCCCTGGAATGGTTATAACTTTGAAGATTCGATTTTGATTTCAGAAAAAGTGGTGGCAGATGATCGTTATACCTCGATACATATTGAAGAATTAAATGTCATTGCTCGTGATACCAAATTAGGTCCTGAAGAGATCACAAGAGATATCCCCAACTTATCAGAACGCATGCAAAATAGATTAGATGAGTCAGGTATCATCTATATTGGTAGTGAGGTAGTTCCAGGGGATGTATTAGTAGGTAAAGTTACTCCCAAAGGAGAAACACAACTTACTCCTGAGGAAAAACTATTAAAAGCTATCTTTGGAGAAAAGGCCTCTGATGTTAAAGATACTTCGCTGCGTATGCCCACTGGTATTAGTGGTACAGTGATCAATGTTCAAGTTTTTACTCGTGAAGGAATTCAAAGGGATGCTCGTTCTCAGTCTATTATTGATTTTGAACTGAAAAAATATCGTCAAGATCTAGATGATCAACTGCGTATTTATGATAGCGATGCATTTGCTCGTTTGCGAAAGATTCTTATTGGTCAAGAAATTAAACCGAGCTATAAGAAGCAAGCACAAGAAGATGTACTCATTAGCCAAGATTATTTAGATCATTTTGCTTCACGGTATGATTGGTTCAACATTCGGCTTAAAGATGCATCTTTAGCCAAGCAGATCAAAAAAATCAAAGAGAGTTTAGAGCAAAAACGCAAAGAGGCTGATGCACAATTTGAAATTAAGAAAAATAAATTAACGCGCGGTGACGAGTTGCAACCAGGTATCCAGAAAATGGTTAAAGTATTTGTGGCGATTAAGCGTCGTTTACAAGCAGGGGATAAGATGGCTGGACGCCATGGAAATAAGGGAGTTGTTTCCAAAATTTTGCCAGTGGAAGATCTGCCTTATATGGCAGATGGTCGTCCGGTGGATATAGTATTAAATCCCTTAGGGGTGCCAAGTCGTATGAATATTGGACAGATCTTGGAAGTACATTTGGGCTGGGCCGCCAAGGGGCTGGGTGAGCGTATTGACAAAATGCTTCAGCAGCAAAGGAAAATAAGTGAAATAAGAGCCTTTCTTAACAAAATTTACAACTGTAGTGGTAAGAAAGAGAATCTAAAGGAATTAAATGATGAAGAAGTGATCGAATTAGCAAAAAACTTAAGACACGGTACAACTTTTGCTTCTCCAGTCTTTGATGGGGCGACGGAAGCTGAAATTAAACAGATGTTGGATTTAGCTTATCCTGATGATGAGGAAACCAAGCGTTTAGACTTTAATGAGAGCAAAACGCAAATTACTTTATTTGATGGACGTACCGGAGAAGCTTTTGATCGCAGAGTGACAGTAGGTGTGATGCATTATTTGAAGCTACATCATTTGGTTGATGAAAAAATGCATGCTCGCTCAACAGGACCATATAGTCTAGTTACCCAACAGCCATTGGGTGGTAAGGCTCAATTTGGCGGGCAGCGTTTTGGAGAGATGGAAGTATGGGCGTTAGAAGCCTATGGTGCTGCTTATACTTTACAAGAAATGTTGACTGTTAAATCTGATGATGTCGCTGGGCGTACTGCAATGTATGAAAATATTGTGAAAGGTGAACATAAAATGGTGGCGGGGATGCCAGAGTCTTTTAATGTTTTAGTCAGAGAGATTCGGTCATTAGGCTTGGATATTGAGTTAGAAAAGCGTGGGCACTAAAGAACAAAACTGCGAGGGAAAAGTTAATGAAAGCGTTATTAGGTCGTTATAACCCATTTCAAGGGATGCAAGAAGAAGATTTTGACTCAATTAAGATTGGTATTGCCTCGCCAGAGACCATACGTTCTTGGTCTTATGGTGAAGTCAAAAAACCAGAGACGATTAATTATAGAACTTTTAAGCCGGAGCGAGATGGTTTGTTCTGTGCCAAAATTTTTGGACCAGTTAAAGACTATGAATGTTTATGTGGTAAATATAAGCGATTGAAATATAAAGGAGCAATCTGTGAAAAATGCGGTGTTGAAGTAACTTTATCCAAGGTAAGACGTGAACGGATGGGGCACATTAACTTAGCTAGCCCAGTTGCGCATATTTGGTTTTTGAAGTCATTGCCCTCTCGTTTGGGTTTGGTTCTTGATATGACCTTGCGTGATATTGAAAAAGTGCTTTATTTTGAGTCTTACATTGTCATTGAAGCGCTATTAACACCATTAAAAGTCTGTCAACTGCTTACTGAAGAAGAATATCATAAGTTGCAGGAACAATATGGGGAAGATTCGTTTAAGGCGCAGATGGGTGCTGAAGCGGTTCGTGAAATCTTGAAAAATTTCAACTTACCAGGAGAAATTATTCAATTGCGAGAAGAATTGGCAAGTACAAGTTCAGCAACTAAGATAAAAAAATTAGCTAAGCGATTAAAAATCTTAGAAGCTTTTGAACACACGGGCATGAATTTAGAATGGATGATATTAGAAGTTTTGCCTGTATTACCTCCAGATTTGCGACCTTTAGTGCCGTTAGATGGTGGAAGATTTGCTACTTCGGATTTAAACGATTTGTATCGACGAGTCATTAATCGTAATAACCGGTTATTTCGCTTATTGGAGTTGCGCGCTCCTGAAATTATGGTGCGCAATGAAAAGCGTATGCTGCAAGAAGCAGTTGATTCATTATTAGATAATGGCCGTCGCGGTAAAGCAATATCAGCTGGTGCTGATAAGCGCTCCTTAAAATCACTTGCTGATATGATTAAGGGCAAGGGTGGGCGTTTTCGTAAGAATTTATTAGGAAAACGGGTTGATTATTCAGGGCGTTCAGTGATTACCGTAGGACCTTATTTACGTCTTCACCAATGTGGTTTGCCAAAGAAAATGGCTTTGGAGCTATTCAAACCATTTATTTTTAATAAGTTAGAACAAAAAGGCTTGGCTGGTACCGTCAAGGCAGCCAAGAAATTAGTAGAACAAGAAATTCCTGAAGTATGGGATATTTTGGAGGAAGTGATTCGCGAACATCCTGTGTTACTCAATCGTGCCCCGACATTGCATCGCTTGGGGATTCAAGCGTTTGAGCCCATTCTTATTGAAGGAAAAGCCATTCAACTACATCCGCTTGTCTGTGCCGCTTTCAACGCCGACTTTGACGGTGACCAAATGGCGGTGCATATTCCTTTATCTTTAGAAGCGCAGGAAGAAGCACGTACTTTAATGCTAGCTTCTAACAATGTGCTTTCTCCTGCCAATGGAGATCCTATTATTGTCCCTTCACAAGATATTGTACTGGGTCTTTATTACATGACGCGCAGCAAGGCCAATGCCAAAAATGAGGGTAGTATTTTTACTGATATAGATGAATTAACAAGAGCTTATGAAAATAAAGCGGTTGAGCTATCAAGTAATGTTGTTGTTCGGATCCGTGAATGGGAGAGAAGGGGCGATGACGATTTTGTGCCGGTGATCAATCGTTATGAAACTACTGTTGGTAGAGCTTTATTATCAGCTATTTTACCCAAGGGTTTGCCATTTAGTTATATTAATACTGTACTAAAGAAGAAAGAAATTCTGAAATTAATTAATACTTCATTTCATCTGTGCGGCTTGCGAGATACTGTAGTTTTTGCCGATCATTTGATGTATACCGGTTTTGCTTATTCAACGCGCGCTGGTATTTCAATTTCGATTGATGATATGCTGATTCCGAAAGAAAAACAAATTATTTTGCAAGAAGCGCAAGAAGAGGTGCGTGATATTGAAGAACAATATCGCCATGGTTTAGTGACCCAGGGGGAGCGTTATAATAAGGTAGTAGATATTTGGGGAAAAATTGGCGATAAAATTGCTAAATCTATGATGGATAATCTTTCCTTTGAAAAAGTGATTGACAAGAATGGAAAAGAGACCAACCAAGAATCATTTAACTCTATTTATATGATGGCTGATTCAGGAGCCAGAGGTTCTGCTTCCCAGATCAAGCAATTATCAGGAATGCGTGGTTTAATGTCTAAGCCTGATGGTTCAATTATTGAAACACCGATTACTTCTAATTTCCGTGAAGGATTAACGGTATTGCAATATTTTATATCTACTCACGGTGCACGTAAGGGGTTAGCTGATACTGCCTTGAAAACTGCCAATTCTGGTTATTTAACCCGTCGTTTGGTTGATGTGACACAAGATTTAGTGGTTATTGAAGGTGATTGTGGTACAGAAGATGGTTTGATTTTAAAAGCGGTGGTGCAAGGCGGAGATGTGATTGAATCTTTGCGTGATCGAGTTTTGGGACGTGTGTTGGCAGAGCCTGTGGTTTCAGCTAATAATTCTGAAGAAATCATTATTGATCGTAATGTGCTGATTACAGAAGATTTAGCTGATTTGATTGATAGTTTGGGTATTGATGAAGTGAAAGTAAGAACACCAATTACCTGTCAATCTCATTATGGATTATGTGCCAAGTGTTATGGGCGAGATTTAGCGCGTGGCGCAATGGTGGATATTGGTGAAGCAGTGGGTGTGATAGCGGCACAATCGATTGGAGAACCAGGTACACAGTTGACTATGCGTACATTCCATATTGGAGGAGCGGCCTCTCGTTCTGTGTCTGCTAGTCAAGTGGAAGTGAAGACTAAGGGTATTGCGCGTTTTTCTAGTCAGATGCGCTATTTGTCCAATAAGAAAGGCGAACTTATTGTGATTGGTCGTTCTTGTGAAGTAGTCATTCACGATAGTATTGGTCGTGAAAGAGAACGACACAAAATTCCTTATGGAGCTACGCTTTTAGTATCGGATGGACAAGAAGTAAAATCAGGAGAGCTACTTGCCACTTGGGATCCGCACACTCATCCAATGATTACTGAATACACTGGCGTGGTTGTGTTTGAAAATATGGAAGAAGGAGTTAATGTAGAGAAACAAACCGATCCTATTACTGGTATTTCGACTCTTGTGGTGGTAGATAGTAAGCTAGCAACCAGTAAATCCAAGCTGCGTAAAGCAACCATCAAGTTACATGATGATCAAGGTCAGGAGATTAACTATCCTGGAACGGAAACTCCAATTGTATTTACCTCTTTTCCTGAATACACCGTGATCATGGTCACTGAAGGACAAAAAGTAAGTAGAGGTGATGTTTTGGCACGTTTGCCTAAAGCTTCTACCAAGATTCGTGATATTACAGGGGGGTTGCCTCGTGTGGCAGAACTATTCGAGGCTAGAGTTCCTAAAGATGCTGGCATTTTGGCTGAAATGACAGGTACTGTTTCCTATGGCAAAGAAACTAAAGGCAAACAGCGTTTAATTATCACCGATAGTGAAGGTCATGAGCATGAAACCTTGATTGCTAAAGACAGACAGCTGTTGGTATATGATGGGCAGCTAGTCAATAAAGGTGAAATGATTGTCTCTGGCAGTAATGACTCACATGATATTTTGCGTTTACAAGGTATAGGTGCACTAACGCGCTATATTGTCCAAGAAGTACAAGAGGTATATCGCTTGCAAGGCGTGAAAATCAGCGATAAACATATTGAGGTAATCATTCGTCAGATGTTACGTCGTGTCAATATTGTTGAGCCTGGAGATAGTCATTTCTTAGCTGGAGAGCAGGTAGAAAGAACAGAATTGATGATTGTTAATGAGAAGTTAAGGCTAGAAGGTAAAAAAACAGCTGTTCATGAAGACATTTTACTAGGTATTACTAAAGCTTCATTGTCGACTGATTCATTCTTATCTGCTGCCTCTTTCCAAGAAACAACTCGGGTATTGACTGAAGCAGCGGTGATGGGTAAGACAGATGATTTAAGAGGCTTAAAAGAAAACATTATCGTTGGTCGTCTGATTCCAGCTGGAACGGGCAATGTGTATCACAATATTAAGAAACAGGAACAAGACTGATTATTTATTAAAATGCCCTTGTAAGCTGAATTTTACTTTTGGGTTGAGAAAATAACAGGCTAGTTTGACAAGGTTAGAGATTAAATTTAGAATAGCAGAATTTTTTCGTAGATCGCTTTAAGCGAGTATGAAACAAATTTTGCATTTTTAAGAGGAAGCATTAATAATGCCTACAATCAATCAATTGGTTCGCAAGGGAAGGAAAACGCCTGGACAAGTTAACAAAGTGCCCGCGCTTAAGCATTGTCCGCAGCGTCGGGGAGTTTGTACCCGTGTTTATACCTCATCTCCTAAGAAGCCGAATTCTGCAATGCGAAAAGTATGTAAGGTGAAATTAACGACCGGTTATGAAGTGATTTCGTATATCGGCGGAGAAGGCCATAACCTGCAAGAACACAGTGTTATTTTAGTGCGTGGTGGACGGGTGCCGGATTTACCGGGGGTGCGATATCACACGGTTCGTGGTGCTTTAGATGCCGCTGCTGTAAAAGATCGCAAACAAGCTCGTTCTAAGTATGGTGCGAAGAAACCTAAATAGCTTGAAGGATTAGAAAATGTCAAGAAGAAGGGAAGTCTCTAAAAGAGATGCATTGCCAGATCCTAAGTTTGGCAGCATGGAGTTGACTAAATTTATGAATGTGGTCATGGTGAGAGGCAAGAAGTCTGTTGCTGAGCGTATTGTGTATGGTGCTTTAACTATTGTAGAGAAGAAAACCGGAAAATTGCCTCTGGAAGTATTTACTGAAGCAATTGATAAAGTTAAGCCATTGGTAGAGGTAAAAAGCCGGCGCGTTGGAGGAGCTAATTATCAAGTACCAGTAGAGGTGAGGCCAACTAGGCGCAACGCATTAGCGATGCGTTGGATTCGTGATTCAGCACGTAAGCGTGGCGAGAAGTCTATGATATTGCGTTTGGCTGGTGAACTTTTAGATGCAGTGGAAGGGCGTGGTGGTGCGATGAAAAAACGTGATGAAGTACATCGTATGGCAGAAGCTAATAAAGCGTTCTCGCATTTTCGTTTTTAAATTATTGTTAAGGAGTAGAAGTGTATGGCTCGGCAAACACCTATTAGTTTATACCGTAATATTGGTATTAGTGCGCATATTGATGCAGGTAAAACAACTACTACAGAGCGTATTTTGTTTTACACAGGCATTAATCATCGCTTAGGTGAGGTCCATGATGGTGCGGCCACCACAGATTGGATGGAGCAAGAGAAAGAACGTGGTATCACCATCACTTCAGCCGCTATTACGACCTTTTGGGAAGGTATGGCACATCAATTTCCAAAACATCGGTTTAATATTATCGATACGCCAGGACACGTTGACTTTACCGTGGAAGTAGAACGCTCAATGCGAGTGCTTGATGGTGCTGTAATGGTTTATTGTGCAGTTGGAGGAGTTCAGCCTCAATCTGAGACTGTTTGGCGTCAAGCCAATAAATATAAAGTGCCTCGCTTGGCTTTTATCAACAAGATGGATAGACAAGGAGCTAATTTCTTCCGTGCGGTAGAGCAAATGAAAACTAAACTTCGTGCTTATCCAGTGCCGATTGTAATTCCCATTGGTGCTGAGGAAGACTTCCGTGGAGTTGTTGATTTGGTCAAAATGAAGGGTATTATTTGGGATGAGGCATCGCAGGGTACGAAGTTCGAATACATTGATATTCCAGATGACTTAAGAGAAGCTGCCAAAGAGTGGCGTGAGAAGCTATTAGAAGCTGCCGCTGAATCCAGCGAAGAGATGATGGATCGATATTTAAGTGGTGAGGAGCTAACTGAGAAAGAGATTGTGCGGGCATTAAGAAAAAGGACTTTATCAACAGAGATTCAACCGGTTCTTTGCGGTTCTGCCTTTAAAAATAAAGGTGTACAAAGAATGTTGGATGCAGTTGTTGAATTTCTGCCAGCACCAACTGATATTCCTCCAGTAGAAGGTGAAACAACCAAAAAAGAGAAAACCACTCGCAAAGCTGATGATAGTGAGAAATTCTCAGCCTTAGCTTTTAAATTAATGAATGATAAATATGTTGGTCAGTTAACTTTTATTCGTGTCTATTCTGGGGTGCTAAAATCTGGTGATACAGTGATAAACTCTATTAAAGGCACGCGTGAACGCATTGGACGTTTGGTGCAATTAAAGGCAGATGATCGAGAAGAAATTGACGAGGTTAGAGCAGGGGACATTGCAGCAGCCATTGGGCTCAAGGACGTGATCACAGGTGAAACCCTAAGTTCTGAAGATCAGCCTATTATTTTGGAAAGAATGGAATTTCCTGAGCCGGTGATTCATGTGGCGGTAGAACCAAAAACTAAAGCAGATCAAGAAAAAATGGGACTCGCCTTAAACCGTTTGGCTAAGGAAGATCCTTCTTTCCGTGTACGCTCTGATGAAGAATCAGGACAAACAATCATTTCTGGTATGGGCGAATTACATTTAGAAATTATTGTTGATCGCATGAAGCGTGAGTTTGGGGTGGAAGCTGCAGTGGGGGCACCTCAAGTAGCTTACCGTGAGACCATTCGTAAAGCAGTGGAATCAGAAGGCAAACATATTAAACAGTCTGGTGGTAAAGGACAGTATGGTCATGTAGTATTAAAGTTAGAACCCCTTGAACCAGGTTCCGGTTATGAGTTTGTTGATGAAATCAAGGGCGGGGTTGTGCCAAAGGAGTTCATTCCTTCGGTTGATAAGGGCATTAAAGATACTTTACAAAATGGTGTACTTGCCGGCTATCCAGTCGTTGATGTTCGTGCACGTTTAATTTTTGGTTCTTATCATGATGTTGATTCATCACAACTGGCTTTTGAGTTAGCTGGTTCAATGGCGTTTAAAGATGGCATGAGAAAAGCCAATCCGGTGTTGTTAGAGCCGATAATGGCAGTAGAAGTTGAGACTCCTGAGGAATACATGGGTGATGTGATGGGTGATTTATCCACTCGTCGTGGTATCGTGCAGGGAATGGATGATGATGGTCTTGGTGGCAAGAAGATTCGAGCCGAAGTTCCATTATCTGAGATGTTTGGTTATGCGACTTCTTTGCGGTCTTTAACACAAGGTAGAGCCACTTATAGTATGGAGTTTAAACACTATGCTGAGGCTCCAAGACAAGTAGCGGAAAAAGTAATTGAAAATAGAAAATCGTAATTTGCTGGTATACCAGTATTGTTCTTTAACTGTTTGTATAAGGGATGAGTGATGTCGAAGATTAGATATGAGAGGGTAAAGCCGCATGTAAATGTAGGGACGATAGGGCATGTAGACCATGGTAAGACGACATTGACAGCGGCATTGACGACGATATTATCGAAGAGGTATGGAGGTCAGGCGAAGGCGTATGATCAGATTGACAATGCGCCAGAGGAGAAGGCTCGTGGGATAACGATTAATACCTCGCATGTAGAGTATGAGACAGAGAAGAGGCACTATGCGCACGTAGACTGTCCTGGTCATGCGGACTATGTGAAGAACATGATCACTGGAGCAGCGCAGATGGATGGAGCGATCTTAGTGGTATCGGCGGCGGATGGACCGATGCCTCAGACGAGGGAGCATATATTATTAGGTAGGCAAGTAGGAGTACCTTACATATTGGTGTATATGAACAAGTGTGATCAGGTAGATGATGAAGAGTTACTAGAGCTTGTTGAGATGGAGGTAAGGGATTTATTGTCCAGCTATGAGTTTCCTGGTGATGAGATACCGATTATTAAGGGATCGGCGTTGAAAGCGTTGGAAGGAGACACAGGTGTTTTGGGAGAGGGATCGATACTATCGTTAGCGGAGGCGTTAGATAGTTATATACCGACGCCTGAGCGGGCGACAGACAAGCCATTTTTATTACCGATAGAAGATATATTTTCGATATCTGGACGGGGGACTGTAGTAACTGGACGGGTAGAGAGAGGGGTTGTGAATGTTGGAGATGAGGTAGAGGTAGTTGGATTGAAGGCAACGCAGAAGACGACAGTGACTGGGGTAGAGATGTTTCGTAGGTTATTGGATCAAGGTCAGGCTGGAGACAATGTAGGGGTATTATTGAGAGGGACCAAGAGGGAAGAAGTTGAGCGTGGACAGGTATTAGCCAAGCCTGGGACGATTACGCCGCATACGAAGTTCACGGCGGAGGTATATGTATTGAGTAAGGAAGAAGGAGGGAGACATACGCCGTTTTTCACGAATTATCGGCCGCAGTTTTACTTTAGGACGACGGATGTGACTGGAGCGGTAAGTTTGCCTAGTGGAACAGAGATGGTGATGCCTGGAGAGAATGTATCGTTAGAGGTAGAGTTGATAGCACCAATTGCCATGGAAGAGGGATTAAGGTTTGCTATCAGGGAAGGTGGTCGCACAGTAGGTGCCGGTGTCGTCTCTAAAATATTGGCATAAAGGATAAATTATTATGTCGACCCAGAAAATTAGAATTCGTTTAAAGGCTTATGATTACAATCTAATTGACCATTCCGCACGTGGAATTGTTGATACAGCAAAACGTACAGGTGCTGTTGTTAAGGGACCTATTCCTTTACCAACCAAATTGGAACGTTTTAATATCCTTCGTTCACCACATGTTAATAAGACTTCTCGCGAACAGTTGGAAATTAGAACACATTTGCGTTTAATGGATATTGTGGATTGGACAGATAAGACCACTGATGCATTGATGAAGCTAGATTTACCTGCAGGCGTTGATGTAGAAATTAAAGTACAGTAAAGTTTTTTGGAAGATAACGATATAACGGATTGTAGGAAATTATTTTTACTGTTGCTGCGTTGGTTTTAATTAAAGTGAGCTTGTTTTTAATGTAGAAAATAGCTATAATAGTAAGCTTAATCTTTTCCCTGTCAAAATTGATGAAGGACAGGGGGGATCAAGTTGCTAAAGTTTAGCTTAGTGATCAGTCGCAATCACATAAGTTTGATAATTAGTATAATGAGGTAAAGATGATGGCTTTAGGTCTGGTAGGGCGTAAAGTTGGTATGACAAGGGTTTTCGGTGAAAAAGGCGAAGCTATCCCTGTCACAGTGCTTGAGGTATCGACCAACTATGTGGCTCAAAAAAAATCCGAAATGACAGACGGTTATAATGCTGTACAAGTGTCTTTCGGTTCAAAAAAGGCAAACCGCGTTAATAAGCCGCAGGCTGGGCATTTTGCTAAGGCTGGTATTGAGGCAGGTCGCGGATTACTTGAATTCAGAGTAGATGAGTCGAGGTTACAGGAACTGCAAGTTGGGAATCCTTTTGATGTCAACTTGTTTACAAGTGGTCAGTTTGTTGATGTGACAGCAGTGAGCAAAGGTAAAGGTTTTTCTGGCAACATAAAACGTCATAATTTTAGATCGCAACGTGCTTCTCACGGTAATTCTCTTTCACATAGAGCTCCTGGTTCTATTGGGCAGTGTCAAGACCCTGGTCGTGTTTTTAAAGGTAAAAAAATGCCCGGACGGTTAGGTGGAAAAAGCGTCACTACGCAAAATTTGGTGGTTATTAGGGTAGATGAAGGTAAAAAGTTGCTTTTGATCAAAGGTGCTGTCCCTGGCACAGTAAATACAAGAGTGGTGATTCGTCCTAGTGTGAAGAAAGGGGCGATTTAATGGAGCTAAAGTTAATTGATAAACAAGGTTCATTAGCGGGTCATATTACAGCCCCAGATAGTTTGTTTGCTAGAGAGTACAATGAATCGTTAGTACATCAGTTGGTTACTGCTTATTTGGCAAATGCAAGGCAAGGCACAAGGGCGCAAAAGACAAGAGCAGAAGTTCGTCATTCAACAAAGAAACCGTGGCGTCAAAAAGGAACTGGTCGCGCTAGAGCTGGCTCTGTTGCCTCACCCTTATGGCGTAAGGGTGGTCGCGCTTTCCCAAGTAAACCTTGGGAGAGTTTTTCGCAAAAGATTAATAAAAAAATGTATCGTGCTGGAATGGCCACTATTTTATCTCAATTGGCCAGAGATGAGCGCTTATTTGTTATTGAAGAGTTAAGTGCTTCTTCTCCTAAAACGAGAGATTTTGTTAGAGAGATGACGGCAATTGGATTAGAGAAGACTTTATTTTTGACCAATGAAATTACAGAAAATGTTTATCTGTCTAGTCGTAATTTAGCTACTACTCTTGTTTTAGAGACCCAAAAAATTAATCCTTATAGTTTGCTTTATTATCATCGGGTTATTCTAACAAAAGATGCAGTGAGTCGCTTAGAGGAGCAATTATCATGAACATGAAACGATTGATGAGTATTATTCTTGCTCCTGTAGTTTCAGAAAAAAGTAATGGTTTAGCTGAGCAGGGTAATCGTATTACCTTATGGGTTTTAAAAGATGCAACTAAAAAAGAGATCAAGGCAGCAGTAGAGACGTTATTTGAAACTGAATTGATTGCAGTGAATACCGTAAGACAGATGGGTAAAACGAAGCGTTTTGGTCGTTATATGGGTAAACGCCAGGATAGTAAGAAGGCCTATATCACTTTGGCTCCTGGTCAAAACTTAAGTTTAGAGAATGCAACCAATATTAGTGGGGTAAAAAATTAGGCTATGGCTATTATTAAAATGAATCCTACTTCTGCTGGCTTACGCGGCATGATCCGTGTTAGACCAGAGAACGTGTATCAAGGTGCACCCTATGCTCCTTTGCTGGAAAAGAAAAAGCGTGTTTCTGGACGAAATAACTTGGGCCGCATTACCACGCGCCACAAAGGTGGAGGTCATAAGAAACATTACCGTTTGGTTGATTTTAAAAGGAATGCGAAAGATGGTATCTCTTCTAAAGTTGAAAGAATTGAGTATGATCCAAACCGCAATGCTTTGATTGCTTTAATATGCTTTATCGATGGGATGCGTAGTTACATTATTGCACCTAGAGGTATTGAGATAGGTGATGAGCTTTATTCGGGACCTAATGCTCCAATTAAAGTAGGAAATCATTTACCAATTCAAAATATCCCAGTGGGAACAACAGTGCATTGCGTTGAATTAAAGCCAGGTAAAGGAGCGCAGTTAGCACGCGCTGCCGGTTCTTCTGCAACTTTGTTAGCCAAGGAAGGGGTTTATGCGCAATTACGTTTACGTTCTGGAGAAATTCGCAAAGTGTTAATTAATTGCCGCGCCACCATTGGTGAAGTGGGAAATGAGGAGCAAAGTGCTCGAAAAATAGGCAAAGCAGGTGCCAATCGTTGGCGAGGAATTAGACCGACTGTGCGTGGGGTTGCTATGAATCCTATCGACCATCCACATGGTGGAGGAGAGGGTAAAACAGGGGAAGCTCGCGTGCCAGTGAGTCCATGGGGAACTCCAACCAAAGGATATCGTACCCGTTCTAATAAACGGACCGATAATATGATTGTTCGTCGTCGTTATTCAAAATAAAGGGTAGTTATATATGTCTCGTTCTCTTAAAAAAGGTCCTTATGTTGATTTACATCTATTGAAAAAAATAGATGCAGCTAAGGCGAATAATGATAAGCGCCCTATTAAAACTTGGTCTCGTCGTTCAACCATCTTGCCTGATTTTATAGGCTTAACTATTGCAGTCCATAATGGTCGTGCGCACATCCCTGTGTATATTAGCGATACTATGGTTGGGCATAAATTAGGTGAATTTTCTTTAACCCGTACCTTCAAAGGTCATTTGGCCGATAAAAAAGCGAAAAAATAGAAGGATAAGATGATGAAAGTGAAAGCGAATCATAAAAACGCAAGAATTTCTGCACAAAAGGCGCGTTTGGTTGCTGATATGGTACGAGGTAAGCAGGTCGAAGATGCCTTAAACATCTTGACTTTTAGCCCACAAAAGGCAGCTATGTTAGTGCGTAAAGTAATGCTGTCTGCTATTGCTAATGCGGAAAATAATGAAGGTGCAGATATTGATTTATTGAAAGTATCTGAAATTTTTATTGATAAGGCTAGTAGTTTAAAACGTTTTAGAGCTCGAGCTAAAGGTCGTGGTAACCACATTGAAAAACAGACTTGTCATATCAATGTGGTCTTGAGTGAGTAGGGGAAAATAATGGGTCAAAAAATAAATCCTACCGGATTTCGTTTGTCGGTAAATAAGAATTGGGATTCCAGATGGTTTGCAAAGACCAAGGATTTTTCTCAACTTTTAAAACAAGATATTGATATTAGGAATTTTCTTCAAAAAAAACTAAATGGTGCTTTGATCGGTAAGATTGTGATTGAGCGTCCTGCAAAATCTGCCACTATCACTATCCACAGTGCGCGTCCTGGAGTGGTGATTGGTAAAAAGGGTGAGGGAGTTGAACTCTTAAAGAAAGATTTGCAAAAGCTCTTGGATGTACCAGTACATATCAATATTGAAGAAATTCGCAAACCTGAATTAAATGCCCAGGTCACAGCAGATAGTATCTCTCAGCAATTAGAGAAGCGGGTTGCGTTTCGTCGTGCTATGAGAAGGGCAATGCAAAATGCAATGCGTCAAGGGGCTCGCGGTATTAAGATTATGTGCTCTGGTCGCCTCAATGGTATTGATATTGCAAGAAGCGAATGGTATCGCGAAGGCCGTGTTCCTTTACATACTTTGCGTGCAGATGTTGATTATGCAACCAGCCAGGCACAAACCACTTATGGAATTATTGGAGTTAAGGTTTGGATATATAAGGGAGAAATTGGCTCAACTGATCATATAGCTGATGATAAATCCCCACTTAGTAAGAGAAAAACAGGTGTAAGAAATGCTACAACCAAATAGGATGAAGTTTCGCAAACAGCAAAAGGGTCGTAATACAGGGATTGCCACTAATGGCAATAAGATTGAATTTGGTGATTTTGGCTTAAAGGCGACTGGTCGAGGTAGGTTAACTGCAAGACAAATTGAAGCAGCTCGCCGTGCTATGACACGACATGTTAAGCGTGGAGGGCGGATCTGGATTCGAATATTTCCTGATAAACCAATTACAGAAAAAGCAATTGGAGTGCGAATGGGAGGGGGCAAAGGATCACCTGAGTACTTTGTGAGTGAGATTCGTCCTGGTAAGGTGCTTTATGAAATGGATGGAGTACCGGAAGCTTTAGCTCGTCAGGCACTTTCATTAGCAGCGGCAAAATTACCAATACCGACCGTATTTGTAACAAGGCAAGTGGGGCAATGATGGATATCAAAGAATTAAGAGCAAAAAATGAAGCAGAGCTAGAAAAAGAAATTTTGGATTTAAGTCGCACTAGGTTTGAATTAAGAATGCAAAAATCTGCTGGTCAATTGACTAAAACTAGTGAGATTAAACGAATTAAAACCGAAATTGCTCGCGCTAAAACCATTCTAGCTGAGAAGAAAAGGGGATCTAAGCAATGAATGAACATGTGAAAAACATTCGAACCACTATTGGTAAAGTGGTTAGTGATAAAATGGATAAAACTGTTACAGTATTGGTGGAAAGAAAAGTAAAGCACCCTCTTTATGGCAAATTTGTACGAAAAAGTACCAAAATTCATGCACATGATGCAGATAACCAATGTACAGTAGGCGATGTAGTTCGTATTGCAGAGGGCAGACCTATCTCTAAGACAAAAGCTTGGAAAGTGATTCAAGTGCTTGAAAAAGCAAAAGTTATTTAAATAAAGAATTTTTAGTGAATGAGTTAGAAGTGAAGAGGCTGGTCTTATTTTGCCAGTTTTTATTTTACTAACCTGTTGTTGATAAGAAAGATATGGTGTTATAATAGCGATCTTTTTTTGTCAAGTGCACATACCTCAAAGCGGGGACCAGGACTGGTTCGGTGTATCGCCTAATTTTAGGCGCTGAAATGGATGATAAGGTTTCGAGTTCTGAAAAGCTAAGTTGGTGTGCTGTTTAATTATGCAAATTTAGGTGAAGGTGATCATTATGATCCAAGTGCAAACCATGTTAGATGTGGCCGATAACTCTGGTGCAAGAAAAGTTATGTGTATTAAAGTCTTGGGGGGCTCTAAACGCCGTTATGCAAGTGTAGGTGACATTGTAAAGGTGACAGTAAAAGATGCAGCACCACATGGCCGTGTAAAAAAAGGAGATGTATACAGCGCCGTCGTTGTAAGAACAGCTAAGGGGATCCGTCGTCCTGATGGTAATGTGATCAAATTTGATAAGAATGCAGCTGTTTTGCTGAATACTAAGTTAGAACCTCTAGGTACACGTATTTTCGGACCAGTGACTAGGGAGCTGCGCTCAGAGCGCTTTATGAAGATTGTCTCTCTTGCACCAGAAGTTATTTAGGATTAAAGATATCATGAGAAAAATTCACAAGGATGATGAAGTCATTGTTATTGCAGGTAAGAATAAAGGGCGTCAAGGTAAAGTGATTAATGTGATTGGACAAAAAGCAGTGGTGGAAGGAGTTAATGCTGCTCGCCGCCATACTAAACCCAATCCTAATAACAATGATCCTGGAGGGATTATCGTTAAATACATGCCGATTGCTATATCCAATGTGGCAATTTGGAATCCTAATGCTAAGAAAGCGGATCGGGTAGGAATTCAATTAGTCAAAGAAGAAGGTAAGAAGACGCGTCGTATTCGTGTGTTTAAATCTGATGGGCAGCCTGTTAAAAACAAATGAGGATAAAAATGTCTAATTTAAGAAAGCGGTATTTGGAAGAAATTGCACCTCGGCTAATGAAAAAAATGGGCTATAAATCCATTATGGAGGTCCCCCGCATCGAGAAAGTAACCTTAAATATTGGAGTGGGGGGAACTGTTGGTAATAAAAAAGTAATGGAATATGCGATGAGTGACTTAGCTAAAATTTCTGGTCAAAAGCCCATCATTACCAAAGCAAAAAAATCAATAGCAGGCTTTAAAATCCGTGATGGTTATCCAATTGGGTGCAAAGTTACATTACGTCGCCAAAGAATGTATGAGTTTTTGGAAAGATTGGTTATGGTATCTTTGCCGCGCATTCGTGATTTTCGTGGTTTGAACCCGAAAGCATTTGACGGTAGAGGCAATTTTAATATGGGTTTAAAAGAGCAGATTATTTTCCCCGAGATTGAATATGACAAAATAGATACTTTGCGAGGATTGAATGTCACTGTTACTACGACTGCGAAAACTGATGAAGAAGCAAGGGAGTTGCTTACTTTGATGAATTTTCCATTTAAGAGTTAAATATAATATGGCAAAAAAATCACTAATTTACAGAGATATTAAACGTAAGCGCTTGGCTCATAGATATGCAGCCAAGCGTGAAGCAATCTTTAAAGTAATCAATGATTCTAATGCGAGCCCTGAAGAAAGATTTGAGGCGCGTTTGAAGTTTCAATCCATTCCGCGTAATGCTATGCCAGTTCGTCAAAGGCGTCGATGTGCCTTGACCGGCAGGCCTCGTGGTACTTTTAGAAAATTTGGTTTAGGTCGTACCAAGATCCGTGAGATTGCAATGCATGGCGAGATTCCTGGTGTGATTAAATCGAGTTGGTAATGGGGGAAATGAACTAATGAGTATGCATGATCCTATCGCTGATATGTTGACCCGCATTCGTAATGGGCAGCGCTCAGGTAAAGACATGGTAGTGATGCCCGCTTCTAAACTGAAGTGCGCGATTGCGGAGGTACTTAAAAAAGAGGGTTATATCCAGGGATATACCCGCACTGGGGAGAAAAATCCAATATTGGAAATTAAACTCAAATATTATGCGGGAAAACCAGTAATTGAAATGATTAAACGCATTTCTCGCCCCGGTCTACGTATTTATCGCAGCAGCAAAAATATACCCAGCGTGATGAATGGGCTTGGAATCACTATTGTGAGTACTTCACATGGTTTAATGACAGACCGACAAGCACGAACCAGTCAAGTTGGTGGTGAATTGCTGTGTATTGTGGCTTAAATATCTTGAAGGAGAAGTTGTATGTCTAGAGTAGCAAAAAATCCGGTAAAGATTCCACAAGGCGTGGAAGTAAGGATCGATAATCACGCTATCGTAGTCAGAGGCAAGAAGGGAGAAATTTACCAATCCTTTGATCCAAAACTGGTTAAGGTTAAAGTTGAAAATGATTTGGTTAAATTTGAAACTTCTGGTGAAATACAAGCAGCAGATGCTTTATCTGGCACTTTGCGCGCTTTGGTTGCCAATTGTGTGCAAGGTGTGACAGAAGGTTTTCAGAAAAAACTATTGTTAGTAGGTGTGGGTTATCGTGCACAAGCGCAAGGTAAAAAAATTAACTTATCTTTGGGTTTTTCGCATCCTGTGGTTTATGAATTGCCTGATGGGGTTAGTGCAGAAACACCCTCTCAAACCGAGATTATTATTTCAGGTTTTGATAAGCAAAAGGTTGGTCAGGCAGCGGCAAATATTCGCGCTTATCGCTCGCCAGAACCATATAAGGGGAAGGGTGTTCGCTATGCCGATGAGCATGTGATGATCAAAGAAACGGCTAAGAAAAAATAGCTTAAAGTAGAGTGAATCAGTGGATTAAATAGCGAGAGATGTGTCATGAATAAAAAAGAAGAAAGATTGCGTCGAGCGAAAAGAGGGCGCGCCAAAATCGCTGCCTCAAAAATGAATCGATTGACGGTATATCGCAGTAACAACAATATTTACGCGCAGCTTTTATCTGCAGAAGGTGCGAGAGTATTAGCGCAGGCCTCTAGTTTAGAAACTGCTATTCGTTCTAAATATAAGTCGGGTAATAATAAAGAAGTTGCTTCAGAGGTGGGTAAATTAGTAGCTGAGCGTGCTAAATCTGCAGGGATTACTCAAGTTGCCTTTGATCGATCAGGTTATAAGTACCATGGTCGGGTGAAAGCCTTGGCAGAAGCCCTAAGAGAGAATGGTTTAGTTTGCTAAGGACTGGGGGAGAGTTAAAAGAATGGTGAAAAAGGTAATAGAAGAACGTGGCGATGGCCTACTAGAGAAAATGGTTGCGGTTAATCGGGTAACTAAGGTAGTCAAAGGCGGTCGTATTATGTCTTTTGCAGCACTAGTTGTGATTGGCAATGGCGATGGACAGGTTGGTATGGGTAAAGGTAAAGCAAAAGAAGTTCCATTAGCGATTCAAAAAGCCAAGGATCAAGCTCGTAAAAACCTAGTCAAGATACCTTTGAAAGACCGTACTATTCATCATCATGTAGAAGGCAAAAACGGTGCAACGCGAGTTTTCATGCAACCAGCAAAGGAAGGTAGTGGAGTGAAGGCTGGAGGGCCAATGCGAATGATATTTGATGTGCTTGGTGTACATGATGTATCTGCCAAAATCTATGGTTCTACTAATCCCTATAATATTGTGCGTGCAACTTTAGATGCTTTATCTAGAATAAAAACACCAAGTGAGATTGCATATAAAAGAGGTTTATCAGTTGAGGAGATATTAGGGAGTGACTCATGAGTAGAGAGTTAAAAGTTAAGAAAGTAGAAGCTAATTCTGACGTGGCTGTGGGTAACCCAACGAGAAAAACAGCTACTGAGCCTTCTGTAGCTGGGACTAAGGGTAAAGACAAATCAAGTACTGCGGCAGCTTCTAGCAAAAAGGTGCTTAATGAAAAAATGGTAGAGATAAAAGTCTCATCCAATATTTCTACATCTAAAAGTAAAATAGCTAAAAACAAAAGTGATAATTCTCTTATAGCAAGTAAAAGTGAAGTCTCTGTAAGTCATAGCTCTAAAACTTTAAAAGTTACTTTATGTAAAAGTCTTATTGGCTGTAAAAAATCACATCGCGCATGTGCCAAAGGCCTTGGTTTGCGTCGTAGAGAATCTGCTGTAAAAGTGTTAGACACTCCTGAGAATAGAGGCATGATTAATCAAATTAGTTACTTATTAAAAGTGGAGTCATAAGCCATGCGTTTAAATACAATTCGCCCAGGTGATGGCGCTAAAAAAATTGCAAAACGAGTGGGTCGAGGGATCGGTTCAGGTTTGGGTAAGACCTGTGGCCGAGGACATAAAGGACAAAAAAGTCGTGCAGGTGGGTTTCATAAGATTGGCTTTGAAGGTGGACAAATGCCAATTCAGCGCCGTTTGCCTAAGAGGGGTTTTAAATCTCGGCATACATATGAGACCGCTGAAATAACGTTGGCCGGGTTGGAGCGCTTATCAGTGGATCAAGTTGATGTTGAAGTTTTAAAACAAAGTGGATTAATTCCTGCTTTTGTCAAAAAAGTGAAAATAATTGCATCTGGAGAGATCTCCCGGGCCTTAACTTTAAAGGATATAAAGACCAGTAAAGGAGCTAAAAAAGTTTTAGAGGCTGCTGGTGGCAAGCTGCTATAAGGAACATCATTGTGGTGAATGCGCAGAAATTGAGTAAGAGCAATGTATCAGCCGATTTAATTAATCGGCTGCTTTTTGTGCTAGGAGCGCTGTTTGTTTACCGCTTAGGCTCACATATCCCTGTGCCAGGGGTGGACCCTGTTGCTATGTCTAATATGGTACAACAGTCTGGCGGTGGGTTGCTTGGCATGCTTAATTTATTCTCAGGAGGTGCGTTAAGACGTTTTTCGATTTTCGCTATTGGTATCATGCCGTATATATCCTCTTCAATTGTGATGCAATTGGCAGGTGAAATTATTCCTTCTTTGCAGGCCTTGAAAAAAGAGGGACAAGCGGGGCGACATAAGATTACCCAATACACTCGGGTAGGTACCATTATATTGGCCACTTTTCAAGCGATGGGTATGGGGAGATTGTTATTATCTCAACCGGGAGTGGTTATTATTGATAGCTATGAGTTTTATATTACCACTGTTGTGTGTCTGGTAACCGGAACTATGTTTCTAATGTGGTTAGGTGAGCAAATGACAGAGCGAGGTGTTGGTAATGGAATTTCAATTATTATCTGTGCAGGGATCGCCGCTTCCATTCCTGGCGGCGTGTATCAAATTTTGGATATGATTCGTAATGGGTCTTTAAACTTATTTATCGGCATCATGGTTATTATTGGTGCATTAGCTTTAACTTATTTTGTAGTGGTGGTGGAAAGCGGACAACGCAAGATTCCTATCCACTATGCAAAGCGACAAGTAACTTCCCGATTGATGGCAGGTGGGCAAACTTCTCATATCCCTTTTAAACTTAATATGTCTGGGGTTATTCCACCAATTTTCGCTTCCAGTATTTTGGCTTTTATTGGCATGGGACTAAACTGGTTAACTTCCTTTAGCTCTTTTGATTTTCTACATGGCTTATCGGTAATGCTTACTCGTGGTCAGCCTGCTTATTTAATTATTTTTGCTTTCGCAGTAGTTTTCTTTAGTTATTTTTATACTGGAGTGATGTACAGCCCGCGAGAAATAGCAGAAAATTTGAAAAAAGGTGGGGCATTTATTCCAGGAATTAGACCAGGTGAGCAAACTTCAAAATATTTAGAGAAAGTGATTTTGCGTTTGACTTTTTATGGCGGTTTGTATATTACGCTGGTATGTATTATTCCAGAACTTTTGATTCAATTTTTTAATATTCCAGTGTATTTGGGAGGCACTTCTTTGCTTATTTTAGTAGTGGTGACTATGGATTTTGTGGCTCAACTTAGTTCATATCAAGTGAGTCAACAGTATGAAAGCTTGATGAATCGCTCTGCATCCAGGAGGTGCTAAAGATGGCAAAAGAAGAAACATTGCAAATGGAAGGAGAAGTCCTGGAAATGTTACCTAATGCGACCTTTAAAGTTTGTTTAGAAAATGGTCATGAAGTATTAGGGATTATTTCTGGAAAGATGCGTATGAACTACATCCGTATTTCTCCAGGGGATAAGGTAATTGTAGAAATGACCCCTTATGATTTAAGTAAGGGTAGGATTGTATTTAGGTCTAAATAAAGTAAAGATTTTAAGAGGATAAAACATGGCTCGTATCGCTGGAGTGAACATTCCCAATAAGGCGCATATTGTCATTGGCTTGCAGGCTATTTATGGCATTGGTGCTCCTCGCGCTCGTTTAATTTGTGAAAAAGCAAAGGTGAATGCTTCCACTAAAGTTCAAGATTTAACAGAGGCACAATTAGAGAAACTACGTGATGAAGTTTCCAAATTTGATGTGGAAGGAGATTTGCGCCGCGAGGTAACGATGTCTATTAGGCGTCTTATGGACATGGGGTGTTATCGAGGATTTCGCCATCGTAAAGGTTTGCCATCTAGAGGGCAAAGAACGCGTACCAATGCAAGAACGCGTAAGGGTCCGCGTAAGGGATTGCAGGCAAGAAGTAATTAAATTTTAACGAAAATAATAGGAACAACTAGTTTATGGCTAAGGCAAATACGAATCGAGTGAGAAAAAAAGTAAGAAAATCAGTGAGTGAGGGGGTTGCTCATGTTCATGCCTCGTTTAACAATACAATTATTACAATAACCGATCGTCAAGGTAATACTTTATCTTGGGCAACTGCTGGTGGATCTGGATTTAAAGGCTCTCGCAAAAGTACACCTTTTGCGGCGCAGGTTGCAGCAGAGGCAGCTGGTAAGGCAGCGCAAGAACATGGAGTAAGCAACCTGGAAGTATTAATTAAAGGCCCAGGACCTGGCCGCGAATCCTCAGTTCGTTCTTTGAATGCGCTTGGTTTTAAAATTACCAGTATTTCAGATGTTACCCCATTACCGCATAATGGTTGTCGACCACCTAAACGTCGTCGTAATTAGAAGGAGAGTTTAAGATGGCACGGTATTTAGGACCTAAATGTAAATTGTCTCGTCGTGAAGGTATGGATTTGGAATTAAAAAGTCAACGACGTTCTTTGGAATCAAAGGCAAAAAACTATAATGTAGCACCAGGTCAACATGGCTTGCGACCTAAACAACTTTCTGACTTTGGTTTACAGCTTCGAGAAAAGCAAAAAATTCGGCGTATCTACGGCGTGCTAGAACGTCAGTTTCGTCGTTATTTTATGGAAGCAGATCGTAAAAAAGGTTCTACTGGAGAAAATTTGTTGAGATTATTAGAGTCTCGATTAGATAATTTGGTTTATCGTATGGGGTTTGGTTCCACTCGTGCTGAAGCAAGACAGCTTGTTTCTCACGGCGCTATTTTGGTTAATGATAAACCTGTGAATATCCCCTCTTATCTTGCCAAATTAGGGGATGTAATTACAGTCAAAGAGAAAGCAAGAAAACAAACAAGAATACAAGAAGCGCTTGGTTTAAGCGAACAGCTTGGCTTCCCTTCATGGGTAAGTGTGGATAGTAGTAAAATGTCAGCAGAGTTTAAGAATTATCCTGAACGTTCTGAGTTGAGTCAGGATATTAATGAACAGCTTGTAGTTGAGTTTTATTCAAAATAGTGCTTTAGGTCATTTTAGGAAAATTAAATGCAAAACAGTTCTGAGTTTTTGAAGCCTCGTGAAATTGAAGTGAAATCTATCGGTGTAAACCGCACCTTAGTGGCTATGGAGCCTTTTGAGAGAGGTTTTGGACATACCCTAGGCAATGCCTTACGTCGTATTTTACTCTCCTCAATGACAGGATATGCGCCCACTGAAGTATTAATTTCTGGTGTATTACATGAGTACTCGACAATTGATCATGTTAAAGAAGATGTGGTTGATGTCTTACTTAATTTAAAAGGTGTTGTATTTAAGTTGCATGGTATTGAAACAGTTACTTTGCTTTTAAAGAAAAATGAAGCAGGAGTAGTATTTGCCTCAGATATTCAGCTGCCACACAATGTAGAAATTATCAATCCTGAGCATGTGATTTGCCATTTGGCAGAAGGCGGAGAAATTGAGATTTTAATTAAAGTAGAAAGCGGTGTGGGTTACCAGCCAATCCCTGCGCGTAAGCAAAGAGAAGATTCAAAGCAAATTGGTAGTATTCAGTTGGATGCGAGTTTTTCACCCATTCACCGTGTAAGTTTTGAGGTAAAACCAGCGCGAGTGAAACAACGGACTGATTTAGATCGTTTGGAACTTGATGTAGAAACTAATGGATTGATGTCTGCAGAGGAAGCAGTGAGAGAGGCAGCAGCTATTTTAATCGATCAAATGAGTGTCTTTTTAAATTCTAATTCAGGAAAAAAAGTAGTTAGTAAAAAGAAAAGTCAACCAATAGATCCTGTGTTATTGCAGCCAGTGGATGATTTAGATCTGACTGTACGTTCTGCTAATTGCCTTAAAACAGAGAACATCTATTATATTGGTGATCTAGTGCAACGCACTGAAACTGAGTTATTAAAGACCCCTAACTTAGGGCGTAAGTCTTTGACAGAGATCAAAAAAGTCTTGACTGAACGTGGTTTGTCTTTGGGAACTAAGTTAGATCATTGGCCAGTCGACAATTTAACTAACAAGCTGTAATTAATAAGGAATAATGCCATGCGTCACCGTCATTCTAACCGTAAGTTAAATAGAACCAGTAGTCACCGTTTAGCGATGTTTCGCAACATGGCCAATTCCTTGTTGCTGGAGGAAACAATCGTGACTACCTTACCTAAGGCAAAAGAGCTTCGTCGTATAGCTGAGCCATTGATTACTTTGGCAAAAAAATCTAGCTTAGCCAACCGTCGTTTAGCGTTCAATCGCACCCGTCATCGGGGCGTGGTATTGAAATTATTTAAGGATCTAGGGCCACGCTTTGCTCCACGGCAAGGAGGTTATATCCGCATCTTAAAATATGGTTATCGCCAAGGTGATAATGCATCTTTAGCTTTGGTTCAATTGATTGATTTGGCTACAAATGATCCACAAAAGAAATCATCAACAAAAGAGAAAGAGACTGTGCTTAATAAAAATATGGGAGGAAATCAGTCTACAGAGAGAGCAGCTATTACAGAAGCAGAAGTGGACTTGATAGCTGCTAAAACTAAAAAAACTGGTACTACAGTGCAAAAAGAAAAAAATGTAGATAAAATAGATGGTAAACAGCCTTCAGTCAAAGCAGAGTCTGCCGTTGATCAAATTAATGCAGTTAATTCTGAAGAAAAGCGAATTGACTAAGTGAATTGATTCATCACTTTTGAACTTTATGATAAAGGATATAGGAAGCCAACTGACACAGTTGGCTTTTTTATTGGTTCATTGCCCGGATTTAAATTTATGAAAAAGGTTTACATCAGAACATTTGGTTGCCAGATGAACGAATATGATTCTAATAAAATATTATCGGTATTAGCAGAACAGGCCAATTATCAACAAACGCTCACTCCTGATAATGCAGACTTAATTATTTTTAATACCTGCAGTGTGAGGGAGAAAGCGCAGGAAAAGGTGTTTTCAGATCTTGGACGCGTTCGTCCTTTAAAGGAGAAAAATCCTAATCTGATCATAGGGGTGGGAGGGTGCGTGGCCTCCCAAGAAGGGGGCAATATTGTTAAGCGCGCTCAGTACGTGGATGTGGTATTTGGCCCACAAACTTTGCATCGACTTCCTCATTTAATTAAACAAAAACAAATAACAGGTCAGTCTCAGATTGATATCTCATTTCCAGAAATAGAAAAGTTTGACTATTTGCCTCCAACTGAAATTCGCTCAGGAAGCGCCTTTGTTTCAATTATGGAAGGCTGTTCTAAATATTGTAGTTATTGTGTTGTCCCTTATACCAGGGGAGAAGAATTTTCTAGACCCTTAGAAGATGTACTCACAGAAATCATGGAGTTAGCTGATCAAGGTGTAAAAGAAATCAATTTATTAGGGCAAAATGTTAACGCCTATAAAGGGCTCATGGCAGATGGTTCTTTATGCGATTTTGCTTCTTTATTGCGTATTATTCACGAGATCCCTACTTTACAAAGAATTCGCTTCACTACAAGTCATCCTAAAGAATTTGGTGAAGCTCTCATTAAGTGTTATCGTGATTTGCCTAAGCTGGTTTCTCATCTACATCTTCCCATTCAAAGCGGATCTGATCGCGTATTGATGGCAATGAAAAGGGGGTATACAGCGATAGAATATAAATCGATTGTAAGAAAATTGCGCAAGTTTCGTCCTGATTTATGTTTAAGTTCAGACTTTATTGTTGGTTTTCCTACGGAAACTGAAGAAGAATTTGCGAAAACTGTGCAGTTAGTACGTGAATTGGCTTTTGATTTAAGCTTTGTATTTATTTATAGTCCAAGACCGGGAACGCCAGCAGCCGAACTTGAGGATTCCACTCCCTATCAAGTAAAAGTGGATCGTTTAGAGCGTCTTAATGAGTTGATAGAGGCACAAACGAAACGGATCAATCAAAGTATGCTTGATACGGTGCAAGCTTGTTTGGTAGAAGGCGTATCAAAAAAAGACCCAGAGCAGTTGCAAGGGAGAACTGCCAATAATCGAGTAGTCAATTTTTCCGGAGATATTTCCTTGTTAAATCACCTGGTTCCAATTAGAATAACGCAAGCACATACTTTCTCATTAAAAGGAGAATTGCTGGCAAAGTGATGGTATTGGGTGAAAGATATTTGTCCACGGAACAGGATACCACTTTCTTAGCCCGTGGTTTTGCAGAAGCTTTAAGTCGACTAGACCAAAGTCGTTTGTTGATTTTTTTGGAAGGCGAACTGGGAACAGGTAAAAGTTTTTTCGTGCGTGCCTTTTTGCGCGCTCTTGGATGCTCAGGAACAATAAAAAGCCCCACTTATAGTTACCTTGAAAGTTATGACACTCATAAAGGCACCGTCAATCATTTTGATTTGTATCGTTTTTCACAAGCTTTGCAATGGTATGAGTTTGGTTTTGATGAAGTTATCGCTACATCAGATATTAATTTGATTGAATGGCCGCAACAAATTGCTTCTTTAAAATTAGCTCAGGATTTAAGTTTTCATTTTCGTTATAAAAATGAGGGGAGAAGCGTGTTGATTGCTAGTTATAGCAAAAAAGGAGAAGAATTAAGGAAGGCACAATATGAAAAAAATAAGGCGCAGACAGATCTTGCAGATAATTGCAGAAGTTTTTTTATTAAGCCTTATTCCTGTGAATAAGGCTAGCGCATCTTTGAAAAATTTTCAAGGAACAAGAAAAGATAAGCATTTTGTAGCAGTACGTATTTGGCCAGCTTCTACTTATACACGTGTGACCATTGAATCGCAGCAACCTTTACATTACAAATATTTCTATCTAAAGAACCCTGACCGTTTGGTGCTGGATCTGCAACATACTAAATTAGATCATGTGATCAAGTCCTTGTCGAGTAAAGTATGGCATGATGATCCGTACATTGCGCAAGCCAGGGTAGGGCAATATAGCAGTGAAATAGTGCGAATTGTTTTAGATCTCAAAGTTCATATCAAACCGCAATTATTTACTTTATCTCCTGTTGCAAAGTTTCAAAACCGTTTGGTTATTGATTTATATCCATCTTCGGTCAAACAAGAAGAAGATGACCCCTTGTTGGGCTTATTACGTGAATACAATCGAGGTAAACTGGCAATTGATGGTAGCTCATCTGGTACACGCTCTGATCACCTAGTACAGACACCTATAACACGCGATGAGTTGGGAGATAAATTACAGGAGTTAACAATTGCAGGCGTTTCTGGTAATTCATTAGTTGTGCAGCGGCGGTCATTATTTAGCCATTCGATAGCCGATGGAACAGCACCTAAAGTAATAAAGAAAAATGCCAAGCAAAAAAAATCCTCAAGATCGGGTCAGTTTTCTTCTTCGGTCAAAGGAGCAGTTGTGATGCTAGATCCAGGCCATGGAGGGGAGGACCCTGGTGCAATAGGAGCGCAAGGCACAAAAGAAAAGGATGTGGTGTTAAATATTGCGCGTAAGACACGAGAAATGTTGCGTAAAAAGGGGTTTAAGGTTTATATGACTCGTGATGAGGACGTCTTTATTCCATTACGTGTGCGTGTGGCTAAAGCGCGTCACTTAAAAGCGCAGGTTTTTGTGTCTATTCACGCAGATGCTTTTACCAAGCCTACAGCAAGAGGAACGGGTGTCTATGCTTTAAGCCAAAAAGGAGCAACCAATGAAGCAGCGCGATATCTAGCTAAAACGCAAAATCAAGCAGATGATATTGGTGGAGTAAAAAAAGTTGGCGATAAAAATATTGATCATACTTTGTTTGATTTAACTCAAACTGCGACGATTAATTATAGTCTCAATCTAGGAGATTTAGTGTTAGCCCAGTTAGGGAAAATTAATAAACTGCATAATACTAAAGTCAATCAAGCCAACTTTGCCGTATTGAAAGCGCCAGATATTCCCTCTATTTTAGTTGAGTCTGCCTTTATTTCTAATCCCTTAGAAGAAAGATTGCTTAAGAGCGAAGAATTTAGGACTAAGGTAGCTCATTCTATTACTGAAGGTGTCAATATATTTACCGCTCATTTAACTTAGTGATCAACAAAAATGTTGCAGGCAGTCTTATTTGATTTAGATGGCACTTTAGTAGATAGTGCGCCGGGACTTGGCCTAGCTTTAAATCTTGTATTAAAGGAAGAAGGCAGACCCATTGTGCCGTTAACGCAACTTTATTCTTATATCAGCAATGGTGCCAAGGGTTTATTGGAGCTTGGGCTAGGAAAAAAAGCAGAATCCATAGCTGATTTTGAACGCATGCGCCAACGATTTTTGATCCATTATGAAAAGGTGGCTACTTATCAATGTACTTTATTTGTAGGGATAGGGCAATTATTAAATAATATCATTAGGCATCATTTGTCATGGGGGATTGTCACCAATAAGCGTCAGAAATATACCAACCTTATGCTACCCACTCTGCGGTTTCCTTGCGCTCCACAAGTGGTAGTGTGTGGTGATACTACTGCTCAATCTAAGCCTAGTGCTATGCCTTTATTACATGCTGCTCAACAATTAAAAATTCCAACTAAATCTATTTTGTATGTAGGGGATGCCCAAAAAGATATATTGGCCGGTCATAAAGCTGGCATGCGTACCGCGGTGGTGAGTTGGGGTTATTTGGATCAAGATAAAAATTATTGCTCTTTATGGAATGCTGATTATACCGCTGCAAGTACTCAGGAATTGTGGATACATATTAAGCATCTTCTAGCAAAGAAGAATTAAATAATTTACTTTTAGCACAAAAATACAAGATTACCCCAGCGATGATCATGGGTAAACATAGCCATTGTCCCATGGATAAACCAAGAGCGAGCAAACCTAATTGTTGATCAGGTTCGCGGCTGAATTCAACCACGGAGCGAAAACAGCCATAAAGCAGTAAAAATAAACCAGTAGTTTGCCCCAATGCTCGTTTTTTACGGGTGAACAAATAAAGCAGTATAAAAAGAAGCAACCCTTCTAAGCAGGCTTCATAGAGCTGAGAAGCATGACGAGGCAGTACTTGATATTTAATAAAGACTGTTTGTAAAGACGGTGATAATTGCGGTGCTAATTGCTTATCAACAGTATGCGCTTGTGGGAAACCTATTGCCCAAAAATGGGTAGGATCGGTAACTCGGCCCCATAATTCGCCATTAATAAAATTGCCTATTCTTCCTAGCCCCAAACCAACTGGGACAAGTGGAGCAACAAAATCAGTGATTGATAAAAATCGATAACGATAGCGATAGCAAAAAAGTATAATACCCAGCATGGCACCAAGCAAACCTCCGTGAAAGGACATACCACCTTGCCATACTTTGATAATCTCACTGGGATAAGAAAAATAGTATGCTGTCTGATAAAATAGAATATAGCCTAAGCGCCCACCAAGTAGCACTCCTAAGACGCCATAAACAAATAAATTGTCTAAATCCTCTAATTGTCTTAAAGGAGCAGCTTTTTGTTTGATTTTCTGTTTGCTGACTGTTAAAAAAAAAATAAAACCTAGTACATACATTATGGCATACCAGTGGATGGCAATTGGGCCAACAGCGATAGCAACAGGGTTAAATTGTGGGTGAATAAGCATGATACTGCCTGTAAAAAGGGAAATGTTGTATTATAGCGCAATTATGCCGCTGATAAATAATAAGGGAGGGCAATGCCGCATTATCGTTCAAAAAAATCAATTGATAGCCGAAACGCTGCTGGGGCAAGAGCTTTATGGCGTGCTACTGGGGTCAAGGAAAAAGATTTTGGCAAACCAATTATTGCCGTTGCTAATTCTTTTACGCAGTTTGTGCCTGGACATGTGCATTTACATCATATTGGACAAATGGTGGTTGAAGAAATTGAAAAGGCAGGAGCTATTGCTAAAGAATTTAATACTATCGCCATAGATGATGGGATTGCCATGGGTAATGATGGGATGTTATATAGCCTTCCTAGCCGCGAACTGATTGCTGATTCAGTAGAATATATGGCAAATGCGCATTATGTAGATGCGCTTATTTGTATTTCTAATTGTGACAAAATTACGCCCGGAATGCTTTTGGCTGCTCTACGTTTAAATATTCCAACAATCTTTGTTTCTGGTGGCCCGATGGAAGCAGGTCGCTTATATGACGAAAATAGCAAAGTGATGAGAAAATTAGATTTGATCGATGCTATGGTTGATGCTGCTAATGAGCAGGTCAGTGATCAAGAAGTGCTAGAGATTGAAAGACAAGCCTGTCCAACCTGCGGTGCGTGCTCTGGCATGTTTACTGCAAATTCTATGAATTGTCTTACAGAAGCTCTAGGTCTTGCTTTACCAGGTAACGGATCTTTATTAGCCACGCATGTGCAAAGAAAAGAGCTTTTTTTAGAAGCGGCGCGGCGTATTGTCGATTTAACGCGGCGTTATTATAATCATAATGATGACAGTATCTTACCATGTAGCATTGTTAATCCGGCGTCTCTTGAAAATGCAATGAGCTTGGATATTGCCATGGGCGGCTCTACTAACACAGTACTCCACTTATTAGCTGCTGCCAATCAGGCAAATATTGACTTTAAGATGGCAGATATAGACCGTTTAAGTAGACAGGTTCCCTGTTTATGTAAAGTAGCACCAAATTCTACTCGATATCATATAGAAGATGTGCATCGTGCTGGAGGTGTGATGCGTATTTTGGGAGAATTGGCACGAGCAGATTTGTTACATTTGGATTGTCACACTGTGCAAGGGATTACTTTACATCAGGTTTTGCGCCAATGGGATATTCAAAATAAAGAAGCATCCAAAGTGGCTAAACAACGTTATCTTGCTGCGCCGGGAGGATTTAGAAATAAAGAGGCATTTAGCCAAGCTAATTATTTTCCTGAACTTGATCAAGATGATAAGCATGGATGCATTCGTTCTATTCACCACGCTTATTCTCAAGATGGAGGACTTGCCATATTATTTGGCAATATAGCACCTCGAGGTTGTGTGGTAAAAACGGCAGGGGTAGCTAAGCAGTTATGGGTTTTCCAAGGAGTAGCAGTGGTATTTGAAAGTCAAGATGAAGCTGTAGAGGCAATTTTAAATGATCAAGTAGTAGCAGGACAAGCAGTGGTCATTCGCTACGAAGGACCCAAAGGGGGTCCTGGGATGCAAGAGATGCTTTATCCTACTTCATATTTAAAGTCAAAAGGCTTAGGTCAGTCTTGCGCTTTGATTACTGATGGACGTTTTTCTGGAGGTACTTCTGGTTTATCAATTGGCCATGTATCTCCAGAAGCAGCAGAAGAGGGGACTATCGCTTTGATTCATTCTGGCGATGTAATTCGCATTGATATTCCTAACCGTTGCATTGAATTGTTAGTATCAGAACAAGAATTGCAAGAGCGCAGAGCAAAAATGCATCAACGTGCTCAATTTGCTTGGTGTCCACAAACCAGGAAAAGAACTGTGTCAACTGCTTTGCAGGCCTATGCTTTGCTAGCAAGTAGTGCCGATAAAGGTGCTATTCGTGATCTATCACAGTGGCAGCAGAAAAAAGAAAGTGCAAATGCATCACAAATTAAGTGGTGAAGTTTTGAGATATGAATAAAATACAGTATCTAAAAAAAATTACTTATCGATAATAATAAGTAGACAAATCCTTTTTCATTAGCAAACAATCAATGCCAATTTTATCATTGAGCATAACACGATACGGTTGTAGGGCTTTGTAGCCAGATAATTTATAAAAATAAATTGAGTTGAGAGAAGCATAAAGTTGACTGGAAGATAATTGGGCTGCCATACATAAATTTTCTGCTTTTTGAATTAAAGCTGTGCCAAGACCTTTATTATGTACAAAGGGATGCACATATAAAGCGTCAATTTCCCCTTTAGCAAGATCTAACTGAAAAAAGCCTTGTATCTGATGTTTATATTCTACTAACCAAACTTCTTTTGTATCTAAACTTTCTAAATAGCTTTGTGGAGAAAGGATACTTGACCAGGCGTGTAAAATACGCTCGCTATAGCAATTTTTACAGGCATATTGCACCGCATAAAAATGGGCTTGGTAGATTGCGTCGCAATCATAAGAGGTTGCTTTGCGGATGACAGTAATTAAACTCATGAGGTAATTTAGCGTAGACGTGCTAATTCTTGAGAGATGACTTGGATATTATCTTGATGTTCAGATACTTCTGCCTGCAGTTGTTGAGCTCGTAACACATTTTTGGTGGCCTGTGCAAGAAAGATTTGATTTCGTGAGTATGCTAAGGCGGTCATCTCGTTATGTAATTCTTCATTTAAAATTTGCTTGCGAGTTTGATCACGTGCTTTTTGCGTTTGTTGAGAAATTCTGTTATCAGGATAAGTCATTTTTTGGCCTGTGTTTGCAATTGCAATAGTGCGGCGACTACTGCCCTTTTTAGCAGTAGCTGTCAGCACAGGTGTAAAAGAGCTATAAGTATTTAATTTTTCAAAAACAGCTAATTGACATTGGTGATTAATATTATGATCTGCATAGGTATTACCATTACATAGGTAAACTTTTGCTGCGTCAGTGCTAGATACGCCAAGTAAGGAGGATACGATTAGTATTTGTTGGTTAAGTTTCATAATCACCTTTACCGTTTTGTGCTTGTTTAGCTGTGTAAAGCCAGATATTAAACTTACATTTTCCCAGATTTTAAGGGATATATTTGTACTCGGTCAATTTTTTGTCCTGTTTTAACGATTACTTTAAAGCGATAATGATGATAATCGATAACATCTCCCACATTAGGGATACGTTGTAGTTCTTCCATTAGCAAGCCTGCCACTGAATGAAATTCAGCACCTTCTGGAAGAGGCGGCAGATCACTTAATGTTTGGGTGAGCGTGTCATAATCCAATGTTCCATCCACAGTGATACTGTGATCATCATTTTCTTGAATACTGGGGGCTTGCGTCTTTTCATAATCTTTAGGAAACTCTCCGGCAATGGCTTCCATAATATCTTTGATACTTAGTAAGCCTAAGACAGCACCAAATTCATCTACCACAAGAGCAATATCTGCTGGCGAATGACGAAATAATTCTAAGGCATCTAGCACAGTAGCTGTGTCTGGAATAAATAATAGCTCTTTGATCAATTTATTAACATCGTAACGTTTTTTCGTTAAAACCTCGGTGAGTATATCTTTTTTACTGATATATCCTAAGGGCTCTTCAATACCTGCTTTGCCTACCACGATGAGTCGCGTGTAAGGAGAGTTTTTTAATTCTTCTTGTTGTTCTTCTTTGCTTTTAGAAAGATTCAGTTTACTGATCTCGCGTCGTGGCGTGATGATATTTTCAATTGGTTTTTCAGCTAAAGTTAAAACGCTTCTGATCATATTTTTTTCATTATCTTCAAAGATAGCCTGATCTTCGACAATTTCCCCATTTTGATTTGCGTGAGCCAAGGCCATTTCGCGAATTCCCATCAAACCAAGCATTGAATCAATAGTCCTTAAACGCCAGCTGCCAGCAATATAGGCCACTTGTTTGTGATTACGGCTAGAAAATTGATTGAGTACTTCAATAGCAATAGCAAATAAAATGGAACTATAAATATATCCTTTAGGCACATGGTGATGAAAACCTTCTAAAATCAAAGTGAGACCGATCATCAGTAAGAAGCAAAGGCATAAAATCACCACACTGGGATGATGATTAATGAACTGGGTTAAATATTTGCTACCAACGATCATTGCAATCATCGCTACTACTACTGCGGCCATGGCGACGATAATATGATCCACCATACCCACTGCTGTCATCACTGAATCAAGTGAAAAAACAATATCGATGAGTAAAATTTGCAAAGCAACTACCCAAGCTGGACTGTATTTCACTTTGGTTTGATAATGATCAAAATGCAAGGCCTGGACATCCATCTTTTCATGAAGTTCTGAGGTGGCTTTGTAGATCAAAAATATCCCACCACTGAGCATAAGAATATCTTTGCCAGAAATATCGAAAGTAAAAATATTTACAATGGGGTGGGTGAGCGATACGACATAGGAGGCAATAGCCAACATAAGAACGCGCACACCAATAGCAAGTGATAAACCCGTTATTCTGGCCCAATCGCGCTTCTGTGGTGGAGCTTTATTGGCGACAATCGCTACAAATACCAAGTTATCAATACTAAGAACAATTTCTAAAACAAGAAGGGTAAAAAAACCAATAACCGTGTTGGTGGGACTAGATAACCAACTAAGCGACATAAGTACAAATGTATGATCTTAAAGTTCCTTTATCATATCATATTCAATAATAATTACTGATGGACTTTATTTGTTAAAATAAACAGCTGTTTTAATCTCAATTGTTAAAAACAGCATTATGTCAAGCCAAGTGGGTAAATTTTCATGGCAAGTGGTTTATTTAAAGAAGCACAATTTTTTAAAACGGTGAATGATTTAAAAACTTTACCTAAAGTTAGTGGTGAGGTAGCTTTTGTAGGCAGAAGTAACGCGGGTAAATCTTCTGCCATCAATGTACTAACTGGCAGAAAACGCCTTGCTTTTGTATCAAAAACGCCAGGACGAACGCGACATATTAATTATTTTCAATTAAAAAACGGCAGTTTTTTAGTCGATTTACCAGGTTATGGTTATGCAGCGGTATCAAGTCATATGAAGCAGCATTGGGTAAAATTATTGGGAGAATATTTAGCTAATCGTCAAGGACTGCTTGGTCTGGTCATGATTATGGATTGCCGTCACCCTTTGCGAGAGCTTGATCAGCAAATGTTGGATTTTTTTCTGCCGCGCGCCTTGCCAATGCATATTTTACTTTCTAAGGCAGACAAATTATCACGCAACGAGCAAAAACACACTTACTATATGACAGACAGAACCCTTGATCATTGGAAGAAGCAAGGATTGTCTGTTTCTCTACAGCTTTTTTCTAGCCTAAAATATCCTGACATCAAGCAAGTTGAGGAAGTTGTTGCCCCTTGGTTTGATCATGACTAGTCTTGTTGTTTTTTATATTTATTTCTGCGTAAACCTTTAAACGCATGGTAACAGCGAGTGGTAGTCACTACAACCATAAACAATCCAGCAACAACTAAAGGATAGCCAATTAAAGCAGGTATATAAGCGATAAGTAAGGTTACCACCATAAAAAACATACCGATTAACAAAAAGGCATAGCCTTCAGAGCGATCAACCACTTCTTTTTTTTCAACAGAATTGCGTAGTAGCTCATCAAAGTGTTTGCTCAGTGACATCATTTGTTTGGCAATAACTTTAGATTTTAAGGCAGTAGATTGACTGCGGGTTTCTTCCTGAGGTCGGTTGCTGCGAGTAGCACCTAACACTACTTCAGTTGCATGTTGAATATCCTGTAAGTAGGCTGTGACAAGTGGGGCTGTTTCCCGCTCTCCTTCTAGCACTACATCAAGTTCACTATTGGCAAACCAGCTGGTCACATTCATATTAGTAGAACCAACACGGGCCCAATTACTATCAATTACCAAGGTTTTGGCATGCAGCATTGAGCCATTCCATTCATAGATTTTCACTCCCGCTTCCAATAAGGCGCGGTATTGGGTGCGAGAAACTGCTGCAATCCACTTGATGTCAGAAGAACGGGGTACCAAAAGACGCACATCAACACCATTTTGTGCTGCCAATATCAAAAGTTCTGAATACATTTTTGCAGGCATGAAGTAAGCATCTGAGATCCAGATACTTGACTTAGCAAAACTAATCGCTAAAAGATCAAGGCGTAACATGTTAGAGTTAAATAGTTCAGTAGCCACAATGCGCGCCTTATCCGTCCCTGTTTTGATGGCCTGTGCCTGTGAAAGCTTCTCAGTAAAGCTTGCCTTAGGAAAATGTTTCCAAGTGTCTAAGAATGCATCTAATACTTTTAAAGCAACTGGTCCCTTTAATGACACACCACTATCGCGCCAGGGAGGTATCCCATGCTCAGGGTCACCATTCCATACTGAAGAAATACAAAGACCAGCAACAAAAGCGGTCTCTCCATCGATGATAATTGATTTACGATGATTGCGTGCCATGAGACCGAAACCAGATAATATACCCCAACGATTAAAGGCATACACTTGGGCCCTATTATTTTTCAAAGGAGTAAAAAAACCCATTAAATGTGATTTTAAACTGCCCAGCCAATCATAGACGATGTAAACACGTATTCCTTCTTGTAATTTATCAAGTAGCAAGGTACGAATTTCTTTACCAAAGGCATTATCATCCCATTTGTACATCTCAATACAGATAAATTGTCGGGCAGAGAGCAAAGCATTTTTCCAGGCTGGAAAATTTTCCCCTGCATCTTGTAAATACTGAATGTGATTCCCAGAGGTTAGGACAGCATTGCCACTAGCGCGTGTAGCAGCTTCGTCCCAATCTTTTTGGCCTATAATGTATGATGGACTATGACTGTTCACTATTGTCCTTAAAGATGGAGGTGAAACGTGAAGATAAGCATATGCTGAAAGTACATTATGCTACAATAGCGACTATTTGTAAAAATGGGTTGTGTTATGGGTTTAGCATGTGGGATCGTGGGTTTACCTAATGTGGGAAAATCAACTTTATTTAATGCCTTGACTAGGGCAGGGATTGAGGCGGCTAACTACCCATTTTGTACGATTGAGCCAAATATTGGATTGGTTGAGGTTCCTGATCCTCGCTTACAGGCAATTTCAGCAATTATTAACCCGCAAAAATCCATACCAGCTTTGGTAGAATTTATTGATATTGCAGGTTTAGTAGCAGGAGCAAGCGAGGGCGATGGCCTGGGAAATCAATTTTTAGCACATATCCGTGAAAGCAACGCTATTATTCATGTCATTCGCTGTTTTGAAGATCCCAATATAGTTCATGTCTCTGGCAAGGTGGATCCTCTTGATGATGTGTCCGTCATTGCTACGGAGTTGGCTTTGGCGGATTTAGCAACAGTAGAAAAGGCCATAGAACGGGAAAAGAAAAGGGCCAAGTCAGGACATAAAGAAGCACTGTTATTGATGGAGCTATTAGAGAGTTTATTAAAGCCTTTAAATAGCGCGACGCATTTACGGTTACTATCTTGGACGCCCGAACAGATAGCTTTGTTAAAACCATTATGTTTATTGACTCTTAAACCAGCTCTTTATGTAGCTAATGTTGCCGAAGATGGTTTTGTGAATAACCCATATCTTGAGAAATTACAAAAATTAGCTAAGCAGCAGGCAAGTCCAGTGGTTGCTATTAGTGCTTCAATGGAAGCAGAGCTGGCAGGTCTTAATAAAGAAGAAAAGAAGATATTTTTGGCGGATATGGGCTTAGAAGAGCCTGGACTTGACCGTTTAATTCGTGCTGCTTATGACCTTCTGGGGTTGCAGACTTACTTTACTGCAGGAATTAAGGAAGTCCGCGCTTGGACCATTAAAAAAGGGACACACGCGCCACAAGCGGCAGGAGAAATACATAGTGATTTTGAGCGTGGATTTATTTGCGCTCAGGTAATTGCCTATGATGATTTCATCGCATTAGGTGGGGAACTCAAAGCCAAAGAGGCAGGTAAAGTACGCACCGAGGGGAAGGACTATGTGATGCAAGATGGTGATGTAGTCGAATTTAGATCTGGTCTTATTGCCCGAGGTAAAAAGTGAGAATGTTCACATGGCTTTACTCAACAAAATTTAAATTAGCTTTTAGCGCCTATCAGCAGTTAATTGTACTTTTTCTTATGTAGCCAATATCATTTGTTGATGCATGATTGATTTCTGATATAAAAAATTTTGTTTGAGAAATTTTAATCCATCTTGGTTTTGTGGGCAATTGATGACTTGATAATGAATAAGGTGCTGTAGAAGTAAAATTTGCTGTTTTTAATCTACTACCCTCTCCAGAATCCATTACGTGATTATTCAGTAAAAGAATAGTCAAAGTTTGTGCCTAAGCAATTACTCACTTTAGATCAATTCACTATTCTAAGTGTGAAGATCACCTAGGGTTCAATGCCTATTGATCGTTCGTGATAAAAAGCGCTACAGAAGTTTTTGTAACAACCTTTTTCAATGTTAGAGCGTATGTCTTCCATTAAATGTAGATAGTAATGAAGATTGTGGATACTATTCAAAGTAGCACCTAAAATTTCTTTGCAACGATGCAAATGGTGCAAATAAGCACGAGAGAAATGACGGCAAGTATAACAAGCACAGCCTTTTTCAAGAGGGCGATGATCATTTCGATAACGAGCATTTTTAATATGAATATTGCCAAAACGGGTAAATAAATGGCCATTTCTCGCGTTTCTGGTTGGCATCACGCAATCAAACATATCTACTCCGCTTGCTACTCCTTCGATTAAGTCTTCTGGTGTACCAACGCCCATTAGATAGCGCGGTTTATCTTCAGGCAGTAAAGGAGCAGTGTGGCGCAACACACGATACATTTCCTTTTTGCTTTCTCCTACCGAGAGTCCGCCAATAGCATACCCTGTGAAATTAAAAGATTCCAGCAATTTTAAAGAGCGTTCCCGCAGATCTTCAAATAATCCTCCCTGCACGATGCCAAAAAGAGCATTGGGGTTATGTAAATCTTCAAAAGCTCGTAAAGAACGCTCTGCCCAGCGTGCACTTAATGTCAACGAATTCTCAGTAGTTTTCCTATCAGCAGTGCTGGTTAAACATTCATCAAGTTGCATGACAACATCAGAGTTTAAAACACTTTGGATGTGCATAGAGATTTCAGGGGAGAGAAATAAGGTCTCACCATTAATAGGATTTTTAAAATGACAGCCTGCTTCAGTCAACTGACGTATTTTAGCCAAAGAAAATATCTGGAAACCACCAGAATCAGTCAAAATTGGCTGATGCCAATTCATAAATTGATGCAGTCCGCCAAAAGATTCAATCACTTTTAAACCAGGGCGCAACCATAGATGAAAAGTGTTGCTCAAGATGATGTAGGCGGGTAAATTTTCTATATCAGTAGGACTAAGTGATTTTACCGTACCGTAAGTACCTACTGGCATAAAGATGGGAGTAGGTACAATGCCATGAGGTAAACGTAACTGGCCACGACGGGCTTTGTTGTCTTGATGAGTAATATGGAAAATCCCTTGTAGCATCCTCATCATTCCTGAAATATTAAGCGCGCCAATAAAGAGTTTTCTCTGCCGTGCATGTGTGGAATTGTTACTTTTATTCCATTACCACTTGCACAATCAATCAATACACCTTTATGACAAATAGCATTGATGGTTATAATCTTATTTCCCGTAGGAGAAATTACTTCAACCTGATCTCCTACAGAGAATTTATTTTTCACATCAATGGTAGCCCAACCTTCATTATCCACAGCAACTACTTGTCCCACATATATAGCTTGTTTAGAGAGTGAGTAACCACGCAAGTAGTTTTGTAATTCTTGATCAGGGTGTCTTTCTAAAAATCCGCTGGTGTAGCCTCGATTGGCCAGGCTGTCTAAGGCAGTAATTAAGTGATAATCAAAAGGCTTATGTGCTAGTGCATCATCAATTGCTTGACGGTATGCCTGAGCAGTACGCGCCACATAATAAATCGATTTAGTTCTGCCTTCAATTTTAAGTGAATCAACTCCAATATCGACTAAACGAGATACGTTCTCTATAGCACGCAAGTCCTTGGAATTCATAATATAAGTACCATGCTCATCTTCTGTAATGGGTAGGGGCGATCCAGGACGATTACTTTCTTCCAACATGTATACTTTTTGCATTTCTAAAGAAGGTTGGTGTTTTATAAGTAGATCACCATTTGCTGTTTCTTGTGCGGGTTTTAAAGAATAATTCCAACGACAAGCGTTGGTACAGGTTCCCTGATTGGGATCGCGATGGTTGAAGTAACCTGAAAGTAAACAGCGGCCAGAATAAGCAATGCACAGTGCGCCATGTACAAAGACTTCTAATTCGATATCAGGGCAAGTCTGGCGGATCTCTTTAATTTCTTCTAAAGAAAGTTCTCTTGATAAAATAATACGGGAGATTCCAATACCTTGCCAGAATTGCACACCCCAATAATTAGTGGTGTTTGCTTGCACAGAAAGATGTAAAGGCATTTCAGGCCAATATTCTTTCACTTTTAAAATAAGACCTGGATCTGCCATAATCATGGCATCAGGTTTAAGAGCAATGATTGGCTCTAGATCTCTGAGAAAAGTTTTTAATTTGGCATTATGCGCCAATATATTAGCAGTGACAAAAAATTTCTTACCCCGTTGATGTGCTTGGGTAATGCCTTGCTGCAAAGTTTGAAAATCAGAAAAAGAATTATTTCTCGCACGAAGTGAATATCGGGGAAGGCCAGCATACACAGCATCAGCACCATAGTCAAAAGCAATATGCATTTTGTCTAATCCACCTGCAGGTAATAAGAGTTCAGGCGCTTTCATACTTTTTGGTTGAAACAAGAAGGGTGGATGAATCAGCTAACCTCCTTATTTTTTGTTTGCTATTAAATGAAAATAACAATTTAGATCTTCTTATTTAATATGCAAAAAAACTGATCACCCTTTTTGCAATTGATATCAAATCTTGTCTTAAAGTTCTTGATTTTGGCACAAGCTTGCATTAAACCCATTTGACATGCCTTTTCGGTGGTGTTAATGGACAAGGCCAACCACTTAACAGAATCTTTTTTAAGCCCTTCTCTAGCCGCGATTTCACTATTGATGGAAGCAACCTCTCCTATTCTAAAGCAAGCAAATGCGTTGCTATTTTTGGTACACAGACTACTTAAGTGGCTTAGCAAGGCTTGACATGCTTTTTTATCAAATCTAGCACAGGATTGATCATATTTCTTTAACTTTTGTACTTGCATCACTTCTTGTTGTCGTTGCGTCAAAGAGGGTTTTGCATATATTGTATGGGTACCCAACCAAGTGAATAATAATAAAGCAGTTTTATAAAGATGTTTCATACATTCTCCTTTGTCATTATTTATATGCTGAAAGCTTTATTGTAACATACGGTAGTTTTGTCAGTAATTAGTAGGAAGCAAAGAAAGATGATGCTATAGTGACCAAGCATTAGTGTAGAATAGATGGAATAAGCCAGGGAATCAACTCATAATGGATCAGCCAATTATAAGATCTTTATTAGACACCGATCTATATAAGTTCACCATGTTGCAGGTAATGTTGCATCAATTTCCACAGGCGCATAGTGTATATCATTTCAAATGCCGTAACTGGCAGGATCTTTCTTTCTCATTAACAGAGTTGATTGAACCTTTGGAGCAGCAGTTAGACTGGTTGTGTGAATTAAAATTTCAGCAGGAAGAGTTGGACTATTTGCGCCAGTTGCGTTTTATTAAAAGCGATTTTGTGGATTATCTGGAGCTTTTCCAATTAAAGCGACGTTGGGTAAGTTTATCAGCGCAGTCACAAGGGAAGGAATTGACGATAAAAGTTGAAGGCCCGATGATTCAGGCCATGTTTTTTGAAACTTTTCTTCTTTCAATCATCAGCGAATTATATTACCAATATGTGGGCCTAAGACATGATACCGCAGAAGGTGAGCACCGCTTGCAGCAGAAAATAGCTCTGCTTTGTGAATTAGAACAACAGCAAGATCCGCACAATCCTTTTGTGATTACTGATTTTGGTACCCGTCGTCGATTTAGTGTTGACTGGCATCAGCATGTTGTCAAAACACTCATTGAAAGAGTACCTGACATTGTGAAAGCAACCAGTAATGTGTGGTTAGCTAAAACACTTGGTGTAATGCCAGTAGGAACGATGGCACATGAGTTTTTGCAGGTTTTTCAGGCGCTCAATGTGCGCTTAAGAGATTTTCAAAAGGCGGCATTAGAAGCTTGGATTCAGGAGTATCGCGGTGATTTAGGTATTGCTTTAACTGATGTGGTGGGGATGGATGCTTTTTTACGTGATTTTGATTTATATTTCGCTAAGCTGTTTGACGGTTTAAGACACGATAGCGGAGATCCATATCAATGGGGAGAAAAAGCTTATTGTCATTATCAGAAATTACACATCGATAGTCGAACAAAAGTTCTTACTTTCAGTGATAGCTTAAACATTCAAGAGGCTTGGCAGTTATACCAGCATTTTAAGTCTCGCTTTAAAATTCGCTTTGGGATCGGTACCAATTTTACCAATGATATGGGCTTTGCTCATCTGAATTTGGTGCTAAAGCTGGTTGAATGTAATGGACAGCCAGTTGCTAAAATTTCTGATGATCCCGGTAAAACCATGGCAGTGGATGAAACCTTTTTGGATTATTTGTGTTCAGTATTTGGTCTAGCAAGAGTTGTACCCCCATCCTAGAACCAGAAAATTTATCGAGTAGAATCACTTCATATATAAAGTAATGTACTTTGATATTGCTTGGCCTTGATGATTTGCGGCAGAATTATTTCATTAAAAGTCACGGACAGATCTTTAGCTATGATCTTCACGATGTTTTGATATATAGAAATTGAGAGAATCTTTTTGAACGTGTGTGTTGCCTGTGATTTTATTTTACAGGTAATTAAAGTACTTTTTTACTTAATTCACCTAATGAAAAGAAAAAATGATAGACCGTGCTCTCGATAGAGTGATAAGGACTAGACTAGATCTTGTTCTAACATTCCGGCTAGGTGACAGATATTAATTAGCGAAATGTTTCTGTGCCCTCGTTTTACTTCGCCTAGATAACAACGTGCAATCTCACTTTCCAAAGCCAACTTTTCTTGTATCCAACCCTTGGATTTCCTGATTTGAACCAATCTTTTACCAAATTTTACAAGTACATCTCCATCACTTCACCTTAAGAGTAATGATAGACTGTGCTCTCGATAGAGTGATAAGGACTAGACTAGATCTTGTTCTAACATTCCGGCTAGGTGACAGATATTAATTAGCGAAATGTTTCTGTGCCCTCGTTTTACTTCGCCTAGATAACAACGTGCAATCTCACTTTCCAAAGCCAACTTTTCTTGTATCCAACCCTTGGATTTCCTGATTTGAACCAATCTTTTACCAAATTTTACAAGTACATCTCCATCACTTCATCTTAAGAGTGATGTTAGAAATTAGTTAATTAATAATCGACGCGATATGAGTGACAAATATAGGAAGTGTGCTATACCAAATTGTCACTTATAGTTATCAATTAAGATCGCTGCACAATCAGCTGTAGCTAAGTCCCTTGCATCAAATACGGGAGAAGTTGATCCATACAATTTAGGATCTATGGTAGAGCAATGTGTAGTGCTGATATACCTGGAATATGTGAAAGAGTTAAAAAACATCTTTAGCTGATTAAATATATGATGTTCTGGGTTCACGCACACAACCCATGCTTAATAGAGGTATATCTGTGTTATGTGGTAAAACTAAATTTTCACAGGATGTTTGTCATAAAGGTTAAAAAAGCACGTACAGTAATCCATACCATAAAAAAACTACGAAAAGATCGTCAGGCTGGCTTGCAGCAAGGTTGTATGTATCTCTCATCTGTTGAATTCATATAACGTAAAAGGTCTTAATTCAGCTGATCAATATGTACATGGATATTGGGTACTCATGTGCCAGAATATTATCGCAGTAAATAAAAAAATCCCTTCGTATGAAGGGACTTCTACTTAAACGCTACTGAGGAGCTATTTTCTATTTCTGCAAATCATCCAAATATATACAGTCTTGTTTATAACCAGCTTGACAGGTCTTTTGCAGCTGTTTCTTCACATTATGGACTATTGCACAGGCTTTTTTATCACCTTTGCTATGACAAATGGTCTTTAACGATTTAATTTTGCTGTATATCGAATTATTAAGGCGCTCAATTACTTGACAAGCAGATTGATTTTTTAACATACAAGCGCGGGTTAAAGCACCCACCGTGTACTGGTAAGATTGCATTGCTAATTGCTTATTACCACTTTTAGTAGCTTGGCTATTCACATTGGTTAAAATGAATGCTAAATCAACACAAGATTGGGCTTGGCCTTGCTTGCATTCATTTCCCAAGTTTTGAACTAAGCGGATACAAGCTTGTTGATCCTGATTAGAGCAAGCTTTGAGCAGCTCTTGATTAACAACAGAAAGTTTTGGGGTATTACCCGCTGTAGCCGCAGTAGTAGTTGCCTCTGTAGAAACAGCATGTGGCTCTGGCGCTTTTTTTGCTATACTGGAACAAGCTGTTAAAGCGCAACAGATAAATAAGCTACTGAAAATGCTCTTGTTTTGCATAATTTTATTCCGAAATAATATTTTAAAGGTAAGCAACAGATATATTTGCTTGATAAACTACAGGATTATTTAATCTTATTTTCTTTATAAAGCACATGCTTACGAGCCACTGGGTCAAATTTTTTAATTTCAAATTTACCTGTCATGGTTCGCTTGTTTTTGGTAGTGACATAAAAATGGCCAGTACCAGCTGTAGATTCTAATTTTATTTTATCACGCATGATTATTTTACCTTCTTATTGGCCAAAGACTGACTGCGTTGGTCTAAACCTTCCACCACCGCGTCTATACCGAATTTATCAATAATTCTTAAACCAGCACTTGATATTTTTGCATGTATCCAGCGACTTTCCTTTTCTGACCAAAAACGGCGTTCTTGCAGATTTGGTAAGAAGCGACGTTTGGTTTTATTGTGGGCATGAGAAACCCTGTTGCCTGTTAGTGGCCGCTTGCCCGTTACTTCACACACTTTGCTCATGGTGTTCGCCTAAACGTTAAGTTGTTAAAGAAAAACGGTGATAATATTATAAACTACATGCTCATGCAAGAGGAGAAAAACAGTATGTTAACTAAAACTGATTTTTTTCTACTAGTGGTTTTTTGCTACTGGCTTTGGGCTGTAGCGTTCTCTGTTAGTTGATCACTACCGCCTCCTAAAGCCCTATATAAATCAACTTGATTAAATAATTTAAGTAACTGGGTTTTTAAAAATTTATTTTGAGTTTCAATATATTTTTTTTCTGCCTCTAACATTTCATTACGGCTACTAATGCCTTCATTAAAGCGTAGACGAGTCAGGTCTCTAATCTTTCGAGTATTAGCTAACAACTTTATATCTAATTTATATTGAGCATCCAGTTGGTTATAAACCTGCATGGCAGTGGTAACTTCAAAAAAAGCTTGTTGGATGGCTTGTTGATAATCTAGTAACAATCCTTCTTTTTGAATTTTGGCTAATTTGAGCTGGCTAAGGTTAGGAAAAATATCAAAAATAGGAATTGTTGCTGCAGGGCCTGCAGACCAAGCCGTGTGGCGTGAGCTAAATAAAGCATTAAAGTGAGGTGCTGCTGTACTTAAAGCCGCATTAATTATCACTCGTGGAAAAAAAGCCGAGCGCGCCACACCTAATTCTGCATTACTTTTGCGCAACATTTCTTCTGCAGCGCGAATATCAGGGCGATAAAGCATGACTTCAGCAGGGATATTTTCTGGCCATACTGTAAACTTAAATTGTTGAGCTAGCGAAAGTGCAGCAGGTAAATCTGCTTGGGAAATCGGTTGACCAACTAATAAAGCAAGCTCATTGCGACTCTTATCGTAGGTTTGTTGCGCATCTAGTACAGCAGATTCAGCCATTTCTAAGGCATTTTGATGAGTCAGTAGCTCTAATTTAGAAATGACACCAGAATGATAACGAAGTTTTTGTACTCGGTAGATCTCTCTTTGGTAGCCGACATTCTGCTGTGCATTTTTTAGAAAAGCAGCGTTGGTAACTACAGAAAAGTATTTTTTAGCAAGGGAAGAAATAAAAGCGATTCGTGCACTTGCTTGATCAAAAAGATTGGCTTGAATCGTATGTTTGTAAGCATCTGCTTGATCAAATTTACGATAAAGATCAAGTTCAAAATGGGTCACACCTAAGCCTGCACTATAATTTTTGCGAATGAGCTCTTTACTTTCGTGATAATTAAGAGGAGCACTCCTTGTCTTTTTGATTCCCTGGAATTCAAGATTGGGGAAAAGGTTATAGGTATCTAGACCATATTGTGCATTAGCGGCTTTCAACTTTAACATGGCCTTTTGCACTTGATAGTTATTTTTTAAACCAATTTTAACTAGTGCTTTTAACCGTGGATCATTAAAATAATTGTGCCAACTGATGGTATGTGCTTTTAGCTGTGCTTGAACAGGAATCTGCACGGCTGATAAGGGGATATTGCTTTCTACAGTAGGGTGATGATAAGCCGGAGCCAAAGAACAAGCAGGCAAACATAAAGTCAATGCAGTCATGGAGAGAGCAGTTACGTTAACAAACCGAAAACGACGTAAGAAGTTCATGAGTAGAAGTCCTTAAGGTTAAATTTTGACAATACCTTAGCTTGAGTAATAATGTTGCTTTTAAATAGGCAATTCAAGCAGCTTGTCTAAGCCATAGCTTGGGAAAATTAGAGGAGGAAAGTTATTATACTTAAGGAGCAAAGAAGGAGCAAAACTTCGCCAATATCAATTAGCACTAACATTTCGTATTAATGTTTTGTGACTTGCTCTATTTAAAGATTATACAAAAATCCACCATTACAGGAGAAAGGAGTTAAGCTAAGCCATGGTAAAAGATATATCTACACCTTATTACCTAATTGATCAAGAACGTTTGATTCAAAATATGCAGTTTATGAAACAATTTGCTAATTTATCTAAGACACGCCTGTTGTTGGCCCTTAAATGTTTTGCTGTTCCTTTTGTTTTTCCAGATATGAAACGATTTTTGTACGGCACTACGTCTTCTTCTTTATATGAAATGAGACTCGGTAAAACAGCTTTTGGCGGAGAGACGCATGCCTATAATGTTGCTTTTCGTGATGATGAAATTGATGAGGTATTGGAATATGCAGATAAAATTATTTTCAATAGTACCAGTCAGTTGCATAGGTTTAAAGAAGTAGCTATGCGTCGATGCTGTCCAATCGGTCTGCGTATTAATCCTGGTGTTAGCTTTTCTCCCTATTCACTCGCTGATCCGGCAAGACCATATAGTCGTTTGGGTGTGACAGATCGAGAAGATTTATGTTCGGTATTACCGCAAATATCTGGGTTAATGTTTCATTTTAATTGTGAAAACGATGATTTTTGTCAGCTACAGGCCTCGCTTAAAAAGATTGAAGAAGAATATGCTTTTGCCCTTTTAGCAGTAGATTGGATTAGTCTGGGTGGTGGGATTAAGTTTATTAGTCCTCATTATCCTTGGGAGAATTTAGCCAACTATTTAAAAGAGTGGGCAGACCGATATCATATACAGATTTATCTAGAACCGGGGGCGGCTACTATGGCAGGAGTGGGCAGTTTAGAAGTATCAGTATTGGATATTATTAAGCGACAAGAGCAAAAAATTGCCATTGTTGATGCCTCGATAGAAGCCCATATGCTGGATTATTTGCTATATGAAGAGCCTATTGCCATTAAGGGAACAGTAGAAAAGGGATATTCTTATCAAATTGCTGGCAATACTTGTTTGGCTGGTGATATTTTTGGTACATTTTCTTTCCCTCAAGAGCTTGCAGTGGGAGATCAGTTAAGTATTCAAGAAGCAGCAGCTTATACCATTGTGAAGAAAAACTGGTTTAATGGGGTTAAAATGCCAGCGATTGCGCGACGTAAGTTAAATGGACAAGTAGAAATGTTACGACGTTTTACCTATACAGATTATCTGCATAGTTTATCTTAAAGTCATCTGACACAGCAGCTGAGGTTAAAAAATAGGGGAAAAAGTGATGATGGATAAAAAGAAAAAGCATAAACGTAAAAAATATAAGGCAGAAAAAAGAAAAAATGTGCTGATTATTGGTGCCGGTGGAGTGGCTCATGTGGTTGCCCATAAATGTGCCCAGAATAATGACATTTTAGGGCAGATTAGTATTGCCTCAAGACAAATTGAAAAATGCTATGCGATTGTGGAAAGTGTTATGGAAAAAAATAGCTTTAAGATTCCATCCAGTATCCACTGTTATGCCATCGATGCCATGAAAATTGATGAGTTGGTGAAACTTATTGAAGAAACCAAGTCTAAAATTGTCATCAATGTCGGTTCTGCTTTTGTGAATTTGTATGTGCTGCAAGCTTGTATTAAAACAGGGGCTGCTTATATTGATACTGCTATTCATGAAAATCCTAACTTGGTTTGTGAAACCCCTCCTTGGTATGAAAATTATGAATGGCAATGGCAAGAGGCCTGTGAGGAAAATAATGTCACTGCGATTTTGGGTTGCGGGTTTGATCCAGGAGTGGTGAATGCATATTCGGCTTTAGCAGTTAACGACTATTTCGATGACACGCAAAGCCTAGATATCATTGATATTAATAATGGGAAACATACACATTATTTTGCCACCAATTTTGATCCAGAGATTAATTTTCGTGAATTTACGGGGACAGTATGGACCTGGCAAAACGATGAATGGGTTAGTAACTACATGTTTGAAGTGAAAAGAAGTGATGATTTACCAGTTGTTGGTGTACAAGAGTCTTATTTGGTTGGTCATGATGAAATCCATTCCATGTCACAAAAATTGGATGTGCCTAATATTCGTTTTTGGATGAGTTTTAGCCCGCATTATGTGAATGTTTTTACTGTATTAAAAAATTTGGGTTTGCTGTCAGAAAAAGCGGTGTTTACTGCTGAAGGAGTAAAAGTTGTACCGCTTAAAGTGGTGAAAGCAGTATTACCTGATCCAGCTTCTTTAGCGCCTTCTTACAGTGGTAAAACTTTAATTGGTGTACAGGTAAAGGGCAAAAAGGATCATAAGGAGAGAGAGGTTTTTATCTACAACATTTGTGATCATGAAGAAGCATATAAGGAGCTAGGAAGTCAGGCAATTTCCTATACAGCAGGGGTTCCCCCTGTGGCCGCGGCAATTTTAATTGCAACTAAAATCTGGCGTGTAGGTAAGATGGTGAATGTTGAAGAGTTAGACCCTCTACCTTTTTTGAAGTTACTTGATCAAATGGGATTACCTACCTATGTCAGAGAACAAGGACATGATCAACGACTTTGTTTTTAAGTCACAGTGGTTTTTAGACATGCTTCATGTTGCTGTATGAAATCCTGTAAGGCGTTAAGATCTTTATGTAAATATGTAACCTGTTGTACTCGCTTTTCTATCCCTTGCCATGGCGCAGGGCGGGGTATTGAAAAGTCTTTCCCTAAAGCTTCTTTGATGATGCTCTCAAATTTGATTGGCAAGGCTGTTTCTAAGGTAATTACAGTTTCCCCTGGTTGCTTTAATTGTCGTGCCACAAAAACTCCATCAGCGGTGTGAGGATCAATTAGCTGTTTTTGCTTAAAATAAAGCGAGCGAATGGTTTCTAATCGGTTGTGATGACAACTTGCGGCTGAATAAAAACCAAATAAATCTTTGATCTTAGGTAAGAGGTGACTAAGATTAAGAGAATTATTTTCTTGCAAGTGCTGCCAAGCATTGTGCAAAATTTCTGGGTCACGATCTAATAAATCAAAAATAAAACGTTCCAAATTGGAGGCCTTAGCAATATCCATGGAAGGGCTAGAAGTAATATGTACTTTTGCTGATGGACGAGGGCGGTATATACCTGTATTAAAAAATTCCTCTAGTACATTATTTTCATTTGTTGCAATAAGTAAGCGCGCAATTGGTAGTCCCATACTACGAGCGATATGAGCGGCGCATACATTGCCAAAGTTGCCAGAAGGCACACAAAAGGTGACTTTTTCTTTAATGGAGGTGGTGACTGCAAAATAACCCTTAAAGTAGTAAACAATTTGCGCCAGTATCCGTCCCCAGTTGATGGAATTAACGGTACCAATGGAAAAGCGTTTTTTAAACGGCAAGTTGCTTTGAATTTCTTTGACTAAATCTTGGCAGTCATCAAACATACCTTCGATGGCAATATTATAAATATTGGCATCTTGTAATGAATACATTTGTGCACGTTGGAAGTCGCTCATTTTACCAGCTGGAGACAGCATGAACACTTGGATATTTTTCCTAGCACGCATCGCATATTCAGCAGCGCTGCCAGTATCACCACTGGTTGCACCTAAGATATTCAATTGTTTATTTTGTTGTTCTAATACATATTCAAACAATTGCCCGAGAAGTTGCATGGCGATGTCTTTGAAAGCAAGAGTTGGTCCATTAGATAAATGAAGCAAATAAAGATCATTACCTATGCTTTTAATGGGTGTAATATCTGCGTCAGGAAAGTTCTCTGGAGAATACGCGGCATTGACTAAGGCACGTAGTTTGTCCTTTGGAATATCGCTAATAAATAATTGCATTATGGCTAAGGCCAGATCCTGATAAGAAAGAAAACGCCAACTTTCTATTGTTTCTAAGGAAAGTTGCGGATAATGGGTTGGTACTATTAAACCACCATCTTTAGCTAGGCCTGTTAACAATGTTTCGCTAAATGATAGGCGTGCAGACGCTGTGCGGGTACTTTGATACTCCATAAAACGCTTTCTTTGTAAGATGTGTCATAATCAATTATTGCGTAATTATATTTAGAAGTCTAACTTAACTAAATTTAAATCTTGAGTAGCTTTTTATCTCTAGATTAAGTAAATCCAAACTATTATGTGGCATGTGGCTATCATGCATCTGGCGTACAGGCGCTAAGTAAACAGTGTGTCTATCATGGTTGGGATTCTGTTTTACTTGCAAATTATTTTTGAAGATTGATGTAAAGCAAACAAACATCAATTAGGCACTCTTAATAGCCCTGCGATTCACTATGCTTCCTCTTTATATAAAATATCTAATAAATATTGCATATCTAGCGGTAAATCAGCCTGAAAGCTAAGTTTTTCATTGGTTATAGGATGAATAAAATGCAGTTGATAGGCATGTAGCATTTGGCGATCAATGGTGCGTAAGGCACTATTAAGTTGTTCATTGTCAGTAAGACGTAAAGTTCCGCCATAGATAGAGTCACCCACAAGAGGATAGCCTGCTTGCTGCATGTGCACGCGAATTTGATGGGTGCGTCCAGTTTCTAAGGAGCATTCAATATAACTATGTTGTTTAAAGCGCTTTAGCACCTGTATATGGGTGATGGCTTCTTTTCCCCCTGTGCTAAGCACCGCCATTTTCGTGCGAGTGTAAGGATGACGTCCGATTTGATTGCGAATACTGCCATCATAGGGAACGATCCCCAGGGTAATGGCGCGATACAAACGCTTGATTGCTCTGGCTTGCAGTTGCTTGACCAGATCTGTCTGTGTTTCTAATGTTTTGGCAACCACCATTAGCCCGCTTGTATTTTTATCCAAACGATGGACAATTCCTGCTCGAGGTAGATGATGTAACTCTTGGTGATAATGCAACAAGCCATTGAGAAGAGTATGTGACCAGTTGCCAGATGCGGGATGCACCACTAGATCAACTGGCTTATTAAGTACTAGAAGATGAGTATCTTCATGAATAATATCTAAATGAATGAATTGGGGTTGAAATGAAGTCTCTTCTGGAGTTGCATCGCAAATTATTTTAATTTGCTCTGTTCCGATTAGCTTATGTTTTGCTATACTAGGCGACCTATTAACTGTTACGGCACCTTTTTTTATCCATGAGGCAAGTCGTGAACGGGAATATTGGGGCAGTAGTTTGGCCAAAGCGACATCTAATCTTTCTCCTGCTAACTCGTTGGGAACGATTAGGTCAATAATAGGGTTATTATTTGATAAAACGCTGCATTGATTAAGGTTTTTAGAAAGTGACTTATTCATGAAAAAGATCGGGTTGGGACTAATATTAGCTTTTCTGTTATCTGCTTGTGCGACATCGCAAAAGGTAGATAAAGATGCTCAAATCACAAGTGGCTGGCCAGTAGAGCGATTATACACGGAAGCCAGTGATGAGTTAACCAGTAAAAATTATGCTAGAGCCATTAAGCTGTATGATATTTTAATGGCACGTTATCCATACGGTCGTTTTGCAGAGCAAGCTTTGTTAGATAAAGCATATGCCAATTATCGAGATGAAGAAAAAGAAAAAGCCCTAGAATCTATTGAAGAATTTGAACGTTTGTATCCCAAGCACCCTCGCATGGATTATGCTTTATATCTAAAAGGAATGGTACAGTTGGATTTACGCAATACGTCTTGGTTTGATCGTCTCTCTCAACAGAATTGGTCCGACCGCGATCCAGAATCTAACCGCTTGGCTTATGAAGCTTATGCTCAGCTTGTGAAAAGATTCCCTGATAGTCAATATGCTGCTGATGCCTTACAAAAAATGAAAGAGTTGGTTGAGGCCTTGGGAGGCCATGAAATGGCAGTGGCGCACTATTACTACAAGATGGGGGCTTATATAGCAGCGGCTAACCGTGCTAAAAACATCCTTAATGACTATAAAAATACCTCATATGTAGAAGAGGCCTTAGCCTTGATGATGTCTGCTTATGATCATTTACATCAGAAAGACTTAGCTTTGGATGCAAGACGTCTGCTACAAGCTAATTTCCCACAGAGTTCTTATCTAGTGAAAGGTTGGTATGATAAAAACACTAACAAGCGATCTTGGTCTACGTCTACTTTCAAAAATCTTATCAAAAGAGTGACTAGAGTGACTCGCTGGCATAAATCAGATTAGTCAGGGTGAGATAAAGTGAATCTTGGCAAGAGAAAGGTAAATAAACTAGTAAGGGCTGATACTACTAAAATAATCTTATCTACTTGTGAATGCGATGATTACCTGATTTTTATTTCGCTTAAAAAATAAAGCAAATAGCTAGTTCTATGTACATCATTAGTATTAGTCGATTTTAAGATACTCAACTGATTTAATTTCAATAATTTCTTCTTTTTCTGGTGCGCGTAAGATCACTTGATCTCCTGCGTTTTTGCCAATTAATGCGCGAGCAAGCGGAGAGCGCCAAGAAATTTTGCCATTGGCAAGATCAATCTCATCCACTCCCACGATATACACCGTTTGTTGACTACGATCGTGGCGAGTGAAGGAGACTTTAGCCCCAAAAAATATCTGAGTAGTGGGTGGCCTTGTTTCAGGATCAATAACTTCAGCTTTCTGTAAGCATTGGGTTAGGTAACGAATTCGATGATCAATTTCGCGTAAGCGGCGCTTGCCATATAGATAATCTCCATTCTCGCTACGGTCGCCGTTACTGGCTGCCCAGCTAACGGTATCGACCATCCGAGGGCGTTCTTTTTTGACTAAATAAAAAAGCTCGCTTTTAAGTCGCTGCCAACCTGCAGGAGTCAAATAATTTTTGCTGGAAATATTATATTCATTCATTGCTTCAGTTTGGTTAAGTTGTGTGCTACGGTTGATTAAAATAAAGTGTCTTGTAACGCTCTGATTTGGTCACGGATTAAAGCTGCCTCTTCAAATTGTAAGGCTTTAGCCTTGGCCAGCATGGTTTTTTGCAGTTGCTCTAAAAGTGCCAGGGCTTCTTTTTCATTATGTGGCATTTTTTTGATGTAGGACGATTTTGTCTGTTGCTCAGTATCAGTATAAACGCCATCAATAATATTGCTGACTTCTTTTTTAATGGCTTTAGGTATTAAACCATGTACTTCATTATAGTATATTTGTTTGGCCCGGCGGCGGTTGGTTTCATCAATAGTTAATTGCATAGATTCTGTGATTTTATCGGCATACAAAATTGCGGTTCCATGATCATTTCTTGCAGCCCGGCCTATTGTCTGAATGAGGCTTTTATGGCTGCGTAAAAAACCCTCTTTATCAGCATCTAAAATAGCCACTAAGGATACTTCTGGAATATCCAGACCTTCACGCAACAAATTAATCCCTATCAAAACATCGATAACACCAAGACGCAAGTCGCGAATAATTTCTACTCGTTCAATAGTATCGATATCACTATGTAAATAACGGACTTTAATACCTAGTTCACTGTAATAATCGGTGATTTGTTCTGCCATCTTTTTAGTCAACGTGGTGACTAATACCCGTTCATTGCGCTGAGCACGAATTTTAATTTCACTTAATAAATCATCGATTTGTGAGCGAATTGGACGAATAATTATTTGCGGATCTACCAAACTTGTTGGTCGCACCACTTGTTCAACCACCTGGGAGGCATGATCTGCTTCATACTGTGCAGGGGTGGCAGAGACAAAAATACTTTGCGGCATCAGCGCTTCAAATTCGGTAAATTTTAAAGGACGATTATCCAGTGCTGAAGGTAAACGAAAACCGTAATCAACCAAATTTTGTTTGCGTGCTGCATCTCCTTTATACATCCCATTAATTTGTGGGATGGTCACATGACTTTCATCAATAAATAAGATGCTATTGGGGCGTAAATAGTTAAATAAAGTGGGCGGGGGCTCTCCTGCTTGCTTGCCGGTTAAATGTCGTGAGTAGTTTTCAATTCCTTTGCAAAAGCCAATTTCATAGAGCATTTCCAAATCAAAATTAGTACGTTGTTCCAAGCGTTGTTCTTCCACTAGTTTATTTTCTTGGCGAAAAAGCTCTAGTCTGTTTTTCAATTCTACTTTGATTGATTCACAGGCACGCAAAATAATATTTCTAGGGGTGACATAGTGATTAGAGGGGAAAATACTATAGCGGGTGATATGTTGGGTGATTTCTCCTGTTAAAGGGTCAAACATCGACATTTGTTCAATAGTATCATCAAAAAAAACCACTCTAATGGCTAATTCAGAGTTCTCGGCCGGGTAAATGTCAATGATGTCACCGCGACGCCTAAAGCTACCGCGTTTGAATTCAAAATCTCCTCGTTCATATTGCATGGTAATCAACCGAGCAATAACATCAGCCTGTACTAGATGATCATTCACTTTGAGTAATAACATCATATCACCATACTCATCTGGATCTCCTATCCCATAAATTGCTGAGACAGTGGCAATGATAATTACATCATTGCGCTGCAATAAATTTTTGGTAGCAGAAAGACGCATTTGCTCGATATGATCATTTTTACTAGAGTCCTTTTCAATAAAAAGATCGCGTGAAGGAACATAAGCTTCTGGCTGATAATAATCATAGAAAGATACAAAATATTCCACTGCGTTTTCTGGAAAAAAGTCTCTCATTTCCGCATACAATTGCGCTGCTAAAGTTTTGTTATGCGCTAGTATCATCGCTGGGCGACCACTTTGGGCAATCACATTGGCCATGGTATAGGTCTTGCCAGACCCAGTGACGCCAAGTAAAGTTTGTGCAGATAAGCCATCATCAAGACCTTTTAATAAACTGGCAATCGCTTGTGGTTGATCTCCAGCTGGTGGGTATTCTTGATACAATTTAAAGGGACTGCCAGGAGGTTGGATTATTTTCATTCGGTTTAAATTCAAATATTAAAGAATAGCTTAATAATGAGGGTTATTTTAGCAAACACAACTTCTCTCTGATAGCTAAGAATTTCTTGCTATTTAACATAGGTTATAATCTTAAATAAATAATTAATTTTAAATAAGGACACCCATGCATATTGCCTATCCACACCTATTTCAGAGTATTACCATTGGTAAAACCAAGTTGCCCAATCGTTTGATTATGGGCTCAATGCATACTGGCTTAGAAGCCCGTTTTAAAAATAGGCACCGTTTGGCTGCTTTTTATCGGGAGCGAGCAAGGGGAGGTGTAGGGCTTATCATCACAGGGGGTATTTCTCCTTCTCGCACTGGTTTATTGATGTTTGGAGATGCCAAGATAACCAACTATCTGGATGTACTCCATTATCGCCCTTGTGTCGATGCAGTCCATGAAGAAGGTGGAAAAATTGTGTTACAGTTGCTACATGCTGGTCGTTACAGTTACACGCCCTTTAAATTAAGTCCTGATGGTAAAAGATCACCCATTCAACCTTTTAAGCCAATAAAACCGGCAAATGGTATGATTCATCATGTGATACGTTGCTTTGGCAAAGCAGCTAAATTAGCTAGGTTGGCAGGATTTGATGGTGTCGAGATCATGGGAGGAGAAGGTTATTTTATTAACCAATTTTTATGTCCACATAGCAATGATCGACATGATCAGTGGGGTGGCTCCACGCGAAATAGGCAGCGCTTTGCTCTTGAAGTGGTGGCTGCTATTCGCCGTGAGGTGCCAGATGATTTTATGGTTATTTTTAGACAATCGTTAGCTGATTTTGTACCGCAAGGAGAAACCTGGCGAGAAATTGCTCAACTGGCTAAGCAATTAGAGCAATTAGGTGTGGATGCGATTAGTACGGATATAGGGTGGCATGAATCACGGGTACCAACTATTATTACTTCTGTTCCACGGGCAGCTTTTGTTCATTTTACTGAACGTTTGCGAGAGCAAGTATCGATTCCGCTCATTGCTGCCAATCGTATTAATACCCCTGAATTAGCAGAAACTATTCTAGCTAGAGGTTTGGTTGATGCGGTTTCTTTGGCCAGACCCTTGTTATGTGATCCAGAGTTTGTGCTTAAAGCGCGCGAAAATCGAGCTGATGAAATCAATACCTGTATTGCCTGTAACCAAGCGTGTTTGGATCATATTTTTGTTGGAAAAAAGGTTTCTTGTTTACTTAATCCTCGTGCAGGGCGTGAAACAGAATTACGTCTCACACCAAGTGCTCAGCCCAAGGATGTGGTAGTGGTGGGCGCAGGGCCTGCTGGTTTATCTGCAGCGATTGCTGCCGCTAAAAAAAAGCATCGTGTGACCATTTATGAAAAAGCAGATTCAATCGGTGGTCAGTTTGCACTGGCAGCAAAAATTCCTGGCAAAGAGGAATTTAATGAGGCTTTGCGTTATTTTAAGCGTCAATTGGAAATATTACCCATTAATGTGCGTCTTAATGCGCAGGTGAGCGCGGAGCAATTAAAAAAAATGGGTGCCCAAGTGGTCATTTTAGCTAGCGGGGTCAGACCCAGGCGTCCAAAAATTCACGGGATAGACAATGATCGGGTGCTCACTTATGATCAAGTATTAAACAAGCAAAAATCAATTGGTAAGAAAGTTGCTATTTTGGGTGCTGGAGGTATTGGTTTTGATATGGCCGAATTTCTAAGTACCACTCAGTCAGCTACTTTACATCTATCACAATGGGAAAAAGAGTGGGGTGTGAGTCGTGAGGAAGATATTCCTGGTTCTTTGGTACAACCTCAGCCAGAAACAGCAACAAGAGAGATCTATATGTTACAGAGGAAACCAGGCAAGCAAGGCAAAACTCTGGGCAAAACCACAGGCTGGGTGCACCGAGCTTCGGTTAAAAGAAAAGGCATCAAACAGTTTTCAGGAGTGCGTTATCAGTTTATTGATGAAGCAGGATTGCATGTGAGTATTATAGACAATGCTTCTTCTAACAAACTACGGAGTAAAAAGCCAGCAATTGAGAAAAAAATATGCTTATCTGTTGATAATATTGTGCTATGCACTGGTCAGGAATCGGTTGCCGAATTACGTGCTCCTTTGGAAGAACTTGGTATCAAAGTATATGTGGTGGGAGGAGCTTTACGTGCGCAAGAGATTGATGCCAAGCGGGCTATTCGCGAGGCAGTGGAAGCAGCAGATGCTATTGAATAATTAATTTAGCGGCAAAAATCCGCAGTGCTTTAATCAGTATATATTTTAAGATATCCAATTTAGGGTTCGGGTGTTTGGTAAACGGTTTTTTTAATATTTTCTGTATATTGTGCCAATCCAAAGATATTAAGTTTTACATGATATTAATGAAGATAATTAAAGAATCTTTCATTAAATTAATTGATAATGAAGGAAATAATCTAAATGATGAAAAACTCTTAATTTTATTTAATCGGATTAGGATTCATTTAAAAGCATGTTTAGAGAAGAAGCTGTAAAAAAATAGAGACAGAATGTTAGATAATAAAGTCATTTTGCAACCATCAATATCACCTAATATATTATGTTGTATTTTCTATTATTATGCTTACAACAATAATTAGTTTTATTACCTTCGGCTCCTATACAAGAACAATTAATGTTTCAGGTGAAGTCATAATAAAGCCTTCTCCTCTAATACTAGAGGCAAAAAAAAGAGGATTTATTGAAAATATTTTTGTAAAAAAAGGGTTAAAAAGTTAAAACAGGAGATAATCTTTTTCTTATTGTCGATAACCAATTTATAGATAGTGAAACTACTAATGATATTTATTCTTTATAAGTTAAAAATTTACAGGAACAACTTCGGCATATGAAAATATATATTTCTAACTTATATAGTCAGATTCTATCTCTAAAATCTTCATTAGTAAGAAAGAAGAAAATTTAAAAATTATATAAATCTTTGCTAGATAAGAATGCAATCTCAAAGCAAGAATATGATGATAGAGTATCAGATACGGAATTAAGAAGTGAAGAATATAAAAAAATATTAAACGAGAAAGAATCAGCTCAAGTAAAAATTAAAGAACTAGAAGCCCTTATATTAAATAGAAAACAAAACAAATATGTACTTGTAAAAAGCCCTATTGACGGTATTGTTGAATCTATTGATGTTACTGATAAACAAAGTATTGATATCAATAGATCGCTAGGTGTTATTAAGCCCATACAGAAAAACTTACTACTGATATTTTGGTTACCAAATGATGCTATACCGTATATAAACGAAGGTGATACAATAAAAATAAGATACAAAGCTTTTCCCTTTGAAAAATTTGGACGTTATAAAGGGATTATTTCTTCAATATCAACAATTCCAGCTTCTACTTCCGAAATATCTTTATATAAAAAGGATATTGATGTACAGTTTGATCCTAAAAATCCGCTATATAAGGTAGAGGTAAAAGTAGATGATGCTTTTATTGAATTTCAAAATAAGAAAATAGAATTTTTTAATGGAATGCAAGCAGATGCTACCTTTTCTCTCGAAAATAGGAAAATCTACCAGTGGATACTTTCTCCATTGTATTATTTAAGTAAGGAATAAATGAATAATATTTTAGAAAAGCTAAATTGGAGTTTAGCTAGGCGAGTACCGATTATTCTACAATCTGAAATATCAGAATGTGGTCTTGCATGCATTAATATGATAATGAATTATTATGGAAATAATATTAGTTTATTATCTTTAAGAAATATGTTTAGGTTATCATCTAGGGGATTAGATTTAGAAAAATTACAGAAAATATTAGAAAGTTTTAAGTTTGAATCACGAGCTTTATCATTGGAACTAGAGGAATTAAATTACTTACAGATTCCATGCATTTTGCATTGGGACTTTGACCATTTTGTAGTACTGACTAAAGTTACTAATAAATATATTTACATTAATGATCCTGCTTATGGCCAAAAATAAAGAAGGGAGAAAGTTCAAAGCACTTTACAGGTATTGCATTAGAGATATGGCCCAGTACTAATTTTAATTCTCAGAAAAAGGAATCTATAAATATCTCGCTAAAAGACGTTTTAAAAAATTTACGGGAGATAAAGTCACCAATTTTAAAAATATTATCACTTTCTTTGGTAATAGAAACTGTAACATTATTTTTGCCGTTTGGTAGCCAAATTATCCTAGATAATGTTATTTCTTCTAGTGATCTTTCTTTATTAATAATAATATGCTCTGTATTGCTTTTTAGCGATATATTTAAATTTGTTTTGATTATTACGAGACAATTAATTTCTATTAAAATGAACACTATTATCTCTGTTCAATGGAAAGTAAGTTTTTTTACAAGATTACTTAAAATTCCCTTGGATTTTTTTGAAAAAAGGCATTTAGGTGATATCAAGTCACGATTTGATTCATTAGATAACATTTATTCTACAATCACTTCGAGTATTAAAACTTTTACCATTAATATGGTTGTTTTAATATATGTGGTAGTAATGATGTTTATATATAGTAGATATTTATTTCTAATAGTGAGTATATTTTTATTAGTATATATATTAATAAGAATGATGACGTATATAAAATTTAAACAGATCAATAAAGAGTTAATTTATAAAAAAGCTAAAACAGATTCGCATTTTATGGAAATTTTATATGGCATACAGACTATTAAATCATTGAACTTAAATAGTATAAGAAAAGAATATTGGTTATCTTTGTTTATAAATTCAATAAACATATCTGTTCAAAATCAAAAGTATTCATCTTTTTTTGAAGCCGTAGAAGGTATCACTGCAGCTGTTAATGAAATTGCTATTCTAGGTATCGGTGTATATATGGTAATGGATAATACGCTTACTTTGGGTATGTTTATTGCTTTTAATGTATATAGATCTATTTTTATAGAAAATATTTCTGCGTTTATTAATGATTTCGTTGCATTACGAATGCTATCTATACATTATGATAAAATATCAGATATAGCTTTGACAAATATAGAAAAAAATAATGATGTACCGTTATTTTCATGTAATTTTAGTGAAAAATCGAATAATCAAGAAATAATATTAAAGATTGAAAATATAACATATGGATATGATCATTTGCCAGATCCAATTTTAAATAAAATATCACTTTCTATAAGAAAGAATGATATTGTAGCGATTGTAGGGCCATCTGGTTGTGGTAAAACTACGCTAATAAAAATTATGTCAGGGCTTTTGTATCCAAATCAAGGTAATGTTATCTATAATGGAACTAATATCAAACAGATGGGATATCCAAATTATAGAGATAATATTGCTTTAGTTTTACAAGAAGACCATTTATTTTCAGGGTCTTTATTAATGAATATCGCTTGTTTTGATAAAAATATAGATATGGATTGGGTTGTTGAATGTGCACATGTTGCGAATATTCATGATGATATTATTAACATGCCAATGGGTTATGGTACAATAATAGGGGAACTGGGCCAAGGTTTGTCTGGAGGGCAGAAACAAAGAATATTACTGGCAAGATCCTTATATAAAAAACCAAAAATTTTATTTTTGGATGAATCTACAAGTCATTTAGATGTTAAAAATGAGGCAATAATTAATGCTAATATAATGAACTTGGATATCACTAGGGTAGTGGTAGGGTAGTGGTAGCCCATAGAGAGTCAACCATTAATTATGCTAAGAATATTATTGACTTAAGTAATTACAGATAAACTAAAAATAAAAGTGAACATAAAAGTCATCATTAACGATTAGGCTGAGTCTTAAGTAAATTTGCGCTATACGCTATTAATTGAATACTTACAATAGAATTAAAGAGCTATAAGCTATTTATTAAATTCTATCCTAATGTTTTGTTTGTAGGCCATTAAATTCCAATTCTTTTAATTTGACTTTAATATCATTTGATGTATTCTTCTGATACCTTCCTCTTAAATTTAACGACAGAAATTTTTCAATCTCAGCAAACAAGGCCTGAATGTTTATATTTTTTACAAACCCATGGCCTTCATCTTTCGCAACAAGGTATGTGACCTGATTACCTTTTTTACGTAATAAATTGACGATTTCATCAGACTCTTGTTTTTTGACTATAGGGTCATTTTCACCATGAACAATAAGTAAAGGTTTTGTTATCTGTGCAGCCTTAAATAAGGGACTTCTATCTTTTAAAAGTGTTCTACCTTCCTTAGTGTTAGGGTCACCTATTTGATCAAACCAAATTTTTTTTGAAAACTCCCAATAAGCGGGAATAGTATTGATAAAAGTAAATAAATTACTGATGCCACACACATCAATGCCTGCAGCAAAAAAATTGGGGTGAGAACTAAGAGAAGAAAGAACAGCATATCCCCCGTAACTACTACCTATAATAGCAATTTTATTTTTATCGCTGATGCCAGCTTTGATTAGGTATCTAGCACCCCATTCCAAATCATCTTGCATTAGCCTCCCCCATTGTCTATTTGCGGCGCTAGCAAACTTCTTTCCGTATCCAGAGCTTCCTCTAAAATTAGGTTCTAAGACTACATATCCTCTGTTAGCAAGTAGTTGTACAACTGGATCATATCCTTTTACATTACGAAATCCTTTAGGGCCACCGTGCACTCTTATGATGGTAGGTAGATTACCTATTTTTCCATGATGAAATGGCAGCGTTAAATAAGCTGGTATGGTTAACCCATCTTTACTTTTATATTCTATATATTGTTTCTTAACGAGATACTTTTCTACTTTTTTTAGTTGACTATTAGTAGTAAATTGAAAATATAGTTTGTCCTTCAACGTATCATAAAAATATATCTCTGGAATATAGTTATCATCATTGACTGCTACCATGAATTGATTATTGTTATTTTTGTTAATTGAACTAATCGCTATGTCTTTGCCCTTAAACTTCTTTTTTAAATGATTATACAAATTTTTCCACCATTGGCTTCTCCAATGATATCTAATATTTCCTTCATAATATGATGTGGCAATTAGATGGTGTGATTTATCAAAATAGACCGAGGAAATGTCTACTTTATTGAATGGGTCGCTTTCAACTTTTGTTAATTTTTTAGTGATTGGATCAAATAAAAATAAAGTTAATAAATCCAATTTCCCCTTATTAGTAGCTAAATAAAATTTGCGATTAAATTGATCCCAACCCAGTATAACTGCGCTTTCATCGCTATTCACCTTATAAATTGGAGTTAATTGATTATGCTTACCAACTTTCAAAATATCGCTAGAACCATCTTCATTGCTTCTGGTGACTATTCTGAGCTTTTCGTTCCAATCAAAATTATATCCCGTGATTCTTTGCTTATTCTCAAATAGCTTCTTTAACTTACCAGTTGATATTGATAATTCATATAAGTCAAACCACTTTTTATCTCTATCATTAATGCTGACGATTAGTTTATCTGGATTTTTTTCACTGATCATTAACACTTGTATGGTTGCGTTAGGAATATTTATAACATTCTTTGTATGGTAATTCGTGTTATTGGAAATATTGATAATATTAATGGCGTAGTTTTGGTTGCCGTTATTATCTGATACAAACAATATATACTTAGAGTCGCTAGTCCAATAGAAGGAATATATTATTTCTTTATTGTTAATAGGTTTTGCCATATTATAATTTTCGTTTATATTTTTAACCCAAATATTCATATTTCCATTATAAGGCTTTAAGAAAGCAATTTTTTTACCATCTGGACTAATCGCTGGCGAAGTTATTTCTGGATTGCCTAATAAGATTTCTCTGTTAATTAAAGGAACATCTCCAGTGACTTTATTTTTTGAGTATAGTAAAGGAGAAAGTAGGAATAGAAATAAAATTAAAAAGCTACGCATATCAACTCCACTAAGTACCTTAATTAAAAGAGTAATACATGTTACATCATAATTAAGAAAAAACTAACCGTAATAATCCATGCGCTATAGATTATTGCGATGGAGCTGCAATTAATCTAGAAATGATCATAAAAAACAATAGATCCTTACGCATAACTAAATCTAGGACAGCTAACTTGCATGGGCTGCCCTGTAGATCTTTCCTAATTATTTAAAAATCTTAAAATATTTTAAAATTACTAATGCGAGTAACATAGAACAAGAGCCGTATATTGCATTGATTAAGAATGTAGAGCAGAAACTAGTTGGCCTACCTAAAACCAACAACCCACCCACACCTAATATGATGTAAATCAATATAGCAGTTACAGTAAGGAGCAGCCAATTTTTAAGCATAATAGTCCGATATAAAGTTCTCAAATGAAATTAAATAAATTATGGTGTAGGAGTCATAGTACACATAACAGCACCTCCAGCAGCACCTGCAACAGCACCTGTTACCGCACCTATAGCTGCTGCAGGAATCATCCCTACTCCAGCTGTCAAAGCAGCTGTTGCAGCGCCCTGGATGATGCCTGTAACAGCACCCCCTGCCGCTCCTGCAACAATAGCACCGCCACATGCTGTAAGTAGGCCACCGCCAGAAACTATATTTAGCTCTTGCAAAGATAACTCTCTCACAAAAACATCCGGCCAAAAATATGTTACAGATATCTGTCAAGTAAACAACTTCACTATGCGCGGAGTATAAACCATTATATTTATTTAAAGCAACCGCTATATTTGAGATGATGGTTTAGCACTAGGAGGCATTGAATGATGAGTCAATCGAGGAGAAATTAAAACAGCTCAGCTTAAGAAAGTTACCAATAAAAGCAGCAAACAGCTTTGCCAAGCTTGTGATTAGTTTATGGGTGGCTTAGCACCTCAAGCTTAGATGATGCTTGTATTCTGCCAATGCATTATTGCAAAATAAATGACGATATGCAAAGAAGGTCAGCTATTTGTTGAAATAATTTATTATGTACTGAGTAAAACCAGCTGCAAACTGAAGCTTTGCTTTGATAGAATTTGTTATTACAAAAAGTGCAATGGAAGAAGTTTTTGTGTATAAACAAGACTAGGTCAGGCGTTTTGAAGGCAATACCGCTAAAACCGATTTAACGAGCTCCAAAACCGGTGAAAATAGTACACAGGGTTTTAATAAATATCAAAATATCCAGTCCGAGACTCAAGTGCTTGATATAGAATAAATCATATTCTAATTTCACTGCAGTTTCTTCGGCATTTGCTGCATAACCTTGTCTGACCTGTGCCAAGCCGGAGATACCGGGTTTGACATGATGTCGGTAGCGATAATAAGGGATCGTTTCATCAAATTGATCAACAAATATTTTTTGCTCTGGCCGCGGGCCAATTAAGCTCATGTCTCCTTTAAGCACATTAAAAAATTGTGGAAGTTCATCAATTCTTAACTGCCGGATAATCTTACCGATGCGAGTGATCCTTATATCTTCTTTGGAAGCAAATTGCGCGCCTGTTTTTTCAGCTTGATGGTGCATACTGCGAAACTTATAGATCTTAAATTCACGTCCCAAATATCCCACACGGCTTTGAGTAAAAATAGCAGGTCCGCGGCTTTCTATACGAATAATCAATGCAATAATCAAAAAAAGTGGCAATACAATAGGCAATACCCATACAATACACAGAATATCTAAAATACGTTTTAATATTAAATAAGGATGTACTTTAGGATTTAAAGTTGCTAAATCATGTTGCTGTAAGGTAGTTAAACGCAAACGTTCTTCATAATTTTCTAGCCATTTTTTTGGTGAATATACTGGAATATTGCGAGCCATGCTTTGGCGAAAAAGGGCTATACGCTGATTTCTAGAAGGAGGATAGTGTTTTAAATCAATGATTAAAGCATCTAATGGGCAAGAAGGAAGATTTTCATTATTTTCATGATTAGCAATGAGTAAAAAAGGAAATGAGGTAAGCGCTTGTAAATCTGGCGGCCTTTTGTTAGCCACATACGCTGTACGATAGCGTTTTTTTTTGAAACAGCGTTCAATCCAAGAAAAAATAATAGCGCATATCCCTCCTAAAAAAAGATAACTAAGATGAATAGCAGGTACATACACTGCGTTAAAACGAGAAAAAAGATGATTGTGCCAGCTGTCCCACGCAGCAAGAGCAATAATTATGAGCCACCAGCATAGTAATGCATAAATAAAACGCCTCCAGGTTTGGTTGAGAAAATAATAGGGTAAACCAGTAAGCGCATAGTTAAAAATAGTAAAAACCAGCAGCAGTAAGAGAAATTGTCCCCCATAGTGTTCAGTAGAACTAGTCTTTACTGTTAACAGATTTGTGATCAATAAACACAACCCTAGACTGATTGATTTTATTAAATAATCTAGTTGCAGATTAAACCTGATAGGAAAAATTTTCATTGTTTTTCAAAACTCTAAAGATGTGTCATTGTATAAAGGCGTGCGAAGGCAATTTCTAGCCTACCTTATATCATACGTGTAACGATATCTTGCCAAGAACATCCCTGCAGGTCTTTTTGCGATAATATCTGCTGATCATTGGGAATAGGCCATTTAATATTGAGATCAGGATCACTGTACTGCAAAATAACCTCGTGATCTGGAGCATATGGCTTATCGACATAATAACGCACTAAGGCTTTTTCTGACAATACTGCATAGCCGTGAAAGAATCCTTTTGGGATAAAAAATTGTGTGTTTGTTTCACTGGTCAAATAAATTTGTGTGACTTTGCCTTGCTGCAGTGAATTTTTCCTCGCATCTACCGCTACATCAAATATTTCGCCTTCTAGCACCTGTATGATCTTAGCTTGGGCCCAAGGAAATCTTTGGGCATGAAGTCCTCTAATGACACCATAGCTAGAATAAACTTCATTGATTTGTTGCAAAGTAAATTGAAAGCGTGTCTGATAACTTTGTGCATCAAATAATATGCTGAACATACCGCGATGATCACAGTAACGGGGCGCAGTAATTAACTGACAATCATCAATGAATGTTTGCATGGCTAAAATAATTTGGTCGTTCCACATACCAACGCACAGTAGCTGCTAGAGCGTGGTTAAATTCTTCCTGCGGCTGCCAGTGAAGTTCTTGATTAATACGCTTGGCCTTTAAAGCATAACGACGGTCATGTCCAGGGCGATCAGTGACATGCGTTATCAAAGATTCTAGTTGGGTAAGTGAGGTGCCTAATATTTTGGCAATTTCTGTACAAATATCTCGCACCACTGATAAATTGGTTCTTTCACAATGTGCACTAACGCAATAAGAACGACCAATTTCCCCACATCGAAATATTAATTCCAGGGCTTTGACATGATCAGCAACAGCGAGCCAATCACGTACTTGTAAGCCATCTCCATAGATGGGAATCATTTCTTTTCTCAAAACCTTAAGGATAGTATGGGGAATCAGTTTTTCAGGATGTTGACGAGGTCCAAAATTATTACTGCAATAGCTGATTAAAATAGGTAAATGATAACTGTGGTAATAAGCGCGCACCAAATGATCAGCTGCTGCTTTACAAGCTGAATAGGGAGATCTGGGATGATATGCTGCTTCTTCATTGACCTGATGAGGAGCTGGGATGCTGCCAAACACTTCATCACTAGAAACATGCAGTAAACGAAAAGGCCTTTGGTGAGTAAGGACATATTGACGACATATTTCCAATAGTGCTGCACAGCCTAATACATTATTTTCAACAAAAGAAAGAGGATCAATAATAGAGCGATCTACATGTGTGTGCGCTGCCAAATGAAATACACCGCAGATATGATAGCGCTGAAATACATCTTTTAAGGTTTTTTGATCACGAATATCCCCCTGAATGAAAATAAAATTCGGATGGTCCATAATGTTTTCTAAGTGGCTGAGTCGACCAGCATAGCTTAAAGAATCATAAACCACACAACAAAAATCCGGGTATTTTTGCAGCAGATATTCACTTAAGTGGCTGCCAATAAAACCTGCTCCTCCAGTAACTAGTAAACTGCGTTTCATGAGAGTAGCTCAAATAAATCAGCTTGTAGAAGATTGCTGTCTGAATCTGGAACTGAATGAAGAAGATACATGTCTCCTTTTAATTTTCTTTGATAGCATAGTGTCAATATGTGATAACGCTTTACCGGTAAATATTGGCGCCAGTGTATTTGCTCTTCACGACTGCGATAGCATCCTTTGCAGTAGCCACGTTGGTTGTTTTCGCAGACACTAATACATGGGCTTTTAATTTCAAAAAATTCTAGCTGTTGCATTATTTCGTTACGGCAATTGTGCGATGGCATTTTCTAATAGTTTAAAAAAAGCATCGGCATCAATATCATAATACCATTGACTATTAGGTTTATGACCTTGACGCTGATTCCAATCGACTTGCATCGCTCCTCGCATCAAACCTTCGTGAAATTCAATGGTTGCAAAAACCTGTCTATAGCTAAAGTATTGTGGTGCCACAAGATAGGCGATGGGACAAGGGTCGTGTAGTGGCCCACCTTCTAAACCAAATTGTTGGATATCAAAGCGAGAAAAACTCTGTAAGAGATCAGCCACACGCTTTGCATTTTGGCTATTAAGTTGGCGTAGGCAGTTCATACGTGGGGTAGTGACTAAAGCTTTGTATGTAACATCAAGTGGAAAAATTTTTAAAGGCACTCCCGAATGTAAGACAATTTTTGCTGCCAGGGGATCAGTAAAAAAATTGAATTCTGCATTGGGAGTAACATTACCTTGTTGAAGATAGTTACCACCCATAATGACAATTTCTTTAATTCCCTGTTGGCATGAAGGCTCACTCAATAGAGCCAGTGCTACATTAGTCAAAGGCCCCAAAGTGCATAGGGTGATTGATTGGGGTGGACACTGTTTAAGTGCATCAATAAGGAAAAAGTGGGCGGAAATCTCTTGTAACGGAGTATGCGGATCATGCAAAGGTGCACCGGCTAAACCAGTTTCACCATGGACTTCACTTGCATCATGGAGGGTATTTAGAATTGGCTTGGCCGCTCCTTGATAGATTGGCACATCTTGCCTATTTGCCCAATCGCAGATAATGCGGGCATTGCGCGTCGTACACTTAACGGATACATTACCGCAGACCGTTGTGATACCTAATATTTTAATGGGATAAAGTTGCTCCAAGCCCAAGGCCATTAGTATGGCTGCGCAGTCATCTGCGCCTGGATCGGTGTCAATGATGATAGTGTGTTGTGTCATAACGAAACTTTAGTATAAGCTAACCTTAGCTTTATTGTACGCCTGATCGACTTTCGTGTGTATATTCACTAGTATAAGTCTATTCAAAAGGTACCAGAAAAGAATCAGTAGTTGCTTGCTTAACTTAAAATAGTAGGAAAAAGTCGATGTATCTTTTCTTTAACGTAATTAGATTTAACTATGCTAAAATTAGCTAGTTTAATCTTTAAAAATTTAATTCAGCATCACTCACTTTGGCTAATTATTTTTGGAATATGTAATGTTGGTGAAAATAGGCAAAAAAATCTTTGGTAGTCGCAATAGTCGTCTTTTAAAAAAGTATCAATTATTGGTCAGTAAAATTAACGCCTTAGAACCGTCAATGCAGGACAAAAGTGATAAACAATTGCAGGCTTTATCTTTGGAATTGAAAAAGAAAGTACAGACAGGTGCCTCTTTAGACAAAGTGTTGGTAGAAGGCTTTGCGTTGTGCCGAGAAGCAAGTGTGCGTACTTTGGGCATGCGTCATTTTGATGTGCAGTTGTTGGGAGGTATCGCTTTAAATGACGGCAAAGTAGCAGAAATGAAGACCGGTGAAGGGAAGACCTTAGTTGCTACTTTGGCTGTTTATCTCAATGCTTTGCAGGGTCAAGGGGTGCATGTCGTGACTGTTAATGATTATTTAGCAGCTCGTGATGCTAATCAATTGCGTGTTTTATATGAGTTTTTAGGTTTAAGTGTTGGTATTAATTTGGCACAAATGTCTGCGCAGGAAAAGCGTGCTGCTTATGCTTGTGATGTGACCTATGGGACCAATAACGAATTTGGCTTTGATTATCTAAGAGACAACATGGTCATTGACAAAGAAGATCGTGTACAAAGAGGACTTTATTATGCTTTAGTAGATGAAGTTGATTCGATTTTAATTGATGAAGCAAGAACTCCTTTGATTATCTCCGGTCCCGCAGAAAATAGTGTGGAGTTATATCAAGTGATTGACCAAGTTCCTGCTATGTTAAGTCCCCAACAGACAGAAGATGGTGAAGGAGATTATTGGGTCGATGGTAAAGCCAAACAGGTTTTATTAAGTGAGAGTGGACATGAAAAAGCAGAAAAGATTCTCACTGAACTTGGTCTTTTGCCCGAAGGGAGTTCTTTATATTCCTTAACTAATATCTCCTTGATGCATCATTTGATGGCTGCTTTGCGAGCGCATACCTTGTTTTTCAAAGACCGCCATTATGTGGTGCAAAATGGAGAGATTGAAATTGTTGATGAGTTCACAGGCCGTATATTAAAGGGTCGACGTTGGTCAGAAGGATTACATCAAGCGATAGAAGCCAAGGAAAAGATAAAGATTAACCGTGAGAACCAAACCCTTGCTTCAATTACCTACCAAAATTATTTTAGGCTATATGATAAATTAGCCGGTATGACCGGAACTGCAGATACGGAAGCAGCGGAACTGCAAAATATTTATAATCTGGAAACGGTGATTATTCCTACCAACCGTAAAATGATTCGTACTGATTTTGATGATCAGGTCTATAAAAGCACCGAAGAAAAATATGAAGCAGTATTAAAAGAAATCGCCAAACGACATGAGATGGGTCAACCAGTGCTTGTTGGCACAGCTAGTATTGAAAGCTCGGAACAAGTATCTCAATTACTACAAGATGCCGGTATCCCCCACAATGTATTAAATGCCAAGGAGCATGAAAAAGAAGCTTATGTGGTGGCGCAGGCTGGTAAACCAGGTATGGTCACAGTCTCAACCAATATGGCAGGTCGGGGCACGGATATTGTTTTAGGAGGCAATATTATTGGTGAGGTTCAAGCCATTCAAGAAGATGATGAGCTCTCTGAGCAAGAAAAGTACCAAAGAATTGAGCTTTTAAAACAGAATTGGCGGCAAGCGCATCAGCAAGTTTTACAAGCTGGAGGATTACATATTGTAGGAACCGAACGTCATGAAAGTCGGCGCATTGACAATCAATTACGCGGTCGATCAGGTCGTCAAGGAGATCCTGGATCCAGCCGCTTTTTCTTATCTTTTGAAGATAATTTGTTGAAATATTTTGCACTTGATCGGGCAGTTGGATTACTTAGTAAATTATCGCCTGAATATGGTGTGCCCATTGAGCATAAGTTTTTAACACGGCAAATTGAAGGTGCTCAGCGCAAAGTGGAAGGACGTAACTTTGATATTCGCAAACAGGTATTGGAGTACGATGATGTGGCTAATGATCAACGTAAAGTAATCTATTTATTGCGTAATAGTATGTTAGATAACAATAGCTTGGCGGATTGGACCAAGGAGATTCGGGAAGAGGTCATTGGTCATTTGGTTGATCGCTATATTCCCCCTGAGTCCATGCAGGAGGAATGGGATACCCATGCTTTAACACAAACTTTGCGTGATGAATTTTCATTGGATGCTCATATAGATGAATGGTTAAAAGCGGATAACTACCTCAGTGAGAAAGATATTAAAAAACGCATTTTAGATCAAGTGGAAGAACAGTATACTGAGAAAAAAGCGGTAGTAGGTGAAGAAACTATGACTCGTTTTGAGCGTGAAGTCATGTTGTCGGTACTTGATCAGCATTGGCGAGAACATTTGTCAGTGATGGATTATTTACGTCAAGGCATTGGTTTGCGTGGTTATGGGCAAAAAAATCCTAAACAGGAATATAAGAGAGAGGCATTTGAACTATTTGAGCATTTATTAGACACAGTGAAGTGGGATGTTGCTAAATATTTAATTGCTGTAAATATTTCTCCGCAGAAACCAGAACAATCACAATATCAAGTTGAAACGATAATTGAGCAAAAGACGAAAATGCAGCAGGAATTGCTTAAAAGTTTACACCGGCCCGAACCGCAAGCGATACAAGAAAGCGGCCCCTTAACCGATAATGACCCATTGATAATGTTGTTGGCAGCTGCTCAGAGAGGAGATATCCATATAGGGCGCAACGACACATGTCCATGTGGCAGCAAGCTGCGCTTTAAGGATTGCCACGGGAAACTGGTTTAGAGCAAAAAGTTAAGCAGCAGTGGACTTTATTAATTAAACTCACTTGATACTTAGTAAACTGCTGGGACAGAAGCTGCAGCAAGGGCTGCTAGCAAGTAGTCTCATTCTTCTGCAAAGAGGATCTTGGCCACCTCTTGACAGTGTTCAAGACCTGCTAAGCGTTCAGTTAGCTTAAGGCTAAAATCTATAGCCGCAGCAGGCCCATTGGCAGTGATGTATACACCATCTTCCACCACTTTTTGTTTAACTAATTGGGCACCATGCAGATATTTTTCATAACCAGGATAAGATGTGGCTTTTTTCCCTTGTAGTAATCCTAATTCACCAAATACCATGGGAGCAGCACAAATAGCAGCGAGTAAGGTGTTGCTGTTTTGCGCAGCCTGTTTTAGCTTTATTTTAAGTTTTTCATGAGAATTGATGCGTTCAGTACCACCGGGTAGAATAAGGGCATCTACCTCTTTATCTTCTATTTCTTCAAATAATAGATCAGCTGTTACTGGGACATGATGGGCGCTTAGTACAGTTCTATCTGCTTCCAAAGAAACTGTCTTAACATCAACACAGGCTCGTCTTAATACGTCGACAGGAGATAAGGCTTCAATTTCTTCAAAGCCAGTTGTTAAAAAAAGTAGAGCTGTTTTCATCGAAAGACTCCTTAATATATATGATTGATATGATGGTTGAAAGCAAAATCTTATTATTATTATGGCACAATAGAGCAGTTTATAAAACTACGAAAGCCGAGATATGAAAGTAGAGCAATCGATAGAGGTCCCTCATCAGGCACAGCAAATGTATGGGCTTGTCGCGGATATCAAGGCATATCCAGAATTTTTGCCCTGGTGTTCTGGCAGCGCCATTTTATACGAACAGGATAATGAAATTGAAGCTCGGGTAGATTTAAATTATTTGATGATTAGACAACACTTTATTACGCATAATCATTATGTAGAAAATAAAAGTATTGAAGTGCGTTTAGTCGAAGGACCATTTACTTATTTAGAAGGAAAATGGCAATTTACTGCAACGTCGGAGGACAGCTGTTTGATTCATTTTGAATTGCACTATGAATTTTCTAATTTTCTGATTTCCAAGGCATTTGGCCCAGTGTTTAAAGTGATTTCTAACACTATGGTTGAGGCCTTTATTAAGGAGGCAGACAAACGTTATGGCTGATATCACAGTAGAAGTTGTTTTGGCTTTAAGGGATCATACTTTATTCACTCGCTTACAATTGGCAGAGGGCAGTTGTGCAGGTCTGGCAATTGAAAAAAGCGGTTTTGCTCAAAAATATCCTGATTATTTTTCACCACTGTATATTGGTATATTTTCCTCTCCTATATCCCCTGAACATAGACTTTATGATGGTGATCGTATTGAAATTTATCGTCCTTTAAAATGTGATCCGAAACAGTATCGACGTTTACGTAGTGAGAAAAAATGTGAAAAACATGACTGATATAGATTTATTAATCGGTCTTGGTAATCCTGGTCCTTCTTACCGGAATACACGTCATAATTCAGGTTTTTGGGCTTTGGATGCTATTGCTGCAAATTATAGCGGTCGATTTGTAGTGAACAAAAAGTTTTTCGGAGAATTATGTCAGGTGCAAGTAGAAGGTAAGCGAGTGAGTTTACTCAAACCGCATACTTTTATGAACAAGTCTGGACAAGCAGTGCTTGCGTACATGCGTTATTTAAAGATACAAACAAGAAAATTGCTGGTGATCCATGATGAACTGGATCTTTATGCAGGAAGGATTAAGTTCAAGCGAGGTGGTAGTAATGGTGGTCATAATGGCTTAAAAGATATTGAAGCACGACTTAACAGCACAGATTATTATCGCTTGCGTCTGGGAATTGGTCATCCTCGTGATCAACCTTCTTTACAATCGGTTGCCGATTATGTTTTGTCTCCACCAAGCGCTGATGATATGCATAAGATTAATACAGCAATGAGCAAGATGCTTGATCACCTGCCCATTATTTTATTTGGAGATTTTGCAAAGGCACAACAGATCTTGCATAGTCAAGATCAATGATTAATCTTTTTTTCTACAGTGCTTAAAAAACCGCGCAAAATATCTATTTCTTCTTTTTCCAGTTGACTTTTATTTAGCCAGCGCAACATTCGCCTGACCAAACGTGTTTGGCTGCGTTGTTTAAAAAAGCCAATATCTGACATAACTTGTTCCCAGTGTTGACAAAGCCCGATTACTGCCTCTCTACTAGCCAGTTGTGGACGGTTACTAGAAAAAGAAAGTGTTTGATATAGTTGACTGAATAATTCATAACCAACTACTTGGACAGCCTGGGCTAGATTTAAGGAAAAATAATTTGGGTTACCATGGATAGTAATCAAACGATTACAAAGAGTGATGTCTTGAATGCTTAAACCGAAGGTTTCACTACCAAAAACAAAAGCAACCAGCTGCTGTTGTTGAGCAGTATTAATTGCTTCTGGCATAGCTTGTGCTGGGGTTTGTAAACTTGGGGCAATTCCTCGTTTGCGGCTGGTAAGGGCATAACTTAAATGCATGGGGGCGATTGCTTCTGATAATGATGCAAAAAACCGCGTCTTTTCTAAAATATCTTTAGCAGCAGAAGCAAGAGTAAAACTTTCTTCAGGCAAGCTAAAGTTATGCGGATGTGCGCAATCAAAATGAGGTGGATTTGGGGTGGCTAAAGTCGCAATTAAATTTGGTCTGACAACGCGTAGCTGATGAATTCCCATTGTCTTCATGGCGCGCGCAACGGCGCCTATATTGGCTGGATGACTTGGCTGGCAGAGTATGACGTAAAAATATTGCATCCAAGAGGGAAGAGTGGGCATTTGGTTTCCTAAGTAAATCAAGTATAATCCGCTCGAACTTTTTATTGTAGCGTAATTTGCACTTTCTCACCCCTGATTAAAATAGGAACAATAATGAACGCATATATCAATACAGCGATTAAAGTAGCGCGAAGAGTGGGCGATATGATGTTGCGAAGTAGCAATGATTTAGGCAATATCCGGGTAGATAAAAAGGCATTTAATGATTTTGTTTCTGAAGTTGATAAAAAAGCAGAAGCAATGATTATAGAAGGCTTACTGGAAGTTTTTCCTACTCATCATATTCTCAGTGAGGAAAGTGGTGACCATGGTTACAGTAATAGTGAATTTCAGTGGATTATTGATCCCTTAGATGGCACGACTAATTATTTGCACCACCATCCGCAATACGCTATTTCCATAGCACTTTTACAGCAGGGGCAGCTTAAGCAAGCAGTTATTTTTGCTCCAGAAAAAAACGAACTTTATGTGTCTAGTCGTGGAGAAGGTGCTTTTGTTAATGAAAGGCGCTTGCGTGTTTCTAAGAGAAGTTTTTTGAGTGATTGCTTGATTGGGACAGGTTTCCCTGTGGTTAATCAGGAAATAACACCAATCTATTTAGGCATCTTGCAAGATGTAATGCAAACTACTGCAGGAGTAAGGAGAGAAGGTGCTGCTTCTTTAGATTTATGTCAAGTAGCAAGGGGGCGTTTTGATGGCTATTTTGAATTTAATTTAAAGCCATGGGATATCGCAGCGGGCGCATTGATAGTACGTGAAGCTGGAGGCTTTGTGACAGATACCGATGGAGAAGAGCATTGGCTAGAATCAGGTAATATCACCGCTGGTAACGCCAAGATATTGGCACAGCTTCTTCAATTAATCGGTAAACATTTACCAGCCAAAAATAAATAATAAAGAACCACATCATTAATTAAGCCTGATGTGATCCTTTATTTAACTAGGTTTAGTTCAATCCGAGAAGCAGAGCAGAAGATTGCTCGTTATAACTTATGGACATTTGAGGCTTGTTTGCCCTTAGGTCCTTCTGTCACATCAAAGCTAACTTTCCATCCATCTTTCAAAGATTTGAAACCATCCATATTTATGGCAGAGAAATGCACAAACAAATCTTCACCTTTATCATCCGGAGTAATGAAGCCAAACCCTTTGGTATCATTAAACCACTTTACTGTTCCTGTAGCCATTAAAAAATTCCTAAAAAATAAAAAACCAGAAATCCAGCCTATAAAAACGACAGCAAGCTAGTTACTGCTTTTATAAGCTGTAGATTGCAAATCTATTGTACTATGCGGGTATGCTAATCAGAATAAATTTTGTCAAACAAGTGCATCAAATTTTAGATAAAGAGTCAACATATCAAAAGAATAGTTCCCATTTTTTCAACCAAAATCCCATAAAAATATATAGGTAATTAAATGGGTTGCGTTAAAATAGCTGGTGTTGATATAATAATGCAACACTATTTTAAGAATGTTGTTTTTTTACAACAGTTCAGTCTTAATTAATTCAAGCAGCTTATATTTTTTCAGTTATATTTTGCTGTAAATTTACAGTAAGGAATTGTCATTTTGGTGTTGAATAAACTTTTAATTTGGTTTGAGAAGCGTATTTCTCCTTATCCGCAGCTTGTGGAGCGTATTTCTACCAAGAATATTTTTTCTTTTTTGTGGTTATCTGTGCGCGGTACTACTTACTGGTTGGTTTGTTTTTGCCTTCTTGGTGTGATGCTTGGAGCTTTTGAGGCATCCTTATTTTGGATGATGGGACAATTGGGAGATCAATTGGCTCAAAGCAATCCTCTAGTTTTTTGGCGTGAAAAACAAGTCACACTGCTTGGTTTTTTAGGTATCATCATCCTTAGCATGATTTTGAAAGCCTTGCAAAATGTCATTCGTTTGCAAACGTTAATACCGAATCTCCCCATGCGCTTGCGTTGGTGGTTTCATCATATGATGATAAAACAGGATATACGATTTTTCCAAGATGAATTTGCTGGGCGCATTTCAACTAAAGTCATGCAAACTGCGCTTGCAGTACGTGAAGTAATTATGATTGTGGCAGAGGTGGGGATTTATTTAGTTGTTTATTTTATTGCCACAGCGCTTATTTTAATCGGTTTTGATTGGTACTTCTTATTACCCTTTGGTCTTTGGGGCATTCTAATGTCTTTATGGTGGGTGATACTAATTCCTAAAATTGCACAAGTAACTCGATTGCAAGCTGATGCACGTGCTTTAATGACAGGGCGGGTGACTGATACTTATGCTAATATTGAAACTGTGAAATTATATGCACAACATCAAGCGGAGTTTGCTTATGCTAAAGAAGCTATGGATGATTTCTTGATTAAAGTTAAAGAGCAAATGCGCCTTGTGACATGGTTAAATATAGGGATGAACTGTTTAAATATGTCACTCATTGCTTCTACTTCATTTTTGGGATTATGGCTGTGGAGTTATCGTTGGATTGGTGTTGGCGGGGTAACAGCTTCGATCGCCATGGCGATTCGTTTAAACACTATGTCTAATTGGATTATGTGGGAGCTTGCCAGTCTATTTGAAAATATAGGAATTGTCAAAGATGGGATGAATACTTTTGCACATCATCCTGAAGTACAAGATAAAGAAGATGCTAAGGAGCTTTTGATCAAAAAAGGAGAGGTTGTATTTAACGCCATTGACTTTGCTTATACCCCATCTAATCCAGTATTTGAGCAATTTAGCTTAACAGTCAAAGCAGGTGAAAAAATAGGTTTAGTTGGTCACTCTGGCTCTGGAAAGTCAACGTTGATCAATTTATTATTAAGATTTTACGATGTTGATAATGGTGTTATTACGATTGATGAGCAAAATATTAAGGAAGTGACTCAATACTCATTGCGCCAAAATATTGGCATGGTGACACAAGATACTTCGTTATTACATCGCAGCGTCCGAGACAACATCGCCTACGGTATGCCATGGGCAACGGAAGAAGAGATAATTCAAGCTGCCAAACAAGCTCAAGCTCATGATTTTATATTAAATTTAAGTGACAAATATGGTAATTGTGGATATAACGTGGTAGTAGGAGAAAGAGGCCTTAAATTGTCTGGTGGACAGCGTCAACGAATTTCCATTGCCCGAGTAATTTTGAAAAAGGCACCTATTTTGATTTTGGATGAGGCTACCAGTGCACTCGATTCAGATGTAGAAGCAGCTATTCAAGATACTTTATATGGCGTAATGGAAAATAAAACAGTAATTGCTATTGCGCATCGTTTATCTACCATAGCAGCTATGGATCGTTTGGTGGTCATTGATCAGGGTAGAATCATTGAAATGGGCACCCATCAGGAGCTTTTAGATAGAAAAGGTACATATGCTAAATTATGGGCAAAGCAGCGAGGGGGATTTTTAGGAGTTGATTAATAACCTTCAATCATAGTAATAGGGATGGTTATTTTGCTATCCCAGTTTAGCATAGCATTAATTAAATGCAGAGTTTTATAGTATTTTAGGTCAGCAATAGTAACCTCTTTGCTCTTGATTATCCCTGTTTTAAGTAGATATTGTCGCTGCACGCCATTGAGTAGATAGTGTTGAGGTGTAATATAGTTATGTCCGTCAAACAACACAATGTTGGCAAAGCTGCAATCTGTGATTCTGCCTTGTTGTGTGATGATAATATCTGTGTATTTGTCGCAATGCCCTTTGAGCTGATCAATCATGTCACGTTTGGCATATTTCAAATGATAATTCAGCTGGGGTGCTTCTACGATGCGTAATTGTTTTATTTTTCTTGGAGTATAGACAGAAAATTGGATCTGTTTAATTTCCTGACCATAGACGACGCGGCATTTTAACTGTTCTTTTTTGCCAGTTGCAAAAGGGCAATGCAGTGATAATTCTGATAGATAAGAGTGCCCGAATATTTCTCGCTGTGTTTCTTGCATACGCCGCAGATGCCAAGGTAAAAGCATTGCCTTGGCATTTTTAATAGAAATAGTTTCTAAAAATAAAGTTTCTGTTTCAATAGGTAGGCACATAAATTTTTTGCAACAGTTCTTGGTATTCGCTTAAAGCCTTACTATAGATGGTTAAGCCGCCCCCAGTTTTATATAGAAGACCATTAGGTCTTTGTTCTATAAAACGAATTAGAACACAGGAGTCAAGGCATTGGCCATCAAAGTAGGCTGCAATACCAGTATAAAAAGATCGTTTGTGGTGTTCAATGCGCTTAATTGCTGCCACCGTTGAATTCTTAGGGGCGCCACTAATGGAGCCTGCAGGCAGCAGTTTTAATAGAATATCACCCAAATTTTTTTGAAAGTCACTTGGTAACTGACCCACAATTTTTGAACTTGTTTGCCATAAGGCACCATCTTCTGTCTTAATTTTCTCAAAATAGCGAAATTGAGTAACTTTTACATTGCGTGCCACTTGGTTGAGATCGTTACGTATTAAATCAACAATAGTGTAATGCTCAGCCAATTCCTTTTCATCATTATATAAACGCTGTTTTGCTTTAGGTAAAGTAGCTTTGATAGTTCCTTTCATCGGGTAACTAATTATTTCACCTAATTCATTGATTTTAATAAATATTTCTGGTGAAAAACAGACAAATTGATTTTTTAAGTAAACACGATATTTGGCTTTGGCTGTATAAAAAATTTGCTGTAGAGACAGTCTACTTTTCACTGGGATTGCATAAGTAAGATTCAATAAAAAACTTTGTCCCGCGATGAACACTTGTTGGGCTTTATTAAAATCAACTATGTAGTCGGCCAAAGCAGGTGGCTTAATGGCAAACAAAACAGATTCTGTCAGAGGAGCAGTATAAAGATTTTGCCAATGGTGGTTGCTTGCTTTTGGGAAAGAAAAATACAGTACATCGTTTTTAAGTTGAGCTTCCTCTAAGAAATAACACTGCTCAAGTAAAAAATCGATAATAAAAAAACAAGGCAAACCCGCTTTACCACATGCATTTAACTTAGTGCGCAGCATGTCTGGTGATATCAAAAAAGGAGAGTAGCTCATGTCGTTATTTTAGATTGTGCTTTCATATCGTTATTTTGCTCAAGTCATCCAATTTTTTAAATTGATGGCCTTGGATCCTGTGCATATTATCCATGGACGCAGTTGATAGTTTTTAAGCAAAACGGCGGTTTTTTTAAAAACTAATATTCAGAATATAATCAAAATATTGTTCTAATAATAGCAAAAAAATTCTTTAAGAAACAATGACAAGTTTTACTAATGAACTTGTTCCTGTTACATTAGCGCCCTATTTGCACCGCAATCAATCGCACAAGGCTCCCTTGGAATAGAGGAGATAAGGGTAAGGATTATGAATACAGTAGATAAAGAAACAGGCGCACTACCGGAAAATAAAGCAACTATGAATGTCCATAATGGCAATGTCCAAACAGATGTGATGTGGGATTTAAGTCGTGTGCCGCAATGGGGAATGGGCTATTTTAATGCGGATCAAGATGGAGATATATCAGTTTGTCCTAATCCTGAACTCCCTGATAATAAAGTAAAGTTATTAGCAGTTGTCAAACAGGTCAACAAAAAAATTGGTATGCAGTTTCCTATTCTATTTTGTTTTCCACAGATTTTACAGCACCGTTTAAAGACAGTGAATGATGCTTTTAAGAAAGCGCGTGAAGATTTTGGTTATCAGGGTGAATATTTCTTAGTTTATCCTATTAAAGTTAATCAATCAAAACGTGTTGTCGAGTCACTGATCAACTCCAAACAAGCACTTGGTTTGGAAGCTGGTTCTAAGGCTGAGTTATTGGCAGTGTTAGCTTATGCTGGCTCAACCCGCACAGTGATTGTTTGTAATGGTTATAAAGATAGAGATTATATTTGTTACGCTTTGATTGGTGAAAAATTAGGACACAAAGTATATCTTGTCATTGAAAAAATGTCCGAATTAAAACTAGTGTTAGAAGAAGCCAAATCTCTTGGTATTAAGCCTCGGCTAGGTGTCCGTGCCCGTCTGGCCTCTACAGCACAGGGAAAGTGGGATGCATCTTGCGGTGGTAATTCTAAATTTGGTTTGTCCGCCAATCAAATTCTGAATCTGGTAAATATATTGAAAGATAAAGGGCAACTGGATTGCCTGCAGTTGTTACATTTTCATTTAGGATCGCAAATTAGCAGTATCCGTGATATTGCTGAAGGGGTACATGAGAGCGCTCGTTTTTATGTTGAATTATCTAAAATCGGGGTGCATATCCAATGTTTCGATGTTGGTGGTGGCCTGGGAGTTGATTATGAAGGTAACCGCACTTTATCAGATTCATCAATTGAATACGGCATCAATGAATATGCTTCTACTGTAGTATGGGGGATCGGACAAGCCTGTGAAGAATATAGACTACCGCAGCCGACAATTATTACTGAGTCAGGTAGATGTGTGACGGCACATCATGCGGTATTAGTGTCTAATGTGATTGGGGTAGAGCGTTTTCAACCAATGCATCTTGATCCACCTTGTAAGGAAGATCCTATGATTTTGCACAGTTTGTGGGAAACCTGGGAAGATATTTTACAGTCCAAAGACAAACGTTCACCGCGTAGTTGGATTAATGAATGTACCTTTGACTTACAGTCAGCCCTAAACAAGTTTAGTGCAGGCGTGATCAATTTAGAAGAACGCGCTTGGGCAGAGCAATTGTATATCAATATTTGCTATAAGGTCGCAGAGTCACTTAATGAAAAAAATCGCGCACATCGAGCTTTGATTGATGATTTACAGGAGCAGTTTGCTGATAAATTATACGTTAATTTTTCTTTGTTTCAGTCTTTACCAGACAGCTGGGGAATTGATCAGTTGTTTCCAGTTTGTCCTTTATCTTTACTTAATCGCCCAGCAAAACAGCGTGCCTTATTATTGGATATTACTTGTGATTCTGATGGGATCGTTGATCAATTCATTGATGGTGATGGCATTGCCAAAACAATGCCTATGCCGGAATATGACCCAGCCAATCCACCATTAATCGGTTTTTTTATGTTAGGGGCTTATCAAGAAATTTTAGGCAATATGCATAATCTATACGGCGATACCGCAACGGTGGATGTGGTGGTGGATGAGGAAGGTAAGATTCAAATCGCTGATTTTGAAAGAGGACATATTGTTTCCGATATGCTAGAACACGTTTATCTTGATCCGAAACAACTTTTACAACGTTATCGCAGTCAGATTGAAAATTCTCAGTTGACTGCTACGGAGGCAATCAGCTTCCTGCAGACTCTGGAGGAAGGGTTGAAAGCTTATACTTATCTATCTAAGGGGGAATAACAATGCAGTCCACTTTACATGGTGAATACGATACTAGTTTGGTTTCAAATAATTTTGGTTTTTTACGCTTTCCTTTGGTATTTTATCCTTGTAAGACAGATGCCGATTGGGTGATTACGGGATTTACCTTTGATGTGGCCACTTCAGGTCGCTCCGGGGCACGTTTTGGGCCTGAAGCCATACGGCGTGCTTCTGTGAATTTATCCTGGGAGACAAAACGTTTTCCCTGGCGATTTAATTTGAAAAAAAAATTAAAGGTGATTGATTGCGGCGATTTGGTGTATGCATTTGGTGACAATGCTGATTTTTGTGCTAAGACAGAGGCACATGTCGACCGCATTCTCTCTTGCGGAAAACGTATGCTCTCTTTTGGTGGTGATCATTACATTACTCTACCTTTATTGCGTGGCCATTTTAAGCATTTTGGTAAAATGGCCTTATTACATTTTGATGCACACACAGATACTTATGCAAATGGCAGTCTCTATGATCATGGTACGATGTTTTATCGCGCTCCTCAGGAGGGCTTAATTGATCCAAAACACTCGGTACAGATAGGAATACGAACTGAGTACGGTCCCGATTTAGGCTATACAGTTTTGGAAGCGCCAAGAGTGAATGATGAATCAGTGGAAGATCTTATTGTGCAGATTAAAGAAGTGACCAAGGGACTACCAATTTATTTAACTTTTGATATTGATTGTCTCGACCCTGCGTATGCACCAGGCACAGGTACACCGGTTTGCGGTGGATTGAGCAGTGATCGGGTTTTGAAGATCATTCGACAGTTTACTGATTTAAATATTGTAGGTATGGATGTGGTAGAAGTTTCTCCTAGCTACGATGTGAGCGATATTACTGCATTAGCTGGGGCAACTGTGGCCTTAGAGATGCTTTATGTACAAGCAGTGCGCAAATAGTCACCTATGTACGAAAAAGATTTTAAGGTTATTGAGATCAAAGTGGTCTTTAACTTATTATTTGTTTCTCAAATAAATAATGCATTCTGACTCTTGCCTTTTTTGTTATAGAGATTAAAATGGTCTGTTTTTTCTGTCACATAAAAATCATGAGGGCAGATGATCAAGAATTAGATAAGTCGAGGAATAAAACATGGTTATTATTCGCATGTCTCGAGCAGGCGCCAAACATAGACCCTTTTACAATATTGTGGTCACTGATTCAAGAAGTGCAAGAGACGGGCGCTTTATTGAGCGCGTGGGATTTTACAATCCAGTGGGTGTTGAAACAGTAGAGAATTTACGCATTCAAAATGCACGGGTTGATTACTGGATGCAAAAAGGGGCACAGCTTAGTCCTGCTGTAAAAAAGTTACTGAAGAAAAGTCATCAGCAGATAACAGGCAAGCAGGCTTAAAGAGCATCTGATCTGATAATGTTGCAAAAGCAAGATTTGATTGTGATGGGTAAAGTATTAGGTCCTGTTGGTTTAAAAGGCTTTTTTCGAGTGAGATCATACACTGAACGTGAAGGGTCTTTGTTGGATTACCCATTGTGGCATCTTCATCATGCTGGTCTAGACGCTGCTTGGTATCAGTTGGACCAAGGACGTTTGGCCAATAATGGCTTACAGGCCAAACTTAAGGGAATAAACGATAGAGATAGTGCCCAATATTTAACAGGTGCTATCATTAGCATCAACAGAGAAGCCTTAGAAGATCTTCCAGAAGATGGATATTATTGGCATGATTTAGTGGGATTGAGTGTGATTAACAGACAAGGGTGTTGCCTTGGCCAAGTAAGAACGTTGATGAAAACAGGGTCCAAGGATGTTTTGGTTATTTCAAATAAAAAAGAAGTAGGACCAGATATATTGATTCCTTTTGTTGCTTTGTATGTGGACGAGGTCAGGTTAGGGGAGGGAGTCATCAGGGTAGACTGGCAGTGAAAATGCGTATACAGGTCATTAGTATTTTCCCGAAAATGTTTGCCGCTTTATGCGATTATGGTGTGACTGGGCGGGCTCTAAAAAAGGGGTTATGGCATTTTACTTCGATTAATCCGCGAGATTTTACTGAGAATCAGTTAGGCTATATTGACGATCGACCCTTTGGTGGTGGGCCTGGCATGGTTATGCAGGCAGGACCCTTATTGGCAGCATATCGTGAAGCGCAAAAAAAAACAGTGGGATCAACAAGAGGTATTTATCTAAGCCCTCAAGGTCAAGTGCTTACCCAAAAAAAAATACAAGAGTTAGCCCAAGCATCGTCTTTAATTTTGGTGTGCGGCCGTTATGAAGGAGTTGATGAAAGATTTATTGAGTTAAGTGGTGTAGAGGAGGTCTCAGTTGGAGATTTTGTGGTTTCAGGAGGAGAACTTCCTGCTATGCTGCTCATTGATAGTGTGTTGCGTTTGATTCCAGAAGTGCTGGGAGATAGTCAATCTGCGGTGCAAGAATCATTTGTCAATGGGTTATTGGATTATCCGCAATATACTCGACCGGAACAACTGGAAAAGCGGAGTGTTCCATCTGTTTTGCTTTCAGGCAATCATCAGGCTATTAAAAAATGGCGCTTGAAGATGGCGCTTAGCAGAACATTACGTAGACGCCCAGATTTGTTAGAAAAACGCCAATATAACCCAGAGGAATCTTGTCTCTTACAAGAAATTGATCAAGAGCACCAAGATATGTCCATATAATAGTGAGGTAAAGCATGAGTAAGATTATTGAAGCAATTGAAAAAGAAGAGATGACCCGTCTACTAGAGGAAGGCAAAAAGATTATTCCTGATTTTCGCCCTGGTGACACAGTGGTGGTTTGGGTTAAGTTCCAAGAAGGCTCACGTGTACGATCACAGGCATTTGAAGGTGTGGTGATCAGCAAGCGTAATCGTGGTATTAATAGCTCTTTTACTGTACGCAAAATTTCTAGCGGCGAAGGAGTGGAAAGAACATTTCAATTGTATACTCCTAATGTAGAAAAAATTGATATCAAGCGGCGTGGAGATGTACGTCGTGCTAAGTTGTACTATTTACGCGGCTTAACTGGTAAGGCAGCCCGTATTAAGGAAAAACTACCCAATCGTAAATAAATAGTTTGCTTTATTTCAACCAATAAGATGTTGCAACAACCTATCGTTGTTAAAGTTGGTTCTTCCTTGATTGCAGAAGGTGGCGTTGGTATTGCCAATTCTCGTCTTTCAGAGTGGGTAGGTCAGATTGCTCAGCTACGTCAAAGTGGGCATTTAGTAGTTCTTGTTTCCAGTGGTGCAATTGCAGTGGGGATGGAGGTTTTGGGCTGGACAGTACGGCCCAAAAAAATCTGTGATTTACAAGCCGCTGCGGCAGTAGGCCAAGTAGGGTTAATTAAAGCTTATCAAAAGCTTTTTGATCGTTTTCATATTTTGGCTGCGCAGGTACTACTCACTCATGATGATATCAAAGAACGCTGTCGTTATTTAAATGTACGCACTACTTTATTGACTTTATTGAAGCAATCTGTGTTACCAATTATCAATGAAAATGACACGGTTTCAACTGCAGAAATTAATCTTGGCAATAACGATACTCTAGGCGCTATGGTAGCCAGTTTATTAAATGCTAAGGCATATATCATTTTAACTGATTGCGCTGGGGTATATGATGATGATCCACGTTCAAATCCACAAGCACGATTAATTGATGAAGCGGCAGTTAATGATCCAAGGCTTTTACAAGTTGCACGAGGCTCTGGTAGCAAGGTAGGCACTGGTGGGATGTATACTAAAATTAGAGCAGCCAGAAAAGCAGCCAAAAGTGGTGTTAAAACCATTATTGCTTCTGGGCAAGAAGAAGATGTATTACTTAAAATCATGCAAGAAGAGAAAGTAGGTACCTGTTTAAAACCTACAGTATCTATTGTCAATGCACGCAGTCAGTGGTTGATTAATCAATTGATAGTGGCAGGTGTGGTGATTATTGATCCAGGAGCTGCTATTGCTCTGAGGGAATATGAAAAAAGTTTATTACCAATTGGTTGTGTGTGCATACAAGGAAGATTTAAACGAGGGGATGTGGTATCCATCTGTTTGTCTGATAATAAAGAAATAGCACGAGGCTTAATTAATTATAGCAGTGAAGATGCATTACGTATTATGGGATTAAGCACAGACAAAATAGAACAGTCACTAGGCTACATTTTTGAAGAAGAATTAGTACATCGCAACCATATGGTGTTAATGGAAAGCCCTTGACAAGAATAGGGATTTCTATTTATCCTAGCCGACTTATTTTTTATGCCAACTGGAGAAAACAGACAAGTTATGCCAACGGTACGAGTAAAAGAAAATGAGCCATTTGAAGTGGCAATGAGGCGCTTTAAGCGTTCTGTTGAAAAGACAGGTTTATTAACTGAATTAAGAGCCCGTGAAGCTTACGAAAAACCTACTACTGCTAGAAAACGTAAAAAAGCAGCTGCAAAAAAGCGGCTGCAAAAAAGATTACGTAGTCAATCGTTACCACAAAAAAATTATTAATATACTTTTCCATGTTTTTTAAACGAGTACTTTATAGCGTAGCTTGTATGCGGTGATTTATTCAATAGTTGCTGTAATTAAGGGTGGTTTTATTATTTTGCATTAGCTAGCTATAGGGCAAATTCTTGTAATGAAGGTTAAATGAAATAGATTTAGCCATGTTATTTAGCATGATTGACATTGATTAACGCAGTTGAGGTCCGGCATGATTGACCGAAATTTTACCGTTGAGTTACTGGGTAGAGTGGATATTGTCGATCTTATTAACCGCTATGTGCCGCTAAAAAAAGCCGGTGCCAATGAAGTTGCCTGTTGCCCTTTTCATCAAGAAAAAACGCCCTCTTTTACTGTTTCTGCTGATAAGCAGTTTTACCATTGTTTTGGTTGCGGGGTACATGGCAATGTCATTCAATTTGTCATGGATTATTTGGGTCTGGATTTTGTCAATGCAATAGAACATTTGGCTTCTACTGTAGGTATGACAGTGCAACATAGTCAGCAGCATTATTCTATTTCTAAAAAGAGTGATACGACTAAGGATTTTAAAGATCATTTGCGTGAAATCAATAAAAAAGTAGCGGATTACTTCTATCATCAACGTCACCATTCTTCAGTGGTGGATTATTTATGCAAAAGGCAACTTTCAGCTGAGATCATTGATCGTTATCAGGTTGGTTTTGCTCCTTATACAAATTATCTGAATACATTATTTTCTGATTCTTTTCATCAGCTTCTCTTGACGGCTGATTTAATGGTACAAAAAGAGAAGGTAACTACTGCAGCTAATGCGATTAAACCCCGGTTTAGACATCGTCTCATGTTTCCCATTCGTGATATCCAGGGATCTGTAGTGGGTTTTGGCGCTCGGGTATTAGATAAAAGTTTGCCTAAATATCTTAACTCTGCTGAAAACCCATTGTTTAATAAAAGTAAAAGTTTATATGGTTTATTTGAGGCGAAAACTGCTATTCGTCAAAGGAAAAAAGTAGTGGTGGTAGAAGGCTATATGGATGTGCTGGCGCTGGCACAGCACGGCGTTGATTATGTGGTCGCAACCTTAGGCACTGCTACCACTCAACAGCATATTCAACAATTATTTCGTTTTGCTGATCAGATTTATTTTTGTTTTGATGGCGATCAAGCAGGTCGTAAAGCAGCTTGGAAAGCGCTGACGCAGGCTTTAACTTTGATCAAGGAAAATAAACATATCTATTTTATTTTTTTACCAGATGGACAAGATCCGGATGAATTTGTTAGGCACCATGGTCAAAAGGTTTTTGAGAATTTAATCAATGAGCAAGCATGGCCTTTATCACGCTATTTTTTGCAGACATTAACGCAAGGTAAGGCAATCAAAAGTGCCGAAGCTCAGTCTTTGATTATCAGTCAAGCAGCAAAGTTATTCACACTAATGCCCGATTCCACTTTTAAGGATTTATTGATTAAAGCACTTGCAGAACAGCTTGATATTACTTTAGGGCAATTACAACCATTATTGGGCCAGACGACTACATTACCTAGTCAGCCTAAAAGTTATCGTTGTGATCAGTGGTCAAGACAGTGGATTAGTCAAGAAGAAGTGACATCTCATAATAAAAAAATGATTTATTGGTTATTGACAAAACCATATTTGGCCACATATGTGCATTTGCCAGATTATCTTGAATATGGTGAAGATATTCATTGTTTATTAGCGCTCACGCAAGCTGTACTTGAAAGTCAAGGACAAGTTAAAAATACAGTACAGCTATTAGAGCTATTTAAGGATAGTCCTTTTTATTCTTTATTAGCCAAAGTCCAAGATAGTGTGTTTGCTTGTGAGAGTGAGCGAGCTAGTGAAGTGGATAGTGAAGAAGAATTTAAAGTTGGTTTAACAAGAATCAAACAAGATATTTTTACTAAGGAATTAGCTGAACTAAGATCGCTGATTAAAACTGATGGTTTAGATGAAGGGCAAGAGGCGTTGTTGCAAGCATTAATCAATAAACGACTCCATTTGAGAAGACCATGTCAACCTTTTTTAGGACAAAATGATGAAGCAACAAGATGAAACTGCACAAGTGATGAACAGTATAGAAGAACGCATTCCTGTGTTAACTGCTGAGGAAAAAAGAGAACAGATTAGTAAGCTAGTGGCTTTGGGTAAAGAGCGTGGCTATCTTATGTTTTCAGAAGTCAATGATTATTTGTCTGATGATATGGTGGGCAGTGAGCAGATTGATAACATCATTGAAACGATTCGAGGTTTGGGCATTCAAGTCACAGAGGTGGCTCCAGATGCTGAGACTTTACTAATGAGTGATCAAACCATTTCTGATACTGATGATGAGACGGTCACTGAAGCTGCTTTATCTAGCTTTGATGCTGAGTTTGGGCGTACGACCGATCCTGTGCGTATGTACATGCGTGAAATGGGGCAAGTCAATTTGTTGACACGTGATGATGAAATTGTCATTGCAAAAAAAATTGAAACAGCACTTAAGAAAACCATACAAACAATTAGTACTTGCCCTAGTTCTATTGCAGAGATATTAGAATTAGTAAAGAGTGTAAAAGCTGGGCAGTTGGCTATAGATGAATTGGTTGAAGCGATTATTTATGAAGAATCACATGTGCAGACTATTGAAGAAGAAAATGGGGTACTGCAAGAAGAGACTTCTACTGACTTATCTTCCCCAGATGATTTATCTGAAGACAACAGTGATGATCCAGGAGAAGAGGAGGAAGAACAAGGTACCAAGCATGCTGTTGAGGAAAAACATCTTGAAGAATTAAAAATACAGGCACTTGTCCACTTTGCTAGAGTGGAAAAGCTATATGTACGTTTGATCAGATATTTTAAAAAATACGGTAACCAAGATAAAAAATACCTTAAAGTCCAGAATGAGATCATTGATGAGTTAAATAAAATGCGCTTTAGTTCTAAGCGTACAGAAGAATTGTGTCAGCATTTGCGTCAAAAGCTTGCTATTGTATCTAGTGCAGAGAACGAGATCATACGTTTATGCCTTAACCATATTCATATGGATAAGGACTATATTCGAGAATATTTTATGCCTCGCTTGACTGATATTGATCTACTTAAGGATGAAATGGCGAAAAAAAATCCCTGGGTGAGAGAGTTAAAGCGGTTTCAACATAATATTTTGGAATTGCAGCAGCAGTTAATTGAAGTGGAAGCAGAGACCATGTTGTCGTTAGATGAACTGCGCAACACTGGCCGTGAGTTAACCAAAAATGAGAAAGAAACTAATCGTGCTAAGGAAGAAATGATCCAAGCGAATTTGCGCTTGGTAATTTCTATAGCCAAAAAATACACTAATCGTGGGTTACAATTCTTAGATTTAATTCAAGAAGGTAATATTGGCCTAATGAAAGCAGTCGACAAATTTGAGTATCGTCGTGGCTATAAATTCTCTACTTATGCTACTTGGTGGATTAGACAGGCGATCACCCGTTCAATTGCTGATCAAGCTAGGACCATTCGTATTCCAGTGCATATGATTGAAACGATTAATAAAATGAATCGATTATCACGCCAATATTTACAAGAAACAGGCAATGATCCGGATTCCAATAAATTAGCAGAATTGATGGGCATGCCGGAAGAAAAAATTAGAAAGATTATGAAAATTGCCAAGGAACCTGTATCTATGGAAACGCCGATAGGGGATGATGATGACTCACATATTGGTGATTTTATTGGGGACACCACTACTATTGCTCCTATAGATGCGGCTGTCTACTCAGGTTTAAGAGATGTAGCAAGAGAAATTTTATCAACCTGTCTGACCCCGCGCGAAGCAAAAGTATTGCGCATGCGATTTGGGATTGAAATGAATACTGATCATACCTTGGAAGAAGTTGGCAGACAGTTTGATGTGACACGTGAAAGAATTAGGCAAATAGAAGCAAAAGCCTTACGTAAATTGCGCCACCCTCCTCGCAGCGATTTGCTGCGTATTTTCTTGGACAGTAGCAAAGAAGATTAAGGATGAAGATACAGCGTTATAGCATGGGGATTATGTTAGAGCCATAGCCAAGTGAAGATGCGTCTTTTATCAGCTGTAAGCAGATTGAAAGAGTGGACAGCTGAAGCAGTGGGCATGGTTTCAGCATATAATTGTTTGGTAAACAGATCTACTTGCAGTTTTGGAGAGAGAAAAAGATGTTTTTTGCCTGTACCAATGATTACTACTTCTGGTGGTGATTGATCAGGAAGTAAAAAATCTCCTAGCTGCATGGAGTTAAAGGCTTTATGCACTACACTGATTTCTGTTTGGCAAATACGGATGGGGTGGTTGTAGCGCTTTCCTTGAATGAGTAAACCATAATCATCATACCCATCAATCCAGATGGGGTAATCATTAGAACCGGTGATTTTAATTTGCATTGTTATCAATTGATGCTAACTAAGCATTATCAAGATAAGTTACAATATTTTCCCAAAGGCTAAGTATAGCGCAGTTCTTATAGGAATAGGTGAGTAATGATGGATGTGATTAAAGTTGGTGTAATGGGAGCAGGCACTGTTGGTTTGGCGACAATTGATGTTCTTTGCCACAATCAACAAAAAATCCAGCAAAAATTAGGCCGTAAGATACAGCTTGTCATGGTTGCCTCTCGCCGTATCCAAGATAAGAATCTTACACTACCTTCTCATGTACAGTTGAGTGACGATGTATTTGCTGTGGTGCAGAATCCAGATATCCAGGTGGTAGTGGAGCTAATTGGAGGAAGTACCGATGCAAAAGCATTAGTGCTCCAGGCAATACATAATAAAAAGCATGTAATTACTGCTAATAAAAAGTTATTGGCAGAGTATGGCAATGAAATTTTTAGTCAAGCAGAGAAAAACAAAGTGACAGTCAGGTTTGAAGCTGCGGTTGCTGGCGGTATCCCCATTATCAAAATGCTGCGAGAAGGTTTGGCTGCCAATAATATCTGCTATATTGCTGGCATTATTAATGGTACCAGTAATTTTATTTTATCTGAGATGAAACTTAAAAAAAACACATTTGAGCATGCTCTACAAGAAGCGCAATGTTTGGGATATGCAGAAGCCGATCCCACTTTTGATATTGAGGGGCATGATACTGGCCATAAACTTACTTTGATGGCGGCTTTGGCTTTTGGCATCCCCATTGATTTTAAGCATTGTTATTTGGAAGGAATTACTCATATTAAGAGTGAAGATATTGAATTTGCTGATGAAATTGGTTATGAAGTCAAGCTTCTTGGTATTACAAAACGCAGCAAAGCAGGGATAGAACTTCGAGTTCATCCGACTTTAGTGCATAAAGATCGCTTACTTGCCAGTGTTAATGGTGTCATGAACGCGGTTGATTTACATTCTAAGATGTTAGGTGATGTACTTTATTATGGAGCAGGTGCAGGAGGCTTGCCTACTGCTAGTGCAGTGATAGCGGATTTAATTGACTTAGCACGCGAATTAACAAATGATGTAAAACACCCGGTTCCTCATCTTTCTTATTTACCAAGTGAAATTAAAAAATTACCATTTATTTCGATCAATGATATCCAAAGCAGCTATTACTTGCGTTTGGTCATTAAAGACCAAGTTGGTGTCTTATCGCAAGTAGCAAAAATATTAGTGGCGCATGGTATTTCTATCGAAGTCATGCTACAAAAAGCAGCTCCTCTTCTCGGTGGTGCTCAGCTTATTGTATTGACTCATCTTTGTTTGGAGCAACATATCAAAGATGCCATTTATCAACTAGAAAGCTTAGATGAAGTACTAAAACAAGTTGTGATGCTGCGTGTAGAGACTTTTCATCAAGTGTAAAAGACTGACCACAGTGTCTTACTGCCGATAAACAAGTGTAAAGTAGTAAGAAGTCGTCTGAGTAGTACAGGAGAAGCAATTATGCTTAATTTGGCTCCGATGGGTGCAAATAAAGCCATGCCTAAAGCTAGGCTGATAAAATAAGGGAAATAGACAAAACCAATACTATGTGCTGGTAATATGGTTTGATAGGGCAGTCCGCTTAATACATAAGAGATAGTTGCTGATAAGCTAATCGGAAAAGCTAAAGTGGCGGATGTGCCAATCGTTTTTTTGATCGAAAGATTTTTCTTTAAAAGAAAAGGAATCAGCATTGAACCACCACCAATACCGAGCCAACTTGCCAATAAGCCGATAAAAAATCCAACACTAACTGATTTTTTTTTATTTTCTTTAAAAGTCATATCTGTCATTGATTTATCTGATTTAAAAAGATTTTTAACCGCAATAAAGTAACAAAAAAGGGCGAATATAAATTGCAACGATTTGCTAGGAATATAAGGTGCAATGATGCTTCCTAAGATAGTCCCTATAATAAGATAAACAATAATAGATTTCACAGCTAACCAACTGATGTTGTGTTGATAATGATGCATTATGGCGCTTGAAGCGAGCGTACAGCACATAACAGCAAAGGAAGTGCCAATAGTGATTTGTTGCATATAAGGGATGAAACCAAAATGATGTTCTAAAAGAGAAGTCACAATAGGAACAGTAAGTAATCCTCCGCCAATTCCTAATAATCCAGCCAATAAACTAGCGCAGATGGATAAAGGCAAGGTGGCTAAAACAGTTTGTAGAATTGCCATGATTGAGTATTTAAAACAGCTGAGTAATGAGTCAATGACATAGAAGCTGATTACTTTGCTATGGCGCTTAACCAATAGTTCAATGCAATTAACGTCTTAGCATCTTTAATGTTACCTGCTGCGATTGCTTCTTTCACCTCTTCTGAGTTAAGTTCAACGGTTTGTAGTAACTCGTCTTTATCTGGTCTAAGTTGGCTGTTGGCGACGATTTTACTGGCCAAAAACAGATACATTTTCTCGTTACAAAAACCAGGGGCTGTATAAAAAGTATAGAGTAATTCAATTGATTTTGCAGTGTAAGGAGTTTCTTCTGCCAATTCTCTTTTAGCGCAGCTTTCTGGTGTTTCCTGTGGATCTATTTTCCCTGCGGGTAATTCCAATAGAGTCTCTCCCACACAATAGCGATATTGACGTACCAAAATCACTTTGTTGGAAGCAGTAGTTGCAAGTACGCAGGCTGCACCTGGATGATTAATGCAAACGCGATAACTAGTACTGCCACTAGGAAGCAGTACTTCATCACGAGTAATCTGAATAATAGAGCTATGATAAATAGACTGGCCGGAGAGCTTTTTTTCATCAAAAATCATCAGCAAAGCTTCTTTCATATAAAATTTGCTTTCATTATAAATCATTTTTTATCTTTAGTTTGCTAAGCGCAGGTATCATATAGAAGTTGCGATTACGGATTTAATTCAATTCTGTGTATAATGGGCGCGCCGCTTAATTCAGGTAGGTTAATACATTGAAATGTTAAGCAAAATTACTACTTTAGTGTATGAAGTAGATAGCTTTTTTTGAAGTTAATTTAAATTTGTTAACTCCGAATATAAGCCGATATTAATTGATAAAGTGGTGAGTAAGCAGTAACAATTTGATTAAGTATAAGGCACGATCGGCTAGAGTTTTTTTTATTTAGTTTTAGGTTATTATCTCAAAGCTTCAGGATGAATAAATGGGTATAGATATATTGACCAAAGAAAAAAAATGGGATTATCCCACCTGGTTTGCCCATCGAGGGGGGGGTAATGTAGCACCTGAAAATACCATGTTGGGTTTTAAGATTTGTTATCAATTCGGGTTTAGGGCAGTTGAATTTGATGTCCAGCTGTGTCGTGATAAAGTTGCGGTGGTCATTCATGATCATGATCTATTTCGGGTTGCTAATGACGATCGTAGTGTCTCATCCCTTAAGTTGGCTGATCTTGTAAAAATTAATGTGGCAGCACAATATTCTAGATACAAAACCGCATTTGTTCCCAGTTTTGATGAAGTAGCAAACTTCTGTGTCAGTCACAATGTGGCAGCAAATATTGAGATAAAACCTAATATTGGGGAAGAAGAAGAGACGGCTATTTTAGTAGGCAAAGCAGCTTTGCGTTATTGGCAGGGAGAACATGTTCGACCTTTATTTTCTTCCTTTTCACTCATATCCCTTAAAACCTTGCAGAAGCATTATCCTGATACTTGGCGTGGTTACTTAATTGAAGAGTGGCCAGAGAGTGATGAACAGCTGCTTGATACGCTCAAACATCTAGATTGTGTGTCTTTACATGCGCCATATAAGGTACTGACTCAAAGGAGAATTAATAAAATTAGGCAAGCAGGCTTTGCAATTTTATGCTGGACTGTTAATGACTTAAATAAGGCAAAGCAATTATTAAACTGGGGTGTTCAGGGGATTATTACTGATTTAATTGATAAAGTAGAATTTGCTTCTGATAAAAAAGCCAAGTTTTGATACAATTAACACGTTTATAGAATGAAGAAGGCAAAATGTTATGTTACTGAGTAAGCTAAAAGTTGGTGCGGTTTGTTTGGGTTTATTTAGTTTGGTAGCTTGTGGTGAGCATGCACCAGCTGATAATGAGATTATATTTTGGCATGCTTTTAGCGGTAATTTAGGCAAGAGCTTGAATGAAATTGTTAATGAATTTAATCGCAAGCACCCTGAACTTAAAGTGAAGGCCATCAATAAAGGCAGTTATGAGGAGACCTTAAACGCTGGTATCGCTGCTTTTCGCTCAAATTCGGCTCCTGACATTTTGCAGGTATATGAAGTAGGTACTGCAACAATGATGCATGCTGGTGATATCACTAAGTCAATTGATGAATTAATGAAATCGGCAGGGGTTCCTTTGGATAGTAAGAAATTTCTAGCTGCTATTAGTGTTTATTATTCTGATAACAAAGGAAAGCTCTTATCTTTGCCTTTTAACAGTTCTACACCTGTTTTTTACTATAATAAAGATGCTTTTAAACAAGCTGGTTTGGATCCTCAATCTCCTCCTAAAACTCTAGAGGAGGTTAAGAAAATATCAGCTAAAATAATGGCTCGTAAGTCAGGCAGTATCAACTGTGGTTTAACTATTTCTTGGCCAGCCTGGGTATTAATAGAGAATGGCTCTGCTAGAAACAATGCTCTTTATGCTACTAAAAATAATGGTTTTGGAGGCCTTGATGCTAGAATTACTTTAAAACACCCCTATTATAGAAAAATCCTCACAGATTTAAGTGAAATGTCTAAAGACAGACGTTTTGTTTATGGAGGTAGAGGAGATAAACCAAGTGAACTTTTTACTACTGGACAATGTGCTATGTTAATTGATTCGTCAGGCTCTTATGCGGATATTAAAGCCAATAGTAAATTTAATTTTTCAGTGAGTTCTTTGCCATATTATGCTTCTTTGGGAAGACCTAAAAATAGTATTATTGGAGGAGCTTCTTTGTGGGTATTTAGCGGCAAAACCCCTAAGAAATATCAGGCGATTGCCACTTTCCTTAATTATTTATCTTCGCCAGAAGTGGTAGCCAAATGGCATCAACAGACAGGTTATATTCCAGTAACTAAAGCTGCTTATGAATTAAGTAAAAAACAGGGTTTTTATCAAAGTAATCCGCAGGCAGAAGTGCCAATTCAGCAGTTAAATGCAGGTAATAGTATTAAAAAAGGTATTCGCTTAGGTAATTTACCTGTCATTCGTGATTTAGAAGACGGAGAATTAGAAAAAGTATTCAATCATCAAATTACGCCTGAGCAAGCGATTAAGAATATCGAAAATTCAGCCAATGCAAAATTAAAAGAGTTTGAAGAAACACAAAAGAAATAATCAATCAAGTCAGAGAAGCTCTTTGTTAGATTGAGCTTATAGTTTTTGACCATATATCAACTAGCTTCTATAGAGATGATAGATGCGCGATAAACCATCATTTAATTATAAACTACTTCCGTACTTTCTTATATTGCCACAACTTCTCATTGTGGCAGTGTTTTTTTTCTTACCAGCCATACAAAGTATTTGGAGCTCATTTTTTGTAAGTGATAATTTTGGCTTGCATTTTAAATTTGTTGGCCTACGCAATTATATTCAGCTTTTCTCTGATCCAAGCTACTATCATTCAATATGGGTTTCAGTAGTATTTTCTTTTTTGGTTACAGTCATTGGCGTGGGTTGCGCTTTATTACTTGCTTTAATGGCGATGCAGGTATTAAGAGGGCGACTGATGTACCGTACTTTTTTGATTATTCCTTACGCAATTGCCCCTGCAGTAGTAGGGGTGCTAATGAATTTTATTTTCTCACCTTCTGTTGGCATATTAGCTTTCTTTTTAAGAAATAAATTAGGGATTTACTGGAATCCCTTACTCAATAGCACACATGCTTTAATTTTAGTCATTTTCTCTGCAATATGGATTCAGCTTTCCTATAACTTTGTATTTTTCTTAGCTGGATTACAATCGGTTCCAGATTCAGTGATTGAAGCATCAGCCATTGATGGAGCTGGTCCGTGGCAGCGTTTTAAGGATATTATTTTTCCCTTGCTTGCGCCAACTACTTTTTTTCTATTGGTTATGAACATTATTTATGCTTTTTTCGAAACCTTCCCGATTATTGACATGACTACTTATGGTGGGCCTGGTAACGCCACTAATATTTTAGTCTATCGTGTATATAAAACAGCTTTTCAGGAAAATAATTATGGCTCATCTGGAGCACAGTCGGTCATTTTAATGTTGGTTATTGGTATATTAACTGCTGTTCAGTTCAAGTATATTGAAAAGAAAATTCACTATTAAAAAAGGGATAATTAAGATGGTAGAAAATCGGCGAGCACTCACCTTACTCAGTCATATAGGGCTTTTTCTAGGTGTGATTTTTGTATTATTTCCCATTTTGATTGCTTTTCTTGCTTCCACCCAATCTTCTGCAGATATTAAAGCAGCGCCGATGAGTTTATGGCCTGGCCATTTTATGTGGCATAACTATCATGCTGCTTTAGTTGAAGGTGCAGCCGGGAATGCTTCTGTATTGCGTATGTTATGGGTGAGCTTTGTAGTGGCTATGGGAATTACTCTTGGTAAAATATTTTTATCATTACTCGCTGCTTTTGCTTTGGTTTATTTCCATTTTCCGTTTAGAAAATTGTTATTTGCTTTAATTTTTGTCACTTTAATGCTACCTATTGAAGTACGCATCTCTCCGACTTATGATGTTGTCACTCGACTACATTTGATCAATACTTATTCTGGAATTATTTTGCCCTTAATCGCTTCTGCTACTGCGACTTTTTTATTTCGTCAATTTTTCATGACAATTCCTAATGAGCTAGTTGAAGCTGCACGGGTGGATGGAGCTGGCCCCATCCGATTTTTTTTTGATATTTTATTACCACTTTCTAAAACCAGTATTGCAGCTTTATTTGTCATTCAATTCACTTACGGTTGGAATCAGTATTTGTGGCCATTATTAATGAAAACTTCAGAAGACATGTCGACTATTGTGGTTGGAATTAAATCAATGATTGGCATGAGTGATAGTACTGTAGATTGGGGAATGGTGATGGCAACTTCCATGCTAGCCTTGATAGTACCAACGTTGGTTGTACTTGTTTTACAAAAATGGTTTGTTAAAGGGATTGTTGATACGGAAAAATAACATGGCTAATTTAAAACTCACTCATGTAGATAAAAAGTACCCCAATGGCTATCGCGCAATTCAAGATGTATCAATTAATATTCAAGATGGCGAGTTTATTGTCATAGTTGGTCCTTCTGGATGTGGTAAATCAACTTTATTACGTATGGTGGCAGGACTGGAGGAAGTGTCATCAGGTGAAATTAAAATTGGTGACATAGTAGTGAATAATATGGAACCTGCCAAACGTAATGTATCTATGGTTTTTCAAAATTATGCTTTATATCAGCACATGAATGTTTTTGATAACATGTCATATAGCTTAAAAATTGCTAAAATGCCCAAGGACAAAATTAAAGAGCGAGTGCAAGAAATTGCAAGGCTACTTGGTTTGAAGAATTTATTGACCCACAAGCCAAAACAGCTTTCTGGTGGGCAGCGTCAGCGTGTAGCAATGGGTAGAGCTATTGTACGTAACCCTGAACTTTTTTTATTTGATGAACCTTTATCCAATTTAGATGCCAAATTGCGAGTACAGATGCGTTTGGAGATTAAGAAGCTTCATAAAAAACTAGGAGTGACAAGCTTATATGTGACTCATGACCAGGTAGAAGCAATGACTTTAGCTGATCGCATTGTGGTCTTAAATGAAGGTAAAATTGAACAAATGGGCACGCCAGAAGAAATATTCCATGAACCTGCTTCCTATTTTGTTGCTGATTTTATGGGTTCTCCGCCAATGAATCTTTTTAGCATGCATTTAAATGAAAAAGGTGAGTTGCAAGGTGACGATTACTGTATTCCCTGGTCAGCTATTAAAGGCGTACCTGCTCTTAATTATCCATGTGATTTTTATTTGGGAATTCGTCCTGAGCATTTGGTTCAGTGTGAGGGAGGCTTACCGATGGAAATAGAGCTTGTAGAATCTCTTGGCAGCCAAGATCTCATCCATTTATTATTTCAGGGAAAGCGTTATGTGATGAATTCTCAACAAATAGACCGAGAGATTCCTTTGGCTTCTCGCATTGAGGTATGGGTAGATCATAGTGACCATTTGCGATATTTTGATAAGCAGATGGGTAAGAAATTAGATTTATCCTGAGTAAGGTAAGTAGTCAATGAGAGACTATATTAGCCATGATTTTGGCAATCATGCTGTTTATCGTCAAGAAAAAAAAATTAAGTGGGTAGTATTTATTACTTTAATAATGATGTTGACTGAGATAAGCACTGGTGCATGGGCTGGTTCCATGGCCTTATTGGCTGATGGTGTACATATGGGGATACATGCGTTGGCTTTGGGATTGGCTAGCTTTGCTTACTATTTTACGCGTAAATATGCCACAGATCGAAGCTTTAGCTGGGGTAGTGGCAAAATTAACGGTCTTATTGCTTATACCAACGCGATTTTTTTGGGTATCACCGTATTATTGATTGTGTATGAGTCTTTAAGTCGACTTGTTCATCCAGCCGTGATGTACTATCAAGAAGCAGCGCTAGTGGCAGTACTTGGACTTTTAGTGAATGTAATTTCTGTATTTATCTTCTTGCATGATTCCTCAATTCCTGATATTTCAGCAGATATAGATGACATAAAAGCCGATCATCACCAGCATGATCACAATTTTAAGGCAGTGATATCGCATGTTTTAGCAGATACTTTGACATCAGTGGGTGCTATTGTAGGGATCACCGCTGCTTATTTTTTTGGCTGGAATTGGTTAGATCCGGTCATTGGATTGCTTGCTTCGCTATTAATCTTAAAATGGTGCTGGAGTCTTTTAAAACGATCTAGCTCTTTGTTGCTTGATAAAGAAGCCGATTTCTCTGTTCGTCAGCAGGTGATTGATGCTCTTAAAAGAGTCAATCCAGGAGTCAAGATTGTTGATTTACATATTTGGTGTGTTGGGCTAGATTCTTGGGTAGTAGTTGCTTTACTTCATTCTTCTGCCAACTACTCCAGTGAGGATTATCGCCTTGCGGTAGAAGAAATTGAAGGCATACATCATCCTATTGTTGAGTTGCAATTGAACTAACCTGATTTATTGTAATGACGTCGTCTTTCTAGTTCAGTTAGATGACGTTTGCGTAGACGGATATTTTGCGGCGTTACTTCAACTAATTCATCGTTTTCAATAAATTCTACCGCTCGCTCCAAGGTTAAGGAGATAGGGGTGGTCAGCCGTACGGCTTCATCAGAACCAGCAGCACGAATATTGGTCAGTTTTTTACCTTTAAGAGGATTGACTACCAAATCATTATCGCGAGAATGAATACCAATAATCATTCCCTCATATATTTTATCCCCAGGGCTAATAAACATGCGGCCGCGATCTTCTAGATTCCATAAGGCATAAGCCACTGCCTCTCCTTGTTCTTGTGAAATGAGTACACCATTACTTCTTCTAGGCAAATCAGTTTTGGTAGGTCCATAGTCATCAAAGATATGTGACATTAGGCCAGTTCCTTTGGTAAGAGTTAAAAACTCGCTTTGAAAACCAATCAAACCGCGCGCAGGAACTCGGTATTCCAAGCGAGTTCTACCGTGTACATCACTTTCCATATTAATCAACTCACCTTTGCGCTGACCTATCTCTTCCATAATGGTGCCTTGATAGGCACTTTCTAAATCAATACTTAAAAGTTCATAAGGCTCCATCATCTCTCCATTAATCTGTCGATACAACACACGTGGTTTGCCAACGGCTAATTCATAACCTTCACGCCGCATATTTTCAATTAGAATGGTTAGATGAAGTTCTCCTCGACCAGAGACACGAAACACATCGCTATCTTCAGTATCTTCTACTCTCAGGGCAACATTGGTTAAGGTCTCTTTATGCAAGCGCTCTTTAATCTGACGACTGGTCACAAACTTGCCTTCTTGCCCAGCAAAAGGAGAGGTGTTGGCCATAAAGTCCATGGTTAAAGTTGGTTCATCAACCATGAGCATAGGTAAACCAATTGGTGTTTCTTTATCACAAATTGTGCAACCGATATGAATATCTTCTAGACCTGAGACAATGACAATATTCCCTGATTCTGCCTGATCCAAAGGTATCCGATCCAGACCTTGAAAACCAAGAACTTGGTTAATTTTTCCTTGTGCCACTATGTGGTCGTGGTGCATGATTACTACATCTTGGTTGGGTCGTATGCGGCCATTTAAAATACGTCCAATACCAAGACGTCCAGTATAAGTTGAATAATCCAATTGAGATATCTGCAGTTGTAAAGGAGCATCAGTGGAGCCAGAAGGGGGGGGAGTATATTGTAAAATAGCCTCAAAAAGTACCTTCATGTCTTTTGCTTCATCGTGTTCATGAAGCATGGCATAACCATTAATACCGGAAGCATAAATGATTGGAAAATCTAGCTGCGCATCGCTGGCTTGTAATTTATCAAATAACTCAAAAGTTTGATCAATGACCCAATTAGCACGTGCGCCAGATTTATCGATTTTGTTAATTACCACGATGGGTCTTAGACCCAGGGCCAAAGCTTTTTTAGTAACAAAACGCGTCTGAGGCATGGGGCCTTCTTGCGCATCTACTAATAGTAATACACCATCAACCATCCCTAATACTCGTTCTACTTCACCACCAAAATCCGCATGGCCAGGGGTATCAATGATATTGATATGATGACCTTGATATTCGATTGCGGTATTTTTGGATAGAATAGTAATACCACGTTCCTTTTCAAGATCGTTACTATCCATGATCCGTTCTGTGATTGTCTGGTTATTACGAAAGATACCGGACTGCTTTAGCAGTTGATCAACTAGGGTGGTTTTCCCGTGGTCAACATGGGCGATAATGGCGATGTTGCGTAAATTTTTACTCATGACTTGTATATACAATAGCTAATTAGCAAAACTCTTTAATTATAGCATTAGTTTATCATCCTAAATTATCGCAGAGAAAATCACTAATCTTAGTTTCAAAGACGAAAATGATACTTGACAAAAGAGAGGTGCAAGCACTAGAATGCGCAGTTCCTGTAACTGTCGGGGCGTAGCGCAGTCCGGTTAGCGCATCTGGTTTGGGACCAGAGGGTCGTGAGTTCGAATCCCACCGCCCCGACCATTTTTGTGGACAGCTGTAACAAAATTTAATTCTGTGTCCGTAGCTCAACTGGATAGAGCACCGCCCTTCTAAGGCGGGGGTTACAGGTTCGAGTCCTGTCGGACGCGCCAGTGGTGGCTGTAGCTCAGTTGGTAGAGTCCCGGATTGTGATTCCGGTTGTCGTGGGTTCGAACCCCATCAGTCACCCCATTCCCTATTTTTAAAGTAGCTTTAAGGTTTTTATATTCAATTGTCTATGGTTTGCTAGATACATCACTGTATAAGGTAGCGCTTGATTGGCTAGGCTTACTGGATAAATCCTGTTATGCTAACTTTGTTCAGTGGTTAAGAGTCTTAGCATGAAGTGGAAACAGCTGCTTAGTAAAAAGCGTTTCAAAGTAAAAAATCATCAAATATGTGAAGCTTTTAGCGATACACGCAATCTGAAGGAAGCAGGGACTCGCTCAGATTTCTTGATTGATTATGATCGGGTAATTTTTGCCAGTAGTTTTAGACGACTTGGTAGAAAGACACAAGTTCACCCTTTTTCTGAGGATGGTCATACACATAATCGCTTAACCCATAGTATAGAAGTTGCCAGTGTCGGTAGAAGTATTGGCAATCAATTAGGTGTAATGTTGGCAGAGGAGCTACCACCTGATGTTCAGAGCAGTGATTTAAGTTTAATTACTCAAGTTGCTTGTCTGGCTCACGATATGGGTAATCCACCTTTTGGTCATGCGGGAGAAGCTGCACTGCGTGATTGGTTCACTTCAGTGGAGCACAGACGATATATAGAGGGTATGAATTGTGAAGAAGTCAGTGATTTATGTACTTATGAAGGTAATGCCCATACGCTACGTATTGTTTTAAATCTTGAAATGTATCGTGGTGCAGGAGGTATGCGATTGACGGCTGCTTCTATCGGTAGCTTGGTTAAGTATCCTTGGACTAGCAGCGATGCAAATTGTCAGGGAAAATTTAGTATCTATTAATCGGAATTACTTCTGGTTGAGGAGATATTTCAAGAGTTGGGATTAACAAAAATTGGTCGAAATCAGTGGGCCAGGCATCCTTTGTCCTACCTCATGGAGGCAGCTGATGATATTTGCTATGCTTTATTGGATTTGGAAGATGCAGTTGAGCTGGGGGTACTATCACCGGAGGATATACAACGCGTATTAAAGCCGATTGATCCACAAGTAGTGCATCATGGTGATCTAAGCTCTTGGCAGTATTGTAAGATATTGCGCGGCAGAGCAATTGGCAAAGCGATCACAGATGTGGTGCATGCTTTTGTCAACCATAAAAGAGAGATTATGGCAGGAGATTTTTGGCCCAAAGATTTGCTTTCGGTGTGTAGTCCTGAAATTAGTGAAAGTATAGAAAGTGCGAAGCAGTTAGCTAGAGAAAAAATTTTTAAACATAGTAATCGATTAATGACAGAAATTGCTGCTTTTCCTTGTCTAGGCTCAATTCTATCATTGTTGATTCCTGCTGCTTATGATTATGTGCAGCTTACAAACAAAAGCCAGTTATCTTGGAAACATCTTTTTGCTAGTCAATTATTGCATGACAATCCGCTTTCTCAAGAGGATAGTTTTTATACTGCGTATATGAAGGTGCTGGATTTTGTCGGCGGCCTGACTGATGATGCTGCTGCCAAAATGGCGCGAGAAGTTTCAGGAATTGGGATGCTTAAATAGCTTTACCTTTTAAAGGCAATTTGTGATAATTCCCGCATATATTATGTGATCGAGACGATAGATCTGGAAAAAAATGGCGCTGATCATACAAAAATATGGAGGGACTTCGGTTGGCTCGACTAAGCGGATTAAGCATGTGGCTGCAAGAATTGCTCAGTTTAAAAAGCAAGGTCATCAGGTGGTGGTGGTAGTTTCGGCAATGAGCGGTCAGACAGATAAACTTTTGAGTCTGGCCAAGGAAATTCAAGATCCACCCAATCCAAGAGAACTGGATGTAGTACTTTCTACTGGGGAACAGGTCACAATTGGTTTATTATCGTTAGCACTAACCAAACTTGGTATTGCTGCAAAAAGTTATACTGGCTGGCAGATTCCTTTATATACAGATCCCATATATAGTAAAGCGCGTATTCAAACAATTGAGCCCATACGTATTCAACAGGATTTAGGTCGCGGCCTAGTTGCAGTAGTAGCTGGATTTCAAGGAATAGATAGCGATAGAAATATTACTACCCTAGGCAGAGGGGGCTCAGATATTTCAGCGGTGGCATTAGCTGCTTGTCTTAAAGCTGATGAGTGCCAGATTTATACTGATGTTAATGGGGTTTATACTACAGATCCCCGTGTGGTCCCCCAGGCAAGGAAATTAGATAAGATTACTTTTGAGGAGATGCTGGAGTTGGCTTCATTGGGCTCAAAAGTATTACAAATTCGTTCGGTGGAATTTGCCGGGAAATATCGTGTTCCATTGCGAGTGTTAAGCTCTTTAAAAGAAGAAAATGATGGAGGCACCTTAATCAGCTTAGAAGGAGAGAGTGATATGGAAATGGAAGTGGTGACAGGTATTGCCTTTGATCGAAATCAGGCGCGCATTCATATTCAGGGTATACCTAATCGGCCTGGAGTGGCTTACCATATCATGAAATATGTAGCTTCAAACAATATTAATGTTGATATGATTGTGCAAAATATTGCGGAAAATGGCACTACTGATTTTTCTTTCACGATACCAAGAGACGACTATGCGCAAACATTTGAACTGTTAAAAGCATCGGTGCTAGAACTGCAGGCCAAAAAGATTGGTGGTAATGATAAGGTAGCTAAGGTCTCACTTGTGGGTCTTGGCATGCGTTCGCATGTCAGGGTTGCCGCTAAGGTATTTAAAATATTGGCAAATGAGAATATCGATTTGATAATGATCTCTACTTCTGAGATTAAGGTATCAATTTTGGTTGATGAGAAATATGTGGAATTAGCCACTCGCGCCTTACATGAGGGATTTGAGTTAGATAAGGAACCTTGTGATCGTCGATACACAGATGTGTAAATTATGTTTTGGTTGAATTAATGGTGGAACTAAGATAAAATAAAAATATGGATGTTTAATAATTACTTACAAAGAAAGGAGGAGGAAGTATGTTTAAAAATATTGAAGGCCAAAAAATCCCTAATATGGTTTTTCATATGAGAAAAGATGATCAATGGTTGGATGTGAGTACAGATGACATTTTCAAAGGTAAAAAAGTGGTACTATTTGCCTTACCTGGTGCTTTTACTCCGACTTGCTCGTCCAGTCACTTACCCCGTTATAATGAGTTATATGAATCTTTCAAGAAAAATGGTATTGATGATGTCGTATGTTTGTCAGTCAATGATACTTTTGTTATGAATGCATGGCAAAAGCAAGAAAAAGCTTTTCATATCACTATGTTGCCAGATGGTAATATCGAGTTTACTAAAGCTATGGGCATGGATACCTCGAAAGATGATTTGGGGTTTGGTATCCGTTCCTGGCGCTATTCTATGTTAGTGAATGATGGAGTGATAGAGAAAATGTTTATTGAGGAAGAAAAGCCTGGTGATCCTTATGATGTATCGGATGCCGACACAATGCTAGAGTATATTGCGCCTAATGAAAAAGCGAAGGAATCTGTTGCAATTTTCACTAAGCCAGGCTGTCCTTTCTGCGAGAAGGCCAAGGATCTTCTTAATAAACATGGTTTGGATTTTGAGGAGATTGTATTGGGCGAAGATGCGACTACTACTTCCATTCGTGCTATTACTGGTAAAAGTACCGCGCCACAGGTATTTATCGGCTCTAAATATATTGGCGGTTTAGAAGATTTGGAAAAATACTTCAAAGATAGAT